>WNGB01000051.1_pt1 | contig 135813 bp, 131 predicted proteins | sample 5400681 | NCBI WGS metagenome assembly WNGB01 (sample SAMN13153367, study PRJNA577476) | soil metagenome | isolation source: 115 cm soil or saprolite under grassland replicate 2 | place: USA:California | collected 2016-06-15
ACCAGCTACATTGAACTCGGCCAACAAGCCTACGAACAAAGATACAAAGAGCGACGCATTGATCATCTTAAGACTCAAGCTAAGTCCCTTGGCTTTCAACTAGTTCCCTACGCCGCCTGACGATCGAGTTTCTAAGAAGGCGCAGAGACCGCAAAGGTTGCGCAGAGAAAAACTCAAATTAGGACACCACCCCTTCGTGATAAACCTTAAACGAAGAACAGAGGTTTTCAAATGGTGTCGGAGCGATCACTCCTGAGAGCGTCATCCGCATGCTATCATCGACAACCGATGTCCATCACCATCAAGACCCCAGTTAATCAGCTATACAAGTCCAAAATAGCCCGGCTTGGAGAGATCACCTCGCGCAAACTGTCTGTTGCTCTGGCCAGCTTTTTCCAGAAGAGGAACGAGAGCGATGTGACCGTCGAAGACTTGCTCAACTACCTGCCGATGCGCTACGAAGATCGGTCCAATCTGGCTTCGATTCGGGACCTGGAGGATGGCACTGAGGCATCTCTCGAACTCTACGTGAAATTGGCGGGAGCTTATCAGGTTAGAAATAGGCGCTCCTTTGGTCGCTCTCAGCTCTTTATTTTTGAAATCAGCGCCACTGATCCTGCGCGAACCGGGCGACCGGTAGTTGTGTGGTGGTTTGTATCCGGTGCGCACGCACGCGAGATTGTAAATTATTACCAGAAGCGGCTGCCGCGTGATGCACATTTCATCGCCTTTGGAAAGTGGGAATGGGACAAGCGACGCGGTACCTATTCTCTTCGGCTAAACAGGCCTGCTGATGAATTGGAACTGCTCAGCGGGAAACCGATCTCGTCGCCCCAAGAAAAGGGAGCCGACGTCTCCCCGGTTAACGATACAGTGGAGGTCGATGCCGAGGTCGAAACTGACCCAAAACTCGCAGCAATCCACGTGGGCCATCGAGTTCCTGTGTACAGGAAACTAGTTGACTTTCAGTCGAAGCGACTACGGGAGATCATTCACGCCGTTCTTAGCTCCATCAGTGACACAGCGCTGGTGGAGACGCTTCCTTCTGAATTGCGCCAGCGTCGACGTTTAATTGATCGTGCTCAAGCACTTCGCAACATTCACTTTCCCGGTGAGGATGTTGCTCTTGAGAAATACCAGCAGGCCAGGAGTCCAGCCCATATTCGGCTTATTTTTGAGGACTTCTTCTGGCTTGGCCTTTGCCTACTCTTAAAGCGCAGCGAGCGAATCAAAGAACGAAAGGGCGCCTTGATCAAGATCGATGCTGCAATGAAGGAGCGGATCGCTGCTATTCTTCCCTTTAAACTCACAGAGGCCCAGCGTCGGGTAGTCAAAGAAATATTCAAAGATCTTAAGTCAGATGCGCCGATGAACCGTCTTCTCCAGGGAGATGTGGGAAGCGGCAAAACGATTGTGGCGCTCATTGCGATGCTGACGGCGATGGAGAACGGATATCAGACCGCGTTGATGGTGCCCACTGAGATACTTGCGGAACAGCATAGTCGCAACCTAAAGAGGCTGTTGGCGAAGACACCTTACCGCCTTGAGCTGCTCACCGGTTCGACCCGAGGTGCCGAGAAACGCAAACTCCAGTCCGCACTTGCTACCGGTGAAATACACGCCTGCATCGGCACCCATGCTCTGATACAAGAAGCAGTCTCGTTTAGTCGGCTGGGCCTGATAGTGATAGACGAACAACACCGGTTCGGAGTCGTGCAGAGGGCTGAACTTCGCGGTCGTGGTTTCAATCCAGATGTTTTGGTGATGACTGCGACACCTATTCCGCGCAGTCTGGCCATGACAGTCTATGGGGACCTCGATGTCTCCGTGATTGACGAGATGCCTCCGGGCCGGACGCCAATCCAAACACTGGTATACGGAGAGGACCAGCGGCAGGAAGTGAAGCGATTGATTACCGCAGAAGCACGAGCGGGTCGGCAAATATACGTGGTCTATCCACTGGTGGAAGAGTCTGAGAAAATGGATCTGCGCGATGCCACTCGACGATATGAATATCTCAGGGACAAGGTCTTCAAGACTCTTCCGGTCGGTCTATTACATGGAAAGATGAAGCCCGCTGAAAAAGACGAGGTAATGAGAGGTTTTGTTTCAGGGCAGATTCAGATTCTGGTTTCGACAACAGTCATCGAAGTCGGCGTGGACGTGCCAAACGCCTCGGTTATGGTGGTAGAACATGCAGAGCGCTTTGGTCTTTCGCAGCTTCACCAACTTCGTGGTCGTGTAGGTAGAGGAGCTGAAAAAAGCTATTGCATTCTCCTCACTTCGGATAAAAAGACTGCCGTCGCCGAAGAGCGCCTAGGAATCATGGCTGAGACTAATGACGGGTTCATCATCGCCGAGAAAGATCTCGAGTTGCGGGGGGCTGGAGAACTTCTCGGTACCAGGCAATCCGGATTGCCTGAATTTCGAGTCGGCAGCCTGGTCCGTGACCAACAGATACTCGGCCAGGCTCGCCGTGAGGCCGAGTTCTATCTTACCAAGCGGCGTGAATCGCCGGAAACGTCGCAAATGATTTCTCGCGTTAGCCGGGATTCTCGATTGGGCCTCGCAGCTGTAGGTTAGCGCTAACTTGCGCGCCCAGGTAAGGCTGACAATTGGGATTTCAGGTCTTCTTAGGCGCCGGATATCCGATGGAGGCCAATTCCAGGGTAATTTCATCCAGCACGAGAGGATCGTCAATGGTAGGCGGTATTCGATATTCATCGCCTTCGGCGATCTTTTTGATTGTGCCGCGAACAATCTTGCCGGAGCGGGTTTTGGGCAAGCGATTAACGATTGTCGCGACCTTAAAACTGGCGATGGGACCAATTCGCTCACGAACGAGTTGTACCAGCTCAGACACGATCTCCTGGTGCGGACGTTCAACACCACTTTTCAAGACGACCAGCCCCAAAGGAATTTCGCCCTTGATCTCGTCTGCTACGCCTACCACTGCACATTCGGCAACATCTGCGTGAGAGGACAGCGCCTCTTCGATACCGCCGGTCGAGAGACGATGGCCGGCGACGTTGATAATGTCATCGGTGCGGCTCATGATCCAGATATAATCATCCTGATCGATAAAACCCGCATCAGCAGTCTTGTAGTAGCCGGGATAGGCTGTCAGGTAAGAATTCTTGAAACTCTCTTCGTTGTTCCACAAGGTCGGAAGGCAGCCCGGCGGCAGTGGGAGTTTGATCGCCACATTCCCTATTTGACCACGGGGCAATTCTCCACCTTCTTCGCCCAGCACGCGAACGTCGTAGCCAGGCACTGCTTTGGTGCATGAGCCTGGTTTGATGAGAAATTCTCCCAGCCCAACGCAATTGGCGCCCACCGGCCACCCGGTCTCAGTCTGCCACCAGTGATCAACGACTGGCACTCCCAATAGTCTTCTGGCCCAATCAAGGGTATTCGGATCACAACGCTCACCGGCCAGGAACAAGGTGCGGAGACAACTCAGATCGTAAGACCTGATATAGTTCCCGTCCGGATCCTCGCGCCTAACGGCCCTGAGTACGGTGGGTGCCGTGAACAAAACAGAAACTCCGTGTTGAGAGATTACGCGCCAAAACGCGCCGGGGTCAGGAGTGCCTAAGGGCTTACCTTCGTACAGGACAGTTGTATTGCAGTGAAAAAGTGGAGCGTAAACTATGTAGGAGTGGCCCACGGCCCAACCGAGATCCGATGCGGCCCAATATACCTCACCCGGGTCAACGCCATAAACGTTCTTCATGGACCACTTGAGGGCCACCAGATGGCCACCGTTATCGCGAACAACGCCCTTCGGAATACCTGTGGTGCCAGAGGTATAAAGAATATATAACGGGTCTGTAGCAGCAACGGAAACACAATCGACGGGGTTCGCGTGTTTGATACTCTCAGACCAATCAAAGTCTCGTCCCTCAACCAATGCAGCTTTCTCTTGCGGCCGCTGTAGAATGATACAAGTTTTTGGCTTCGTGGATGCGAGCTCGAGGGCTTCGTCCAGCAGGGGTTTGTAAGCCACGATTCGATCAGGCTCGATTCCGCAGGAGGCGGAGAGGACCAACTTCGGAGTAGCATCATCAATCCGGGTCGCTAGCTCATGTGGTGCAAAACCACCGAAAACCACTGAATGTATTGCCCCGATCCGGGCACAAGCCAGCATCCCGATAGCGGTCTCCGGCACCATCGGCATGTAGATGATCACGCGATCACCTTTCCGTACTCCATGGTGCGCAAGCACCCCGGCAAAACGAGCCGCGCTATCCAATAACTGATGGTAGGTAAGGCTCTGGATTACACCGGTGACAGGGCTATCATAAACAAGTGCAACCTGGTCCCCTCGGCCTTCTTCAACGTGCCGGTCAAGCGCGTTATAGCAGGTGTTGACTACACCTCCAGTAAACCACCGGTAGAACGGACTCCGAGACCGGTCGAGCACGTGGTCCCACTTTTTGTACCAATGGACAGCTTCGGCCGCTTCAGCCCAAAACGTCTCAGGGTCGCGGAGGGACTGAGCGTACTTTTGATCGTAGAGATAGGTCATCGTAAGTAGTTCCAGTACGAAAGCTTATCTTCGGTTTCGCCTGTCGAGACGAGGCATTATCATCATCGGTAGCAAAAGCGCAAGGGAATCCCGACAGGGATGGTGTCGTCTTTCGACTCTCTGCGTAGCAAGTTCGTAAGTTCTTTTTTTTTGGGCAAGATTTGGTCGCTAGGGTCTTATCAGCCTTTTAGTGGCAGAAAGGGTTTCACCCCGTTAGGGGTCGAATGTTTATAGTTTGGGCTAAGCAAATACCTCCGGCGCCGTTCGAAGGAGCGGAACTCAAGTTGACAAGTACTCATCTAGCAACGCTCCGCTCCTTCGAACGGCGCTGCTTTTTTGTGATGTCGAAGTCTATAAACATCCCACTCCTACGGAGTGAAGATCATTTGCTCGATGACGCTGTGTGGTGGTTCACAAAGGGAGGGAAAAAGAAAACCGACGCCGAGAAGGCAGTTGTGATCTGAACGGGAAATACGCTCAGGCCGAGCCAGAAAACAACAACATGCGAATAATTGCCGGTAAATATCGAGGTCGAAAGCTGCGGAGTCCCGTATCGACGCAGGTACGCCCAACATCGGACAGGCTGCGCGAAACTCTGTTCAATGTCATCGCCCCGCGAATTGAAGGAGTGAATTTTCTGGATCTTTGTGCGGGTTCAGGGGCGGTGGGAATCGAGGCCTTGTCAAGAGGCGCTGCTCACGTAACCTTCGTTGATCGAGCACGCGCAATGCAGAAATTAATTACAACAAATTTGGATCTGGTCCAGATTAAAGCAGAGCCCGAAGTCATTCGTGCGGAGGCTGGTGCTTTTGTCCTTGAGCATATTGCCTTAAAAAGGAGAGTATGGGATATCGTCTTCTTCGATCCGCCTTACAACAGCGATTATGATTCCATTCTGGAACTATTTGCCAAATATACAAACGCACTCCTTAAACCTTCCGGCCTGTTAATCGTGGAACACTATCATAAGAACGTACTGCGTGAAGAGATCGGCGGTATCCGCCGCACTCGTACGCTGAAGCAAGGCGAGTCTGTATTGAGTTTCTATCAACCCTCGTCAATCCCCGATAGTATCTGATTAGAGCGTGAATCTCCCCGGACAAGCCGAGGGCATCCAACAGCAGTTTTCATACATTCTCTACCGCGCTGGTGCTGTAGTTAGCCTCGCATTACTGCCGTCTGCAAAAGATTGATAGAATCGATGTTGATTTTGGGTGATTTTACTGGATCCATGCTTGCTATGCTTGTACTGGGAATTGAAAGTTCCTGTGATGAGACGGCAGCGGCCATGGTTCGGAATGGCCGTGAGATTTTGTCATCCGTGATCGCGTCTCAAACGGCAATACACAGGCGCTTCGGTGGAGTTGTCCCCGAACTGGCCTCACGGGAACACCTGGATAAGATTGTGCCGATCGTTGAAGCTGCTTTATCGCAGGCACGAATTGAAGCGCAAGCGATCGATGGGATAGCCGTTACTGTTGGGCCAGGTCTGGTTGGATCTCTGCTGGTTGGCGTGTCCTATGCTAAAGCCATAGCTTTCGCGCTCAGTAAACCAATCGTCGGTGTAAACCATATCGAAGGACACATCTATTCCGTCGCCTTTGACAATCCGCCTGTGGAGTACCCAGCCCTGGCCCTGGTTGTCTCAGGCGGGCATACGAATCTGTTTTTCATACCTAGCCCGGGAAAATACAGGGTGGTAGCGCGCACAAGAGACGACGCTGCCGGTGAAGCATTCGATAAAGTGGCGAAACTTCTTGGCCTCGGTTACCCAGGAGGACCGGTTATCGAGAGACTCGCTCAACAAGGCAACCCTCACGCGATCAAGTTTTCACTGCCGCGCATGGGAGATGGCTCACCCGATTTCAGTTTCAGTGGATTAAAAACTGCAGTGACTAAATACGTGAGGGAAACGGGCCTTGCGTCTGTTGCCAATGGCGAGGAGCCGTCTTCGCAACTGAAGGATTTGGCGGCGAGTTTTCAGAGTGTAGTCGTACGCTCCCTCGTGGGAACCATGGAACGTGTAGCTGGACAACAACGGCCTGACACCTTGATCGTAGCGGGTGGAGTAGCTTGCAATGGAGCCTTGAGAGCGGCTTCCATGGAAGTGGCCACTCGTTTGGGGATACCAGTCTATTTCCCATCAGCACATTTATCGACGGATAACGCTGCAATGATTGCAGCGGCAGGAACTGTGAAGCTTAGGGCGGGAGAGCGCGCCGGCCTTGATCTAAACGCCGACGTCACCTTGCGATTACAAAATATTGACGTCGAGGATGACAAGCTTCGCCGCGCCGGAGTCCACTATCGACTGTAACGTTGGCCGGCGAGCTGGAGCAAGACTATCAATTCCTCAGTTCTTCATGGTCTCGGCACGCGAGACCTAAGCTGGCCCTATCAACCTTCTATCACACTCATGGCGCTTACAGCCTTCTTCTCGTAAGCCGCGATGGTCGCAATATTCTTCCTTTCAATTTCGCTTAAAGAAGCCTCGGTGAAGTTCGCATCTGCCTTATACCAATCGAAACTGGCAAAATATTTCTGCAACCACGATTCCTTGAATACTTTGCCATGCCGGGCGTATATCTCCTGCCGCATTTTGCTGGCATCTTCGATGAACAAACCATCCAATAGTGCACGCGCAATAGGGCGCGTGCTTAACTCATCGTGGATCTTGTTCTCATATTTCACAATGGTTTCGACATTTGTCTTATCGCTGCCCGATAACTCTTCATCCTTGAAATTTTCGTCGACTGCGTACCAAGGCTGCGTGTCGAAATACTGCTGCAACCACGCGGCCTTAAACAACCGCCCATGCCGCGCGTAAATTTCATTTCTCAACAATCTCAGCTCATATAGGCTCAGACCATGAAGCATCGCATCGGAGATTAATTTGTTTTCGAACAGTTCCATGTCGCCCGGCGATAGGCTTAGTCGCCGCTGCTTCTTTTGTGCCGCAGCTACTGTTTGCAGGTTCTGTCGCTCAATCTCGGAAAGACCTTTGGGGTTGTAGTGATCACTGGCTGTATACCAATACCTTTCATCAAAATATTGCTGCAGCCAAGGTTGGTCATCGAAGCGTTTTCCGTGGATGGCCTCGATCTCTGAGCGAAGGACAAGCCATTCGGCTCCGCTGTGAGTCCCCAGTTTCTTTCTGCCGATGATACGGTTCCGATAAAACCTCAGGTCGCCCGGTTCGATTTGTTCGTGCTTGCTGGCTTCTGCGTCGCGAATTAAGTCAAGATTCTGACGCTCCGTACTATTTAATAAAGAGTTCTGGAATTCCGGGTTCGCTCGATACCAGCTGCGTGTCTCGAGATAGGTGCGAATACTTGGATCCTTAAAAACTCGGCCATGTTTACCGAAAACGATGCCACGCAAAAACTTCAAATCCTCCAACGACAGGTTCCTGGTATCGGCCGCCTTCATTGCGTTCTTAGCAAAATCGAAATTCTCCCATTTCTCGAGATTCTCCTGCGCCGCGACGGTGCCGCATGAACACGCAAGCAGCAAAGCGCCAATTACGAGCAAGCTCTTTTGGAGGCAATAAAATTCGCGCGACATGATTTACTCCTTCATCGATTCATTCATTTGTTTGCCGAGATGTGCGTCGGCTCTCACAGAAAAAGCCGCCCACAAAATCAGCTGGGCGGCTAAAACCGGTTATTCCTTTAGTTGGAAGAAAAGCTCAACCAAAGATATCCCTCACTTTATCAACCAGCCCTTTGTCCTCAAGGTCCTGATTCTCGACCGTCGCGAGCTGCTCCAACAACTTCCGCTGTTCACGTGTCAGGGTAGTCGGTGTTACAACTGTAACTGACACGAAAAGGTCACCTCTTCCTCTGCCTCCAAGAACGGGCATGCCCTTCCCCTTAAGACGAAACACGGTACCCGTTTGCGTACCCATGGGAATCTTCAGCTTTTCCTGGCCATCCAGAGTCTTAACGCCCAGCTCTGCTCCCAGGGCAGCTTGGGCAAACGTTATCGGGGCCGAGGAGTAGAGATTGCTTCCCTGTCGTTCAAATTGATCGTGCTCCGCCAGATGAATGACAACGTAGAGGTCACCAGCTGGCCCACCCTGGGCCCCTGACTCACCTTCACCTTGAACTCGTAATCGCGATCCCGTTTCGACGCCGGCGGGTATCCGAACCTCCATCTGTTTCTCGCGCTCTATGCGGCCAGAGCCGGAGCATTCTGAGCAGGGAGTTTTGATAACCCGACCCGCGCCACGACACGCGTGACATGTTCGAGCCACGGAGAAGAAACCTTGCTGATAACGAACCTGACCTGTGCCACCACATGTCTGACAAGTATCGGGTTGCGTTCCTGGCGCCGCACCATTGCCCTTACAGGTGTCGCAGGTCTCGAGCCGAGGGATCCGCAGTTGCGCGGTCATGCCTCTGTAAGCTTCTTCGAGCGAAATCTCCAGATCGTAACGCAAGTCTGCTCCGCGCTGAGCGGTTGAGCGCCTGGTACCTCCTCGCGATCCGCCAAAGACATCACCAAAGCCAAACAGATCTCCCAGAATATCTTCGATACCACCAAATCCCGGAGCCCCCCAGGTTGGTGGAGCAGTGCCGGACACTCCGGCATGGCCAAAGCGATCGTAACGTTTTCGTTGCTCTGCGTCGGCAAGGATACTGTAGGCTTCGGCGGCCTCTTTGAATTTCTCCTCCGCGCTCGCATCATTTGGGTTTTTGTCCGGATGGTACCGGACTGCAAGACGGCGATAAGCGCTCTTGATTTCCTGATCAGATGCCGTTCGACTGACTCCCAATACCTCGTAATAGTCTCTTTTGCTCATGCGAACTTTATTGAGAACCTCACATCTAAAAAATGCGTTTTCAATAGTTTACGATCCGCGTCTTTTGCGCTAGCGTTCCTCGGCTGATTGAGAACTTTCATTGGCAGGATTTAGCATAGCCGTAGTGAGCTGTGCGGCAGTTCGCTCAAGTCCGCTCAATGCTTTGTTGATCTCATCAAGACTGTCGGTCTTTAAGGCCTTTTCTCCCTCTTTGAAGACCCGATCGGCTATCTCCTGATCGTTAGCGGAGAGTACTCCGCCGAAAGTGGTAAAAGCCTTCTGGGTATTCCGCAATAGCGACTCCAGCTTGTTTCGTAAAACCACCAACTCTTTCGCCTGCTTATCAGCATCCGCAAAAACTTCGGCCTCCTTGATAAGCAAATCTATCTCATCTGGCGCGAGACCAGATGTTGGAGTTATCCGCATCTGCTGTTCACGTCCTGTGGCTTTGTCCTGGGCCGAGACCGAGACGATTCCGTTCGCATCTACCTCAAATGATACCTCCACTTGAGGGACACCGCGGGGACTCGGTGGAATTCCGACCAGTTCAAATTTGCCAAGCGAGCGATTGCCTGCTGCCACTTCACGCTCTCCCTGCAAAACGTGAATCTCTACAGATGATTGATTGTCAACCACCGTTGTAAACGTCAAACTGTTCCTTAAAGGAATGGTTGAATTCCGATCAATGATTTTAGTAAAGAGTCCGCCGCGAGTCTCCAGGCCAAGGCTTAACGGCAAAACATCAAGCAGAACAATGTCCTTGACTTCGCCCGTTAACACTCCTCCCTGAATAGCCGCTCCCATGGCTACGACTTCGTCAGGGTTGATCTCAGCGGAAGGCTTCTTGCCAAAGATCCTTTCTACCGTTCGCTCGACAATGGGCGACCTCGTTTGTCCGCCAACCAGAATGACCTTGTCTATATCGCTCGCCTTAAGTTTGGCGTCTTCGAGAGCTTTGACACAAGGTTCTACAGTTTGCTCGATCAAATCAATGACCAGGTTTTCAAACTCCGTCCGCGACAGTGACTTATTGAGATGCTTTGGCCCGGTCGCGTCCGCGGCAATAAACGGGAGATTTATATTTGTTTCGCTCGAAGTTGACAGTTCGCATTTAGCACGTTCCGCCACCTCTTTGAGCCTTTGCAGAGCGAGCCGGTCTTGCCTTAGATCAATTCCCGTATCCGAAAGGAACTGGTCGGCCATCCAGTTCATGATTCTCTCATCCAGGTCTTCGCCGCCCAGAAAGGTATTACCAGAAGTTGAAAGTACTTCGAAAACCCCATCGTTCATCTCCAAAATGGAAATGTCGAAGGTGCCACCACCTAAATCATAAACGGCGATTCGTTCGACGTCAGATTTTCCAAGGCCATATGCGAGAGCAGCTGCAGTTGGCTCATTTATGATTCTCTCCACCTTGAGGCCGGCAATCTTTCCAGCATCCTTTGTAGCCTGTCTTTGGGTATCATCAAAATAAGCCGGCACGGTTATGATTGCGTCCGTCACCGTCTCTCCCAAGAAATCTTCCGCAGCTGCTTTGAGTCTTTGGAGAACAATACCGGACAGTTCTGGCGGGCTATAGCTGCGCCCCTGCACTCGCACGCGAGCGTCACCATTTGGTGAATCGATAATCTCGAATGCTGAAGTTTCCCGCATACGGTGGACTTCAGAGGAGCTGAATTTGCGCCCCATCAGACGCTTAACCGCGTAAACGGTATTGGCTGCATTCGTGACCGCCTGGCGTTTGGCAATTTGCCCAACCAGCCGTTCTCCTTTGTCGGTAAAACCGACTACGCTTGGCGTGGTTCGACCACCCTCCTTATTGGGTACGATCTGGACTGCACCGCCTTCTAACACGGCGACACAGCAATTCGTCGTCCCCAAATCGATGCCAATTGCTTTTCCCATTTTTATGTTTAAGTGGCTAAGACTCTTCTGCTGGAATCATTGCTTTTTCACAGCAACTTTAACCATCGCGGGTCTAATGAGTTTGTCGCCCATACGATAGCCGCGCACGATCTCTTGCATTACCGTGTCCGGTTCGTATTCGTCGGTTGGCTCGGTAACGACTGCCTCGTGGAGATGTGGATCAAATTTTTCACCTGCGGCTAGTATGGGTTTAACCCCCAGGCCCTCAATTACTCCGTCTAGTTGGCGATAAATCAGGTCGACTCCGCTAAGAAAGTGGCGAAACTCATCAGACTCACTTGCCTCCACAGATGCTTCGGCATCAAGCGCCCGTTTGACGTTGTCAAGCACCGGCAGAAGCTGCGCGGTTATGTCAGCCACCACCCGGTTGTAGGTCTCCGAACGTTCCCGATCCATTCGCTTGCGGTAATTCTCGAAATCAGCTTGTCGCCTTGCCAATCTGTCGCGGAGCTCGCTAACTTCCGCTTCAATACGTTTCAATTCGGCTCTCGTAGCCACAAGTTCAGCTACCGCCGGTCCACCGGCTTCAGTGTGCTGAGGAGCGTCAACCAATGGTTCTGGAGAAACTTGAGGAGGTCGATCGTCGTCTGTTTCTTCAAACTCTGGCATTAAATCTTCCGAATCGTCCACGCTGATATGGTCATTCGCCGAGTACTCGTGATTACGGGGGGTCTCACTCTCTCGTTCCGAATCCAGAAACTTGATCGGGATTCGGTTCCATCTCCTTGTCTTTTTGTCCGAAGCCATTAGATCTGAGATCTTAGGTTCTGAAATCGCTTAGCAGGCGGCCATCAATAGAGGGATACTTCTTCACCAAGGCGACGCTCAATCAGCCGCGCCATGTAGTTTACCATAGCCATAATGCGGGAGTACTCAATCCGCATCGGCCCCATAACACCAAGGGTACCAAAACCTTCGTTAGAGCCGATGCGATAGGGAGCTGTGATGAGGGCACAATCGCGCATGGAAGAAGTAGGATGCTCACGTCCGATTACTACGTGAACGTCGCCAGCAAAAGTGTGCAGCTCACGGGAGACACATTCGTTAAGTATTTTGATTAGCCGTGACTTTTCCTCAAAGGTCCTGAACAATTCGCGCATTTTTTCGATGTCAGCGAAGTCTGGCTTTGCCAGCATGTTTGAGGCCCCATCGATGTAGACATCGCCGCTGCCCAACTCCTCACCTTCCAGACTCATGTCACAGAGAATGACAGCGTTTCGCAGCAACCGGTCGTAAAGGGCTTTCTCCTCGCTCATGAGTTCTAAGATCTCATTGCGAATCGCAAGTAGTGATTTCCCACTGAACTCGGTGTTCAAGTAGCGTGCTGTTCGTTCCAGTTCCTCCTGCGTCAGCTTCTCATCTATGCGAATGATCTTGTTATGGATGATATTGGAGCCAGTCACCAGAATTACCAGAATCCTCTTGTCGGCGAGCTGCACAAATTCAATATGATTCAGGCGGTTTTCTGCCAGAGAAGGCGAAACAACTATTCCGACGTTTTCCGAGAGTTCGGATAAAGCGTGAGAAGCATTTACCATGATGCGATCTGATGAGGTTGAATCGCGACCACTGGAGAAAAACTTATCAATGGCACTGAGGTCGGATCGGGAAAGCTGTGCCTCACCTAACATATTGTCGACGTAGTACCTGTAGCCCTGATCGGTTGGTACCCGCCCGGCTGACGTGTGAGGTTGCTCCACAAGGCCAGCATCTTCCAGTTCCGCCATAATGTTTCTTATGGTTGCAGCGCTCCAACCGTGGCCATGCGCAAAACGATCGGAAAGAACTCGTGAGCCCACCGCCTCACCGGTCACTAGATGCTCTTTTATTATCGCGTCCAAAACAGACTGGCCCCGCGAATCAGGGATGCTTTTCTCTGCTGAAGGACTGGGCGTGCGACGGGACATCGGATACTAAAATTACCTGAACCTCTCAAGCTAGCTGCCGCGGCTGACTCTCCGTTGCCACGTCATGCTGGCCTCAAAAGCAGGCCAGTCGCAGTATAAAGTAATCCACGACAGGGCTGCAAACGATTCTATTGAAAGCTTTAGGTGAGCACTCCTACCGTTTAATCCTTGGAGTTACAAGGACTTAAATAGTGCTACCTGAAGCAAAATCTAACCGCAACGCTAAGCTGCTGGATTTACGAGACTTAGCTCATCGCATGAAACAAGCTGCGGCTCCTTCATCCGGAAACGGTTGCTTGGATGCAATTTTTCTGAGGTTTTTGCCCGATTCCCGAAACCATTTGACGCTCAGGAGGCGCTCTACTTAAGATGGAGCCACGCTGGTTGCGTTTCCCCCAGGACCTCACAAGGTCACGAACTGAATCTCGCGCCGCATGCTTCTGCCTTTCCCGCGCCGCGGATGGACATTTCAACCAGGGATACTTCGCGTTACCGGAGCCACAGGCGATGATTGAGGTAAAAAGGTTCTTTGTTGATGCTTTTCGTCACTTAGGGAACAATCGCGCTGTGCCTGAAATTGAAGTTCGTTTCTATCCTTATGCTGGATTACACCATACGATCAGGCTGCGATCTGGCCGAGTGTATGTCCGGTTGTCAGATATTTGTAAGGACGGGCCGCCCGATGCACTCAGAGCTATTGCTTTTGTGCTTGTTGCGAGGCTCCTAGGCAAGAGAATTCCCCATGTCCATGACAAGTTGTACCGAGACTATTCCCTAACACCCGAGGTAATGCGTTCTTCCGATATTGCTCGCCGCCGCCGCGGGCGCAAATTGATTTCTTCTGCGCATGGCGAAACCTATGATCTCGAAAAGATGTTCGCCAGGCTCAATCGGCGATATTTTGAGAACGAGCTAACGAAGCCGACATTAACCTGGTCGCAGCGGCGAACTCGCAGCATTCTGGGTCACCACGATCGAGTATATGACACGATCACAATCAGCAAGACCCTTGATTCTGCCGAGGTACCAGAGTGGTTCATTGATTACATCCTGTATCATGAAATGCTGCACATTAAGCACCCTGCTCGCCTAATCAATGGAAGACGCTACTATCATACAAGCGCTTTCCGCCAGGATGAGCGCCGCTTTCCGCGGTATCAGGAGGCGCAGCGCTGGCTGGAGCGAGTTGCTCGTCAGCGACGGGTTCCTCGGGCTCGCGCAGCTTAGTACTCTTATTGGAACCTTTACGAAGATCGGACGTTTAGATAGTCGAGGTAGGTGGGCTCCTCAGAAAAGGCGGCTTCATCCAGCCAATTTGGCTCCGATGTTGCCGCCTTTTTCTGTTCATCGAAGCGTAACAGGAGGCCCTCTGGAGGCCCTCACACGCCCTGGACAAAGAGACACGCGCCTCGCTAGACTACGCGTTTCCAATGACCAGGTTTTGTCGCAGTATCCTTGGGAAAATTCATACCTAGTTCACGGAGATTAAAACCACCCCTATGGCAATTCCAGCTACTCACATCCGACGCGGCATGCTGATCCTCTTCGAAGGAGAACCGTGCAAAGTAATAGAATTCCGCCATCACACGCCTGGTAATCTGAGGGCGATGGTGCAAACCAAGCTGCGGAATATACGAACCGGCTCCTCATTTGAGCATCGGTTTCGTTCTGCCGATACCGTCGAACGTGCAACTCTGGAGCAACACGAGATGGAATACATGTATTCGGATGGTTCCCACCACCATTTTATGAATACGGAAAATTACGAACAGATCGCCCTTAGTGAAGAGGAGCTGGGTGATGCTGCGCAATGGCTGACCCCCGGGCTTCGTCTCCAGGTAGAGTTTTACGAGGGCTCGCCGATGGGTATTGACCTGCCTCCATCGATGGAGCTAACAGTAACGCGCACTGATCCAACAATGAAAGGTGCTACCGTTTCGAACGTCAACAAACCTGCAACGCTCGAAAACGGCGTTACGATTACCGTTCCACCCTTCGTCAACGAAGGTGATCGCGTTCGCGTCGACCCCAGTGAAGGCCGGTATATTGAACGTGCGAAGTGAAGTTGTTCTGGGGCGAAAAGGCGCTAAGAACACAAATTGATTTTTGGCTCTGATTGTCTTCCGCCCTATGTACTTCGTCTATAGCCTTCTTCTGACTCTTGGCTTTCTAATCCTCGCACCAAAGTTCTTGGTGGACGCGTTTCGCGGCGGCAAGTACGTCAGCGGGATTCGCGAACGGCTTGGCTTCCTTTCACCTCTCCCAGATGGCTCTCGCCCGATAATCTGGCTTCATTGCGTTTCAGTAGGAGAAACTCAAGCGGCAAGACCGCTGTTGGCGGGGATTTGCGAGCGCTTTCCGAACTATTCTCTGGTCGTATCTACGATCACCTCGACTGGCCAAAAGTTGGCGGGAGAAGTTTTCCACGACCAAACCGATAAGGTCTTTTACTTCCCGTTCGATTGGCGTTGGACTGTCCGTCGCAGTCTAAATGTAATCAGACCATCACTGGTGCTGGTAATGGAGACGGAGTTGTGGCCCGCGTTTCTGCGCGAGTGTCAGACACGGCACATCCCGGTGGTTCTTGTTAACGGACGACTCTCTGAACGATCCTTTCGGCGCTACCGAGTTATCAAGAGATTTATTTCCCGCGTACTATCTTGTCTTCAGCTGGTGATCGTGCAGACCAAAACCGATGCGGAGAAGTTTCGCCGACTGGGATTTGCTAAAGACCGCCTTTTTGTCTCCGGCAGTCTCAAGTTTGATGCCGGAGGAATAGCTGTACCGCGCCCTTTAACCGAAGCCTTTCGAGTTAGGTTCAATCCGGACAATTTACCGATGATTCTTGCGGCGAGCACCCACGGCCCGGAAGAACAGATTATTCTGCAAGCCTTTCAACAATTGAAGCTCAAATCCACGGGCAAGTTAAAGCTACTCGTCGCTCCCAGACACCCGGACAGATTTGCGGATGTGGCAGCCCAGATTCGCGCATCCGGACTTACATGGGCCTGCCGTAGTCAAACAGAAGCGCCCGGCGATCGCGATTGCGACGTCGTCCTGCTCGATACGATCGGAGAATTGCCGGCATTCTATTCTCTGGCCACAATAGTTTTTGTGGGTGGCAGCATTACGAAATCCGGTGGGCATAACATACTTGAACCGGCGACAGTGGGGGCTTGCATCGTTACGGGGGCAAATACTCACAATTTTGAATACATCGTCGATGCGTTTGAAACGGCCGACGCCATTGTTCAATTGCCCCCACAGTCATATGAAGAAGCTGGTTCGGAAGTTGCCCGCGTGTTCGAATTGTTACTTGCAGACCCGCAACGAAGGCAGGAGTTAGGAACCAGAGCCAAACAGCTGGTCAACGAAAATCTGGGCGCAACCGATCGTACGCTCGATTTGATTGCGACAAGAATCTTCCAGCTTCCGGTAGTCAAAGAGGAGGTTCATCTGCTTACTGCGCAAAACGCGCACTCCGCATGAACTTGATTGCTAATCTCGCACTTCCGCCACTCAGCGCCATGTACAGTGTGTTAACCCGCGCGCGTCTCGCATTATACCGGCGGGGGACTTTCCACACACAGAAGCTGACCTCGCCCGTCATCAGCATTGGTAATCTCACCACGGGGGGAACAGGGAAGACGCCACTGGTCGAGTACGTTTGTCGTGCGCTTGCCAATGCGGACAGGAATATATGTGTGCTTACGCGCGGCTACGGCCGTCTGCAGCCAAAAACGAGGGTTCTGGTTTCGGATGGCACCAATGTACTTGCAGATCCCTGGCAAGCAGGTGACGAACCATTCCTGCTGGCTCAAAATCTGAAGGGCTTAGCCGCCGTTATTAGTGATGCCGATCGCGTCGCTGCCGGACAGTGGGCGGGGCGGACACTGGGAACGGACACATTCGTTTTAGACGATGGATTCCAACACTTTCGTCTTCGACGGGATTTGGACATCGTCGCCATAGATGCACTCGATCCCTGGGGCGGAAATCACCTTCTGCCGTACGGAAGACTCCGCGAGCCAATTAGCGGCCTGGCCCGAGCGGATTGCGTCGTCATAACCAGGGCAGAACAGGGACGCGCGGTAACGAGGTTAAAAGGCAATCTTGAAGATCTCACCCGTCGGCGACCCGTCTTTCTTTCACAGATGCAAACCAGCGGCATCAAAACTCTGGTCGATAGGAAGGAAGTCTCAAGGAAATCAGTCCCTCAACCACTAGCTGCATTTTGCGCAGTTGGTAATCCCGATTCTTTCTTCAAGCAGCTTGAGAGAGAGGGCCTGGTCTGCGTCCTTAAGAAAATCTTTCCTGATCACCATGTTTACAGACAGGCCGATGTTGATTCTTTAGTCGATGCAGCAGCGACAGCCGGCGCGAAAGGATTGATTACTACTGCCAAAGACGCGGTGAAGCTGGCTGCATATTTCTTTCAACTGCCATGTCACATTCTGGAAATTCAGATCACCTTTGAAGAGCCTCGAGAATTTTTGCAAATGATTCTAGACAGTGTCTCCAAAGGGCGCTGACAGGGTTTGCACCCCGTTTAGGGGTGACATGTTTATAGACCGAAGCCCGCAAACCCCTTGGGCTCCGTTCGAACGAGCGGAATTATTCTTGAGTGCTCACACTTTAGTTGACTTCCGCTCCTTCGAACGGAGCTGTGACCGGAGTTGCTGGTGGACCTATAAACATCTCACTCCTCACGGAGTGAAGCCGGAATCGAAGCGTGAGCGTTTAACTCCCAGGCTTGGTTAGTAAAGCTGCGCTCACATTTTTTTGGTTGCGACCTTTGGCCGCGCTGCGTGTCCTGCTCGCCTCTCTGTGGTGAGCTGCTTTTGAACGAAATTCACCACAGAGACGCGAAGCGCGCAAAGGTTACGCGGAGAGAAACCATTTTTCCGACAGACTGCTATTGCGGCGGGGTTATTGGTGACGCCGACGACGTTGGCGCAGTTGCCTTTGGACTTGGTGGCTTAGGCGTCGGTGCAGGTGCCGAAGGCTGCGAGTTGGTATTGAGCGCTGCAGATGGAGAGGGTAATGCGACCGATGGAGCCGGCCGGTTATTAACATTCTCATCGGCTTTTTCAATCTTGTTTTCGCTTGTATTTGCATTCGCATCTACAACCGGTGAGGGAGAACCAGCCACTTTTGCATTCTTATTCGTGTTCGTGCTCGCGGCCGTGTTGGTAGTTGCCCCACCCGCTGGAATGCCTTCCTCTGGTTTGCCAGTCGCTGGTGACACCGCTTCCACCGGACGACTGTTAGGATCAGCAACGAGCGTCGGTTGAAATTGGTTAGAGTTAGTTGTTTCAGACTTCTTTGTGAAAGCCCATACAAACCCGAAGATTACTAATAGTCCCAGCAACGAGGGAATTAAGATCTTCCAGGGGTTTAGTCCTGTTGCTTGAGGAGCTGTTTGTGCCGGCACCGCAAAAGGTGGGCCCTCAATACGGGTAACCTGGCGAGGGCGTACGAGCGTCTGTTCGTCCTGGTCTGTCACAAAGGCAACGGAGGGAGCAGTAATTTCTATTTCCGCTGCGGCTATATCAGGAGACGCAGTTGAACGATTCGGATCTGCGGCAATGGTGAGGTCTTCAACAAATTCTCTCACGCTTTGGTAGCGGCTTTCAGGCAGTTTTGCCATGGCACGAGCTACGACATGAGCGACAGCCTGAGGTAGCTCTTTCCGTTGTTCCAGAACGGACGGAGCCTGCTCCTGCAGGTGCTTGAGCATGATGGTGGTGGGAGAGTCGCCTGTAAATGGCACCTTCCCGACGAGCATCTCATAGAGAATCACACCTAAAGAGTAAATGTCTGAACGAGCATCAATGTCTCGCGACTGTGAACATTGCTCCGGGGACATGTACTGCGGCGTGCCCATCACCAGGTCAGGTGCGGTCAATCCCGGATCGTAGGCGCCATCACGCTCCTTGATTTTCGCGATACCAAAATCAAGAACTTTTGCGTAGTCTACGCCACTGGTCGTAAGCAACATTATGTTGTCGCTCTTGAGATCTCGGTGAACGACACCTTGTTCATGAGCTGCCTCCAGAGCCCCGCCTACCTGACGAAGAATCTCGACGGCTCTGGGTAGCGCTAGTGGCCCCTGCTTGCGGATCAACCCCTTTAGCGTTTCGCCGCTCAAATATTCCATCACCAGAAATACGATTCCTTCATCGGATTCGCCGAAGTCGGTGACGCTCAGGGCATGGGGATGAGAAATGCAGGAGGCGGCTCTAGCTTCTCGTGAGAAGCGGGCAACTATTTTTTCATCGGCGGCAAGAGAGGGGCGCAAGACTTTTACCGCCACCGTCTTCCCCATCAGGACATGTGTCGCACGGTAGACGGCGCCCATTCCTCCCTCACTGAGGCGTTCGTCAATGCGGTATTTTCCAGCAAGGATCAGGCCGATTAGAGGATCGCCAATTTGCTCAAGGGCTACACCGTCGGAGGGGCATAAGGTGGTGCTGTCCGGATACTCGGTGCCACACTTCGGACATTTTTTCATCGGCCGCTTTGTGCCTCATTCACTACTGCGAAGATTGCTGCCAGCCTACCATAGAGGTTGAATAGCAGGCAAAGATATCAAAAGAAATGCGAGCGCGGCATTCAAGCCGCACTCGCAGACTTTTTGAGTTTGCTTAGTAGTAATCGATTAGGTTCTTGAGAAGACGACGAGCAGTGCAAACAAGACCAACGATTCAATGAGCGCCAGTCCAAGGATCATCATGGTCTGAATGCGTCCGGCCGCTCCGGGATTTCGAGCTGCTCCTTCACACGCGGCTGCCCCGATCCGCGACTGTCCCAGTGCTCCACCAAAAACGGCGATAGCGAAACCGACTCCGGCGGCAATCGCCTTTAAGCCAACGTTATTATCAGGCACTGGTTGAGTCGCCTGCCCAAAGACGGGCAATGCACTCATGAAAAGACCAAATACAGCAAAGAATAGGATGTTGAGTTTTCTCATTTTAGTTCTCTCCTCCGGAGCCATCTCCAGAATTGGTGCTGCGAACATCTCACAAGCGAATGAAAGTTGGGCAGTATAATTTCGCCTACATCCGGTATCCACCGCCCCTCGAACAGCGGCGCTCCTGCGAGACAGGCATAACTACTTCAACACCACGTATCTATTTTGCCCGTTAGATTTCGTTGTGTTATTCGCAAAAACGAAATTGGCGCGATAACGTGTGCAGGCCGCCGTGCCTGCATCGCTCATGCAACGCGGTTCGGAAAAACTAGTTAAGTTAGAACTGGAGTCATGAACTCCTCACTCTCATCTTCCGCATGACCGTGCTCAGCATGTTCATCGTGCGGCGGATGCGAAACTTCACTCAAATAAAGCTGCGACAGAAGGATAAAGACGAACGTTTGAATGAAAGCCACAAATACACTTAACGGCATCAGCAGGATCGGAGCGACCCAGGTATAGGGAGGAGCCAGATTGGCCAGTGTGTCCAAGACTTTTTCATCAGCGAACATGTTGCCAAAAAGACGGATGCCGAGCGAAAACGGGCGAATAAAGTTGCTGATTAGTTCAATCGGAAAAATAAGCGGCGAGATCCACCATATCGGTCCAGCAAAATGTTTCAGGTGAAGGAGCAGTCCATTTTCTTTAATGCCAATAAAGTTGTAATACAGAAACGAACTCAATCCGAGGGCGAAGGTTACGCTTGTCGCCGACGTAGGGGTCATAAACAGCGGAAAGAGTCCCATCAAATTCGAAACCAAAATTAAGACCGCAAACGTCATCACTACAGGAAAATACTGCAAGCCATGCGGTCCCACAATATCTTCAAGCATGGCACGAACCGCCAGCACTCCCACCTCCAGGGTCTGTTGACCATGACCTGGTTCTTTCTCCGAAAGCTGACCCTTAAGAATCCAGACGATCATTACACTTAGAACGCATGCGATAAGAAACATCACTGTATACCACGGTATAGCATTGTCCGGACTGTACGGACCGAATGCTGCCTCGGGTGTGCTACCAAACTTCGCCAGCAACCATTTCCATTTCGGATAGGTATAACTCATCTCAAATTCGTAAACCCGCTTGCCGAAATAATGATTCACCAACTGCACAATGATGGGCGAGTGCTCTTCTGCTTGCTCCACATGCTCAGCAGCCTTTCCGGCGGTTTCAGCCAGCCAAAACATTTAACTAATTTCCTCTCGATGAAAAATTGCGAAATATAGTTCCCTTGCGGCTTCGCAGATCAAGGCGACCACAAAGCTACACAGACCTACAATTGTTGCGGGCAAGGAAACAAGCTTCAACTTGTAGGCTATTAAAACAATGATACCTATTACAAAGTAACGCAGAATGTATTGCAGCAAACTAATTCGCGGTCGCTCCTGAGCGACTAAGACCCTAAATCCGGCTGAGATCGACTTGCTCATCCAATAATAGTTGAGCAATGACAGCAAACCGCCGAGCAATAGTCCGGAACTAACTCGCCAAGGCGCAAGCATGAGGCTGGTCATTACTGCCACGCCTACGGCAATTGCCATTGTGCGAAGTACTCTGGCTTGCAGCCCATCGTCCTCCGCGGGAAAAGAGGTAGTCTCGTCTAGACTCTGATGCATTAGCAAAGTCGCTGATTTTACATGTCAGAACCTGAGATTGTCGAGGCTCTGTACCGCCTGGTTAGTGTCCTAATTTGAGTTTTTCGCTGCGTAGCAATTTCGTAAGTTCTTGTTTTTTTGAGCAAGATTTTGGCTGAAAGCGCGCTCTCCCTGGGGTCTTTATCGAGCCCGTTACTAGCAGAACAGCTTTCACACAGTAGGGTCGAATGTTTATAGTTTGGGCTGGGCAAATACCTCCGGCGCCGTTCGAAGGAGCGGAATTCAAGTTGACAAGTACTCATCTAGCAACGTTCCGCTCCTTCGAACGGCGCTAGTTTTTTGTGATGTCCGAGGCTATAAACATCCCACTCCTGCGGAGTGCAGATCACTTGCTTGATTGACGTTGTGTGGCCGTAACAAAGCAAAGGGAAGCCGCTGTCTCACATCAGGCGCCGCGGGCTTGCCGTCACTATGCAAAAGTCGCTGGTCAATAGGTGGCTTCAGGACAATTTCGAGGCCAGTCTAATAAATTCATAGAAGCCCGCAATGGCGCCCAGGACCAGCCCCGTTACCAGCAACCAGGGAGCCGTTCCCAACCAGCGGTCCAGCAGCCAACCAATACCACACATGCTGGCAACTGCGGCAAACAGAGTTAGAGCTGCGGCATACGCAAGGCCACTCTTTCGATTGGTCTCCTGTTCTTCTCGCTCGTCAGGCATACACAGCTCTACCACGCATTTCGAGTTAGGTAGTTTTTTGGCAGCTCATACATTGTGCCACGGCGAGAGTGGCGCATCGAGTCATGAATGAAGCAAACATGACTGCACCAGCAAGCTTTGCCGCCGTCGATCGCATTCAACTCCAACTGTCTCTCGTTTGCTGCCCAGAGCGAACCGAAGTCGTAATTGTAATCAGGCAAACGTGCAAATCTCCCCCGCAGTTCGCAAGCCCTCACGTCACCGTTGTAATCGATTACTGCCGTAGTTTCTCCAGCCGTGCAAGGAAACGCCCACGCGGTGGACGCTTGAAAGTTTGCATGTTGCGTTCGGTAATGCGTCATGATTGCCCCCACATACGCCACATTCTTAACAAAACGTTTGTCGCACGAATCAGCAGCAAACATACGATCTCCATAGCGCTTGGTTAGATTTGCGGCGTATGCGTAGATAGCAGTTAAGGCATCGGGCGGCACCTGCTTGATCTCATCACCGGCAAGAGTCTCTCCTCTAACGATATTGAAATATTGGCCGTCGAGGTTAAAGTTCTGCCACATAAATTCGGCCAGCGGCTCAATCTCTTCAAAGTTCTCTGCACAAATAACTGTATTTATATTTAAGCGAAACCGATCTCCATACGTCTCCTTCAAAGGATAGAGCGCCCGAATACATGCCAGAGTCTTCTCCCAGTTTCCCGGAACACCTCTGATGCGATCATGAGTTTCACCATATCCGTCTAGAGCAATATTCAGATAGAGATCCAGATTGGAGTTCGCCGAGAGTGCTCGGTCAACCATTTCGCTTACTCGAGAACTGATCAGACCGTTGGTAGGAATGATTACTCGTTTCACGCCATTATTTTTGACAAATAGATCGATGATGTCTGACACGTCACGCCTCAACGTCGGTTCACCACCAGAAAGCCACAAATCAGTAATCGGCGGCATGGTAAGCGAAACCTTCTCAATCTGGTCGAACGTCATATCGCCAGGATGATTCAACTCTTCATGATAAAAGCAGGTCTTACAAAACGCATTGCAGCGCGACGTAACAAACAGAATGACTGTACCCAAACGCGGTTCACGTTTGGCTGAACGCAAAAGTTGGACAAGTTGGATGGCCCTATTAGTCATAGTCCGGGGGGAGTTCTACCACTCGCGCGAAATGATGACAGCTTCGGTGGGCGATTTCAATTCGTAAGTAATTCCCCTCCAGGTGATCACCCGCGAGAAAGTGGCTGCTACCGCATTACAAAAATAGAGAAACGAGGCCAACGGCCAAAGAAAAATATGAGCCGGCAAGTGACCTCTCGCTTGCGTGCGAAGTTCTCGGAGTGGAATACTAACGGCCCACCACCGAATAGCGGACTTTAAAGCGCCCAGGACAAAAATCAGACAGAGAAATATCACCGGCAGCCGGACAGGCAAACCACGCATGGCGCGCAGCAGTACCAGGCTTATCCCTCCAAAAAATACCAGACTGAATAAGAAGCTGGAGGCGAAGACCAATTTCCAGAGATGTGGAGCGTACGTGCGGGTGATTTTCAGTTGCCGGTTGCTAAATTCAATCAGCTCTTTGAAGCTGCAATCACCCGGCGAGGCAACCATACACTCCGGAACGAAGTGAATGGGCAAACGAGCTTTCTGTAAGACCCGAGTGATAGTGAAATCATCCGAGACGGTGCCCCGCCAACCTTCCCGGACCTGCAAACTTTCAAATTTCTCGCGACTGATCGCAGTCGACCCTCCCCAACAAAAGTTTTTTCTTACTGCTGCGCCCAGGGAAGAGGTAATTGAAGCATTCCACACCGATCGTAGATGCGAAGCAAAGCCCCCATGGATCGGAATGAACCAGCGATATCCGGTCGTGGCGCCCAGTTTATGGTCCGCGAGCGGTGCAACTAAGGACCGCAGCCAATTAGAAGCCGGTCGAGCATCGGAATCCACAAATACCAGTACCTCGCTAGCCGCGGAGATCGCACCGATGGCAGCTCGCAGATTGTGGACCTTCTGTCCTGTATCGCAGGCCTCTCCTGCTATCACAATACTTACCTGCATTTTTCTGTCCACGTTGCGGTCCACGATCTGATTCATCACCTTCATGGATCTGTCGTCTGCTTTATCGGTGACCAGAATAATTTCGTATGCCGGATAGTCTTGTCTGAAAAGCGCTTGGATATTTTCGTATAACCCATCCTCCAATCCCCGATAAGGAGCAATTACAGAAGCAAACGGAGTGTAGCGAGGCAGGGCGCGATTGACCTGCTGATGCACATAGCGCGAGAAACGAATTCCACCCCTGAGCGAAAGTAAACCAAGCCAGGTCTCAATCAGGGCAAACAGATAGAAGAGGAACATAAAGAGAATGGCGATGCTTTGCTGAACAAAACACCGCCAGAAAACAGAAACCAGCCGGATGAATATTACTTAACGGTCACCGCGCCTAAAGCTGGTAGAGAAGGGAGCAACTTCTGCGCGATGCTGATAAAAGGCTGTGGATATAGGCCAACAAAAAGGATGCCGAAAAGCGATACCAGCAGTGCCGAAACAAGTGCCGGCGAGAGCGCAAGAGGCTGGTCATCCGCTACGCGATCGCCGAGATACATGACTTTTACGAAGCGAATGTAGTAATAAAACGAGACCACGGTGTTGATGATGGCCCAGATAGCCAGCCAGTAATACCAGTTCCTGCCGTCCGCTTTGCCGCGTTCCAACAAACCTCCAAATAGGAAATACTTGCCTATAAAGCCGCCAGTCATCGGTAGACCACCGAGCGAGAGCATAAAAATAGTCATCATGGCAGCCAGGCCAGGAGACTTTTGGGCCAAGCCAGTCAAATCATCGACATTGTCGCCGATAATGCCCCGTCGCCGCAGACTAATTATTACGCCAAAAGCACCTATGTTCATCAGCGTGTAGACAAACAGGTAGATCACCAGACCAAGGTAGCCGTAGGCATTGCCGGCGATCAGCCCCAACAGCAAGTAACCAGCATTTGAAATCGAAGAATAGGCCAGCAATCGTTTTGAGTTTTCCTGGGTAACGGCGGCCCAGTTTCCTACCATAATAGTGATGGCGGCGACCAGTCCCAGCAATGGCGCCCAATCGACTCTCATGCTTGGGAGCGCTTCGATAAAAATGCGCGCATAAAGAGCAAAACTAGCTGCTTTGGAGCCGGTGGAGAGAAAGGCTGTAACTGAGGTGGGAGCACCTTCATATGCATCAGGCGCCCACATGTGAAAAGGAACCGCGGCAATTTTAAAGAAGAGTCCGGCGGCCAACGCGATCATACCCAGAAGCAGCATCGGTCTGAGACTCACCAGGTTATTTCCGTTTTCCGTAATCTCTTTGGTGGAGTTGGTGGAGCTAACGACTAATGCGACGCTGCGACCTATCTCACCCAGGTTTGTGGAACCGGCAATTCCGTAGAGCAATGACATACCATACAAGAGCACGCCAGATGAAAACGCCCCGAGCAAGAAATACTTCATCGCGGCTTCGTTCGACCGTTTCTCACGTTTCGTGAAGGCAACCAGCACATAGAAAGTCAGCGCCATTAATTCCAAGCTGATGTAAAGCGAGATCAGGTCATAGCCACAGGCGAGAAACATCATGCCCACAGTGGCGAAAAGGATGAGGGCATAATATTCACCGTGCTGTTCGCCTTCAATATCAAGGTAATGGGTGGAAATCCCGACAGTCAGGCCGGCCGCAACAAGGAAGATGGCTTTGAATAACAAGGCGAATCCGTCGATACGCACCATACCGTAGAAGCCATCGAGAGGCAGGAGGGCGGCAGTCGAACGCCACTGAACTACCAGGGAAATCAGTGCCAGCCCAATCCCCGCAAGTACAAAGTAGGCGATCACCTTACTCTTGCGATAAGGCAGAATTACTTCCATCACCAGAGCAATACAGGCGCAGAGGGTCAAGATGAGCTCTGGCGCGATCAATTGAAGATCGCTGAGGTTGAATAAGGCGGTCGTATTCGCTTGGAAAAGAAACATGCAGTATCGCTTCGCTTTAGCTGGTTTTAAATACGATCATCTGTCACTTATTGAGCGCCGCTCGCCGTTGTATTTCTCCAGTTGGCGGCAGACCCGGAATCGGATAGTTAGGACGAATTTGTCGCACGATTGAATTTACCGGCCGTTGAACGTAATCGAGAAATGCCTTTGGATAGACCCCTATCCACAGAGACATAATTACCAGGGGAACCATGTAAACCCATTCGCGAATGTTGAGATCTGAAAGCTTTTCGTTCTTAGGGTTGTCAATGTTTCCGAAGAACATTCGCTGGTAAAGCCAGAGCATGTAACCGGCGTTCAAAACGATTCCCAGCGCGCCCCAGGCTGCCCAGGCTGGATTAGCCTCGAACGCTCCCCGTAAAGAGAGGAATTCCGAGATGAAAACACACAACAAGGGCAGACCAATCGCTGTCATGGCCATCGCCAGAAAGACGGCTGCGTAGCCGGGCATAACGTGTGACAGTCCGCCAAACTCAGCGACATTGCGTGTATGACGTCTTTCATAAATGATTCCAACCAGAAGAAACAATGCAGCCGAATAGATACCATGATTAATCATGTGCAGCACGGCGCCATTTATTCCGTTCGGATTAAGAGAAAATAGTCCGAGGATCACAATACCCATCGATGAAACAGATGAATAGGCCACCAGCTTCTTAACATCACCGTCGCGCTTGACCACGAAATACATAGCGGCCAGGGCGCCATAGATTATTCCGACAATTGCCAGAAAAATCATTACGCTACGAACGCCAAACGAACCAAAATAAGCCTCGTCAGCAGAAGCGGCAGGGAACATCGGCAAATTGAATCGATAAAAACCGTACGTCCCCAGTTTCAACAAAATCCCCGCGAGGATCACGGAACCTGCGGTCGGCGCTTCAACGTGCGCGTCGGGAAGCCAGGTATGAAAGGGGAACATCGGAACCTTGATGGCAAAGCCAAGCGCGAAGGCAAGGAATAACAGTACTTCTACAGTCGTCACCTTTCCGGCCGACAGCACAGAACCAAGACCCTGTAAATACAGAATATTGAAGGTGCCGGTTCCATTCTGGGCCGCAGTCTGGGCCGTGGTCCAGACCATTTGGGCCGCTTTATCATTCCCGGCTAACAGGTTGATGGTTCCTTGTGTGATTCTTGCGGTGAGGGCAGTATCCTGTGTCAGGAAATAGATCTTCAGTACACCCAGCAGCATCACTACCGAACCAACCAGGGTGTAAAGAAAAAACTTAATCGCTGCATAGAGCCGGTTCTCGCCTCCCCATATGCCAATGAGAAAATACATAGGCACGAGCGACACCTCAAAGAACAGGTAGAAGAGAAAGAGGTCCACCGACGCAAATACACCGACCACGGCGGTCTGCAAAAGCAGCAGCAGACCGTAATATTCCTTCTCGCGTTTTTCGATGTATTTCCATGAAGACAGGGCGGCAATCACACCGAGCAAGGTGGTGAGAATAATCAGCAATACCGAGACACCATCAGCCCCCATCTGATAACGGGCGCCGATGACGGGAATCCATTGGTGGTTTTCAAGAAACTGCATTCCCCCAACAGACCGGTCATAGCCAATTAAGAAGAGCGAAGCAACAAATGCCAGTCCAAACCAGGCAGTAGCAAATTTCTTGATTAGGTTTGACTGCTCCTTTTTGAAGAGCGCAAGAATGAGTACCGCGCCCAGCGCCGGGAGCCACGTTACGATGGAGAGAATGTGGTTGTTCATAAACTATTTCAAAAACTAAGCGCGAAGAAACTGCGAAAGGCCTGCAGAATATCGGGCCCATAAAAGAGGGCTACGGCAGCGACCAAGCCGAGAACCATGACCAGGGCATAATTTTGCGTAAATCCAGTTTGGGCTGCGCGGAACAGCGGCGACATCAGGCGAATAATAAAAGTCGCTATTGCATTCACCAGCCCGTCCACAAAATATTTATCCACTCCTCCCGTAATACGGCTTGTCAAACGGGTCAACCAGGCGGAACCGTTAACACCGCCATCGATGACTTTCGAGTCAAAGGCAAAAACTGCGCGCGCCGCATCCATCGTTCTTCTGGTAATGGCCCAGCCATAGAATTCATCGACCCAGTATTTGTTAAAGCTTGCCTGATACAGCGGGCGAAGCCGCGCAGCCCAAATGTTCGGAAGCCTGGTATCTTTCACATAGAAAAGTAGGCCCAGACCAATTCCAGTCCCCGCAACCAGCAGCGAGATGATGATAAATAACCATTCAGTGGCCGTTTCACTGCCCAGTTTACTCTCCGCTGCGCGGGCCAAATTGAATCCACTAGTTGCAGCTTCTGTTCCTTCTTCCGGTTTTCCGTAACCCTCTTTAGTTTCCGGCGATCCGAACTCCCCGGTGGCGCGATTCCAGATAATGGGATCCATCCATTTAACAATATTGAGCCGCCCGCCAACATGCTCACCCCCAGTGAACGCCGTACTAATCCCCACGAAGCCGCCGATCGTTGCCAGCACCGCCAGCACTACGAGCGGCACCCACATCGATGGCGGTGATTCGTGTGGCAGATGCGCTCCGTGCTTATGATCAGCGCGGCCGTGACTCGCCACATGGGCAGCCACGTCCTCGTGCACTGGTCCAACATGCTCGCCGGGTTCGTGTCGTGGGCGATCGCCTGCTGACTCGAGTTGCGCATCATGTGGTTTTTCGCCCAAATCAAAGGCATGAGCATGGGCTTCATCAGCTTCTCCGCCAGCTGGCTGCTCGAGAAATCTTTCCTTGCCCCAAAACGTCATCGCCACCAGGCGCGTCATATAAAATGCCGTGCAGGTCGCGGCAATCGTTCCCACCAGCCATACCAGCCAACCCAGGGGGATGTGGTTAGTTGAAGCCGCGTTCCACAAGATCTCGTCTTTCGACCAGAAACCGCTGAAGGGAATAATGCCGCAGATGGCCAACCAACCCGCCAGAAAAGTAAGGTAGGTGTAGGGCATGTACTTCCGGAGATTGCCCATCCGCCTCATGTCCTGTTCGTGGTGCATGCCATGAATAACACTGCCGGCTCCGAGAAACATCAGAGCCTTAAAGAAGGCGTGGGTCATCACATGAAATATGCCGATCACAAAGGCGCCTACGCCGCAGGCCATGAACATAAAACCGAGTTGTGAGACAGTCGAATAAGCGAGGATCTTCTTTATATCGTTTTGCGTGATGCCAATGGTGGCCGCGAACAATGCCGTGGCCGCCCCCACTAGCGCCACCACCAACATCATTGTTTGGGAATGCTGAAAGATGACATTCGTGCGCGTCACCATGTACAGACCCGCGGTAACCATGGTAGCGGCGTGGATCAAAGCCGAGACTGGCGTAGGACCAGCCATTGCGTCCGGCAGCCAGACGTGAAGTGGAAGTTGAGCCGATTTACCGCAGGCTCCAATAAATAGCCCGAGGGCTATCCAGGAAAAGAGTCCCCAGTGTCCGAGACTCTCGAGCGGGTAAGACTTTGCTTGAGTAAATACCTCGGTGTACTGGGCAGTTCCAAATGTGGCTATCACTCCAAAAATGCCCAGGGCAAAACCGAAATCGCCGATGCGATTAGTAATGAAGGCTTTTCGCGAAGCATCCGCCGCTTCCTGCCTGCTGAAGTAATATCCGATTAGCAGATAGGAACAAAGCCCAACACCTTCCCAACCTACAAACATCATGAGGAAGTTTGAACCCATTACCAGCACGAGCATGGAAAACATGAACAGGCCCATATAGGCGAAAAAGCGATAAAACCCGGGATCGTCGTGCATGTAACCAGTGGCGAAGACGAAGATACACAAGCCCACGCCGTTCACGACCAGCATAAAAATGGCGGAGAGTGGATCCAGTTGATAACTCCATTCCACGTTAAGCACTGAACTACCAGGCAGAGCTGCCGGCGAGGACACTCCGGGGACCTTGTCTCCCGCTGCTGCGGGTGTTGGGGCCAACTGTTCTCTAGTCTTCCTTTCCGCTTCGCCCGCGATTCGTTCTTCCGAACCTTGGGTTATCCGCAGCGGACCACCGGGAATCCAGGTGAACGTACCCTGAGTAGTGATGTAGGGGTTGGGCCAAACTGCATCACTGGCAAAGCCGTAGGAGTAGACCGCAGCCACACTGAGCAGAAATGACAAGACAACTGAGCCAACTGCAATCCCGCCAATTAACTGCTCAGAAAAACGAAATTTCCGGCCGAAGAGGCCGTTGATGGCCGCACTGGCAAGAGGTAGCAGAGGAATAAGCCAAATGAATTTGTGCATAACACGTGAGCGTTGGGTCTTTGGTCTTGGGTCTTTGGTCTTTGGTCTTTGAGCTTTGTACTTTGAGCTTTGTAACTTTCAAAGTTCTAAGCTCAAAGTTCTAAGCTCAAAGCTCAAACGCCAAAGACCAAAGACCTTTTTTCCTACCATTTCAGGAGATCGATTTCATCAACCCAGATCGTCTCTTTATTCCGATACAGTGCGATCACTATACCCAGACCGATCGCAGCTTCAGCGGCCGCAACTACGATCACAAACACAGTGAAAACCTGACCGGCCACAGCATTCACATTGCCGGTTTCCTGCAGATAACGAGAAAAGGCTATGAAGTTGAGATTCGCGGCATTGAGTATCAACTCGATTGACATGAAGATTACGATGATGTTGCGTCTGGTGAGAACTCCCGCCATACCGATGATGAAAAGCAATGCTGCGATCACCAGAAACTTTGCCAGGTCTGGATGTGCGACGCTCTGGGCCATCGTCGAAAAACGTCCGCCTTCCTGAATCATCAAGAGGACTGTTAAAGGCAAAGAAATAAGCATTAGAAGTTAATCAGCTAACTATTTGCGCGTCTGCACTTTTGGCCAGTTTGGGATCATGGGTTGCTTCCCTTTCCAAGACCTCTGGTGCTAGATCATCTACCGCAGCTTCCTGTCTCAGGGTTCGCGCAAGCATCACCGATCCGATTATCGCGACCAGTAAGAGTGCGCTGGCGATCTCAAAGGGAAGTGAGGCATAGCGATAAAGGCTATTAGCGACCCGCTGAGTGTCTGTTGTGATCCTGAAAGTTCTCGTTTCAGCTTTAGGCAGCCTCTGCTCCTCTGCCTGGTGCTGTGTGGCAATCTCTGCCAATTGCTCACGATCGCGCTTCTGCAATCCGCCAACACCGTTGCCAAGCGCGAAAATTAAACCAAGGACTAGTAATAGGCAGAAGATCAACGAGGTAACGACCTGGCGAGGTCGATTAAAAATTTCTTCCTGCGCTCGCTCTTCCGCGCCAACATTCACCAGCATGATGACGAACAGGAAAAGCACCATAACGCCGCCGACATAGACCAGGATCTGCACCCCGGCAATGAATTCTGCGCGCAGCAGGATAAAAAGCGCGGCCACAGAAACCAAAGAGGAAATCAGAAACAGAGCGCAGTGCACCGCGTTGCGGGCCATCACGGTTAACAGACCCGCGAAGATTGCGGTGATGGAAAAAACCCAGAAGAAGAGGGCCTCCCAACCAGATAAGATCATTGCCGATTTCCCATTGCCGATTGCCGATTGTTACTCACTGACCATTGCCGATTGTCCGATTGATTTATTTCCGATCGCCGATTGCCGATTGCCGATTGTTAACTCATTTTCGATTGCCCATTGCCGATTGCCGATCGCGGTGAAGGGTCTTCAGTGCTGATATACGGGACCTCGCCATTATTTTAGCCAACTCATTAGCCTCTTTGAGCAAAGGCTCAACAAGAGGTTGTTTCAAGAGGCCGCTCTCGATGATCAATTCCATCCAGAAAGCGCTCTCGTCAGCTTCTTCTTCAACCACGCCGAGCTTTGCGATGAACTCGGCTTTCGAACGCCCGCGACAAGCTGCTCTATAATTCGCACCGACTGATGTCCCAGACCGAACTAGCTGTCCCCGTATCGCCTTCCCCTCGACAGTATTGGGTAGAGAAACAACAAGCTTGAGGATCCTTAATGCGAACTGCTTAGTTCGCCCCTTCAACTCTTCCGCATTCATGATGTGGTGAGGACTCCAACGAATGCTAGATCATTTCCGATTGCCCATTGTCAATTGCCGATTAATCAATCATTGCCGATTGCCCATTTCCAATTATCGATTTCCCCAAAGCCTGTTCAACGCTAAGATCCAAGATTCTCACTAATTGGCTCGGCAATTGGCATTTGTTAATCAGCAATCGGCAATTCGCAATCGGCAATCGGCAATGGGTCAATCACTTCCTGTATTTCACAGTTTCTCTTCCCTGTTCCAGCATTTCACGGTTCCAGACGAAGCCCGCACGAGAGTAGGTGGCCAGTTCGAAATCCTGAGTCAGCTCCAGACAATATGTAGGGCATGCCTCCTGGCACAGTGCACAGAACATGCATCGAGAAGTATCAAATATGAATTCGTCAAGCACTTTTTTCTTGCGGGGTTTGCCGGCAACTATAATTTCTACGTCCATGGGAATTACATCGATGCAGTCTTCGGGACAGGCAATAGCGCACAGATTGCAGGCGATGCACAGCGTGTCATGGGTTTCCGGATCCATGTTTAAACGCGGAGCCCCGTGAAAGCGCGGAGCGACATCGGGGCGGGTCTTTGGATACTGTTCAGTGTAAATCCCTTTACCCGCAACGGAATCCTTGTCCATTAAGGCGCCGATGTTGAATTTAAGTGTGAGCCCAAGCCCTTTCAGCAGATCTACCATAAAAAACCGCTTGAGCTTTTCAATAAATTTCGGCTTTGGAACTTTTACTAGAGGCATAACTTATTTTCGCACGACGAATTTTGATGCTTGTTATCCGGGCCTTAAATCCCTTCTGCCGGAGTCTGTACCGGAACTGCTGGCTTGCCTTTTGGCAAGTTGATCAGCCGAATATTCTTCCGCTGGCTCTGCAAATTAAAATCGCGCGATCGCCAATTTATTCTCGCGAGCAACGCTCCGGTAACAAACAACCCGATCAGCCCTAACACGATCATCAATATCTTACCAGTTGCGGTAAGATTTATTCCTTGCGATATCGAATCAATTGTCCTAAAGCCCTTCCAACCATCCAATGCCTGAACGACGAAGATTGCCAGAGCTGAAAACCCAATATTGATTAGGGCGGACGGGATCAGCCACTTCCAGCCAATATCCATCAATTGATCGTAACGAAAGCGCGGCAAGGTCCAGCGAAGCCAGAAATAAAGGTACAGTATTATTAGCAGCTTAAGAACGAATACTAGAAGGCTGACGAGAACGAAAAGATTGTGGTAGCCATTGGTTTCCAAACGAAAAACGAAAGGGAAATACCAACCACCCAAGTAGAGCGCCACGGCCACAGAGGACACCACCAGCATGGCGGCATACTCAGCCATGAAAAATAGAGACCAACGGAATCCCGAGTACTCCGTGTGAAACCCCGCCACCAATTCAGATTCGGCCTCAGGCAGATCGAAAGGCGCACGATTGTTTTCAGCGATCCCACTGACGAGGAAAATTAGAAAACCAACGGGCTGATAAACGACGTACCATACTGAATCCGCTCCCTGCGCATTCACCAAACCGGAAAGCGACAGCGTGCGCGCGAACATCAAGGCACCCACAACGGACAATCCCATCGCTACTTCGTAAGAAACCATCTGCGCACTGGAGCGCAACGCGCCCAGCAAGGCATATTTTGAATTAGAGGACCAACCAGCAAGGATCAAGGCGAGAACCCCAACACTGGAAACGGCTAGAACCAGCAGCAGTCCAATATTAATGTCGGTAATGACTCCCCAGTCAGGAGCAAAAGGAATTACCGCGAAAACTATGAACGACGAGGCAACCGCAATATAAGGTGCGAAGAAAAAGATCCAGCGGTCCGCTTTTTCGGGAATGAAATCTTCTTTTGTGAGGAGCTTTAAACCATCAGCAATCGGTTGCAGGAGTCCCCATGGGCCAACTCTCATAGGACCCAATCTCGCCTGCATGAAGGCAGAAATCTTGCGTTCCAGGTAAGTCGCATAGGCAACCCAGCCAGCCACAACCGTTACCACCAACCCGATCTGGATCAAGGGCCAAACCACGTAATTCACCGTGTTTGGCCCAAAGATCTTTAGCAAGGCTTGATCGATAAAATTTATGGGAGCCAAAAAGAACACAAGAACAGACCCAATCTCAGGAATTTTTCGCCGCTACAAATAGTGTGCTGCCAGTTACTGTACCAGACCCATGGTCACTCTGGGAGACCGAGCTTTACTGCGTTATCAGATCGCAGCAACGTGTTGCTATCTGTCAATTTCCCCCAGAACAATATCGAGGGTTCCGATGATTGCTACCACGTCAGCAACTAAATGGCCCACGCATAGTTGTTTTAAAGCTTGCAAGTTAATGAGCGACGGTGGCCGCACCCGTACTCGCCAGGGTTGTGCGCTGCCGTCTGAAACCAAATAACAACCTATTTCCCCCTTAGGCCCCTCAATCGAATGATAATAATCGCCGACTGGCGGCTTAATCACTTTCGGCAGCTTGGCATTCACGGGACCATCGGGCAGATTGTCCAACGCCTGCGTGACTATGCGCCGAGATTGGCGCATCTCCTCCATGCGGACGAGGTATCGATCGTAGGTATCACCATTGTCTCCCAGGGGAACATCGAAATCCACATTCGCATAGGCTGCATAGGGGCGAGCCTTTCGTACGTCCCATGCCACTCCAGAGCCCCGGAGAGCAGGCCCCGATAAGCCAATAGCAACGGCATCTTCAGCAGAAATCACTCCAATTCCGACCGTGCGACTTAACCAGATCCGATTTTCCGAAAGCACAGTCTCATATTCATCAAGCCGTTTGGGAAAGTTGTTAATGAACCGCCGCACGTCTGCATCGAAATCGTCGTAGGCGTCGTTTGGCATTCCTCCCACTCGCCAGGCATGGCAAGTCAATCGCGCGCCAAACTGTCTTTCAAAAATCTTTAAAATCTCTTCGCGCTCTCGCAGAGCCCAAAGCAGAACCGTCACCGCGCCGATATCGAGTGCGTGAGTGGCGAGCCATAGCAAATGAGAGGCTATTCGGTTCAACTCGGTAAGAATCGTTCGCAAATAGTGAGCCCGAGGGGGCACCGCCAAACCCATCATCTGCTCCACTGTCTCAACCCAGACCAGCCCGTTTGATACTGCGGCAATGTAATCAAGACGGTCCCAATAAGGAGCAATCATCGAGTACATACGATTCTCGGCAATCTTCTCCATACCACGATGCAGATAGCCAATATCGCAATCAAGGTCCATTACTGTTTCGCCATCGAGTCTCAGCACTACTCGTAGTACTCCGTGGGTCGAGGGATGCTGTGGACCCATGTTGAGCAGCATCTCGGGGCTATCAAGCAACGTCTCCTGAGTTGTGGCGATTTCTACTTGGTGCATAAAACTTCTTAGGAAGCTGACGATTCGGCCTCAGCCGGAAGAAAACAACCGGTAACCGTCCATGGCTCGATGATCAAACCAATCTCTTTAAACTGACCACTCTCGCGCTTTTTGGCAAGGTTACTTACTATAGCCAGGGCTGCGCTGGCCTTGTTCCAAACGTTTCGTGGTGACGCTGCCTCCGTTAATACAAAGCCTGCCAACTGCGCCGCTTCCGGCGTGTCAAATATTTTCGCTTGGTATTGACCGGCAATCTCCTTCGGCGTCATGTGGTTTTCGATTTAGAGTTTGCGTTTCACTTATCTTTCGGCATAACTTCCTTACCACCCTGAAAGATTTCACGCATCAGGCGTTCTTCAGGGACGGAAAGTATCTCGAGGCCATAAGCGCGCCTCTGCTGCAATTGCTCAATTTGGACATCGCTCATCTCTGGCAAGTGCCTTTCTGTCCACGCATTCTCCACAAACTCCAGCGGGTAATCCTTCCGAAGTGGATATCCTTCCCAGTCTGGCGGCAACAGCAATCGCCTCAGATCGGGGTGATTGCTAAAAGTTACGCCAAAAAGATCGAACACCTCGCGTTCCATCCAATTCGCAGCCGGCCATACACCCGTTACACTTTGTACAACGCCGCCGTCGGCGACGCCAACTTTCAGACGAATCCGTTCGTTAGCGGGAATGGAGTACAAATTATAGACAATTTCCAGGGGCGCTTCGGTCCTCAGCGGAAAATGAACACAGGTCAAATCCGATAAGTAGTCAAAAGAAGTCTCTTCGTCGTTCTTCAAGAAATCGCAAACCTGGACTATCCGAGAGGGTTCAAGTCGAACTGAGACTTGCCCGAGAAACTCCACGGCTTCGATCACGGCGCCATCGAATTGGTCTTTCAGCTTCTTGACGATCGGGTGATGGGAAGCGTCGATAGGCTTTGGGCCTTCTTCTTTCTTTTTGACAGGAGCTTTAGGTGGGCCAGGAGCTCCGGCCGCGGGCCGAGCTGCTTTCTCAATCAGAGATTCCTTGACAGCGGCTACTCGAGTCTTTGCCTGCTCGACCATCGCTGCCTTTTCAGCGTCGGCGCCGGCGAGAACTCCGGCGGCGGGAATATCGGATGGAGCCGGAGTTTCAGCGGCCCCAGACTCGTCTGCATCCAATTGCGCGGATGGGTGACTCTCCGGTTCCTTTTTATCCTCTTCCATAAGTTCGCTTAGGAAATTACACCCATATTGTAAACACGCTACGGCCTCGACAGCCGCTTTGCGCATAATTTTCCCACACGAGTGTTAATGCTATTACAGAAGGACGGCAAAAATGGATTTAAACATGCGCACTACCTGCTGTCAACCAGGACAGTTTTCTCGGATTTGAGCGTGAAATTGAACCGGTGTTGCCGTGTTTACGCTACTTCCCAAGAGCACCAAGCCGACAGAACCGAGCGCGGTAGCGCCGGGTAGATCTCAGCTGGCAGGAGGTAAGTTGCTAAGATTGACCGGTGCTATCGAGATTGTGTGGAAACTGTTGTTGGATGCCCCCGGCTTGACCGGGGGAGATTCACGCTCGCTGCTAAAACGTTGGGCAATTAACTTTTGAGGATGCCAACGCCCTGCGCGGTGGAGGCTCACGTTCTTTGCTATCTGATTCTCGGGTGTTAGCAGCAAGCGTGAACCTCCACGGAGCAAGCCCGTGGCATCCAAGCTCTTCGCCAGCTCTGTTAGTAGCAACGTACGTGAGACTCCCCCGGACAAGCCGGGGCATCCATCTGCCTTGACGAGTCGAGTCTGCGCCTCTATGATTTCTTGTTTGAGGAAATGTGGCTTTCCAGATGTGTCATGTGAGCGAGGACTTGAAAAATGAAACCCGGAATTCACCCAGAATACAACGAGATTACAGTAACCTGCGCCTGTGGCGAGAGTTTTAAGACACGTTCCACGAAAAAAGGGGATTTGCATGTAGAGATTTGCTCGGCTTGTCATCCGTTCTTTACGGGTAAACAAAAACTGGTTGACACAGCCGGAAGAGTCGACCGCTTTAATAAACGTTATGCTAAGAAGACTCCGGCAGATACTACTGCCACAGCGCGGTAATGAGTTTAAGCTACGTGACTTTCATCAGGCATTAGCGGCACCAAATAAGCAGACGCCGGCGTAGACTCGTTGGTCGTCACTCGTGCATTAAGAGCGCGGACGACAGTCACAAACGCCGGCGTCGATCTCTGTATAAACCCCCGATTATCCCTTTTTTGAGACAGTAGCTTGGGGCGGAATGATTCCGCGGACTTACAAACCGGCAGAAGCCCTGGTCAATCCGCTTCTGGAAAAAAAGAGAAGATTTACAGAAGGACCCAAAGTGAGTACAAACGAAAGAGATTTAATTGTAGGCGGGCAGGCGGTTATCGAAGGAGTTATGATGCGCACCCCGAATGCTTATGCTGTCGCCGTGCGCAAAGCGGACGGTACTATCGTCAATACCGCCGCGCGTTTGCCTAAATTGAGTGACAAGTACCCAATACTTAAGCTACCCATTTTGCGTGGTAGTGCGGTGTTAGTGCAATCGATGGGTTTGGGAATTAAAGCCTTAAATTACTCGGCTAATGAGGCGTTTGCCGATGCTCAGGAGGCAGAAGTTGAGTTTGCCCTAACACCTGCGGTCATTGAAGGTGAAGGCAACTTTGCAGGGGTGACAGGGGCGGTACCGGGGCTCTTCCCAATTCCCACGAAAAAACTTGCCAAGGACGAGCTAAAAAAGGGCGGCACTGCGGCTGCTGCAGGTTCTATTATCTTCGCGCTCATATTTCAGGTTCTGCTTTTCATCGCTGCACCACTGTTGTTGACGAATGCACTCTTTATCGCGGCGGGTTGGGCAACAAATCCGAATGTCAAGGCTTCGTCTGTTAGTTCAGAACAAACAATTCCTGAAAGAGCCACGGCGACTGAAGTCACCAGCAAAGCGGCTGTAGAGGAGCTATGGTATCAACACGCCTGGAAAAGCGCGCGCACCTATCTTCACCCGGTGCGACCCTCGATTGCGTTTAATCTGGTAGATGGCTCCATCAGAATGGCGTTTTTCCTAATAATGATTTTCAGTTTTTCCCTGCTTAAAGACATCAGGCGTGTGTTCGAATATCACGGTGCTGAACATAAGACAGTGTTTACTTGGGAAGCGGGCTTACCGCTCACCGTGGAGAACGCGCGGCCGCAGCCGCGTCAACATCCTCGATGTGGCACTAGCTTTCTCATGGTGGTGATGTTGGTTTCGATTGTGTTGTTCTCGGTGATCAAATTTGATTCGCTTGTTTACAACTTTCTCGTACGAATCGCACTGATTCCATTAGTCGCCGGACTGTCCTACGAAATAATCCGAATATCCGCAAAGAAGGAGAGCGGCTGGGTTTTCAAGTTGATCACTCGCCCGGGTGTTTGGCTGCAGAACATTACGACTCAGGAGCCGGACGACCGGCAGTTGGAAGTGGCCATTGAGGCCCTGAAAGAGTCTCTCAAGCTCGAACCGCAGTCTGAGGCGCCGGCTCTTGTGCCCCTGTCTTAACTGCTGAACAGTGAACATTACTCTCTCGAGATTTTGTTGATAGCTTAACGACAACTATTCATTATGTTTAAGAGACTCGAACAGACAGAAGCGCGTTATGAAGAGCTTTCCCAGGAACTCTCCTCTCCTGAATTGCTGGCGAATCAGGCAGCCTATACAAAAGCGGCCAGGCAGCACAGAAGTCTGAGTGAAATAGTAGAAAAGTATCGTTTGTGGAAGTCTCTCAAAACTGAGTTATCGGGAGCACGCGAACTTTTGAATACTGCTGACGATGAAGAAATGCGGGAGATGGCCCGGCAAGAAGTGGCCACCCTGGAAGAACGACTTGCGGCTACAGAAAATGATCTCAAACTTCTGCTCATTCCCTCTGACCCTAACGATGAAAAGAATGTGATTCTGGAAATACGCGCCGGAACGGGTGGCGATGAGGCAACGCTGTTTGCCGCTGAGATGCTCAGATTGTATAGCCGTTATGCGGAGCGACAAGGCTGGCGTTTTGAGGTTCTCGATGCATCAGAATCCGGCATCGGAGGGATTAAAGAAGGGATCGCCCTGATTGAGGGTGAGAAGGTGTATTCCAAGCTCAAGCACGAGTCTGGAGTGCACCGAGTGCAGCGCGTGCCGCAAACAGAGGCGAGTGGCCGAATTCACACTTCAGCGATCACAGTCGCCGTTCTCCCTGAAGCAGAGGAGGTTGATGTAAGAATTGATCCTAAGGATCTACGCATCGACACGTTTTGCTCATCCGGTCCCGGCGGGCAGTCTGTGAACACGACTTACTCTGCTGTGCGGATCACCCATCTACCTACGAACGTGGTCGTCTCCATGCAAGACGAAAAATCGCAGATCAAGAATCGAGAGAAGGCAATGCGTGTTCTGCGAGCGCGATTGCAGGAAATTGAGGAGCAGAAACAACACGAGGCTTTAGCTAGCGAGCGCCGATTGATGGTCGGCAGTGGCGATCGTTCAGAGAAGATCCGCACCTACAACTTCAAAGAAAATCGCGTTAGCGATCATCGGATTGGTCTGACTATACATCAACTGGACCAGGTAATGGAGGGAAATCTCGACGAAATTATTCAGGCCCTGGTTACTCATGAACAGGCAGAGAAACTAAGATCCGAAACCTCCAGCAGCGAAAGACTTCCCGCATCCGATCTAAGTCCGCAGCTAACCAGCTGACTTCGTCCAAAGAGCCAACTCCACCTTGGCCATCCCTGTCGCTCTTCAGATCGACAAAGCCGCAAACGCACATCTAAAATCGCAGCATGTCGATCACCCAGATTGTTTTGATAAGACACGGGCAATCTGAAGGCAACGCTGAAGGCCGTTTCGGTGGACATACCCGCACGCCGCTCTCAGAACTGGGTCATAGACAGGCGAAAGCTACGGCCAGTATTCTCGCGAACGAAGTTTTTGCGGCGATTTATTCGAGTGATTTGGCCCGTGCAGTCGAAACCGCCGCTACGCTCGGCAACCGAATCGGAGTCGAGATTCAGCCGACCGAAGCTTTCAGAGAGCGTAGTGTGGGCGTAATGGAAGGCCTGACTTTTGAAGAAGCTGCAAATCGGCACCCTGACCAGTATGGCGCTCTCTTGCGGCGCGATTTCGATCATGTTCTATTAGGTGGTGAGAGTTATCGACAAACACTCGATCGAGCGTCGCGAAAACTCGACGAAGTTATCGAACGGTACAAAGGAGGCCGAATTGCCATCTTCACACATACGGGTACGATCTGCATTTTGGCACTGCATCTGATGGGCGCGTTGGATGCGCCTGAGCTAAAACCAGTTTGGATTGCTACCTCGAATTGCGGGATCAGCCGCTTTGATTTGCGAGATGATGGCTTCGTGCGGGTGGTCACAATCAACGACACGCGACATTTGGATGGCATCTCAGATGTGACGGGCACCTAGAGGTAGCTGACGACGTAGAAACATGTTCTTCGAACGAGAAAGATTTTTCACTCACTTCCGAACGCTGTTTGGACCGTTGACGCAGGGACAAGTGAGCGGTCTAAACTTTCTTTTGTCCAAAATCGAATTGGATGACCGACTACCAGAGATCAACCTCGCAGCTTATATTTTGGCAACCGTCAAGCACGAAACCGCTCACACTTTTCAGCCTCTGCACGAATTTGGTTCGAGGCAACGATTCATCGAGTTATATGGGCCAAAGACCAGAGCAGGCAAGCGACTTGGTAACAAGACCAACGCTGACGCGGTCGCATTTCACGGCAGAGGCTACGTTCAATTGACCGGACGGTCCAACTACGGGCGGGCGACAACGGAAATGAGGGTAAACTTTGTGAGTAAACCAGACCTCGCACTACAGCCCGAAAATGCGTATGAGATTTTGGTGCGAGGAATGACTCAGGGTTGGTTCGGTAAGAGAGTAGGTCTTTTTATTCGACCCGGACTACCACCCGATTTTGACGGTGCTCGTCAATCTGTGAATGGACACGACCGAGCGGGTGATATAGCTCAAATCGCCAGACAGATGGTTGAGATTCTGACGTATTCAAAATATGAACCCGGCTCGACTGATAAGCAAGATGAAAGCAACGCCCCTTTGTAGGGGCGGCCCTCCGTGGCCGCCCACCGTTAACATCTCTACCCGATACCAGGCTCCGCCTTTACAAATCAGTCTAATGCGTAACGTGAACAAGCATCTCGGTACCTGACTCGAGTTTCAGTTCCTTGCTCCCTTGAACAGCCAGTGACCCGGCACCCCCTGCCCCACCAAGGATCATGCCAATGGCCGCGCCCTTACCGCCGCCGGCTATACCTCCGATGACGGCGCCTGCGACTGCTCCGATTCCGCCGCGCTTCACCGCTTGCTTGCCTCGGCTCCCGGATTGCACCCCACCCTCGGTGTCGGCGCGACCTGAGTCGCCATAGACACGCGTAACATACCCGTGCAACGGGCCGCTGCGGCCCTCACGCAACTCAATTGAGTCAAAAGCAAGATTCATGCTGGTGCGGCCCTCAATCTTTCCCGATTTTCGAATCGAACTAACATGGCCGCGCAAGGTGGCTTCGTCAAACCGTGTGGGACTAAGGACGGTTGCGGTAAAGCGGTCACCCGCGCGCGATTCTTTGCTCGACAACCTATCTTCGAGGCGAACCTTCAGATTAGTGCCGACCGGAACAATCGGCAGCGGCGGTCTAACGGGACGCCGTGTTGAGCGCCGCAGGGTAGGACGACCTGTCTGCGCATGCGAAGACATTGGCGTGACGCCCAAGACCGTGAGTGCCAGCAAAATTAGCAACAATTTTAACCCCGAGTTCTTCATCGTTTGCTCCTCTTCCACCCGGCCGCGTTCTATTTACGTCGTCTAGTTCCAGTCAATCTCAAAAGTCAAAGAGCCGCCCTCAGCAAGGTCGACTGCCAATGTTTCCCGCCTGCAGACCTGGGAAGTGATATCAAAATCAACTGATTTTCGCCACACTTTTTTCGGATTCTGAACCAGCAATCTGCAGCAAGTCGTCCTCAGATTCAAAACTGCGTTGACGATGGACCGTTCCATCGGACTCGAAAATATAAGCCGACGGCGCTTCCCTCATGATGATATCTTGCAGGCGCATTAAGCCATATAACAAAGCCTCGGGCCGAGGAGGGCATCCGGGAATGTAGACGTCCACGGGAATGCAGCGATCGACACCTTGCATCGTCGAGTAGGAATCAAATGGACCTCCAGTAGAGGCACAAGCGCCCATGGCAATCGCCCATTTGGGTTCGGGCATCTGGTCGTAGACTCGGCGCACCACTGGACCCATTTTGAGTGTGACCGTGCCCGCAATAATTATCAGATCACTTTGTCTCGGGCTGGGTCTGAAAACCCCGGCGCCAAAACGATCGATATCAAAACGACCCGCTCCTGTGGCAATCATTTCAATAGCACAGCAGGCCAATCCAAATGTCATGGGCCAAAGGGCAGACTTGCGCGCCCAGTTAACTACAGGCGCGGCCATATCGACTGCCCGGGCCCCGACGGTTCGGCGAACCGCGTTCATGAGCGTGTCGAATCTCGTCAGCAGAAATCCTTCTTCGTGTTCAGCCATAATCTGGTGAAAATTGGTCTTTGGTCTTTGTACTTAGAACTTTGAACTTAGAGCTTTGTACTTGGAACTCCAAACCGTTCTAACGCCTTGTGCAACAAAGTAAAGGAGCAAGTTCAAAGTACAAAGTTCAAAGCCCAAGACCAAAGACCTATTTTAAGACCAAAGATTTTAGGCCCATTCCAGCGCACCCTTGCGCCAGGCGTAGTAAAAACCAACTATTAAAATCGCAATAAAAATGAACATTTCGACTAAAGCAAATTTCGTGAACGAAAAATCCTCCCCCATGAAGATGATCGCCCAAGGCAAGAGGAAGATTGTTTCCACGTCGAAGATCAGGAACAACATCGCGACGATATAGTAACGAACGGTAAAGCGATCGTGAGCTTCAGTCGTGGGATCAATCCCACACTCGTATGGTCGCATCTTACTCTTCTCATATTTGCTGGGCCGCAGAAACCGTCCAAGTATGATGGGAAGAACAGGAAAGATGATCGCAACCAGAAAAAATATCATTACTGGCCAGTAGGCTGTGATTGGCCCACCTACACTCGGCATGCCCGCTGTGGTTTCTTGCAGGAACATTTTAGCTCATCATATGACCTTAAGATTCTAAGAGGTGCGAAGAGTGCTGTCAAACAATGCTAAAACCGGCTTGTCCCTAGTTTCAACTCTCTGCGCAACCTCAGCGTCCTCTGCGTCTCTGCGGTTGTGTTTAGGCAGGCAATATCACAGCAGAGACGCTGATTGCACAGCGCGGCCAAGGCCGCAACCAAATTAGTTAGACTTGTCGGCTTGGCCATGACACTTGACATGGCCACACAGCGTCAATCGAGCAAATGATCTTCACTCCGTAGTGGAATGTTTATAGACTTGGACATCGCAAAAAAACCAGCGCTGTTCGAAGGAGCGGAACGTTGCTAGATGAGTACTTGTCAACTTGAGTTCCGCTCCTTCGAACGGCGCCGGGGGTATTTGCTTGGCCCAAAACTATAAACATTCGACCCCTAACGGGGTGAAACCTATTCTACCACTAACGGGCTCGATAAAGACCCCCGGGGAGAGTGCGCTTTCAGCCCAAATCTTGCTAAAAAAACAAGAACTTACGAAATTGCTGCGCAGAGAAACAACCAAACTGAACCATGACCTAAAATTGCTCTTTTAGTGGCCGCTGCCGACAGGTTCGCCGCTGAGTAGCGCAACTGCATGCCGCAAAACAGGCTGTATAACCGCAAAACTCTCACGAACACCCTTAGGCGACCCAGGCAGATTAATAATGAGAGTCCCGGATCTTATGCCGCAAACCCCCCGGGAAATCATTGCCATGGGAGTGAATTTGAGAGTCTCCGCCCGCATTGCCTCAGCCAGTCCGGGGGCCTCTCTTTCAATCACGGCAAGTGTCGCCTCTGGAGTGTTGTCCCGCTCCGCCAATCCGGTGCCTCCGGTGGTAATGATGAGGTTCACATCAGGACTCTCGGCGAACATGAGTAGCGTTTCGGTGAGTGGTTCAAGGTCATCTGAAACTACCTTTGTACCAATAATCTCAGCGCCGAGTTCCTTTACGAGGCGAACAAGAGTTTCCCCTGATTCGTCTTTTCTCTCCCCACGCGAGCAGGCGTCGCTGACCGTTATCACAACTGCATGAATATCTGAAGGCATCAGATGTAGGCTACCAAGGTCTTTGGTCTTTGGTCTTTGAGCTTTGAGCTTTGTACTTTGTATTTTGTATTTTGTATTTTGTACTTTCAAAGCTCCAAGTACAAAGTTCTAAGTTCTAAGACCAAATATACAAAGGCCAGCATTTACCATTTACCATTTACTAATTCCCTGTCTCCGCAAATGTTCTTTCAACCAACAACGATTCATAACTGCCAATAATCCGCTCGCAAGCGCTCGCCGGGCGGCAGACTCATCGATAACGCCCTCCTGTAACCAAACTCCCTTTGCACCAACAGCGATAGCTTCATCAACAGCCTTGCCGGCTTCTTCTGAGCGTCGAAAAATATCCACCAAATCTATCTGCTCCCCAACGCTTGATAAGGACGGATACGCCGTCTCCCCAAAAACTTCAGTCTCGTTGGGATTCACCGCAATGATTCGATAGCCCTGCCGTCGCATATACGATGCGACACTGTGTGACGGACGATCTGGGTCAGAGGATAATCCCACCACCGCAATTGTGCGGTAATCCTGCAAAATCCTATCGATTGCCTCTTTGCTGTTTATATCCACTATCCTCCATGCTCGAGCTTGCCCCATCTCGCAAAACTATTAACCGACGGCCGAACCTACGGCGTGCAGCTCCTGTAACGAGCGCACCGTGTCCAATCCATCTGCAATAAGGACCGTAATTGCTTCAACGATTGCCTGTGCACCAGTCATTGTTGTTACGCATGGTACGTTGTATTGCAAGGCCGCTCGACGAATAGCCTGCTCATCAAAGTGTGAAGCCCTGCCCAGAGGCGTATTTATTACGAGGGCTATTTCTCCCCGTTTTATGTGGTCCACAATATTCGGCCGTCCCTCGTTAACTTTGAATACGTTCGCGACATTCAGTCCCACCTCGCGTAGTCGTTGGGCAGTTCCCAAAGTCGCCATGATTTCAAAGCCGAGGCGGGCGAGTTTTCGAGCGATCAGCACTGCCGGTCCCTTATCATGCTCATTCACACTAAGAAAGGCTATCCCTTTGCGCGGCAACGTTAGGCCAGTTCCCATCATCGCTTTTGCGTATGCTTCACCAAAAGTATCACCCACCCCCATCACTTCGCCCGTGGAGTGCATTTCGGGACTCAGTATTGGATCGACGCCCGGAAACTTCACGAACGGGAAGACAGGCGATTTAATAAAGAATCGATTTACACTGAGGTTGTCTGGCAGGCCAAATTCCTTCAGGTGTCGTCCGGCCATCACTCGGGCAGCAATACCAGCCAGGGGAATACCGGTCGCCTTGGAAACAAAAGGGACCGTGCGTGAAGCTCTGGGATTAACCTCCAAAACGTAAACCCTGTGATCCTTGATGGCAAACTGAATATTCATGAGACCACAGACCGATAAAGCTTTGGCCAGGGTTCGAGTGTAGTGTCTCATCGTCTCCAGGTGTTCAGGGTCGATTCGCACCGGAGGCAGCACACAAGAGGAGTCACCGGAGTGGATTCCTGCTTCCTCGATGTGCTCCTGAATTCCAGCAATGACACAAGCTGTTTCGTCGCAGAGGGCATCAACATCAAATTCCGCGGCCTGCTCCAGGAACTTATCGATCAGCACTGGTCTATCCGGAGTAAATCCAACTGCTGTTCGAACATATCGATCAAGGCTTTCTTCGTCATAAACTATAGCCATTGCCCTGCCACCCAGCACATAACTTGGTCGCACCAGGACCGGATATCCTATTTGTCCGGCAACTTGCCTTGCCTCTTCGCCGGTTGCAGCCATGCCGTTGTCAGGCTGAGGAATACCCAGCTGGCGCAGTAGAGCGCCGAACCGTTTTCGATCTTCAGCCAAATCGATTGAGTCGGGCGTGGTGCCAATTATCGGCACGCCCGCCTGGTGCAGTCTCATTGCCAGATTCAGCGGAGTCTGACCGCCAAACTGGACGATGACCCCCTCTGGCTGTTCGACGTCTACAATATTCATCACGTCTTCAAAGGTGAGGGGTTCGAAGTACAAACGATCAGAAGTGTCATAGTCAGTGGAGACAGTCTCCGGATTACAGTTGACCATGATGGTCTCGAAACCGGAGGAGCGGAGAGCAAAGGAAGCGTGACAACAACAATAGTCGAATTCGATCCCCTGACCAATCCTATTGGGACCTGAACCAAGAATCATGATCTTGCGGCGATTTGTAGGGGCGGCTTCGTTTTCGGTTTCATACGTCGAATACAAGTATGGGGTGAAAGATTCAAACTCAGCGCCACAGGTGTCAACCCGTTTATAGACCGGCACCAGTCCTAGACTCTTGCGATAGCTGCGAACCTCGTCTTCGGATTTTTCCGTCAAGTACGCCAATCGGCGATCAGAGAGTGCTGCTTCTTTGAAGGCGCGCAAGAGGTCGGCTGGTATTTCTTCCAACTTTCGTCCTTCAACCTCCCGCTGAATTTCCATCACGTCCTCAAGCTGTTCCAAAAACCATGGATCCACCCGCGAGAGCCGATGAATCTCGGCGATGGGCCAGTCGTGTTGTAAAGCATAAGTAATATATGAAAATCTTTGCGAATTGGGCCTCGCAAGTTTGCGTTGCAACTCGTCAGTGGAGATGTCTTCGAGTCGCAGAGGTTTCACGGCTTCCAACGAACGCAACCCCTTAAACAACGCTTCCTTAAAGGTACGGCCGATGGCCATAACTTCGCCAACCGACTTCATCTGCGTACCTAAAACGTCCTCGGTTTCCCGAAACTTCTCAAAGTCCCATTTGGGTAGTTTCGCAACGACATAATCTATGGTCGGTTCGAATGAGGCTGGAGTTTTCCTGGTTATGTCATTTGGAATTTCATCGAGCGTATAGCCTACCGCTAATTTCGCGGCGATTTTGGCTATCGGGAAACCTGTCGCTTTTGAGGCCAGGGCGGACGAACGCGATACTCGCGGATTCATCTCGATAACGCGGATGTCGCCATTTTCCGGGTTGACGGCAAATTGAATGTTGGATCCCCCAGTCTCAACTCCCACCTTGCGAATTATGGTGATCGCCATGTCACGCATCTTCTGATATTCGACATCTGTTAATGTTTGGGCCGGCGCCACGGTTATTGAATCTCCGGTGTGCACTCCCATTGGATCGAAATTTTCGATGGAGCATATGATCACAACGTTATCGGCCAGGTCGCGCATCACCTCCAGTTCAAACTCTTTCCAACCCAGAATTGATTCCTCAATAAGAACCTCGTGAATTGGCGAGGCCGCGAGACCGGAGCGCACGATCTCTTCAAACTCTTCCGGATTGTAGCCGGTGCCGCCGCCGGTACCAGCCAAAGTAAAGGAGGGTCGAACGATCGCGGGGTATCCAGTACGAGTAACGATCTTTTGGGCGTCATCCCATGAACGCGCAAAACCACCGCGGGGCATTCTCAGACCAACCTCATCCATTGCCTGTTTGAAAAGTTGTCGGTCTTCGGCAATCTTCACCGCCTCTCTCTTGGCGCCAATCATCTCGACCCCACACTCATCCAGAACGCCCGCATCGGAAAGCGCGATTGCCAGATTCAAAGCCGTTTGCCCACCAACGGTAGGCAAAAGTGCGTCAGGCTTTTCTCTTCGAATGATTGTCGCTACTGATTCGACTGTGAGAGGTTCGATGTAAGTGACGCTTGCGGTTTCCGGATCAGTCATAATCGTCGCTGGGTTGGAGTTGACTAGTACGACTTTATAGCCTTCTTCGCGCAACGCTTTGCAGGCCTGTGTACCGGAATAATCAAACTCACAAGCCTGACCAATGACGATGGGACCGGAACCGATGATCAGAATCGTGTGAATATCAGTTCGTTTTGGCATTCACTGCTCGGTTTGGATTGCGGAACGCATGGATGTTAGGGAGCGAGGCATTATACATAAATGGTAGAGGACACAGGAATTTGACTGTTGCGACGGGACAATTCAAGCTGAGTAAATTTGCAGGTCGGGAAGGGGGCCTAGCTCTTTGAACTTAGAACTTTGTACTTGGAACTTTGTACTTTGTGACTCGAATCGAATGCTTTAGGTCGGGTCCTTTAACACCTCGCTTCAGAGACTCTGAGGAAAACGCGAATTGCAAAGGGATGAGGTTAGTACGACTCGTGTGCTTGACCTTAAAGAGAACTTCGCTGCAGCGAGGTGTTAATGAGACGCGACCTGGCATTCAATTGAAGTTCAAAGTTCAAAGTTCAAAGTCCAAAGCACAAAGTACTAAGCACAAAGTTCAAAGACCTAGGCCCCCCTTCCCGACCTGCAAATTTACTCAGCTTGAATTGTCCAAATCCGCAGCTTCAAAGAATCCCGTAGCGTCTCTCACGTTCTACTTGAATCGAATCTGCGCTTGTCAAGACGCCTGCGGTAGTCCTCTCCTGTAATCTCGACCTTGAAACACATCTCATAAAGACGACTGCGCAAAGCTACGCCAATCCGTTCATCAAGAGCCCAACTTTCCCGGCGCTTCAACTGCTTTTTGGAAGAGCTGATTTGCCTAATCGGTTCGTCGTCATCAAATCGTTCAGAGATGATTTCATCAGAATAGTTTGTTGTAAAGATAGTTAGCTTTTTTTCGTTATACCGGGTGTTGATGATCTGGTACAACATGTCACGAACCCAATCAGTGGGAATAGTGGATCCTAATTCATCCAGCGCCAATACCTCAGTTTCATATACCGGGGCGAGCACCCGCGATTCTGACGTTTTAGAAATCGGATTGTAGGAATCCTGAATTTTCTTGAGCAGCGATCCGGATTCGTAGAACAAACAGGGAACACCCTTCTCCATGAGTCCGCGAAGTATTGCCACGGCAAGGTGAGTCTTACCGACGCCAACAGGTCCCACCAGGAGTAACCCCTTATCGATATCAGGGTAATCGTTAATCAGTTTCGAGGCCGCGCCATGCGCCCGCCAAAGACTCTCATTAGCTTCCTGATTATAAAAATTGTGAAGTGAACAACTTGAGTACCGCTTGGGAATCCGCGCCGCCTCAAAAAATTTGAGCCGACTCTTTTCTGATCGACAAGTGCATGGCCGAGCCCCCTTACCCGCCACTACCTCCATGCCGGTTCCAAAGCAACGCTCGCAAACCCCCGTTTCCAGAGCCACTACCCGCGCTGGTTTTGAATTCGTCCCGTCATCAAATTCAGTGGACTGAGGCATGCTTCTGTTGGAATTATTGGCAGACATTAACTGCTACTCTGGCAAAGGTTCTCAATAATGAGACATCATTTGATCTCACTGCAAATAATTATATCATCGGAAGGAGGAAGGTAATCGGCTGCGAGCCTCAACTGGTGTTAAATCTATAGTGCTATCGCTAATTAAACCGGTTGCTCGCAAAGTAAGAGCATCTTTGTCGGCGGAGGAGATCCAGCTTGCCCCTATGCTATATTGTCTCAACCCAATGAAGCCTCACGCCAATTATTAAGAGGCGATTAGATCGCTATTGTTTCGGAGGACTAAAATTCAATTTTAATGCGTCTGCTGGATTCATTGCTGAGCAAATTGGGCTTCAGCAGCATAAGTGCTGAACGCCATCCGATACGAGTTTTTCTACTCGACGACGATGAGAGAAGACACCAGTGGTTTGCCAAACGGTTTAAAGGTGATTTTATCGATGTCGCTCACAATGTAGAACAAGCGCAACAAATGCTCAGCCTTAACTCTTATGATGCAATTTTTCTTGATCATGATCTGCACCCGGAACATTACAACTCCTTAAGTCATGACGATGAGCGCACCGGCTACGCAATCGCCTGCTGGTTGAGTTTGAATCCAGAATTGCAGCGCGCCTCGACGATTATGGTACATACTAGAAACGCTGATGGGGCAATGAGAATGGTTGAGGAATTGCGACGGGCTGGACGGTGTGCCGAATACGTTCCCTTCCCTTTGCTGGCGGAAAGGATCAAGCATTATTGGAGAAGATGACTCTGGGTGACGATGGTCTTCTTCATGGTCTCTCCTTTTTCGAAAAGTTGTCGTTAGCCAGAGCCTACAAGTTAAAGTCGGCTTTAAGTCAAGCACTTTTTTGGGCAGCGCCACTCATGCCTGGAAATTCACAATATTGCGCGGCTCAAAATCGGATGCTCTATAATGCAGGCATGTCACAACTAACTATTTCTGAGGTGGCGCGACAAGTTGGTTTGCGTCCATCGGCAATCCGCTATTACGAACGGCTCGGGATTCTTCCGCCGGCGTTGTGCAGGAGCGGTCAGAGGCGTTACGACAGCACAGTCCTTTAGCGGCTGGCGGTCATTCAAGACGCACGGCAGACCGGTTTCACGCTTAATGAGATTCGTGAACTGTTTTTCGGTTTTCGCAGCGACACGCCGCCGGGAAAACGATGGCAGAAGATGTCACAGCGAAAATTGACGGAACTCGAAGCAGCAATGGAGCAGATCAAAACGATGCAGCGCTTGCTCAAGCGACTGCAAAACTGCGGTTGCGATGCGTTGAATGACTGTGGTAAACGGTTGCTGGAGCATGGATGCGCTGATGTTGTAACGAGCCCTCTACTTAGAAATCAGCGCCGGAGACCGTAGAGTCTCATAATGCAGAACTCCTTAATCCAACCATCGGCGCATCTGCCCTCCATCTAAAGACCCGTTTCTTGTGGGAAAGGAGAAAGGTTGGGAATGCAAAGAAGAGATTTTCTAAATTCCACGGCCGCATTAGGCCTTAGCCTGGCGGTTTTACCGGTCACCAGTGTTCTTGCACAGAAGGCGCCAGGAAAGGACTTGGCTCACGGAGCTAAGCTGACTCCTCCTGAAAATGGTCTAATACACGTAGCCTTCGCAATTTCACAAGATACCACTCATATAGATTGGGTGGGACCGCAGGCAGTATTTCAAACCTGGCACTACGATCCAGTACTAAAGAAGCCAGCGCCAAAATTCAAACTCTTCACTGTTGGTGAAAAGCTTGAAACAATCAAGGGGTTTATTCCGGATTACACCTACGAAACGGCGCCTGCTCCGAGAATTGTAGTGATCCCTGCGCAGAACGGCTCTCCGGCATTGATCGACTGGCTGCGAAGGGTTTCTGAAACGGCAGACGTAACGATGTCTGTCTGCATCGGCGCGCGCCATCTAGCCAAGGCGGGATTATTAAACGGCAAGATGGCGACGACGCACCATGAAGCGATTGACAATTTTGCCAAAGACTATCCCGAGGTTAAATGGGTCGGCGGTGTCCGCTTCGTCGAAGGTCCTAAGATCTCGACCGGCGGCGGTCTAACAGCCGGTATTGATCTGGCTTTGCGTGTGGTCGAAAGATACTTCGACAGAGAAAGGGCCCAATTGGTAGCGGATCACCTTGAGTATCAGAGCAAGGGCTGGATTGTCTGATGGAAAAACCTAAATCGCTTTAAGTTGCCAAACCTACAAACTCCAACACATCTTTGACCGTTTCAGACTGGCCTTCCTCCTGGGGAAGGTGACCTAGGTTTTTCATTCAGATCGACGGGGTAACGCTAGCTATTCGCTGCAAAGCTGCTCGCCGGTTGAGACTGGCCGGTAACAACCCCGCGGAGTATGACATGAAAGGAGCGAATTCGAATGAGTTCTTTAGGAATCCAACGAGTAGACTTTGTTACGATCTACAGCAAGAATCTGACTGCTTCGCGGGAGTTCTATATTGAGGTGCTTGAGTTTCCGTTGATTCGAGAAGTTCCCAATGAATTCTTCCAGATCAATATGGCGGGCGTGCCGATCTGCGTTGATTTAGATCCAGGCAAGGCTCATCAAAACAACCTGGGACTTGTGGTAGATAATCTTGCTGCTACTGAAGCCGCGTTGCGCAAGAAGGGACTCGTTGTGCAGTCCGGCTCCAATCCTACATCGAAGGAGCAATGGGTCGGTGTCAAGGACCCTGATGGGAATGAAGTCATTTTTCTTGCGCCAAAACCCGCAAGCATTCAGGCGGGCTAATTGCGCTTTTCATTCATAGCGAAGGGTTACGCAAATTGGGCGTCAGCAGAATAAACGCTGAAAGTCGATCCAGAACTCGAGCGAGGTGTCGGCTTAATCTCACCTCGCGATGGTGGCATCAATCCAAATGCGATTAACTGAGGTGCACATTGACTATCATCTTTCCGGTTTGATGCCAGCAATCGCCGAGAGCCCTGATTATTCAAAGCAAGGGTCGGCGATCATTGTAAGATTCATCGCGTTGCACGTTTGGATTCCATATTTCCTTGTCTCGGAGAGATGAAGAGAACGTTTCTGCGATAAACTTAAACGCGCAGCGTTGGCTGGCGCGAGTTGTGCTGTTGGCTGGCGCGAGTTGTGCTAATGAAGAGAATTACGATAGAGAATTATCGAACTGATAAGTACTATGCGCGGGTAGTTCGACCAGTGGATGGTTTGAAGCAGGAGAGAGGTTCAGAAAAATGAAATTTGCTGTGATTCTTGAAGAAGGTGAGAACAGCTTTGGTGCACATGTGCCCGATTTGTGTCCAATGATTAGAAACGAAAAACTGCGGCGCATCGGGGCACGGATGTTGCTACACGGAAATAGACCAACCTTTTGGAGTGCGGCGACTCGTCGCCGCTTTTGAGTAAGCTGTGCGCTGAATCCGATCCGTTATTCAACAGCAACGCATAAAGGCGACGTTCCGGGTTCTCGGGTAATTTATCGGGCAATTGGATTCCGAGTCGACTAAGTCTCGGGGCCCCCTACCGCGACAACCAACGTGGCCAATGTCTCGCGGCCTTGTCGCAGGTCTTCCGCTCCCGACTCAATCAATTCTTCTGCCGGTAGAGCCAGGCTCATGATCCACGTTATCAACTTCAGATGATCTCGCGCATTGCCCGGGCCATTCTACCATCGCCGGTTTGCTTGTGCCCATATCAGCGATGGAGGTTGAGTTGCAACGAAATACAAATATCAAGCTGGGATCGGGCGATTTCAAATATTGTCAACCACAATAAAAAAGGCAACCCTGCGAACTCTCGCGAGGGCTGCCTCAGAGGATCAGAAAGCAGGGTAATCGATTAAGGAATAAAGGCTAAGTCCTCCGGCAAGGGACCAATGATCGGAGTTTCAAACAATGGCCCTGCACCATCCGGATCAATGATCAGTGCTCCATTAGAAGCAAAGAAGACGGCAATCTGAGCCTGGGCTCCAACTGCTACCGCTGCTACAGCGGGCGATCCGGCAAGATTAGTTAAGAATGTGTGGGGGTTCTTGGGGAAGCCAACTCCCAAAGCAAACGCCAGATCATTGCGAAACAAGGTCGCGCGGTCCGCCAGATCGCCAGCCCGAATCAGTGCCGTGGTAGTCGGGTTCGGATTTGTCTTATCGCCGCGGGCAAACTGGACAATGACGTTCTTGGCTGTCGCTCCAGGTAGCGGCGACTTTCGTATGAACGACGCCCAGGCCAGCGGGTCGCCAGACTGCGACAGCCAGTTACCTCTGTCCAGTAGCGTCTGAATGTCGATGGCGCCTGGCACCGTGTTGATCACTGGCGGCTGATTGCGCAATGGCAAGTTCTCATTGAAGTCTAGACCACCGATATTGATCAAGGACGGCACGCGGCCCGCCAGGAATTGACCAAGCAGCGGGCGGAAAGAGCCGAGACGCGCACTATCTATAAAAGTGCCACCGGGGACATTCGGAACGCCCGCATGAATATCCGGCTCAATGCCAAGGAGAATGGTGCCGTAAGTTCCTCCGAGTGATTGTCCAACATAGTAGATGCGGCTCGCATCGAGCGCTACCGAGCCATTTCCATCGACGTCCACTCCACCTTGGACAGCGCGTACTAGCTGCATCGTGTCGGCCACCGTTTGCTCAAGCCCGTCCCGCACAACGAGATCAGTTTGAGCACCAGCAGCAAACAGACCCTCGGATGAATCAATCAAGCCATTGCCATTCTGGTCTACGCCACGGCCCCCGGCGGGCAGCACCACAGGGCCCGAACCCTGGATTACAGTCAAAATACCCCCGGCACCAAAGCCGTGTCCCACTGTATTGATAGCAATGGTAGCAATTCCATTATGCGCGAGCGTGGAAGCCACAGCCAGCGGGCTGTTGTTTTTGTTGTCACCAAAGCCCTGACCGAAGATAGCAACCGGCCATCCATTCGCAGGCCGAGCCCCGGCAGGAAGAAAAAGATTGAAGAAAACGTCCTCCGTCCTTTGGACCGCCGGTATTCCTGTCCGCGTGGGAACTGCCGGAATAAAGCCGCCCGCAGTCTCAAAGTTCTTTGCATTAAATTTCCCAAAAGCGATTGTGCCCACAGACCCCGGAAAAATCTGAAGCGCTGGCGTCGGCACGGGCACCGTGTTCAAGGGGCCACCCGTGCTCACCTGTTGCCCAAAAAGGATTCCTAAAACAGTACTCAGAGGAAATACTGTGCGATCGCCATGTGAACCGATATTAAAGTTCACGACTGGGGCTGGCGCAGCTTTGATCTGATCGCGGATCTTTTCAAGGGTGGCGGTTACGCTGCCGGTAGTAAAAAAGCTGGCCACGGCAATGTCGCTGCGAGACAGAGCCGGCGCGACTACGCCCAGTACATCGTCGGCCAGCGACCTGATAAGCGCTTCCCGATAGCGCTTCAACTGCGGATCTTTGGTTTGACCAAAGTTGAGATCATGCCGGAAATCAGTAAATGAATCAGAAGACTCGATTGGATCACCAGCCGCATCGTGGACTCCGTTGGTCACGATCAGCAAATAACTGGTGTGCTGGTCCAAATGTTGATCTGACTCTACAAAGAGAGTAAGAGTGGCCGGATCCCATACCACCTGATTAATGCCAATCGTCTGTGGGTGAATACCAGCAGGATCAGAAAGGTTTCCGATGCGAAGAAGAAAGACAGTTTCGCTGGTGACGGTAAACGGGTCAATGGCGCCGTCAAAGGGAATGGAGATGCGCGGCTGCGTGTTAAAGCCATCGAGCTGATTGAGAAGCGCGACATCAAGACAATCAGATGGATGTGTAGTGCAATCCGGCAGCGGGAGATTCACGCGTTGGTTGGTGTTTTGCTGGGAATCCGGCACGGTGAATCGATCGCTTGGGAAAGGCCACTGGTTGGTTGATTGCACATGGAATAAAGGATGAACACCGGCGGCTGCAGTCAAAATCGGAGCAAACAAACAGACACAAATGAGCACTAGTATACGAATAGTTTTATACATGTATAGCCTCGGTTTCTGGGCCGCTAACGGCCCTGAACAGTACTTAGCCTAGACATCACTGTAAAAGGAGTGGGGTAAGTCAAGCATTTCTTTCCTTGCTTGTTGCCGACCCGTCAGTTCGGGATCCGCACACCCGGCGTGACATTTGGTATGAGGTCCAAAGTTATATAGGCAAGTGCGAGAAAATGTCAATGGGCTTGTCGCAACATGGGTCAGACTGTCCTGCCCGCGAGTTGAAAATCCTAAGTTTTAGTTTGAGTGAGTAGAATCCTGCGAGGATGTTTCGTTGGAGTTAGAAGCGAATTAAATGTCGATTAAATTTGCGGAAGGAAGGGCAGTCTCTCACGGATGGCCCGAACCGTGGGATTGTAAACCGAAAGAAAATCATGTGCCGCCTCATCAGCTACGTGCACAGCAATGGCGAGCGCGAACACGATCCAGGCAAGTCCGAAATACAGGTTTCCCATCCCAGTTCTCCTTATCCGATTTTCACCTTCACAACGCCCCTGCCCCTCGCAGGTTGAACTCCGCCACGGCGCGCGCCACGGTTTCTGCGGATGGGCGCCGCACGGCGGGCTGCTCGAGCCAATGAAAGACCGACTCGTAGACGCCACCCACCCAACAACGCGCGACAATCTCCGCGTTCAGCGGCGGCAGCGCCGGGCGCAGCTGCGAAAGCGCCATCTCCACAGCGCGCGAATGGCTGTCGACGATTTTCCTTCGGATTTGCTGCAGCCGGCCGCCGAGTCCGGAATACTCCACAATCAGGATGCGCGCCTCGTCCGGATTCTCGGCCATAAATAGCACCAGCCGTTCCTAAGCGAACCCTAACTCTGCAAACGCCGGTTGTTGTCGCCATTTGCACGCCGGCTCGTCCTCGCTCGCGTGTAGCCCTCGCAGGGAGCAATACCTGCAGAACTGCGAATGGCTGCACTCTGAACAAAATGCTGGTGAAGGGGCTCGTAATTTTTGCATGGCGAAGACGGCTGGATGGCTGAACACTTCCTCCAAGCTCTGCTTCAGCAGATTTCCAAACACAAGTTCCTGCACTCCAAATGTCGGGCACGGCCTAACGTTGCCCCAGGGGTCCATGGCAAACGTCCGATATCCGGCGCCGCACCCATCTTCTCCTTCCACCTCACAAGCAGCCTCTTCCGACAGGACACCGAGAAAACCCTTGTAGCGTTCCGCGATTTCTGACTCCTTCGCGAAGACTTCTTCACCGGGGATCTTCCACGTCGTCCGGAACATTTCCTTGCCGCGACCCAGTGGTAGGAGCGGGCTATAGCTAAACGCGCGCGCACCGAGCGACTTGGCCAGCAACAGCGTATTTTCCAGATCGTAGAAATTCCGCTCGTCGACTACCATTGACACACGGATGCCCACCCCCAGAGCTGCAAGCCGGGCCACGTTGCGCGTGGTTCGTGCCCACGCACCTTTGACGCCTCTCCGCGCGTCGTGCGCTTCGGGTGTCGATGCGTCCAAGCTGACGCTGTACATGAGCTTTTCGCCCATCTCGGCAAACTGCTGCGCCAAATCGTCGGTCAGACGCGTTCCGTTCGTGAGCACGCCAACCATCTCGAACCGTTCTGCGCACAGAGCCAGGATTCTGCGGAAATCCTTGTGCAGGAGAGGTTCGCCACCTGTCAACTCGACGGACCGCAACCCCGCGCCCCACAGCTTCTCAAGCAATCCAACCAGCGCGTCGGTTGGCATGTGGCTCAGCTTTGTTGCGTCGCTTTCCCGGTAGCAGTAGTCGCACCGAAGATTGCATGCTTCCGTCAACTCAACGCTCATGTGCGGCGGGTAGAAGGCGGTTGTCGAGCCCGTAACGCGCGGCGCTACTTCCGACGGAGATTGAAGCAACTCGATCCAGTCTTCACTAACCGCGGTGGCCGCGAATCCCACCAGCTTGAGGTCTTCCCAATCACCGGCCCACGTTTTTGGAATCGTCTCCCCCAGCTTATGCCTGCCGTCGCAGTTGCCCAAAAATGCGGCGGCCACGGGCGATACCTTCGTGGGTGCACCCTGTACAAAGAGAGTCCCGCCTGTCGGCGTCAGGTGAATCTCATGACCCGCTTTCAGGACTGGGTAACTCTCCCCCACTTTGACTCGCATGTCGGCTTACCTCCTGACTGTATAGTTGACAACAAGTTCGCGGCACCGCGCTGGCTGCGGGGGGATCTCACCTTCTTTTCGAGCTGTTGGTGGCCCCCGCTCCAGCCGCAGCGCAGCATTTCGCGGCGCGCGCGATGATGGCGGCAATAACCCGATCATCCGCCGGCGATGACCCGGTCGGTATCTGCATCCAGGCCTCGAACCATCATCGCGGCAATTTGTGGCTCACGCGCTCGCGGTCAGGCTAGTCCGAACAGTGCCCACAACGCGGCACTGCCCGATCCGAAGTTCACCTCACCGCAAAGACTGCAAACGCCGCACACCCCGCATACGCCGCATCTTGGTTTTCTCGCTACCCCTCCCACCGGCTTAACGAAAACCGCCGCTTCCAGAGTCTTCTGCACGTTCGGGGGAACCCCGTGAGCGTACCCGCGCTCATCCAGCGCCTTGAAGCCCCGTTTCTGCACATCCTTTCGAAACGCCTTGTCGGTCAATGCTGCCGTGAACATCTTGTCGAACTCGGCAGGCTTCATCAATTTTGCCATGGTATCTTTCCTCCTGAGCTGTTATTACCTCACGGACTTGATCTAAAAGAGCCGTTCTTTCTAACCATTCCCTATTACTTAAATGGAGAATTAGCTCATGAAACACTCGCATGATTCTCACAGACAACAGTCAATACAATAATCGCCTCAATCATTTTTGTGCTGTTAATGTTCACGGCTGGAGTTGACGGGTTACTAACAGGGGCGCGACGCGCGAAAGCAAGATCGCCAAAAAAGCCCGCACGGTCGCGCCATGGTTTCAAACAACTCATAGACCCAAAGCGTCAGGGCCCAACCTCAATCTGTGCCTCGCCGACAATCGGCGGATTCGCTCGCTCAAAGATAAGGCAAAATCATTAGCTCTTTCAGCAACGTTTGTGCCGTGCTTTTCTCTTGAGGAACGCAAGGAGCCTTGCTGTTCAGTTGAGAGGATTTCCTCATGCGTGGGGGATATTCCGCTGGTCGAGCGGTGCATTCTGAGGTTGCATTACTGCTGCGGGTCGGCAGTTTTCAGTGCGCCACAGGCTGAGTCAGGTTCGTTTAGACCGAACAGCAAATAGAAGTTTCCGGCTCTGCAATCAATGATGCAAAACCGTTCGCCTTGTGTGCGAGCTGTCTCAAATGTTTCTTGACATCGTACGGCACAAGGTATATACGAGCCGTCTCTAGGCACCCGACCCTCATCGGTCCATTACCTGCGGTACAAGATTCACTGCCTATGGTGAAATCCACCGGCTGGACATGGGCTCGAAGTCGACAAAGCCAGGCAGATTGTGATCGCCTGCTGACGCAAGCGTTTGGTTTGCAGAGTTGATCCTTTGACCGAATAATTTCGCTCGTAAGGAGGGACCAGTGGTAACCAAGAAAACTACTAAACAACCGGCCAAGGCTGAGTTGACTAGACTTACCGACAAGCAAATCGTCGACTTAGAGAAGAAGTTGACCAACTTCATCACGAAAGTTCGTGCTACTCACCAAATCCCGATCGGGGGCGGAGGTTTTCTGGCGGGACACGGAAGTCACTTCCAACAGTAGAACAGTTGCGGCATGAGTCGGCCGCGGCGCGCCTGTGTTTCATATGCAATCACCGTCCGACAGCGCCCCTGTTCGAGACGTAATAAGGATTCGATCATCTAATTTGGGCTCGGCCTTGTTAGACGCCCTGCTTCGAGATCGTAATTCGAGACAGGCTGCCATCGCGCGGTTGGTTGGTCTGTCAAACTATCTCGCTATTGCAACCGTCGTCTCGGGCGAAAGGGCCGCGGGCCGTCTGCTCATTGACAAAACTGTCGCCGACAGATTGGTTAAGTCCATACGCCGTATGGGAGTGTCTTGTCATCGGGCAAAGTTTTACGGCGTCGAGAAACCGGATGCCGTGGAAGGAACACACCATCGTGTTTCCTTCGTCAATGGCCAACCCAAGGACGCGCTGGCGGTATTGTATTTCGGAATAAATTCGAATTTTGCGAGAGCCGCCGAATGGGCTGAGTTCACAGGAAATCACCAAGTTGCCGGAAGCCTTTTTGGCTATCCCCATTGCTGTATCGCTACCTTTGAACAATCGACCGAAGACGAAGCCGACAGACTCCCGACCACCATCACACATATTGGACCGTATCCGAGAGGAATGAATCCCTTGACATTCTACGTTTACGGCGTTCCGAACCTTCTGTTTCACTTCGCATGCTCACCTCACTGCCAGCGGTCCGCCGCTCTGGCAAAGTCGCGTCGTATCTTCCTCGAATCCCTTACAGGCAAACCGCGGCTGATGACCACGCTTGGCGCCGGTATCGCGGTGTATGGTCCTGAGTTGGGAATCGGACTGATAACTGGGTACCGCCAAATCGACGCATCGGAATACGAGATACTGGAGGTGACTACCAGGCAGGCGCTGACAAGGATGCTCTTTGCAAATTGCCAGCGGCGAAGAATCCGATTGTACGGTGCGCACCGCTTCCGGATAGGACGACATCTTTACACTGGGAAGTTCACGTTCGCAGCAAAATTTCAATGACATCCTTACCGGACCAGGATGTGATACAAAGTCTCACCGACGGCATCACATTGTCTCCGTCACAAATGCACGCGCTTCGAAATTCACTACGTGAGTTGCTGGTAGAGGCTTGTAGCGCGGGCTTGAATTGCGAAACGAAGCCTTCTGTGACCGAGGACAATGCCCGACTCAAAATCGATTGCTTTCTCAAGTCCATTTCTCGCTATCCTGCTAAGAGGTTCAGTGGACGGGGAATCGTGATCTGCGCCGGAGGAATCAGGATGTTTCGCTGCGCGTGGGTTTGTATAAACATGCTACGCAGATTCGGTTGTCAGCTCCCCGTGGAAATGTGGGCGTTAAACGATTCTGAACTGACGATCCAGATGAAGGCGATGATAGAGCCACTTGGCGTTGAGGTAGTGAATGCTGCACTCGTTCGTCGACGCCATCCTGCTCGCATCCTTAATGCTTGGGAACTTAAACCTTTCGCCCTGGTACACAGCAGATTCGAGGAGGTTATTCTGCTGGATTCTGACAACGTGCCCCTGATTGATCCTGAGGTCTTGTTCTCTCGGAGGGCCTATTCTAAGTTAGGTAGCATCTTCTGGCCTGACGCCGGGCGGTTTGCGCAAGACCATCCAATTTGGCGCATCTGCAAGTTGAAATATCGAAACGAGCCGCAATTCGAAAGCGGGCAGATTGTCGTAGACAAGAATCGTAGTTGGAAAGCACTCCGCCTAACCACACACCTGAATGATCATAGCGACTTTTACTACCGTTACGTTCACGGGGATAAAGATACTTTTTACTTAGCTTGGAGAATACTGGATCAGAAGTTCGGCATGGTGCCGACTCCAATGAAGCAGCTTCGCGGTGCGATGTGCCAGCATGATTTCAATGGCCGACGGATTTTCCAGCACCGCAATTTCTTGAAATGGGACAGGGAATCCGGCTCCATAACGGGGTTTCGGTTTGAAAAGCATTGCCGGCTGCTGCTGGCCAAGCTTGACCGTGAGTTGGAATGATTAATCAGTTTCAGAACCCGGCAGTTCTCTACTACAACGGCATCGGTGACCACCTGATGACCTTACCGGCGGTCCGCGCATTTTCTGGCGCTCTTTCCGGAAGAATGACGCTGGTTTGCTTGCCAATTGCCAGGGAGGTTTTCCGGGGAGTTGGCGCCCAACGAAGCATCTACATTGGGCCTGGAACCGACTGTTGGAAAGGAGACGACTTCGATGCGAACAAGCTCGCCCAGCGGCTACAGCCATGTGACTTACTCGTCTCACTTAATCGAATATTTACGACGTCCATGGCCGAGCTCTTGCGCTTGGTGCGACCCACCAGATCTGTCGGCCTGTTTCCTGAGTTCACTGTCCATTTTCCATTCGATCAAACCAGACATAGCGTTGACCTGGCGTTTGATGTTGCTCGCTACGTCGATCCACAGCTTGAGTTAGACGACTTCTCTTCCCCGCCGGAACTTCCAGATGAGAGCATACGAACAGCTGAATATTTCCGCTCACTGTTGCCGCCCGATTCGCGATGCCTTGCGGTTCATGCAGACACGGCAGCGGAGAAGATGTGGCCCGCCAACCAATTCAGCGGGATGCTAAACCACTTTCTTTCCGAGCATCACGACTTCGTGGTGCAACTTCTCGGGACTCGCGACTTAGGACTGAAAGACGGTCCGCATGCACGCCGCATCATAAACTGCCATGGAGTACCGCTGTCCCATTCATTTGCGTTCGTGCGTGAAGCAGATCTGTTTCTGGGAGTTGATTCGGCCCTCCTCCATGCGGCCGATCTCTTTCGAATTCCCTCAGTCGGATTGTTTGGTCCGAGTGATCGGAGACAGTTCGGATTTCGTTTCTGTAGACACCGTTATGTAACTTCCAACGCTCCAATCGAAAGGGCTCACACGGACGCCGTAGTCGCCGCCCTTGAAGCCCTTCTTGAGCCTCATGACTAATTTGGAGACAAACGAATTTGACGTTCGTGCCAGGCGATCGCGCGGGAAGCCCGCTAAGTTGCAGGCCACGCGCGGGCGGCTTTCTCCCATTCCAGTCTTCGTTGAGACATTGAGCGCAGAGGAACGAGACCACGTCCGTGGCTGTTTGCGCGCTCGACGACTTAACGCTGTGCAACGGCTCCTGGGACAAACGGACAAACTATGCGGCCAGGACTACTTGTCGGCACTCCACCGGATCATGGTCGATAGTCCTGAGCGGATGATCGACTTTGTCGACCTTTGGCCGGTAGGTTTTCTCCTCGAGCGACTTTCCAATTCTCCCGAGCTCGCTGAGCGCGTCTTTTGCCGGCTGCTGGCCGACTTGTTATTCGCGCCCAGTGATGGAGACGGATCTCCGCTCAGAGGTTGCGAGCTGAGGATACCACCGCAAGAGGAGGGACGACTGCCATGTTTGACTCAAAATGGTTACCTTGTTTTCGGAGACTACGAGTGTGATCAGCAACAACAGGTTATCCGGTTTGAAGCCCACAGGGCGGCGTTCGAACATCCCTCCGACAAACTTCGGTTCCGGTTGCCTTTGCACCCGGACAAGCCGGAAACCGGAGTCAAATTCGTGCCTTTCGAGACCACCCCCAAATGGAATAAGCCGATTGTGAACGCGGCATCGATGGTCCTCATTGAAACGCCCGCTCCACACGCCACCAAATCTTCGATGCACCTCGCGCGTCCCCACGCGATGCCCCTGAGGAAGAGCCTTGGCGAAGCCCACGAGATCCTTCAGACTGTGTTGCCGCAGGTTCTCGCGTGGGTAGACGTGCTGATACCTGCGTTTGTGAGGGTTGAATCATCGGGTGAAGCGGGGTCTCGGTTATCGGGAAGCTTCGGGCCCTCTTCTCCAATTTACTTGAGCGAGGTGTCCGATTCGTTTCTCCACGCAGAGGACATTCTGCACGAGCTTCAGCACGAGCGATTCCTCTTATATCTGTCAAAGGAGCAATGCTTTGGAAAATGGGATGGCCAACAGATTTTCGTGTCTCCCTATCGCGAAGATCCGAGGCCCCTTCGAGGTCTGCAGTTGGGATTGCATGCCTTGATCGCCGTTAACGAATTCCGCCTTCGTTCTCTTACGGCTATTCCATTGACACCAGCCAGGATTGCAGACATGGCAGTGGTTCACCAAAAGAATCTTTTTGCCGCGATGTCGGTGCTTCAGAACGAAACTCCTACGGTGGCTGGAGAGCGCTATTTGTCTGAGATGGTGAAAGTTCTATCTTGCCACCACGCGGCTATTCGCGCGCTGGCAACTAAGAAAATGCTTGTCACGGCGGTCGGTTGTGTAAAGGAGCACATTGCCAAGGTGGCCGGACGCGAGCCAGGTGTTCAGAACGGTTACGTGGAGTGGGCATCGCTAAAACCCGGAGACCTTTAATCCAGAGTGACCAGGGGATATGAGAATAGCGGAAAGACGTGACCGCGACGAATGGATTCCAAACTACTATCCGTCTCGAGAGATTGGGCCGGATCAGTATTTACGAATCTCTCGTTGCGGCAAGACGGTTGTTCTAACCAAAGAAGAGGACGAGCAGCTAAACCAAATCTTCATGGATGCCAGCCTGTTCGATCGCCTCGAGCGGACGGGACACATTGTCACTGCCCAGAACAGCAGCCGAGTGTTCGAAGAACTGCGGACATGGCTGCGTCACACCTATGCTGGACCAAATCTACATATCGTCGTCCTAACAAAGCGTTGTAACCTGAACTGCACGTTTTGCCATATGGACCCGGTGCCGGTCGCGTTCGCGAAGGCTGATTACGACATGACACCCGCGGTGGCAGAAGCCGTAATCCAGTTCGCACTAAAGTCGTCGAATCCAGACCTCCTATTCGAATTTCAGGGAGGAGAGCCATTCCTCAATTTCCGTTGTCTCCAACACTTTGTGACAAGTGCCGAGAAGTTGAATGAGCAGGTTGGCAAGAAAATCCGTTATACAGTCGTCACCAACCTGATGGTGGCGAAAGACGAGCAACTGGAATTTTGTGTGCGCCACAACATCGGCGTTTCCTATTCACTGAATGGGCCCGTTCAAATCCATGACAGCTACCGAGTGACTCGGCAGGGTGGCGGCTCCTATCTGAAGGTGATGGATCGCATCGGCGAGATACGCTCGAAATTCCCCGGCCTCATCCGTGAGACTCCCCTTTGTGTGATCGATTCGGAGAACGCTCCACGGTTACGCGAGATGATCGACTTCTACTATGAGTCAGGTTTTAGCGGATTGGCTCTGATACGACTAAAAACCCTGGGCAATGCGCGAAGAAACAGTCTTGCGCTCGACATGCATCAGTTCCTTCAGTATTACCTTGAAGGCCTCGACTACATCTTCGAAAAGAATGTAGTCACCGACAGGGTGTTCGCCGAGCGGATGTTACCAGTCGTACTGACTAAGATTCTGAGCGATACGGATGTGGGGTTCGTTGACTGGAGAAACCCTTGCGGCGATGTTACGGGTGCTCTGATCTACGATTATGACGGCGAGTTATTGCCCGCCGACGAAGCCCGCTCTCTGCGCAACGAGTTCTCTCTCGGCAATGTCACTTCAACGACCTACGAGCAGCTTATCCGACTCAAGAGTTCATTCCGTACCACGAATCTTTCTCTTCGTGACCGTGACCCCATCTGCCGGGAATGCGCCTACAATCCCTACTGCGGTGTTATGCCCGTGCTCGACTTTTCGCGAACGGGCGACCCGACTCCGCGACCCCATGAATCTGACGAGTGCCTATTCACCCTGGCAATCCTGGATTGGACTTTCCAAAAGCTGATGACGAATCCTCTGCCGCTGTTTCGCATGCTGAATGGCATTGACGATGTACTGCTCGAAATAGCGGCCAAGGCTAATACGACCGGTGATTGATCATAATATATTACTTGACAGGCATAGACGAAGCTAAGGGAACCGTAGCTGACGACATTGCCCCGACAAAACCCTATTATGAACTGGGGTGGGAAATCACCAGCACTCACTTTGACGCCAAGCACTTGAGGAAGATTGGCGAGATTGATGCGGAGCGGGACTCGATCGTGACCTGTTCCGGGCGAGAGTTTCTCTACACAGCAGAGTTCTCCCGGGTCATCTCCTACGAGGACTTTCGAGACACACCATTACGACGAGAGGACCGGGTCGTGTCGCTGATGGAGAAATACACCGGTGGCATCCTTCCTCCCGACTACTTCGATCGGAAGCACGGTCCTGAAGCACGCTACCGCCATTTCGAGGAGGACCGTGACACAAACACCAACCTCGATATCTCTGGAGCCACTCGGAGCTCTCCCAAGCAACCGTACTGTTGTTTCGTTATCCGCAAGCGGACTCATGGAGCGTATCGGAATTTTGACGATGAGATGGCCGCCGAGATCCTGAACAGACTCGCGCAGAGCTATGGAAACATATTCATCGTAGGACACGACATCGACCATTTCCACGATTTCCCGAACGTTAGTCATGTGAACCTGCAGACGTTTGCAGCACTCATTCAGAGCGAGCGGTGTCACCTCATCGTGGGCTCATTAACTGGTCCAATGCATATTGCTGCACTAGTCTCAAAAGCTCGCCTCTGTCTTGTGGTAAACCATGACGGCTATGATGTTGTGAAGGAGAATCACCCTGTTCTGATGGGTCGTTGTATCACATACTCCAAGTCTAGAATGTTGTTCGTACACCCACTCCAGCTGCCGCAAGTGTTGGATCAGTTCCAGTTGTAGGCCGTAGCGTAATTAACCCGCGCAGCTAGACTTCCTCCTCAACAAGTCGCAGATAACGGTCCGACCAATACGGATACAACTCTCCCGAGATGGCTCGCTCAAGGTTAACCGAACTGAAACCATGGACCGTCCCGCCTTCACCATCCTGATGTAGCAATACGCTTTGGGGATAAAACCATTCTGCTTCGACCTGCTCAATGTCTTTTAGAGTGGGCAGGAAAATTCGGTTGGGTTCAGGAAAGTTGATGATATTTACAATCTTCAAACCCAGCGCCGCGGCTAGGTGTAGCGGCCCCGATATGATGCCGATGAAGTACTCAGCTGAAGCCAAAAGCCTTATTGTGTCCTTCAGTGCAAGTCCGCAATTGTTCTGAACGTTCCTTAGCCCGGAGAAGGTATCTCCGATCTCTATGAACTCCAGTGCCGGCTGCGTCTGAACGAATCTCTGGATCACCTGCATGTTCTCGGGGTAGATTTCACGCGCTCGAGGATAGACGTGCTCCCTCTGCCAACGAACGTGCTGTCCAGGCTCGAAGTGCAGAATCACACGCCCGGGAACAGTCTTAGCGTCCTGAACGACGAGACAACCCATGGGCTTGTAGTCCACCGGGAAACCGAAGGCACGGCGCAGCCGCTGGATGATATGTCCGTTGCCCACCTGGAAGTTCAGACAGATTTGCTCGGCCGAGACCCAGAACGGCAAGACACTGTCTTCGAAATAAGGATTGAAGCTCATCAGGGTGCGAAAGTATCGGGCCTGAGAAAAAATACTCGCTGACAACTCCACCTGTTTGGCGGCCCGCGGAAGGTCCGTCAGAATCACAGTGTCGCCCAGACCGTGTCCAGTGTTCGTCAAGGTCACGTGCGCGAGGGGCTCGGAGAGCTTCGCCTTAGGCAGCATTGGCTGACGCCGATAGAAATCGATGATTGCTGATTCGATCGTTCTTTTTGCTCTGCGTTCGATAGCAGTAGTGTTCTATCCGTAGCGGTCTCTGTCAAGCAGCCTTTGCAGGCGTTCCTCGGTGGACTCTGTTCGTGGTGCTCGCTCGCTTTCGCCTGACCCTCGCATAATCGGTGCTCTAACCTTCGCTTGCAGACCATCATTGATGCCAATGCTTTGGACCAACTACCGACGATGAGTTTCTAGCGAGGATGGATCCACCGGCGGGTCAAAGATACTTGCGTCTCAACGGTAAGCGTGTCGAATCAGTCCAATAGACTCCAACCGTTAGCTGAAGCGTGGAGGATCGAGACGAACGCTCAGACACTCACGAACCTTCGACTCTCAGCTTCGGACAAGAAGAGACTTCAGGAAGACGTGGCCGGAGACAGCCTTGATGGACTCGCTTTTGCCTTAGACCAGGCTGTCAACAACACCAATCTCGTTACGCTCTTTGTCTATGGCGGCCAACATCTGCTGTTTCCGGGTGATGCGCAATACGGCAACTGGAAAATGGGTCGACTCAAGCAACAAACCAAGAACAGAATCCCCCGCAGCGACTCCCTGTCTATAAGGGGAAGACCGAACGCTCCCAAGGGGCCACCTGTTTCGAAGATGCCCAAGGGGTTCCGCAAGGGAGATTTCTGGTATGACTACTTGATTAGGTTGTGATCGACGCTTGAACAGCGGGGAATAGCGCGACCTTCTAAATACTCCAGATCGCGAAAAGGCCACCAGAAAGACTTGCTGCTAGAAATGGGCTTTAACCCCGGTTTTGTCGAGATTTTGCCGAGGTTCATATCGCTTTTCTTTTCCATACAGCGCATGAAGCGCTTCTATTCGACCGCGACCTAACTAATTTATTGGGTTCTTGCCAGTAGTAAGGCAGGTGCGGCCAGCAGGACCAAATTCATGACCCCAAGCTCCCAAAAGGTGGTGCACCCAAGGCTTTCATAAGTAACGCAAATCGAGACGAATACTGTGGGAGACTTGTCCGAGCTAAATCCTGGGTCACTCGAATATCAAGATGACGGAACGCTATGCCAAGTATGTAGCTGTACCTCTTCTTGGGCAAAGACACGTATGGGTGGAATTTCTTCCAGACGCTTGCGGACAACTTCACGCGTTTGGTCGTCCCAATCAGCCGACGACCATTTGTCGAGCACGTTGTAGTCGGGATGGCGCGTTTGAAAGGTTTGTTCCTTCATTTCGGCACCTCATTACTCGGCAATAATTAAGTGGGCCCGAGCCAGCCGCCACGAAACCCGGCACGTCGGAGACCTTTGACGACATAGGGACATCGCCTCATCAAGCGCCAAAGCAAACCAGAACGGTAGTTCTCGATCATCATCACAATCGGACCTTGGTCTAAGCCGTAATAACCTTGGGAAACCCAGCCCTTGCCTTTACGTTTGCCTGAAGTAAACGTCGGGTTATAGCTGCATTTGAATCCATATTTGCTGGTCATTTCCGGATAATCCTGATTGATACGCTTGAGAGAAGGAAGTACCACTTCAGGGGCAAACGGGAGTGAGCCAGCTACGGCCCAAGGCGCAAGCGTGCCATCGTCAGGACCATTGGGTATGGAGCGCGCAATGTAATCGTAGAAGCGAAACTTACGGCCTTTGATCTTTCGAACGACAGGTCCCGGACCATCACTCGCGGTAATCCCCCAGCAATAGCGATCATAGCCAACCAATTTTTTCGGATTACGCATGGCATACACCTGTTGTGCATAAATCGCGCGTCGGCTGTTTTCAAAATAATCGATTGCCTTGCCACTCATGTACTCATCCTGGATGCCACGAAAATCTATCCAGAGATGTGATAGGTGATGCATGAAAAGCGGTCCGCCATAAAGAAACTCGTGGCCGTAAAGCTTCTTCCATTTGTAAGTTCTGGTCCAAGCGTGATAACTGTCCTCGGGAAGGGGAAAAGTGGGAGACGCCAAACCAAGAACATACAAGATCAAAGCTTCGCTGTATCCGGTCCAGCGGTACTTGATAAATCCCGTCTCTGGTTTCCACCCGTGCGTTACTGTTAGGCCGCCATTCTGCGCCCAATGCCAGTCGGCGCGGGTGTAAAGCGCTTCAGCGAGACGGCGAATTTCATGTTCTTCTTTCGTATCGCGGTCGAAGAACACTGCGGACGTGAGCGCCCCAGCGAGAAGATATGTCGTGTCAATCGTTGAGGCTTCAGAGTTCCAGACGCGCCTTCCCGTCTTCATATCGAGAAAGTGATAGTAAAAGCCCTTGTAGCCTATGGCGTCTGGCCCAGTTCCTTGAGGTCGGTCATGGAAAAACCGCAAGTTGAACAAACAACGTTTGATTGCCTCCTTCCGCGTTATGTACCCGCGCTCGACGGCAATCGGATAAGTAGTCAGCGCGAAGCCAACGACAGCAATCGAACACGGTGCTCCTTGTTTGGTGCTGTCAGGCACGAGTCCATTTTTGAGGTTCATCTCGTCCGCAAAGTAACTGAAAGTATCGCGTTCAAGCCTCACTAGACTTTCATTGGTTAATGATGGCTCTAGTACCTTCATCACTGTCTTCTGTCTCTCCCTGTGCGAAAGCAACTGTTATTGCTGCGACAGCATGTGGAGGTAAGTCTGTTTTCAGAAATATCGCACCATCTTCGTAACTGAATCGCTGTTTTTCTTTCATGAGTATCGACGCTTCCTGCAGTTGCTCGACGTCCTTCGCAGTCAAATACTCGGGCTGGCCCATCTCCTCCCATAACAGTTTCGGATTCGCATGATCAGCATCGACGCGCTGGATATGGGCGTCACTTGGCTCAGGAACGTTGTTCAGCCTTATCTCAAGGTGCTCAGTCTTAATCGAATGGCCTGGTGTTGCGTGATTTGTGAGTAAGACTGTCACAGTGGAATCTTTTCGAATCACAGAACAATCAACAGTTTCATGCAGACCGTCCACCAGGAATTGCTCAGTCCCAATGTTATGGAGTAGTTCAAAGGCGCGATAGGTTGGTTTCGGAATGCCATGCAGGTTTAGCAAACCAAAGCCGCCATGAAAAGGCTCGGAGGGAAAATAGTTTTCTTCGAAGATGTCTGAGAAGGTCCAGAAACTGTAACCATCTACCAGTCCCTTGGCTTCCATTATGGTCGCAACCGCAAAGGCTGCGGCATATGACTCGTCATGAAGCGGATCTCTCGGGTTTGAGGAAGAGTTCCACTCGGTGTAATGGACCGGCCTGCCGCGTGCTTGGCGATAGGTATCCTGGGCCACTTCACGCATGATCCCGCGTTGGCTTTTGAACAGTTGAACGCCGGTTTCCTCATCACTTTCGAAACCATCAGTCGGATATTGATGCGTAGTAATGAAATCCACCGGTACCTTGTTTCTTTCACAAAAATTCACAAACTCCTCTATCCACTCACTCTTGGCCGTGGCCGGGCCGCCGACCCGAAGCGATGCGTCTACTTGCTTGATCGCCTCGGCGGTGTAGCGGTAGAGCTTGAAATAGTCGCGTTGCGTGGTCGTCCAGAACGATTTCAAGTTTGGTTCATTCCAAACTTCGAAAAACCACTCTCGCACTTCTGCGACGGCGTAACGTTCAACCAAGTGCGAGATGAGTTTCTGAATGAGCGTCGCCCACTTTTTGTAATCGCGCGGTGGTGTCACATTCGCTTTGTAATTGAAAACAGTTTTGTTGCCAGAAGCGAGCGCCGTCGGCATGAAGCTCAACTCCACGAAAGGCTTCATGCCGATCGAGAGGAGAAAGTCAAAGATTTTATCCGCGTTGAAGAAGGAGTAAAGGAGCTGGTTCTTCTCCATGACCAACGTGCCCATGTCGTCGGACAGCAATCCGTGAAAACGAACATATTGGAAGCCCAGCTCCTTATGACAGCGTTGCAATTGGCGCTGCCAGTCAGCGCGCAAAGCGACAGGCGCGTGATCGCTCCCGACAGTGTGTTCCCAGAAATGCGGCAGCGCTGTTACTGGTTCCGCCAGATTACAGAAGAAATCGATGCTGCTCATCCCTTGTTCGGCCTCTCAATGATCTAATCCGATGAGCTTACTTTTTCTCCTTAACGGCGCTATATGCAGTTTCAGCCGCCTGTTCAACTGCCTCGGCCTCTGCTACGTCTACTGGAATGACGAGGGCTTTACTGCCTAAAGCTTCAACTTCATGTCGCGCGCCTTCGAGTCCGTCCTGTCCGCGAGCCAGGAGTACGATATGCGCGCCCTCTCTCGCAAAAGCACCAACGATCGCACGACCCAAACCGGCAGAAGCGCCAGTCACAACTACGACTTCCGCTCGATCGCTGGTTAACGAGGCGTTCCTTTCCGCTTGTTCAATCTCTTGAGCACTCATCTCATTTAGTCCGTGATTTGCTCCACGGGTTGTTCACAACGCTCTGCGCAAAGCACGCCGCACAAGCTCAGCAGTCAATCCATAGACGAGATGCGACGTTAGCGCGTAGGCGTGCGTTGAAACTGGATATTCAGTTGGTCCTTTGGACAATCCAAGTAGCGGCACGGTGGTTTCGTCCACGACTAACCAGAAAGCCGCACCAAAAGGTATTCCCGCGCCTTTTCTCACTTCAGGAACAATCTCGCCAACTGCTCCGTAGAGCCCGCCGATCCCGGTACCCAGAGCGTAATGGACGGCCGGCCCAGCAATCTTCTTTTCAGTGCTGCTTAGTCTGTGACCGAACATACCTTCAGAGATCGCTGAGCCAGCCTTTACTGTCGTATCGTCTTGCCAGTTATCATCTCCGTTCGCCGATTTCGCGTCTGTTGAGTGATCATTGACTGAAAGTTTTGACCAGACGTCCTGAAAACGGTTCATCGTCCAGGACGCGACCAAGCCGCCGATGAGACCAGCCATCAGACCCTTCCACACGTCGCCTTCACAGCGATTGTTCGTTTTGATTGCATCACTCATAAGAGGTAAACCGCTATTAAACCAACGCCCGCAAAGGCAGTGTATCCAACTTCGATGACTCATTCAGTATGCCAAGTAAAGTCTGACGTATTGATCAGCTTACATTGGTTCGCCAACGCTCAAGATTTCCCTTACTCACTCCCAACTCGATCGGTAGATTGAGCTTCAACAGCCACGCCATGTTTGAAAACCATTTCACCGTCCAACCAACCGGAGATGGTAATCAAAATGACGCCCAATACTGAGAGTGCCAGTGGAATTGTGTAGCTGCCGGTTACCTGGCTCGCGCCGCTCGTCGTGCGAAGATATAAGCTCGCGGCAAAAATTAGCAGCGCAATGACGTTGAGACGCGCGTGCCAATTCGCGATCTTGACGACTTCTCGATCCTTGAGTGACAGCCAATCAATAAGGCCGGGCACCGCCGCCACCGCAGCTCCGATGATACCGCCTAACAATGCGTAGAAGGCTATGTAGTCCCTCCACACCGGATTGCCACGCCACAGATAGACCACGTCAGCCACAACTGAAAAAACCCAAAGCGCGATCGGAAAAGGAATAATCATCGGGTGGACAGGATGTCCGGCGATACTTGCAGGACTTGCCATACTGGCTCCTTTCTGATGTTGCCCTTTTGGTGCGATGTAAGAAGACTCTCTTGATTAGTTTCTCCGCTATTTGAATTTCGCTGCGTGCTGGCTGATGATACCGGCGCTCAGCATGTCCGCCATGTGCAGAATTTGCTCATGTACCTTGTCATAGGCGGCAATGTCTGCGGCCCAATTGCCCTGAAGCCGTGCAACTACCTCCTCAGTCGTAAAGTTCAAATGATCTCGCATCATCTTGCGCATGTCGCCCTGCGGCCAGTTTTTCGGGTTTGCTTTGCTCAAGAAATCCGCAATCTGATCGGCGTTGCTGAACCAGCGTTTCGTAGCATCATCCTGTTTAGGTTTGTCTCCCGCCTTGGCGGCGGCCACTATTTCGGCGGCGGTAGTGATATGTTCTTTCAAGGATGGTTCATCCTTACCTCCTTTTGTACGTCGAGTCTTGGGGGATTAATTTATGGGCGTTATGTCCGCACTTTGTCCGGCCAATCCAGCTTCAGTTGCGAAGCGGAACGAGTCCGAAGAGGGGCTTCTACAGGGGATTCCTTTGAGCAATATTAGGGTAAGCCCTAAGAATAGAAATGTAAAGCAATCATACTTGGGAATACATTGGTAAAAACGGTCGTGTAACACCGTCGTGATTTTTGCCCAGGAATAGTGTCACTGGTATAATTTGCATGGAAATCCCCGCAAATACGCCCCTCTCAAAAAAGCGAACCGACTCTGAGGACAGGACCATCATGACCGTACCTGCGGGTTTTAAGGGACTGCGCTTTCCGTGTGAGTGTGTTTCTTCCAGGTCAGGCGGCTACAGTGATCCCTGGGCCGAGATCACAAAGAACAAATTGCTGCCGAATGGAACCAAAGAAAAGATTCTCAACATTTTGGCTCAAGGGCCAAAAACAATCACTCAAATTGCTGAGGCGCTCGGTCTTTCAGGTCCAAGCATTCACACTCACATTAGCGACATGCTGCGCAGCGAACTTCTCCGCCAAGCCGTTCAATGGGAAAAAACGCATCCAGCGGAGCGCTACTATGAGCCGAACTTTCCAGTCTTCAAGGCGGATGAATGTGCCGAGTTTAGGGCGCTTTGTGAAGAGATGAGTAAAGAGTTGGTTACAATGTTTGAAAAGAGACGCCAGAAGATGGAACGTGCTTTCCGCAAGACCGGTCTTTCGAAACAAGGTTGGGAATTATCTGACGTCACGCAATGTCTCTTCGCAAATATGTATCGCGACGCACGCACTTTACTTGAGCAACGTGGGTTGCTCTCGCCCCGCGAGCAACATGCCAACGGTGCACAATGGATATTCTGGGCGGAAGAACCCGAAACGAACGGGCACAAGAAATACTCACCGCGTAAATAACGTTGGTCGACTAGCTGCATTTGATAGTCAAACTGAAATCAGATCGCTATTCCAGCTCACGATTCTCAGATGCCAGCTTAGAGGGCACGATTTCGCGAGGACTGACTTCTCCGGTCGACCAATCAAACGGCAAGGCATACCAATGTCACTGACGAGGACATGGGGCTTCCATGGCGACAACACAGCGAGTGCCTCTCTCGCCGACGCCGCCGTTGTCGTCGGCTCCGAATTCCTCTAGTAGAGTTCTCAGCATGTCTCGTGCGTCCGCTTCATCGTCAACCACTAAGATGCGGATTCCACGAAGATCTGCCAAATTCGTAGCCTGTTCGCGCGGTGCTGTCCTTTTCGCTGGATCAATCGCAACCGCGTCGGCTGTGCTAACCGCTAAAGGCGGCAAGCAGCAGTGCGATCAGGCCCAGTCCTCCCGTCAACATCGCAATCGCTTTAAACGGGAGCATTTGAATGTCGAGCGAGTCATCGATTAATTCTTCTTTCGGAGCACCCGCTCCCACTATGGGAGGTTCATGCGTCGCACCAGGTCTATGTAGCGCGGGTCGATACGCAGACTGTCATAGCGCTGGTTCTCCTTCACGTGGAGAAGCCAGCCGTTGCGCTGTTCGAAGGCTTTATCCAGCCAGGCAAACGCCTGTTCTTTGTCACCCAAACCCATATAAATCTCCGCTACTCCGCGCGCTGGGACGAACTTTTGGGTCGAAAGCTGATTCAACTCCTGGATCGTGTTTAAGGCTTCGTCTCGATTGCCGGAAACGGCGTAAGCGTGACCCAGACCAGCTAAATAGATGGGTTGGCGGTTTGCAAGATTGACGGCTTCTTCGAATTCGGCAATCGCTTCCGCAAACATGCCCATTTGCTCGTAGGCTTCGCCCAGAAACATGCGCGCCGGAATGAAGCCCGGGTCGAGCTCAAGGGTCTTCAATAGCTGTTCGATGGCTTGTTGATATTCACGCAAATAAAGGTAGTGCCAGCCCATGTGCATGTTGAGGACGAGACCGAGCGGGTCACATTCGAGAGCCCGCCTGCTTTCTTCGAATGACTCCTTGGTGCGTCCCATCGCCTTGAGGAAGTGGGAATACCAGATGTGGACAGGGCCGTATTGGGGCTTGAGTTCAATCGCGCGTTGGAACTCTGTTTCTGCTTCGATCCAGTCCCAGTCGTAGGCCGTAGCAGCCCAGCCGAGCGCGGCGTGGGCTTCGGCGCAGTTTGGATCGAGTTCAAGGGCTCTCTTTGCTGCTTCCTTGGCTTTGGGGAAGCTCTCGGCCGGCGCCAGAATCGCGTATAGATCCCAGCCCAACGAGTTGTAAGCATCGGCCAGGCCTGCATAGGCCAGCGCGTAGGTCGGGTCTTTGGCGGTGGCTTGCTGCAGATAGTGCATAGCCCGCTTCAGCGCGTCGGGGCTTCGTCTGTACCAGTGATGGCGACCCTTCAGAAAGGCTTCATAAGCTCCGGGATCCACCGGGCCAGTCCCCGCGAGGCGGGCTTTCTCCTGCGGGGTGAGTTGAATCTGGATCTCTTGCGCGATGGTTCGCGCGACATCGCTCTGCAGTGCAAGGATGTCACGCAAGTCGCTCTCATAACTCTTGGCCCAGAGGTGGGTGTCGGTAGCAGCGTGTATCAATTGGGCGGCGATCCGCACACGATTACCGGATCGCACCACAGTGCCTTCTATTACGGCGTCGACTTTCAACTCGCGTACGATCTCAGGGAGCGGCTTCCGTGCGCCTTTGTACCGCATCACGGAGGTACGCGAGATTACGCGCAGCACGCCGATCTGTGCCAGGGTCGTTATCAGCGCGTCTGTCATTCCGTCGGCGAAATACTCCTCCTCGGGGTTGGGTGAGAGATTCTCCAGCGGCAGCACAGCCAGTGAGCGGATGCGTGCCCGTTGCGCCCTGGCCTGAGCGGGTCGGCCCGCCAGGGAATCTGCCGTGCGCCGGGGCGCCTGCCGCGGTACTTCCAGTGCCGCCCGGACTTCGCTGGCATGCTGATATCGCTCGGTGGGTTCCTTTGCGAGGCAGCGCTGGATCACTCTCCGCAAGCCGGCGGGAACCCGCGCCGATAGTGGAGCCGGCGATTCCCGCAGAATGGCTGAGCTCAACGTGAATGCAGTACTGCCTCTAAAGGGCAGTTGCCCCGTGATCATCTCGTAGAGGACGACGCCGAGTGCCCAAATATCGCTACACACGCTCACCTGCTCGCCACGCAACTGCTCAGGTGACATGTATGGCACTGTGCCTGGTATCGCATCAGGCGCGGTCAGCAGAGCCTGAGTTTGGGCTCCGGTATCTACCCTGCCTGCTTGCTGGATCACTTTCGCCAGGCCAAAGTCCATCACCTTCGCTTGTCCACGCGAGGTGATAATGACGTTAGATGGCTTGATGTCCCGGTGGATAATTCCGTGCGTGTGCGCTTCCGTAAGAGCATCAGCGATCTGCGAAGCGATGGTAAGCGATTCTTTCAGTTCCACCGGCTTTCGCTTGAGTATCAAATCGAGCGTCTCGCCTTCAATATATTGCATCGCGATGAAGCTGCGGCCATCTGCTTCGCCGACTTCATAGATAGAGCAGATGTTTGGATGATCGAGTGTCGCCACCGCACGCGCTTCCCTGACCAAGCGCTTTCGGGCGTGTTCATCTGAGACTGTTTCCGGTGGTAAGAGCTTAATAGCCACCCGGCGGCCAAGCTGCGTATCTTCTGCCAGATACACCTCACCCATCCCGCCCGCTCCGAGCTTGGACAGAATGCGGTAGTGAGAAATGTTTGAGTTGACCGATAGCGTTTCGTTCATCTCATTTGCATCTACCTTGATATACACAAACAGATCAGAACGTTCCTCATAAGCTTTTTCGAGCCAGTCAAATGCCTGATCCTTTTGTCCCAATCCCGCATAGATGGTTGCGATGTTATATATGCCGGAACGAAACGTCGTTTGGGTAATCCCCTTAACTCATCAAGGGCGTGCATAGCTTCTACTCTTTCACCGGCTACTGCATATGCATGCCTGCCTGAATGTCTGAGCTCTCTTTCTCCAGGGCCTTTTGTAGTTCTGTCACCGCCTCTCCGTGCATTCCCTTTTCCTCGTAAGTCAGTCCGAGTTCCCGGTGCGTCTGGACATAGTTTTGGTTCATCTCTAAAGTCTTCTTGAATTGCGCCGCTGCAAGATCGTTTGAACTAGGGGCTGCGCGCAGTAGAAACAACCCTCGCAGTAGCTCGCTCATTCTCAAACGCAAGTCCAGCCTAGCTACACTTCCTGATGGAAGATTCCAATTTCTATCGGGAGGTGTAACCATGACCGAACTGCGTCAGAGAATGATCGAGTGTCTCCAGCTTAGAGGCTTATCCGAACGCACGCAAGCAGCTTACGTCCCGAGCAGTACGCCAACTCGCGAAACGCTATGACAAGTACCCACCTTGCTCAGCGAGGAAGAACTGCGCCAGTACTTTCTGTTCCTCAAGAACATCAAGCATTACTCACACAGCACTTCTACCATCGGCACACTAATTCTTAATACGTTCGGCAGCGTCGACTACGAGGCTTCAAACCTGGAGCCTATTAGCCTCAATCTCCTTCGCCCATTCGCGAGACTGTCTAGCATTCCAATTCTCACCGAAGAGGCGCTCGATGAAGCTCCGTGCGTTACTCGTTATCTGTTCTGCTAGCAAGATCTACGATCGTTCCCATCAAAAATAGTCCGCCTGTGATGATGAACGGCGGCCATCTTTGCGAGCTGGCAAAGATCCTGACCCACTAAATGTTTATAGGGAACTGAGGTGCACAGCAAACTTTGACCAGTCGTTCTCGGTCTCGCGGCATCTCGCGATCATTTTCCAACCACACCAAAGTGTCATGTAAAACTCGAGCCGCATCCCGATCGGCCCGCTCGACTATCGGGTAGTGCATCCATTGTCCCTGACGGCGTACTCCTACAATTCCAGCTCTCCGAAGATAGGCTAGATGTCGTCTGATTTTTGGCTGGTTGGCTTTTAGAATCTCCGCAAAGAAAAAAGACACAGGAGTAACGACCGCATTCAACGCCTGATTGTGTCAACGATCCTCAACGCGTCTAGTCCTTGGATCTGATCTTCCGGCCAAGCCACCGGTAGCCGGGGTGGACGCCTGGAGTCAGTCCTCGCTCCTCGGCAATACGTTGCAGCATTTCTGTAAGTTGGGCACACTCTGTATTACTTAGGGCGCCACAAATTAATTTGAGATGTTCTTCCGCAAGGTGTCTTATCTTTTCAAACGCTGCCTGCCCCTTTGCGGTTAGGTGTAAAGCATAAAGCCGTCGGTCGACTGTGTGACCACGCCGTTCTACGAGTCCACGTCCTTCCAATTCATCAAGAAGCGCGACCAGTCGGCTCGGATGAATTTTCAGGGTTGAGGCCAGCTCCTTCTGACTTACGCCGGCGGACCTGCCCAGTATCCAGAGAATCCCTGAGTGCGCCGGCGAAAGCTGTAGCGGTGTGAGCATCTTCGCGAAGGTTTCAGCCGAGTGCGCTCCAACCTGAGATAGAAGGAATGCTGCATTTGGCTTCAACTCAGCCTGCTTGCCCCTTTTCTTCACCTGACGATTATCGCATCACCTGAACATGTTCGGGTAATGTTGATAATCGTTTATATAATGAACTATTATTAGTGGCAACAGATGCAAATGTAAATTAGTTGAAATTCAATGCGCCAACCGAAAACGCAGAGGTCAGAGATCAAGATCAATTCAGAGTTTTCGTGCACTGGCCTGTCACCAGTAATGAACGAAGCAAGCCGTCGTGAACGGCTCCAAGCGCGGCTTGAGCCCGAAAGGACCTGAGAAGATGAAAAAAGCAATTCTCTTTTTATCAATCATATTTGCATCTGGACTGGTGATGGTCACCGTTTATAACACGGTCGTCGATGCCAAAAGCTGGGGCTCGGATATTCCGGCCTCGATTCAAGCGGCCAGAGACTATTACAAGCATGTCGACCCAAGGCGCTTTTACGCCATCATCGGACCGCCCAATCTCTTGTTAAGCCTCCTCACGATAATTTTCTTTTGGAAGGATGGCATCTCACTGCGTCTCTACTTTGCCTCTTCATTCTTGCTCTACCTCGCCGTTGTCATTCTAACTTTCACCTATTTCTTCCCCCGTGATCTCATTCTGTTTACCTGGGCGATACCGGATCACATCGAAGAGATAAGAACAGCCGCCAGCCAATGGAGTGAGATAAATTGGCTTCGCACCTTGTTCGGACTCGCGGGCGTATTGTTTTCATTCAAAGGGCTCGACAGATATTACAAGACTCGAGGTTCAGCAGCTTCGCGCACGCCAGAAAGAGAAGCTCTGCACTCATGAAAACTTTGGAGCATTCAAAGAAATAAAGAGGCCCGACATGATTCTGATCGAGAATTTCGAGCATCGCGCCGTCGTATTTCGCTAAGCAAAACAAGAAATTCATTTGGAGGTGAGAAATGAACGCTTCAAATCAAGTGACAGCTGATATCAAGCACAGAGGGCCGCATCTGGGTATCTTGGCGCTCGTCTTCACGGTGTTGTTCAACACGGGACTTTATTTTGTCATATCGTTCTCTGCCAACGCGCCCCACTTTCCCGGCCCATGGGAATCCGCCGAAGTTATCACAGCTTACTTTCAAGGACATCCGCGCGCGGTATTGATGTGCGCTTTTTTTCAATTTGGCTCGGCATTGCCGCTCGGTCTCTTCACGGCTACGATTGTGAGTCGTCTGCAATTCCTGCGTGCGAGAGTCGCCGGCGTTCACATTGCACTTTTCGGCGGGCTCATGACCGGGTGAAGCAATTCGCGAGATAAAGCGGGCACTGGAGCTTGAACCGCTCTCGATCGCCATGAATGCGAACCTTGCCGGAGCCTATATGTATGCGCGGCAAAACGACCTGGCGATCAGCGTACCTTAGCCGAAACGCTCGATGCTGCCCTGGTCAGCCCGTAATTATGGGGACGGTCAAGGCCACGAAGCAGCTGCCGGAATCCGCGTACGGATACTTGATCCTCGGCGAGCTCTGCATCACCGGCTGCCATCAACATCAAGCGCGCCAAGACAATCATCCTGATGATTTCTACCGAGGGCGCCGTGATGACGATTCCAAACAGAAGTGCGAGGCGGGGATACGGAACCCCGCCCACGCGACTTTCCCGACACACTATTGCGGGTTGTAGTTAACGGTTACCGTCGGGCTCCAGCTTCCACCAGCACCGTTGTCGCTGCCCCTGATGTGGAACCTCACATTGAGAGGATCCGTAGTGTCGGTGGTTCGGAAACCAGGTCCTCCAAAATTGAAGGCGGCGCCTTCTCCCAACGCGCTGAAGTAGGTGGTCTTCGCAACACCCCCAATGCAAAGGGCGGCCGTCGCGGAGCCCTGATAAACAAGTGGGCTCTTCTGGTTGGGTGATGGGAACCAGGAGTCGTCGTTGGCTGGGATCGAATAGGACTGGTTCGGGAGCGGAATTGCGAGGGTATAGGAACTGCCATCCGCACAGGAGATGTCCGTCTGCACGCTTCCGCCCGCCAGAGATACTGTCGTTGCCGGGTGGCCGTCGGGCATGTACAAATCATAGCCTGCCAAAACGGTGCCACCAGAATTGATGTCTAGAGGACGGGTCATTGACATAACTAACGTACCGTCTCCCGGGTTCCAATCGTTCGGAAATTTTGGATCGTTTGTTCCCCACCACGCGGTCCACCGGCTGTAATCGAGCGTCGGATACGGGTTGACCTCCACATCCGTATTGACCGTCGCGTCACCGAGCATGAATTTGTCAACATAGGCTGCTATCGCCGGGGCCTCGGCGGGCAGTGTTGCACAGTGGTTGTGTCCGCTATCGATATAGAAGCCAAACCTGTCTCCTATACCAAGTGCGTTATAGACCTGCTGCGTTGCGCGTGCCGACACATAGTTGGACCGATTGGATAGCCAGTAAAAATCTAAGTTGCCCGTCTCCAGCAGGGCCCTTGGCGCCACCATGGCCATCAATTCATGATGATCCGTCGGCATTTTGTAAACATTGGGACTGGCGAACTGCTTCATTTGTCCAGCGAACCATTCATAGCTTGTACGTGCGATATTTTCGGACGCATGATCCGCCTCGATCTGATCCGTCACACGCCACGATGGTGCGCCACCGCCTCCGTTTTCCTGAGCGGTCGTAAGGCCAATGCGCTCGTCGAACGCCCCGGCAAACAGTGCCATCTTGCCAGCATAGGAACATCCGGTCACTGCCAGGTGTTTCATATCGATGGGTAGCGGGTTAACCGACTGGTGGGTAGCGATCTCCATGCCATCGATGAGTCGGCTCACTCCCCAGGCCCATGCGGCGTATTGCCCCGAATTGCTGACGTCAGTGCATTTTCCAGCGCAAAGTTCAGGGTAAAGTTGGTAGAACGGATCGTTGGAATGGGCAGAAAACGAAAATGTATATGCAGTTACGTTGTTATGGACGAAGTCGACGCTTGCGATCGGGCGGTTCGTAAAAGCGGCGGCCGGGAGACTACCTCTATTAAGCCCTGAGTTGCTTGCAAAGAACGTCATGGCGATCAATGCCGGAAACGGGCCATTGCCCATCCCCGACGGAATGTAAACGCCCGACGTCAAAGTAAGCGACTTCCCGTTCCTGGTAACAACCACTGTCAGTTTACCCTTGGCTGGTGCCACCGCTGGCACATACGTAGCAGTAATGGTGCAGTCCGAACAATCAGGCTTTGGGCCAATCTCATATTTTTCGATCGAAGCCTTGATCTCGTTACGCCGACGCTCCCAGTTTGCGAACGAGGTGTCGCGAGTTCCGTCGGCGAACCGGAACGGGTCTGGCAAAGGTCGAATGATGGGGAGCTGTTCAAAACTTGGGAAGGCAGGTGCCGCGTAGTTCGCACCAGTGTTCTCAACGCTATAGACTAAGGGAGTACTCGAGTCGGCAGACGTATTCTCCTGAGCTAATACTCCTGGTGCCGCAGCCAACACAAACAGCAGTAACATCAGCGAAAGAGATGCTTTGGCAAGACTGAAATTGTTGTGGAACCTAGGCATGGTGATCCTCCTTGTTTTTGTTCTTCTCTCTTCTCCTCATTCCGTTTGGACCTGAAAACTCGCCGGAGCATTCCCAACGAAAGTCGTGCGCCGCAGCAATGCCAGGCGCGATCCACATCAAGCGAAGACACTTCGTAAGTTGCTCTCTCTGGGGCGGAGGGGATTTCTCCCGCTGGGCCCGGTTCGCGGCGAAACGTGCTCAAGGCGCCTCCCCAGGTTAGTGCACCGTCACCACTATGCTTGCGGCGGAGCTGGTTGCGCTGGGAAATAGCTTTGCGACCCGGTGTCGCATCGCTTTAGTTCGCGGCCCGAACTATATGGGTAATGCTCTCGAGCTGTCAAGGTAGCGAATCCCATTTCGAGTACTTTTTTACGTGAGGCTTATGTTCGGACAGAGTAGATCAGCTGCCAAAAGGGAAGATCGCCGATTGACGAAGCACTCAGTATGTTCCTGCCACGCGACTCGGAAGTAACCTAGCGGCGTCAACACGCGAACATTGCGAGGGATGCAATTCTTGCGCGCCCTTGCAACAGGTAAAGGCATGGCTCGTACGCTTGAAGATTTAGCCTTGAGCGAAAGAGGGCTTATGCAATTTGGAAGTTATTTGAACGAGCGGCGCCAAAAGTCGCCGTGAAAACCGCCCTCTTAGCCCTCCCTCTATTTGCGTAGCCAGTCACCGGAAACCGCTGCCTTGATGAGGACAACTGGATGGAGGCTTGGAGTTGAAGCTGTGCTGGATTATAAAGACATCACCGTACGTAAGGAACACAGTCGAAATACAAGGGTAAACTCGTTTTCTGCCTGACAGGAGGAGCAATGAGTAGTTCACTCGACAACAAAGATTCGGTTGAAACGCGGAAGGACCGTGCTCAAGTTGCCCTGACCATTCTGCGTCTTGGACTGGGGAGTCTTTTTGTTTGGGTATTCTTTGAGAATCTCGGAAAGGGTCTCTATAGTCCCTCAGGTTATTCCGGGCTGATTAATTACTACATCGAAAAAGGTCATGCGCCACAATTGTTGAAAGGCGTCATGGCCTTCATGGCGAATCACGCTAACGTTGCTGGTCCAATGCAGGGCGTGACTGAAATCACGTTCGGGTTGCTTTTGTTGATCGGACTCTTGACAAGGCCAGTAGCACTCGCGGCTTTTTTGTTCCTGAGCACGCTCTGGATCGCTGAACGGGGAACCGCCTGGATCTGGGAACTATTAATGCCCATGATCGTCGCGTTAGTGCTGATGATTGGAGCGGCCGGGCGCAAATGGGGAATCGACGGATTGATAGTGCGCCGTTATCCTCGATCTCTGCTTTGGTAGAAAATGAGCGACGCTTTTACACAACCAAATTCTGACAACTATCAGGCCAGAACCCTTTCGCTTGGCTTAGGACTGACGAATGAATGCAATCTTGCCTGCTCATTCTGCTATCGCGACCCGAATCGCGTTGATCGCCTGACTCTGGATCAAGTTAAGCAATACCTCGCCCGTGTGAACTCTGCGAATTTCAAGATGTCTGTCGCGGGGGTGTGCGGGAAGAAGAATGCTCCAAGGCAGAATAGACGAGCCGGATTGCTATTGCCCTATCATTCGTGGCGATCGTCCGCAACTCAAGATCACAATGGCGCCTGCCCGTGATCTTCCAAAGCTTGGCAGCGCTTGCACGACTGTAGTCATCGCAGGGGACTAAATTATCGCGCTCAACGTCTTTGTATCGCGATGCGCGCCAGTGTTCTGAGAATGCGGGTCGCCGCCAACAATGAGCCGCGTACTGTTCCCGCGATTTTTGAATCACCTCCTGCCCGTCGTCGATAGTCCACCGGCACTTCCATTGTGCGAACACCCGCGCGAACCGCACGCATCTGCATCTCCAGTGGCCATCCATACGTTTCTTCGCGCAGTCCGAGTCGATCTAACGTGTCGCGACGAATCGCGCGAAAAGGTCCCATGTCGGTGGACCTAACACCATATAAAGTCCAGAGAAAAAAACCCACCATGTATCCGGCAAAGACCTGATGAAAGTTCATGCTGCCGGGTTCACGACGGCCACGGGTGCGCGATCCAATTACAAAATCACTTGTTCCTTCGATTATCGGTGTAACAAGTCGATCCATCATTTCGGGGCAATCGCTACCGTCACCATCTAGAAATACGACTATCTCACAGGTGGGTGAGATTGAGCGCAGTCCGGCGCGAAACGCACGCCCATATCCAGGAATGGGCTCCGTCACAACTCGAGCACCAGCCGCGCGCGCAACTTCTGCCGTTCGATCCTTGCTGCCGTTGTCCACAACAACGATCTCATCGGCCAGATTTTTCGGGACTGAGCGGATCACGTTCGCAATCGCTGCTTCTTCGTTCAGCGCAGCAATGATGACTGAGATATATGGCTTTCGTTGCCGGTTATTCATGAAGCTAAATGAATTATGGATTTCTGACGCAACCAGATCACTATCAGTCCAAGAATCAAAAAGGGCGCAAAGATGAAAATCTTTAACATTAAGACGCGGTTGGGAGTGTCATTGATCCAGGTCAGATAGAGTAGGAAACTCGAGACAGTGAGGTAAAAAACCGGAATTGACGGAATGAAGCATAAGAAAGGTATCAGCCAGGCGAAATACCAGGAAAAATGAGGAGCAAGGAGAACCATGAACACAGAAGCGATAAGCACAGCGTTTCGTAAATAGCCAATATTGCTGCCCTGTTGATTCTTCTTCATCACCCACAAAGACAAAGTCCCAAGCACCGCAACCGCGAGAACCAGATAGACCGAAGTCGGCACAAGTGCGTTAAAGAGTTGACGTGCCGCGACCAGAAGAAAGAATTGATCTCCGCTTACCATACCTCGTTCACCAGCATAACCAGGTAAAAAGCCAAGCACGCCAAGTGGGCCAACGCTTAGGTATGGCAAATATGCGAGTAATACGGTTGCCAAAAATGCGAACGGCATCTTCCAGCTGCCACGTATGTAAACGGCCGGGATTAACAGCGCCGGAAAAATTTTGACGCACGTCGCACACGCTAACAAGACGCCAGCTAAGGTTTCGGCGTGCTTGCGACGGGCTAGCAGTGCCAGCACGATAAAGGCAATCGCCAGCGCATCCACGTGCCCGCTGCCGGCAAACTCCCAGACCGCCAAAGGATGCCACGTGTAGATCAACACTCGTTGGCGTGCGAATCCAAATGAGATAAGCAACTGAATGATGGCCCAAGTGGCGACAGCCTCAAACCCGACCATGACAGCTTTCATCCACGTCACGGATTCGCTAAAGCGAGTTATCAAAAGAAAGGCGCCTTCCGCGACAGGTGGGTATATCGTGTGCGCATACTCACGCCTGTTGATGTTCGGGTAGATCTTCTCGTCGCGAAGCTTAAAAAGTGAGTGGTCGGCCGGAATGTACCGATAGGGATTTATACCTGCTGACTGCACTCGGCCGTCCCAGATGTAGCGATAAATATCGTCCGATAGATAAGGCGGAGAAAAAATTATGCTCAAACGGAAAAGCGCTGCGAACGTCAATCCAAGCACTAATAGTGAACGAGAGTCCCTGGTGCGTACGCTAAGCCAGGCTACGGAAAGATAGAGGACTATTTGAACGACGAGGAGTTTGAGAAACCAGGCAATGTCCGCGACGCCTTTGGAGTCAACGGCAATGCGATACAACACCAGCATTGCGACCCCAAGGACGCTCAGCGTAATTACGGTCCATTTTGAACTTACTAACTCGGAAGCCGAGGTCAATTGTTCGGTCATATCGACATTCGGCTTGAGAGTTTAGGACAGATGCGTTGAGGTCCTTCTCTATTAATTATCGTGTCCAGGAAAGCACGGGTGTGAGGAGCGGGATAGGCTCCATCCAAAGGCAGCGTGAAGAATAGCTCTTCACAAAGTCGATGGAGTGTTTGCGCATCGTCAACATCGTACCAACGGGGTAGCAATTCAACTGGTAGATCGATTTCCGCTGCGCGCTGCTTCGTGCGAGTGAGCACGTCCGATGTGCTCCAGGCAATTCCATCAAAAAGATTTCCGTGCGCTTGCTTCAAGCCAATCAGATAATACCCACCATCGTCCGCAGCTCCGAGCACCACCCGATCGCCCTCCGGTGCGAGTGACTCAATGGCTCGAATCAGGATCGACCGCGGAAGAGTTGGACTGTCGGAATTAATGAGGCAGACGGCGCTATGACCTTCTCTCAAAAGATCGTCAGTGGCATTACAGAGACGCTCTCCCAGCGACTTACCGCGCTGGGCCAGCAACTTGAATCCATCAGGTATGACGCCATCAAAGGCGGACTCCGAACCAGCCGGCGTATAAACCACCAGGCCCGACGCTGGTTCTGTCTCAGTGATGCTCTTTACGTTCGCCGCCATGTCGCGGAGAAAGCACACATTGAGAGCCGCGGCTTCTCGTAATGTCAAGGGCGGCACGAGCCGTGTCTTTACCTCTCCGGCAAGAGGCGCCTTGGCCATGAGTCCAAGCGCACAAACGTTTGTAGATGTCATGAGGTGCGTCATAGCCGATTGCGAGTGTAAATCGAATGGGTGCCAGTGAGTCAAATCATATTGAAACGGCTACCCGACCAGCCACGGCGTGATCCCAGCCAACTTACTTCGAATGACGCGCGAAAATGCTCGGCAAGTGGTCAATGCGAAAAGGAAGTTTCGCATCTATGGCTGGGGTCTTTAACTTCAGACTACATTCAAAGTTACTCAACGGATGGGGTTATGTGAGGCGCACCGCACCGCCACGCAACTCTTGTATCCCGCAGGTTTCAAGCATACTCTTAGACAGAATCCGTTCAATTCACTGAGGAGCTTTATGACAAGTTCAAGTCCCAACATGATCCGTCTTCTGGCTTTCACGGTGTTGACACTGGTCCTTGCTGCAACCTCCTGCGCGCAGAAGCGCTCGTCCGTTCCTGAACAGATTGCCAAGGCCTATGGCTCCGTTCCCGAACAGATTGCCAAGACCTATGGCCTTGATTCGTTCGGGCAAATTGAAGCGATCCACTACACCTGGAATGCACAGTTCCCTGGAGTGAATGTCTCCCATTCGTGGGTTTGGGAGCCCAAGACCAACAAGGTCTCCTACGAGGGGAAGGATAAAGAGGGCAAGCCCGTAAAGGCTACATACCTTCGCTCTCAACTAAACAGCCAACCTGCGAATGTGAGGGACATCGACCCGGCTTTCATCAACGATAACTATTGGCTTCTGTTCCCCTTCCATGCTTACTGGGACACCAGCGCCACAGTGACCGATCAAGGCATGCAACAATTGCCGCTGGGCAACGGCTCGGCCGAGCTGGTCGCGGTGAAGTATCCCTCGGAAGGCGGTTACACGCCCGGCGACACCTGGGACCTCTACATCGGTAAAGACAACCGCGTCGAGCAATTCGTCTACCACCGCGGGGGGCCCAAGAAGCCGAGCGTCGTCATCGCAACGTGGGAGGGCTACAAGAAAGCTGGCCCTCTCCTTATCTCGACGGACCACCACGGTACAGCGGACGGAAACCCCTTGCGGATTTTCATTTCAGATGTGTCCGTTAAATTGACGGGATCAGAAAACTGGATAAACGCACAATGAACATCGGAAAGGTTCGTTCGAACGATTGATTGTCGTGTCTCACGAATCAGTCGTTTGCCGTTCCCGACCAAGTCGCTCGCCAGAACGGGGTCGCGTGGGACGACGCTGTCCCAGAGTCTTGCCGGAGCTGTAAATGCACCCAATCCGATGAAGGCTGACATCGATCTGGACATTAGGCATAAGACTTTCGCGTCTGGCCTCGTGCCGGAGTTGATCGCTGTGCTGCGCCGCAGCCGGCCGGGCGATCTGGTTGCGGTGGTCGGTGACGAAGAGAGCATTGGACCTGAGTTGGAAACGTGGTGCCGATTCACCGGGAATCCACTGCTAGAGGCTACGGTCGAAAAAGGCCGTAAGCGGTGGCTTTTCCGTTGTGGGTCCGTTGCGGTTCCTGCCGAAGACAATCGGCCGGTGGGCTCGCGGCTTTGGCTCTACACGAATTTCGACTGTAACCTGCGTTGCGACTATTGTTGCGTGCGTTCCTCGCCGACCGCGCCCCGACGAGAACTGGGGCTCGGGCGTGTACAGCGGATCGCTCGCGAAGCGGCGGAGCTTGGCGTCAAAGAAATCTTCGTGACCGGAGGCGAGCCGTTTCTGCTGGAAAACATCGGCGAGATTCTGGTTGCTTGCGCCGTCGCCGCCCCGACCACAGTGCTGACCAACGGAATGCTATTTACGGGACGACGTGCGGAAAGCTTGCGAGCGTTGCCCCGCGATCGAATTGTCCTGCAAATCAGCTTGGACAGCGCTACGCCAGAGCTGCACGACCTCCATCGCGGGCCCGACACATGGGCGCGCACACGCGAAGGTATCATGTGTGCTCGTTCGCTAGGTTTTCGTGTGCGGCTGGCTTCGACCGTTTTGACAGATGCCGAGGCTGAGGAGTTCCGTCAGTTCCTCGATGAGGAGAAGATTGCTGCAGAAGACCGAGTAATACGCCGGATCGCCTTTCGTGGCTCTGCAACCAAAGGTATCGCAGTTACTCGGGCCGATCTGGTACCGGAAGTCACCATTACTGCCGAGGGTGTGTACTGGCATCCGGTCGGAGCAGAAGATGCCGATCTGTTGGTTACGCACGACATTTTTCCTCTCTCCGAGTCCTTCGCGGCTGTCCGCCGCGCCTTCGACCGCGAAGGCGAACACGCGAATAAGCTGGCAAGAATCTTTAACTGCGCATGACCGTTGGCCGGTACCATCGAACTCTCGGTTGGTTAGGCCCAGCTCGCCTTACCTCTCACGCCGACTTGGCAAATAGCTGGTCGAAGAATCCCTGTTGGGCGGCGGCCTGCCGCAATGCAGCGTAACCATCAACATGCGGCGGCAGCCAACGCTGAAGTCCTTCGGCGTCGAGTATGGAGCGATGAACCGGATTGTCGTAGCTCATCCGCGAGAGCGCGTCGGCGAATCGACGCTCCCGCTCCGGGTCGAGATCGGGCCGCGCCGTGAACATGCAATGATTGTAGGCTGGAGAAGACCATACCTCACAAAGGCCGCCTTCGGGCACCAGGCGCTCGCTGCGCACAGTGTTCCAGAAGGGGCTGCCGATCGCGCCGGCATCGGCTCGCCCGTCGAGGACCGCGCGCACAACTTCAACTTCGCTGGTCCCGGTATCACCATGTTTGCCTACGTCGCTGTCGAAGCGCAGCGTACGATAGTCTCTGCCCTCGCGCATGCCCTGCTGCTCCAAGAAGTGAACGGGCAGAATAGCTGCGTGTCCGCTGTCTCGGCTGCCAAGGGCGAGCGTCCGATTTTTCAAATCCGCGAGAGTAGAAATGGGACCTCCCGTGACGGCGACGATCTTTGTCATCCAGCCGAGATCGGTGTCGCGCATAGCGACCGCGCGGCACGCATGGCCGCTCCACTCATCGGCTTGCAGGTAAGCAAGGTTTGTATTCCAGGCGATATCAATACGCGGCACCGCATCGCCCGGTTGCGAGAGGAGCGCGATGACCTGCGTCTCATAGCTCTGAAACAGAACGACCTCAACGGGCAGATGCGCTTCGTCGTGAAAGTAGCGCCGCATCCCCTCCCAAATCGTAACCACTTTCGGATTGTATGCAACAGCTCCCACCCAGATTGTTTTGCTCATAGATCCCCCACGTTCTCCGTCTCATGTCCTGGCCGATTGCAGCTTGCGAGTGAGCTTAGGGTTCCGACAAAATCCTTCACGGGTGCAAGTGGAAGACCTTGTTCATGATTTTCCATTCGCCATCTAAGCGCGTAAACGCGTGTAGCGCGTAAACGTTTTTCCGCAGCAAAACCTAAACAGCAGCGGCTAGAGAGGTCACGTATACGCTGTATAAATTGCATAAAGTTTTATTGGAGTCTGCCAAAATCCTGCCAAATTACAATTACGCGATCAAGACGCGAGTATGGGTCTTCTCGGGGGCTCGTTCTTTTGCTGAAATGCGCACTTCAACACTGTGACCCAGGCGATTCAGGATGGCGAATAAACGATCCGCTGAAAAGCCAGAAAGTCGGCCGCGGAGAAGATGCGATACTTTGGGCTGGTCCAGGCCAGTACGCGCGGCCGTCTGAGTTTGGGTCCAGCCTTTCTGCTCGATCAGTTGACCTATCTGGTAGGCTAACTTTGCCTTCAACAGACGCTCTTCCGCATCTCGAAAACCAAGATCGGCAAAGACGTTGCCGCTGCTGGGCTCAACCTTCTCATCCTTCGCTTTCGCCTTGCGAGCCTTGGTAGCTTTAACTGCTTCTTTCATTTGCCATGTCCTCCGCGCGATGAGCGCGTTTTGTAATCCTGTTCCGCCAGTTAACCGTTTCTTGATGAGATCGACATCGGCCTTCGGTGTCGCAATCCCCTTCTTTGATTTCTTCTGCAAGGCATGGAGCACGTACACCGACTCCGAGAACTTCACCGTGTAGGGGGCACGGTAAGCATTCGTCTGAAAGTCCTCCACGATCTCGAGAACGCTTGCGCCACCAAATCCCGCCAGCGGTTTCGCTATTGGAGACTTGCTTCCTACCTGGCCTGATATAACGCGTAACCCATTACGTCCCAGACCTCGGCGGGAAATGCCTTTAGGCCGTGACGACCCAATCCAGACTATACTCTTGATCTTTGGAGGCTCGTCCACGAGACCAGTATGCTATATCTGGCATATCGCGGTCAATCAATCATAGCCGAATACAATTGGAGAGCAACTGGGCTGCTTGATGGAGTGCATTGGAATGGCAAACGGCTGACTGGATGCCTTGTGCATGGGCGCGCAGGCATAACGCAACCTGAGCTTCGGTAATTTCTGCACGTCAGATGGATTCAGACACCGGAAGCAGCCGCTGAATTGAGGCTGCGGTCATGCTGTTCGTGCATAGGCGTCCTTGATGAGAGCCTAAAAGAAGCGCGGGTTTCCTCGACATAACTAATTAAGAAAAACGCACTTCAAAATCTGAAGCCGTAATTCAAGCGCAGGCCGCGACTATGAACTATCAGCAGTATCCTTAAGGATCTTTCTTGCGGCAAGACATGGAGTTGTCTACCACTGGTATGTTAATGCCAAGCCCGGCAGGTGCGAATTGAAGTTCTTGTCAGGGTCATTCGAGTCACGCATCTCGTATTTATAGAATACGCCCAGACGCAAGTCGTGACGAATGGGACGTTCAAACAAAACTTGAAATGCCCAGCGTTGATCGTGACGCGGCACTCGCTCGCCATTCACTCTTACACTTCGCGCATAGAGTCGCGGCTTGTAGCTCAGGTCGAATGCAAGACGATTGCGACGACTGAAGACGGGAGTTTCGAATTCAGCTCCGTAGGTCCATCGGACATAGCGGTTGCGCGCGTCCCAGGATCTATTCTTGTCGTAACGGTAACTGATCTCCCAGCGCCGGTCACCGGGTAACTTCTGTACATATTTAGCGCCGACGTACGGATCGATAGCGTTGTTGCCACTCTCAAGTGGATCGCGCTTTAGACGGTACGCCGCGAAAAGTTGCACGCGGTTATTTGAGTTCAATCGGTACTCAAGCTGCTGGCCCAAAACATACTGATTGTTCAGCTCGCGGTCTTCTGAAGAACCCTTGAATGTCACCTCACCTTCGACGCGGGTAGACCAGCGACCGAAGAGATGACGTCTGTAAGACACTTGCAGATTGTGGCTTGTGCGATTCCAATCGTCAGTGTTCGTGTACCGATGAAGCCCTGTCTCATACTCGATCTCAAACGTTGGTTTTTCGAGACTATTTTGAAGGTGAAACCCCATGCTGGTAACGAGACCATAGGAGTTCCGGCTTTCCTCGTCGTGGTTGATGTTAGTGTCAAAGTTGGTGGCCAACGTCGCAAAGAATCGAAAGCGACGGGGTGGGCAATCATTCTCGTCTGAAATCTGACTGCGCTTGTTCTCCTTCTTTGACACTTTCACAACTTTGGTTGGGCGTTTCACGGCGACTTCGTTGGCCTGCGCAAAACCGTCGGCCGAATTTAGTAGCAACAGCCCTATTATTACTACCGAGAATTTGATTTCCTTCACGACTCCCTCCTTACAAGCACGGGCGCGGCGCCGGCTGAAGCGCTAGCCTCGCGAGGCAAGACCAGCTCATGCATCAAGTTACTCCGAGCCTTCTGATGAGTTTTGATGAGCGCGAGGAGCTCACTCATAGCCAATCGATCCTCCGCTTCCATCAATTGGTGGTGCAGCATAATTCCGATAAGCTGCCCTTGTCTTACAGAGCCGGCGATGGCCTTGCTGATACATCCCCGTCCCACTCTCAAGCCCTTTTGTTTGGCAAACCAATCGATCTGAATCGGCAACTCAATTAATCCAGGAAGCTCGAGCGGTCGTGCTGTGTGATCGCGTGAAAGTGCTGAGAAGCCAAGTCGGACGAGGCGCTCTCCCGTAGCTCTCGTGCAACGATTCCATGGTGGTGTAAATATCGGGTTGACCACAGTTCCGAGTAGTTCTGCAAGTCTTAACTTGCCCCGCTCGATATCCAGGCACTGGAGATCGATTGAGCGCGACACTCCGAACTCGCACTTTCTTCCAGACTGCTCGTGATTGCTATGCGCGAAGCCATGCTGGTGAATACCGATCCGTCGCGGGTTGGTGGCGACGCGTGCAGCCAACTCCTGGGCCATTGTGGTAGTGAGCGCTGCGGGAATGACGGCCAGGTCAATCGGCACCGAATACTGATCAAAGCAATCGAGCAATTTGAGCAAACGAGTATCGCTCCAGCCGCCATCATCATCTCGGAAGAAGAACTCAATCGGTGTGCCCGCTTCATCGAGAGCTAATCGCAATGGATCGAGCCAGTCACTCATACTTGCCACTCCAACCGTTCGGATGTTCGCTCCGCAATTTCTTTCCGGCGCCGGTAAAGTAACTCACGCAGAAGCTCAGCCGAGTGGCGAGCACCATCGAAGTCCATAACCACGTCATCGGGACAATAGTTCAACAGACCTTTGAGCTCATGGGCCATTTTTGCGGCGCTCGTCTCTTTTTGCTCGAGCAGACGAATTAACCCTCGTCTCTCAAGCCGCATGGCGCGTTGCATCTGTTCGTCTTCACCGGCATCGGCGAAAGGCACCACCAGCGCGGGTACACGCGCTTGCAGGATTTCCAGTGCGGTGTTGTAGCCACATTGACTGACAGATGCGCGAGCGTTGCATAGTTCCGCGTAAAGATCCGGCACGGATCGAACCAGTTCGATCCCTTCGCGATCGCGCACAGCATCGGAAAGAGCATCCCACTTATCGCGGGGAACGAAGGGGCCGGCAATCAGCTTTATCGAGACTTTGAGAGATTGTGGTAACAATTCGTGCGCGTCGATGACCGTGGTTAGCAGATCGTTACCATAGAGGCCGCCTCCGGCAGAAACTAATACTGGTCCGGTTCTCAACGAGCTTGTTTGTTGCCGCGACCTTTGGCAAACAACGAAGCCGGTGTGATGAATATTGGGAATAAGCTTCGTATCAGATTCAAACGACTCTTCAAAACGTGCGAAGCTCGGATCAGAATGTACAAGCACGTGATCGAAGTAGCGATTGGCGATCCCGAGCGCGTGCTCCTCATACTTTTTCTGATCGCTCCTTTTGCTGATCAGGATGTCGCGAAGGCTACAAGCTATGAGCGGGGATACGGCGGATCGCCGCGCCTCGTCCAGCAGCGGTAAGAGTTCAAATTCAAATTTCTTGCGCCCAAACGGAAAGAGCTCCGTGAGCAAAATGTCAGGCTTGTGAGCGTGAAAGGAGTCGAGAATGATCCCGATGCGTGCGCACTTTGCCTGTTCTAATGTGTAATGAGAATCGCGTGAAACAAGCTGCCCATGGTTCAATCTCAAGGGCGGCAGGTTCACGATTTCGACGTCATGCGGCAATCTGGCTCCTGGCGGCAGCTCGCCACCATTTAGCAGGACGACATGAAAAGAACTCGCGAGCGACTCGGCCAGAGCCAATGAACGCACCAGATGACCCATACCCATCGCATGCTGACAATAAAACAGAAGTGACGGACGAAAGTTCATAGCTGCTCGCCTCCCGTCTTCAACATAGCCAGCGCGTCCATCAACAACTGCGGCAAGTGGAGCAAACCTTCGGGCCGGACGCGATTCACCGATCGCAAGGCTCGTTCTGCCAGCAATGCAGCGGCTGTGTGCCACCGGAGTGAATAGGCGGCGGGTAGTTTTCGAAACTGGCTGTAGGATCTCAAGAACGTCTCGGTTAGTTCCTGACTATCGGATTGGCACACGAAGCCCACCCGCCAGTTGTAGTGGAGTAGTGCCAACAGGCTACACAGGTCGGCAGCCGGAACTCCAACCGAGGCTTGATCGAAATCGATGAGAGTGGCTTTTCCTTCATTAACGATTCCATTTTTCGGGTGCACGTCGCCATGCAGGCAAACGAACGGCTCCGCGACTGGCAACGTCGAACAAAGTTCACGCGCTAGTTCGTTAACGATTTGGCTAACGTCGGGGCGCGCCTTGCTGATAATTGTGGCACACTGCTGCAAACGAACTGGGTCAAGGCGTGTGTAGCGAGTCAGACCTTTGGGAACAGAAGTCAGGTGCAACCGGGCCAAAGTTTCCGCGAGGTTCGCCATCCCCTCAAACTGTTCACCGTCTTTCAGGTCGGCGATTCGTCGACCGGAAACGGCTTCGAGCAATAACAGCTGAAGATGATCCTGGTAGTCCAGCGTTCGCGAGATTGGCAACCCAAAGGCGACCAGCTCCTGATAGGTCTGGCTGATCCGCTGACCTTCTTTGCCTGCATACATTTTGGCATAGGCCAGTACGTTGCCGTCCTGGTCCACGCATTTTGCGGTTGCGCATTTTTCCGGTGCGTAGGCTACGACTTCACTGCTGTGCCATCGTGCTCCGAGCGCTGTCGATTGCGTACCACGTGGCTCGGTGAGCAGCTCTAAGTTCTTTATATTTCGATCGTGGGGATAACTCCTGAACGTAGTTGAGATCTCCGGATCGTGAACCTCTTTACTCCATGGTAAAGAGGCACTTAGATTGGGAGGAATTACGCGATTCGCATCTCGATGGGGTCGTTGAGCGATCGCTCTTGCAGTGATTAGACGATCTACTCCGTCGATGCGAATGCGGTAAAGCAAGCGCAGGCTCTCTACCACCCGATACTTGATCCGTTGCGTCTCACAGTGTTCGATCACGATTGGTCGATGCCGGTACAATATGGACGAGAGTCGTGCAGTTACTTGCTTTTCATCCAGGAGCAGGTCGCGTTGCGGCAGCGCGGGATCTGGAGCAAGGAAGCTTGGGGTGGTACGGGGCTGTCTGCCCGGGGCGTTCATTGTTTTCCTCCCACAAGGTGGGTGAAGCTCTGCAGCTTGTTCCATATGACCCAGTCCTTTTCAGCCGCGTCTGACCGCAACGTCGCTGTCAGGACACAAGACGACTCAATATTCTTCACCGCGCAGGCAGTTAATAGTGCATCTTCCCCACTTGCGGATGTGCGCAACCATGACGCGCGCGCCATGCCTTTCACTGGACCAAGATTAAGTAGTTCGTGATCGGCGCTCCATATCACCCTGTCCATCTCAGATCGATTCCGTCCGATACCGCTAACTTCAAAACTGATCCGCCCGACTTGTTCTGTAAGCACTCGCAAGCTGGGAGGAGGATCATTGAGTTTGAGTGGGGTCACCACTGTAAAGAAGTTCGTGCTTGCGACAGCATCCACCTGAACGCTCACTACCGGTGCTGGCAGCTTCTGTCCGTACTGCGGCGCAAACCAACCCGGCTCGAGCCGTGGCTTGGCAGCTGCCGCAAGAACCAAAGCTATGCCCGGCGCGACTACAACACTATTTTCGACCTCATTCTTGATGACGGTATGATTCATCGCCTCAGGTGCGAGGTGAAAGCGAAGATCAAAGTTGTGCGGGCGCTCACCGCGGAGTTGATCAACAATGACCCAGTACTCATCGGCAATGAAGAATACGAAGCGTTTGTGACCTGCCTCATACGACGGACTTATGGCGCGGCCACAAAGCAGATCGAATCGGGGCGCGGTCATGCGCTCGATGAACTGTGCTTCGGCCAGCTTGCCTTTGGGTTTACCAGGGCGATACGGAGTTTGGTCTAGCCCGTCAACGCAGACGGTGTTGTGGGCCGCAGTGCCCTTGAACCAGTGTCTCCAATTCGGTGTACCTTCATGGTATGTGTAGCGGCCGGGATCGACGATGAGCGGGCGGCCTTCAGCAGCGACTTCAATTGAGAGCGCGTCATAGTGGCCGTGGCCGCCATCCCCTAACGGACCACAATCGAAGACCAGGAACCGCTCGTCTTTGAAGCGGGTTGTCTCCTGACCCCAGCCGCTCCGTTGGATGTAATAGCCACCTTCGGCAAAGCTTACATACTTTCGGCTCGGCGCCTTGCCTTCCTGACCGGCCGTCGCACCATATCGAAAATCACTACGCGAAAAGAGCATCGCAGCCAAAGCCTGGGAGCCCCCCCAACATCCACGGTAACGATTACAGACAATGATCAGGTGAATGGAACGAATCCGATCATGTCGACACCATTCTTCGTTCGTGAGCACTACCTCGATTTTCTCTCACGAGAATGCTTACGCGATTCTGTGCAAGACATAACCGAACCAGTTCGTAATACGGCACCAGCTTGTCGGAAAGGAATGCAGCGCGGAATTCTTCAGCAGGCAACGGTGCTCGAAGATCCTCGATCAGTTTGACTGCCCTCTTAAAGGATCGTTCAGCTGCAACAGGGTTACCTGAATTCGAAGCTAACAATCCCAATGAGGTTTGGCAGCGGGCAGCAATGTCAGGTTGCCTTTCAGATTCAGCATCGTTCAGGGTTTCATTGAGGACCTCGAGCGCTTTCACGACTGCCCCGCCGCAGCGTGCTGTTTCACCCTGGAGCCATCTCGCAAACATCAAACGGCGGGTGGCGCCGGCTGCAGCGAGAGCAGGCTGGGCATTCATACTCGCCTCATGGGCCGCCGCACAATTGTGTTGTGCGTAGAAGAGTTGCGCCTCGGTAAGCTTGACCAGTGCCCGTCCGGCGTCGTTACCTTCGGCCACGTAAAGGGTCGTTGCTTTTTCGAGCAGCGTGTGCGCCTGGTCTATCTGGCCCAGATTGATGGCGGCCCGAGCATGGAACGCAGTTGTCCGAGCTTCTTCCGCACGCATTCCCAGCTCAGCAAACTTGGGCGCGACCCGTTCATAGATCTCTGCAGCCTCGGGTGACAGGCTCAGTTCCAGGTAGGCATCAGCGATCTCTTGTTCTGCGATCGCTGACTGGTGGGGCATACCGAGAGAAGCATACCGGCGTCTCGATCGCTCCAGATAATCCAGCGCAAGGTCATATCGCCCCTGAAGGAGGGTAAAGGTACTGAGGTTTCCTTCAATCTCAGCCAGGGTGACGTTAAGCCCCGCGGTTTCAGCTTGTTGCACGGCCTCCTTATACAGCGCTTCCGCCGAGGCAAACTCATGTAGCAACGCTCGTGTGTTTCCGAGGCAGTTGTTTATTATCGCGAGTTGCTCCTGGTTGTTGAGAATCACGAAACGATCGCGAGCCATGCTTTGAAACTTTTCCGCTTCGTGGTAACGGTCGCGTCGGAAGAAGAGATTGCCAAGATTGTTTTCAATGCGGCCGACTTCCATCTGATCATTGTGGGCAAGAAAGACATCCCGTGCTCGCAGTCCGCACTCAATTGCTTCGTCGTAGCGACCGAGCATGGCCAGGGCTATAGTTTTTGCAAGTTGAGATGCTGCCGCAGTGTGATCTTTGTGAAGCGAGAGAAGAGTCGCTTCGGCTGAATCAAGGCGCGAAACGGCCAATTCCATTTGCCCCTCGACCAGGGCGGCTATTCCTCCCGCCCAGTTCGAAAGGCCATTGATCTCCGGGTTATTGTTTTGCTCTGTGAGTGAGGCGAGCGCTTCGGCGGCTTGGATCGACCGTGAGGGATCAGTCCTCCAGGCGTCTTGACACATCTCCTTAAGACTATAGGCCAAACCAACATCGGCGGATGCTGAGTGCTCGCGCAGCAATGCTTTTTGCCCCTCACCGCCCGCCTCTACAAGAAGCTCCGCAAGCTGTGCATGCTCCATCCAGTTCCCTACTGTCTACTCCTTCAGATCTATGTCAGGAATCTCCACTTCGAGATTAGCCATGCGCAGCACCAATGCATAACTGCCTGGTTGAACCGGCGGTAATGTGAACTCACATAGCTGATTCAGCGAGGCACTCGCAGATTCCGTTTCACCCTTTAACACTACCTCACTGCCGGCGCACTCTTCACCGAGCACCTGGCCGGTAACTACAAGCCGATCGCCCTGTCTGGTAATGCGCAGATCGATGTCGTTCGCCTCGGCCGAATAGAGCAACTGTCGCGATGATGCCTGTCCGGAACGCACTCCAAAAGCTGGAGCGAGATTCATGGCACTGTCGAAGCTTAAGGCCGCAATAATGTGTCGCAACAAAGAAGGCGTAGCTGACCTTTTGCCTTCCTGAAAGAGGTTCAAGACGAAGGCGACAAGATCGCGCGGCGCGTCCGGTTCCCGATCGCTTCTCATTGTCTTGAGCAGTTGCTCAAGACGGCGAAACTGGTTGTCGCAGTTTCTGCAAGTGGACAGATGTTCCATTGACTCTGTCCGAACTACAGGAGCAACTCGATCCTCGGCGAGATCCGCGAGTTTGGCGAAGGGGATGTGTTGAGAATTGGTCTTCATCGTTGCTTGAAATGGTGGTTTTTACCCATTACCCTCTCTTCCCACCCAACAGTGCAGACGAGAGGCGCAAAAATACATTCCTCGTTATTTATCCAGCAAACGCAGCATTTTTTCAAGGCAACGTGCTCGCGTCGGCCCAATGCTCCCGGCCGAAGTCCCAAGTGCCAGTGCTATTTCCCCGTAAGAAGGTTGTTCAGCCTCGTAAAAGAGCAAGGTAAGTAGTTTGCGGCAGCGCTCGTCGAGCGCCGCCAGTGCCACGCGGGTTAGATGTTGCTGCTCCAACTGGAGCATCACTTTGTCTGCCAGAGGGGCTTCGTCGGCAATTCTCGCAACCGCTGGCTCCGCTTCATCCTCACTGATATCGATGCTTCTCTCGTGTCGTGAGCGCTCTGTCGAAATCAGGCGGAAGGTCTTGCGGCGCGCAGTCGTAACCAACCAGGCGTGTAGCCTGTCAGGGTCGTCGATGTCGTTCAGCTTTTCGAATAGCGTCGTAAATACTTCCTGAAAGACCTCGGCGGACTTGTCTTCATCTAGGCCGGCACGTCTGGGCGGCGAGATTGAAGCGGCATTCGATCTTGATTAGTCGCACGATAATCAATTTGCGCTCACGGCATAAGGCCGACACGCTTCATTAAGTCCACAAACCTCGGGTCTGACCGGATGTTGTCGAACGCGGGTGAGACCTTGATGTAAATCAACTCGCTAGAGCGTTCCTCAATAGCTTTTTGCAGCCATTCAAAAGCGCTCTCCTTATCGTCGAGACGCGCATAAAGCGCAGCGACGGTGCAAGTGCGTGGTGGGGCTTTTGCCATCTCCAAATCAAGTTGCTTGCGATAATATCCTCTGACGCCTGAGGTGGCGTAGGCTTCTTTCAGCGCCATAATCTCTGCTGTTCCGCCCTCAATAGCGGCTCTCTTTAAGTATTGTTCAAATGCCCTATCAAACATCCCTTTCTGCTCGTAGCTAAGGCCAATTTGATAAATAGAACGGACATAGTTTGGATCAATCTCAAGCGTTTTATGATCTTGCTCTATCGCATCGTCATACCGGCGCGCCCAGTAGTAGGAGAATGCCAGGTCCCAGTTTATCAGCGGGGAAAGCGGATCGAGTGCTAAGCCCTTATTGGACTCGGCAATCGCCTCGTCATGTTTGGCGAGCAACGTGAAGAACCCCGCGTATCGCATATGAGCCAATGAAGAGTTCGGGTTTAGCTCAATAGCACGCTTGAACTCGTTTTCGGCACCATCCCGATCCCATTCATATTCCTGTTTAACTCGGCCCAGCGCCGCGTGAGGCTCGGCAAGTGTGTCGTCGAGTTCTATGGCTTTAAGCGCAGCCTGTTTGGCGAGAGGGTATTTTTCTTTCGGAGGCAGTGGATAGTCCCCCAGGGAGTAACAGTCTGCCAGCCCCGAATAAGCCAGGGAGTAATTCGGGTCTTTTTCAAGCGCATGATTGAAAAACTCAATCGCCTTTTTATATGCCTCTCTCGTGCGCTTGTTCAAATAGAAGCGGCCCTTTAGGTAAAGCTGATAGGCTTCGGTGTTTTCCGTGTAGCGTTTCGCCAGTCGCTTCTCATCTTCGCCTGCGAGCCGCAACTTCAGCCGCCCAGATATTTCGCGCGCCATCTCTGTCTGCACATTTAAAATGTCTGCAAGTTTGCGGTTGTATTGTTGCCCCCAGAGGTGGCTGTTATCGCGCGCGTCCACCAGCTCGAGGCTGATGGAAAGGTTGTCTCCGCGCTGCATCAGTCTTCCGGTCAGCACCGCGCGCACGCCGAGCGTTTTTCCCACCGATTGCGCATCAGTCTCTTTTCCCTTGTAGCGAAAAACAGAGTTACGCGACATGACTTTCAGATTGGGAAGTTCTGAAAGACTATTGATGAGACTATCGGTGATGCCGTCTGAAAGATATTCCGTATCCGGATCGTTGCTCGCGTTGACCAGTGGCAGGACCGCAATCGAGTCAATCGGCCCGGCAGCGCGTGCGAAATAGAAGAGGTAAACGATTCCCGCGAGAGCTAAGCCAAGCGCGGTGAGAATCAACGCCACGCCGCGCTTGTGCTTTTTGATCTCGCTAACAAGATATTCAGCGCTCGAAGCGGGACGAGTGTTTGGAGTACCGCCTTCAGGCGGCAACGTTTTGGGTTCAGCGGTTTTTCCGCCTAATGGCGGTACTCTAAATTCCTCCGACGCCGAGCGTTCACTGCGCGGGGCGGATCGTTCCAGCTCGGCCTCAAAAGCTAAACGCTCCTTTAAACGCTTCAAATCGAGCAGCAGATCCCTGATGTTTTGATAGCGTTCGTCTCTGTTCTTGCGTAGAGCCTTCGAGACAACGCGTTCCAACTCCGCTGGAGGTTCGCGCGCGTAACGGGCAAGTGGCGGCACCTCTTTGTCATTCAGAAGCGAGGCGATGATTTCGTATGTGTTCGAACCTTCGAACGGCAGATGGCCCACCACCATTTCGTGAATCAAAACACCAAGGCTGAAGATATCTGTGCGCGCGTCCACTTGTAGGCCGCGCGCTTGCTCGGGCGACATGTAGATGGCCGTGCCCATAACCACGCCCGGCTCAGTGTTGATGGCAGTGCGAGTCGGCGCCTCGTTATCAACCGATCCTGGCGGGAGACGGTTAGTCAATTTCGCCAATCCGTAATCCAGCACCTTCACGATGCCATCAGACCTCAGCATGACGTTCTCCGGCTTGATGTCTCTGTGCACAATGCCTGCAGTGTGAGCCGCCGAAAGGGCACTAGCGATCTGAGTAGCAACATCAAGCACATCGCCAAGCTTCATTGACGTTTTTCGCATGCGTTCACGCAAAGTCTCACCGTCAATGAACTCGGTAGCAATGAAGTGAACAGAAGCCGTTTGGTCAATCTCGTAAATTGTGATTATGTTCGGATGATTCAACGCGGAAGCAGCTTTCGCCTCTTGCACGAAGCGGCCCATGCGGTTGCGATCCGCAGCAACGTTCGCAGGCAAAATCTTCAATGCGACTTTGCGATCGAGTTTGGTGTCCTGCGCCAGGTACACCTCACCCATCCCACCCTCGCCGAGCTTTGAGCGGATTTCGTATCGACCCAGTTTTGTGCCGGAAGTAATGGTCACGGTGGCACGGCGGAAGGTGCCATTGAGAACCTAATTTGCAGATGGAAAAGCGCCTCATTCTAGCGGGTATTAGGCCGGTCACGCTAGAAAACCAAGTGCATCTGGCGTGGTCGGCGTGGGCCAGGAGGTTTACGCTGGTCCAGGGGTTTACGCTGAAAGCGTTGGCTAATTCCAGCCCAGGGTTTGCTTTGAAACCCTGGGGATAGGGTGCATGTTTGTTTAGTCGCAACTCTGCAGGAGTTGCGACGGTTTTTGCGGTTAACGCGCGGCGACGCAACCCCGTTCAGGGTTGCGTCTTCTATTAATGGGAGGCCTTTTCCCCAGGGTTGCCAAAGCGCAACCCTGGGCTGGAATTCGCGAACACCTTCGGTGTTACCTCAGCGATCCTCCACACCATTGACGATCAGTGTTTCGCAATCTTGCTCACGCAACATCTTCGCAAGGTACGCATGCATGTCGGTTCGTATTGTTTTGTCACTAAGAAATGGGAAACGGTTTTTGGTTGAAAAGATGAGATGCGTCCAGAGACGTGAGCGTGATTGAGCCATGTGAGGTGGCCTCCGGTTTAGTTTTCCAAAAAGCTTGCGGCAGATTTTAGCATGGCGAGATGGGAATAGAGGTATGAAGAGAGCGTGGGCAGTGCATCTTGAGATTTCAATCTGGAATCTCGAACACGATCTCAAGAGTATTTCGTACACAGTTAGTCGCCGAGATAAGGCCCTCTCACATGGAGCACGTGAACCTTGCGGCCCTTGATCGTAAAGAGTACGCGATAGCGACCGACCACCATCTGCCGAATTTCCTCGGAGAACTCATCACCTTCAGGCGCGAGCGGAAAGGCTTTCGGCACGACAGCGAGTTGTTCGGAAACGGCTAATCGCAATTGGCGAACCCATTGTTGCGCCTCCTGTTTGCCCCACGTGCGTCGACCCCAATCATACGATTCGCGCACGTCAGCCTGAGCCGATTCTTCGAACACAACGGCATAGCGTTTCATTCGCGCTCTGAGATGCCTTTCTCGGTAAAGAAATCCTGAAAGAACTTTTCTGCGGGTTTGCCGGCATTTCTTTTCATGCTTTCGAGTCCACGCTTAATACCTTCGATCGCTTCCATCCGGTCTTTGGCCTCTAACAGTTTCTGGTAACTTTCAGCGTCCTGAACAACCAGTTCGGCCTTACCATTTACCGTCAAGACTACCGGCTGCCCAGTCTTCTTCAATTGGCGAACCAGCTTTGCTGTGTCGCGTTTGAATGTGCTGAGGCTCTGAATATCTCGCGTAAGTTTCATCGGCTTACTCCATTGCTAAATCTGCATCGAATTTCGCAACAAGAGTGTAGCATGGGATTTCTTTTGAAGCCGAACGCTCGGCGGGCCATAAACGCTCATCGAAAATTGTGGAGATTGTTAATGGGATAGGTTCGTATTGAAGTGGTCAAAGCGGCCGCAAGATCAATTCCCACTTCCGCCCGCTTACATGGGTGACCTTCTTCGATTCAATCGAGTTGAGGTCGACGTGTGGGCACGAGAAGAAGCCGAAAGGCGACGAGTTCAAAACGAAAAGCGGCGCTTAAAAATCGCGTGACTCTGAAAGTCATCGAGAATTAGAATCGCGCCACTTTGACGACTGCTAGCGCTTATGAAACGAAGGAGAAAAGAATGGTCTATAAGCGCTGGAAAGGAAAGAAAGTCAAGCCAGGTGATCCGAATTACGATCATGCCCGATGGTGGATGGAATACCGTCTGAATGGTCGCAGAGTTCACCAGGCAATACCTGAAGCCCGCACAAAGGCCCAGGCTGAACGTGCGGAGGTCAGTGAAAGAGAAGCGATATATAACCGGCGATACAACATAGGCACGGACATAGGATTTACAAGCTACTACGACGAATTCTATTTGCCGTGGACTGAAAGAAAAGAAAGCATCGCAGATTTTAGATGCTGAGAGCCGTGTAAAGAAATTAAAAGAGTTCTTTGGAAACCGAATGCTGAGCGACATCACGAGACGCGATGTGGAAAGTTTCCAGTTAACTCTAGGCGGCAAAAAAACACCGCGAAAGGTCCCGCGCAAAGGCGCGACGGTCAATCGCTACGTTTACCTCTTGTCAGCAATTTTTTCGAGAGCAATACGCGACGAAGTTGTTGACTTCAATCCTTGCAATAGGTTCGAACAGGAACCAGAGGCCAGGCGGGAACGCTATCTCATCCCGTCTGAGCAGTCGAAGCTAATGGAGGTGCTAGTCGATGATCTGGGCATAAGGGTCACTGCATCCATCAATCCCTAGCACGTCAACCCCAACTCCGCTACAATTGCCGCCTTACCTATGCTGGGGGCTCTCGAAATACAAGGTTCTTTCCAGCAGGCAGCCAGGACATTAGGAAGGCGGCGAGTAAGCACACTGGTTTCCGTTGGCGCTAGACTAGACTAAGACTAGGCCGCTACGTAATCCGCTCGCAGATCGGCGAAGGTGGAATGGGCGAGGTCTACCGAGCGCGCGACGAGAAGTTGAACCGCGATGTGGCGATCAAAGTTCTGCCGGCATCTTTCTCACAAGACGCAGATCGACTCCGGCGTTTTGCGCAGGAAGCGCAAGCCGCCGGCACCTTGAACCATCCAAACATTCTTGCGGTCTATGACGTCGCGGCATTGTTTTAACAGCGTTAGAGCTTCCCGGAGTACCGGACGCTCATGACTTAACCAGAAAGGAATCAAAACATAGCGAAACCGTCGAAGTTCGCACACGTCGTCTAGAGCACACGACGCTTTGAGCAAATGATTGACTAGTATCAAAGAATCTTCGAAGCGAAAGTGGTCTATCAAAATCCGGCGCTCGCTTTTCTTACCTACGATAACGAACATCATCGTTTCGCATTCGCCAATTTGTCATTGCTTGTGCCTGACAGCGTTGCCAGCGGGCCCCGAGACAACGCGGGTGTAAATCACGTAGCGTACACCTACGCCAACCTGGGTGACTTGCTTGCTACTTACGAGCGTCTCAAACAGATGGATGTTACACCTTATTGGCGCATTCATCATGGCATTACACTTTCGCTTTACTACCAGGATCCCGACGGCAATCGAATGGAGTTTTAGGTGGACTGCGGTACGCTCGAAGAGGCCAACGCCTATATGCACCGTGACGCCTTCGCCGCGAATCCTGCTGGGGTAGAGATTAATCCGGAGAGTTTGCTTGCTCAGTACCGCAGCGGTGTGCCGGAGCAACAACTCCTGACGATGCCTGAAGGGCCAATGTCTCCAATCCCACGCGAGCACGGCATCTCTTAAGAAGTTTTTCACGAAGTAAGAAGCGAGGTTGCTTCCGAAATGTTGAAATAGCGCCATGCAGTTCTTCCAATTGATAACCAGATGACGCATTCGCTCGAAGCACAATTTTCGCCTAAACAACTCATAACCCAGTGACCGAAAATTTTCCACCCAATACAACGCTCGCGCATTACCGCATCGTCTCCAAGATCGGCGCAGGCGGTATGGGCGAAGTTTATCTGGCCCAGGACACGAAACTCGATCGCAAAGTTGCGCTGAAGATTTTGCCCGCTGATGTTGCTGCTCACCCGGATCGAATGAAGCGCTTTGTGCAAGAGGCGAGAGCCGCTTCTTCGTTGAACCATCCCAACATCATTACCATTCACGAGATCGGCGAAACAGCTTCAGGTCACTTCATCGGGACTGAGTTCATCGACGGCGAGACGCTGCGCAAACGTATGAAACGCGGAGGCGTCGAGTTGAGCGACACTCTCGATATTGTAGTTCAGGTTGCGTCCGCGCTCACCGCAGCGCACGGCGTTGGGATTGTCCATCGCGATATCAAGCCGGAGAACATCATGTTGCGGCGCGACGGCATCGTGAAGGTGTTGGATTTCGGCTTGGCGAAACTCGTCGAACAGACTCCGCTTGACGCGGAGGCCGAAACGCGGATGCAGGTGCAGACGCAAGCCGGAATGATCGTGGGCACCGTTGCGTACATGTCTCCCGAACAAGCCCGCGGGCAAGAAGTTGATGCCCGTTCCGACATCTGGAGTCTGGGCTGCTTGCTTTACGAGATGCTGACCAGACAACAGCCGTTTCGCGGTGACACCACGACGGATGTTTTAGCCAACATCATTCATCGGGAGCCACCATCAATTCTGATTCGGTGCCCGGATGCACCGGCGGAGCTCGAACGGATCATCATCAGAGCGGTTTGCAAAAATAAAGCCGAGCGTTACCAGACCGTGAATGAGTTGCTGGCTGATTTGAAGCAATTACAGAAGCGGCTGGAGTTTGAAGCCGAACTCGAACGGTCTTCGTCGCCGGACAAAAAGACGGAAGCGCAGACTCAGATCATCCGAGCCGCAATGACAGTCGAGACCGAGATCAGCAATTCCGTTGCGGTGTTGCCGTTTGCAAATCTGAGCACGGATGCAGAGAACGAATATTTCTGCGACGGCCTGGCAGATGAACTCCTCAACTCACTGGCGAGGATCGATGATTTGAAAGTCGCGGCGCGGACCTCGGCGTTTTCGTTCAAGGGCAAGAACGTGAACGTCAGCGAGATCGGCGAGAGGCTCGGCGTCAAAAATGTTCTGGAAGGCAGCGTCAGAAAATCAGGCAATCGCTTGCGCATCTCGGTTCAGCTTGTGAATGCCTCGGACGGATTTCATCTCTGGTCGGAACGCTATGACCGCGAGATGCAAGATATTTTTGAACTTCAGGATGAAATTACATTATCGGTAACCGATGCGCTCAAAGTAAGACTGCTCGGCAAGGATCGAGACGTTGTGCTCAAACGTTACACTGACGACGCCGAAGCCTACGAGCTGTTCTTAAAGGGACGCTACTACTATTACAAATACACGGCGGAAGGATGGAGGCGGGCAATTGAATTCTTTGAGAAGGCGATCGAAAAAGAGCCCAATTACGCTCCGGCCTACGCAGGGATAAATTCTTCATTGGGTTTTCTATGGTTTTTGGGATTTCTTCCTGCCGAGCAGGCGGTTCCGCAAATGAAAGCAGCAGCGATCAAAGCGTTAGAAATGGATGAAAATCTTGCGGAAGCTCATCTGTCGCAGGCGATGATAAGCTTTTTTTACGATTGGGAATGGCAGAAGGCCGAACAAGAATTCAAACGCGCAATAGCCCTCGATCCGCACAACGCCGAAGCTCTTTCATTCTACTCGATGTTTCTCGGCTTTGGAGAGCGTTTTGACGAGGCGATAGTTCAGGGTGGGCGTGCACTTGCAATTGATCCTCTTTCGACGCTTATCAACATGAATGTCGGGTGGACGTATTTTTCCGCGGGTCTCTTCGACAAAACGCTCGACCAGGTCGGTAAAATGATCGAAGTAGAGCCTGACTTTTACGGCTGTTATTGGTTAAGAGGCGCAATCTATCTGAGCGAGGGAGAATACGATAACGCCGTCAACGAACTTAAAAAAGCGGTATCGCTCGGCGGGCGTCAAATTGTTTTGGCAGATCTGGGAGGCGCTTATGGCCTGGCAGGTAAAAATGATGAGGCCACAGCGATTCTGGGCCAACTGCTTGAAATGCGACAGCGAGAGTATGTTCCCGCGATCTGCATGGCAAGGATCTACAGCCGAATCGGCGAGAAAGACAAGGCTATTGATTGGTTGGAAAAAGCATTCGAGGAAAAGAACGGTGAGATGGTTTTTCTTAAAGGAGAAATCGACGGGGCAGCCCAAGGTGATTCGCTAAACAGCCTCGCCAACGACCCTAGAGTGATCGATCTTTTACAGAAAATGAACCTACCCTGATACTTTGCTATCTGCAAACACGACAAAAATGACAAGGAGAACAAAATGAGCCTTTCAGCTGAGAGCGGAATTCGTGAAGCAATAAACTACTACGCTGAAGGAATGGGAGCGGCCAATCTTGAAATTCTAAAGGAAGCATTTCATCAGCAGGCGATACTGTGCGGTTATCTCGACGACGAAATGATAGCTGCCCCGATCGAAGGATTATATGACTGGGTAAGTTCGAATCCCGCCCCCGAGGTTTTTAACCTCTCGATCTTGGCGATCGAAGTTACCGGCCGGGTTGCCGCGGCGACGGTACGGGAAACAGATTCTCACGGCGACGTTATTGATTACTTTCATTTGTTAAAAGACAAGGACAGGTGGTGGATCGTCAGTAAACTATGGGATGCCGAAACAAGCGAATAAATAATAGATCCGCAGAAATAAGACGCTATGAAAAAATGCCCGCGGTGCCTCCGAGAGTGCGACAACACGATGAGCTTCTGACCGCTCTCAAGTGCAATCAGCAACAATATTTCGATGATGTATCGGATTCAAAACGACCATAATGCGAGCATTGAAAACTCTCTCAGAACAATTGAGCTCGATCGGAATTTTTCGAGTGCCTAAAATATTTTGGGACTACCGTATCTCAGACAGGGACGCAAGGCCGAACCCATTGCAAGTTTAGAAAAGGCGGTCGAACTGAGTAACAAGAGCCGGTGTAACTCTAAAGGATTTGGGTTATGGATAAACGGAGTTACGGGAAAACGCACCGAAGCAATCGCCATTCTCAAAGAGTGGAAGAAAAGGAGGTGGGGTTCTCTGAGCCGGCCTCATTCTCGCGTGCGTTCAAGCGGTGGACCGGATCCAGCCCGCCCATGATGCGCTCCAAAGTTTGACCATCAACCCCGGCGCAATGCCCGTTAGACCAAAAAACACAATTGCAACCCAGCTACTGCAGAGCCGTTAACCTGGTAATGTAGACACCAGCCTAAACTCAGAATCTTACCGTTCGCCAGGTCGCTTTTCAGTACAAAGAATCGGCCACTCAACAAATTCACTTTCCTCCCCAGATCCTAAACATGCCACTGCAATGCAGCATGCTCATCATGTACAGCATCCCGTCGAAGTAGCGCTGATCACCGACAGGAATTGGAGTTCTCCAAAGCTCTTCGACAAAGGCCTTCGCGTTCGGGCTCGGAGTCGCGGCCAGGCTTCCCACCGTGGTCGCAGCCAACATGCCCGTCGAGTGACGCGAAGACAAAGGGCTGCCTGCCAACGTGTATCGGTCCGCAAACGTACTGATGCCCTGACCGATCAGGAACTTTTGAATGCGATCGCTTAGCACTCTCTCACGTGGGTCTTTGCGCCACCAACTGAAGTCGACCGACCAGTTGCTTGCTGTGCGCCACGAGTCATAACCGAAAGCTGTCGGTTGTCCGTCGCGACCCATGATCGGTGACATGTCGAAGTTATTCCTGTCAGGAGAGAGTCCCGTGTTCGGATCGGTTACCTTTGCGAAAAGGTCTCGGCTGACTTCGGCTGCCTTTAGCCAGAACTCGCTGTCTTCCTTTGGACCCCAGCGCGCGAACAGTTCATAGAACCCCGGCACGTGGTACGAAGCATCAGTGAAGCCCTGGCCCACGTCCGGAATGAAGCGGATCATGTGGACCTCTTCTTCCACCATTGGTCCAGCCGTTTCCGGACGAGGTGGTCCCTGGTTGAAGAAGCGCGGCTGGGGCGAGTTGGGAGGTGTCTTGCCCTGACCCTTTAACTCAATCGCCAGATTCGTTTGTGACTGAAGTCGCTCAGTTCTGTTTGGACTTGTGAACTTCGCAAACGCCTCGGCGTTCATCACGAACGGTGGATCTTCGGGATGAATCCGGAAAGGCCCTGTTTCAGTCAGCACCGGGTGGTGACGCATGAGACGAAGAATCCTTTCGGCCTGTTCCTGGTAGTTGTAAATGCCCCGGCCGTTGCCCCAGCGCCGAGCCGCAAACAGCAGGGCCATTGCATAGTACTCTTCGCCATCGGGCGCTGGACCGGTCGAACGTGGCGTGCCATCCGTGTTCATGGACCAGGCGAAGTAACCTACGTTCGGATTCTTGGGGTCAGTGATCAGCATGTAGGTGTTGGACCAGTTCCACAGCGCGTCGAACTCGCGCTTCTTGTCCAACTGCACGGCAGTCATCATCCCGTAGCTCATGCCTTCAGTGCGCGCGTCATTGTTGGCCCAATCGGTGATATAGGCCAGCGGACCGTTCAAGTTTGAGCCCGCTTCGAAATAGACGCGCTCGCTCAACGCATCTCCGCGAAAGAGCTGTTGGAATGCCTTCTCGATCTTCGCGATTGTCTCTGCGGGCGAGTGGTCTTGTTCTGCAAACAAATCCCGATACGTGCCAGTTTGATAAGCGCCATTGCTGTCATTGAGTTTCTGGGCAAGCACAGTTGGCGAAGCGAAGAGAATTGCTGCCAACGCGATGAAGGCGGCTGATTTGAATGGCGTTCTCACACGTAGATTGGCAAAGCGCATTAAACGTCTCCTCAAGTTTATCGAAAGAGTGGAAGAGAGTTTCGAGTCTCCGCCGGATTTACACCGCAGCTGTTCGCGAATTCGAGCCCAGGGTTGCGCATTTTGCAACCCTAGGACAGCGGCACAAAAAACCGTCAAGCATGCACAGCAATGATCGACTCGTAACCGTTAACCTTTCGATAGACCAGCCGCGCCATGATCTTGTCGCCCTGCGCATCGAGCCTCTTATCTGAATTGGGCTGTGGCACACAGGCCGTCAATTGTCCGCCGCAAAGATACTGATAGGATGCAACGGAAATCTTTGTTGGACCAGATAGTTTTGTGTTAGCCGGGTTCTGCCAATCGACATGAAAGTTCCAGGTGTACCCACAATCGTCTTCCAGGACCTTCTTTAGCTGCGTGTTTCTGCTGCGGTCTGCCTCGAGGAACTCATCGAAGTCTCTGTCTTCAATGACCAGTTCTCATCAGCGCTCGCAAATCATCCTGCACACGCAAACATAAGTGCGAACCCAACCAATGTCGGGAAGTGAATGAGTCGCATGTTTGACTCCGTAGTCTTCCGAGCTCAGGCTCGATGTTTGGTCCTGGTTTTTGGCTTCAGCTCTGTGCATCTTTCTTCCGGCTCTTCGGCAAAGGTCTTTGCGGGATCATCTTTCGGAAACTCCTCCAGATTGGGCGGTTCGAAATAGCCTGGCCCCTTCACTTTTCGACCGTTCTTCCAAATCAGATTTCCACCCTCGTCGTAATAGACCCGGTGCTGCTCGATCGAGCCGTTGATTCCGGTCGCTGCGTACACGGTGACTAGCGCAAATCTCATCCGGCTGGGACCGGCAAAACCTAACCCAGCCGGCCTGGTTCCGGCCCCGTGGCTCTTGGGCGACAGTAATAAAAGCCGCGTGAGGTGAGGACGAATGTTCCGCCTAACGGAAGTTGCGAGTCAGTCGAGACGTTCGTGAAGCGTAAGTTGAGAAAAGCAAAAACGTCAAGTGAAGTGAATTCTTTTGATTGCCCCGCCTCGGGCGACACGCTCGAAGTGTTCTCTCTTGACAGGCCGCCTCTATTGGCTGTTATGCGCGCGGTCCATTATCCAATCTCGGCTTGAACGGATAGCCGCGCCCAGGGGCGATGCACTCAAGCATGCGCACCGCCCCTCGCCGGTGGGAGTTATTTTGAACGAGCGACGCCAAAAGTGAAAATAAGGCAAACCGATGTACGCGCTATGTAAGTTTTTCACGTTTTTGGCGATCGCTAAGTTGTTGATTCTAATGGTGGCCAGGGACGGAATCGAACCGCCGACGCCGGCCTTTTCAGGGCCGCTTACCGATTCGTCGAAGTGGTTTGAAATCAATGGATATCACTGAAGCTAAAAAGCTTTTGCAAAGAGCTTCGTAGGATACCGTAGGACGATTTGGGCCACTTAAGGGTCTTCGACGTACGCGTATTGTACGCGCGGTTGTCGAATCATGCCCCTGCACCAGTCTCATCTCGGCATATCCTGGACACCTTTTCCATGAAACTCTTGAAGACAGCTTCAGCGAGCAACTGAACTGCTCGACCAAACCTGGCATGAGCATGCACACCGTCGCGCCGCTATGCGACTTCCCGCAGGACTCGAGGATTCTTCGCCACAATCCGGAGTAATGTACGCGCAGCGCCCGAGGGGGCTCGACGACCTTGTTCCCAATCCTGCAGCGTGCGGACCGAGACCCCAAGCAACTCAGCGAACTGCGACTGTGAAAGGCCGGTGCTCTCGCGCACGGCGCTTACTGCCGGGATATTGATCACGCGACCGTGCTCTCCGCGCTTGATTTCGCGAATGCCTTCAAGAATTTCCAATCCTAAATTGCGTTTTGCCTTAGCCATCAATCTCTTCCTTAATTTGGCGAAGTACGTTGGCGGGGATATTTTCCACCACGTTCTTCGCGTAAAGTGTAAGCATCCATATTTGTCCTCGGCGAACGCGGGCGTAGTAGAACCATTCGAATACCACCGCGCTTGCCGCGACCGGCCACACCCCAGCGTAATTTGCGGATACCACCGGAGCCGGGAATAATCACCAGCCTCGGGATCTTTGATCAAAGCGTTCTGGAGACTTGAGTACTCCTCGTCGGTCAGGACATCCGCCACGAGCCGCGAAAACAGCTTCGTTTCAATGAAGCTATACATACCAAAATTATACGGCAGAGCCGTATTGCGTCAAGCACTGTCGAATGCGTTTGTTTTCGATCGAGACGTCCGCAGCACACGCGACACCTGTTAGCTGATATTCGCTGCAGGCGATTCCTACGCATGGCCCAGAGGAAGGTTCTTACTCCAGAGAGAACTTTTCTCTTGCAACAGTGTGAGTGCCGAGCGAAGCTCCTTCGCGTTTGCGCCAAGCAGCTTGAGACGATATTCGATCGGATCGATTTTGGCGCGCATAGCCAATTAATCGATCAAAGTCTCCATGACAAAAGCGTTATGCGTGTATCCTACGGATCTCCATTGCGAAACCGGAACATTGATGTCGGGATGGTGTGCTGAAACATGAAAGTTCGGAATGGAATACTGAGTATCGGCTGTTCCTGCGACCGCGTCCGCATCCACGCCATTCTTGATCAGGAGTGACTCGAACGGATTGCCGCTGCGGATTATGTAGGACTGGCCCCACCACAACATGCTTCCATGCTGCCTATATCACTTACCTTTTTTGACTCGCTGCTTATAATGGTGACTTCGTGGCCATTTTTAATCAGTATTTCAGCAAGCGGCTTACTGATGTTGCCCAAGCGAACCTTTTAATGTAATTTTCATAAGTCATTGTTTAATTGTGAATCAGCCGAACAATTAGGTCCTGTTCTAATCACCGTGGGTGATTCCATGCGTGAAATATTTCCCTCGTTGCTGCTTCAGTTGATCAATAAATGAATAGAATGAAAAAGGAATTGTCACCAGAACACCGTGAAGAACTACTCAGCGAGTTAAAAGCCCGTTTTGAGAAAAACATGAACCGCCATAAAGGTCTTGAATGGGCTAGAGTACAAGCAAAGCTGGAAGCTAATACTGAAAAACTGTGGTCGCTCAATGAAATGGAAAGAACTGGCGGTGAACCGGATGTTGTCGGGTTTGATAAAAAGACGGGCGAATACATTTTTTATGATTGTTCAGCGGAAAGTCCTAAAGGCCGCAGAAGTCTTTGTTACGACCGTCAAGCGCTAAAGTCAAGGAAGGAACATAAACCGGAAAATAACGCTATTGATATGGCAGCTGCCATGGGCATTGAGCTTTTAACGGAAGAACAATATCGAGAGCTGCAGAAACTTGGAAATTTCGATACGAAAACGTCAAGCTGGATTACAACACCTTCGGAGATTAGAAAACTCGGTGGTGCCATCTTTGCTGATTACCGCTACGGCAATGTCTTCGTCTATCACAACGGTGCAGAATCTTACTATGCTGCCAGGGCGTTCCGTGGCTCGCTAAGGGTCTAAATTTTGTACAGACAGCTAAATTTGAATTTTGAGAACGACGGTTTGAAAGGTGGATTTTAAAAAGAATGCAGAACTCATCATTCCTGAAGAAGTTCAAAATAAATTAGATGAATCACTGCCTTGAAAACTGCGTTTGATGCATTAACGCCGGGACGGCTGATGCGCCTTACCAGGTCATCGAACCGAGAGTCCTTCCGCAGACTGTCAAATTTCGGCTCCATGTTAAGAAAGAGCAACATGGACGTTCGCGCCTGATAAGCCTTTTCCAGCCACTTGAAGGCCTGATTTCTATCGCCCAAGCCGGTATATACGGCGGCGACGTCAGCTGGAGAGACACGGTGCAGCCGAGAAACTTCGTGCAACTCGGCAAGCACTCTCAGCGCCTCAGTTCTGCGCCCCGAAACCGCATAGGTGTAGCCGAGCGCAGGCAGGGCATTCATCGCGATTCTGCATCCAGCCCGGTTCGTCGTAAGAGGTCGGCAAACCGAGGATCAGATCGAAGTGGATCGACTGTTGGTGACACTTTGAAAAAGGCGATGTGGTTGGCACGTTCCTGATACCCTTTCTCAAGCCACGCGAACGCTTGGTCCTTGTTACCTAGTCCGATGTAGACAAAGCACAATGCCATTGGTGTGACATATCGCTGCTTCTGAAGCTGCAATAACTCATTCAAGATTTGATTAGCTTCGCGTTTTCGCCCCGCAACGCCGTACGCCAACCCCAGCGCGCCAAGCGCAGCGGGCGCGCGGCCGGACACCGCTACTGCCTTGTCAGATGTAGCGATGGCTTGATCAATCTGCCCGTTAGCGAGATAGGTAAGTCCCAGAGTCCAATTTGCCTGATAGTGGTTTGGATCAATTGCAATGACGCGGCGGAGTTGTTCTATTGCTTCTTCGTAGCGACGCGCGTTCTCAAGGATGAATCCCCGGCTGGAACTGATAGAGAGTGACAGCGGGTCTAATTCCTGCGCGCGATTGATTTCTGCAACAGCTTCATCGATGCGCTCCTGAGCGACCAGATAGTGGGCGTATTGGCTGTGAGCGCTGGCGTAGTTTGGGTTGAGTTCGATGGATCGTTTGAACTCTTCCTCGGCTGTGGCCCAATTCCAATTGAAATAATTCACATAACCTAGCGCGGTATGTGCTTCCGCTACTTCGTTATCAATTTCGAGGGCTTTCCTTGCTGCGGTTTCCGCGGTTCGCCTTGCTTCTAAAGGCGACAGTACACCAATCATTGCGGTGCCGAGTTGGTTGTAACAATCAGCCAACCCTGCATAGGGCTGTGCGTAGTTCGGGTCTGCCTTAATCGCACTTTCAAAATAGCCGATCGCCTTACGCATATCCTGTTCTGTTCGCCTATTGGAGAAGTAGCGACCTTGCAAGTAGTTGTCGATAGCATCGCGGGCGATGATTCTCTTGGCAACTAGTAGTCTTTGCTCAGCTGGTGTGATTTTGATTCGTATCTCGCCAGCGATGGCCCGAGCCACCTCACTTTGCAATCCCAACACGTCGCGGAAATCACGGTCGTAGTCCGCCGCCCACAAGTGCGAGTCGGAAGCAGCATGGATTAACTGTGCGCGCACGTGCACTCGGTCGCCCGAGCGTTGAACAGTTCCTTCCACGACTGCGTCAACGTTCAATTCCCTGGCGATCTCGGGCAATGATTTGTTCGTGCCTTTGTAGTGCATCGCCGAGGTCCGAGAAATGACGCGCAAAGCTCCTATCTTTGCAAGGTCTCCGATCAGGGCATCCGTCATACCATCTACGATGTATTCCTGCGCGGGATCGCCGGAGAGATTCTGCAATGGCAAGACTACGATCGATGCGATTGTTGGAGTGAGCGAAGGACGTGATCCTCGAAAGAAATTTACGTACACAAGTACTGCGAGGAGTAATACTGGTACGGCTAGGAATGGAATCCAATTTTTCTTTAATGGTTGGGTTCGTGAGGGGGTGGTCAGAGGAGCCGACGCCGCGTATTCAGGAGTTTCTTGTGAATCGCTGGATCTGTCTTCCGCCACTGGAAGATTGTGCGATTTTGCGGACGCCTCCATCACTGAATCAATTTCTTCGTGGTCATTCACCTCCCTCACATCCCCGACGAAGCGATAGCCGCGCTTGGGCACTGTCTCAATGAACTTATGGCCGGTGTCGTCTTCACCAAGCGCTCGGCGGAGCATTGAGATATTCTTGTTGATATTCCCTTCTTCGACGAATTGCTCAGTCCATACCGAGCTCATCAACTGTTCCTTCTCCACAAGGTGACCGTGGTTCTGGATCAGAACCAACAGGATGTCAAACACCTTCGGTCTGAGGGGAATGGGCTGCCCATCACGCAGTAACCGGTGTTCGTTCGGGTCCAGGCAAAACGGGCCGAATTCGTAAAAATGTTTAATTTGCCTTCTCATAGCCACGTTCAAGAAAAGTTCCGAAAAAATTCCTGGTCAGGTAAGGACACCGCTGCTGCGGTCGGCTAGCTTCACCACTCACGAGCAGCCGCTTGGACGAGGACGCATTGTCGGGGGATCGCCTACGGTCAGCATTTTACTCCTCGGAGGGAAGTTTCCTAATCCTCTCTTGACGTTTTTGACCTTTGTCCTGGCGCCTGCGGCAGAATTCTCAACCAGGGACTAAAAACCAGCTGGTGTAACCAGGCGAACAGGAGAAACAGAAATGTACAAATTGATTAACTCACCAATTGCGTTAGTTGGAATGCACTGCAAAAAGACGATCCCAGCGTTTCTGATCACGCTCGCGATCGTCGTCATGATGACGAGCCCGATGGGAAAAGCGGCGGCAGGTGGATTGCCCGCTGGTCTAACAGGACCTGCGGTGCTCGACGATTGGGGCAACCGATTCACTCTGCTCGGAACATTCGTTCCCGAGAACGCGTTACGGACGCAGGTCCGCACCACCATTGCACAGCTGGCGATGTTCGACGCCGTCAACGCGGTACTCGACGGGCCTTACCGACCCTTCGCTTCCAAGCCCACATCGCCTCCAGGTGCATCGGCGGAAGCTGCGGCGATTGCTGCAGCGCACATCGTTGCCCTAAACGAGTTCCCAACCCAATTTGTTACCATCAACAACGCCTACAACACGTCGATCGCGGGCATTCCAGGTAGCCCTCAAGCAATCACGGATGGCATTGCGGTGGGCGAGGCCGCTGCTGATGAGGTGCTCAAGACGCGCGTCGGAGATCATCGCAACGATCCGGAACTCGTCGGCTACACTCCCGGTAACGGTCCCGGTGTGTGGATTCCAACGCCAGGCGGAACGGCGAACCCGCAGACCCCGTTTCTTCAGTTCGTCACACCGTTCGGGTATGACGACCCCACGCGCTTCCGTCCCCATGCTCCGCCAGCGCTCGACAGCAGGACTTATGCGGTCGACTACAACGAGATCAAGGACCTCGGTCGGGCTACCGAGACGAGCCGAACCGCCGAGCAGTCTGCGACTGCACTGTTCTGGTCGCCATCGGCGAGCGCGCTGTGGACCGCGAACGTCCGCAGCTTGGCCAGCTCGATGGACCTATTGACCGCCGCCCGTTTCGAGGCCATTGGCATTGCTGCGGTGACGAATGCGTTGATTGCCTGTTGGGATGCAAAGTACACCTACATGTTCTGGCGCCCGGTTACTGCCATCCGTGCCGGCGATACCGATGGCAACTCCGAGACCGAACCGGATCCGGCGTGGACACCCTTCATCGTCACACCGTCCCACCCCGAATATCCCGCGGCTCATAGCACCGTCGGCGCCGCCGCGCTGGGGTTCTACACGGTGTGGTTCGGCACCGATCAGTTCCTGCTGGCATTCAAGGGCAATGGCGGCGCCGTTCGTTACTACACCAGCGTCAACGAGATCCATGCCGAGGAAGGCAACGCGCGTGTGTGGGGCGGCATGCACTGGCGCAACAGCACCAAGGTGGGTACCGCGGTCGGCAGCAAGGTCGGGAAGTACACGGCTACGCATCTCCTCAAGCCGCTCGATGACTGATCGATCGATCTTCAGCGGGGGTGTCCTGTCAACACTTCGCCTCGTGGATTACTCCACGCGACGCATGACTTGGGTCATCATGCATAAGTGGATAGAGCCGGTCGAGGGCCGCGTTATCACCAATCCTCCAGTCAACAAGCACTTTAGGATGCAGACTTCAGTAGTCCTTCCAGGTGACGAAGCTCAATCAATTCAACGGCAACTTCGTGCAGGCGGAGACGTGAGGACGGCAATTCAGTCGGATCAATATCGGCACCGCTTTGAGCCGTAAGATCATAGGCACAGAGGAATACAAATGAGAGTCTGTAAACGTAATAAAAAACTTCAGAAGGAGTTTAAAGGGCAGGCACGACAAGTAGATTCACTTCTTCTTTTGGCAAATAGCCGACCTCCAGTTGTGCAGGCCGAAGGAAAGTTAAGGTATTGTTCGTCGGCGATGAACATATGCTGACTGATAGCGAAACTCTCGATCAGCTTTTCGGAAATCGCGAATGATGAAGGGCGGCGATCCTTACGGGCTGGCAAAGATCTTGGACCACTTGAACATCAAGATGATGGGGCGTAATGCAAACTGGTGCGGCAACACATTGCCAGAACCAACGGCGCGAAAAACATCGAAGTTTATTTTGAATGAGCGGCGCCAAAAGCGAAAGTAAGGCAAACCGATGTTCGCGTATTGTTCGCGCGAGAAATTCTTACACGCTTTTTCAGTGAGGCTAAGTCGTTGAAAATATTGGTGGCCAGGGACGGAATCGAACCGCCGACGCCGGCCTTTTCAGGGCCGCTTACCGATTCGCCGAAGTGGTTTGAAATCAACGGATGTCACTGAGGATACGGACCTTATGACGTAGGTGATTTAGGATGACTTAGTTAGGATGGTTTGGGCTATTTTAGACTCCTCGATGTGCGCGTATTGTGCGCGCACTTCGGTTGGGTTCTTCGCGCACGGTCATCCGGGACTCTACGCCGAAGTTTGATTTCAGAAGTTATTCCTTCCTTCGGTAGGACGATGTCAACAATTCGTTGTTGACAGCGATAGCTGGGTCAAGATCATTTGGACGACGGAGGATCACCTCAAGTAATTACTTCTTTTATTGATTCGCTTAACACCCACACGTTGTGACTTAGTTGGAACCGCCTCTAGTCTTCAATGCCGAGAAGCTCGAAGGATCTGTTGGTTAGAACAACTGCATCGCTCACCTTCATCGTGTACGCTCGATGAAACACTTCTTGCATTTCCTGGTATCTCGATGAGGAAGGTCCAGCCGACAGGAAGACCCTAGTCTGATTCGTCGTTTGCTCGGCTGTCTGCTGGCGCGCCCGCGTCGCTAACTCTTCCACAGTCAGTTGAGGCGTCTCAGTATGCAACTTTTGCCCAATCAAAGCTGCCATCACGGCATTACGCTCCCGCCACGTCAGCTGGAACCCTGAATCTGTGAGCTTCTTGATCGTGGCTCTCAGGTCGGCCCGTTCTGTAGGGGTTATGAGAGATGACTCATTGGTCTCCTTCTGCATGATCAGAAAACGCGTGACGTACACTGCCTCGAGCGGCGACATAGTAGGATCAACTGTATACGGAGGCCCATTCGATGACTTTTCTCCCGAACGGAGAGGTCGCTGAACAATGAAATGCGGCATCAGGCTGGAGATGGCTAAACGAGTATCATGCACCTGGTCTTCATCCGTTTTCGCGTATTCAGGGGCGCTAAGCTCCCGGACAAGTTGGTCGATAACGCTAACGGTATTGGTCTCCGGAATCCCTTCCTTTTGTCCTCTCCTGTAATTTGACTCAGCGCGTATGAGCCGTTCCTTATACGGGCTCACAAATACGCTTGGCACCCTATCACCGATGGTCAACAGCAATACAGCGTCAGCCAACTCACGAATCGCTCTCTCATCCCCGCCCTTTACGGCACCAGCTTTCTCATTAACTCGTGCGTAGGGCTGCGGCAAGTAGGACGGAGTATTCTGTCGTGACTGACCGCGCACCAGCCAATGCGTTGTCAGCCAAATAGTCAGACTTCCAAACACAGACAGGGAGATGATTGAAATAACTTTAAGACGCTTATTCATTGCTGTTCACCTCAAGGGCTTATCTGAGCACGCCACCGATTCCGAGATTAAGAAGTTGCAGTATCGGATTGCCATCATACCAGTCAATAACATTCAGACAGCTATAATCCTGGGCAAGTCGCAACCAATTCTTTGCTGGTATTCCTTACGCGCTGCCTATGATGGCGCGGCAAACACCACCATGAGCCACCAAAACGACCTCTCCGCTCTTATGCGTCATAAGCAAGTGGTCTACTGCCTTCAGGACCCTTGCGGTAAAACACGCAAACGATTCGCCCCCCGGATATTCGAACGAAGCTGGATCGTTGAAGAGTTGCGCGACTAGTCCTGGCGCTTCGTCATGCAATGCCGCTAATGTGGGGCCTTCCCATTCACCCATGTCGATCTCACGCCATGCAGTGCTTTCTTGAACTTCCAAGTTGCTACGCTTGGCTATTGTGTCCGCCATTGTTCTGGCTCGCAGCAGATCACTGCAGTACACACTCGCTAGTCGCTCCGTAGATAAGAATTCCGCCAGTCGACGCGACTGTTCCTCTCCACGCTCCGACAAGGGTGTATCCGTTCGGCCCAGAAGTCTTCCGGCTGTCGCTCCTTCAACTTCACCGTGTCGGATCAAATAAAGTCGCAGACGTTTTTGATTGTCGATTTCGTTCATCGGAGAAAGCTGAATCGGAACAGAATGACAGCTGTCAAATAAAGCACAATCTCAGTGAGCTGATTCGTCGCGCCCAAGCAATCCCCGGTGATGCCCTGTATCCGAGCGCGAAAGTACAAGCCGCTAAGGAGAGGCACTAGGGTTGTTGCGAGCAATGCCACAAGTGCCGCTTGCCAGGGAAGCAGGATTAAAACCAGCAACAACGTGACTGTGCCGCTTAGAATTTCCAGAATGCCAACTTGCCTAGCTACAAGTTTGCCTTGGCCTTCAGCCCGCGCATAGGGCAAGTAAGCGCACAACGGCAGAATCGTCCAACGTGAGGCCGTGTGCGCGACGATCAGCCAACGCCAAATCTGGCCCTGCGGCAGCAACGAAAGAAAGTTGAACTTTCCGAAAAGGACAAAGATGAGCGCCAATGTGCCGTAGGTTCCGATACGGCTGTCGCGCATAATTTCCAGTACACGATCTTTCGTCCAGCCGCCCCCAAACCCGTCAAACGAATCTGCCAACCCGTCCTCGTGAAAACCGTTTGTGATGAACACCGCGAAGACAATTGCGCAAAACACGGAAGCGGGTAGTGGAAGAACTCTCTGCAACACCACAAACACTAGAGCGGCGCCGCCGCCTACTACTACTCCGATTAGAGGAAAGAAAGCCGCCGCCTTGCCGATGTCTGTCTCGGAGCTATTGAGAGCCCGCGGGCCGGGCAGTCGAGTCAGGAACTGAAGGGCGATGAAGAAACGTCGGATCATAATATGCGTTGGCTCTTACTCTTTGTTGCTCACTCCTGCATCCGCGAAAGTTGCCATCTCACTAAGCAGTTTCGCCGCGCCTTCAATGATGTTCATCGCCAAGGCTGCTCCGGTGCCTTCGCCTAGTCTCATCGACAGATCGAGCAGCGGTTGCTCGCCGAGAAATTCAATCAAAGCGGTATGCCCGCGTTCTGCCGATCGATGTCCATTGAACAAGTGATCACGAACGTTCGGATGTAACCTCAGAGCTAGCGCCGCCGCTGTCGTGCTAATGAAGCCATCGGCAACGATCGGTAAATGATTTGCCGCTGCACCGAGCACGATTCCAGCCATCACGCCAATTTCCGCGCCGCCAACTTTGGCAAGCACGTCTATGGCATCATCGGCTTCAGGATGGTTGATTTCGATAGCTCGACGAATTACCTCGATTTTGTGAGCCAGACCAGCATCATCAATACCAGTTCCTCTGCCGGTTACTATTTCGGGATCGCACTTGAGCAGGACAGCAGTAATAGCGCTCGCTGCCGTCGTATTTCCTATTCCCATTTCACCAATACCAAGGAGGTTGATTCCATCGTAGACAGCGGCCTGTGCTAACTCGATCCCTTTCACTAGACACGCTTCGGCTGCTTCGCGTGTCATAGCCGGACCAATGGCGAAGTTGGCAGTGCCACGTACTACCTTGGCATGAATCAACTCCGCGCGATCGCTCAGATCCGCATCAACGCCGGCATCAACGATGCTAACTTCGATTCCTCCAGCACGGCCCAACACATTAATGGCGGCCCCGCCCCTCAAAAAGTTGTCAACCATCTGCGGCGTGACTTCGCGGGGATAAGCACTGACGCCCTCGATCGTTACCCCATGATCCCCAGCGACGACATAGATTCGCTTCTTAGTGACGACAGGGGTGGTGGTCCGTTGAATCGCGGCCAGTCGATTAGCGATCTCTTCGAGTCGCCCAAGGCTGCCCGGTGGTTTTGTGAGGGTCAGTTGCCTTTCGCGAGCTGCATTCAGCCACGCCTGGTCGATGGGTTCAATCTGCCGACATACTTGCGCGATAAACAAAGATGGATTGTCCATTGTTGATATGAGCAAAGATAAATCGAGCCTCAAGCAGTAGGCTTCAATTGCAAGGGCAAACCCGCAACAAGAAGATAGGACTCATCCGCAGCAGCTGCGAACTCCTGGTTCACCCGTCCGAGTAAGTCTCGGAACACTCGCCCCAGGCCTGTGTCGGGAACGACGCCCAGTCCCACCTCATTCGACACACAAATGATCGTTTGCTGTCGGCTGCGCGCGAGCGCCAGAAAGTTGTGAGTGATGCAGCGCACGAACTGCTCGCACTCATGCTCATCTTCGTGGCGCATGAGCCAATTGGAAACGAACAATGTCAGGCAATCTACGATTACGATTCGAGCTTCACTCGCTTGTCTGAGTGCTTCATCAATCTGACAAGGCTCTTCAATCGTTCGCCAGTTGGTCGGCCTTTCCGCACGATGGCGGGCAATTCGTTTTGTCATGTCTTCGTCTAACCCTTGCGCGGTGGCGATGAAGCAAACCTCATCACCTGAAGCGCGTTCGCCGTCCTGCGCCAGTCTCATAGCGTAGGCACTCTTACCGGCTCGCGCTCCGCCGAGAAGCAGAATCATCCGACTACTATTGGTTAGGTTCTGGGACATAAATCTACGGATCGGTTACTGGACAGCGGCGTGCTCGACCGGTTTGTCTGGAGGCGGCAGACCGAGCGCCGCGTCCGTTTTTTCCTTCGGCAGCAAGACTTGTTCAATCTCTTGATTCACTGCGTGCGCAAGAATCGCGTGCAATTGGCGCAAGCCCTCCGTCAATGCTGCCGGGCCAGGTTGAAGGATGTATGCTGACTTCACTTCGTAAATATGATTGTTCCGGATAGCATTTATCTGGTCCCAGCCGTCGCGCTTGCGAATCCATTCCCTCTTTACTGCACGACCACACCACGAACCAATAATTACTTCCGGGTCTTTGGTGATCACGTCAGCCGGATTAACGATCCTATTCTTGGCAGATTGGTGTTTCCGCAGCTCGGGAAAGATGCACTCGCCACCTGCGGTTTCAATCAACTCCTCAACCCAACAAATTCCCGAGATAAGCGGGTCGTACCATTCTTCGAACAGGACTCGCGGATGATGAGCGAAGCGCGAGGCCGAGTCGCGTATAGCATCCAACTCACCCTGCACCAACCCAACCAGCGCCCGAGCTCTGTCTTCGCTGCCGACGATACGTCCAACAGTCAGGATCATCTCGAGGATTTCCGCGATGCTGCGCTGATTGAAAGTCATCACGGTTACGCCGCGCCGAATCAGTTCAGCTGCGATGTCTGCTTGGAGATCGGAGAACGCAAAAACCAAATCCGGCTCCAGCGCAAGAATCTTGTCGAACTTCGCGTTGATGAATGCGGAGACCTTCGGCTTCAAGCGTGCCTCAGGAGGTCGCACGGTGTAGCCCGACACACCGACAATCCGTTCCTGCTCGCCGAGCAAATATAGCGTCTCGGTTGTCTCTTCGGTAAGACAGATGATGCGTCGCGGGTAGGAAGTTAAATGCTCAATCATGCGTTCGCTTTGGCCTCCGATGTGGAGTTTGTGGTTGCTGCTTTCTCCAGACATGCGCGGCACAAGCAGTTTCGGTACTTCGCCCGTAATTCCTCCCTAGTTTCATCACTCAACTTGATTTCGCCGCACCAGCAACCCTTGCCTAAGGAAATCTCGCAGGCGAATATCTCACCGCAGGCTTCACACGCCTGAGACTTTCGCAATACAGGCAACATAAGTCCGATTTGCTTAAGTAGTTTCATCCTTTGAGCCACTTTTCAATTAGAGAGACGAGTCGCTCGTTGTCGGAGCTGGAACGTACGGCCACACGTATGAACTCATCTGACAGTCCGTCAAATGAATCGCAGCTTCTAATCAGAATCCGTTCTGATTCCAGCCAGTTTTGAAAATCTCCGCCTGAACCGTTAGGCAGTTTGGCCAGCAGGAAGTTAGCGGCTGAAGGCAAAACCTCTAAGCCGATGCGGCGCAGCGTGCCCGCGAATTCTTCACGGGCGATGGCATTGATGCGACAAGATTCCGTGCCGAACTCATCTTCGTCCAGGGCAGCACGTCCGGCTTCCAGCGCGACCGTTGATACCGACCAAGGGTCGATCTGCTCTCTAACCCTTCCCGCCAACTTGGCGGTGCAGACCGCATAGCCAATGCGAAGACCGGGCATCGCGTAAAACTTTGTGAGTGAGCGCAGCACGATTAAATGGGGTTTTGTCGCTGCCAGGGAAACCAAGCTCGCTTGCGGCGCATAGTCGATGAATGCTTCATCAAGCAACACTGAAGTGCTGTGCCCTTCCGCAGCGTCTATTAATAAGAGGAGTTCGTTTCTCGGATACGAAGCGCCTGTCGGATTGTGAGGTGAGTTTAAGATCACTAAATCGAAGTGACGCTCTTTGACGGCGCGCAAAAGGCTCTCAAAATCGGGTATGAAGCCTCGCTCTTCAGTAAGTAGTGCAGATGTTATCTGTGTGTTCACTGCTGCGGATGCGCGCGAGTATTCAACGAAGGCGGGCTGCAGTATGAGCACCCTTTTGGGAGAGAGGGCATGCATGACTGCGAAAATCAGGGACGCCGCTCCGCTGCCTACGACTATCTCGTCGGGCATTAGACGGTGTTTGTCTGCTATGGCTCTGACGAAATTGTGAGCGTCCGGATAGACTCGGAGGCTAAACGGCGTGAGCGCATCTTCGATTGCCGAGAGAACTGCTAGCGGCGGACCAAGCGGATTGATGTTCGCGCTGAAATCCAGAACTTGGTGGGGTTCGATGCCCCAACGCCGGGCCGCTTCGTACACCCTTCCGCCGTGCGCCACGTGAATCGGCTGCATCCTGCGCGATCTTTCTTTTATTCCGGCGTAACTCATTTAGCAGTTAGAAACTTTCCTTGGCATGCTCGACGCAACACGCGCTTCCATAGAGCCGCTTCTTTTATGGTTGGGTAGACTCCAATCAAGCTCCCCAGTTGACGCCGCGCATCCATTTTGAGTTCAACCTGCTTACGATTCCCCAGTAGGATCATGGTCCGCTTAAGTTCCTCTTCATTCTGTGGCAAGCGCGGCGGCAAGGAGGGAAGGTCTACGCTCTTCTCTTTATCGTTCATAAATTCTATTTCCGAGTTTCAGTTCTACCGGTTAACCAGCAATCGCGCTGATAGACAGAGCGCAAACATTAATAGTGAAACGCAGCCAGTTAGTCGCAAAGCGTTTCTCAAAGCTTGGTCGTCGAGAGGGTTATGGACGTCACCCAGGTATTGACCATAGTGTCTTTCGCCAGCGTAAAAGTTAGTGCCACCGACTCGTACTCCGAGCGCTCCAGCCATCGCCCCTTCGGGTCGCCCGGCGTTCGGGCTTCTATGCTTCGCACCATCGCGCCTCATGATCCTCCAAGCTCCGCGCCAATCCAGATGCAGCGTCCAAGCTGCCCATACGAACAGCAGAGCGGTTATGCGGGCTGGAATGAAACTCGCAACGTCATCTAGTCTCGCAGCGCACTTCCCAAAGAACTCATAGTGTTTGTCTCGATGTCCGATCATCGAATCAAGCGTGTTTACGGCTTTGTAAGCCAGCGCGGCGGGCACGCCACCGATTGCTAGATAAAACATTGGAGCGACAATGCCATCCGAGGCGCTCTCCGCAAGGGTTTCAATCACCGCTCGGATTACTTCCGGTTCGTCCAGTTCCTGCGTGTCGCGTCCGACGATGCGCGAGACTTGTGGCCGCGCTGAAAGCAGATCGCCGTTTACAAGAAAGCGTCGCACCGCTCGCGCCTCGTCAAGCAGCGAACGCGTAGCGAGCGTCGATGCCGCGAGGTAAACCGACACAAGAAACGCTAGCGTGGCATTCACACTTCCTAACCAAAGCAACAAGAACCAACTTCCGATTCCAAACGTGGTAACTACGATCAGGGTTAACCCCAAACCCGCGAAGAGCTCAGTGGTTGGATTACGCGCGATTATGCGCAGCAGTCTCTCGCCTCCATTTATCATCCGCCCCATCCAACGCACTGGATGTGGTAACCAGACGGGATCTCCGATTAAGCAATCCAACGCGTAGGCCAGCGTCAACAGTGCCGGAGAGATCATCTGCGACCATGGAGCGCACGGTATATAACATCCATCTTCAGGTTGTTCCGATAATGGTTTGCTAGCGCATCGTAGCGTCTGTCGCGTTCTACCAGTGGATCAATACCAATCGCCGTCGACGGCTCCTTGCCGCAAATCTTTCGCCAGTAATCGAGAAGCAACTCTAGACCTTCAGCGGAGTCGAAAAGTCCGTGCAAGTAAGTGCCAAGTACTCGACCATCAGTGCTAATCACTCCGTCGTGATGACATTTTTCATCACCAGACCGCTGCACATGAAAAAGCGATTGGGTTCCATTTCCCAAGAGCGTTTCGCCCAAATGAATTTCGTAGCCGCTGAATAAAGGGTCGGCATGATTGCTGGCACCAGGGCCAAGACAATCCGGTTTGGCGAACCTCGCCGTAGCCTGCCGCGTGACCTTCTCGCGCTCCAGCACAGTTGTGAAATCCAAGAGGTTCAAGCCTGGCACAGATTCAATGTCACTCTCCGTGTGATGTGGATCGCGTATCTCACTTCCCAGCATCTGGAAGCCTCCGCATATTCCTACCAGCGGCTTGCCGGCTGCTGCGTGCGATTCGATTACCGGTTCCCATCCGTTCTTCCTGAGCCAAAGCAAATCAGGGATCGTGTTCTTGCTGCCGGGCAGAATCAGCACATCAGCGGCGCGCGCTTCTTCAGGTTGCCGCGTGTAATAGACAACTACGCCGGGTACGTTCTCCAGTGCGGTGAAGTCCGTGAAGTTGGAAAGGTATGGCAGCCCAACCACACACACGCACAAACAATCTTCGCGATCGAAAGGAGGCCGCACCGCGCGACGTTCGAGGGAAACGCTATCTTCATCGTCAATACCGTGACTATGCAGATAAGGGATGACTCCGAGACATGTCTGCGATAACCGCGCTTCCAAATATTCAATTCCCGGAGTGAACAGACTCACATCGCCACGAAACTTATTGATGAGAAAGCCACAGAAGCGACTGCGCTCTTGCGGCTCAAGCAGAGCGTAAGTACCGACCAGCGAAGCGAACACGCCCCCGCGATCGATGTCGGTAACTAAGAGACACGCCGCATCCGCGATCTCGGCCATCTTCATATTCACAACATCCCGGTCCTTAAGATTCATTTCGACTGGGGAGCCCGCTCCCTCCAGCACGACAACCTCGTGCCTTGCCGCTAGACGTTGGTAGGCCGAACTGACCGCTTCCAGCAGTTGAGACTTGAGGCGGTAGTAGTCAACTCCGCTAAAATTCCCTAAGACCTTACCGTTGATGACGACTTGGGAACCGACATCGGAAGTTGGTTTGAGTAAAATCGGATTCATATCAACGTGCGGTACAACTTTGGCTGCTTCGGCCTGCATCGCTTGCGCCCGTCCAATCTCATGGCCTTCCTGCGTAGCAAATGAGTTGAGTGCCATGTTTTGCGCTTTGAAAGGTGCAACATCGAAGCCATCCTGCCGGAGGATGCGGCAGAGCGCTCCAACCGTGAGCGATTTGCCCGCGTCGGAAGCTGTACCTAATACCATCAAAGCCTTTGCTGTTATGACCTATCTCCTCCGTACCGGATCAGATGACAAAGTTACATTGCCGAGTAGCGTTGCTGTCTCTTCAACAAGAGCAAAAACACCGGACCGCCCATCAATGCTGTGATCGCTCCGACGGGAAGTTCGCCGGGCGAAATCGCCACTCGCGCCAGCGTGTCGGCGAGTATCAAAAAGGCTGCACCCAAGAGAAATGAAGCCGGTAGCAAAACCCGCACGTCCTGACCAAAAACGAGTCGCGCCGCATGAGGGACAATCAAGCCAACAAAACCAATCGCACCTCCGACCGAAACAGTCACCGCGACAATCAACGAGCTGGCTAGGAAGACCATTCGTTCCGTCCGCCTAACGTCTACTCCAAGGCTCGCCGCTGAATCTGATTCTCCCGTCGCCAGCAGGTGGAGATCTCTCGCATGTGCGATCAAAACTATCCAGCCAGGCAGAAGAAAGACCAGCATCTTCCAAATTAGATCAAAACCGACAACGTCAAGACTGCCGATCAACCACCGCAGAATTTGCAAAGCCCGTCCATACGAAGCGAGATACTGAATTACGAGGACACCAGCCGACGCGCTGAGATTCAGAACCACACCGGCCAGCAACAATGCTCCTGGCAGCATCACACCACCACCTGATCGCGCCAGTCGATAGACAAGCAATACAGAGACGGATGCGCCGACAAACGCCGCGATAAAAATAAAAGGCACACCGATCAGGTTCAATCCGAGGCCGAAAGCAATCGCTATGCTGGCCCCTAAAGACGCGCCGCCGGATACGCCGAGAGTGAAAGGATCTGCAAGGGGATTGCGAAAGAGTGCCTGCAGGGCTGCTCCCACCATTGCCAACGACGCGCCGACAAGGCCGGCCATTATTACGCGAGGAAGGCGCAGACGGAAGAATACGGCACGTGCGATCGGATCAGTCTTGAGCGCGGCGAGACTAAGTGGTTGGTAGCCTACGTAGAGACCAATCAGAAAAGCGATGATTAAGCCAGTGATCAGGAGAGGCAGCGCTATTCGCAAACGTAGCCCAACTCGAGCCCGCTTTTCGGAGCGCGCGTTATCGATGACAGTATTCAATTCTGCATCATCAGTGTGTCCTGCAACTTGATTTGGGCTTGAAGACATTACAACTCCGACCAAACAAATGTGCGACCATCACTACGCATAGTTCTGACAGGCGCGTCATAGACTTCACCCAGCACATCTTCGGTAAGTACTGCCTCAGGCGCGCCACTGGCGACTAACCGCCCGCACTTCATCGCGAAGATCAAATCAGCAGCCGAATCGAGCAGCATCAAGTCATGAGTGATCATTAGGATGGTGATCCCTCGTTCGTCTCTTAGTCTGCGGAGCGCCCTCGTCAATTGTGTTCGATGCTTCAGATCCAAGGCGCTGGCTGGTTCATCGAGCAATAGCACGTCCGGCTCCTGCGCCAGCGCACGCGCCACCGTGACCAGTTGCCGCTCACCACCTGACAACTCCGTAATGTGACGAAACGCAAGATGTGCAGCGTCAAGAGAATTGAGTGCACCCAACGCTATTCGCTCATCGGATAAACTCTCGAAACGGAACCTGCCGCTATAAGGGCTTCGACCGGTCAAGACCACCTCAAGTGCCGTGAAAGGGAAAACGTTAGAAGTAGATTGCGGGACATAGGCGATACGCTGGGCTCGCTCACGAGGGTGGAGGGTCGAGAGTTCAGCGCCGTCGAAGATTACTTCACCGTTGCCGGGTTTAAGTAGTCCTGCGAGCAACCGGATCAGCGTTGACTTACCTGATCCATTCGCCCCAATAAGCGCTCCCATTGCACCGCGCGGAAGCGACAAGGAAACATCAACCACAGCAGGCAATGACGAGTACGAGAATTCCAGGTGGTCCGCTCGGATTAGCGCCCCAGTGGTTGAAGAATCACTTAGCATCAGGAAAACTCTCCGGATGCAGCGCTTTAGCAAATACCTGCGCAGTATGGCCAACGAACTGGCTTGGATGAATCACCGATGGATCGCTCATCGAGTAGATCCTCTTGTCGCGCACCGCGCGAACTTCCGCAAGTTCGTTCCATACGGCGATTGGGTCTTCGCCAAAGTTCCCTTTAGAGCCCTGAACCATGTCGATAATCACTTCGGGATTTAGAGTGAGCACGGCTTCCTTATTGATTTTGCCGTAGCCATGGTCACCCAGCGGTGCGATCGAGTCGCCGCCGGCTATGCTTATCAGTTCGTCCAGATAACTGCCCTTAGTCGCCGTATAAAGATCACGAATCGTACCCGGCACTCGGTCGACTACGCAGAGCACCCGAGGATGCGGGCGATCGCCGATCGCCTTTCGGACCGCATTGATCTCGGCCTGTGTTTTGACAGATAGGTCTGCTGCCTCTTGCTCATGGCCGGTCCCGCGCCCGATCTCCTTCATGGACTCCATGATGTCAGCCAGAGTCTGGCTCTTCAGAAACAGAGATCGCACGCCCAGCCCCGTCAGCTTATCTTTGAGAAATGGTTCCTGGGCATCGACACCGATGACAAAATCAGGCTTGAGCGCCATAACCTGCTCTAGGTTGGTTTTGTCCCACCCATTAACGCGAGGCTTGTTCTTAACGTCATCGGGGTAAGTGCAAAATTGTGAGACTGCAATGACCTGGGGCCAAGCGCCGATGCCGTAGAGAATCTCGGTCACGCTTGGACTCAGTGAAACAATACGCTGCGGACGAGGTTCGACCTTCGCTCGCTGCGCCTGCCGCCCCCCACAACTAGCGAGCAGAAGATTTACTGCGATGAGCAGTGCTAAGGCCGTCACATTATTTGATCTCTTCATTGCTATCAACATCCTTCCGGCTGTTGTCCTTTGCTTCTTTAGCATATGGACAATGGCGACAGCCCTGCTCGCAGCAATAGCCACGACGCAGGTGATAACGGGCCGTGAGAACCATCAGCCCGTGATCCAGATAGTAGTCCTCATTCTCGACGAGTTGGACCACCTCGCCTGTGCTGACGCCGTCTCTCATCTCTCAAAAAATAAACGACGCGCCAGCGCGGGCCGTTCGTCCCGGAGTACGAAAGCCGCTCTCGAAATACTCGCGATCGAAAAGGTTGTCGACGTAACCGAAGAAGCGCAGCGATCGGGTTTCACTAGCCAACGGTAAAGTATAGCTTCCGCCAAGGTCAGCCTTGGCCATGCCTCGGAAGCGATATCCACGACTGGCGAACGTCACCGGATTAAAGATAGGGGCGATATAGTCGCTGGACGCGGCGAAATCAAAGTTGATCAGGACCCGCCGGCCCAACCGCTGAGTAGCGACCAGCGAAAATTGATGAACCGGGACGACCAAAGCGCGACGAGTGCCAGGCACTTGTTGGGTGCGTTGTTGCGCCTTGGTGTAGGTGTACGCGGCGGAAAGATCCAGCGTCCGGGTCGGGGTTGCCGTCAAGCCCAACTCCACTCCGCGAGCAATACCGCCATTCGTGTTTAGATATCCTCCAAAACGGCCAAAGGGATCGGTAGCAAAATTGATCAGCCCGGAGAAGTCGAAGATGATCACTTGCTGGAGTTGCGTGTAGAAATACGTCGCCGAGGCTCTCAATCGGTTCTTGTACAGCGTCTGATCGATGCCCGCGTCAACGGCGATGGAGCGATCCGGTTTTAGACGCGGATCGCCAAAGACGGAGAAACCAAAGAAACTATCGAAGGATGTGCCAAAGCGCTCGAAAAGCGACGGCGCCCGATAGCCGTTGCCTACGTGCCCTCGTATTTTTGTACCTGACGAACGAAACAGATATGCAATCGAACCGTCTCCGGTGTAGGCCGTTGGCGGTGACAAGAAAGTAAGTCCCCTGTAAGGGGAAGAAGCTGCAAGGGTGAATACCGGCTGTTCTAAACGAAAGAACTGCGCGCGAAATGCTCCCGAAATTTGCAGGCGGTCGTCCATGAACCGAAGTTGATCCTGGACAAAGAACGTGTGGCTCTTCTGCGTCACATCAACGTTGGAGTTGTCTGCCGGGTTTGGTTGGAACGAAGGATTTTTGAAATTTTCGCTTTCGAACTCGTAACCACCGGTGATTAAATTCGCTCGGCCTGCCCGCAAATCGAATCGAGCCCCGAAGGTGTGAATGCGCCCATCGAAATCCGACTTTGACGTACCGCCAAAAGGCTGAAAGTCGACACCCAACGGCCCATTGATGCTGCTGCGATTGGTTGCCAGACCTTGATAGCTCAGCGTGTAACCGAAAGTTTCGGTCGGCCTCCGCGTAAAGACAATTGCTCCCGAAAAGAAACTTGATTTCCGCAAGTTATCGGGATCGTTGGCAGCGGGTATGAAAGTGGCGGCTCCAATGTTTAGCGATGCGATTGGGACGCCTGCCTCATAGCGGTGCTGCTCAGCAAGCGATAGCGGGACGGCTTCAATGATCCCGGCAGGCACTACGCCTATGGCAGCCGGGCTGTTGTTGAGTTGCAGAAGGGAATTGGCTGCATAGATACGACTCGAAAGTGTAATCGTTGGCGACAGGCGAAACAAAACTCGGCCTTGTCCGCTGGTGTTTCGTGCTTCATCCTGACCGTCAATGCCGCGTGAGACGTTTAGGTGTGAAAAGCCCGCGCTATAGACAATGCTATTGTTGCGCGCACCACCGGCCACCTGGCCTTGACCTCGAAAAAATCCCAGTCCGCCTCCCTCACTGAGCAGGCTGCCATGAATTGGACCACCACCTTGATCAGTCACTAGATTGATTACGCCCCCAATTGCATTTGACCCATAGAGCGAAGAACCCGATCCGCGTAATACCTCAATCCTGCCTACGTCAGTGACGATCATGTCTTCAAGGAAACCTGAGGCATCACCCTGTGTAGCCGCTGCATCACGAAAACGGAATCCGTCAATCAGCACAGCCGTATCTTCGCTCCGCAAACCCCGTGTCTTAATGGAAGTGAACGAGCCAGGTCCGCCCAGTTGCTGAACACGCAAACCGGGCACATTGCGTAGTGATTCCGCAACGGTTGATTCATCCCGAACCTCAATGTCTTGCTTGTCGACAACGGTAATAGCCTTTGAAACTTCGTCGACTGACTGAGGGGTATCAGACGCTGTGACGACTACCGTGCTACGCACCCCCGACAACTCCAAAGAGATGTCGTGCGTCGCCGCCTGACCTCTTTCGATGGTTACTTGCTCCGCGTTCGCCGTCGCGAAACCCTGAGCCTCAGCCTCCACCAGGTACTTACCGGGCGCCAGCTTCTCGAAACGATAGGCGCCAGTTGAATCCGTATTGGTTGCAAGGCTAAAAGTTCGGTCGCGCCCGTAAAGCCTTACCCTCGCACTGGGCAGGTTTGCACCTTGCGGATCTTTTACGTGGCCCGTAAGCGATGCATTACCACCAGTCTGCGCCGACGCCGTCACTGCGAACGCGAGCGTCAACGCAAATAAGATCAAAATTGAACACTTTGATTTACCGTTTTTCATCTTGAAGTGTCTCCTTCTCCTCCCCTTCGGAAGAGTGGCAAAGACGCGCTCTTGAGAGGCCGGTCTCCTGACTCACGGCCAAAATACTTTCCTAATCTCCGCGCCTTCCCATCCTGTGGGACAGTGGCTTTTTCGTCGCGGATTTCGTTGCTGTTCACAGTTGCGAGGGCAGTGGCGGTCTTACACCGCTCTTCCCGCTCACCTCTAGCGCATCGTGGTTTATCAAAAACAGCGTTGCTAAAGAGCGCCAAGCACTCTCGCAATCTTTCCCTGTCAGACAGTCTGAACTTCAACAGTTTGAATTAGTTTACGAAGCGGGAATTGACGGAATGGGTAGAGGCGGTGAGTTCGACCAGCAAAATGCGAAACGCCCTCGATCTCCTATAAAGAAGATCGAGGGCGTCCTAAATTCACTGTTTGCTTGATCAGGTAATTGACTACCGAAGTTTGGCGGAGCCTTACACTGATTTCAGCGCTCGACGCCACTCGCCCTTTCCCGGAGCGTAAGTGGTCGCTTCCATCTAACAGCAGGCAAGGTTTCCTGACTTCCGGCTCAAGCGCGTTGCTTCGCGGCCTTCCCAATCTCAGAAAAGAAATCAGTGGCTATTATCATGGAAGCTACGCAATTGCCGGTACACAGTGGCGGGAACCGTGCGGGCTTCACACCCGCTTCCCTTGTCACCCTCTATGGGCACCTGTGACGGTCAACCCAGATCCTCTCGGACCGAGTTGAAATAGCGATTAAAGTATTAAAGTTCCAAAGAACAATAGCGCCATCCTTTATTGCCTCAGCGCGAATGCTGGCAGTCTATAACGTGTCCTGCCACGACTGTCAAGCTGGCGAATCATTAATGAGTTATCATCCGCAAATCGCCGGCATCACGACGCATTAAGGATGTTGAGTATTCGATCAACGAAAAATAGTTGACAGTGCAAATTTCACAAGATAGTAACGGGAGGACTCCAGTGCTGATGTCTTGGAGTGGTGGCAAAGACAGTTGTCTCGCACTCTACCAGATTCAGAAATCTTCTAAGTATCGTGTAGCGGCGTTGTTGACAACGATAACGCGAGAGTACGACCGCGTCAGCATGCATGGGGTGCGCCGTGTGCTGCTGGAAAGACAGGCCGCTAGTTTGGGTTTACCGCTTCATCAGGTGGTGATTTCGAAAGGCGCAAACAACGAAGAGTATGAGATGGAGATGGCCCAGGCATTTAGTGAATACCAGCAGAATGGTATTGACTCTGTAGTATTTGGAGACCTCTTCCTCGAAGAGATCAGAGCCTATCGTGATCAATTTCTTATCAGGTACAGGATGAAAGGGCTCTATCCAATCTGGCGGCGAAACACGACCGATCTTATTAAAGAGTTCATTGAACTGGGATTCAAGGGCGTGCTGAGCTGCGTAGATTCGAAAACTCTGGACAAGTCGTGTGCTGGGAAAACAATTGACGAGGATTTTCTCTATTCGCTCCCGGCAATTATTGATCCCTGCGGAGAAAACGGAGAATTCCATACCTTTGTTTATGACGGGCCAAGCTTCGCTCAACCGGTGAAATTTGCGATCGGCGAAACTGTTTCACGGGATGGCTTCTGGTTTTGTGATCTAGTCCCCCAGTGCTAAAGCCGCAATATCCTTCAAGGGTTACCCTTCTTCATATCGAGTATTCACCATTCTGGCGAGAGCTTCCTTATCCAGACGCTGCCTACGAGTTGTACGGCGATGAGCGTTAGTGAGGCGCCCACTGATATTGTCAGGTTAAAAGCTGAAGTGCCATCTGACGATTGGGGCGGCATAATCCGCGCATGCGCATTCCAGCTTCTCGCTATCATCGTCATCGCTTCCCCGCCGAGATCATCAGCCATTGCGTTTGGTTATACTTTCGCTTTGCCCTCAGCTTCCGCGACGTCGAGGAAATGTTAGCCGAGCGCGGCGTCGTCCTCACTTACGAAACCATCCGCGCATGGTGCCTCAAGTTCGGCCAGACTTATGCCAACGACTTACGACGGCGATCTCCGCGGCCTGGCGATAAGTGGTACCTCGACGAAGTGTTCCTCAAGATTAACGGAAG
>WNGB01000152.1_pt1 | contig 134740 bp, 121 predicted proteins | sample 5400681 | NCBI WGS metagenome assembly WNGB01 (sample SAMN13153367, study PRJNA577476) | soil metagenome | isolation source: 115 cm soil or saprolite under grassland replicate 2 | place: USA:California | collected 2016-06-15
CAGATTCGCTCGCTCGAGGAGCGGCTCGGGCAGCAGCTGCTCGATCGTTCCGGCCGCCGCGTCGAGCCGACCGAGGCCGGCCGGCGCCTCTACCGCGGCGCGCAGCGGCTCCTCGCTCAGGAGCGGCAGCTCCTCGAGGACGTCGCCGGCGAGGCCGAGGGCCCGCTGCGCGGCCAGCTCGCGATCGGCGCTTCCACCGGGCCGGGCGGCACCGTCGTCCCCGTCCTGCTGTGTCAGTTCGCGGAGGCGAACCCGGAGGTCACGGTCGAGCTGTCGATCTTCGACACGCAGACGATCGTCGACCTCGTCGCGCGCCGGGAGCTCGAGCTGGGCGTCGTCGGCGCCACGCCCCGCAACCGCTCGGTCGCGTACGAGCCGTTCTTCCGCGACGAGGTCGTCCTCGTCTGCCCGCCCGGGCACCGCTTCGCCGGGCGGACGGTCACGCTCGACGATCTTCGCGCCGAGCCGCTGATCGTGATGCAAGAGGGGGCCGGCGTCAGACAGGTGATCGAGGACGAGCTGCGCAAGGCGGGAACGCGTTTGCGGGATCTCGACGTGCGCCTCGAGCTCGGCCTCCAGGAGTCGGTCAAGAGCGCGGTCGAAGCGGGTCACGGGGTGACCTTCATCTCGCGCACCGCCGTCGAGCCGGAGCTCGCGGCGGGGACGCTGGCCGCTGCCCGGGTTCGCGGACTCGAGCCCTCGCGTGAGATCTCACTCGTCCGCGCGGCGGGACGCGTCTCGACTCGAGTCGCCGACGCGTTCGTCGAGTTCGCGCGAGCGCTCGTGTGATCGTCCGCTGGGGCCTCGAGGAGCTCCCGGGACTGCTCGCGGAGCTCGGCGTCGAGAGACCCTTCCTGGTCGCGAGCCTCCGCTGGTCACCTCCGGTCGAGGTCGCCAAAGCCTGGAGGGAGGTGCCGTCCGATCGAATCGAGGAGGCGGCCGAGGCAGCCAAGGATGCGGACGGCCTGCTGGCACTCGGCGGTGGCAGCGCGATCGACCTGACCAAGGCGATCTCGGCCGAGACCGGCCTGCCGATGGTCTCCGTGCCGACGACGTATTCCGGCGCGGAGTGGACGCCGAGCTTTGGAATCCGAAGCCACGATCGTCTGGGACGCGGCGGCGGCTCGGGCGCGCACCTGGCCGGAGTCGTCTACGAGCCGGAGCTCACTCTCGGCCTGCCGCAGGCGGAGAGCGTCGGCACGGCTCTCAACGCGCTCGCGCATGCCGCCGAGGCGCTCTACGTTCGTGGCCGCAATGCAGAAGGTGATCGGGAGGCTCTCGCAGGCGCGGCGCTGATCTCCGTGTGGCTTCCTCGCGTCGTCGAGGACGGAGGCGACCTCGAGGCGCGGAGAGGCCTGCTCGAGGGCGCGATGCACGCCGGCGCGGCGCTCGCCGCCGGGGGCCTCGGACTCGGCCACGCGATGGCGCAGGCGCTCGGACGCCGCTACGGCCTCCCGCACGGCGCGCTGAACGCGATCACGTTGCCGGGGGCTCTGCGCTTCAACGAGCCGGTCGCCGGAGCCGAGATCGCACGTTTCGGCGAAGCGATGAGCACCCGCGATCCGATCGCCCGCGTCGAGGAGCTCGCGCGCCTCGGCGGATTCGAGCGGCTCCGCGACCTCGGGGTCCCGAAGGCCGAGCTGGCCGAGGTCGCCGAAACGGCGGCGAACCGGGCGGGCGCGCAGGCCAATCCGCGCCCGGCGTCGCCGGCCGAGATCTCGAGGCTTCTCGCGTCGGTCTGGTAACCGACCCGCCGCTGCCTAGGGCGAGCGATCCTCGGCCCGCCGCACAGGCCGAGATCGCCCGCCTACGGCGCTGTCGTGGGCCGGGCTCGGACCGCTACAGCCCTTCCCACCAGCTCTCACTAATTCTCATTGCGTCCACCTCCTCCGTCGTACCCGGAGCGATGCTCCCACCCCGCCCTGAAGAACGGCTGAAGCCGGCGCGTTACGATCTCGGCGAGGAGGAACGCCATGGAGTACCGGATTCTCGGCCCGCTCGAGGTTGCGCTCGATGGAGCATCCTTCGCGGCAAAAGGCCGGAAGCCCCGGGCCTTGCTCGCGCTCCTGCTCCTGCACCGGAACGAGACGGTTCCCGCCGAGCGCCTGATCGACGACCTCTGGGGCGAGAAGCCACCCGCGACGGCGGCGAACACGCTCCAGGTGTACGTCTCCCAGCTGCGCAAGCTCGGCGAGGACAGGATCGTGCGAGACGGGCTCGGATACCGTCTTCACGTCGAGCCGAACGAGCTCGACGCGGAGCGATTCGAGCGGCTCGCCGCCGAGGGGGCGGCCGCGCTCGAGCAGCAGTCCTACGGCGAGGCTGCCGAGCTCCTCCGAGAGGCGCTCGCCCTCTGGCGGGGGCCGGCGCTCGTCGACGTCGGGTACGAGCAGTTTGCGCAGCCCGAGATCACGCGCCTCGAGGAGCTGCGGCTCGCTGCGACCGAGAATCGGATCGAGGCCGAGATCGGGATCGGCCGGCACGAACAGGCGATCGGCGAGCTCGAGGCCCTGGTCGCGGAGCATCCGACGCGCGAGCGACTCCGCGGCCTCCTCATGCTCGCGCTCTACAGAGCCGGTCGCCAGGCCGAGGCGCTCGAGACCTATCGCGAGGCGCGGAAAGTCCTCCTCGACGAGCTGGGTCTCGAGCCGGGACCCGAGTTGCGGGAGCTCGAGCAGGCGATCCTCCGCCAGGACGAGGCGCTCTCACGACGGGCGTTGCCGGAGGGCAACGTGCCCGCACCGGCGAGCAACCTCGTCGGTCGCAAGCGCGAGCTGGAGCAGGTCTGCGACTCGCTTCGGCGCGCCGAGACGCGGCTGCTCACGCTGACCGGCCCGGGCGGAGCGGGAAAGACGCGGCTTGCGCTCGAGGTCGCGAACGCGCTCGCCGAGGAGATTCCTGACGGCGCCTTCTTCGTCCCGCTCGAGGCGATCCGGGACGGTGCGCTCATCCTCCCCGCCGTCGCCCAACCGCTGGGCGTCCGCGAGAGCGCGGAGCGCCCGTTGCTGGAGAGCTTCCGTGAGCGGCTCGCCGGCCGGCGCGCTCTCGTCTTGCTCGACAACTTCGAGCAGCTCGCCGAGTCGGCGCCGGTGCTCTCCCAGATTCTGGAAGCGGCGCCCGGGCTGACGTTCATCGTCACGAGCCGCGCGGCCCTTCGTCTCGGGGGCGAGAAGGAGTACCCGGTGCAACCGCTGGGGCGCTCCGACGCCGTTGCCCTCTTCGTCGAGCGGGCCCAATCCGCGGATTCCGGTTTCGAGCTCACCGCCGAGAACGAAGCTGCGGTCGAGGAGCTCTGCGCCCGCCTCGACGATCTCCCGCTCGCGCTCGAGCTCGCGGCCGCCCGCACGAAGCTCATGAGCCCCGACGCGATGGTCGAGCGGCTCGACCAGCGTCTGGAGCTCCTGAGCCGGGGCGCGAGGGACCTGCCGGAGCGGCACCGTGCTCTTCGGGACACGGTTGCCTGGAGCTACGACCTGCTCGAGCCCGACGTGCAGGAGCTCTTCGCTCGCCTGGCCGTCTTCGCCGGCGGGTTCACCCTCGAGTCGGCCGTGGCCGTCACCGACGCTTCGCTGGACGGCGTCGGAGTGTTGCTCGACGACAGCCTGCTCGAGCGAGTAAACGGCCGCTTCCGGATGCTGGAGACGATCCGCGAGTACGCCCTGGAGCGGCTCGATGCGACGAACGAGGCCGACGCGATCCATCGACGCCACGTCGAGCACTTCCTGAGGCTTGCAAGGTCGGAGCCGGTGCCGGACCAGGCCGCCTGGCTGGCGAGCCTCGACTCGGAGCGGGACAATCTCCGCGCCGCACTCGACTGGTGCCGGGACGACGGCGACCCTGCGCTCGGTCTGCGCCTGGCCTCCGCCCTCTGGGAGTTCTGGTGGGTCCGGGGGTACCTTGCCGAGGGCCGGCGGCGGCTGGACGAGGCTCTCGAGCGCGGAGAGAGCCAGCCTGCGGAGCTTCGAGCCCGTGCGCTGCATGCCGCGGCGAGCCTGGCGACGAGGCAGAGCGACTACGACCGCGCCGCCGAGCTCTCGGAGCAGGCCCTCGCCCTCTGGGAGGAGCTCGGTGACGCGGGCGGCACCGCGCGCTCGCTGCTCTCGCTCGGAACGATCGCAGCGGAGCAGGGCGCTCGCGATCGCGCCCTGGAGCTCTCGGAGCGGGCGGCGGCCCTCTACGCGGAGTCCGGGGACCGCCGCGGCCACGCGCTCGCCGTCAGCAACCTCGGCGGCATCGCCCTCGAGGACGGGGACCACGCGCGTGCGGCGGAGCTCAGTGCTGAGGCGTACTCGCTCTTCGAGGAGCTGGAGGACAGCGAGGGCATGGCCCTGGCGCTCGTGAACCAGGGTTTCGTGGCCCTGTCCGAGCGCGAGCACGGCCGCGCGCGCACGTTCCTGCGCGAGGCGCTGCGCCGCCTGGCCGAGCTCGAGTTCCGGGACGTGATCGGCTACTGCTTCGAGGGGCTCGCGGCGGTCCTCGCGTCCACGGGTGAGCCCGAATCGGGGGCCCGCCTGCTCGGCGCCGCCGAGTCCCTTCGGGAGAGCGTCGGGGTCGAGCTCGCACCGTCCGAGCGGGAGACGCATGACGCGACGGCGGCCGCGATCCGGGGCTCGCTGGGCGAGAAGGAGTTCGCCGCGGCGTGGCTGGAGGGGCGCGAGCTCCCGCTGGACGACGCGATCGCGTACGCGCTGGCGGAGGAGCCGGCCGAGCCGAAGGCGAGTGAAGGCGGCGTCCGCTAAGTAATAAGCGCTTCTTATTTCTGAGATTAAAAATGCGCTGATATAGTCGCGCGTGGATGGCCGTGCGGCTGGAATGCGACGTGCTCGTGGTCGGAAGCGGTGCTTCCGGTCTGGCCGCGGCTGTCTCCGCCGATCGGGCGGGCGCACGCGTCGCCCTCGTCGCCAAAGGGGCGCTCCAGTCCTGCAACTCCGCCAAGGCCCAGGGCGGGATCCAGGCCGCGTTCGGCGACGACGACTCGCCGGAGCAGCACGCGCAGGACGTCTGGGAGAGCTCGCACGAGACCGCCGACCGCCGTCTCGTCGAGGTGCTGACGAGCGAGGCGCCCAGGGCAATCCACTGGCTCGAGGAGCTCGGCGTCGAGTTCACACGCGAGAACGGCGGGTATCGGCTCGCGCGCTGCGGCGGAGCCTCGCGGAAGCGCCTCCTTCAGGTCGGCGACCGCACGGGCCATGCGATCACGACGGCCCTGCGCGACGCCGTCGAGGCCTCGAGCATCGAGACCTTCCCGAAATCGCCTTTGACGGAGCTCGAGCTTCTCGCCAATGGGTGGCGTGCGCGCTGCGGCGAGCATGTGATCGAGGCCGGCGCCGTCGTCCTCGCGGCCGGAGGGCGCTGCTACAGGGTCGCCCAGGAGCGGGCTGAGCTCTCGACGAACCACCCGGGCGCAACCGGCGAGGTGACCGAGATCGCCGCCGGGCTCGGAGCCGAGACGCGGGACTACGACGCGCTCCAGTACCACCCGAACGGCGGTGCCTGGCCCACGACGATGCAGGGCTACTCGATCCCGGAGACGACGCGTGCCTACGGCGCGGTGCTCCTGAACGCCGACGGTGAGGAGTTCACCGACTCGCTCGGGCCGCGCGACGCGGTCTCGCAGGCGATCTTCGACGAGGTCGAGGCCGGGCGCGGAGTCGAGACCCCGGACGGGCGCCCCGCCGTCTACCTCGACACGACGCGGATCTCGGAGCGCGATGCCGAGATCTCGCTCCCGTACATGCTGCGCCGGTACCGCGCTGGCGGGATCGACCCCCTCGCCGAGCGGATCCTCACGTTTCCGGTGCTCCACTACCAGAACGGCGGCCTCGTCATCGACGAGCACGCCGAGACGACGCGCGAGGGCCTCTACGCCTGCGGCGAGATCGCGGGCGGCACGCACGGGCGCAACCGGATGATGGGCAACTCGCTGCTCGAGTGCACAGTCTTCGGACGCCGCGCCGGCGCCGCGGCGGCGGAGAAGGCCGCATGAGTGTTGTCACCACAGACCTGCGACTCGCGGTCGAGGACGCTGCGGCGCACCTCTACGTCTGGGCGCTGAAGGACATCCCGCAGGACCTCCGAGACGCCCTGGCCGAGGCCAAGGACCGCGAGACCTCCGTGCCGGGCCGGCGCGTCCTCGAGACGATCGTCAAGAACGTCGAGGTCGCGGAGCGGGAGAACAACATCGTCTGCCAGGACACCGGCATCGCGGTCTACACGTGCCACGTCGGGGAGCATTTTCCCCTGCACCCGAGCAGAATCTACGAGGCGCTGAAGGCGGGAACCGAGCGGGCGACCGTCGAGCACCCGCTGCGCTCGAACGCGGTGCACACGATCACGCGCGAGAACACGGGTCCGAACACCGGGCACCGGCTGCCGATCGTGCACTGGGAGTTCGTCCCCGACTGGGACGGCCTCGACGTCAAGTGCATCCCGAAGGGCTCGGGCTCGGAGAACATGAGCTTCCTCAAGATGTGCGTCCCCGCCGACGGCGTGAAGGGGATCAAGCAGTTCGTGCTCGAGTCGATCGTCGGCGCCGGCGGCAAGCCGTGCCCGCCCGGCATCGTCGGCGTCGGCATCGGCGGCTCGGCCGACTACGCGATGTACCTGGCCAAGGAGGCGATCGCGCGGCCGGTCGGCACGCGGAATCCGGATCCGCATGTGGCGAAGCTCGAGGAAGAGCTCTACGAGCTGCTGAACGAGACCGGTGTCGGCCCGATGGGCCTCGGCGGAGACGTGACCGTCCTCTCCTGCCACGTCGAGCACGCGGACACGCACATGACCCTGAACCCGGTCGCGGTCAACTACCAGTGCTGGGCCGCCCGCCGCGCGAGCGCGCACGTGAGCGCCGACGGTCAGGTCGACTTCGACCGGGAGTTTTAGTGCTCTGATGGGCGAGCACAAGCTGACATTCCCGACGAGCGAGGAGGAGATCCGCAAGCTCTGCGCGGGCGACCTCGTGACCGTCGACGGTCACATCATCGGCATCCGCGATCGCACGCAGATCCGGATCTTCGACCAGGGTGTCGAGCCGCCGCTCGACCTGAACGGCGCCTTCCTCCTGCACACCGCCCCCGGTGTGCGCAAGCTTGGCCCGGGCCGGTACGAGCCGATGTGCGTCGGCACCACCACGAGCGCCCGCATGGTCCGCTTCACCGAGCCGCTCGGCCGCGACCACGGGGTGCGCGCGATCGCCGGCAAGGGCGGCCTCCCCGACGAGGCGATCGAGCCGATGGCCAAGTACGGGATGGTCTACTTCGCGCTCGTCGGCGGCGCGGCTGCCCTGGAGACGACCCAGATCGAGGAGATCGAGGCCGTCTACTGGGAGGAGCTCATGCCCGAGTGCCTGTGGAAGTTCCGCGTCAAGGACTTCGGCCCGCTCTGGGTCGGAATCGACTCGCACGGCAACTCGATGTACCACGACGTTCAGTCCGCAGCCACGAAGAGACTGGAGGAGATCGTTGGCCGACTTTGACGGATTCCTTGACCTGCCCGCGCGCGCCCCGAAGCCGCGGCACACGGGCCTCACGCACGTCATCGACAAGGGCCTCAACCTGCGCGACATCGAGGGCCTCTTCGACACCGCCGGCGACTACGTCGACGTCGTCAAGCTCGGCTGGGGCACGTCGTACGTCACCCGCAACCTCGAGAAGAAGATCGCGCTCTACCGCTCGTTCCAGACCCCGGTCGTCTGCGGGGGCACGCTCTTCGAGGCGGTCGTCGTCCGGGACAAGATCGACGAGTACAAGCGCTGGCTCCGCGAGCAACGCCTGTCGCACGTCGAGATCTCGGACGGCGCGATCGAGATCCCACGCGAGCGCAAGCTCGAGCTGATCGCCGACTTCGCGCGCGACTTCACGGTTCTCTCCGAGGTCGGGTCGAAGGACGCGGAGGTCAACTACGCGCCCTATCTCTGGGTCGAGTGGAGCAAGGAGGAGCTCGGGGCAGGCGCCTGGAAGGTGATCACCGAGGCGCGCGAGACCGGCACCGCGGGCATCTTCCGGCCGACGGGCGAGCTCCGCACCGGCCTCGTCGACGAGCTCGCGCACGAGATCGACATCGGCGACCTCATCTTCGAGGCGCCGACGAAGGCCGCGCAGGCGTGGTTCGTGAAGCACCTCGGGCCCGACGTCAACCTCGGCAACATCCCGCCCGAGGAGGTCATTCCGCTCGAGACCCTGCGCCTCGGCCTGCGCGCCGACACGATCAAGGAGCTTCTGCTCGCCGGGCAGCCGGAGGCGAAGGAGGTGACCGCTGAGCACGGCACCCGCACTCCCTGAGCTCGACTTCGAGCAGATGACCGCCGAGGACCTGCTGCGCTGGGTCTACGACGAGTACGGGGACAGGCTCTGCCTGACCTGCTCGTGGCAGAAGCAGTCGTCCGTGCTCGTGCACATGGTCTCCGAGCTGGGCCTCGACCTGCCCGTGATCGAGCTCGACACGCAGCTCTTCTTCCGCGAGACATACGAGACGCGCGACCGGCTCGTCGAGCGCTACGGGCTCAAGCTCCACTCGACGCCGATGCTCACGGTCGCCGAGCAGCACCGTCAGGAGGGGCCGAACCTCTGGGAGCGGGATCCCGACCGCTGCTGCCACATCCGCAAGGTCGAGCCCCTGCTCGCAGCCCTCGAGCCCTACTCCGCGTGGATCTCGGGCATCCGCCGCGACCAGTCGCCGAGCCGGGAGGGGACGCCGAAGCTCCAGTGGTCGGAGCGCTACGGCGTCTGGAAGGTGCACCCGCTCGCCGACTGGGACGAGAAGCGCGTCTGGGCCTACATCCGCGTCAACGAGATCCCCTACAACCCGCTGCACGAGGCCGGCTACCGCTCGATCGGCTGCATCCCGTGCACGAGACCCATCTCGGCGGACGAGGAGGAGCGCGCCGGCCGTTGGGCCGGCTCGGACAAGCTCGAATGCGGAATCCACGTCGACGTCCCCCTAGGAGGCACATGAGCGAGCACATCTACGCGCACGACCACCCCGACTCCGACAGCGTCCGACCCGGCGGGTTCACGCTCTGGTTCACAGGGCTCTCCGGATCCGGCAAGACCACGATCGCGCACCTCGTCGGGCCGGAGCTCGACCGGCGCGGGCTCGTCGTCGAGTACCTGGACGGCGACACGGTGCGGACGCACCTCTCGAAGGGCCTCGGCTTCTCGAAGGAGGACCGCGACACGCACATCGAGCGGGTCGGGTGGGTCGCCTCGAGGCTGACGCGCCAGGGCGGGGCCGTCATCGCCGCCGCGATCTCGCCCTACGAGGAGACACGGCGCAAGGCGCGGGAGCTGGTGGAGGAGTTCGGGTCGTTCGTCGAGGTGTTCGTCAAGGCGTCGGTCGACGAGTGCGCAAGGCGCGACGTGAAGGGCCTCTACGAGAAGGCGTTCAGAGGCGAGATCAAGGAGTTCACGGGCGTGGACGACCCGTATGAGGAGCCGTCGAGCCCGGAGCTCGCGCTCGACACCGAGGCGCACAGCCCCGAGGAGAGCGCCGTGCTCGTCGTCGCCAAGCTCGAGCAGCTCGGCCTCGTTCCGGCCGAGGTCCCAGCATGACGCCGGCCGAAGAGACTTTGCAACACAGTGTTACGAAGTCGCTGATCGCGCCGCACGGTGGATCGCTCGTCGACCGGACGGGTGAGCGGCCCGACGGCGTCGACGGGCTCGAGACGCTGACGCTCACCTCGCGCGAGGTCTCCGACCTCGACATGCTCGCCTGCGGCGCGCTCTCGCCGCTCGAGGGCTTCATGGGCCAGGAGGACTACGAGCGGGTCGTCGAGGAGATGCGCCTCGCGGACGGATTGCCCTGGGCGCTGCCGGTCTGCCTCGCCGTCGCCTCGGCTCCGAGCGGCGAGCGGGTCGTCCTGGCAGACGGCGACGGACGTTCGCTGGCCGTGCTCGAGGTCGACGAGGTCTTCGAGTACGACCGCGAGCGCGAGGCCGAGCGCTGCTTCCGCACGACCGACGAGGCACATCCGGGCGTGGCCCGGCTCTATGCCCAGGAGCCGCTGTATCTCGCCGGACGCGTGACGGTCTTCGACCGGCCCGAGCCGCCCTTTCCCGAGCTCGCGCGCGATCCGGCCGAGACGCGGCAGACCTTCGAAGAGCGCGGCTGGCGCCGGGTCGTCGGCTTCCAGACGCGGAACCCGATCCACCGCGCGCACGAGTACCTGACGAAAGGCGCGCTCGAGACCGTGGACGGCCTCCTCATCCACCCGCTCGTCGGCGAGACGAAATCCGACGACGTGCCCGCCGCGACGCGCGTCGAGTGCTACCGCGTCCTCGTCGAGAAGTACTACCCCGCCGACCGCGTCGTCGTCTCCGCGTTTCCGGCCGCGATGCGCTACGCGGGGCCGCGAGAGGCGATCTGGCACGCGATCTGCCGCAAGAACTACGGCTGCTCGCACTTCATCGTCGGCCGCGACCACGCTGGGGTCGGCGACTACTACGGCACCTACGACGCGCAGCTCATCTTCGACGAGTTCGAGCCGCACGAGCTCGACATCGAGCCGATGTTCTTCGAGCACGCCTTCTGGTGCCGTGTCTGCGGCTCGATGGCGACGCCGAAGACGTGCCCGCACGGCGGGGACGCCCATGTCTTCCTCTCCGGCACCAAGGTGCGCGAGCTGCTCGCCGCCGGCGAGCTCCCCCCGGCCGAGTTCTCGCGGCCGGAGGTCGCCGAGGTGCTCATCGACGCGTATCGCTAAGGCATGACCTGGCAGCTCACGGTCACCGGCCTGCTGATCGGAACACTCGTCGGCCTGACGGGAATGGGCGGCGGCGCCCTCATGACCCCGATCCTGATCCTCGTCTTCGGCTTCAAGCCGACGCTCGCGGTCGGAACGGACATCCTCCACGGCGCGGTCTTCAAGACTTTCGGAGCTGTCCAACACCGAGTTCTCGGCACCGTGCACGCCCGGCTCACGTTCTGGATGTTTCTCGGCTCGGCGCCGATGTCTCTGATCGGGGTTGAGGTCGCGGACTGGCTCGAGCGCAATCACGGGGGTGGCGTCGAATCGGTGTCCGCGAAGGTCGTGGGAGCGGCTCTCGTCCTGGGCGGGCTCGGCCTCCTGGCGAAGACCTTCCTCCCGCGAGGCGTCCAGCCTGACAACGCTCCGTTTCTCCTGAGCCATCGCGACCGCGTGATTGCCTTCGCACTGGGCGCCAGCGGGGGCTTCATCGTCGGCCTGACGTCGGTCGGAAGCGGGACGTTCTTCGCGCTCGTGATGTTGACCGTGTTTCCGCTGACCGCGGTGAAGATCGTCGGCACGGACATCTTCCACGCAGCCGCTCTCTTGTGGGTCGCCGGCATCAGCCACCTCATCCACGGAAACGTCGACCTCGGTGCGATGGCCTGGCTGCTGCTCGGGTCGATTCCGGGGATCATCGTGGGCAGCCGGATCACGGTCCGCGTACCGGAACGCTCGCTTCGCGTCGGCCTCGCCACAGTCCTTGCGGCCAGCGGCATCCGCCTCCTCGAGGTCCCCGGTTACGAGCTGCTCGTTCCGGTGGCGCTGATCGCGGGCGCGGTAGCTGCGATCGTGACCGAATTCCGCCGGCTCAACGGCCGCGCCCAGGCAGCGCTCGGCAAGAGCCGCTGAATCTGTTCGTCTTCCGAAGCTCTAGTTCGCGAGCTCGAGGAAGGGAAGGGCGCTCGAGAGCTCGAGCGTCCCGACCGCCGGCAGCCAGTCGCGGCGGCAGGTCGTCGCGGCGAGGGCGCTCGACTCGCGCCGCATGAGCCAGTTGTCGAAGACCTGGTCCTGCGCGATCCGGATCAGCGCCGCGCGGATCGAGGCGCTCGCGGCCGAGACCGAGAAGGCGCCGAGAGGAGCCGTTGGGCTCAGTGCTCGGACGTGCACCATCCCCTCGCTCGTGCGCAGCGTGACCGTGCGGCCCCTCGCCATCCGGAAGATGGCCGCGGGAGCCATGCCCTCGATCGCCACTCCGCGGCGACGGTGGCCCAGCCATGACGGCGCAGAGGTGGCCTCGACGAGCCGCGCCGAGCGGTCCGAGTACGTGCTCTGGTACTCGGCGACCTGTGCGCCCGACGGCCGCGCGACGCGGAAGTGGCGCTCGACCCGCGTCTGCCTCAACTCGTCGGCGATGACCCCGCGCGCGATCGCGGGGGTCGCGCCTGCGCGCGCGAGGGCCCGCCGGTACGCCGCTCCGTTGCCGCCGAACCTGTACGCGACGATCGCCCGCTGGGCGGCACGGAGCTGCTGGGGCTTCACGGGGACGAGACCCTTGAGCACGAGCCGGGCGAAGAGCGACGTGTAGGCGATCTCCCGGTCGCCCGTCACCCCGGTGAGACTGGAGAGTTGCGACCTGCGGATCGGCCCCCAGGGCGTCGTGCACTGCGTGCCGCCGGGGAGGACGAGCTGGCCGGCGGTGAGCGAGCGGTCGAAGCCGGGGCCGGCCATTCCGGGCCCGCCGCAGAGCCGGTGATCGCGCGTCCAGAGGAAGACGCAGGCCGCCGCAGGCTTGTCCGGATCGCGGTCCGCGGCCGACCACTCGCCCCAGCCCCATGACCAGATCGTCTCGAACGGCATCTCTCGCCGCACCTGCTTGATCGCGAGCACCTGCAGCTTGATGTGGTTGAACCAGGCGCTCGCGGGCTTCAGTCCCTCACGGCCGCCCTGCCCGGGATTCGTGTGAAAGCCGAGGAAGATCCCGACCTTGGAGGGCGCGATCCCGATCGAGGTCAGGTCGGTGACCCCCTGCCGGAAGGCGTTCCGAAGGTTGCGGGAGCCCAGGATGGGTCCCTGCCGGTGGATCTGGGGCGCCGCGAAGTACACCTCGCGGACGAAGTCGGTGTACAGCGAGACCTCCCGCCACCAGTCGCCGGCTTCGCCGTCGGTGAACGGTCGGGTCGAGAGCAGGAGGAAGGGATGGGCGCCGAGCTCCCTCAGCCGCTTGACGAAGATGATCACGTTCTGCCTGTACTGCGTGTTCGTCGGCGACCACGGAGTGGCGAGGTTCGACCCCCACATCTCGTTGAGCGCGATCCAGGGAGTCCCGCACGCCGACGAGGCGACGGCGCGGTAGAAGACCCGGTCGGCCCAGTCCAGGACGGCGGCGGGCTCCATCGGGTTGTTCGGCGTCCCGACTCGCTGCCGGAAGTTCATCTCCCAGTAGACCGTCTTCGCTCCCCGCGCGCGGAGCTGGGCGGGGTAGATGAAGTTCGCGGCGGCGGCGACGATCCCGGGCTGCGCGAACATCGGCCAGTACGGCACGGAGCCGTCGGCGAAGTCCACCCAGACCGGGGACTTCGAGGGCAACCCGCACTCGCGCGCCTCGGCCCGGCCGGGAGCGACGGCGAGGAGAGTCGCGCAGGCGAGGACCAGGAGGACGAGCCGCTTCACGACTGCCTAAGGCTAGCTGTCTGCGCGTACGAGGTACCCGCTTCGGCCCTGTGTGATCAGGACCCGGCCGAAGCCCGCCGAGCCGAAGAGGAAGCGCAGCTCCCGCTCGGTGTAGTCGTAGATCGGGCAGTTGTTGATCACCTCGTAGCGGAGCTTCCGAACGGGGCCCTTGAGCCAGTTCCAGCGCGGAAAGCTCGCGACCACGGTGCCCGAGACGAGCTCGGCCATCCGCCGGACGAAGAGATGGGCGTCCGACTGGTAGTCGAAGAACCCCAGCGCGAGGACGACGTCGAACTCGCCTCCCAGCGGTGCGGCGAGGAAGTCGCCCTGAACGAGCTTCACCCTGTCGCCGAAGCGGGCCAGGCGCGCCCTCGCGAGGTCGAGCATCTCGGGGGCGAGGTCGACGTCCACGTACTCGGATGCACCTGCCTCGAGGACCAGCTCGCCTACACGGCCGGAGCCGCCGCCGACGTCGAGCACCCGGGGCTCGGAGTACTCGTGGACGATCTCGAGCGCCAGCTCGCGGCGCCGGAGCAGCCCGGGCCGGAACGCCCGCTGGAGCGGATGCTCCTCGTCGTAGAGCGCGTCAAACGACGACGCCTGCTCGCGAAAGTGATCGCGGACGAGCTCCGTAGCGTTCGACGACTTCTCCATATGCCTCCTCATAGCCTCCCAGCGGGTACTCCCGAGCGATCGCACGAATCCGATTCGCGACGCGTCGCCGTCCCGGATTGCGCTGGACGCTCTTCCAGGCGGCGACGAGCCTCTGCCGGGGAGTCGGGCTCTCCGGCAGCACCGCCCGCAGCGGGTGCGGGTCGAGCTCGTACGGATGGAAGTACAGCACAGGGTAGGCGGTCTCGCCGGTGACTTGGCGTAGGGCCCGCCGGAGCGTCGCCGCTGGCAAGACACGCCAGTAGGCGCCGCCCCCGATCGGAACAGCGCGGCCGCGCACCCGCCAGACGGTGATCGGGAACTCCCAGATCTCGCGGCCGGACGGGAGCTGGAGTGGGTACGGCGCCGCCGGCACGGGGCCGATCCGCCGCGGGATGCGCGGGGAGTCGTACTGGCTCGAGTCGTAACGGAAGCCGAGGTCGGCGAGCACCTCGTACGCCCACGGTGAGTCGCGGTTGATCGAGAACGCAGGCGCGCGGTAGCCGGTCGGCCGGCGGCCGGTGAGCTCCTCGAGCAGGTCGGCGCAGCGCTCCACGTCGCGCCGGAACTCGTCGGGCGTCTGCGTGTGCACGCGCTCGTGCGCGTAGCCGTGGCAGGCGATCTCGTGTCCCCGGGCCGCGATCTCCCGGACGAGATCGGGGTAGCGCTCGGCCGTCAGGCCGAGGACGAAGAAGGTCGCCTTCGCGTCGAGCTCCTTCAGGAGGTCGAAGATCGCGTGGGCCTGGCGCTCGAGCGCCGGGCCCCGTTCGTCCCAGTCACGGCGGCCGAGACGGCGGTGGACCAGCTGGTGCCAGTCCTCGAAGTCGAAGCTGAGCAGGAGCTTGGCCACGACCACAACTCTAAGATCACCGTCCGTGAAGCGCCTCGGTCCCACGCTTCTCGTCGTCCTGCTGCTCGCGGCGACGGCGACCGCCTTCGCGATCACCGAGCACCTCAAGCTCGAGGACAGCCCGGTGCTCAAGACGGAGATCCGGCATCTCTTTTCACCTCGCTGCGAGCTCCGGGCCGGCTGCCAGGAGTCGCAGATTCGGTTCCGCCTCCGCCGCGAAGAGGAGATCAGGCTCGACATCGTCGATTCGTCCGGCACGGTCGCGCGCCATGCCGTGGGATCGGGCGTCTTCCCCGCCAGCTCCCACCTGTTCGCGTGGGACGGCCGCGACGACTCGGGCAAAGTCGTTCCCGACGGCGTCTACCGGGCGACGCTCAGGCTCGTCGACGAGGGGCGGACGTTCGAGTTCCCGGACGAGATCCGCGTCGACGCGACGCCGCCTACGATCGAGAGCGTCGAGCCGAAGCACAGCGTCTTCTCCCCCGATGGTGACGGGCGGGCCGACCGGGTGGATCTTCGCTACCGCTTCAGCGAGCCTGCGTTCGCGATCCTCTATCTCAACGGGAAGCGAATAGGTCGAGGCCACAAGCATCAGCCGGCCGGAACGAGGCAGTGGTACGGGCGTGGAAAGAAGCCCGGCGAGTATCGCCTCGCGCTCGCGGCGCAGGATCTCGCGGGCAACCTCGCACCGTCGACGCGCGAGTTCACCGTTCGGCTTCGCTACATCGAGCTCTTCCAGCGGCGCTACGTCGTCCGCGGGCGGATTCTCCGCCTGCGCGTCTCGACCGACGCCAGGCGCGTCCGCTGGCGCCTCGCCGGGCGCTCTGCCACCGGCCGTCCGCCGCGCTTGTCGATCCCGGTCCCCCGGCGGCGCGGCCGCTACACGTTGACCGTGACGGCGAACGGCCACCAGGCCCGGGCAACCGTCGTGGTTCGTCCCGGCCACCGATAACCTGCGCCGAGTCTTGCTGCTCGCCGCCTCGCTCGAACGCGCGGTCACCGACTCCGCGGAGCTCCTGCTGGGGGCGGGAGCGGTGCTTGCGCTGGCCTGGGCCCTGCTTCGCCGCCGCGTCGGAGTCCTGCACTGGGGAATCCTCGGGCTCGCCCTGCTCTCCCTGGGCGTCGGCGCCGGTCTCGGCGGCTGGGCGTGGCACGAGAAGCGGCCGCGGACCGTGCGCGGCTCGCCGACGGAGGAGTTCTCGACGGCTCTGCGCACGACGACCCAGCCGAAGCGGACGAAGAAGAAGAGGAACACGTCCGGCCCTCGCTATCAGGAGCAATGGCCGACGTACGGGTACGACGCCCAGCGCACGCACCTCGCGCCGGGATGGCGCCGACTGCGCCCGCCGTACCACGGGCTCTGGCAGCTCAAGGGTCGCGGGGACATCGAGTTTCCGCCCTCCGTCGCCTATGGCCGGGTCTACGTCGCCCAGCAGAAGGGGCGCTTCTACGCGGTCAACGCACGCACGGGGAAGGTCATCTGGACCAGGCACTTTCCGAACTGCGCCGCGGCCTCGCCGACGATCCTCAAGGGGATCGTCTACCAGCCCTTCATGCACGCGCTTCCCTGCCGGAAACACGCCACGGGCGCGCGCGGGTTCGTGATCGCGTGGAACGCCCGTACGGGGCACGAGTACTGGCGAGTCGGCGCCGGGTCGGTCGAGTCGTCGCCGCTGATCGTCGGCCGCAGGCTCTACTTCGGCTCCTGGGACCACCGCCTCTACGCGTACGCACTCCGTGGCAAACGGCGTCCGCGGCTCCGCTGGACCTTCACCGCGGACGACCAGATCGTGGCGGCGCCCGCGCATGCGGGCCACACGGTCTACATCGCGACGAGCAGCGGCACCGTCTACGGCGTCGACGCGCACAACGGCCGGCAGCGCTGGCGGGCGACGTCGTTCTCCCGCTTCGGCCGCCGGGAGTACTTCTATGCCACGCCGACCGTCGCCTACGGGCGCGTCTTCATCGGGAACGCCGACGGGACGGTGTACGCCTTCGGCGCCGGCACCGGCCATCTGCTCTGGGCGCGGCAGGTCGGCACCTACGTCTACACGGCCGCCGCGGTCTGGCGGAAGACCATCTTCGTCGGAACCTGGGACGGCTACTTCGTCGCGCTGGACGCCCGCACCGGGGACATCCGCTGGCGCTTCAGCGCGCCCGCCTCGATCACGGGCGCGCCGACCGTGCTTGCGGGGCTCGTCTACTTCTCGACCTGCGGGCGCTGCGGCGCGGGTGGCCTGCGACGGGTCAAGATCGGCCCGCGCGGGACGTGGGCTCTGAACGCGCGCAACGGCCGGCCGGTCTGGCGGTTCCACGACGGGAAGTACTCGCCGGTCGTCGCCGACGGCTTCCGGATCTACGTCGCCGGGCGAAACAAGGTCTACGCGCTCATTCCCGAGCTCCGCTGGCGACAGGTGCAGAAAGCGAGGGCCGTCGCAAAGTGCGCTCGGCTGAAGCGAGCAAGAGCGCGAGCGCGATGCCGGTCAAAGGCCACACGAGGTACGAGTTCTGGAAGACACGGCTCACGAAGAGGAGGACGTAAACCGAAATCGCAAAGCCCGCCGCGCCGAACCAGAGCGTCCCAACCCGCCGCTGCGTCCACAGCAGCCACCCCGTGAGCGGGAGCCAGACGACGAGCGCCAGCGGCACGAACGGGTAGTAGCCGAAGCGGTCGTCGATGACGCCGATGTTGAGGAGGATCGCTGCGAGCCCGTAGCCGATGATCCTGTAGGTGTCCGCGCCGTACGCGACGGTGTCGTGCCAGAGGGCTCCGGGGTCGGCGATCAGGAAGGGGAGGAAGCACGCGAGGAGGACGCCGGCAAACGCTGCGCCGGCCTGGCGCAGGGCGACGCGTGGAGTCCGCGCGGTCAGCAGCGCGACTGCGAAGAAGGGGACGGCGACGAGCGCGAACTGCTTGAGCGCGACGGCGGCGCCGAGGCTCGCGGCGGCCCAGACGAACCGGCCTCGCATCAGCAGCGCGAACGCGAGCACGAGCGCGAGCAGCGAAGGCGCGTCCGCCGTCCCGAACCAGGCGCCGCGCACGAGCAGCGGGTTCGCGGCGAGGACGGCCCCGATCGGAAGCTTCCAGTGCAGCGGCCCCGGGAAGAGGAGCGCCGCGGGCAGCAGCGCGAGCGTGGCAAGCAGGACGAAGAGGCGGTAGTCGTCGAACGGTCGCGGGAGGAGCCGCCAGGCGGCGGCGGTCAACGCGGTCCCGGGGAAGTACGCGAAGTGCCGGAGTGCGACCTGCGGAAAGCCTGCCGGCTGATCGTGAGCCGCCGGGTAGAAGCGCTCGAGCCCCGAGCCGTCGTAGTCGTGCCCGTAAGGATTCTCTCCGTCGAGGACGAGATCGCCGGCGAGCTCGATCTGATACGTCGAGTCGTTCGTGTAGTACCAGGGCGCCGTCGCGTCTCTCAGTCCGACCTGCAGCAGCACGGCGGGGACGAGCAGCAGCACGCAGACAAGCGCCGCCACTCCGATCGGCACCCAGCGCGGCCACGAGCGCAGCTGCCAGGCCGCGGCGGCAGCGAGCGCGACGGCGAGCCCACCCAGCACCGCCAGCGAGCGGATGATGCCGAGGTCCCACTCGCGGTCGGCCGCCCGGACGAGCGGGCCGAGAATCCCCCGCGGGTGGACGGGCGGCGGCGCGAACGGCCAGGCGTCGGAGCCGAGCTCCGGCATCGTCACCGCGACGAGCACGCCGAGGGTCGCAAGCAGGATCCAGATCCGGGCGTTCATTCCACGGCAGCTTTCCCGAGGACGAAGCTCGATGCGACGGCGAGCACGACCCACGTCACCGGGTCCTCGAAGAACCCGCTGTAAAAGAGCGAGTGCACGAAGAGCGCCAGCAGGACGGCGGCGAGGCCGAGGCCGAGGGCGTGGTCGAGCCGGCGCACGCGCCAGATCAAGGCGGCGGCACCGGCCAGCAGAGCGGCGTAGGCCGCGAACCCGAGCAGGCCGAGCTCCGCGGCGACGGTCAGCGGAGTGGTATGCGAGACGAAGCGCGTCGGCGAGCCGCCCTGCTCGGAGCGCGCCTGGCTCGCGACCGGCTGCGAGCCGAGACCGACTCCCACGAGCGGGTGGTCGCGGATCACCTTCGCGGTCAACTCGACGCGCCGCGAGCGGTCGCTCGTCACCTGTCGCGCCGAGTGGTCGCTCGCCGAAGCCGCGAAGGCGGCGGCAGCCCCGAGCACGACCGCGACCGCGGTGACGGCGGAGACCGCGCGCAGGCTCCGGTCTCCTGCGAAGGCGGCGAGCACGAGCGTGACCGCGAACAGGGCCGCCAGGCTCGACTGCGAGTAGGAGAACCACAGTCCGGCGAAGAGGAAGGCCGCGAGCGGGAGGGCGACGAGGAGGTTGACGCGGCGAAGGAGGACCGCGACGACGAGCACCGCCATGCCCAGCACGACGTGGCGCCCGTACAGGCTCGGGTCGCGGAAGAGCGACGTGACCCGGAAGAACGAGCTGTAGGCGTTGCCGACCTCGACGCTCGGCGAGAAGAACCAGAGCTCGTGCGTCGCAGCCTGGACGAGGCCGATCGCGGCGAAGAGCGATGCGAGCGCGATCGCGATCACCGCCAGCACGCGCGGGAGCCAGGGCGGGAAGGGAGCGCGTCCGACCACGGCGAGCAGCACCGCGAACGGGAGGAGGAAATAGGCGAGGACGTTCTCCCCGGCATGGAGGTCGTCCGTCCAGTAGAGCGATGCCGCCGCGATCGCGAAGAAGACGGTAGCCGGGATTGCGACGAGCCGAGGCAGCGGCTGGATGCGCGTTCCTCGCAGCGCGCGCCAGCCGAGCGCGAGCGCAGCTGCGGCGAGCACTCCGTAGAGCGGGATCAGTCGCCCCAGCTGTCCGGGGTCCGCGGCCGCGACGTAGAACCGGTGCTCGCTCCCGAAGGCGAGCGGCGGGCGGAAGGGAGCCGCCGCGACGACGAGCGGCGTGACGAGCGCCGGGTAGCGGACGAGAACCGCTGCGGCCAGCGCCAGCGGCACGAGTGCCGCGACTCCGAGCGCGACAAGCCCGGGCGACACATGGCGCCCGCGCCCGGAGAGGTCGAGCACGAGCGCGAGGTTCGCTCCGGCCCCGAGCGCGAGCCCGGCCAGAAGCGGCACCCGGTTCCGGGCGAGCAGCACGAGGCCCGCCCCGAGCGCACCGACCAGCGCCGCCAGCTGGGCCACGTCCATAGCTGAACGCTAAACGCGTCCGGGCAGCAGCCGCCTGCCGAAGGCGCCGATCCTTGCGCGCTCGGCCGGAAGGTAGAAGCCGACCAGCGCCAGCGCGAGCGGGTAGGCGAGCGTGAGCGCGATCGCTGCCGCAAGCCCGCTGTCGAGCAGCTTGCCGGCGACCATCAGCCCCGCCGCGGTTCCGGCCGCGAGCCCCACGCGCCGCCACTGGTAGTCGACGCGGAATGCGCGTTGCGCCTTCCATGTGATCCCGACGAACATCGCGAAATAGGAGACGAGCATCGAGACGGCCGCTCCCACCATCCCGTAGGGCGGGATCAGAATCAGGTTGAGAACGACGTTCAGGAGCGCCGCGGCACCGGTCACGATCCAGTTCGACCCGCGGCGTCCCGCGCGGCCGATCGAGGTGACCACGATCACGTAGGCGCCGAAGACGACGAAGGCGAAGGCGAGGAGCGGCACTACGCGTGACCCGCGGTAGAAGTCCGGCGTCGTCAGCAGGCGGACGAGCCAGGGCGAGCCGAGGCCGAGCGCTAAGGCGCCCCAGGCGGAGAAGAAGGTGACGTAGGTGAGGACGAAACCGTAGGTCCGTTTCGCCTCCCTGTCGTCGCGGATCGAGTAGGCGAAAGCGGGCCACGCGGTGCGGAAGGCCGCGAGCAGGAAGAGGAGCGCTGCCGAGATGCGCATCCCGATGGCATACAGCCCGAGCTCGTGCTGGTCGCGGAGGCGGGAGAGGAAGAAGCGGTCGCTGAAGTCGATCGCGTTCAACGCGAGCACCGAGGGAACGAACGGCATCCCCCAGGCGGTCATCCTCCGGAACACGTCGCGGTCGAACTCGAGCCCGAGTTGGGTCCGGCGATACGCGAGCAGAACCGCGTAGACGGCGAGCGTCCCGCTGAAGTTGCCGACGAGGACGCCGAGCGGGCCCTTATCGAAGACGACGACGAGCAGGATCGTCGCCCCGATCGTCACCGCGACGTTGGTGAGGCTGGCGAGCGCGAAGCTGACCGAGCGCTCCTCGACGCGGAAGAGAGCCGTCAGCTGGTCGTAGTTCATCGAGGCCCAGAGGCCGACGAATGCGGCGCGGACGAGATCGGTGTGCTCGGTCGAGCCGTACAGGGCCTGCGCGATTGCCCCCGCGAAAACAAGTCCCGCGGCCAGCGCAAGGGTCGCGGTCCCCATCGTGAACCAGAACGAGGTGCGGACGATCGTCAGGCGCCCCCGTTCGTCGGCGGCCTGGAAGTAGAAGCGGAAGAACGAGCTCTGGATCCCCGCCCGCAGCAGCGCGAAGATGACCGCCGAGAGGGCGACCAGCGCTTCGATCGCGCCGTAGTCGGACGGTGACAGGTAGCGCGTGTAGAGCGGGAGCAGGAGGACGGCGACGATCCGCTGGATCAGGCCGCCCACTCCGTAGATCAGCGAGTGCTTGCCTAGCCGCTTGATCTGCTGCGCCAGCGCCACCTCAGAGGCGAGCGTAGATGTCGAGCAGGCGGTCGGTCATGCGCTCGACGTCGTGCACCTGCTCGACGTACGCGCGACCGGCCGCACCGAGCCGCTTGCGCTCCTCGAACGACTCGACGAGCGGGCGCAGCTGATCGACGAGATCGTCCTTCGTCGCCCGGACGATGGGAACCTTCACCCCGAAGGCCTCCTCGGTCTGCTGTACCGCGTCCTCGTCGAGCGAGGTCACGACCGGCTTCCCGAGCGCCATGCCCTCGATCGTGAAGATCCCGTGCCAGTCCCGCAGGACCTGGTCGACGACGATGTCGGCCTGCTTGTAGCGCTCGAGTGCCTCCTCGTTCCGCACGCCGTGCACGACGTCGAGCTCGACGGGGAGCTGCTTGCAGGCCTCGATCACGTAGCCCGTGCCCTTCTTCTCGAGATTCGAGGGCGCGTGGACGATCCGGACGCGCTCGCGCTCGACAGGGGGCACGGGCTCGTAACCGGTGAGGTCGATCCCCGGCGGCAGCACGTCCGCGTCGAAGGGGACGAAGCGCAGAGCGGCGTAGGAGCCGACGACACGGGCGTCGGCCTTGAGCCCGTAGGCGAGCTGCTCCTTCGGCCGCTCGCGGATGTCGGCGCCGAGGAAGTGGAAGAGCGACTTGCGCCGCGTCGCGCGCAGGATCGGGAACTGGAGCTTCTTCGGGACGAGGGTGAGCCCGAAGTAGAAGTGGAAGATGTCCGTCTGCGGCAGGAGCTTCGCCAGCGCCCGCCACTGGACGGCCTGCTGGCGGAAGAACCCCTGGCGCGGCCGCTTCAGGTCCCAGTCGGCCTGGTCGGGCCGGAACGGCTGCGTGTTGAAGACGACGAGCCGAGCGTCGATCCCGCGGCGGCGGAGCGCCTGCACGTTCGTCCAGCCGACCCCGGCCAGGTTGACCGGGCAGTGGGTGACCCGCAAGGCCTAGAGCGCGTTCGCCGGCAGCAGCAGCGCGTAGCCCTCCCGGAGGAAGGGCGTCCGGTCGATGAGCGAGCCGACCCCGTCGGGCGAGACTGCGCCCTCCTCGGTCACGATCTCCGTGATCAGCTCGGGTGGGGTCAGCTCGAAGAGCGTCCGTTCGGCCTCGCTCTGCTCAGGGGCCGAGGCGACGTCGATCGGCGCCAGCTTGATGATCTCGCAGGCGACGACGGTGGGCGTTCCGTGTTGCTGCGCCGCTTCGGCGAGCGCCGTCGTGCCGATCTTGTTGTTGAGCGATCCGCAGCGGAAGACCGTGTCGGCGCCGACGAGGAAGAGCGTCGCCTCGGCCAGGATTGCCGGCGCGTCGGCATCCTCGACGAGATCGACGTTCAAGCCCTCGCCCTTCAGCTCCTCCGCGAACGCGCGCCCTTCGCCGATTGGTTCCGAGACGGTGCAAATCGCGCGCGCGGGCGGCGTATGCAGGAGCGCCTCGCGGACCGTTGCCGACGCAGAGTGGGTCACGACAATGGCGTTCTGCAACCGTTCCTGGAGCTGGATCGCAATCGAGGCCGCGGCGCGCCGGCGGCCGTCGAGAAGCGCCTGGGCCTCCTCGCCGATCAGGCGGCGAATCTCGTCGAGATCGAGATGGCGGTGCGCGTTCGCGGCAGCGAGAATACGGCCAGTCGCGCCCGCGATCGCACCGACTCCCGGCCTGCTCTCGGCGAGCCGCCGACCGGCGTCGACGAGGCCGTCCATGAGCGCCTCGGACGTGTCGAAAGGCTCCTGGGCGACGTCGAGCAGCGTCTCGGCCGCGCGCCGCGCCATCCAGCTCGCCCCGTGCTCGCGATCGGCTCGTAACTCGTCGACCGCGGCGGCAAGGCCTGACATGCAGGGAATCTTGCCTGCTGGGCGGTCCCGCCACAAGCCGCGGACGTCTAGGCTTGGGCCGTGGCGACGACCCGTCGGGAGACCCTGACGCGCCCCGTGGCCGAGAGCAGGGAGGATTTCGCGCCGACAATCTCGGTCGTCATCCCGCTCTACAACGAGGCCCGGAGCGTGCGAGAGCTCTACGGGCGCAGCGTCGCGGCACTCGACGCGGTCGGCCGACCGTATGAGCTGATCTTCGTCGACGACGGGTCGACGGACGCCACCTTCGTCGAGCTCGAGCGGCTCCACGCGGTCGATGGGCGCGTGCGAATCGTGCGCTTCAAGCGCAACTTCGGCCAGCACGCGGCCATGCATGCCGGGCTCGTTCGCGCCGGCGGGGAGATCCTCGTTACGATGGACGGCGACCTCCAGAACGCGCCGGAGGACCTCGCGAGCCTCGTCGCCGCGGTCGAAGCCGGTGCCGATGTCGCGAGCGGCACCCGGACGGCGCGGCGCGACTCGTGGGGCAGGACGATTCCGTCGCGGGTCATCAACGGCATGCTGCGGCGCTTCACCGGCGCCGAGATCTCCGATTTCGGCTGCGCGTTCAACGCGTATCGCCGGAGTGCGATCGAGCCGATGCTCGGGGTGATCGGCAGGCAGAAGTTCACGAAGGCACTCGTCCTCTCGGGCGGCGCCAGCGTGGTCGAGGTCGACGTCACCCACTCGCCTCGGGCCGGCCGCTCGCGCTATACGCCGCTTCGCCTCACGCGGCTGGCGCTGCACGTGCTCGCCGGCTTCTGGCCGCAGCCGATCCAGTGGATCGGGATCGCGCTCGGGCTGCTCTGCACGACGGCGGCGCTCGCGCTCGGGACCTACGGCGTCTTCTACTGGATCGACCGCTCCAACTTTCCGGGCCCGCTCTTCGGCGGCGTGGGGGTGATCTTCGTCCTCGGCATGCAGGGCTTCGTGCTCGCGCTCGTCGGCGAGTACCTGGGGCGCATCCACCGCGAGGTCGAGGGCCGGCCGCTGTACACGATCGACCGCGAGCTCTAGCGAAGAAGCTCGGCGAACTTCGTGCCCTCGAGGGCGTCCCGGACCTCGGCGTAGTTCTCGATCAGCTCGTCGTGCTCGGTCGGGTTGACCTTCTGCAGCGAGGACGAGACCGGCGCCGGCTCGACGCCGAGGAAGCGGAAGAGGGAGTCGAAGCCCTGCTTCTCGTTCGCGACGAGGTCCTCGTAGAAGACCTCCGTGTACGGGACGCCCACATGCTTGAAGCGCACCCTCGCCCCTTCGATCTGGCGGTCGTGCGCGGTCATCCGGTCGAGCAGGTCATCCGTGCTGAGGCGGATGCGGACGGTCTCGATCTCGTCGCCCGAGCGTGCGTGCAGACGGCCGCGGCGCGCCTCCCCCGCCTCCTTCGAGAGGACGACGTCGAGCGCATTCCGGCGCAGCAGGTGGATGATCCGCGCGCGCCGAAGCCAGAGCGCCGGCATCAGCGGGCGCGCGACGCGGGTCAGCTGGCTGTACATGAGCTTGAATCCGATCGCCTCGATGCCCGGCCGCTCCTCGTAGACACGCCCGAGGTAGCGCCAGAGCTTGAAGATACGGGCGAGGCGGCCTCCACCCTCATTGCGGGCGAAGGTCTGCCAGTAGGGAATGTCCTTCTCGGCGCCCCACTTCGGCTTTCCCTCGCCCCCGTGCATGAAGAGCTCGGAGTACGTCAGCACCTTGGGGTGGCTGTTCAGCATGTCGACGACCCAGGTCGAGCCGCTGCGCTGGGTGGAGAGGACGACGAACTTCGCCACGGGGAAGGAGCCTAGACGGCGCGGGTAGGCTTCGGGGCCGTGAAGGCGAAGCGCGTTCTCGTCACCGGCGGGGCGGGATTCATTCCCTCCAATTTCGTGCGGCACATCCTCCAGGCGACCCCGTGGGAGGTCGTCTCGCTCGATGCGCTCACGTATGCGGGCAGCATGGACAACCTCGCGGCGGTCACGTCGCACGAGCGGCACTCGTTCGTCCATGGGGACATCCGCGACCTCGATCTCGTCCGCCAGGTCGCGGCCGAGGTGGACGTGATCGTGAACGCAGCGGCGGAGTCGCACGTCGAGAAGTCGATCGACGAGGGCGCGTCGGAGTTCGTGACGACGAACGTCGAGGGGACGCAGATCCTGCTCGACGCGATCCGCGAGACGCCCGTCGAGCGCTTCATCCTCTTCTCCTCGAGCGAGGTCTACGGCACGGCGCTCTCCGAGCCCATGGACGAGGAGCATCCGCTGAACCCGCGCAGCCCGTACGCTGCGACGAAGGCCGGCGCCGACCGGCTCGCCTACAGCTACTACGTCACGTACGGCCTGCCGATCGTGATCGTCCGCCCCTTCAACAACTACGGGCCCCGCCAGCACCCGGAAAAGGCGATCCCGCGCTTCATCACGCAGGCGCTCTCCGACGAGCCGCTGACGATTCACGGCGACGGACACGCGAGCCGCGACTGGCTCTACGTCGACGACGACGCCGAGGCCGTGGAGGCGATCATCGGCGCAGATCTCGACCGGGTCGTCGGCGAGGTGATCAACGTCGCGACGGGGATCGACATCACCGTCTCGGACATCGCCGACAAGGTGCTGGAGCTGCTCGGGAAGCCGGCGTCGCTGAAGGTCCACGTCGACGAGCGACCCGGGCAGGTCGACCGGCACATCGGCTCGACCGAGAAGGCGGAACGGCTGCTCGGCTGGCGGGCGCGGACGTCGTTCGAGGACGGGCTCGAGCGCACCATCGCGTGGTACCGCGACAATGAGGCCTGGTGGAGGGCCCCGGAGCGGCGACCGGCAGACGTCTTCTCGTCCTAGGCGCGGGAGCCGCGCAGCTCGGGCTGCTGGCGGCGGCGCGCGAGCGAGGGCTGTTCGTGATCGCGCTCGACCGCGATCCCGCTGCGCCCGGGTTCCGCTACGCCGACCGGCGGGCGATCATCTCGACCGAGGACGAGCACGGGATCGAGCGGCTGGCCTCGGCCGAGGCGGTCGAGGGCGTCATCGCCCCGGGCATCGACTGGCCCGTCGGGATCGCGGCGCGGGTCGCTGCACGTCTCGGCCTGCCGCACCCGCTCGACCCGACGGTCGCAGCCCTCGCGGTCTCGAAGCTCAAGCAGCGCGAGCGGCTCGCCGAAGCGGGCGTCCCGCAGCCCGGATGGCAGCTCGTCAAGGCCGCCAACGAGACTTTGCAACAGACTGTTGCAAAGTCGGACACGGCTCTTGTGGTGAAGGCGCCCGACCGGCAGGGGCAGAAGGGACTGTCCCTCGTCCGATCCGAGGACGAGCTGCCGGCGGCGCTCTCGCGGGCGATCGAGGAGTCGCGCAGCGGTGTCGCGCTCGTCGAGGAGGTCGTCGACGGGCCCGAGGTGACGGTGAACGCCTTCTCGGTACGAGGTGAGTTCCACCCGCTGACTGTTACCGACCGGCTGACCGCGGAGCCACCCGCGTTCGGAGTGGCCCTCGCTCATGTCTGGCCGAGCGAGTCCGCCGGAAAGGCGGTCGATGTCGCGCGCGCGGCTGTCGAGGCTCTTGGGATCGAGAACGGTCCGAGCTACACACAGGTCCGCGTCGGGCCCGAAGGGCCGCAGGTGATCGAGGTCGCTGCCCGTCTGGGCGGAGGCCACGATGCCGAGCTGGCACACCTCGCGCTGGGCGTCGACCTGAACGGTCTCGCCCTTGACGCGGCTCTCGGCGAGGCGATCTGGTCGGCGGCGTTGCACGCGGTACCGCAGGTCGGGGGCGCGGTCGTCCGCTTCCTCGTCCCGCCGGAGGGCATCCTCCAGGAGGTCGAGGGCGCCGAGGAGGCTCGCGCGGTCGAGGGCGTTCAGGACGTACGCGTCTACCGTGAGCCAGGCCATGTCTTCGGCTCGTTCAGACGCGGCGCCGACCGGGCCGGCGCGGTGCTGGCCACGGGCGAAAACAGGGAGGAGGCGCTGGAGCGGGCCGACGAGGCAGCCCGTCTCATACGCTTCAAGGTCGGTGCAGAGAGTCTCGTCTGAGAGAAGGAAGACCATGCTCGGCTTCCAGCCGCCGGCGATCGGTGAGGAGGAGATCGCCGCTGTCGCCGAGACCCTGCGCTCGGGCTGGCTGACGACCGGGCCGCGCGCGGCCGAGCTCGAGCGCCGCTTTGCCGAGTACGTCGAGGCCGAGCACGTGCTCGCGGTCGCGTCGGGGACGGCGGCGCTGCACCTTTCGCTGCTCGCGGTCGGCGTCGAGCCCGGGGACGAGGTGATCACGACGCCGATCACCTGGCCGGCGACTGCGAACGTGATCGTCCACGCCGGGGCGACGCCTGTCTTCTCCGACGTGCTGGACTCCGATCTGAACATCGATCCTGAGCACGTCGCCGAGCTGATCACGGAGCGGACGAAGGCGATCCTGCCGGTCGACCTCGCGGGCCAGCCCTCCGATCTCGACCTGCTGCTCGCGCACGGCATCCCGGTCGTCGAGGACGCGGCCCACGCCGCCGAGAGCGCGTACCGCGGCCGGAAGATCGGTTCGCTCGCCCAGGCGACGTGCTTCTCGCTCTACGCGACGAAGAACATCGCCGCTGGGGAGGGCGGCCTGATCTCGACGAACGACGGCGCCGTGGCCGAGGCGATCGAGAACCTGCGCCTGATGCGCCGCGGCGACGGGTCGCTCTACGACATCGTCGTCCCCGGCTACAAGGCCAACCTCTCCGACGTCCTCGCCGCGATCGCGCTCTGCCAGCTGGACAAGGTCGAGCAGCACCGCGAGATCCGCAAGCGCCAGTTCGACCTCTACGACGAGGCGGTCGCCGAGCTCGACGGGATCGAGCCGCTCGCCCGCGACCCTCGCGACACCCATGCGTACCACCTCTACGTCGTCCGGATCGAGGCCGAGCGCGCCGGCGGCACGCGCGACGAGTACCAGCGTCTGCTCGCGGAGGAGAACATCGCCACGAGCATCCACTTCCTGCCGGTCCACCGGCTGACCGCGTACCGCGAGCTCTTTCCGGACCAGGCGCCGCTTCCGGTCGCCGAGCGCGCCGGGGACGAGGTGCTCTCGCTCCCGCTCTCACCCGCGCACTCGGACGACGACATCAGAGACGTGATCGCCGCCCTGCGCCGCGTGCACGAATCCCTCGCCCGATGAAACGCGCGATCCGCGTCTCGCTGACGCTCCTCGTCACGGGGCTCTGCACTGCTTACGTCCTCTGGAAGATCGACCTCTCGCGCACGAAGGACGTCCTGGCCGACGCCGATGTCGGCTACCTCCTGCTCGCGCTCGCGCTGATGGTCGTGACGATCCTGCCGATGGCCTGGCGCTGGCAGCTGCTTCTGCGCGCAAAAGGCGTCCACGACCGGATCCCCTGGCTGACGAGGGCGTACTTCGTCTCCTACGCAGCCGGCCAGGTGCTCCCGACGTCGGTCGGCGGCGACGCAGTCCGCATCTACGAGACCGCGCGCCGCCATCCGGGCCACGGGAACACCGCGGCCGCCACGGTCCTGCTCGAGCGTGCGATCGGCGGCGCTGCGACGCTGATGCTGGCCGCGGCCGGCTTCCTGCTTGCCGTCGGGCATTACGACGTGGGTGCGTACCTGTGGATCGAAGCGTTGTTCGTGGTCGGCACGGTCGTTCTCGGCGTCCTGCTCTTCTCGCGGCGCGTCCGGCCTCTGCTTCGGCTCTCGCGGCCCGTGCTCAAGGTGCTCCGTCTCGACCGGCTCGCCTCCGACCTCTACCAGGCGATGCACTCGTACCGCGACCACGCAGGAGTCCTGCTCGCCGTGCTCGCCGTCACGCTGGGCGTGCAGGCCGTCCGCGTCCTCGCGATCTGGTTCAGCGGAGAGGCGGTGGGGATCGACCTCTCCCCCCGGCCCTACTACGTGATGGGGCCGCTGCTCTTCCTCGTCATGCTCGTTCCCTTCACCGTCAACGGTCTCGCCGTCCGCGAGTCGTTCTTCGTCAGCTTCCTCGGGAACGTCGGCGTCGACGCCGACCGCGCCTTCGCCGCCGGGTTCATCTTCTTCGTCGTGACGGTCGTGATGGCCGCTCCCGGCGCGCTGATCCTCGCCTGGGAGGGCCTGCGGGGCTCCGGCCATGCCCGGGTTCCGCGCGAAGCCGATGGCTGAGGTCTCGGCGGTCGTCGTCACCTACAACTCCGCGCGGTGGCTCGAACGCTCGCTCGAGAGCCTGCGCGGGACCGGAGCGGAGGTGATCGTCGTCGACCACGGCTCGACCGACGGGACGGTCGAGCTCGTCCGCGAGCGCTTTCCGGAGGCGCGTCTGATCGAGCAGGAGAACCGCGGCTTCGGAGCGGGCAACAACACGGGCATGCGCGCCGGCTCGGGCCGCTACTTCCTGCTCCTGAACGCCGATGCCTGGCTGACGGGCGACGCGCTCGAGCGGCTGGTCGAGTTCGCCGACGAGCATCCGGAAGCGGCGGTCGTGGGGCCGCGGCTGCTCAATCCGGACGGCACGCTGCAGCCTTCCGTGCGCGGGTATCCGACGCCCTGGCGGATCGCCACCGAGTACTTCTTCCTGCGCAAGCTCGCGCCCGGGTCGCGGCTCCTCAACGCCTTCTTCGGCGCGGGTTTCGACCACAGGTCGGTGCGTGAAGCCGAGTTCCTCGGCGGGGCGTGCCTGCTCGTGCGGCGAGAGGCGGTCGACTCGATCGGCGGGTTCGACGAGGACTTCTTCCTGATGAGCGAGGAGGTCGACTGGTGCTATCGCTTCCGCCAGGCGGGCTGGAAGGTGCTCTTCTATCCCCGCGCCGAGGTCGTCCACGTGCTTTCGGCGTCCGCCGACCCCGCCCACTTCCAACGGCTCGTTCAGGGCCATCTGCGCTTCCTGCGCAAGCATCGCGGGAACCGCGTCGCCGAGCGGGGCCGGCGGGTCATGCTCTGGGGGCTGCGCCTGCGGGGCCTCCTCTTCCACGGCGAGCGGGGGCGCGCTTACCGCGAGGCGGCCCGCTGGCTGGGGTCGGGCCGTAGCGCCACGCTCCTAGAATCGCGCGAGTGAAGGCCCTCGTCCTCGACGTCGGCTGGGTCAACGGCCTGGCCGCGGTCCGCTCGCTCGGGCGTGCAGGTATTCCCGTCCTCGCCCTGGACCACAGGGCCGGCGCGCTTGGCTTCCGCTCCCGGTACGCGACCCCGGTGAAGGTGCCCGATCCGGCGGTGGACGAGGAGGGCTTCCTCGCCCGAGTGGCCGACACGGGCCCCGCCGTCGTCTTCCCGACCCACGATCCGCCGCTGAACGCGCTCGCCCGCAACCGGGAGCAGCTCCCCGGGTTTCTCTTCCCATTTCCCTCCTGGGATCTGCTCGAGGCGATTCAGGACAAGCGTCACCAGCTCGAAGCGGCCCTTGCCGCAGGCGTCGACGTGCCTGAGACGAGATATCCGGGGACGGCGGCCGAGGCGCGCGCCGCCGCCGAGGAGATCGGCTTTCCCGTGCTCGTCAAGCCACGGCACTCCGACGGTTTCAAGCGTCGTTTCGGAAAGCAGGCGTTTCGCCTCGAGTCGGCCGCCGAGATCGACCGCGCTTACGCAGACGCGGAGCAGTTCGGCCCGATGGTGCAGGAGCTCATTCCGGGCGGGGACGTGGAGCTCTACAGCCTCGGCAGCTACCTGACCGAAGCCGGCGAGCCGCTCGGGCTCTTCTGCGGGCGGAAGCTCGTGCAGATACCGCCCGGGATCGGCACCTGCCGCGTCGGCGAGGCTCTCTGGGTGCAGGATGTCGTCGATGCGGGATTGCGCCTGCTGCGCGAGCTCCGCTTCCACGGGATCTCTCAGGTCGAGCTCAAGCGCGACCCCCGCGACGGCCGCTTCAAGCTGATGGAGGTCAACGCACGTCTCTGGCAGTGGCACGGCCTCGCCTCCGCGTGTGGTGTCGACCTGCCCGTGATCGCGTACCGCGACCTGACCGGGGAGACGGTCGAGGCCGTCTCGATGAACGGCTCGGGACGGAAGTGGGCGATCGGCCTCATGACCGGTGAGCGGCCTGCCGTGCCGGGCCTCCCGTACGTCGACGCCGTCTTCGCGCGCGACGACCTCAAGCCCGGGCTCGTGCACACCGCGCGCGTGCTGCGCGGCGCGTTGCGGTGATCCCCGAAACCGTCGAACGGCGGGCCCGGTGGGTGCTCGACACGATCGGGGCGCGCGAGCTCGGCTTCGGCGACGATCTGGCGTATTGCGCCGATGCCTGGGAAGACGTCGACCGGGGCCGGCGCCCGGGCGGTGACGAGCTGGCCCAGGCGTTTTTCGACCTCGCTCGGGTCGAGGAGCGTGGCGGGCCGAGGGACGAGCACGGCCGCTTCCGCGCCCCCGCTTCCTCGCTCGACCCGCTCGACCCGCCGCTTGAGCGCCTACGTCGACGCCTCGGCCTCGAGCCGCCGCGCTGGGGCGGAGCCCGCTTCGCCGTCGCGCTCACGCACGACGTCGACACGCCCTGGAAATGGACGCGGACGGGCCTCGTCGGTGCGGCGGCCCGCGCGAAGGCCGATCTGCTCGGCGGTCGGCTCCGCCCGGCCCTGCGCGAGCTGCGCGGCTTGGCGGGCGCACCCGTGCACAGGGTCGCGGGGACCGATCCCTTCTGGAGCTTCGAGCGCATGCTCGCCGACGAGAGCCGTTGCGGAGCTTCGTCGACGTTCTTCATCCTGGCCGATCATGCGCACGCGCTCGACGGACCGGCGCCCGAGTCATACGAGCGACTGCGCCCGCGGCTCGTCGAGACTCTGCTCGAGGCGGGCGCCGAGGTCGGCCTGCACGGCAGCTACTCGGCGGCCGAGGACGGCGGTCGCCTCGCGGCCGAGAAGGAGCGGCTCGAGCAGCTTGCAGGCCCGGTCCGCGGCCAGCGCTTTCACTTCCTCCGCCTCGACCCTCATCGCAATCTCGGCGAGGTCGAAGCCGCCGGCTTCGCCTATGACTCGACGCTTGGCTTCAGCGACGCTCCGGGCTTCCGCGCCGGCATCGCGCATCCCTTCCGACCCTGGGACTTCGAGCGGGATCGGCCGCGGGAGATCGTGGAGCTCCCGCTGGCGGTGATGGACGTGACGCTCTCGGCGGAGCGCTATCTCAACCTCGGTGCCCGGGAGGCGGAGTCGAAGCTCCGGGCCCTCCTCGATTGGGCGGCCGACAACGGCGGCGGCTTCGCCGTGCTCTGGCACTCGGAGCAGTACGACTCGGCGCTGCTTCCCGGGTGGGACAGGCTGTACCGGAGCTTCATGGAGGATGTCCGGGCGCGCGGCGGCGTGTGCGTCCAGGCCGGAGCACTCGCCGAGGAGGCGCGCGCATGGCTGTCATGAGCGCACGAGTCCAGATCTACCGCGTCCGCGCCGGCCGCATCGGCGCCTCGGCTCTGTTCCTGCTCCTCGTCGCAGCTGCTCCGGCAGCTCTCGCGCTCGGCCGGCTGCTGCCGCCTCACGGGGTCGGGCTCGTCGTCCGGCTGACTACCGCCGCGGCCTGTGTGCTCCTGCTTCCCGGAGCGATCTTCGTTCGGGCGCTCGGTCGCCCGGCCACCCTCGCTGTCTCGCTCGCGGCCTCTTTCGTCTGGAGCCTCGCGGCGCTCGCGGGCGCGCTTGCGCTCACGTTCGCGCTCGACGGCACGATCGAGACCACGGGGTTGCTCCTCGGCGGGTTCGCCGTGGCCGCGCTCGTGCCGGCACTGATCCGCGCTCCCGTCGCGTCGGAATCGAGCGAGCGGATCGCGGTGGCCGGCGTCGCGGCCGCCGGGGCGCTCTTCGCCGGCGCGGTGTGGTGGACGGCGAACACGCTCTACGGCGACGCCCTCTTCCACCTCGGGCGCGTCCGGAAGCTCGAGACGCTCGACCTGACCTCGCTCAGCGTCGTCGATGAGTTCAAGCACGGCGGGCTGCATCCGGGCTACGCGTTCCCGCTCTGGCATTCGGCTGTCGCGCTCGTCGCGCGCCTGGCGGACGTCGACTCCGCGGTCGTCCTCACCCACCTACCGGCGATCCTGACCCCGCTCGCGCTCGTGCTGGCCTACGCAGCGGGCGCCTCGCTCTTCCGCTCTTTCGGCGGTGGGATCGCGACGATGGCCGCGCAGGTCGGGGTGCTCGGATTCTCTCGCTCCGGCACCGGCTCCTTCGACTTCCTCGCCCTACCGCCGACCGTGGCGCGCGCCCTGATCGCGCCCGCGCTGCTCGCGCTTGTCTTCTCCGTCGCGGCCGGCGGCCGGCGCCGCAGCCTCCTCTCGATCTCCGCGGCCGCGCTCGCGCTCGCTCTCGTCCATCCGACGTACGCCTTCTTCGTGGCCGTTCCGATCGGAGGCTTTCTCGCGGCGAGGGTGATCCTGGCCACCATGCGCTGGCGTGAAGCACTCCGCGTGGCCGCGGCACTGCCCGCTGTCCTGCTACCGGCCGGGCTCTACGCTCTCTGGCTGAGGCCGCTCGTGGAGAAGACGGCCTCGCATGACCCCGGCGCCGCTGAACGGAAGCGCACCCTGACCCACTACGCAGGACAGATCGACGTCGTGGGAGGGCTGCTGCGACTCGCGCCGGAGTCGATCTCGCGCGGCGGCGCAATCGTCATCGCCGGACTCCTCGCCATTCCGCTTGCGGCTCTCGCTCCGCGGCGCCGCTGGGCGGCCTACGTCCTCGGCGGTTCGCTCGCCGTTCTCGGGCTCGTCCTCGTTCCCTGGGCCTTCGACTACATCTCCGACACCGTCTCCGTCTCGCAGTCGCGGCGGCTGGCCGCCTTTCTTCCGATCCCGATCGCCGTCGCCGGCGCCGCGAGCCTGCTCGGCCGCTTTCGGCTTGCGGGCTGTCTGGCCGCCTTCGGCCTCGGGGGTCTGCTCCAGCTCGTCTATCCCGGAGAGTTCTCGTACTTCCTCGTCGTCGGCGGTCCGGCGTGGCCCGTCTGGGTCGCGTTCGCCGGCGCGGCCCTGGGCCTAGTCGCGGCCGCGGCGGTGCGCAGAGGCTTTGCCGAGGCGCCGCCGATCTGGACGGCGGCCGTGGCGCTTGCGCTTGTCGCGCCGGTCGGAGTCGCCGGCTTCGTCTACCTCAAGCAGGACGAACCCGACCGTTTCCGGCTCACGCCCGGGCTCGTCCACACCTTGCGCACCGAAGTTCCGGCGCGCGACGTCGTCTTCTCGGACCTCGAGACGAGCTACCGCATCGAGGCCTACGCACCTGTCTACGTCGCTGCCGCGCCGCCTGCCCACGTCGCCGACACGAAGGAGAACCGCCCGTACCGGCGCCGCGAGGACGTGATCGACTTCCTCCGCAGGGGCAATCTCCACGTTCCGCGCCGCTACCACGCTCAGTGGATCGTGATCGCCAGGCGCCGCTTCGACCTCGATCTCCCGCTCCCGAAGGCGTACGAGGACGGGCGCTTCGTCCTCTATCGACTCAATTAGTAACAGTAAAAGCGAACGACGCCTGACCGACGTTCTCCTGCTCGTCGAGCGCCTCGACCTGGAGCACGTAAGAGCCGTTCTGCAGGAGCCTCGTGTCGAGCTCGTGCGCGAGGTAGTACTCGTAGTGGCCGGGGCGGTCGGGCCGGTTCTGGAACGTTCCCGGCGCGTAGATGAAGTCGAAGAGCGCGAAGGGGATCAAGAAGGTGCGGAAGTCGACCGCGGTCCTCCACTGCTGCACGGTGTTCTGTCCCTGCACGATCCGCCAGCGGATGAGGGCCGGCGAGAGGCGCGCCTGCTCCCAGCCGAAGGGTGGCAACGGCAGTGGCGAGCTGTCGTAGGCCTGGGCCGTCACGTCGACGACGCCCCCGACGAACTCCGGGCGAACCGGATGGCCGAAGGAGAGGAAGGTCAGGGTCGGGATTTGCGGGACGGTGTCGTCGATGTACGGCGCCAGCCCTCCGAGGCGCAACGGGTTCACGTACGTGCCCTGGCTGTACTCGGCGAGATGAACGTGCCCGGCTCCGGGAGCGATCCGGCCGATCAGCTGGTGTCGACGGATGCGCTGCTTGCTCTTCACAGCCGGGATGACGTGCCAGTAGGAGAGGAGATGGCCACCGCGCCTCGGGAAGACCGAGACGGTCATCCCGCGCACCCTCGCCCGCCCCGGTTCGATCGCGTAGACCGGCGTCATGTCCTCCGCGACGATGTCGACCCCGAAGTGGAAGCCCGTCTCCGGCCCGGACAGCCGCGGGTCGTTGAAGTACCCGCGAATCGCGTGCTGCTGGAAGAAGGGACGCAGAGGCCACGAGTAGGAAGAGGCCGCCGCCGGTGCAAGCATGGCCGCCGCGGCGAGGCCGCACGCGAAGAAGAGAGCTCTGCTCACGCGGGAGTTGTAGCAGCGTCTTTCGTTAGGGTGGCGCTTCATGGCGGGGCAGGAAACCGTGACGGCTCCGCGCGGGACGTCCGTCTACGCCGAGCCGCGCACCGTCACCGATCTCGAGGAGTGTTACTTCTACCACTCGATGGAGATCCCTGGTTACGGGCTCGTCGAGGGCCCCTGGGATCTTCGCGGCGGCGTCGACGACTACCTCGGCCGGGTCGATCTGCGGGACAAGCGCGTGCTCGAGATCGGCACCGCAAGCGGCTTTCTCTGCTTCACGATGGAGGGTCGAGGGGCCGAGGTCGTCGCGTATGACCTCTCCGACGAGCAGTCGTGGGACGTCGTGCCTTACGCGCAGTACGACCACGAGGCCTTCGACGCGCAGCGGCGCGAGCACCTCCGCAAGCTGAACAACAGCTGGTGGCTCGCCCATCGGGCGTTCGAATCCTCTGCCAGAGTCGCGTACGGGACGGTCTACGAGATCCCCGAGGAGATCGGGCGGGTCGAGGTTGCGACCTACGGCAACGTCCTCCGTCACTTCCGCGACCCGTTCCTCGCTCTCGAGCGCGGCCTGCGCCTGACGACCGAGACGGCGATTGTGATCGAGAACCCGTCGCTTCGGTACTCGCTGCCGCAGATGGCCGTGAGCCTGTTGAAGCCGAACATGGCCTTCCTCCCGAACTTCGAGCGCGTCCAGCCGCGCGAGTCGTGGTGGCACTTCACGCCGGCCGCGATCCGGCAGATGCTCGGCGTCCTCGGCTTCGAGAAGACGATGGTGCGCTACCACGTGCAGCGCTTCGGCGGCAGGCGAAAGCCGCTCTTCACCGTGGTCGGGCGCCGCACCAGACCGCTCGCTGAATAAGGCGCCGACTTGGCGGCGCCGACCGTTGAGGCCGTGCCGGCTGTGCCGGCGCGGCCGCTCTAACTGACCTCCTTGGAAGCAGAGCACGGCGGCCCTTCCACCGAGGTAGCCTCTAATCTGGGCGCCCGATGCGGGTGCTGCTCGTGACGATGTACTTTCCGCCCGCGGGCGGGGGCGGCGTGGCGCGCCCGCTGAAGCTCGCGACACACCTGCCCGAGCTCGGGATCGAGACGCACGTGCTAGCGCCGGACGACCCGAAGTGGCTGTACCGGGACGACGCGCTCGACGTTCCGCCGCGCGCGCACGTCCACCGCGTGCGGTACGTCGGCCCCCGCGGGCGGCTGCCGGCCGAGGAGCTGCACGGGCTGTCGGGCGCCGAGCGTGCGCTGCGCCAGGCGGCACTTTTCTCTCGCCGGCTTCTGGTCCCGGACGAGTTCGTGAGCTGGGGGTTGACCGCGATCCCGGCGGCGAGGCGGATTGTTCGCGAGGAGGGGATCGACGTTCTCGTGACGACCTCGCCCCCCGCCTCGCTCAACCTGATCGGGGCTGCCGTCAGGCAGGCGACGGGCGTGCCGTGGGTCGCCGATCTGCGAGATTCGGTCGCAGCGAACCCCGACCGGCGGGTGGAGCGGCTCGCCGTACGCGTGAAGGAACGGGGTCAGGCGCTTGTCGCCCGCCTGGTCGCCCGGCAGGCCAACGCGGTCGTCGCAGTCTCCGACGCGATCGCCGACGAGATGCGCGACCTCGGCGCCGAGCGGGTCGAGACGATCCCGAACGGCTGCGACTTCGAGGACTTCGAGGGTCTCGAGTACCGGCCGGCCGACAGGTTCCGGATCACCCATACGGGCACCTTCTTCGGACACCGTGACCCCAGGCCGTTCCTGACCGCGCTGGCCGAGGCCGACGGCGACGTCGTGGCGCGCTTCGTAGGCGGGCTCCGCACGGCCGACCGCGAGTTCGCGGAAGAGCTCGCGCTCGGCGACCGGTTCGAGGAGATCGCGCACGTGCCGCGACGCGCGGCGCTCGAGCTCCAGCGTGACTCCGAGGCTCTTCTGCTGCTGTTGCCGGACGCTGCCGGCCGCGGGCGCACCGTTCCCTCCGGGAAGATCTACGAGTACCTCGCCGCGGAGCGCCCGATCCTCGCCGCGGTCCCGCCGGACGGCGTAGCCGCAGAGCTCGTCCGGCGCGCCGACGCCGGCATCGTCGTGCCCCCGGACGACGTGGGGGCGCTCGGCCAGGCGATCGCGGGCCTGCGCGCGCGCTGGAAAGCCGGAGCGCTCGACGGTGGCGGCGGCCTCACGGCGGAGCTACGGGAGCACCTCTCGCGCCGGACCCGCTCGCGTGAGTTCGCCAAGCTCCTGCGGAGCGTCTCGTGACGCCCTCCCAGACTTTGCAACAGACTGTTGCAAAGTCCCCGCGGCGCCTCGCGGAGGTGCTCTTCCTGGCGACGATCTTCTCGGTCTCGTTCCAGAACGTGTACTGGAACGTCGCGGGGCGCGTGAACCTCGCCGACGTGCTCGCGCTGCTCTTCCTTGTCGCTTTCCTCGCCGGCCGGATCACGGATCGCGACCGCCGCGTGCCGCCGACGACGCTCGCCGTGCTCGCCTTCGCCGCCGCCCTTCTACTCGTATATCTCGCCGGGTTCTTCAACGTCGAGACGAAGCAGGCGCTCTCCCTGTACGGGAAGGGCATGACGAAGTTCTTCATCCATTTCGGGTTCCTGGCGGCGGGCGTGGCCTATCTCGCGCGGCGCTCGGAGCGCTTCTACTGGCGGACGCTGGGGTGGTTCGTAGCCGGTTTCGCGGCGAACGCAGCCTACGGCGTGCTCCAGCTCGCGGCCACCCTCGGCGGACGGAATCTCGACTCGATCGTCCTCAACCCGCTGACGGGCGGCGCGGCTTCGATCAACATCTGGGGCGCGGTCGGAGAGTCGAGCGTGTACCGGGTGAATGCGCTGACCGGAGATGCGAACCACCTCGGGGTCATGCTCGTCGTGCCGCTGCTGCTCCTGACTCCGCTCTACCTCCGCCTCGAGCGGGGACACTTGCTGCGCGTGCCGCTCGCCGTCGTGCTCGCCTTTCTACTGCTGGTCGAGCTCGCGACGCTGTCTCGGAGCGGGCTGCTCGGGCTCGCGGCCGGGGGTCTGCTGCTCGCCGTGGTCTACCGGCGGCTGCTCGCGACGCGGGCGCTCCTCGTTCCGCTGGGCGCGGTCGCTGCCGTCCTCGCCTTCGTCGTCAGCCGCAGGCTCGACTACTTCTCGAACGTCCTCCATGCGCGGCTCCAGACGAGCGACACCTCCTCGACTCTGCATTTCCAGGTCTACGACTTCATCCCGCAGACGATCCACGCGCACCCCCTGTTCGGCTTCGGCCTGAACACGTTCTCGGTCTACTTCGAGTTCGTGACCGGGCGGACACGCTGGGGTGCGCACTCCTACTACGTGGCGACCGTCGTCGAGACCGGGCTCGTCGGCACGCTCGTCTTCGCTCTCTTCCTCGTCTATCTGTTCGCGCGCCTCGGTGCGGCGCGGCGTATCGGGCGGGCGCTGGCTGCCGCCGGCGATCCCGTCGCGGCAAGGGTGCGGCCCGTCGCCTGGGGGCTGACGGCGGCGCTCGTGGGGACGATCGCCGCGAACGCCTTCTACCTGACGATGCAGTTCTACTACTTCTACGCTCTCGCGCTGCTCGCGCTCGCGACTCCACTGGTCTTCGCGCGCCGCCTCCGGACTTGAAAGTCGCGGTCCTGACCACCTCGTACCCCCGCCACGCGGGCGACATCGCGGGCCTCTTCGTCGCCGACCAGGTTCGGCGGATCCGGGAGCGGGGGGTCGAGGTCGAGGTCGTCTCACCGGCGAGCTTCCGCCACTTCGGGATCGCCTACGGGGCCGGAGTCGCAGGCAACCTGCGCCGGCGGCCCCAGCTGGCGCTGGCGCTGCCGCTGATGCTCGCCGGCTTCGCTCGGGCGGCGCGGCGGGCAGCGGCGGATGCGGATCTCGTCCATGCCCATTGGCTGCCCGCCGGTGCCGTTGCGCTCGCGACTCGGAAGCCGTTCGTCGTTCAGGTGTGGGGAACGGACATCGAGCTCTCGCGGCGGGTGCCGGCTCTCGCGCGCAGCGTCCTGCGCCGGGCAAGGCTCGTGATCGCTCCCTCCAGCGCGCTCGCCGACGAAGCCCGCCGGCTCGGAGCCGAAGACGTGCGCACGATCCCGAGCGGAGTCGATCTCCCGGCGCGAATCGGCGAGCAGGCCGAGCCGGCCGAGATTCTTTTCGCAGGGCGGCTCTCGCCTGAGAAGGGCATCCGCGAGCTCGTTGCGGCCGCCGACGGCTTGCCGCTCGTCGTCGCCGGGGACGGCCCGCTCCGACCCGAGGTGCCCGGCGCGCTCGGGTTCGTGCCGCATGACGAGCTCGAGCGGCTCTACGAGCGCGCCGCGGTCGTCGCCTGTCCCTCCCGCCGTGAGGGCTTCGGCGTCGTCTGCGCCGAGGCGATGGCGCACGGGCGGCCGGTCGTCGCAGGCGACGTCGGCGGCCTCCGCGATCTCGTGGTGGACGGGGAGACCGGCCTCCTCGTGACTCCGGGCGACGTGGGCGCGTTGCGGGACGCGCTCACCCGGCTGCTCGGCGACAAGGAGCTCCGCCGGCGCCTCGGTGCCGCCGGGAGACAGCGAATCGCCGAGCACTTCACGTGGAGCCGCTTCGAGGACGAGACGCTGCGCGCCTACGAGGACGCGCTCGCGCCGGACTAGGCTGCCTCCGTGCTCGCGCTGAAGATCGTCTTCTGGGTCTCGATCGGCGCGCTCGTCTGGACGCACGTCGGGTACGCGCTCGTGACGGTCATCGTCGCGCGGGTGTTCCGAAGGCGCGTGCGCGCCGCCGAGGTCACTCCGTCGGTCAGCGTCGTCGTCGCGGCGCACGACGAGGAGGACGTGATCGAGCGGCGTGTTCGGAACCTCCTCGGGCTCGACTATCCGGCCGAGCGGCTCGAAGTCGTCGTGGCGTCTGACGCGTCGACCGACCGGACGGACGAGATCGTCGAGCGCCTCGCGGCGGAGGATACGCGGGTGAAGCTCGTCCGCTGTCCTCGAGCGGGCAAGGTCCAGGCCCAGAACCACGGCGTGCGCGAGTCGAGCGGCGAGATCGTTGCCTTCTCCGATGCCAACGCCGTCTGGCAGCCCGAAGCGCTGCGGATGCTCGTGCGCAGCTTCGCCGATCCCGCGGTCGGCTATGTCACCGGGCGCGCTTCGTACGAGGCCGCCGATGGGACGAACCGCGAGGGCGCCTACTGGCGCTTCGAGCTCTGGCTCCGGAGACATGAGTCGCTGCTCGGCTCGATCACCGCCGGCAACGGGCCGATCTACGCCGTTCGTCGTGCCGACTGGACCGACGTCGAGCCCTGGTGCGGGCACGACCTCGGTCTTCCCTACCTGATGGTTCAGCACGGCCGGCGGGCGGTCTACGACCGGGATGCGGTCTCGGTCGAGAAGCCGTCCCGCGACATCGAGGACGAATACCGGCGCAAGGTGCGCATGCTCCGCGGCGCGTGGGTGCACGTCTTCCGGGGGATGCTTCGGGGGGTCGGCCCGGTCTACTTCGTTGAACTCGTCTCGCACCGTCTGCTGCGCTACGGCAGCGGCATCCTCCACCTGCTCCTACTCGCGACGAGCATCGCGCTCGTCGGGGAGGGATGGGTGTATCGCGGCGTGCTCCTGGTCCAGTTGGCCTGGCTCGTCCTCGCGGTGGCCGGCAAGCTGCGCCTGCCGATTCCCGGAGCCGGGCTCGCGTACTACTACCTACTGGTGACGTGGGCGACTGTCGCCGGCCTGGCGCGATACGTGCGCTTCGGCCCGCCGCTTCTCTGGGAACGGATCGAGGGCACCCGATGAACCGCGCGCTCGACGTCGCAGGCGCTTCGCTCGGGCTCGCGCTCGCGAGCCCTGCACTCGCCGTTGCCGCCCTTGCGATCAAGCTCGAAGACGGAGGCCCGATCCTCTACCGCCAGCGCCGGGTCGGGAAGGACGGCGAGGAGTTCGAGCTCGTCAAGCTGCGGACGATGGTCGTCGGCGCGGAGCAGCAGGGGGCCGGGTGGGCGGTCAACCGCGGCGATCCACGAATCACGCGCGTCGGGCGGCTGCTGCGGCTGCTCTCCCTGGACGAGTTGCCGCAGCTCTGGAACGTCGTTCGCGGCGAGATGAGCTTGATCGGCCCGCGGCCGACGCTCGCCTACCAGGTCGAGCAGTACACGCCGCAGCAGCGAAGGCGGCTCGACGTGAAGCCCGGGATCACCGGCTGGGCGCAGATCCACGGCCGGGCAGCGTTGCCGTGGGAGGAGCGGATCGCGCTCGACGTCTGGTATGTCGAGCACCGCTCGCCTGCCCTCGACCTCAAGATCCTGCTCCGCACCCCGCTCGCGCTCCTCGGCGGCACCTACAAGGGTGAGACCGGCGGCTGGCGGGCCGGCGGGCCTCCAAAAACGCCCTAATAGAAGGCACAGCCCACCTCCTCCCCGTCGCAATCGTATTGAGAAGGGTGTGACGGATGTGAAACACGACCGTGCCGAAAGCGTGACGTTCCCTGAGGGCCGTTTTCGACCGAGTCGTTACGCTCCTTTGCGGTGACGGCGGTCCTCTTCACGTGTGCTGGGCAGCGCGTCGACATCGTCTCGGCCTTCGGCCGGGCCGGTGCGATGACGATTGCGACCGACATCAACCCGCTCGCCCCGGCGCTCTACCACGCGGATCGCCACGAGCTCGTCCGCCGGGTGGACGACCCCGGTTACGTGTCACAGCTCGGCGAGCTCGTCGACGAGCACGGCGTTGAGCTCGTCGTTCCGCTCACCGACCTCGACCAGCTCGCGCTCGCGCGCGCCCGGGATGAGCTCGGCGCAGACGTCCTGCTCCCACCCGCCGACGTCGTCGTGCAAACGGGAGACAAGTACCTCGCGCACGAGACGTTCGAGCGGCTCGAGATCCCGTCTCCTCCGAGCTGGCTCCCGGATGCTCTTCCCGCCGAGCTCGACTTCCCCGTCCTCATCAAAGCTCGCGAAGGGTTCGGGTCGCGCCACATCTACCGCGCGTACGACCAGGAGGAGCTCCACTTCCATCTCGCGCGGACTCCGGTTCCCTCCTTCGTCCAGGCGTGCTGCCTCGGCGAGGAGTTCTCGATCGACGTCTTCTGCGACTTCGAGGGCCGTTGCCTCAATGCGATTCCACGCACCATGATCGAGTCGAAAGGCGGCGAATCGATCAAGGGCATGACGATCAAGGACTGGAGCCTGATCGAGCACGGCCGCCGTGTTGCCGAGGCGCTGCCCATCTGGGGCCCGGCGAACATCCAGTGCTTCCGCGAGGAGGACGGTTCGCTGCTCGTCACCGACGTGAATCCCCGGTTCGGCGGAGCCTTCCCGCTGCCGCTCGCGGCGGGCAGCCGGTACCCCGAGCTGGCGCTCGCCCTCGCTAGCGGCGATCGGCCCGAGCCGACCGTCGGCGAGTTTCGCGAAGGCGTCGTCATGACCCGGTTCTTCTCCGACCTCTGCCTGACCCAGAACGCGGAAGGACGCCTTGAGCCCTTCGCAGAGGAGCTGCCGGAGCCCGTCGCAAGCGAGCCGGGCGAGGCGTGAGCAGCACGCGCCGACGAAGCGAGCCCGACCTCGACGCCGAGCGGGAAGTCGATCTCGGCCGCTACCTGGACGCTCTCGTTGCGCGCTGGTGGCTGCCCCTGCTCGGCCTCGTCGTCGGAGTGCTGCTCGGCTACCTGCTCGCCCTCGGCGGCAAGGACGTCTACCGGGCGGAGGCGACGGTCTATGTCGGGACTCCGTTCGGGCCCGGAGCCGCAGCGACGCCTGTGCAGGCGCTCGCGACGAATCCGAACACCGTCGCCCGCATCGCCCGGGGGCAGGAGACGATCGAAGAGATCTCAAGGGCCTCCGGGATGTCCCGCCGCGAGCTGCGCGGGGGGATCTCGACCCGGGCGATCCGGACCGGCCTGGCGAAGACCTCGCCGAGCCAGCTCTACGTCGTCACCGTGAAGGGAAGCCGGCGCGGTGAGGTCGGTAAGGCGACCGCCGCGATCGCCGAGCGGATCGTGGAGGAGGTCGGCGGGTACGCGCGGCTGAAGCGGAAGACCTTCCAGGAGCAGCTCGCCTCGGACAAGCGCCAACTCGCGGCGATCGACGAGCAGGTGGCCGCTACACGGAACGCGCTCGACAGCGCCTCTGGAGTCGACCGGCTGACGATGGGCACGCTCCTCCTGACGATCGAGCAGCGGCGCGGCACGCTCGAGGAGGACCGCCTTCAGACGCGCCAGCTGCTCGCGCTGGCCGAGCAGGTCGAGCTTCCGCGGATCCTCGACCACGGAGCGGCAACCAAGACGACCGCCCGCAGCACGCGCAACTCGACCCTCGTCGCCGGCCTGATCGGGCTGATCCTCGGAATTCTCGCGGCGCTCCTCTGGGAGCCCGTCGCCGCGCGCGCCGAGCGCCGCTAATGCTGGAAGGCAAGCGAGTCGCAGTCGTCGTTCCGGCGTTCGACGAGGAGAACCTGGTCGGCACCACCCTCGCCGGCATCCCGGGCTTCGTGGACCGGATCTTCGTCGTCGACGACGCCTCCCGCGACGCGACCGCCGAGCGCGCGCGGGCAACCGGCGATCCTCGCGTCGAGGTGATCTCGCATGACCGAAACCTCGGCGTGGGCGCCGCGATCCTCACCGGCTACCGGCGGGCCCTCGCCGAGGAGATCGACGTCACCTGCGTGATGGCCGGCGACAACCAGATGGATCCCGCCGACCTGGAGGCGATCGCCGGCCCGGTAGCCCGTGGTGAGGTCGACTACGCGAAGGCCAACCGGCTCTTCACCGGCCGGGCCTGGGAGCTGATCCCGCGTACGCGCTACCTCGGCAACGCCGTCCTCTCGCTGCTGACGAAGATCGCCTCGGGGTACTGGCACGTCGCCGATTCCCAATCGGGCTATACGGCGGTCGGCCGCCCAACCCTGGACCTGCTCGACCTCGACCGCATCTACGCGCGCTACGGCTTCCCCAACGACATGCTCGTGCACCTGAACGTGATCAACGCGCGGGTCCGGGACGTGCCGTCGCGGCCGGTCTACGGCGTGGGCGAGAGCAGCGGGATCCGCCTGCGGCGCGTCGTGCCCTCCATCTCCTGGCTGCTGACGAAGGCGTTCTTCTGGAGGATGCGCGAGAAGTACGTCATCCGCGACTTTCACCCGCTCGTCTTCTTCTACGGCTTCGGAATCCTCTTCTCGCTGATCGGGCTCGCACTCGGGGCGACCGTCACGATCCTTCGTATCCTCGGCAACGAGTTGACCGTCGCAACGGTCGTCCTGGTCGCCCTGCTCCTGATCGCGGGCCTCCTCTTCACGCTCTTCGCCATGCTTTTCGACATGGAGTCGAACAAGGATCTCAAGTAGAAGCGGCCGCGCCGGCCAGCCGCAGCTCCGCATCCGCGTGCTCCGTGACGATCGGGTCGTGGGTGGCGCAAACGATTGCGGCTCCGGTCTCCTGCGCCAGCTCTGCGAGGAGATTGACGATTGCGAGCGCGTTCGCCTGATCGAGTCGCGCCGTGGGCTCGTCTGCGAGAAGGAGCGCGGGCCGGTCTGCGAGAGCACGGGCGATCTGGAGCCGTGTCTGCTCTCCCGCGGAGAGTCGCGAGACGCGCTGACTCGCCCGGTCTCCCAGGCCGACGGCCTCCAGCACGTGGCCGGTCCGTCCTGCTTCCTCGGCACCGCGGAGAGCAAGGCTGAGCTCGACGTTCTCGCGGGCGCTCAGGAACGGGATCAGGCCGGACTCCTGCGCGGCGAGGGCGATGTGCGTGCGCCGGACGGCGGCCCGCGCCTCCCGGCTGAGTCCCGCGAGCTCGGTCTCGAGGACCCGGACGCTCCCGGCCGAGGGAACGGCGAGGCCCGCCAGCAGGCGCAGCAGCGTCGTCTTTCCCGAGCCCGACGGGCCGGTGACGGCGTGCAGGCGACCCCCGTCGAACGTTGCGTCGAGCGCCTTGAACACCGGCACGCCCGCGAACGATTTCGCCACTCCGCGCACGACCGCGACGCCCGGTGCGGGATGTACGGCCGGTGCTGGTTGGGGCTCGGACCGCTGACGTCGCGGTTCCGACTGCTCCTCTTGGCCCGCCCGCGAGACGACGACTGCGCCCCGCTCGAGCCGCGCCGTCGCGCGCGAGCGTATCCCGGCACGGGCGAGCAGCTCCTCGGGCAGGCGCAGCCATCCGCCGCGGCCGACGACGATGGTCTCCTCGCGGGCCCCCGTGGCAGCCTCCTCGCTGAGGCGGCCGTCGCGGATCGCGATCGCGCGGTCGGCGATCCGGGCCGACGACGGGTCGTGGCTGACGATGATCGTCGTCGAGCCATGCTCCCGGGCGAGCTCGCCGAGGAGGTCGTACACGAGCTGGGCGTTCACCGCATCGAGCTCACCAGTCGGCTCGTCGGCAAGGACGAGGCGCGGCTTGTGCGCCAGCGCGGCGCAGATCGCGACGCGCTGCTGCTCGCCGCCGGAAAGCTCACCTGGCCGCGCCTCGGCCCGGTGCTCGAGGCCGACACGCGCCAGCAATTCTCTCGTCCTGCGAGCTCGCCCCGCTCGCGGCGCGCCTCCTAGCCCGAGCTGCAGGCTGACGAGCTGGGCAACGCTCAGCTCTGGCGCCAGCGACTGGGTGTAGTGCTGGTCGACATACCCGAGTGTGTGCGCGCGGTACGCGTCGAGGCGGCGCGCAGGCAGTTTGCCCAGCTCGAGGCCGAAGACGCGCACGCTGCCGGCTGAGGGGCGGTCGAGGCCGGCGAGCATCCGCAGCAACGTCGTCTTGCCGGAGCCGCTTGGCCCGAGCACGACGACGACCTCGCCTTCCTCGATCCGCAGCGTCAATCCCTGCAAGGCCGCCGCGTCACCCTCAGGGGTCGAGAAGACGCGGAAGACGTCCCTGAGCTCGACGGCGCTCACCGTGGGGCCTCCTGCCGGAAGGCGGACCAGGTCAGCGCCGCGACGAGCGCGAACGCGAGCGCGAGGTACGCGCCGAGCCCCATCGCAATCGCGGGCCAGTTGATCGAGAGCACGAGCGGCGGCTCCGGAAGGACGCCGCTTGCCGTCACGAGGACGACGCCGACGACGAGGACGCTCAGGACCGCCGCGAGCACAGCGCCGCCGAGAAGACCGAGGGCGATGACCGCTGCGGACTTGGCGCGCACGTGGCGCCGTAGGGCCTCCGGCCCGGCTCCTTGCTCCTCGAGGTCGGCGAGCTCGCCGCGCTCGTCGCGCAAGTCAGCGGCCACTGCAAGTCCGAGGCCTGCGAGCGCGAGTGCGAACGCGGTGAGTCCGATTGCAGCCAGCGTGCGAAGCATCGCCCGAGCGAGCGGGTCGTCTCGCAGCTCGGACACGACTCGGCTCCTGAACGTCGCCTTCACGCCCGCAAGCCGTGCGCCCTCGAGAGCCGAGGCAAGACGACGGGCCTGGTCATGCGAGACTCCCTCGAGCCAGACTTCGTTGACCTGCGCGCTGCCCGGCGAGGAGGCGTTCAGCGCCGTCCAGAGTGTTCCCTCGTCGCCGACGACGACGTCGCCGTCGGTGCTCGGGAACCGCCTTACCGTCCCCGTCACGCGAACGACGAGGGGGACGTCCCCGACACGCAGTGGGAGCACTCCGCCGGGGCCGGCGAGCGATGCGAGGGCAGGCGTCGCCAGGACAGGTACCGGGCCGGCATCTGTGCTCTGGCGCGGCCGGAATCGAGATTCGCGGTCGTTCGTGAGGAAGAACGAAAGCAGCGCGGTCGACCCTTCGTGACGCAGGCGGATCCCGCCCGTTCCGAACCACCTCGACCAGTCGACGGCCAACCGCGCCGATCCGCTCCGGAGTGGGCCGAGCGTGAGGGTCCCCGCCGCCGGTCGTGCGCTGTGGACCTCCGGCAGGGTGGGTGAGAAAGCGAGCCCGACGACAAGCCCACCACGTGCGCTCGCGGGAAGCCGCGCCCTGAGAACGGTCGTCCCGGGCTCGACGGGCGCAAACTCGATCGGTACGAACGTCCCCTCCCGCGACGCGATGCTCGCCGTCATCACGAACGGGTCGCCACGATCTCGCACCCGCAGCCTCAGCTCGCGGGCGCCGGAGGGCAAGCGGACGCCCCGGAGCTCGACGGGCCCTTTCGGCCGAACCGCGGCGGCCAGCTCGCGGAGAGGCGCCTGGGCGAAGTCTTCGCGCCAGAACGGCAGTGCCCCGATCGCGGCCGCGGGCAGCCCGACGAGCGAAAGCTGCCGTGAGGCCGGGCCTGTGCCGACCTGTCCGTCGAGCCGAAGCACCGGCACCGTTCGCTGCGCGCTCGACCGGTACACGCGTTTCAGCTGCGAGGAGCCCAGTGGCAGCGGCTGCGCGCTTGTCCGCGTCAGCACGACGTCCGGCGGCGTCTGGAAGCGCGCCTCGTCGGATTGCGCGCGCGAAAGCGTCGAGCGGTAGTTGAGCGAAAAGGCGGCGAGGCCGACGCTGACGAGCAGGAACGCCACGGCTGCTCCCGCATACCCGGGGTTTCGCGCGATCGAGAGCGCCGCAAGCCGACCCGAGACGGGCAGTTGTCGCGCGCTGCGGTCGAGTGCACGGGCGAGCGGCCCGAGCAGCCGGAGGGCGACGACCGCCGCGACGAAACCGATCAGTGCGGGTAGAAGGAAGAGCAGGACGCCGGCATCCCCCTCGCGCGCGAGCGTGCTCGCGTTGGCCGCCCCGCGCGACAGGGAGAGCGCAATCGCGACCACGGCTCCAAGGGCTCCCATTTCGAGCGCTCCGATGGAGAAGCGCCCGACGTCGACGGCAGGCGCGTGCAGCGCGAGCAGGAGCGCGGCCGCGACAATGCCGGCCAGCCCCAGCGCGAGGCCGATTCCGACTGTCGATGCCACCGAATGTGCGAGCACGGCGCCCACCGGCGACCCCGAGGCCGCGGCGATGACGGCTGCGACGCCGAGCCCGACAATCCAGCCGACGAGCGTCGCAAGTGCCGCGACACCGCTCGCTTCGGCGGCCGAGAGCATCGCGACCTGCCACCGAAGCGCGCCAAAGCGCGCGAGCCGCGCCCGTGTCGCTTCGGCTTCTCGACGCCCGGTCGCCGCGGCGAGGACGACGAACGCGAGCAGGAGAGCGACCGCCTGCCCGCCGACGAGCAGCAGGCGCCGAGCGGTTACGCGGTTCGCCGAGACGGTCGGCTCGAGCGCGGAGAGCGGGTCACTGAGCTCGAAGAAGGAAGTTCCGGCCGTCAGCTCCGAGCGAGCACGCTCGACGCGCTGTCCCAGATCGTCGAGATCCCACGGATGCACGCTCCGCGGCTCCAGCGGCAGGATCCAGGCAAAGCTGCGGTAGATCAGCCGGAAGGGTGGTAGCGCCGCCGCTCCGTCCACGTCGTCTGTGAGCACGAACGGCGGTGCCAGCCTCGAGGGCGTGAAGTAGCTCGTCTCTTCGACCGTGCGGCCGTAAGCGGTCCTTTGCCGAAACGGCAGGCTCGAGACGAGGTCGCCAACGCCGACGCGCTGCAAGTGGAGGCGCGCGACGTCGGGAAGAGGGCCTGATCCTCCCACCTGGACGACCTCGCAGCGACGCACCGAGCATCCACGCGGCAGCCGGCCGGAGCGAAGCCTCACCCAGCGGCTCAACTGGTCGGTCGCGCCGAGGTTGAACACCTTGCCGTCGACGCTCGTCTCGCGGAAGAGCAGGGCGCGAACGGGTCGACCGGAGCTGACGCCGCGCAGCGCCTTGAACGCCGCTGCGTCAACGCCGGGGTCGTACGCTCCGAACCAGGAGGCGCGGATCGACCGGTCCTGTACGGGCAGCCGCGAGACGGCGCGTGCGACGCTCTCGTCCTGTGCGACCGTGCCGGCGCCGAGCGCACCCGCGAACGTCGCCGCCGCAGCGGCAATCCCGAGAGCGACCAACGCCGCCGAGCGGAAGCGCCGGCTCAACCGCGTCGCGGCCAACGCGAGGACGAAGAGCGAACGCCTGAGGACGCTCATCGCGAAACGATGCCATGCACGAGTGCCTGATCGGTTTCGTTGAACGGGAGGGCGGCCGCCGTTAAGGCTTCGTAAGAATCGCAGGGCCTCTCCGAAGCCACGGCTATCCTGCCCCTCTCGTGGCCACCGCTGTCGTCACCGGTGGAGCCGGATTCCTCGGCTCTCATCTCTGCGAGCACCTGCTCGGCCAGGGCTACCGCGTCATTTGCGTGGACAACCTCGAGTCGAGCACCCTCGTCAATATCACGCACCTGCGCGACGACGGATTCACTTTCCTGAACCACGACGTGATGGAGCAGATCGAGATCGAGGAGCCGGTGGACTTCGTCTTCCATCTGGCCGCGCTCGCGAGCCCGATCGACTACCTCCGGCAGCCGCTCCACTCGCTGAAGACGGGCTCCTACGGGACGCACAACGCGCTCGGGCTGGCGAAGTGGAAGCGCGCCCGCTTCCTGCTCGCCTCGACCAGCGAGATCTACGGCGACCCGCAGGTGCACCCGCAGCCCGAGACGTACTGGGGCCATGTGAACCCGATCGGCCCGCGGGGCGTCTACGACGAGGCCAAGCGCTACGCCGAGGCGATGACGATGGCCTACCACCGCCAGCAGGGGGTGGACACGTCGATCGTCCGCATCTTCAACACCTACGGCCCCCGCATGCGGGCACACGATGGCCGGGCGATCCCGACCCTCGTGCGCCAGGCGCTCGAGAACAAGCCGCTCACGATCTTCGGCGACGGCTCTCAGACTCGCAGCTTCTGTTACGTCGACGATCTGATTCGGGGGCTGCAGCTCCTGGCGGAGAGCGAGGAGCACCTGCCTGTGAATCTCGGCAATCCAAACGAGTTCACGATCCTCGAGCTCGCCGAGACCGTGCTGCGGGTAACGGATTCGAAGAGCGAGATCGTCTTCGAGGCGCTGCCCGTCGACGATCCGCAGGTGCGCCAGCCAGACATCACCCGGGCCAGGCAGCTGCTCGGCTGGGAGCCCCAGATCGAGCTCGAGGAAGGTCTGCGCCGCATGCTCCCGACGGTGGAGCCCGCCCGTGCGTAAGCGGCTGCTGCTGATCGGTCTGATGGTGCTGGGCGCCGCCCTCGCCGCGCCCTCCGCACAGCCGTCGCGGGGCCTGCTCGTCGGCATCTTCGACGAGGGCTCGACGCTGGGGAACCCGGACTGGGCGTTTCCGCAGTACGGCTCGCTCGGCGTCGAGATCGTCCGCGTCAATCTCTACTGGGGCGGAAACGACGGCGTCGCCCGCCGCAAGCGTCCCGCGAACGCGGTCAACCCGAACGACCCGGCCTACGACTGGACGCTCTACGACGCGTTCATGAAGCGCGCCGCAGAGAATCACATCAAGGTCGTCTTCTCGATCATCCTTACGCCGAGCTGGGCGGGCCCCGCGAAGAACCGCGCTCCACGGCGCCTGATCGACCTGCGGAACTTCGCGTTCGCGGCCGCGAAGCGCTACAGCGGCAGCTTCCGCCCGGACCCCGAGGCAGAGCCCCTGCCCCGGGTCCGGTACTGGCTGGCCTGGAACGAGCCGAACAACCCCGTCTTCCTGAAGCCGCAGTTCGTCCGCAGCGGGAACGGCTTCCAGCTGGCGAGCCCCCGAATCTATGCCGGGATCTGCAACGCCATCTTCTCGGGCGTCCACCTGACCGGTCTCTCGGGCGAGAAGGTCGGCTGCGGGGTGACAGCACCTCGCGGCAACAACACGGGCCGCGGGCCACGGCCTTCCATCTCGCCGATCTTCTTCCTGCGCGGCATGAAGCGGGCCGGCGCGCGCTTCGATGCCTACGCGCACCATCCCTACTACAACCACCCGAATGAGTCGCCCACGTTCGTTCCGAAGACGTTCCGGACGACCACGCTCGGCAACATCAACGTGCTGATCAGGGAGCTCACCCACCTGTACGGCCCCAAGCGCGTCTGGATCACCGAGTACGGCTATCAGACCAAGCCGCCCGACCCGTACTTCGGTGTCCCGTGGGCGAGGCAGGCCAGATATCTGACGCAGTCCTTCGCGATCGCGCGGCGAAATCCGCGCATCGACATGATGATGTGGTTCCTGCTCAAGGACGAGGCGCGCATCTCCGGCTGGCAGTCGGGCCTCTACACCGCATCCGGCCGCCGCAAGCCCAGCTGGCGCGCTTTTCAGCGCATGCCGAAATAGACCTGCGCGGCCCGTATCATGGGGCGTTCCGTGGCTACTGAGCAAGCGCCACCGGCGCGGCCGCCCGAAGCCCCGCTCGACCGGGGTCCTGAGCCCGCCGCGGCACCCCGGGGCGACATCAGGTCGATCAATCCCTCTCTGCCCGTGCTGGGTGCGACCCGCCGCGGGGCGAGCATCGCCGCCCTCATCGTCCTCGATCTCGTCGGGCTGGTGCTCGGCATCTACGGCGCGCTCACGCTGCGCGATCTCGTCTACGGCTACGACGTCTCGCTGTGGGGACTGCGCTGGCGCGTCGAGACCGACTGGCTCCCGTTCCTGACCGTCATCAGCGTGCTCGTCTTCTGGCAGGCGGGGCTCTACGCCGAGCGGGAACGTCGCGCAGGCTTCGGCCGTATCGTCGCCTCACTCGTGCTCGTGGCCGTGATCACGATGGTCTTCGCGGTCGGGACGGGCCACCCCTTCGGCACGTACGGCCTCGCGCCGACCGCCGTCGTGCTCACGTCGGTGTGCATCGGGCTCCTGCGCGGGAGCTACGACATCATCACCAGTGACCTGCTCAAGCTCGCCGGTGTGCGGCGGCGGGCGATCCTCGTCGGCACGGGGGAGAGCCTCGCACGCGTGCTCAGAGCGCTCGGCAAGAGCAGAGGGGGGATCGACTACGACTTCGTCGGCACCATCGGCACTGCGTCCGACGGAGCAGGTTTGCCGGTGCTCGGACGACTCGAGTCCCTGCCGGCGGTGCTCTCGGCGAACGAACTCGACGAGCTGATCGTGACCGACTCGGACTTCAGCGACCGCGAGCTGGTCGAGATCGTGGAGCACGCTCACCGGCGCGGCGTGAAGGTGCGGGTCGCTCCGCGCGCGACGGAGCTCCTGCTCGAGCGCCGCGGGGAGTACGTGCCCGGCCAGGGCGTGCCGCTCTTCGAGCTCCGGCCTCCCGTGTTCGCAGGCGTTGACTGGGTCGTCAAACGGGGATTCGATCTCGCCGTCAGCGCTCTCGTCGCCGTCGCCGGCATGCCGGTCTGGCTGCTGATCGCGCTTGCGATCAAGCTCGAGTCACGGGGGGCCGTTCTCTACCGCGACCGGCGCGTGGGCCTGAACGAGCGCGAGTTCGACATGCTCAAGTTCCGCACGATGTACGCCGACGCCGAGGCGCGGCAGGGGGAGCTCGAGACCGAGAACGAGGCGGAGGGCGCGCTCTTCAAGATCCGCGACGACCCCCGCGTCACCCGGGTCGGACGGTTGCTGCGGCGCTTCTCGATCGACGAGATCCCGCAGGTGCTGAACGTCCTCCGCGGCGAGATGAGCCTCGTCGGGCCGAGGCCGCTGCCGGTCCGCGACTACCGGCTGCTCGAGCCATGGCACCGGAAGCGCTACCTCGTCCTCCCGGGCATGACGGGCCTGTGGCAGGTTGCCGGCCGCTCGAGCCTCGGCTTCGACGATCTCGTACGGCTCGACTTCTACTACCTCGAGCACTGGTCGATCTGGCTCGACATCTCGATCCTGCTCAAGACCGTGCCCGCAGTGCTCGGCGCCCGCGGCGCCTACTAGTTGCCCGTACGGCCTAACGGATGAGCCTGTCGGTCGTGATCGTCGCGTACGGTGCGGGGCCGGCTCTGCCCCGCTGCCTCGACTCGCTCGCAGGCGAGGCCGACGAGGTGATCGTCGTCGACAACGGGAACGGCGGCTCCGAGATCGAGGACGCCCGTGGACGCGGGGGCGTGCGCGTGGTGGCGCCGGGCGCGAACCTCGGCTTTGCGGCCGGCGCGAACCTCGGTGCTGGCGAGGCAGCGGGAGAGACGATCGTCTTCCTCAATCCCGACACGGTCGCCGCGCCCGGCGCCCTCCGTCAGCTGGAAAGCCGGCTCGCCGATCCGACGATCGGCATCGCGATGGCTCGGCTGCGGCTCCTCGACCGGCCCGAGCTCCTCAACTCCTCCGGAACCCGGATCCACGTGAGCGGGATCGGTTGGGCGGGCGGGTACGGCGAGCCCGCGGACTCGGTCGACCGCCTGAGCGAGGTGCCGGCGCCGAGCGGAGCCGCGATGGCGGTCCGCGCGGAGACGTTCCGCGAGCTGGGCGGGTTCGCCGAGGAGCTCTTCATGTATCTCGAGGACCTCGAGCTCGGGTGGCGTGCGCGGCTCGCCGGGCTACGGGTCGTGCTCGACCCCGAGGCCGACGTCTTCCACGACTACGCGTTCGGCCGCAACCCGCGGAAGAGCTACTACCTCGAGCGCAACCGTCTCGTCTTCTGCCTCAGCGCCTACTCGTTGAGGGCGCTGCTGCTGCTCTCGCCCGTGCTCGTCTCGACGGAGCTGGGCATGGTTGCGCTCGCACTGAAGGAGGGCTGGTTGCGAGACAAGCTCGCCGGCTGGGGGTGGCTGGTCGGCAACGCGAGAGTCGTGTCGAGACGCCGCCGCTCCACGCAGCAGCTGCGGAAGGTTCGCGACCGGGAGCTGGCGGCGCTCCTCACTCCGGTCTTCTCGCCGGGGATGGTGCCCGTGCCGCGGCTCCTGCGCGCGGCAAACCCGCTCGTCTCCGGCTACTGGGCTGCGATCAAGCGCTTGCTCTGACCCGGATCTCCGTCACGTCCTCGCTCGGGCTCGATCGCCGGCGGGCGCGCAGGAACGTCGTCGGCTCGCGGACCCCGTAGCTCGGAGAGTGGAAGCCCGGTTCCGGGTGGAGTTCGAGCCCGCCTGCAGTGATTTCGACCCTGTTCTCGGCGCCCGGCGCGAGCGGAAACGTCCATTCCAGCTCGTGCGCTGCCGCTGAAGTGACCGTGTCGCGGACGAGGAGCCCGCCGCCGCGGAGCTCGATCCGTCGCGTGTGGGTCGTCCCCGGAAACCCGTGATGGCGTCCCTCGAAGGCCGTTCCGTCCCAGTGGAGCTTCTCGGCGCGGGTGCGGTCGGCCATCGCGAAGAGGTCGTCGTCGCGCAGCTCGTTCTGCTCGGCGCCGTCCACGCGGAGGGTCGCGTGGAAGGAGGTCGAGCGAAAGCGGTTCCGCTCGACCGGGTCGGGCGTGTACAGGTAGGTGCCCGGGTCGACCACGAGCGGCTGCCCACCGGCCGCCAGCTCGAACGAGAGTTGGTCGTTATGGCCATGTCCGCCGCGGCCGTAGCGGCCGACGTCGCCACAGCGGACGATGGCGTAGAGGCCGCCTCCGCGCAGCACGTAGAAGCCACCCTCGGGGTACGCGGCGCTCTCGGTCGCGGGCTCGAAGGGACGGCCGGCCTGGGCGAAGAGGTGCCGGTGGTCGCGGGGATCCGCGCCGTAGTCTCCGAGCGGGAGGAAGCGGCCGTCGTCGGCGTCGCCGATCTGCGGAGCGAGCCCGTCGGGCCTGGTGTAGTCGAGGACGAAGCCGAGCATGCCCTCGAGCCGCTCCCGGTGGGAGCGCGGGAGCTCGTTCGGCCTCAGCCCCTCGGCGGCCTGAGTCCCCAGCACGAAGAGTTCCGTGACGAGCCGGTGGTAGCCGGTCGAGGCCTCGTGGGCGACGCCGTCGGAGCGGACCTGATGCTCCAGCTCGGAGGCCAGCTGCCGGGTTGCCCACTCCGCCCACGATCGTCCCTCCGAGCCGTTCGAGAAGAGCGCTGCGACCGGCAGCAGGCCGGCGACGTCGGACAGGTAGTGGTTGCCGCGAGCCTCGCTCCACTCGGGATTGGATCGGACGAACCGTCCGTGCAGGAGGAGGCTGCCGAGGGCCTCGGCGAACCACGGCTCGCCGGAGGCATCCTCGGCGACGAGGGCCAGCGCGGCCACCCAGTTCGCAGCTCGGATCGCGACGTCCATCGTGACCGCCCAGTTGGGCCCCATCTCGACCGGGTTCGCGTCGATCCAGCTCCTGAGCTGCGCCCCGAGCTCGTCGAGGTAGCGGCGATCCCCCGTCAGCCTGTAGGCGCCCGCGAGCAGCGGCAGGTGCTGCGCGCGCGAGAGCTCCCACGGCACCTTCACGTCGGAGCCGTCCCCGTAGACGAGTCGCAGAAGCGAGAAATGCCGCAGCGGCCAGCGGCGGCCGCTCTTGAAGTCCGCGAGCCAGTCGATCTCCGGTCCGAGCTCCGTCGGGCCCGACCCGAGGAGGTCGAAGCGATGCTCGAGGATCGCGTCCGCGCGAGGAACGAGATCTGCCGCCGAGCCCAGTTCCGCCTCGAAGCGCGCCACCGTCGGCATCGCCTCGAGCACCGTGCCTCTCAGCGCGCGCACGGGATCGCCGCCGCCGAGCGCGGTGGAGACCTCGGAGGGCGTCGTCGCGAGCGGCCTGCGGCGAAGCCGGGCATCGCGTGCCAGGCCACGGGCGAGTCGTGTGCCGGTGCGGGCCGCCCCGGCACTGCCGCGGACCAGTCCGGCGCGGCGCCACAGCGCCAGGCCCTCTTGAATCCCGACCCTCAAACGAGCGTGCGCCCGGCGACCCAGTAGTCGTGCCAGGCGCTCACGTTGTAGATGGTCCAGAGCTGGAAGGCCCAGTCGCCCCGCCCGGCCCGGTGTGCGCGCCAGAGCTCGTCGATCGCCTCGTAGTCGAGCAGGCCGCGCTCGGCGAGCGACGAGTCGCGAATCTCGCGATGGGCCCGCTCGCCCAGCTCGTCGCGGAACCACTCGCTGACCGGCGCCGAGAAGCCCTGCTTCGGACGGTTGACGATCTCGGCCGGGAGCAGGCCCGACACGGTCTTCTTGAGCAGGTACTTCCCGTTTCCGTCGCGCACCTTCATCTCGGGCGGGAGCGCGAGTGCGAACTCGACCAGATCGGCGTCGAGGAACGGGACGCGGGCCTCGACCGAGTTCGCCATCGTGATCTTGTCGACGCGCATGAGGAGAAGCTCGGCGAGCCGGTTCTTCAGCTCGAGGTAGGTCATCTTCTGGAGCAGGTCCGCCCCCCGCAGCCCGCGCTCGGCCTCCGACCAGAACCGCTCGACGATCTCGTACGAGTCGGGGTGCGGATGCCCGTTGGAGAGCACGCGATCCTTGAGATCGCCGTGGTAGGCGATCGCCCCGCCCCAGAACGAGCGCCGCCCGGCCGCGGCCTGCTCGATCGCCTCCGCGTGCGCGACGAATCTGCCGGACCGGCGCGCGAAGGCCCTCGCGCCGGCGCTCAGTGCACGGCGTAGAGGTCTCGGCACGCGCTGAAGCGGAGGCAGGTATCGGGAATCGAAGCGAGCGTGGCTGTGGTAGCCCTGATAGCCGTGGAACAGCTCGTCGGAGCCCTCGCCGATCTGGACGACGACGGTTCCGTCGTCCCGGGCGAGCTTCGAGACGTAGTGGAGCGGCACCGACACCCAGTCGGCCAGCGGCTCGTCCTGGTGGTAGATGAGGTCGGGCAGGAACGACTCCAGGTCGCCCGAGCCGATGACGACCTCGTGGTGGTCGGTGCCGAAGCGCCGGGCGATCGTGCGCGCGTGCTCGAGCTCGTTGTATTGCTCGTAGCGCTCGAAGCCGACCGAGAACGTGCGCACCGGCTGCTCCATCAGCTCGGACATGAGGGCGACGTTCGTCGAGGAGTCGAGCCCGCCGGAGAGGAAGACTCCGAACGGCACGTCGGACATCATCCGGCGCCGGATCGACTCCCGCAGCAGTGCGAGCAGGCGCTCCTCGAGCTCCGGTTCCGACAGTGCCGCCACTTCCGCTGCCGCGCTCGCCGAGAGTGGGCTCCAGTAGGTCTCGATCTCCGTGGAGCCGTCCGCACGAACGGTCATCCGCTCCGCCGGGCCGAGCTTGCGGATGCCCTTGAACATCGTCAGCGGAGCCGGGGCGCAGACGAACGTCAGGTAGTGGAAGAACGCCTCCTCGTCCAGCTCCGGGGTGAGCGCCGGATGGGCGAGCAGGGCCTTGATCTCCGAGGCGAACACGAAGCCCCCGTCGGGCTGCGCGTAGTAGACGGGCTTCTTGCCGAGCCGGTCACGGGCCAGGTGCAGCTCCCGCGTGCGGCCGTCCCAGATCGCGTAGTGGAACATCCCGTGCAGCCGCTCGACGCAGCGCGGCCCCTCTTCCTCGTAGAGGTGGACGATCGTCTCGGTGTCCGTGTGCGAGCGGTAGGCGTGACCCTTCGCCTCCAGCTCCGGCCTGAGCTCCATGTGGTTGTAGATCTCGCCTCCGAACGTGATCCAGACGGTGCCGTCTTCGTTCGACATCGGCTGGTGCCCGGCCGGGGAGAGGTCGATGATCGAGAGCCGGCGATGTCCCAGCGCGACCCGCTGCTCCGCCGACTGCCACGAGCCGCCGTCGTCGGGACCGCGGTGATGGATCAGCTCCCGCATCGTCGTCACGAGCTCCTCGTCGACCGCGAAGCCGTCGCGCGTGCCGAGGATTCCGCAGATCCCGCACATCAGCCGCCGCCTTCCGGCGGGGGCTCGACCTCGACCGGGCGGCCCGACGCGATCGACTCCAGTGCGGCCAGGCCGACGCTCTGCGCCAGATAGGCCGCGCCGAGCCCGGGCTCGAACGGGCGCTCGCCCCGGGCGGCTGCTAGCACGCGGTGCAGGAGCTCTGCGTGACCCTTGCCGCCGCCGCTTCGCTCGCTGCTCGTCCCGTCGGCGCTGAACGACGTCAGCGTGCGGAAGTCGTCGAGCACCCAGGAGCGGCCGCCGCGGAGCATCTCGATTCGCTCCTTGGGCATCCCGGCGGAGCCGAGGCCCGAGTAGTGGATCGTGGCCACCGAGCCGTCGGCGTACTGAATCGTGACCGAGGTGCTCTCCGGCGAGCCGACGCCGGCCGGGGCGGGAACGGCCGCGGCGAGGACGCGCTCGGGTGTTCCGCACAGCCAGTTGGCGAAGTCGAACATGTGGCACGCCTCGCCCAGGATGCGTCCACCGCCCTCGTGCGGGTCGTTGAGCCAGTTCTCCGGCGCGAGAGGCGCGCTGACGCGGTAGACGACCTGCGTCGGGCCGGGAACCGCGCGCGACTCCGCGTCCAGGTGCCTGGCCAGCTCGGAGAACGGCCGGTTGAACCCGATCGCCAGCCGGTCGTTCTCGCGGCCTGCTGCCCAGACGTCGTCGATCTGCTCCCGCGTCAGGCCCAGCGGCTTCTCGACGAAGACGGCCTTGCCGGCTTTGAGCGCGGCCGCGGCGATCTCCGCGTGCGTGTCGTGGCGCGTCGCGACGAGGACGAGGTCGACGTCGGCGGCGTCGACGGCCTCGCGCCAGTCGCTCCCGGACTTGGCCCCGTCCAGCGAGCGGGCCAGCGAGGCTGCAGAGGAGCCGCTGCGAGTGACGACGGTTGTGATGCGGACGCCTTGCTCACGACGCAGGTTCGGGAGGTGCGTCGAGCGGACGAAGCTGCCCGCTCCGACGAGGGCCACGCGCACCTCGCCGTCCGCAGGCGCGCTGATCGGCGCCGAGTCTCGGGGGACGGGTCCGCGCGCCGCCCCCTCCGGGTACGAGAGCACGGCCGCGAGCGGAGGCGCGTCTCCGGCGAGCGCCTCGTAGGCCTGGGCCGCGCGCGCGACGGGGAGCTCGAGCTCGATCAGCGGGTCGACGGCGACGAGGCCGTCGGCGACGAGGCGGAGGAACTCCTCCATGTTCCGGCCGGCCGTCCAGCGAACGTAGGGGAGCGGGTAGTCGAGGCCCGCCTCCTCGTACGAAGGGTCGTACCGACCCGCGCCGTACGACGTGGAGATGAGGACGTCGGCCTCTCGCTCGTAGAGGGCCTCCCGGCTCAGGCCCAGGCCGATGTTGCCCACCGGGACAACACGTCCCTTGCGCCGCAGCATGGCGACCGCGTCGTTGACGAGGTCGTCACTCTTGGCGGAAGCGGTGACGACGACGGCGTCGGCGCCGGCCCCGTCCGTCCAGGCGGCGATCGCCTCCGCGGCATCGGCCGGAGCGAGGCTGAGCTCCGCCCCGAGGTCCGCGCCGAGCGCACGCCGCCGCTCCACCGGCTCGACGCTCGCGACACGGGCCCCGGCCGCCCGCAGCGCCTGCACGGTGATCAGCCCGAGGAGCCCGAGCCCGACGACGACGACCCGTTCGCCGAGCGAGGGGTCAGCGCGGCGCACACCCTGGATCGCGATCGCGCCGATGGCGGCGAAGGACGCGTCCCGCAGCCACACGCCCTCGGGCACCGCGGCGACGAGGTTCGCGGGCACCGACACGACCTCGGCATGATTCGCGTGGCCCGCTCCTGCTGCCGCGACCCCCTGGCCCACATGGACACCGGCGACTCCGCCGGTGTCGACGACCGTGCCCGCCGTCGAATAGCCGAGCGGCGAGTCCTGCGCGACGGCGCCCTTGACGGCTCCGATCGTCTCGCGGACGCCGTGCTCACGGGCATGACGGAGGGTCTGGGCGACGAGCTGCGGGTTCTTGATCGCGCGCGCCGCGAGCGAGCCCGAGCCCGAGGCGACGGTCGAGCGCTCGGTGCCGCTCGAGATCGCAGAGGCCGCATTGGCGACCAGGACGAAGCCCGGAGCCGAAGCCGGTTCGGGGACCTCGACCACCTGGACCTTTCCGCCCCGCAAGACGACCTGTTTCACGCGGATGAGAGTATCGGCAGGGAAGGTTGGCGACCCGGCCCGCCTCTATCCTCTCTGCGCCTATGACACGGGCCCGCAGAGTTCTCTCGGTGGTCGGAACGCGGCCGAACATGATGAAGATCGCGCCGATCGCGGCCGAGCTGCAGCGCCGAGCCGACGAGTTCGAGCACGTCCTCGTCCACACGGGCCAGCACTACGACCGGGAGATGTCGGCGATCTTCCTCGAGGAGCTCGGCGTCGGCGAGCCGGACTTCTCGCTCGGCGTCGGCTCGGGCTCACATGCGGAGCAGACGGCCCGGGTCATGGAGCGGCTGGAGCCGGTGCTGCTGGAGTCCGAGCCGGACATCGTCCTCGTGCCGGGCGACGTGAACTCGACGCTGGCCGCCGCGCTGACGGCGTCGAAGCTCCTGATCTCGCTCGGCCACGTCGAGGCCGGCCTCCGCTCGTTCGACCGGACGATGCCGGAGGAGATCAACCGCATCGTCGCCGATCACGTCTCGCAGCTCCTCTTCATCCACTCGCCCGAGGCGCGTGAGAACCTGTTCGCGGAGGGGTGCCCTGCGACGGCGATTCACGACGTCGGCAATACGATGATCGACTCTCTCGTCGCGCTGCGCGACCGGATCGACGCCCGTCAGGCGCCCGAGGCGCACGAGCTCGAGCGAGGCTCGTATCTCGTGGTCACGCTGCACCGGCCGAGCCTCGTCGACGGGCCGCTGCTCCCGGAGGCGATGGCGCAGCTCGTCGCGGTCTCGGAGGCGATGCCGGTGGTCTTCCCGGTTCATCCGCGGACGCGCGCGGCGCTGGAATCGATGGCGATCGAGGTCGACCAGGAGCGGCTGCGCCTGCTGGAGCCGGTCGGCTACGTCGAGTTCCTGAGCCTCGTGGCCGGTTCGGCGGGCGTCCTCACGGACTCCGGGGGCATCCAGGAGGAGACGACCTACCTCGGTCTGCCGTGCTTCACGCTGCGGGCGACCACCGAGCGGCCGATCACGGTCTCGATGGGCACGAACGTCCTTCTCGGCCTCGCTCCCGAGCGGATCGCCGAGGTGCCGGCCCTGATCGAGGCCGCGCGAGCCAAGGACGCGGCGATCCCGCCGCTCTGGGACGGCAAGGCGTCAGAGCGGATCGCCGACGTCCTCGAGCGCTATCTGATCGAGGAGCCCTCTCCGACTTAGTAACAAAGTGTTACTAAGTTTGGAAGCAGGTGTCAGAGCTCGTCGAGGAGCTCGGCGAGGCGGGCTGCCAGGCGAGGGCGCTCGTATGGGGCGAGCTCTTCCGATGCGACTGGCGGCGGCAGGTCGCCGCTGCGGGCGCGCTCGAGAGCGGCTTCGATCGACTGCTCGTCGTCGAGGCGGGCGCACAGCTGACCGGCGCCGAGGCGTCGAAGCAGAGCTTCCGTGGCGCCTCCGTGGGAGATGCACAGGATCGGCTTGCCGAGCGCGAGGTACTCGTAGACCTTCGCCGCGACCGCGGTCGCGTCGCCCGCCCCCCGGGCCTGCGTGACGAGCGCGACGTCGGCGTCGGCGATCCGGCGCACGGCGTCCTCCCAGCCGGAGGGCGGCACGATCTCGACCGCCACGCCGCTCCGCGCGATCTCCTGCTCGATCTCGGGCGCGACGTAGCCGTGCAGGACGAGACGCAGCGGAGGCCGCAGCACGCGCAGGAGCGGCGCGAGGGGCCGATCCTTCGTCAGCGTCCCGGAGTGGAGGATCGTCGTCCCGCCTCGGGGCGGCCGGCGCATGGCGATCAGCGCCGGCTCGAAGCCGTTCGGGATCTCCTCGACCCGCGCTCCGGGGTGACGGCGCCGGAGATCCGCGACAGCTTCAGGCGTGACCGCCACGACCGCCGCCGCACCTTTCAGGACCCATGATTCCGCCCGGCGCAGGATCGGCCCGCCGCGGTCGAAGGCCGGGTTCCCCGCCCAGAGGTCGCGCAGCTCGACGACGAGCGGCACCTCGCCGACAGCGCGCCGCGCCGCCGCGAGAGCCGCGAAGGGAGGTCCCGTGGCGAGGACCGAGTCGTACCGTGCCGCGCCGAGCCGTTTCCGGATCTGAGCAGCGCCCCGCGGGATCCACGTCGTCGAGAGCGGCAGCGCTTCCGGCCGCAACCCGGCCAGGCGGAAGACGGGGTCGGCGATCCGGCCTGCTGTCTCCATGACCCTGGCACGGGCCTGCGCGGCTCCGGGAGAGGCGAACTCGTCGCCACCGCCGGCCGAGAGGACGTCCACCTCCCACCCGTGCTCCGGAAGATGACGAACGACCGAGCGCCAGCGGGCCGCCGGCCCCCCCGCCTGGTCGACCGGGCGGTGACTAACGAGGAGCAGCCGCCTCACGGGGGAAATCACATCACACGTGTCTGCGAGCATCTCTCCGATGGAGGACCCGGCCGTCGTCCGCGGCCCACCGCCTGCCCGGTTGCGCACCGACGTCTTCCTCACCTTCGGAGGCAAGGCCGGCACGCTGCTCCTCGGGCTCCTGATCGTCGTCCTCATCGCCCGTGAGCTCGGTCCGACCCGCCAGGGCGTCTTCGCGGTCGCCTTCAGCCTGACGCTGATGCTGATCCATGTCGGCGGGCTCGGCCTGACGACGGCGAATCCCTACTTCGCGGCGCGGGAGGAGAACCGGCGCCCGCAGATCGTGGCCAACTCGCTCTGGCTCGCGGCCGCCCTCGGCCTGCTGCTGGTGGCGATCGGCTTCGCCGTGAAGGCGGTGATCCCGGAAGCCGTCGAGGGCGTCGACTGGACGACGCTCACGGTCGCTCTGGCGGGCATTCCCGGCGCTCTGGCCGCGCTCTTCCTGCAGAGCGTCCTCCTCGGCGAAGGCCGGATGGTCGCCTACAACGGCGTCGAGATCGTCCAGTTCGCGCTGACTCTCGCCGCCCTGGCGCTCGGCTTCGCGCTGCTCGACCTCGGCGTCACCGGCGCCCTCGCGGTCGTCACGGCGGCGCGCTGGGGGACGGCGGTTGTCTACCTCGGCCTGCTCGCGCGGCACTCACCGCCTCTCGCCCGGCTCGACCGCGGCCTTGCGCGCCGCATGCTCGCCTACGGCTTCCGGATCTACCTCGCGATCCTCGCGTCCTTCCTCGTCATCCGGCTCGACCTGCTGCTCGTGAACGGCTACCTCGGCTCCCGCCAGGCGGGGCTCTATTCGGTGGCCGCGACGATCGCCGACGGGATGTTCGTCGTGCCGGCCGTCGTCGGGCTCAACCTGTTCCCCCGTGTCGCGCGCTCGGGTGCCCACCAGGAGACCGCCGAGGTCTTCCGCTCCGTCGCCGTGCTCTACGGCGTCGTCTGTCTCGCCACGATCCCGCTGGCGGGGCCCGCGATCCGGCTGATCTTCGGGGGCGACTTCGACGGCTCGGTCTCGCTCTACTTCTGGCTCCTGCCCGGCATCTTCTGCCTCGGGCTGGTGACGATCCTCTCCCACCATTTCGCCGGGCGCGGCTACCCCTTCCAGGCGGTCGTCATCTGGTATCTCGGGCTCGCCCTCAACCTCGCCCTCAACCTCGTCTTTCTCCCCGGCCGCGGCGCCTGGGTCGCCGCCCTCGCCTCGAGCGTGACCTACGCGGCGGTGCTCGCGTTCCACGTCCGTCTCTTCGCGCGCGAGGCGGGAGGCTACGGCGCGGTCCGGCCTCGCCTACGCGAGGTCGTCCGCTTCGTTCGGGTCGCCTTCAGCAAGGTGCCCGGGTAGTGCCTGCCCCGGAGCTCTCCAAGCCCGACGGAACGCCGCTGCCGGCCCGCCTTCGGTTCCTGCGCAGGCTCTTCGCGGGAGGTCCGAGACCGGTCCGGAGCGCGTTGCTCTACGCGACGCCGAGACTGATCGCGCCCCGCCTGCCCGCGCTCGTCGCCCGGTACCCGGACGGCCGCGCCTTCTTCCTCCCGGCCGACCACGGGCCCTACGCCGAGGTCTTCACGCTGGGCGAGTTCGAGCCCGCGCAGACGGCGGTCGTCCGCAAGCTCCTCCGGCCGGGCGACTTCGCCGTCGACGTCGGCGCCAATCTCGGCTGGTTCTCGCTCGTGATGGCCGACCGGGTCGGTCCCGGAGGCGGAGTCCTGGCGCTTGAGCCGATGCCGCCGACCCTCGTGTTCTTGAAGAAGAACCTCGAGCTCAACGGGCAGCTCCCGATCGAGCTCGTCGAGAGTGCGGTCGGTGCCGAGAGCGGCCAGGTGGACATCCACCTCTTCGAGGGCCTTCCGCACGGGCATGCGTCGGCCTCGACGCTGGACCGCACCGACTACGCGACCCACCGCGCCGACGTGCGCCGCCTCGACGAGCTGCTCGCCGGGAAACCCGAGCCGGCCTTCGTCAAGCTCGACGTCGAGGGCTCCGAGCTCGCGGTCCTGCAGGGGGCTGAGGAGACGCTCGCGGCCGAGACGCCGCCGATCTGGATGATCGAGGTCAACTACGAGACCTCCGGCGCCTTCGGCTACACGCCGCTCGATCTGCTGACTCCGTTTCGGGAGCGCGGCGGCTACGCCACATACCGGATCAGGGACGGTGATCTTGCTCCCGAGCTGAACCCCGAGACTGCTCCCAACGGCTCCAACTGGGTGCTAGTGCCGCGCGGCCGCGAGGATCGACTGTGAGCGACGTCACGGTCGTCATCGCCTGCTTCAACTACGGCCGCTTCCTGCCGGAAGCCGTCGAGAGCGCTCTGCGGGAAGGCGCCGACGTCGTGGTCGTCGACGACGGCTCGACCGAGCCGCTCCCGGAGCTGACGCCCGAGGTCGAGCTGATCCGCCAGGAGAACCAGGGCGTCGCGCGGGCGCGGAACGCGGGCCTCGCAAGAGCCGAGACGCCGTTCGTGCTCGTCCTCGACGCCGACGATAGGCTCGCGCCCGGGGCGCTGGCCGCGCTGCGCCCCCCGCTCGAAGCAGACGCCGGGCTCGGGTTCACCTACGGCCGGATGAGGTTCTTCGGCGACTGGGAAGGGGAGCTGCGGTTCCCTCCATACGATCCGTACGGACTTCTCTACCGGCACACGATCGGCCTCAGCGCGCTCGCGCGGCGCGAGGTCTTCGAGCAGACAGGCGGCTTCGATCCGGCCTTCGAGCAATTCGAGGACTGGGAGCTGTGGGTGAACGCGCTCGCCCATGGTTGGCAGGGGAGGCAGATCGACGCGGTCACGGTCGAGTACCGGCGGCACGAGGGCTCGAAGCACACGCGCGACCGGCCGGGGTACCGGAGCGCCTTCCGGCGGCTGCGCGAGAAGCACGCCGAGCTCTACCGCAACCCTCCGCGGGGCCGGCTCGGGTTGCTCGGGCGGCTCTGGTACCGCGCGTTCTGGGGCTTTCGCCCGCTCCCGCCGCGTCTCGAGCGGGCGCTCTACGGCTTGCGCTGGCGGCGATAGCGTCAAGCAAGGGCTTGTCGAAGCCGATAGAGACCGTATGCGCAAGGCTGCGGTCGTCCCTGCTTACAACGAGGAAGCGTCGATCGGCGCTGTCGTCGCCGAGATTCGCGCCTTCGACCCCGGATTCGAGGTCGTCGTCGTCGACGACGGCTCGACGGACGCGACCGCGGAGCTGGCGCGCCGGGCGGGGGCGACGGTGCTCAGCCTCCCGTACAACCTCGGCATCGGCGCCGCGGTGCAGACCGGCCTCCAGTACGCGGCCGAGAACGACTTCGACCTCGCCGTGCAGATCGACGGCGACGGCCAGCACGACTCGCAGGAGCTCGAGCAGCTGCTCGTGCCCGTGCTCTCGGGGCGCGCGGACTTCGCGGTCGGAACCCGCTTCGCCGGCGAGCGCCGTTACCGCGCCTCGGTCTTGCGGCGGATCGGCATCGTGCTCTTCGCCGGAGTCGTCTCCCTGATCGTCCGCCAGCGCGTCACCGACACAACGTCGGGCTTCCGGGCCATGAACCGCAGAGCGATCCGGCTCTTCGCCGCCGACTACCCGCACGACTATCCCGAGGTCGAGGCGACGGTGCTCGTCTACCGCCACGGTCTGCGGCTGGTCGAGGTGCCCGTCGCGATGCGCCGGCGCGAGAACGGCCGCTCGTCGATCACTCCCTTCCGCTCGCTCTACTACATGGGCAAGGTCTCGCTCGCGCTCTTCGTCGGGCTCCTGCGCCCGCGGCCGGCCCTCGCCGAATGACCTACTCCTCGGGACGGCTCACCCTCGTCGCCGGACTCGCCGTCGTGGTCGTGCTCGGTGTGGTCATCGAGCTGATCCGGCGGCGACGGCTCCAGGAGCGCTACGCGCTGCTCTGGATCGTGACCGGCGTGGTCATGCTCCTGCTCGCGACCTGGCGCGGCGCGCTGTACGCGCTCGCCCACGTGACCGGAGTCGCCTATCCGCCGTCCGCCCTCTACCTCGTCGCAGGCCTCTTTGTCCTCGTCGTGCTCCTGCACTACTCGACGGTGCTCTCACGCCTCTCCGATCAGAACAAGACGCTCGCGCAGCGAATCGCCCTCCTGGAGCAGAAGCTCCGCGACGGCGATGAGCGCCGCCCTCGGCGCGTCGCCTAGAGCGGTGTCGTCTCCAGTTCGGGTTGAATCGACCGGTCGGTTCAGACGGCGAGCGGGCCGAGCCCGCCCGCCTGAAGGCGGCGCCGCAAGCGTCGCCTAGAGCGGTGTCGTCTCCAGTTCGGGTTGAATCGACCGGTCAGTTCAGACGGCGACCGGGCCGAGCCCGCCCGCCTGAGGGCGGCGCCGCAAGCGTCGCCTAGAGCGTCGCCTAACAGATTTGCGTCGCCTAACAGATTTCGCAAATCTCCCTGCTAGGGTCGCGCCGTGGCCGGCTCGATCCTCGTCACCGGGGCGCAGGGCTTCGTCGGGGGCCATCTGCTCGCGCAGCTCGGCGGCCGCGGCGTCCCTGTTGATGCCGATATCACCGACTCCCGGGCAATCGCTGAGGCCGTGGCCGGCACGGCGCCCGAGGCCGTCGTCCATCTCGCAGCCGCGTCGTCCGCCGGTGCCTCGTGGCAGGACGCCGCCGAGACCTGGCGCGTGAATGCGATCGGCACGGTGAGCGTCCTCGAGGCCGTCCGTGCGGAGGCGCCGGCCTCTCGCGTGCTCGTCGTCTCCACGGGGGACGTCTACGGGCAGGCGGACGAGGTTCCGACGCCCGAGAGCGCGCCGTACCGGCCCCCGTCGCCGTACGCGGCCTCGAAGGCGGCCGCGGAGCTCGCGTGCGTGCAGGCGCGGCAAACGGGCCAGGACGTCGTGGTCGCGCGTGCCTTCCAGCACGAGGGACCGGGTCGCGACGAGCGATTCGCCGTCGGCTCGTGGGCGGCGCAGATCGCGCGGGCGGAGGAAGCGGGAGGCGGCACGGTCCGGGTCGGCGATCTCACCCCGCGGCGGGACATCACGGACGTCCGCGACGTCTGCCGTGCCTACGAGGCGCTGCTCGACCGTGCGGTCCCAGCCGACACCTACAACGTCGCCTCGGGACGCGCCGTCGAGATGCGCGAGCTCCTCGAACTGCTCGTCTCGCTCGCGCGGGTCCCGATCCAGGTCGAGGAGGATCGCTCCCGCTTGCGCCCGGGCGACATTTCCGTCCTCTGCGGCGACGCGTCTCGATTGCGGGCGGTGACGGGCTGGAGGCCTACGATCCCACTCGAGCAAACCCTGGCCGACACGCTGGCGGCGGCGCGGGAGGCCATGGCTGAGAGGATGGCGAGCGCGTGAGCGAGAAGCGGGCCCTCATCACCGGGATCACGGGCCAGGACGGCTCGTATCTCGCCGAGCTCCTGCTCGAGAAGGGCTACGAGGTGCACGGCATGGTCCGGCGCTCCTCGACGGAGAACTTCGAGCGGATCGAGCACCTGACCGATCGGATCACGCTCGTCCAGGCCGATCTCCTGGACCCGTCGTCACTCGTCGAGGCGCTCGAGGACTCGCGACCGCACGAGGTCTACAACCTCGGCGCGCAGAGCTTCGTCCCCACCTCCTGGCGCCAGCCGGTGCTGACGGCCGAGTTCACCGCGGTCGGCGTGACGCGCCTGCTCGAGGCGATCCGGCGCGTCGATCCCGGCATCCGCTTCTACCAGGCGTCGTCCTCGGAGATGTTCGGGAAGGTGCGCGAGGTTCCGCAGACCGAGACGACGCCGTTCTATCCCCGGTCGCCGTACGGCGTCGCCAAGGTCTACGGCCACTTCATCACGGTCAACTACCGCGAGTCGTACGGCCTCTTTGCGGTCTCGGGAATCCTCTTCAACCACGAGAGCCCGCGGCGGGGCCTCGAGTTCGTGACGCGGAAGATCAGCGACGGCGTCGCGCGGATCAAGCTCGGGCTCGCCGGGGAGCTACGGCTCGGGAACCTCGAGGCGCAACGCGACTGGGGCTTCGCGGGGGACTACGTTGAGGCGATGTGGCTGATGCTGCAGCAGAACGACCCAGAGGACTACGTGATCGCAACCGGGGACCCGCACTCGGTACGCGAGTTCGTCGACCTGGCGTTCGCGCACGTCGGACTGGATCCGGCCACGTATGTGAAGACCGATCCCGAGTTCCTTCGTCCGGCGGAGGTCGACCATCTCGTCGGCGACGCCTCGAAGGCGCGCGACAAGCTCGACTGGGAGCCGCGCATCAGCTTCGCCGAGCTCGCCGAGATGATGGTCGACGCGGATCTGGCGCGGCTCTCAAGGGCCGAGCAGCCGGCCGCGCGATCGTCTACGACCTGAGGCCTCGAGGAAGTCGCAACGAAGAGAGGACTTCCTCGGGCAAGAGACCGAGGAGCCACGCGGTCGTAACGAACACCAGCCCGCCGAGAACAGCGTCCACGGTGGCCGGGAGGCCAGGTAGGAGGACAACGGCGAGCGCGGGCAGTACTGTCAGCGCCACCTTCCAGGCGAAGTCGAAATGGGGCTGAACCCGCGCGGCGCCGCGAGCGAGGACGACAAAGAGGACGGTCGCGAGAGCTGATTCGGCGACCACGGCGGAAACGGCTGCTCCGATCGCTCCGTACGGAGGGATCAGGGCGAGACCGAGGGCGACGACGACGATGAAGGCCGCACCGTTCGCCAGCAAGAGCGCCGACTGCCGCCGGAGCGCGATCAGCGCGAGCTGCCATCCCTGGCCCAGGAAAACCGGCACGAGCGCGAGCGCGAGGATTCTCAGAGGCGGCGCTGCATCCCGGTATTCCGAGCCCCCGAGGGCGACGAGCACGGGCTCGGCGGCCAGGCCGAGCACGAGCGCGAATCCGGCGGCGGTGACGAGGCCGACCTCCGTCATCCTCTGTACCACGTACTGCAGCCGCTCTTGGTCGCTTTCGGCTGCGGCCGCCAGGACGGGCATGCCCACCGTGAGCACGATGCCCGCGAGGCCGAAGAGGATTTCGAACACTCTGAACGAGGTCCCGAAGAGACCCGTTTCGCGGCCCGCAGCGATCAGCGACATCATGATGATCAGCGTTCGGAAGTAGATGACGTTCATAGCGAGTCCGGCGCCGATCGGGAGGGCCTCGCGGACCAGCCAGCCCCATTGCACACGGTCGGCGGCCGGCCTCCAGATCAAGTTGCGCCCCAGCACGAGCGGGGTTGCCGCGAGCACGGCGAGGGCGACGAGGATCTGAACGGCAAAGAAGGCCAGGAGGGACGCGCCGACCACGACGAGGACGGCGATCCCCGCGACGAGCAGGACCTGGCGGAGGATCTCGAAGGCGGTCAGGGCGCCGATTCGAAGGTCTGCGGTCAGGGGCAGAACGAGTGTGATCTGGGTCGCCGTGAAGACGAGTGCCGCTCCCGCGAGCGCCGTTCCCGCAACCATCGTGCTCCCGTAGCCCGCAATAACAGCGAAGCCGACAGCCGCGAGCACGCCCAGCGGCGTGAGCAGGAGCCGCAGCCCGACGAGATTCCGCATCAGGCGGTTGCGCTCCTCGGCGAGCCGCCGGGTGGCGAGCTCGCGATTGGCCACCGCAGTCAGGCCCGCGTCTGCGACTCCGCTGACGATCGCGATCAGAGACATGACCGTCACGTACCGGCCGAAGTCGACGACGCCGAGGTACCGGAGCAGGAAGACGGACGCCGCTGCGGTCAGCACGACGCCGAACGCGTAGCCGGCGCCGCGCAAGAGCCCGCCTCTGATCACCTTCGGGCCCGCGGCAGCCGAACGGACGAGGGCCCAACCGGGGGCGATTCCCGGCTCGAGCTCCGGCCCGCCGCTCGGCTCGGTCACTCCACCGCCCTGTGATGAACAGCAAATCTCGTTCCGTGAACCCGGTAGACAGGAGTGCTCGCGGCGTGCAGCTCGAGAAGAGCTTTCGCCACGCCCGGATTCCGATAGTTGCAGTCGTCCCACACGATCGCGCCGTTGGGCGAGAGCATCCGAAGTGCGTTCTCCGAGTCCGATCGGACGTACTCGTACGTGTGAGCGCCGTCGACGAAGACGAGATCCATGCGCTCCGAGAACGGGTCGTAGTCGAAAGTTGCGCTGTCGCCGAAGTGCTGGGTGACACGATTGGCGTGCGCGGTTTCTCGGTAAGCCGCTCCGATCGACTCGACCTCCGACCAGGGGGGCAGGTCGTGCTGGACGCCGAAAGCAGCTTGTGCACGGCCGAGGTCGAGCGTGTCGATGGTCGCCTCTGGCGCCTGCCGCGCCATGAGCAGGGTCCCTTGGCCGCTTGCCGTGCCTATCTCGAAGATGCTCTTCGGCTGAAGGTACGCAGTGATCAGCGAAAGGACATAGGCCTCGGCGTAGAGCAAAGCGCGCTCGCCCACCTCGTGGCGCATCTCGATCGTGAGCGACCCGATCTCCGGGAACAACTCGTCGAGCGCGGCACGCGGCAGCCGGGGGACGAACCTGGCCGCCGAGAGCGCCAAGCGGAGATGAAACAGATGGTCGCGCCAGGAGAGCTCGACGGTCCTGGGAGGAGCCTGGGCCCTCACGCTCGATCCGCACAAGCGTGCACGTATGAGGAAAAGGTCGCCTCGGCGGTCCGACGCCACGTGAACCTCCGCTGCTGTTCGCGGCCGGCGGCGATGAGCTTGGCCCGAAGTCCCTCGTCCTCGAGCAGCTCGACCACGGCTGCGGCGATCGACTCGGTGCTCATCGGATCGAAATAGCGCGCGGCGTCGCCTGCCACCTCGGGAAGAGAAGCCGCATTCGAGCACGCAACGGGCACCTCGCGAATCATGGCCTCGAGCACAGGCAGCCCGAAGCCTTCCCGGAGGCTGGGGTGGACGAAGCACGTGGCGCACCGATAGAGGCCCTCGAGATCCGGGATGGACAGCCATCCGCAGAAGCGCACGTGCTCGCTGAGCCCGAGAGTGCTCGCGGCTCTCCGCAATTCTTCTTCGTGCGAGGTTGTGTGGCCCGGGAGCACGAGCACAGCTTCAGGAACACGATTCGTTACGTCGGCCATGGCTTCCACGAGCCGCCGCAGATTCTTGTGGGGCTTTTTCATCGAGACCGTGAGAATGACCGGGCCCGCGCCGAGACCGAGACGCCGACGCAGCTCGGGCTCAGGGGTCGGCTCGGCCAGCGGGGGCGCTCCAGGCCCGAGAAAGGCGACGTCGATCTTCTCCCTTGGTACGCGCAGCAGCTGAACGATGTCGTCTCGGGACGCGTTCGAGAATGTGAGGACACGATCGGCCCGGCGCGCGACCGGGGGCACGAGGAGACGCCATAGGCTCGTCGTCAGGCGCGGGAAGGTACGTGGGCGATGGAGCCAGATCAGATCAGGGACCGTGACAACGCTGACGGCGTCCGTGCGAAGCGGAGCGATCATGCCGAGACTGTGAAGGACGTCGACCTTGCGCCGGTTGGCCAGCAGGCCCAGCACCGTCAGCTCCGAGAGGGCTCGGGTGTACCGGCGACCGAGCGCCGGATGAGTGACGAGGTCGACCGAATCCGCCCAAGGCTCTGCGGCGAGCGCGGGACGTGCGACCGGGTTGACGAAGACGCTCAGGCGTAGATCCGAGCGCAGCCCCAGGAGGTTCGGCACGAGTTGTCGGACATACGTCTCCATGCCACCCATGCCCGGGTCCAGAAAGACGATGTTCAGACCGATGTGTCCAGGCTCTCTCATGACGTGTGGGCGGTGGCACAGCCGGAGCGCGCGGCGAGTATCTGTACCACTTCGGCGATTCGGCCCTGGACCTGCCTACCTCGCACGTCGGTCAGAATTCGCTCCCGATGCCGGGAACAGCGCAGTCGGACGCAGGCTCGGGCGGCTACTACGGCCATGTGCGGGCGAATCTGGTCGCGGAGCTCCCTCGGCCGATCGGCCGCGTGCTGGACGTCGGCTGCGGCGAAGGCGCAGGGGCCCAACTGCTCCGTTCCGCCGGCGCGCTCTCGATCACCGGCGTCGAGATCGTCCCGGAGGTCGCAGCGCGCGCGGCCGAGCGCTACGACCACGTGGAGGTCGGAGACGCCGCCGTGGCGCTCGAGCGTCTCGACGGGCCGTTCGACACGATCCTCTGCTACGACGTGCTCGAGCACCTCGTCGATCCGGCGGCCGTCCTCGCGCGGCTGCGATCACTGGCGGCCCGCCCCGAGGCGCGCCTGCACGTCTCGGTCCCGAACGCGCGTCACTGGTCGTTGCCGCGCGACCTCCTCGTGCGCGGGACCTTCGGCTACACGGAGTGGGGGCACCGCGACGCGACGCATCTGCGGTGGTTCACGCGCCGCGACATGCGCGAGGCACTGCACGAGGCCGGATGGCGCGTTTGTGCGACCACCTCCTCGATCGATCACCGACTCCGCGAGCTGGGTATCCCCTTTCCGCGGCGTCTCGTGAACGGATTCGGCGGCGAGTTCTTCGGCCGATCCTGGTACATCCTCGCGCTCGCGGTCGAGGGTGTTCCGTGACGCGTCCACTGTTTCGGGCCGCTCTCACTGTCGACGGTTCGCGTTCTGGCGCTCAGCGCGTCCGTTCAGCGCGGACGGCGCTGCGCCGGCGTCGCAGGCTTGCGAGCAAACCGATGCGCTGGTCGATTGCGGCGTCCGGTGGACGAGGGTGTCTCGGCAGGCCGGAGGCGGCCCGCCACCCGGCGACCCGGCCCCGAAGCGCCGCGAGATCGCGTGCGACCACGAGATCACCGAGGGTGACGAGCGCTTCGGCCAGCAGCGCGCGTGGAGCTGCACGGCTTCGCAGGATCCCCCAGCGCCGGAGGAAGTAACCGCGTGAGAACCCGGCCTCGCGCCGCTGCCATGCCGAGCGGCGGCCGACCGACGCTCCACCGACGTGAACACCCACCGCGTCCGGCGCAGTCGCCGTCTTCCAGCCGGCTGATCTCAGGCGCAGGGCCAGATCGAGATCCTCGAGGTACATGAAGACTCCCTCGTCGAGCCCTCCCAGCTGATCCCAGGCCTTCCGCCGATACGCCGCAGCCGCCCCCGCCGGGCCGGTGACCGGTGCCTCCAGGATGCGGGCTTGGTCGGGGTTCTCTCCGACGAGGATCGGAAAGCCGGCGAGCGTTCTGTCGGCGGCGAGACCCACGCTATCCACGAGACCATCCGGCCGGAGCAAGAGAGGCGCCACCGTGCCGGTTTCCTCATCCTCCTCGAGGGGCTGGATCAGGTGCTCCAGGAAGTCCGGGCGGACGTCGACGTCGTTGTTCAGGAGGACGATGACATCCCCGCTCGAAGCCTTCGCCCCACGGTTGCATGCGGCTGCGAAGCCGAGGTTCGTGCCGAGCTCGAGCACATGCACGTGAGGGAACGACTGACGGATCTTCTCGGGGGATCCATCCGGAGACGCGTTATCGGCCACGATCACTTCGTGCGCGGCCGTCTGCGCGGCCAGATGGCGGAGGCAGCTCTCGGTCAGCTCCCACCCTCCGTGCGTCGGAATGACGACGTCGATCGAGAGGGTCACGAAGCGAGTGTCCGTTGGTACGAGGCGAGCGTCGCCTCGGCCGTCTGCGACCAGCTGAACTCCGCGGCCCGGCTCGGCCCGGCGGCTCGCAATCGCTCCCGCAGCTCCTCGTTCTCGAGCAGGCCCGTGATCGCGTTTGTCATTGCCCCCGTGTTGGTCGGGTCGAAGTAGATGACGGCGTCGCCGCCGACCTCCGGCAACGAGGAGGCGTTCGACGTCGCCACGGGTACGCCACGGGCGAGGGCGTCGAGGACCGGCAGGCCGAAGCCCTCCGCGAGCGATGGGAAGACGAAGCACGTCGACGCCCGGAAGAGGGCGTCGAGCACCTCGTCCTCGAGCCAGCCCGTGAAGCGAATGCGCCCCGAGGCGACTGCGGCGGCTCGCTCGCGCAGCGCCGGCTCGTGGAAGGTCTCGTAACCCGGCACGACGAGCACCGGTGCGGGCTCCACCTGCACGCCTGCGAAGGCCTCGAAGAGCCGCTCGAGGTTCTTGTGCGGCAACTTCGCCGAGACGGTGAGGACGATCGGCGCCTCGCCGAGGTCGAGCGACGCCCGGACGCTGGCTTGGTCGAGCTCTCCAAGCGGAAGCGCCGGCCCCGGATACGTGACGTCGACCCGCTCGGACGGGACTCCGAGGAACTGGACGATGTCGCTCTTGGCCGCCTCCGAGATGGCGATGATCCGCCGGGAGCGGCGGGCGGAAATCCAGGTGAGCAGGGCCAGACCCCTCGCGCGCAATCCCGCGTGAGTCTCGGGGAAGCGCTTGTAGATGACGTCCAGGATCGTCGTCACCTGCGGGACGGCCGGGAACGCCGGCGCCGTCGTGAAGAGGTTGTGGAGCAGGTCGATGCCAGGCCTTCGGAGCCGGGTTTGCTCGGCAAGCGCTCGGCGCACCCGGCTCCTAGCCTCCACTGGAATGCCGACGAGCTCCACGTCGCGGCCCCATGGCTCTGCGAGCAGCGAGGGGACCGCGGCGCTCGGGGCGAGGAGGGTGAGCGTAGCGCCGCCGGCCTCGAGTAGGGCGGGGACGAGGTGACGCGCATAGAGCTCGGATCCCCCTGTCTCGCCCGGGACAAGGTGCAGCATGTTCAGGCCGACGTGCAGGCTCACTCCTTGTAGGCGGCGAGGACGCGCTCGAGCGAGCTGTCGATCGAGAGGCGCATCGCGTTCCGGCGGTACCAGTCGCGTGTTGACGCGCGCAGCTCACCGCCCAGGTCGTTGACCCGCAGGATCGCGGCTGCGAGCTCGTCAGGCTCTGCCGAGGCCGCGATCACGCCGTTGACGCCATCCTCCACGAGGTCAACCGCCGCGTTGTCCGGATCGCGGACGACGACGCTCGGGGTGCCGAGCGCGGATGCCTCGACCACAGCGAGCCCGTACCCCTCGCGCCGTGAAGGCAGGACAAGGCAGAGAGCGCGGCGCAGAGCCGCCTCGACTCGCTCGCCGGGGACGAAACCGGGAGCCTCGACCGACCCGTCGAGCACGCTCGCCTCGATCAGCCGCAGCACCTCGGGTCGATCCGGCCCGTCGCCGAAGATCTCGAGGCGCAGATCCGGGATCCGCTCCCGCGCCCGCGCGAAGGCCGGGATCAGCGCGGGTACTCGCTTCTCGGGAATGTGCCGGCCGGCAAAGACGATCACCGGCTCGGCCGTTTCGGCGGGCGACGATTTCGGGCCGCCGGCGTAGAGACCCGAGAGGACCGTCACCTCCCCGCGGAAGCCGAGCGCACTGAGGCGACTGGCGTGAAGGCGGGAGAAGGCGAAGGCCCGGTGTCTCGTTCGGGCGCAGAGCCTCTGCACCCACCAGCCGATCGCTCCGGCGGGCCCCAGGTATTCGCGCCAGTAGTCGCGTGTCCAGAGCTCGACCCAGTCGACGACGAGGCGAAAGCGCTGGATGGGTCGCACAGCAGCCGCGGCAAGCAACGAGAAATAGGGGAACGACGCGGTGTGGACCGCGTCGTACCGCCGCCCCCGAAGGAGGAGGTGGAAGAAGACGCCCCCGCCGAAGACGAGCGGCGGCAGAATCCTCCGCCGGCCGTTCGAGTAGAGACCGAGCCGCGGGCCGACGGCTACGACCTCGACACCGGTCACCGCCGGCGTCTCGCCGCGCTCCCACTGCCTCATGGTCAGGTAGGTCACATCGTGCCCCGCCCCGGCAAGCCGCTCGGCGAGGCTCCGATACCAGCGCTCAGCTCCCCCGATCGTGTGCGGGTACAGGCAGTCGTAGACGAGCGCGATCCTCACTCGGGAGCCGTGGCGATGAGCTCGAGGTTCGTGGCGAGGAGGTTCAATCCGGGCACCCTCGCCAAGGCGCGGTTCGCCGACCAGATGGCACCGCTGGTCGCCGAGGCCCACTTACCCTCGATTGTCAATGGGAGCATGTTCGCGCGGTGGAATTCGCGGACCTCGAAGTCGTGGGCCCGTACGAGTGCGAGCGCGGACCGCTTCGTGTAGACGGCATCGTGCGGCTCTGCTCCGTGGAAGTAGAGGCCCATCAGCTTTGCGAGCCTTTCGAGGTAGGAGTACCGGTTCGGGAGCTTGTAGACGTAGAGCGTCCCGCCGAGCTCGAGCACGCGCTTCAGCTCCTCGAGGCTCTCGTCAGGGTGAGCGACGTGCTCGAGGACGCCGAGGCTGAGAACGGCGTCGAAGGAATTCGCTTCGAAGGGGAGCCGCACCGGATCTGAGCTCCTGTGGGCCTCGATCGCGGGGTACCGGGACAACGGAAGGACGGCGTCACCGTCGACGCTGGGGTCGTAGTCGAACGCGGTGACGTCGAGCCCTCGATCGAGGAGGAGCTTCGTGACCTGCCCCCAGCCGCAGCCCCAGTCGAGGATCCGCCGAGGCCGATCGCGCTCGATCCGGGCAACGATCGCCCGGTACTCGCGCATCTGAGGCTCGGAGCGAATGTTGATGTCGGTCCCGCGACGTTCGCGCAACCTGCTCATCAGCCTGAGCTTACGGATTTCTAAGAACTCGCCTTTAGACTGACCCCCGCCTGCCCATGGCCACGATCCAGCAAACAGACGCGGCTCGGCGTAGCAGCTCAGCTGACGAGCGCCCTCGTGTCTCCGTTGTCATCCCATGCTTGAACGAGGCCGAGTCGATCGAGCGCTGCGTGACGGCGGCATACGAGGCCTTGGCGCAGGCAAACCTCGCCGGCGAGGTGATCGTGGTCGACAACGGGTCGGAGGACCGGAGCGCCGAGATCGCCGAGCGCGCGGGCGCCCGGGTCGTCCACGAGCCGGAAAGGGGGTATGGAAGCGCGTATCTGGCCGGCTTTGATGCGGCCAGGGCCGATTACATCGTCATGATCGACGCCGATCTGACCTATGACTTCGGTGACATCCCACGCTTCGTCACCGAGCTCGACGAAGGCGCGGAGCTCGTGATGGGCGACCGGATGGACAACATCAAGCCTGGAGCAATGCCGTGGCTCCATCGCTACGTCGGAAACCCGATGCTCTCCGGGATCCTCAATCTCTTCTTCCACACCGGCGTGCGAGACGCGCACTGCGGGATGCGAGCGTTTCGCCGCGCAGTCCTCCCGCAGCTCGACCTCCGGACGACGGGCATGGAGCTGGCCTCGGAGATGGTCATCCGAGCGGCGAAAGAGAACCTCGACATCCGGCAGATCCCGATCGAGTATCACCCTCGAGCCGGCGAGTCGAAGCTCTCGAGCTTCCGTGACGGCTGGCGCCACCTGCGGTTCCTGCTCATCCACCAGCCGACCTACCTGTTCCTCGTACCGGGCGCGTTCATGTCGCTCGTCGGTGCCCTGATCACGCTGATGGTCGCCTCTCAGGTGCATGTCCTCGGCCGCGCCTGGGACATCCACACGATGATCGCCGGCGCGCTCCTGCTGATCGTCGGCTCGCAGGTGCTCGGCCTCGGGCTCGCGGCGCGCGCATACGGCGTCTACTTCATGGGAGAGCACGACCGGCTGTTCGAGTACCTCCGGGCCCGCGTCCGACTCGAGCACGGACTGCTCGTCGGAGCCGCGCTGATCATGCTCGGCGTCGTCTTCGGCGGCGTGATCGTCTACCGCTGGGCCGAGCGTGGCTTCGGCGCGCTCTCCGAGGCGAGACTCGCCGTTCTCGCCGCCGCGGTCATGATCGTCGGCATCCAGGTCTTCTTCTCGTCCTTCCTGCTCAGCATCCTCGGGCTCCGCCGCCGGTCCTAGAATGCCCTGATCTTGGCGGCTGAGCGGATCGAGCGCAGCGAGTTTCCAGATTCGCGCTTCCAGGCCGTTCGTCGTGAGGCGTCGCGCGCGGTGGGCCTCGCGCTCGCCGCCCTCGTGCTCGTGCTCGTCATTGTGCGGCTCTGGCTCGTCCAGAGGATCAAGACGCCGTGGATCATGAGCGACGAGCTCCTCTACTCCGAGCTCGCGCGAAGCTTCGCCGACAGCGGCCGTTTCCTTGTTCGGGGCGCGTGGTACCCGGTCTACAACCTCGGCTATCCGCTCGTCGTCTCGCCGGCCTGGCTCGCGAGCTCGATGGAGACGACGTACGCGCTGGCGAAGACGATCAACGTCCTGCTGATGACGACCGCGCTGATCCCGCTCTACATCTGGGCTCGCCGGCTCGTCTCACCGCTCTACGCCGCCGTGGCGACAGGCCTCACCGCGCTCATGCCCTCGTTCCTCTACAGCGGCATGATCATGACCGAGAACGCGTTCTTCCCCGCGTTCGTCCTCGCGATGCTTACCTTCGGCTTGCTCCTCGAGCGGCCGACGCTGCTGCGGCAAGCACTCGCGCTCGGCATCGTCGCCCTCGCCTTCTTCTCGCGCGCCCAGGGGCTGGTGGTTGCGCTCATCCTCCCGGCCGCGGTTGTGCTCAAGCTGCTGCTCGACGCCAGAGTGATGCCCGCGACGGGCAGATGGCGGAGTGTCCGGCGCGAGGCGATGCGTTACGCGCCACTCGCCGGCGTCTACCTGGTCGGAGCGATCGGCTACGCCGCGCTTCAGACCGCGCGTGGGGTTCCGCTGCGGGCCGGGCTCGGTGCGTACCAGGGAGTCGCGGCGGTCGATTACTCGCTCTCGGACGTGCTGCGCTGGACGCTCGAGCACATCGCCGAGCTTGGCCTTTCGGTCGGCCTGTTTCCTGTCTCCGCCTTCTTGGTGCTGCTTGGGCTTGCGGTCTGGCGGGGCGCCGAGAGCCCGGCCGAGCGCGCGCTCCTGGCGGTCACCGGAGCTGCGGTGCCGATCGTTGTCGTCCAGGTCGCCGTCTACGCCTCATGGTTCTCGCTCCGCATCGAGGAGCGGTACATGTTCTTCCTCGCGCCCCTGCTCTTCCTCGCCTTTGCCCTCTGGCTGGAGCGGGGCTTGCCTCGTCCGAGACTGCTGACCGCGGCCGCGACAATCGGGCCCTCGGCGCTTCTGCTGGCCCTTCCGCTCCGGGAGAGACTCAACATCTCGATCCTCTCGGACACGTTCACGTTCATTCCGCTGTGGAGGCTCGTGGACAAGCTCGATGGCGTCTCGAGGGTGCGGGCGCTGATGCTGGTCGCCGGACTCGCCGCCGCGATCGTCTTCGCGCTCCTCCCGCGCCGCCTCGCGCGGCCCGTGCTCCCGGCGGCAGTCGCCGCCTTCTTCGTGCTCGTGAGCTACTCGGTCTTCGGCTCGATCCGCGATCAGTCACTGCGCGTGCGGAACGCGATCGCCGCCGAGCAGCCCGATTGGATCGACGAGGCCCTCCCGCGTGGAGCCTCGGCCGGGCTCGTCTTCGGCTCCAGCGCGGATCCCTTCTTCGAGGCGATCCTCGCCTGGCAGGAGGAGTTCTGGAACCGCGACGTGAAGACGGTCTACACGCTGGCCACGGAGCCGGCTCTATTTGCGAAGGCCCCCTCCTCGGTCGACCCCGTGACGGGCCGGATCGCGCCGCAGGACGGCAGCTCCTTCGCGTACCGCTACGCGCTTGCGAGCGACGCCACCCGCCTCTCCGGGCGACTGATCGCCCACCATTCGCCGTTCGGCCTCTATGAGGTGCGCGCGCCTCTGCGGGTCTCGAGCTTCGTCGAAGGCGTCTATGCAGACGACTGGACGGGCGCACGAGCCGCGCTCACGCGCTATGCGGGCCCGGCTGGAGTGCTCGAGGTGCGCCTGGAGCGGACGGCATGGGGCGGGCCCGACGTGCCCGGCCGCGTCACGCTCGAGCTCGGCCGCCCCGAGGCCCAAGCCGGCGGTGCCGTCGGTCTCGGAGGCGCCGTCGTTCGCCGCACCTGGGTCGCGCACAGCCACGGCCGCCGCACTTTCCGCCTGCCGACGCCGAAGCCGCCGTTCCGCCTCCAGATCCAGGTCAGCCCGACTTTCTCACCCTCCCGCTTCGGCCGAGCCGATGTCCGGGAACTGGGCGTGCAGGTCGATTTCGCTTTCAGGGCTGCGAGCCGGTCTCGGCCGGGCGCTCGAGCTCCCCGGGCGATCGGCCGTTGAGCCGGGAACCCAACCCTAGAATTACGCGCATGGCCGCCGGACCGCTCTCCGCGGACGAACAAGATGTTGCCGCCATCGTCGCGCGTCTCCGCGAGGAGCTTCAGGGGCGCAGCGCCGGAAGGCCCGACGCGGCCGCTGCGCCGCCGCTCGTAGCCCGGACGGAGGCGGAGCGCCTGTGGGCCGTAACGGCCGAGCGCCCGTACCACTCCAGGCCCGGGCTGGCCGGAAAGGTGCGCGGCCTGCTCCTGACCCCTGTGAAAGCGGTGCTCCGGCGGCTCATGCGCTGGTACGTCGAACCGCTGGCGATCGATCAGCGCATCTTCAACGCGACCGTTCTCCGGGCGTTCGACGAGCTCTCCGAGCGGTTCGGAGAGCAGTTGAGGGAACTCTCCGAGCGGCTCTCAAGTGACCTGTACGGCACGCTCGAGCAGCAACAGGAGCAGCAGCGTGGCCAGCAGCTTGCAGAGACCTCGGCCCTTCGAGACCGCCTCACCCGCCTGCTCGACGAGCTCGAGGAGCGCGTCTACCGGCTCGAGCGGCGGCCGGCCGGCACGGAAAGCTCAGTCCCGGCTCCGGTTCCGGAGGGGGACGTCTCCCAGCCGCCGTTCGACTACTTCTCGCTGGAGATGCGGATCCGCGGCCCACGAGCGGGCATCCGGGAACGCCAGCGGATCTACGTCGATGCGTTCCGGGACGCGGCGCCCGTGCTCGACGTCGGCGTGGGTCGGGGCGAGTTTCTCGAGCTCCTCGGCGAGGCGGGAATCGACGCTCGGGGAATCGAGCTCGACGATGAGCTCGTCGAGTACGGGCGCTCGCAGGGTCTTTCGGTCGACCACGCCGACGCGGTGGCCCACCTCGAGGGGCTCGAGGACGGCTCGCTGGGCGGAATCTTCGCGGCCCAGCTCGTCGAGCACCTGCCGCCTGCGGCGCTCGTTCGCTTCCTGACGCTGGCTGCGGCGAAGCTCCGGCCTGACGGGCTGCTCGTCGCCGAAACGATCAATCCGCTGTCGCTTGTCGCACTCAGGCACTACTTCGCCGACCCGACTCACGTCCAGCCTCTCGTCCCGCAGACGCTCGAGGTGCTCGCCCGCCAGGCGGGATTCCGGCGGACCGAGCTGCGATTCCTGAACGAGCCCCCGCAGGAGGAACGGCTGCGCCCGGTTGAGCTGCCGTCCGGCTCGGAGTTCGACGAGGCCCGCACCGCGCTCACGAGCAACGTCGAGCTTCTGAACACAGTCGTCTTCGGGCCACAGGACTACGCGTTGCACGCCTGGGCATGAGGGTCGCCGTCTGCCACCCCCAGGTGCCCTTCGAGCGAGGGGGCGCCGAGATCCTGTCGGAAGGGCTCGTCCGCGAGCTTCGTGCGCGAGACCACGAGGCGGAGCTCGTCACGATCCCGTTTCGCTGGTATCCGGGCGCGAAGGTGTTGGACCAGGCGCTTCTCTGGCGGCTCGCCGACCTCGAAGAGGCGCAGGGCCGGCCCATCGACCTCGTCGTCGCGACGAAGTTCCCCTCCTACGTCGTCCGGCACTCGAACAAGGTCGTCTGGCTCGTCCATCAATTCCGCCAGGCCTATGACCTCGACCGCACCGACCTCGGCCAGTTCGGCGAGGACCCGGCCGGCCGCGCTGCGAGAAACGCGGTGCAGCGTCTGGACGAGACGACGCTCGGCGAGGCTCGCCGACTGTTCGCGATCTCCCGGAACGTGGCCGATCGGCTCCGCGAGTCGACGGGGCTCCAGGCCGAAGTGCTGTCCCCGCCGCCGCAGGACCTCCCGTTTCGGTGCGAGGGCTACGGCGATTTCGTCCTTTCCGTCGGCAGGCTCGACCGGGCGAAGCGGCTCGATCTGCTCCTTCGCGCCGCGGGGGAGCAGGACGACCTCCGTATCGTGATCGCAGGCGACGGCCCGGACCGGGAGCGCCTCGAGCGGTTGACCCGCGAGCTGCGGCTCGACGGACGCGTCACCTTCGCCGGCAGGGTCGGCGGCGAGGAGCTCACTGATCTCTACGCCCGATGTCTCGCGGTTTTCTACGCGCCCCTCGACGAAGATCTCGGGCTTGTCCCGTTCGAGGCGTTCCGGTCGGAGAAGCCAGTCGTGACGACACGAGACGCCGGTGGGCCGCTCGAGGTCGTCTCCGACGGCAGCACCGGGCTCGTGGTCGACCCGAGCGGCCGGTCCATCGCCGAGGCGCTCAGCTGGCTCGGCGCCAACCGAGGCGAGGCCGAGGCCTTCGGGCGCCGCGGACGCGAGCTCGCCGAACGGGTCACGTGGGACGCCGTTGTCGCAACGCTGCTGGGCCTGTGAAGGTCGCCTACTACTCCCCTCTGCCCCCGGAGCGCTCCGGGATCGCCGACTACAGCGCGCTGCTGCTGCCCGAGCTGGAGAAGCGGATGGCCGTGCACGTCGTGAAACGGGGCTCGAAGCGACTGCCGCGGGACACGGACGTGTCGCTGTACCACATCGGGAACAACCCGGATGTCCACGACTGGATCGTCGCCGCGCTCGAGAAGCGCCGCGGCGTCGTCGTCCTCCACGACTTCGTTCTTCACCACCTGATCGGCGGGCTGACGCTCGGGCGCGGGGACCGTGAGGGCTATCTGGATGCGATGCAGCGCGAAGCCGGCTTCGTCGGCCGGCTTCTCGGCCACGCTGTCGTCGACGGGCTCCTGCCGCCGCTCTGGGAATCCCGGGCGCACGAGTTTCCGCTCGCGGGCACGATCCTCGATCGCGCAGACGGCGTCGTCGTGCATTCGCACTACGTCGAGGAGCTGTCGAGAGCGGCGGGCTACCAGCGGCCGATCTGGCGCATTCCGCTTCCCGCTTGGCCCGACCCCCCGCGGGCGACGCCCGTCAGCTTCCCCGAGGGTCGGAGCCCGGTCATCGGCTGCCTCGGGAATCTCAATCCGGCAAAGCGGATCCCGGAGCTCCTCGCCGCGTTCGCCCGCCTTCGCGAGACTCATCCGGCGGCCCTGCTCGTGCTCGCGGGCGCGATGTCGCCGAGATTCGACCTCGACGAGCCGCTCGAGGCCAACGGCCTGCTTGTCGGTGAGGACGTGCTAGTCCACGGCTATGTCCCGGAGGACGAGCTCTGGGCCCTGATGGCCTCCTGCGACGTGTGCGTGAACCTCCGCTGGCCTACGATGGGCGAGACCTCGGCCGCAGCAGTGCAGGCGCTCGCGCTCGGCAAACCCCTCGTCGTCAGCGACGTCGGCTGGTTTTCGGAGCTGCCCGACGAGGTCGCGATCAAGATCCCGGTCGACTCGCTCGAGACGGAGATGCTGTCCTCGGTGCTCGCGCTGCTTGCCGACGACGCAGGCCTGCGACGGCGAATGGGAGAGGCGTCGCTCGCCTACGTCGCCCGGGAGCATTCGCTGGGGCGAGTGGCCGATCTCTACGCACGCGCTCTGGAGGACGCCGCGGGCCGCGACGCGGTGGTCGACTCGGTGCTCGGTGAGGTCGGGCGGGCGGCCGCAGAGATCGGGATCGAGCCCGATGGAGACGAGCTGGCCGCTGTCGGCGCTCGGATCAGGGAGATCCGCCTCGGCGGCTGATCGTTTCCGGCTTACAGCTTGCGCAGCCGCTCCGGGTGCTTGCGCACGAAGCGGAGGATCGCCCCCCAGTGCCAGAGCGTTCGGCGGGTCAGGAACCGATTGTCGGTGACGGCCTGGTGCTCGTGGAAGACGACTGCGTCGGGGACGTACCAGCGCTCCCAGCCCGCCTTGGCAGCCCGGTAGCAGAGGTCGATGTCCTCGCCGTAGAGTCGGAAGCCGGCGTCGAAGCCGCCGAGCTCGTCGATGAGCTCGCGCCGTAGCATCAGGAACGCGCCGAGCAGCCAGTCCGCCTCCGCCGGCGCTGTGGGCTGCTCGTCGAACATGTAATGAGAGCGCTGACGTTGCTGCGGCCGGAGCAGCCAGCGCGCGGGCGTTCGGCGCACCAGCGTCCCCGAAACGGTGGGAAAACGGCGGCGGGACGCCTGCCACGTCCCGTCGGGATTGAGCAGGCGGGGGCCGGCGATCCCGCAGCGGGGCCGGCCGGCGAGGAAGTCGCGCAGCGCCGCGACGGCGTCCGGAGCCGCCTTCGTGTCCGGATTGGCCACGACGACGAACGGCGCGGTTGTCATCGCGAAACCGCGGTTCGCGTTCGCCGCGAAGCCCGCCGCGCGCTTGTTCGCGACCAGGCTGACGCCCTCGGGAAGCGACACCGGAGCGGGCGGGTTCGAGACGACGATGATCTCGCCGACCTGGGGCGCGAGCGCGGCGAGGCAGCCGTCGAGCTCGGGAACCGAGCCGTGCGTGACGACGACGGCGGCGACATCTTCCCTCACAGCAGCTCCCGGTAGACGTCGAGCGTCCGCCGGGCGCATTCCGCCCAGCTGTAGCGACGAACGTGCTCGAGGCCGGCCGCGACGAGGCGCTCGCGCTCGGCAAGGGCCCGCTCGACCCCGGCGGCGAGCGCGGCCGGGTCGCCGGGCTCCACGAGCAGCGCCGCCTCTCCCGCCACCTCGGGGAGCGCACCGGCGTTCGAGGCGACCACGGGAACTCCGGAGGCCATGGCCTCGAGCAAAGGCAGTCCGAAGCCCTCGTACCGAGAGGGAAAGACGAGGCACGCGGCGCCCCGGTAGAGCGTGGCGAGCTCCTCGCGGTCGACGTGGCCGGCCAGCTCCACGCGCCGCTCGAGTCCCAGCCGCCGAACGGTCTCGCGAAACGCATCCCCGCCGCGCCGCTCGCTCCCGACGACGAGCAGCTGCAGCTCGCGGTCGAGAAGCGCGAGCGCCTCGAGAGCGGTCAGCGGATCCTTGCGCGGTTGGATACCCCCGACGAAGAGGGCGTACGGCGGCCCCTCGCGGGCCTTTCCGTTCGGGTGGAAGAGCGGGTCGACCCCGTTCGGCGTGACCGCGATCTTCTCGGGCCGGATGCCGTAGCGCTCGACGAGGTCGCGCTTCGTCCATTCCGAGACGGCAAGGACGCGGTCGGCGCGCCGAACCGCGCGGGGGACGAGCGTGCGAAAGAGCAAGCGGTCGCGGGCGCTCATCAGTCCGGGGAGCCGCTCGAACGAGAGGTCGTGGACGGTGACGACTGCGCGGCCGCGGTACGCCGGAGGCACGACGTAGTTGAAGTGGGAAAGCTCGGGCCGAAGCCGCCGCAGAAGCCGCGGCAGCGTGACGGCCATGCGCAGCGACTGACTCTGCGCCGGCAGCTCGATCGACTCGACGCCGCCGGGGACGAGCTCGGGGCGACGGGTGACCGCGGCGAGGCGCTCGCGGTCGGCAATCGGCGCCAGCTCGCGCAGGAGGTTCTCGACGTACGTCTCGTCGCCCGTCCGTCGCCGACCGAGCACGTCTGCGTCGATGACGACGAGGGGCTTCATCCGGCCGCCTCGCTGTAGACGTCTCGCGTCGCCCGCGCGGCGCGCTCCCACGTGTACTCGCCGGCTCGGGCAGGGCCGAGCGGCCCGAGCTCGTCGCTGCGCTCGATCGCCTTGCGCAGGCCGGCGGCGATCGAGCTCGGGTCCTTCGGATCGACGGCAACCGCGATTCCGTCGGCGAACTCGGCGAACGGCGGCCCTGCGGACGTGACGACGGCGGCGCCGCTGGCCATCGCCTCGAGCACGGGCAGCCCGAAGCCCTCGTAGAGCGAGACGTAGGCGACGCAGGCCGCTCCGCGGTAGAGCCGGGCGAGCTCCTCGTCGTCGACAGTGGGCAGCCAGCGAACCCGCGCGCCCCCGACGGTGACTCCACCCCAGCCCGCGGAGCCGACGACGCGCAGCTCGCAGTCGCCCAGCTTGGCGAGCCGAAAGCCTTCAACGAGGCGGGCGAGGTTCTTGCGCGGCTCGAGCGTGGCGACCGCGAGCACGTACCGGCCTTCCGTCCGGGGGCCGGTGGCGGTGAAGGGGGCGCCGACTCCGTAGGGAATGACGCGCACCTTCGCAGCCGGCACGCCGAGCAGCTCCCGCAGCTCTCCGGCCGTGAAGCGCGAGCCGGTGACGATCGTGTGCGCGGCGGTCACGACCCTCGGCAGCGCGAAAGCGGTGTAGGAGCGAGTCCAGCGGTTGAACGCCGCGGGATGGCGCAGCACGGCGAGGTCGTGGATCGTGACGACGAGCGGTACTCGTGACCGAAACGGCGCGCGGGCCGAGGGACAGTGGAGAACCTCGACCCGGTCGCGCCGCGCTGCCGCCGGCAATGCGGCCAGGTACCAGGCCGTGTCGCGGACGATGCGCGTGCCCCGGCCCGGGCCGCCGAACGAGTACCGCCGTAGCTGGAGCGAGTCCTCGTCCTCGAGCTCGGCGAGCAGGCCGGTGATGTAGCGGGCCGTTCCCGCGCGCGTGAGGGCGAGCGGCGAGACGTCGATTCCGACTCGAAGCGGCATGACCTCAGTGTCTCAGAGCAGTGAGGAATAGCCCTCGAGGTGAGCCTCGCCGCACGCGCGCCACGTAAAACGGCCGGCCTGGGCGAGTCCCTTCGCGGCCAGGCTCCCGCCCTCGGCGAGTGCGCCCTCGATCGCGGCCGCGAGCGCCTCCGGGCTGCGGGGATCGGCCCGGAGCGCGGCGTCGCCGCAGGCCTCGTCGAGCGACGGATGCGCCGAGGCGACGACCGGCGTGCCGCAGGCCAACGCCTCGACGACCGGGATGCCGAAGCCCTCGAAGAGCGACGGGTAGGCGAATGCGCTCGCGCCGCGGTAGAGCGCGGCGAGCTCCTCGTCGGGGACGAATCCGAGCCCGCGCACGCCCTTTCCGGCGAGCGGAATGTCGGCCCACCGCACTTCGGCTCCCGCGACGACGAGCTCCAGCTCGGGACGGCGCGCGCGAACGAGCGCGAACGCCTCGACCAGCGCGGCGAGGTTCTTGCGCGGCTCGAGCGTGGAGACGGCGAGGACGTACGGAACACCCGCCCCACCCGGCTCGGCGCGCTCACCCTCCGGCGTGAAGCGCTCGTCGACGCCGGGATAGGCGACCCGGATGCGCTCGCGGGGGACACGCAGCAGCTCGGCCGCGTCGCCGGCGGTGAACTCCGAGATCGCAAACAGGAGGTCGCAAGTGCGGGCCGCGTTCCGGTACTTGCGCCCGTGCATGCGCCTCGTCAGCGGCGCGACAGACCCCGGGAAGCGCAGCGGAACGAGGTCGTAGATCGTCGTCGTCCGCAAACCGGCGAGCTGGCGGGGATACATCCAGTCGGAGAAGTGGAAGACGTCGAAGCGCCCGGCGAGGCGCTCGACCGCGGGCCGCCCCAGCCGGCTCCAGCCCGTGCGCCACGACGTGGAAGGGGGCGGGATCGTGTAGACGCGCTGTTCGACCTGGAGCCCCGCGAATGTCTCGCGGATGCGCCGCGACCCGCGCGGCCCGGCGACGGCGAATGCGACGAGCTCGTGCTCGGGCCCCGCCTCCGCGAGCCCCCGGAGCATGCCCAGCAGGTAGTTGCCGATGCCGGTTCGGGGCAGAGAGAGCGGCGTGACGTCGACGACGATCCGCACGGCGAGTCCGCTACTCGGGCAACGGCAGCACGAGCGGAGTCGACCCGAGATCGCCGAACCACGCAATTCCCTCGCGGACGAGGTCGATTTTCAGCTCGCCGCTCTCGCCCGGAACGTCGGCCGGGATCGTGACGTCGACCGAGACCGATGCTCCCGGCGCCAGCGAGTGCGGAAGCGGCGTGCGGGGCAGCTCGGCGCGGCCCTCCGGCCGGTCGAGATACGGGCCGATGTTGATCGTGCCCGGCGCATACGGGCCTGTCCCTCCCGCCGGCCAGAAGCTCCGGCCCGTGTTCGTGACGGTGACGAGAACCGACCAGCCGCGCCCGGCAGGCTGCCGTCGCCAGTCCCCGGCCCGCTCGATTCCCGCGCGGAATGCGTTCTCGTCCCCGGCGAGCTCGGCCGGGAGCGGGCGGCTGGCGAGGAACGTGTTCGTGTCTGGATGGCGGAGGCGCTGCTCGAGGTCGGCGAGCGCGTCATCCGGGTCGCTGACGTCGAAGAGGTCGTCGACCGGCGCGACGCGCGTGATTGCCTCGAAGCCGGCGTCGTCGAGCACCTCGGCCAGATACTCGGGGTCGAACGGAGACTCGAGCGTTCCGTACTCCTCCATCTCCGCGATCAAGGTCTGCTCTCCTTCTGAGCCGGGCGTCGGACGAACGCCTTCCTGGACGTAGATCCTGCCACCGGGCACGAGCGCGTCATGGAGCACGTGCAGCGTTCCGCGCTCGTCCTCGAGATGGTGCAGGGCGTCGTAGAGGACGACGGCGTCGAAGCGATCCCGCCAGGGGATCTCGAGCGCGGCGAATGCATGGAACTCGGCGAGAGGCTCCAGCTCCATCCAGACCGGCCCGACCCTGGCGATACGTTCCCGCGCGATACGGACCATGTCCTCCGAGACGTCGATTCCGGTCACCCAGTAGCCGCAGCGCGCGAGGAACTCGCTGAGCCAGCCCGGCCCGCAGCCGACGTCGAGGATCTGGGCCCTCACGCCGAGCCCCAGCCGGTCGACGATGTGCGCGAACGTCCGCAGGCACGCGGCCAGCTCGAAGGACGGCGGAACGCTGAACGGCTTGCGCCAGAGCCACTCCTCGCCCTCGGGCCCGAGCCGCTCGACGTACTCGCGATGACCCTGTTGGTAGTCCTGGCCGAGGCTCGGCAGACGGCCGCCGCGCCCCCGGCGGAGGCGTCCGGTCAGAAAACGACCCGCCACTAGACTGGCCCCCCGTGTCCCTGTACGCGGATCTCTACCGCTACCGCGAGCTCTTCCTGAATCTCTTCCGGCGCGATCTGGAGGTCAGGTACCGAGGCTCGGCCCTCGGGCTCGTCTGGACGCTCGTCAATCCGCTCGTGCTGATGGGCGTCTACACGCTGCTCTTCTCGATGCTCTTGCGGGCGGTCTCGGTCGACCACTTCCCGCTCTTCGTGCTCGCGGGGCTGCTGACGTGGGTCTTCTTCCAGTCCGCCGTCCAGGGCTCGAGCACGAGCCTGGTCGCTCATGCCGGCCTCGTGAAGCAGGTGCGATTTCCGCGCCAGCTCCTGCCGCTCTCGGTCGTGGGCTCGACCCTCGTCACCTTCTTCGCCATGCTCGTGGTCATTCTCCCCTTCAACCTGGCGTTGATCCCGGAGACTCGCTCGACCTTCTGGGCCGCGCTCCCGCTGATCGTTCCCCTCGTCGCCCTCGTCTGCGGGCTCGCCGTGCTCGTGGCGAGCGTGAACGTCCTGTTCCGCGACGTCGAGCATCTCGTGGCGACGATCATGCTCCCCTGGTTCGTCCTGACGCCGATCTTCTACACGTTCGACGACCTGCCCGGCGTCGGCGACCGGCAGTGGGTCGTCGACCTCATGCACTACGGCAACTTCCTCGTGCCCTTCGTCCAGGCGATCCGCGATCCCCTCTTCTTCGGAGACATGCCCGCCGTGGGCGACGTCGTGTACACGCTCGTTGCGGCGCTCGCGGCTCTCGGCCTCGGCGCACTGGTCTTCAGGCGGGTCGACGACCGGCTCGCTGCAGAGCTCTAGGCTCGAGTCGGACGACGATCCGGCCGTCGCAGAGCCAGGGCTCCTCGAGGCGGCCCTGGTCGAGCGCCGGGAGGCCTTCCACCTCTTCTGCCCACGGTGCACGGGCGATGGCCTCTGTGACGAGCGAGGGGCACAGAAGCGGATGCTCGAACGCCGGCGCCCGGCCGAATCCGGGGCGCCAGTGGTCGAGTGCGCTCGACCGCCGTCGGGCGAGGAAGCCGCCCGTGACCGCCACCGAGCCCGCGACCACCGCGTAGCCCTCCTCGTGGGCGTCGAGGACGCGCCGGCTCCAGTCCGTGGCGGGGAGGCACCCCGCGGCCAGAAACGCCGTCGCCTCGCCCTCGTCGGCGACCGGATCTTCCTGCGCCGCCAGCGCGGCGGCCGTCGCGTCGCGGAGCTCGGCCGGCCCCTCGCCGACGCGGACCGCGAGCGTGCGAGCGGAGAGACGTGGCTCGACGTCGACGTCGAGCTCGAGGCGCTCGTTGCCGAGATCGGCGAACCAGGACCGACCCTCGTCCACGAGGTCGAGCGCGAGGCGGTACCGCCCGGGCGGGATCGGGGCCCGGATCGTGACGAAGACGGAGATCCGCTCGCCCGGCGCGACCACGCTCGGCAGAAGGATGAAGGCGGGAGACCAGACGATCGCGTTCCCGCGCAGGTCGAGCCAGTGGTATCCGAGGTGGATCCCGGTGCCCGGCTGAGATCGCCACGCCACCGAGCCGGCGTTCTCGAGCTCGACCTGACCGACCGCGGTGGCGCCCGCCCGATGCGGCGGCAGCCGGTAACCGACCCAGCGGACGGCAAGCGGACCGGCGGCAACCTGGTGCGGGGGAGCCGGCAGCATCCGATTAGTCTAGAAATGTGTCCGAGCCTCTCCTCGTGCGAGCCTGCCGCCGCGAGGCGGTAGAGCGAACACCAGTCTGGTTCATGCGCCAGGCCGGGCGCTCGCTTTCGGGCTACCGCGAGCTGCGCAAGCGATACACGCTCTTCGAGGTCTGCCGCCAACCGGAGCTCTGCGCCGAGGTCACGCTCGAGCCCGTGCGCGTGCACGGCGTGGACGCCGCGGTCATGTTCGCCGACATCATGCTCCCTGTTCTCGGCATGGGCATCGAGGTCGAGCTCGTCGAGAGCATCGGCCCGGTGATCGAGAAGCCTGTCCGAACCGCCGACGGCGTCGAGGCCCTACTCGTCCCCGATCCGGACGACTCGGTGCCGTTCATCCTCGAAGCAGTGAAGCTCGTTCGGGCGGGGCTCGAGCCCGAGCAGGCGCTCGTCGGCTTCTGCGGCGGGCCGTTCACGGTCGCGGGCTACCTCGTCGAAGGGAAGCCGACCCGCGACTTCGTGCAGACGAAGCGGCTCATGTACGCCGCGCCCGAGGTCTGGCACGGCCTGATGGAGAAGCTGACCGAGACCTCGATCCGGTATCTCCAGGCGCAAGTCGCCGCCGGCCTGGACGTCGTCCAGCTCTTCGACTCGTGGGCCGGGGCCCTCTCCGTGCCGGATTACGAGGAGTTCGCTGCGCCCTACTCGCAGCGGATCCTCGAGGCGCTCGAGGTGCCGACGATCCACTTCGCGACCGGCGCGACGCATCTCCTCGAGTCGATCGTCTCGGCCGGCGGCGACGTGATCGGGCTCGACTGGCGGCTCCCTCTCGGCGAGGCCTGGGAGCTCGTCGGTTACGAGCGCGGCGTTCAGGGCAACCTCGACCCTGCTCTCCTGCTCGGCCCGTGGGCTCGCGCAGAGGCGGCGGCGCACCGGATCCTCGAGGAGGCCGGCGGAAGGCCTGGACACGTCTTCAATCTCGGCCACGGCGTCCTGCCCGACACCGACCCGGCCGACCTCCGGCGCCTCGTCGAGCTCGTGCACGAGCGCACGGCCTCGGTCGCAGCGTGAAGCTCGCGGTCATTCTCATGGCCTACGGAAGCCCCTCGACTCCGGAGGACATCCCCGCCTATCTCGCGGACATTCGCGAGGGCCGGCCGGTCTCTCCGGAGGCGATCGAGGAGCTGACCGAGCGGTATCGGCGGATCGGGGGCCGCTCGCCGCTCGACGAGGTCACGGAGCGACAGCGCGCAGCGCTCGAGCAGGAGCTCGGCGTGCCCGTGTTCGTCGGGATGAAGCACTGGCGTCCGCGCATCTCGGACGCTGTCGAGCGGGCCCTGGACGGTGGGGCCGACACGATCGTCGGCCTCGTGCTCGCTCCGCACTACTCGAAGCTCTCGGTCGCCGGCTACCGCGAGCGGCTGCTCGACGCGCTCGACGAACGGGCGGAAGCTCGCTTCGTCGAGAGCTGGAACACACACGAGCCCTACATCGACGTGCTCGCCGAGCGCGTCCGCGGAACCGATGCGCACGTCGTCTTCACCGCGCACAGCCTGCCGGCGCGCATCCTCGACGAGGGCGACCCGTACCGCGACCAGCTGCTGGAGACGTCCCAGCTCGTGGTCGAGAAGGCGGGCCTGCGGAGCTGGTCCTTCGCCTTTCAAAGCGCGAGCCCGACCGGGGAACCCTGGCTCGGCCCCGACATCCTCGAGGAGCTCGATTCGCTCGCGGCGGCCGGGGCCCGCAAGGTGCTCGTCGCTCCGATCGGCTTCGTCTCCGACCACCTCGAGATCCTCTGGGACCTCGACATCGAGGCCCGCGAGCGAGCACGAGAGCTCGGGCTCGAGCTGGAGCGCATCGACTCGCTGAACGACGATCCAGCCTTCGTCGAGGGGCTGGCCGCCCTGGTTCGGGAGGCTGTTTCAGTACCCTCAACGGAATGAGAAACGGAGCGATCCTCGCGGATCACGTGAGCCGCCTCTTCCGCGTCAATCCGCAGCGGCACATGACTCTGAAGGAGCTGATCGTCCGGCGTGGAGAGCGGCGTGCGACCGAGATCTGGGCGGTCCGAGACGTCTCGTTCGAGATCGAGCCCGGGGAAGCCGTCGGTGTCGTGGGGCGGAACGGCTCCGGGAAAACGACCCTGCTCCGCCTGATCGCGGGAATCTTCGCTCCGACGAGCGGCCGCCTCGAGACAGGCGGGTCGGTGGGCTCGCTGCTCGGCCTCGGCGCCGGCTTTCACCCGGAGTTCACCGGGCGCGAGAACGTCTACCTGAACGGCGCCATCCACGGGCTGAAGCGCGCGTACATCACCGAGCGCATGGACGAGATCGTGTCCTTCGCCGAGCTCGAGCGATTCATCGACCTCCCGGTGCGGACGTACTCCGCGGGCATGTACATGCGGCTCGGCTTTGCGCTCGCCACGCACCTCGACGCCGACGTCATCCTGCTCGACGAGGTCTTCTCCGTCGGGGACGAGGCGTTTCAGCGCAAGTGCTTCGGCAAGATCTTCGAGTTCAAGAGCCGCGGCGGGACGATTCTCTTCGTTTCGCACAGCGCGTCCCAGGTCGAGAGCCTCTGCGAGCGCGCGATCCTGTTGCGGGCGGGGCAGGTCGAGTTCGACGGCGAGACGCACGAAGCGGTGGCTCGCTACCACCGGCTGCTCGCCGCGGACGAGGATCCGGACGAGAAGCAGGTGGGGCTCTACGAGTGGGGAAGCGGGGAGGCGCGGGTCGCGGAGCTCGTGCTCGAGGACGCTGACGGCGTCGAACGACGGCAGTACCGGTCCGGAGAGCGCCTGGTGGCGCGGCTGCTGATCGAGCGCTCCGGCGCGCTCCCTGCTCCACGGCTCACGGCCGAGTTCCGCCGGCAGGGAGCCGGGCTCGTCGGCGCCGTCGAGCGCGACCTCGGTGAGCTCGGCTGGGACGAGGCGGGGGAGGGGCTCTGGATCCGCTTCGAGCTGCCAGAGCTGCCGCTCGCGGACGGGCGGTTCGAGCTTGGCGTCGCGCTCACCGATCCGGAGGGCTCGCACGTGTACCACCACCGGGAGCGCGCGGCGGAGTTTCTCGTCTACCCGGAGGACGGTCTCCGCGGAACGGTTCGGCTCGAGGCCGAGTGGTCGCGGCTCGATGAGTCCAGTGAGGTGGAGACGGCGTGAGCTCGCGCACCTGCCCCGACTGGCCCGCGCTCACGGAGATCGCGCCTGATCTCCAGTTCAAGCATTACACCGTGGCCGAGGCGAAGCTTCCGGCGGAGGCGCTCGTTACCCTGCCCGACGTGCCGCTCGAGGCGGTCGCAATCTGCGCCGACCTCGATCACAACGTCTTTTACGCACAGCACACGGATCCCAAGGTGGCCCAGGCGCTGAGCGACACGCACTGGTACGAGGTGCGCGAGTGGACGACCACCGGGCCCGGCACTGGCGCGGCCTAGATGACGTGCCTCAAGACGTTGTGAACGGCTGAGAGGCCGTCCGGGCCCTTCCCGAGGCTGTGGGTCTGCGAGGACTCACGACCGAAGGAGGGCCCGGATGCACCAGCACGCTAACGCCAAGCTCGGACTGGCCGGACGCCACGCGCTCGTGCTCGACGTCGAGCGCGGCTGCTCGCTGAGAGAAGCGGCGAGAGGCCGCGGCGTCTCGCCGGCGACCGCCTGCAAGTGGTGGCGCCGCTGGCAAGAGGCGAGCGAGGAGGAGCGGGCGAGCCTCGCCTGCCTGCACGACCGCTCCTCGCGCCCGCACCGCTGCCCGCGGGTGCTCAGCGCAATCGAGCAGCGCCGGATCGTCGCCGCCAGACGCCGCTCGGGCTGGGGACCGCGGCTGATCGCGGGCGAGACCGGCCACGCGCACGCGACCGTCTGGCGGACGCTCAGGCGGGCCGGCATCTCGCGCCCGCCGCGGCCCGCGCGCGAGCAGGTCGTCCGCTACGAGTGGCCCTGCCCGGGCGACCTGCTCCACATCGACAGCAAACGCTTCGTGCGCTTCACGCGCCCCGGGCACGCGGTCACCGGCCTCCGCGACCGGACGGCAGCCGAGAAGCGGATGGGGGTCGGCTACGAGTTCGTGCACTCGACCGTCGACGACCACTCGCGGCTCGCCTACTCGGAGCTCCACCGCGACGAGCGGGCGGCGACCGTCGTCGGCTTCCTCGAGCGGGCGCTCGCCTTCTACGCGGCACACGGGATCGAGGCCAAGCGGCTGCTCTCCGACAACGCCTTCTGCTACACGCACAACCGCGCGCTCGCCGAGCTGCTCACGAAGCGGGGCATCCGCCACCTGCGGATCAGGCCGCGGCGGCCGCAGACGAACGGGAAGGTCGAGCGCTACCAGCAGACGCTCAAGCGCGAGTGGGCGCTCGGACAGGTCTACCGCTCGAGCGACCATCGGGCGGCTGCTCTGTCACACTGGCTTCGCTACTACAACGAGCGCAGGCCGCACAGCTCACTGGGAGGGCGACCGCCGATCAGCCGCGTTCACAACCTGTCGAGGCAGGACACCTAGAGCCGGTTTCCTGAGGGCGGCACCGCCAGCGGCGCCCGGGGTTCCAATTTCGTCACACCCGCGTCACAGACACGCGCGCATTTTCGGGCTAGGCTGAAACCGGTGGGTGGCCCGCGGCCGGCCCCTCGGGCCTGGCTATTTCGGACAGGGGGCGCGTGTTGAGCACGTTGGTGGCCGTCGCCCAGCCGCGGCGGGCCGTGGCGACCGCGAGCGGCATGTTGCCGAGGCCGCGGACGGAATGGGCATCGGTCGAGCAGAGGACGGGGACGCCGGCCTCGACCGCGAGGCGGACGTTCTCGTCGCGGAGGTCGAGCCGGTCGGGCAGGCCGTTGACCTCGACGGCGATCCCGGTCTCGAGCGCCACCTCGAACACCCGCTCGAGGTCGAGCGCGTTCTCCGGGCGATGGTTGATGATCCGCCCCTTCGGGTGGCTCAGGCCGCGCACCGCGGGGTGACGCATCGCCTCGATCGTCCGCCCCGTCAGCTCGTCCCTCGGCGCGCGCTGCCCGGCATGGACGCTCGCCATCACCCAGTCGAGCTCGCCCAGGACGTCGTCGGGGAGGTCGAGCGAGCCGTCCGGCAGGATGTCGCACTCGATCCCACGCAACACGCGGAAGGGGCCAAGGAGCCCGTTCGCCGCTGCGATCTCCTCGCCCTGGCGCCGCACATCGTCCGCGTCGAGCCCGGGCACGACTCGCACGTTCCGCGTGTGGTCGCAGATCGCGAGGTACTCGTAGCCGCGGGCGAGCGCCGCCTCGGCCATCTCGAGCACGCTCGCCTTGCCGTCCGACCACGTCGAGTGGACGTGGAGGTCGCCGCGGATGTCGCCGACCTCGAGCAGCGGCGGGGGCTCGCCGCGGAAGGGGCGCTCGCGGAGCTCCGGCGGGCAGTAGGGGATTCCGAGCTCGCCGTAGACCGTCTCTTCGTCCGGTGCGTCGGGAAGGGGCTCGAGCGCGGCGACGTACTCGAGCGACCCGGTGGCCCGCAGGAGCTCGGTCCCGAAGCGGCGCGGCTCGGCAACGACGAGCTCGACCGGAACGCCCTCGACCGTGACGCCGAGCGCCCGCCGCTGACCATGCTCGACGATCGCCACGATCTGCGGCAGCCGCTCGAAGCGCTCGAGCACGGGCTTCGGGCGCGAGGCTGAACAGACCACGGCGAACTCCTCCGAGGCGTCGCGCCAGCGGCGCGGATCACCGGCGACCACGCCGCCGAGAGCCTCGGCAATTCCCTCGAGCAGCGCTCGCGCGCGGTTCAACAGCATCCCCCGACGCGGTCGTGGGCGCTGCTCCCGTGTGAGCGCCTCGAGCAGCTTCGCCTCCGTCTTGGGCCCGATGCCCGGGACGCCCGCGAGCCGACCCTCTGCCGCCGCGGCCCGGAACTCCTCCGCCGTGCGCACGCCGAGCGCGCGCCCGATCTCGACGGCCCGCTTCGGCCCCCCCGTCTCGACGAGCTCCCGCAACCGCGATTCGATCCCGGGCCCGATCCCGCGCAACTCGCGGACGCGCCCGGCCCGCACGAGGCCGGCGATCGGCGCCTTCGTCTCTCGGATCAGCTCCGCCGCGCGGCGGTACGCCCGCGCCGTGTAGTAGCTCGCGCCGGCGAGGTCGAGAACCGAGGCGAGGCTCTCGAGTCGGTCGGCGATCTCGGCGTTGTCGAGTGCGGGATACGCTCTGCCGGACATGCCCTCCATCGTGGTTCCCTTTCGGGCGGGCAAGACACGCATCGAGGCACACGGACGGGAAGCGCTCGCGCGCGCGATGCTCGAGGACGTGCTCGCCGCCTGCCGCGAGGTCGGCGAGACGATCGTCGCAGATGCCGGGGGCGGCCAGGGCGCGGCCGTGCAGGAAGCGCTGGCGTCGGTGGACGGCGCCGTCGCGATCGTGAACGCCGACCTGCCGTGTGTGACCGCCGAGGACGTGCGTGCGCTTCTGGCAGCGCTCCCCGAGCGGGGACTCGCCGTCGCGCCGGCCACCGACGGGACGACGAACGCGCTGGCGCTCACCGACCCGGCCCTCTTCGCGCCGCTCTATGGAGCGGGGAGCGCCGAGGAGTTCCGCTCGCACGCCTCCCAGCTCGGAGTGGCGTCGGCGGTCGTCTTCCGCCCGAACCTCGCCGACGACGTCGACACCGCTGAAGACCTGGCTCGACTCGGAGAACGGCTGGGACCGAACACGAGAGCCGCGCTGTGAAGGTCGCCCTCCTCGCCGGCGGTTTCGGCGGCGCCCGGCTCGCACGTGCCCTCGCCGAGGCCGGCGTCGAGCTGACCGTGATCGGCAACGTCGGCGACGATGCGGAGGTCCTCGGCCTCCACGTCTCGCCCGATCTCGACTCGATCCTCTACGCGCTCGCCGGGCTCGGCGACGAGGAGCGCGGCTGGGGGCGCCGGGACGAGACCTGGAACGCGCTCGAGACCGTGGGCGCTCTTGGAGGCGAGACCTGGTTCCAGCTGGGCGACCGCGACCTCGGGCTGCACATCCTCCGCTCGCGCGCCCTGCGCGCCGGCGAATCGCTGTCCGCGTTCACGAAGCGCGTGGCTTCGGCGCTCGGCGTCGAAGCCGAGCTGCTGCCGGCGACCGACGATCCGCTCCCTACGTGGGTTGAGACTCCCGCCGGCGATTTCCCCCTTCAGGACTGGTACGTGGGGCGCGGCCACCGCGACGAGGTGACGGGCGTGCGATACGAGGGCGACGCGAAGGCAGCGCCGGGCGTACTGGATGCGCTCGCAACGGCTGACCTGATCGCGATTGCGCCCAGCAATCCCTACCTCAGCATCGGGCCGATCCTCGCCGTCCAGGGAATCCGCGCCGCCCTCGAGCAGCGCGGCGTCCCGGCGGTTGCGGTCAGCCCGCTGATCGGCGGCCGCACCGTGAAGGGCCCGGCCGCCAAGATGCTGGAGCGCTTCGCCGGCGGCACCGAACCGAAGCAAGTAACACAGTGTTACAAGGGATTGATCGACGCGCTCGTCATCGACGAGGCGGACGATCCCGCCGGGCTGGACGTCACGCCGGTGGTTACGCGGACGCTGATGGACGGCCCCGAGGGTCGGCGCCGGGTGGCCGAAGCGGTGCTGGACATCGCGGCGGTCGCGAGATGAGAGTCGCCATCCTCGGTGGCACGGGGAAGTTCGGGCGGGCGCTCGCGATCCGGCTCGTCGAGGCGGGCGACGAGGTCGTGCTCGGCTCGCGCGACGAGGGGCGGGCCCGGGAGGCCGCGGCCGAGCTCGGCGCCCGGGGCGAGCGGAACGAAGTCGCGGCGGCGGCCGGCGAGCTGGTCGTGCTCGCGGTACCCGCAGCGACGGCCGCAGAGACAGCCCGGGAGATCAACTCGGCGCTCTCGGCTCCGCTCCTGTCGGTCGCGGCCGAGATCGAGTTCGCCGAGGGCATCGCGCGGCCCGCGCCGAGAGCCAAGTCGGTGGCCGAGACCGTCGCAGAGGCGGTCCACGTCCCCGTCGTCGCCGGCCTGCACACGATCGCCGCCCGTCGGCTCGAGAAGTCGCGCCCCGACGAGGACGCCTTCGTCTGCGGCGACGACCTGGAGGCCAAGGAGCTCGTGCTCGGCCTGGTCGAACGCATAGTCGGCGGACGAGCGCTGGACGCCGGCCCGCTGCAGGCGGCGAGGGCCCTGGAAGCGATGACGGCCGTCCTCCTCAACCTCAACCGGGACTACAAGACGCACACGGGCCTGCGGGTCACGGGTCTGCCCTGAGCGAGCTGCGCATCATCCCGGTCGAGGGCCTGCCTGAGGTCCGACCCGGCGACGACCTCGCCGGCCTCCTGGCCGCGGCGGGGACATTCGAGGACGGCGACGTCCTCGTCGTCTCGCACAAGGTCGTCTCGAAGGCGGAAGGGCGGATCGCGCACGGCGACAAGCTCGACGCGGCGCTCGGCGAAGCGCGGCGCATCGTGCGGCGGCGCGGCGACCTCGTGATCGCCGAGACCCGGCACGGGTTCGTCTGCGCCTCCGCCGGCGTCGACGCGTCAAATGCGACCGAGCCGGACGCGCTCGTACTCCTGCCGGTCGATCCGGACGAATCCGCCAGGCGCCTCCACGAGCAGCTTGGAGTGGCCGTCATCATCAGCGACTCCTTCGGCCGCCCCTGGCGGCAAGGGACGACTGACGTCGCGATCGGCGTCGCCGGGCTCGCGCCGCTCATCGACTACCGCGGCCGTACCGACTCGACCGGCTACGAGCTGCACGCAACGGTGATCGCGGCGGCCGACGAGATCGCATCCGCCGCCGAGCTGGTGAAGGGCAAGACCGATGGGGTTCCCGCGACGATCGTGCGGGGACTGTCCCTCCGAGGAGACGGAACGGCGCGGGAGCTCGTCATGCCGGCCGAGCGCGACCTCTTTCGTTGACGATCCGCTTCTGCGACGAGTTCGAGCACGGCTTCGGCTGGCAGGTTGCAGACGAGTTCCTGCAGCGAACGTCGCACGCGATCCTCGTCGGCGGCCGCGTCTGGCTCACGGACGTCGTCGACGGCCCGGGAATTGACGCGCGAATTCGGGAGCTCGGCGAGCCGGCCGCTGTCGTCCAGGTCATCGACCGGCACGAGCGCGACTGCACGGCCGTGGCGACACGCTTGGGTGTTCCCCTCCATGTGACGCCGTTCGACGGGGTCGAAGACGCTCCGTTCAGCGTGCTCCGCGTTGTGCGCATGCCCGGCTGGCGGGAAGTCGCGCTCTGGTTCGCCATGGAGCGCACGCTCGTCTGCGGCGACGCGCTCGGCAGTCTCGGCTACTTCCGCGCAGGCGGCGAGCCGTTCGGCGTTCATCCTCTGCTGCGCCTCTTCCCGCCGCGCAGCGCCCTCGGCGGGCTCGACCCGCAGCACGTGCTGTTCGGGCACGGCGGGGGCCTCCACGGAGCGGAGGCTGCGCTCGCGCTCCGGGAGGCACTCGCAACGGCGCGGCGCCGGCTGCCGCGCGCTCTGCTCAGGCGCTGAGGACTAGCAGTCCACGCGCGGATTCCAGGCGAAGAAGTCGCCGCGGGGATTGACCTTCCAGGCCCACGCGTGGAGCGCGTAGAACGGCGGCAGTCCGTACCGGTTCGGCGAATCGACGAGGTCGAACACGCGGCCGAAGAGCGACGGCCGCCCCGAGTGGTGCTCCTCCCAGACGCTCTTGAAGACGATGTACTCGAGCGCGACGAGGTGCAGGTTTCCGCCTCGCCGCTCGTAGACCAGCGCCTCGGGCTGTCTCGGGTCGAGCACGTCGTCGCCGACGAGCGAGCCCTTGACGTAGTGGATGCCCATCGCGCCGGTTCCCTCGAGCTCGATGCAGGCGATGCCTTGGGCATCGCGGAACTCCTGGTAGCCCGCCGCCTCGGCCATGCCGACGTGGTGGAAATGAGCCGTCGCCGGCTTCGCCTCGCCGAAGACTCCCGCCGCGAGCGCCAGCCCGGCGGCCGCGAGGGGGACGACAGCGAACAGGGCTATTGCGAAATGCTTGAGCTTCATCTCTCTCCTCCTTTGCTAGCGCCCGCTCTGGGCGTAGTGGAAGTAGGGATCGAGGACGCGTACGGGGACGATCGCGTCCAGGGGCAGGCCGTTCCGGGCGGCCGTCTGCCTGATTGCCTCCGGCGAGGGGCCGTCGTAGATGCAGAACGTCTTGCGCCGGTCCTCGGTGACGTAGGAGTGCAGCCAGGTCACGCCGGCGTCGGCGTTGTTGTCGACGACCGAGAGGCAGGCTCGCGCGCCGTCGTCGTCGGGCGTGATGCCGAGGCCGTCCGGGAACGTGCGCTCGACCATGTAGCGGGGCATGTGAGCTCCTTCCGTTGGGTTACGGGCTCACGCTAGGCTCGGCGCCCCGCTCAGCGCATCGGCCCCGCTCCCTATCTTGGGCCGGCGAGCTCCCTATCTTGCGCCGCTCGCTTGGCGGCTTCGTAGCGGCTGCCGACGCCGAGCTTCCCGAGGATCGCGGACACGTGGTGGCCGACGGTCTTCTCCGAGATGACGAGCCGCTCGGCGATCTCCGCGTTCGTCAGTCCTTCCGCGACGAGGTCGAGCACCTCCAGCTCCCGGGGAGTGAGCCCTGCAGGGTGCTCGCGGGTCGCAGGCCGCGGCCCCCGCGCGACCCCGCGCGCGCCCAGCTCGCGCAGCCGGCGGGCGACGATCGCGGCGGCGGGCCGCGCACCGAGCTCGAGCAGCGCCTCGTGGCTGCGGCGAAGGTTGTCCTCGTCGCCGCTGCGGGCGAGCACCCAGGCGGCGTGGTACGGGCATTCGAGCTCCTCCCAGGCGGCGCTCGCCGCGGCGTAGTCGCCCGCCAGCTCGAGCGCATAGGGCTCCGGCACCGGCCCTGTCTCCTCCGGCTCGCCCCCGAGGCGTCGGCGCCAGACCGCGAGCGAGCCGGCGACCCAGCGATCCGTGAGACCGACGGGCGGCATGGTCCCGAGCTCCGAGCGGGCCCGAGCGACGTCACCCTCCAGGAACGCCGCCTCCGCGCGCATGATCTGCACCGGGACATGTCTCTGCGGCGGGTTCCCGCGCACGAGCTCTAGGGCTTCGTCGAGCAGGCTCCAGACCTCGGGATCTCCGCGCCTCGCGCGCAGGAGCCCGAGCACCAACAGCGACCATGAGCGGTGCATCCGCGCGTGGGGATGGCTGAGCGCCGCGCGTGCGTCGGCGGCGGCCTCGTCCCAGCGGCCGCGCTCGAGGGCAGCCTGTGCGCGCCAGGCGAGCAGGTAGTTGCGGTGGTCGTCGAGGTCGTGCTCCGCCGAGTACTCGAGACCCTCCTCGAGCCAGCGATCGGCGGCGGCCCAGCTCCGACTGCGGACTGTGGCAAAGACGAGCCGGCTGTAGATATGTGCAACCTGGGCGTCTGTCCCATGCTCGCGTGCGCGGCTGAGCGCGTCTTCCAGGCCCTTGGTACCTCGGCCGCGTATCGCCTCGGCCAGGCCGATCGTCCCGAGCGCCGAGACGGCGATCTCCTCCTCTCCGAGGCGTTCCGCGAGCTCGAAGGCGCGCCGGCTCCAAGACTCAGCCGCCTGGTCGTCCAGAGCCAGCGCTCGCTCGAAGGCCATGTTCGAGTAGGCGAGCGCGAGCTCCCGGCCCGGGGGAAGCTCCTCGAGCAGCGCGACGGCGTCGCGGGCGGCGTTTGCCCAGTCCTCGAGCCGCGCTGCCGAGAACAGCAGGCGCGAGAGCGTACTCAGGAGCTCGCCTTCCTTGCGTCGGTCGCCGAGCTCGCGGTAGCGCTCGAGCGCAGCCTGCCCCGCGGCGAGCGCCTCTTCGGCCTGGAGCGTGACCGAGCACTCGTACGAGCGGCGCTCCAGGAGCTCTGCGACCTGCCTCGGCGGCAGTGAGTCGGCGAAGCGGAGGGCGCGCGCGTACTGCTCTGCGGCTTCACGGTGCGCCCCGAGCTGTGCCGCCTTCTCGGCCGCACTTCTGGCGTGCCGGAGGGCCGCGGGTGCGTTTCCGGCCGCCTCGGCATGGTGGGCCAGGCGCGCGTCGTCGCCCGTCCCGATCTCTGCGAGCGCATCGAGCACGCGGCCGTGGAGCTCCGCCCGCCGCGCCGGATCGAGCACATCTTCGACAGCCCGTCGCGCGAGCTCGTGCCGGAAGCCGACGCCGCTGTCGACGCTCTGGAGGACGCCGGCGGCGAGGCAACCGTCGAGGCCTCGAGGGGGTCCACCGAGGGCTTTCTCGAGCGTCGAGACATCGGTGACCGTGCCGAGCACCGCGACGGCGTCCAGCACGTCGCGTGCCGGGGCATCCAGGCGAGCGGCCCGCGCGAGCACGGCGTCGCGCACGCTCGACGGGACTCCCGTGCCGCCCGCGGCAAGCACCTCGGTGACGAAGAACGGGTTGCCGCCGGTCTGGCGATAGAGCTCGGACGCGTCGACCTCCGAGTCCCTGGCCAAGACGTGGACGCCTTCCTCGGAAAGCGGCGCCAGCGCGATGCGCCGCTTCGTCTCGACGTTGCCCAGGACCGACCGCAGAGGATGCTGCCGGCCGACCTCGTCGTCACGGTAGGTCGCCACCACGAGCGCGCTCGTGCGGCCGAGACGCCGGCCAAGGAAACGGAGGAGATCGAGGGTCGCCTCGTCGGCCCAGTGGACGTCCTCGAGGATCGCCAGTGTCGGCCTTGCGCCGAGCGCCTCCAGCGTCGCGGCGAAGACCTGGCGGCGCGGCGCACCTCTCTGCAACGCCGCCGCAAGCTGTTCTCCCAACTCGTCCGCGAGATCGAGGAGCGGCGCCAGCGGCTCGGGCGTGAAGAGGCCGTCGCACGCTCCCCAGGCGACGCGAGTCTCAGCGGGCTGCTCCGACGCGAAAGCGCGCAGCAGCGTCGTCTTCCCGACCCCGGCCTCGCCTCCGACGAGCACGAGGCGGCCCCCGTCGCCGGCAGCGCCCGCGAGGTGCTCGCGAAGAGCCTCGAGCTGGTGCTCGCGCTCGATCAGCTCCATGCCTAGATCGTAGGTCGCGGCCCCGGAATGGCCTAACTCTCCTCTGGCTGGAGCCTGACCGGCGGCCGGAGCGGCCCGAGTGCGAGGAGCCCGACAAGAGCGACCCCGCCCGCCACGAGGAACGCTCCGCCGTAGCCCGCCACCGCTGCGACCCCGCCGAGGATGAACGCGCCGAGCCCGAGCGCGACGTCGACGGCCGCGCCCACGCTGCCGACGGCCGCGCTGCGCTCGGCGGCCGCGGTCGACTCCATGGCGAGCAGGACCGCCGAGGGATACGTGAGCGCCTGGCCGACGGCGAAGACGACAGTCCCGATCACGAGCCCGGTCGGAGAGTTCCAGGCTCCGATCACCGTCAGGCCGGCGGCCAGGGTGAGGAACGAGATCGTCAGCGTGCGCCGCGCGCCGAGCGCGTCGGGAATCCTCCGCCCGAAGAAGCGGACGAGCGCGATCACACCGCCGAAGAGCGCGAAGACCAGCCCGGGCCGGTCGATGCCGAGGTCTCGCGCATAGAGCGCGGCGAAGGCGCCGAATCCGCCGAAGCCGAGCAGGCCGAGGAGGACGAGCAGCCCCGGCCCGAGCGCACCACGTGGCGGCAGCCAGCCCTGCGGAGCCGGTTCCTCGGTCTCCGGCCTCGTCTCGCGGAAGGTCACGATCAGCGCGGCCGAGACGACGAGGGCTCCGGCTGCGACGAGCCAGACGGCGACGTAGCGGTCGTGGCCGAGCACGAGGTCGGCGATCACCGGCCCGATCGTGAGCCCGAGATACGAGGCCAGCGTGACGAGGCTGATGCCCTCGCCACGGCGCGTTTCGGGCGCCAGGTCGGTGACGGCCGTATAGGCGCCGACGACGAACGTGGCCTCGGCCGCGCCTGCGAGGAGGCGGATCGCGATCACCTCGGCGAGGCCCGGCGTCAGCGCGAGCGCCAGGTAGCAAGCGATCATCACGGCCCCGCCCGTGAGGAGAAGCGGTCGCCGGCCCCGCCGGTCGCCCAGGCGGCCGGACAGGGGCGAGGAGATGAACGACGTCGCACTGCCGGCGCCCACTGCGACGCCGACACCGATCGAGCCCCGTCCGAGCTCGTCCTTCGTGTAGAGCGGCAGGGCGAGGATGAGCATCCCGAAGGTCGTGAACGCCCCGAACGTCGCGAGCCAGATGCGGGCGAAGGGCGCGGTCAGCAGGCGGGCAGGCTCAGCCTCGAGCACAGGCCGATTGTTCCATCGGGCCGAACCGGATCGGTCAGACGAAGCGCGGCGCGAGCCGGAAGAGCCAGCGCGACAGCTTCCAGCTGACCGCGATGAAGAGCGCGGCTGCGCCCGAGATGATCAGCAGGGTCTGGGCCGCCAGCGCAAAACCCACGGCCTCGGATGCGCCGATGCCCGAGACAATCAAGAGCGCCGTCCCCGCACCGACCTGGGTCGCAGCGCCGGCCGGGGCGATCGGGAGAGCGGCTGCCGCGGCGGCCGCGCAGAGGAACATCATCGCGAGCGGAAAGTTGAACCCGAGCCCGAGGGCTGCGAGCAGGAGCGTCAAAGCGGTGCCGCGCACGAGCCAGGAGGCGGAGACGAGTGCCCAGGCCTCCGTCGCGCTCCGCAGCGGTGTTGCCCGCGGCGCCAGCCAGCGAGCGATCCGGAATCGCATCAGCCTCTGGCTGGCCGCGACGTACGGAAGCGTGAGGACGACAGTCGCGGCGGCGATCCCACCCACGCCGACGACTGCGAAGCCGGTGCGCACCGCGACCGAGTTTCCCGGCCAGGCGGCCGCAACCAGGGCGAACGGAGCGAGAGCGGCGCTATCGAGCAAGCCCAGGATCACCAGCGAGAGGCAGATCGAGCGGATCCCCGCGGGGCAGCCCGGAAAGCGACGGACGATCGCGATCCGGACAAGCTCGTCGAAGCGGCCGGGCAGGACGACGCCCATGATCGTCGCGCCTCCGCCGGCGGCGGCGAGCGAGAGAGGGCCCGGTCGCTCGTGGTGTATGAAGAGGCGGCCCCACCCGCAAGCCTTGAGCAGGAACGCGACGAGGAAGAGGAGACCGACGGAGACGAGGAGTGCCGGCTTCCCGTGCGAGAACGGCAGCGGGGCGTTCCTGATGTGGCGCAGAGCAAGAGCCACGAGCACGAGCCCGACAGCCGAAGAGCCAATCGCGACGGCGAGGTGACCGCGCTTCGACGCGCTGAGACGCCTGAGATATCTGAGCGATCTCCGCGCTCGGTCGGAACGATCGCTCAAGCCTTCTCCTCTCTGGACGTCGGTCTTCACGGTAGCTCGCTTTCAGGCACACTGACGGCCGTGACGCGAGTTGGCCTCCTGTTCGCTCTTGCCGTCGGCCTTTCCTTGGTCGCTCCAGCTCTATCGGCAGACCAAACGCGGATCGCAACCCATTGCTCCCCAAGTGGGGATGTCTGCTACGGGGTCTTCAGAGAGCAGGCCGGCCTCATCCATTTCAAGCTGACGCTCGCCGCGAAGTACTTCTCGCGCTACCGGATCTGCGTCCGTCCCCTCGGGCAGGCGGAGACCTGCAAGCGCTTCCGGGTCCGCAAGACCGGGACGTCAGCCTGGGGCGGGAACATCGTCTGGCAGCGGAACTTCCCGCAGCGAGGTGTCCGCACCTACAAGGTGACGTGGAAGCGCGGCGCGACCCCCCTCGGGCCCTCGCTCACGTTCACGGTGCCGGCGCCGGTCTGAGCCGGTAGCGGAGCGCGACGGCGATAGTCGTTGCGCAGACGGTGAAGGCGACCGCGTTCGGGACGACGAGGAACCAGTTCTCGATCGCCACGCCGTAGGCGACCCAGAGCGCGAACCCCACGAGCAGGACCCAGAAGTACGCGATCGAGACCTCGCGCGAGGAGCGGTGCTGGAGCATCTTCCGGATCTGAAGGCCCGGCGAGATCGCCATCAGCACGGCCCAGGCTGCCGCCGCGAAACCGAGAACGGTCTCGAGCATGCGCGTTCTCTAGCAGAATCGCGCCGGGCCGCTCGGTCTGACCTGGCGTGTCGCACCCGGGCTCCGCGCGCGGCTCGACCGGCACCGGCGCGCGAGCACCCGATGTGGAAGTTCTGCTGAAGCGTCTTGCCGGCGACCACCGTCACGGTCGCCGAGGCGGGCGTGCAGCCGGGATTCGTGGCGATGAACGTGTAGGTCCCCGCCGTCAGCCCTCCGACCTCGTAGGAGCCGAGGTCATCGGTCTCGGTCGACCCGTTCTCCGGTCCGAACCACGACACCGTCGCGAAGGAGACGTTCGTGTCGCCGAAGACCGCACCCTGGGTCGGCGAGGGCGCACGCTGCACGAGCGTCCTGCTCGGAATGCCGCCGGGGAAGTAGTTCCCAGCCGACCACAGCTCCCGCGGCGGCTCGATCGGCGACGCCGCGAGCTCGTTTGCCGCCGAGTCGATGCCCGCGAGCCGCCCGCCGCGTCCCCACTCGGGAGTGGGGACCGTCGACCAGCCCGACTCGTCGTAGTGGACGATCAGCGGGCCGTAATCGTTGTTGCCGACGGCCCAGACGTTCGTCGACGAGAGCGCCTCGACGCCGCGCAGGAGCTGGCCGGGGACAGTGGTGATGAGCTTCCATTCGGTTCCGTCCCAGCGCTCGACGATCGATTGCCAGTCCAGCTGGTCGTACGGCGAGTCGATGATTCGCGCGCCGACGGCCCAGACGTCGCTCGACGAGGTGCCCGAGACGTCTTCGAGCGGATAGGCGATCTCGTAGTACTCGCTTCGCGGCTGAGGGCTCGCCACCTCGGTCCACCCCGAGCCGTCGTAGTGGCAAGTCAAGGCGTTGCCCACGGCCCAGACGTCGGTGGCCGAGAGGACCGTGAGCCCGGTGAGGCCCCAATACGTGTTGCAGCTGTGCGGGACGACGTTCCACCTCGCTCCGTCCCAGTGCAGGATCAGCGAGAGGTCGCGCAGCGGATCGTTCTCGTTCTGGTAGACGCCCGTCGCCCAGACGTCGGTCGAGGAGGCGGCATCGACGGCGAGCAGGCGGTCGATGGACTTGCCTCCTGGTTGTGGGGTGGAAACGATCTCCCACGCCTTCCCGTCCCAGTGCATGGCGACGCTCTTGTCGTCCAGGCTTCCGGCGCTGCCCGACCACCCGACGGCCCAGGCCTCGTCCTGCGCGATCGTCACCACGTCCTCGAGGCGAACGCCGTATTCGAGATCGGGGCTCGGGACGACGCTCCATACGGAGCCGTCGAAGTGAATCGCGAGCGAACGGGTCTGCGCGTGTCCCACGGCCCAGATGTCGCTCGAGTTGCGGGCGGAGATCCCGTTCAGGACGTTCACCCCGGTTCCCTCGTTCGCGCTCGCCGTGCGCTGCCACTCCGCCCCTTGGAGCTGGAGGGCGAGGGTGCCGGTGCCGCCGGCGTACCCGACCGCCCACAACTCGGAGCTCGACAGCGCCGTGACCCCGCTGAGGACGTTGAGGGTTGGATCCGGCGAGGGCGACTGGACGACGCTCCAGGAGGAGCCGTCCCAGTGCATCGTCAGGGTCTTCCAGTTGCCCCGGAGGTCATAGACGCCGACGGCCCAGGCGTCGGTCGCGGAGAGGGAGACGACGCCGTTCAGGTCGAGGTGGTTCAAGCCGGGGTTCGGGCTCGGGACGAGATTCCACTGGTTGCCGTCCCAGCGCATCGTGAGCGGGTCCGGGCCGTCGTCGCCGACCGCCCAGACCTCACCGTCCGGCGAGGCGGAGACGGCTCGCAACTTGGGCGCGAAGCCGGGGCTCGGCGTCGGGACGCGCGCCCACGAACTGCCGTCCCAGTGCAGGGCGAGAGTCGTGTTCCCGTCGTCGCCGACCGCCCAGACGTCGTCCGAGGCGAGGGCGGTCACGCCGTAGAGTTGGTTGTAGCCCTCGCCGCTCGGAGACGATACGTGGGCCCAGGAGGATCCGTTCCAGTGCAACGCGAGTGTCTGTGAGATCCCGATCGGATTCGTGTACTCGCCGATCGCCCAGACGTCGTCGGGGGCGATCGCCGCCACCGCGTACAGGCGGTTGAAGGTGCCCGGATTCGGATGCGGCACGACGCTCAAGGCTGCCCCGTTCCAGTGTGCGATGAGCGCATTGCCACCCTGCTGATAGCCGCCGGCCATCCACACGTCGTCCGGCGCGACCGCGGCAACACCGAACAGTTCGCCCTCCTCGACCCACGGAACCGCGACCGAGCTCCAGGCGTTGCCGTCCCAGCGCTCGACGAGAGGTCGCGGGTGGAGGTCGCCATTTTGCTCGAAGTGGCCGACCGCCCAGGCGTCGGTCGGCGAGAGGGCGTCGACGGCAGAGAAGACGTTGCGTGGGAAGCCGGCGTTGGGGCTCGGCTCGGTGCCCCACGCAGGAAGCTCCGTGGAGCCGCGACCCTGTGCGGAGGTGAGAGGGACGATCCAGAGGCAGAGCAGCGCTCCGGCGATCAGTGCGGACCTGGGGCGACGGGACATGTCGGCCAGCGTAGGGAATCCGGAATCTGATTACGAATGCATAAATGTTGGGGGTACGGGGGATCGAGGGGCGATGCACGCAGAAGCGTCGAACGAGCGCGCGGCCCGCAACGAGTCGCTGTTCCGCGAGGTGAACGAACGGATCGAGTCGGGTGCGCCGGCGCTGGGCCCGATGTTCACGGAGCGGTGCCGGCGATCGCTATGAGATCGTGAAGAAGGTCGAGACCGCCGCCGAGGTGGCAGCGGAGCTCGACCCTCGAAGCAACTGAGCCGACGGGTTAGCCGGCGGCCACCTACTGCGGCTGCGGCGTGAGGGCGTGTTGCTCCGCCCAGTCGAGAGCGTAGTCCGCGACCTCCTCCCAGCCCGGCACGCCAGGGAAGTGAGGCCGGTCCGGGAACTCCTTGAACTCCACCGGCTTCGCCGTGTACTTCTCGGCGTTATGCCTGGCCACCTTCGGCGGGATGATGTGGTCGTGCTCGAAGGCGATGAAGAGCATCGGCGCGCGGTTCTCGTTCTCGAAGTCGACCGACATCGCCGCATGGCGCATGAAGTTCGCGAACGCGCCTTCCTTCAGGACCTCGGTCGGCCCCGGCACGGCGTGGCGCTCCCGGATCTTGTCCGACTCCTCCTGGCTGAGGGTGTTCGCGAATGCGTAGTGGAACTGCTTCTCGTTCAGCCCGCCGTACTTCCTGAACGGGTGGCTGAGCAGCGGCGCCGTCGCTTTGAGCGTCGAGAGCGGCAGGTCGCGCACGCCTTTGACGGTCGCGGGCGCGACGCCGACGCCGGCGGCGCCGACACCGCGGTCGAGCAGGATCTGCGTGAAGGCTCCCCCGAACGAGTGGCCCATGACGATCGGCGGGCTGTCGAGGTCGCGGATGATCTTCTCGTAGTGGTCGACGATCGTGTCGACGTCGAGCTTCTCGAGCGGTGAGGGATCCGCGTTGAGCGCCTCGACTTCGACCTCCATGCCGGGCCAGGCCGGCGCGAGGACCCTGTACCCGCGGCTCTCGTAGCGCTGAGCCCAGTTCTCCCAGCTGCGCGGTGTCATCCAGAGGCCGTGGATGAGGACGATCGTCCCGCCTCCGGCCGGAGCGGTACTGGCGGCGTTCATGGTGCTCCCCTTAACCGACCCCTCCGGACTTGACGGCGTGGGCCAAGCGGTCCCGATAGCTGGAGGCGACCAGGTCCTCGTACTCGGGGTGCCGCTCGATGTAGCGCGCGACGAAGGGGCAGAGCGGAGCGACCTCGAGGCCCTGCCGGCGCACGTCCTCGAGCGCCGCTGTGGCCAGCCGGCTGCCGAAGCCGCGGCCCGCGCACGATTCGTCGATCTCCGTGTGCGTGAACGCGATCCGGCCGTTCCGGCGGTGGTAGGCCGCGACCCCGATCAGCCGCTCGCCGAGACGAAGCTCGTAGCGGGATGCCTCGGGGACGTCGAGGACGATCGCGTCCTCCGGCGAGGCCGTGACCGGCTCGGCTGGTTCGGCCGGGCGGAAGTAGTCGACAAGCTGGCCGGGCGCGTCGGACTCGCGCGCGTCCCGATGATCGAGGAACCGCTGCCGATGCGCTCCGGCGTGCTCGCCGGGCCCGAGCTCACGCAGGTAGCCGTAGATCTCGCGTGTTCCGCGGAAGAAGCGACCGTCCTCGGTCTGGAGAGTCGGAATCTGGTCCGTGCCGGCGATCGCCCGCAGCTCGGCTCGCTGCTCCGGCCAGGGCGCGACCTGGCGAGCGACGAAGTCGAGATCGAGCTCGGTGAGAATCTCGCGGACGGCGGAGGAGAACGGGCACCACTCGGCCTGGTAGAGCGTCAGCATCCGTCAGCCCTCGAAGCCGTTCGTCTTGTGCGTGCCGTCGCAGAACGGCCTGTTGCCCGATCCGCCGCAGCGACAGAGCGCGGCCCGCTCGCCCTCGTAGAGGACGTTGCCGTCGGCGTCGAGGATGCGGACGCCGCCCCTGAGGAGGAGTGGGCCGCCGGGCGAGGCGCGAACCTCGAGCGGCTGCGGACGCTTCGGCAGGCCGCCGCGGAGCCGCCGCGTGCGCAGCGCCCCGGAAGGGCAGCGCGAGACGGCCGCCTCGACCTCGTCGGCCGAAGCCGCGTCGGGCTTCACCCAGGGCCGTCGGTCGCGATCGAACACCTGCGGCAGCCCCTTGACGCAGTTCAGCGAGTGGTAGCAGAGCCGCGGCTCCCACTCGACCACGATCTCGTCGCTCGCGTACTCCTTCACGACCGGATTCCTGCTCGCGGCCATCTCGTCTCCTCGCTCTCAGTCGGGCTTCCCCCGGACGTTGTACCAGCGCGCGCTGTCCCTGCCGAGCGAGGGAAGGGCGATGTACCAGCTGAAGCCCCGGGTGTCCTATCGTGACGTCCGTGGCCGAGACGTCCGAGGAGCTCCAACGGGGCCGCGAGGCCTATGCGAGTCGGGCCTGGCTCGATGCGTATACCACGCTCTCGAGCGCCGATCAGGCAGGTCAGCTGCCGGCCGAGGACCTCGAGCTGCTCGCCACCTCCGCCTCGATGGTGGGCCGGATGGACGAGTATCTGGCGCTCCTCGAGCGCCTGCATCAAGCGTATGTCGGCGCGGGGGAGCCGCTTCGCGCAGCGGGCGCCGCCTTCTGGCTCGGGATGACGCTCGCCATCCGCGGCGAGATGGGCGCGGCCGGCGGCTGGTTCGGTCGCTCCCAGCGGCTGGTGGCACGCGAGGGGCAGGACTGCGTCGAACAGGGTTTTCTGCTGATCTCGCTCGTTGTCCAGCGCGAGGCGACCGGCGATTACGAGGGCGCGTACGACGCCGCATGTGCAGCAGCGGACATCGCCGACCGGTTCGGCGACCCCGACCTCGCAGCGGCCTCGGCGCAATTCGAGGGCCTGATCCGCATCAAGCAGGGCCGGATCGAGGAGGGCCTGAGCCTGCTGGACGAGGCGATGGTGATCGTCACGGGCCAGGAGGTGTCGCCGATCATCGCCGGCGTCGTCTACTGCGGCGTCATCGCCTGCTGCGAGGAGGCGTTCGAGCCGCGGCGGGCGCGTGAATGGACGGATGCGCTGACGCGCTGGTGCGAGGAGCAGCCGCAGATGGTCGCCTTCACAGGCCGGTGTCTCGCCCACCGCGCCGGAATCATGCAGTTGCACGGCGCGTGGCGCGACGCGCTCGTAGAGGCTCGGCTCGCTCGCGAGCGCTGCGAGCAGGCGATGAACCGAGCGGCGACCGGGCAGGCCCTCTACCAGCAGGGAGAGCTCCATCGCCTGCAGGGGGATCACGGCGCGGCTGAAGCCGCGTACAAAGAGGCGAGTCGATTCGGACGCGAGCCTCAGCCGGGTTTCGCGCTGCTTCGCCTCGCGCAAGGCGACCTCGACGCCGCGAAGGCGACGATCAGCCGCATCGTCGGCGAGACGACCGAGCCGCTCCACCGCGCTGCTCTCCTGCCTGCGTACGCCGAGATCATGCTCGCCGCGGGTGACCCCGACGAAGCTCGGCGCGCCAGCGGTGAGCTGGAGGAGATCGCTGCCGGTAGCGGTCGCCCCATGCTCGATGCGATCGCCGCGTATGTTCGCGGAGTCGTCGCGCTCGGCGAGGACGAGGCGAAGGCCGCCCTGGCGCCGCTGCGTCGCGCCGCGCAGCTCTGGCAGGAGCTCGACGCGCCGTACGAGGTCGCACGTGTGCGGATGCTCCTCGGGCTCGCGTGCCGCGGGCTAGGCGACAGCGACTCGGCGGCGTTGGAGCTCGAAGCGGCTCGTGCCGCCTTCGAGGAGCTCGGCGCGGCGCCGGATCTCGCGCGCCTGGGCTCGCTGACGGGCGCCGCGCCACACGGACTGAGCGCGCGCGAGCTGGAGGTGCTTCGCCACGTCGCTGCGGGAAAGACGAACCGCGAGATCGCGACGGAGCTTGTCGTCAGCGAGCACACCGTCGCGCGTCACATGCAGAACATCTTCACGAAGCTCGGCGTCTCGTCGCGCACTGCGGCGGCGGCGTTCGCCTTCGAGCACCGGCTGGTCTGACGCTCACGTGTGGTCAGAAATGACCACACGCTCTCGCTGAAAGTTGGTGGATGCGCGCGATGCGCGCCGCCCTGCCGCTTCCTACCGTGCTCGATGACGAACGAAAAGGAGGAAGTCATGGCAGTCGCAATGATGGTCGACAACCCCGAGGGCTCGCAGGAGGTCTACGAGCAGATTCGCGCGCAGATCGGGCTGGAGAAGCCGGCAGGCGGCATCTTCCACATCGCGGGGCCGAGCCCGAACGGTGGCTGGCGCGTGATCGAGGTGTGGGAGTCGGAGGAGGAGGCGAGCCGCTTCTTCCAGGAGCGGTTCATCCCAGCGATGCGGGCGCTTGGGCTCGACGGCCCGCCGCCGCCTCGCGAGTTCTGGCCTGTCCACAACGCGATGAGGTAGAGCGATGAATCCCGAATACTTCGAAACGGTGGTCATCGGCGGCAGCCAGGCTGGGCTGGCGGCCGGCTATCACCTCGCAAAGCGCGGCCGCCAGTTCGTGATCCTCGAGGCGAACGAAAGCGTCGGCGACGCCTGGCGCAACCGCTGGGACTCGCTCCGCCTGTTCACCCCGGCGAACTTCAGCCGGCTCCCCGGCATGCGGATTCCGGGTGCGCGCGCGTGGTCGTTCGTGACGAAGGACGAGATGGCCGACTACCTCGAGGAGTACGCGGCGCGGTTCGAGCTGCCGGTGAGAACGGGCATCGTCGTCGACGGGCTGACGAAGGTCGACGGGCGGTTCGTCGTGTCGGCAGGCGAGCGTCGGTTCGAGGCCGAGAACGTGATCGTGGCGACCGGCGCCCACCGGATCCCGAAGTGGCCCGAGTTCAGGTCCGAGCTCGATCCGGGGATCGTGAACCTTCACTCGACCGAGTATTTCGGCCCGTCGCAGCTTCGGGGCGGCGACGTCCTCGTGGTCGGCGCGGGCAACTCCGGCGCCGAGATCGCCTACGAGCTGGCCGAGACGCGTCGCTGCCTGCTCGCCGGGGAGAGTTCCGGCCAGATTCCCGTTCGCCATGGCACCCTGATCGCCCGCCCCGTCTTCCGCATGTTCAGGTTCGCGGGGCATCGCGTGCTGCGCGTCGACACGCCGATCGGCCGGAAGCTGGGGCCGAAGCTGCTGGCGAAAGCCGATCCGCTCATCCGGCGCAGGGAGCAGGATCTCGCCTCGGCCGGCATCGAGCGCGTCGCGCGCGTCGCCGGCGTACAGGGCGGGCTCCCGGTCCTGGAGGACGGGCGCATCGTCGATGTCCCGAACGTCATCTGGTGCACCGGGTTCCAGACGGACTACAGCTGGGTCGACCTTCCGGTGTTCGACGGCGACGGGAAGCCGCGGCACTACCGCGGCGTCGTCGAGTCGGAGCCCGGGCTCTACTTCCTGGGGCTCGTCTTCCAGTACTCGCTCTCGTCCGACGTCCTGCCGGGCCGGGGCAGAGATGCCCGGTACATCGCGAAGCACATCGCGGCGAGGCAACGGGAGGGCGCAACGGCCGAGCTCGAGCAAGCTCTAGCAGCCGCCTGACGCCTCGTTGGGCCGGAGCCATGGTGGTCGATCCGTCGCGCGAGTAGGCGTGCGGCAAACCGCTTTGACAGAGTGCCTCTGTGTCAACGGACTACTTCGGCGAGCGTGTTGCAGAGCGGTACGACGAGTCGGCGGGCGACATGTTCGACCCTGCTGTCGTCGACCCGGTCGTCGATTTCCTCGCTGAGCTAGCGGGCGACGGGGCCGCGCTCGAGCTCGGCATCGGAACGGGCCGGATCGCCCTGCCGCTCGCCCAGCGCGGCATCCGTGTGCACGGAATCGACCTGTCGGAAGCGATGGTCGCGAAGTTGCGCGAGAAGCCGGGCGGGGAGCAGATCGGCGTTACGTCGGGGGACTTCGCGACGACGAGGGTCGACGGAAAGTTCATGGTCGCCTACCTCGTCTTCAACACGATCAATAACCTGACGACGCAGGACGAGCAGGTCGCCTGCTTCCAGAACGTGGCCGCACATCTCGAGTCCGGTGGCTGCTTCGTGATCGAGGTCGGCGTGCCGTCCTGTGAGCCGCTCAGCGTCTTCGACCTGAGCGACACGCATGTCGGCGTTGATGAGTTCGACGCGGACACACAACGGCTCGTCTCGCACCACTTCACGCTCGTCGACGGACGGTGGGAACGTCTGTCTGTCCCGTTCCGCGCCGTATCGCCCGCGGAGCTCGACCTGATGGCGCGACTCGCCGGGATGACGCTGCGCGAGCGCTGGAGCGGCTGGAAGCGCGAGCCGTTCACGAACGAGAGCACGAAGCACGTCTCGGTATGGGAGAAGCCGGCTTAGGAACGAGATAGGCGGCGGATTTATAGGGCGGCTTGTCATGGAGATCAGCGTAGGCGACTGCTCGCGCCTCTGCCGAGATAGAAACAGGCTCTGCTTGGGCGGGGCCTGTTTAGCCCTGAGAACGGCTATTTACGAGCAGCCGGTGTTCGTGCCGCAGTCTCGGCACGTGTAGCACGAGCCCGTGCGAATCATCCGGCCGCCGCACTTGGCGCACTCGACTGCGTCTTCCCACGCGTTGAACAGGGCTGTTTGGCCCGGGGGTGGGGCTTCGACCGGCTCCGCTCGGGCTTCCGTGCCCGTGTCGTTGTAGCGCTGCGCTAGCCGGGCTTTCACTTCCGCCGAGAGGATCCCGACCTCCTCCTGCTGGTCGGGCGTGAGGAACTTCTTGCCCATCCAGCGGAAGACGTAGTCCACGATCGACTTCGCGACTCGTATGTCCGGGTCGTTCGTCTGGCCGCTCGGCTCGAAGCGCATGTGCGCGAACTTCGAGACGTAGACCTCGAGCGGTACGCCGTACTGGAGGCCGAGCGAGACAGAGATCATGAACGAGTTCATGAGGCCGGCCAGCGTCGTGCCCTCCTTGGCGATGTCCAGGAAGATGTCGCCGGGAGTCCCGTCTTCGTAGAGCCCGACGTGGATGTAGCCCTCGTAGTCGCCGACGCGGAACTTGCGGCCGACCTCGACGCGGTCGTCGGGTAGTCGCCGCCGCTGGGTGAGCGGCACCGGAGGAGCGGCGGTTCCGGCCACGGTCTCGATCGCCGCCTGGCCCTTCTTCGAGAGCGGCTGGCCGACCTTGCAGTTGTCGCGGTAGATCGCGATCGCTTTGACGCCGAGCTTCCACGCCTCGGTGTAGAGCTCCGCGACCTCGTCGACCGTCGCCTCCTCGGGCATGTTCACCGTCTTCGAGATCGCGCCCGAGATGAAGGGCTGGACGGCGCCCATCATCTTCACGTGGCCCATGTAGTGGATCGCGCGCTCGCCGACGGCGCAGTCGAAGACCGGGTAGTGCTCCTTCTTCACGTGCGGAGCGCCGATCATCGTGTTCTTCTCGTCGACGTAGGCCTCGATGTCGGAGACCTCGTTCGGAGCGTAGCCGAGCCGCTCGAGCGCGGCCTTCACCGTCTGGTTGACGATCGTGATCTCGCCGCCGCCGACGAGCTTCTTCGACTTGACGAGCGAGAAGTCGGGCTCGACCCCGGTCGTGTCGCAATCCATCATGAAGCTGATCGTGTTGTGGCTGACGAACCCGTTGGCGACGTAGGTCACGTTGTCCGGCACCGAGATGTCGTACGTCGGCTGGTCGTCGAGCATCTCGACGGTCGCCACGGAGTCGTAGTAGAAGCCGAGGAGGTGCTCGAGGGCCGGATCGGCCGTTCGCTCGAGCAGCTGCGTCGCGGACCGCCGCGAGACATCGCCTCGGCGACCGAGTGCCATCAGCATCGTTCGCCGTAGCGAATCGTTCTCGGGCGCGAGCTCGTCCAGCATCGCCCGGCTCACCGGGACGTGGTCCGCTCGCGACGTCTGACGGTGGTCACCTGACCAGACCGATGCTGCCTTGCGGGTAGACATGAAGTCGATCTCCTCGAGGTAGCGGGTCGAGGAGGCGACGTTGAGCAGCCGAAGGACGAATCGGTCGTTCGCTCCCCAGTTCGTGCTCGGGATGTCGACCTTGCGAGTCGTGACGAAGCCCAGGGTCAGCAGCAGCGTCTGGACGTCACGGCTGAACGTCTCACTCGTCGTGCTCCACGAGACGTAGCCGTTCGACGTCGTTCCGTCGGCCTCGAACAATCCCCGGACGAACGCGGAGTAGATCTCGCCGTCGTTCGTATGCAGAACCGCGTCCGGGATATGGGGCACCCAGCCCTTGCCACGATGCTCGGCGGCCGGAGGCAGCTTCGCAAAGCCGCATGCCTCCCACCAGATCGTGAGCGGCACGGAGTTGATTGCGACCTCGGTGTAGCCCTGCCGCGCGGAAACATCTGCATCGAGGCCGAACAGGGCGGCGATCGTATCCCGGAGGTGCTCGACGACGTCCTCGTCTTCCTTCGCGACGCAGAAACGGAGCCCCTTCGCGTGCAGCGAGCCGTCGCCCATGAAGTAGCCGACGAGCTCCGCGAGCTCAGGTGTCATCCGGCGGGGTACCCGCGTGGCGTGATCCGCTGTCCAGTACAGCTCGCCGAGCGGCGGCAGCTCGACCGCCTGCGGCTCGCCGACGATTCCCTTCAGCATCAGCGGGACTCGATCGCCCTCCGCGATCTCGCCGAAGCGCTTCCAGACCCGGTTGCCATCGGCATCGACAACCTTGATGCGGTGAGTCGGCGTGCCCTGGATGCGGTAGCCACGGCCCGTCTCGACCGAGACGACGCGCTCGAAGCCGTTCACGTAGAACTGAGAAGCCGTGCGCGGGCCCTCGTCAGTTGCGACCTCGATGTCGAGCTCCTGCCATTTCTCGCCGACGGGATTCCCGAGCGAGCGCAGGCGGACGAGCCCGCGGCTCGTCGAGACGAGGCTGTCGCCGACGAGGCAGCCCGTCGGCGCGAGCACCGTGGCCTGCGCGTTCCGGTAGCCGTGCACCTCGCCCAGGTCGAGCGTGTCGTCCCACGCGCGCCGGCACGCGGAGAGCAGATCCGCCGGAACCGAGTCGGTGTTCTCGATGTTGCCGACCGCGGCGCGGTGCTGTGCCATGACGCCGATCATCGCGGCGGTATTCGGCCGGTAGCCCTCGAACGGGCCCATCCGCGATGCGATCTCGGCCGACTTGCGGTACGCGCGTCCCGTCATGAGCGCCGTGATCGCGGCCGCGTAGGCCCGGCCGTCGTCCGAGTCGTACGGGAGGCCGCGCGCCATCAGGAGCGCACCGAGGTTCGCGTAGCCAAGGCCGAGCTGGCGGAACGACTTCGCGTTCTGCTCGATCTCTGGCGTCGGATACGAGGAGTAGCCGACGAGGATCTCCTGCGCCAGGAAGACGACGTCGACCGCGTGCTCGAACGCCTCGACGTCGAGCTCGCCGTCCTCGCGCCGGAACTTCATCAGGTTCAGCGAGGCGAGGTTGCAAGCACTGTCGTCGATGGACATGTACTCGGAGCACGGGTTCGACGCGTTGATCCGGCCCGTGTTCGGGAGCGTGTGCCAGGAATTGATCGTCGTGTCGTACTGGACGCCCGGGTCGGCGCACTTCCAGGCCGCCTCGGCCATGTCCCGCAGCAGCTTCCTCGCAGGGACGGTGTCGACGACGGTACCGTCGGTGCGCGCGGTCAGGTTCCAGTCGGCTCCGGTCTCCGCCGCCTCCATGAAGGCGTCGGTCACGCGGACCGAGTTGTTCGCGTTCTGGTACTGGATCGAGGCCCAGTCCGGCGAGTCCAATGACATGTCGTAGCCGGCCGCCTCGAGCACGCGCGCCTTCTCCTCCTCGTGGGCCTTGCACCAGATGAACTCGTCGACATCCGGGTGGTCGATGTCGAGCACGACCATCTTGGCCGCGCGCCGCGTCTTGCCGCCGGACTTGATCGTCCCCGCGGACGCGTCGGCGCCGCGCATGAAGGACACCGGCCCGCTCGCATACCCGCCCTTCGAGAGCTGCTCCTTCGACGAGCGAAGCTTGGAGAGGTTGACGCCCGACCCGGAGCCGCCGCGGAAGATGACACCCTCGCGCCGGATCCAGTCGAGGATCGAGTCCATCGAGTCGTCGATCGAGAGGATGAAGCACGCTGACGCCTGAGGGCGCTCCTCGAAGCCAAGGTTGAACCAGACAGGGCTGTTAAAGGCGGCGTACTGGTTGACGAGGATCGCCTTCAGCTCCATCTCGAACGTCTCGGCCTGCTCCTCGTCCGCGAAGTAGCCGCCCTCCCGTCCCCAGCCGCCGACCGTCGAGACGATGCGGCCGATCATCTGCTTCACGCTCGACTCGCGGTCGGGCGAGCCCATGCGGCCGCGGAAGTACTTCTGCGCCACGATGTTCGTCGCCGTCTGCGACCAGAACCTCGGGAACTCGACGCCCTTCTGCTCGAAGACCGGCTTGTCCTTGCCGGGGATGAGCGCGTTGCGCAGCTCCCACTCGATCTCCTCGAACGGATCGCGCCCCGGGATCGTGAAGAAGCGCCTGACGGCGACGCTCGCAGCGTCGTCGACGACCTTGTTCGCGACCTCGGCGGAGCGTGTTTCTGCGGTCTGAGCCTGCTTGGCGGACGCCATCCTTACCTCCCGGTCAAAGCTTATGTGGAGCGCCCTTCCCGGCGGAGGAGCCCGTCGGCGAGCGGACCTGCCAGCCTAGAGAGGAGGTCGGACGTATTGGGGCCTACTAGGTGCGTCGGCTGCGCAGACGGCGTGAGACGAGGCCGGCTGCACCGGCGGAGATCAGCAGGAGCGCGAGGCCGGCGAGGATCAGCAGCGGGAGCGGGACGGAGTCCGCATTACTCGGCCCGACCTCGCCGAGCGCCTGGTCGAAAAGCCCTCGGGGCGGGTCTTCGGCCCGGCGAGCGGCCTGCGCCTTCTGGTTGCGGAGGTTCGTCGCCGCCTTCTTGCCGGCCGAGGGGTTCTTGACGACGTTCAGTGTCCGGACCGTGCGGCTGCGCACGAGCTGCAGGCGCGCGGCCATGATGTCCTCCTCGATGCTGCTGTACTGCTTGAGGTCGTTCGGGACGTGGCGGATCGCGTCCTGGTAGCAGCGCAGCGGGTACGTGCCGTCGATCCGGTCGTTGTCGAGCCAGTCGTTGATGACCTGGCGCCAGCAAGGCGTCTTCGCAGCCGCCGGCGGCGCGCTCACGGCGAGCGCAAGGGCGGCGAGCGCAGCGACCAGCAGACTGGCGGCGGTGTACTGGATCGTGCGGATTGCTTGAGCCTACCTACTAGGGGACGGTGACAGTCTCGAGAGTCTCTCGGACGGGAGTGATATCCCGGTTAGCCGCTTGTTAACCATTTGTAAGGCGCCGAGCGGTGTTAGCTTCGCCCTCATGCGGACCGGAGCACTGGCCCTGCTCGCGGCGGCCGGTGTCCTCCTCGCCGCCTCGCTCATCCTCTCCGGGGGCTCGAGCAACGGACCCGTGGCCTGGATCGGCGTCGCGGCGATCTGCGCTGTGCTCGTCGCGGGCGCGGCTTCGCTCTGGGGCGTCCTGCCGGTGCCTGCGGTCGGGCGCGAGGGGCTCGTCCTCGCCGGGCTGGCGACCGCCTTCGTCGCCTGGACCGGGATCACGATCCTCTGGTCGGCGGCTCCCGACCGCTCGTGGAGCTACTTCAACCGCGGGCTCGTCTATCTCGCCTTCGGCGTCCTGGGAGCCTTCGTCGGCTCGGCCGTAGCGCCGAAGGTTGCCGTCTGGCTGGTCGGCGGGCTGATCGCGGCGACCTGCCTCTGGGCTCTCGCCGGGAAGGCGTTCCCCGGCCTCTACGACGACTACGGCCGGCTGGCCCGGCTGCGTTCGCCGGTGGGCTACTGGAACGCGCTCGCGCTGGTCGCCGCCTTCGGTCTGCCGCTCGCGCTCTGGGCGGCGACGCAGCCTCGGCACGGCCGTGCGGTCCGGGCGGGAGCGGTGGTCGTTCTCTACGCCCTGATCGTGGCGCTCGTCCTCACGTATTCGCGCGGCGGTGTGCTGGCGGGCCTCGTCGCGCTCGGCGTCTGGCTGGCGCTCACCCGGGAGCGGTTCGAGAGCGTGGCCGTGCTCGTCGGCGCGGGCCTGGCAGCCGCGATGGTGCTCGCCGTGGCTCTCTCGCTGCCGGGCGTCAGCGAGGACCAGCAGCCGCACGGCGTTCGGGTCCACGACGGGGCCTGGTTCGCACTCGCCTTCGTGCTCGGGGCCGGTCTGGCCTTCGTGGGTGCGTACTTCCTTCGCCACCGGCCGGGGGCCGAGCGGCAGGGCCTGCTGCTCCGTGTAGCCGCGGCCGCTGCGGTCGTCACGCTTGCGGTCGGAGCCGGGGTCCTCGTGCTGCGCGGTGACCCGGTCGGCGGAGGCGACATCGTCACCCAGAACCCCCAGCGTCTTCTCAGCTCCGGCTCGAACTTCCGCTGGCAGTGGTCGAAGGAGGCCTGGCACGGCTTTGCCGACGCGCCCTTCGGCGGGATCGGCGCGGGGTCGTTCGAGCTCCTGCACCGCAAGCTGCGCACGAACGCCGTGGACGTGCACGAGGTGCACAACCTGCCGCTGCAGTTCGCCGCGGAGACCGGCATCATCGGCCTCCTGCTCGCGGGCGGCGCGGCCGGGGCGGCGCTGCTCGGAGCGGCCCGTGCCTTCCGCCGGCTCCAGGGGGTCGATCGGGCGGCGGCGGTCGCGCTGGGGGCGATCGTTCCCGCCTTCCTCGTGCAGAGCGCGCTCGACTACGACTGGGAGTTCGTCGCCATCTGCGGGCCGCTCTTCTTCGTGACCGGTGTCCTGGTCGCTTCCGCACGGGCGCCCATCCGCACTCGCCGCCGGCCGCTCTGGATCCTCGCCGCGGTGCTCGTGGCCTGGTCCGCGGTCTACTCGGTCGCGGCTCCGAGGCTCGCCGAGGGACGGGTCGACGACGCCTACGCCGAGATCGACCGCGGTTCGATCGACGATGCGCTCTCGGCCGCGAAGACCGCTCACTCGCTCGACCCGCTCTCGATCGACCCCTTGCTCGCATGGGCCTCGGCGGAGGAGTCCGACGGGCGGCTTCTGGAGGCGGGCGACCTCTATCTGCGCGCGGTCGAGCTCCAGCCTCTGAACTGGTACACGTGGTACCAGCTCGGGCGCTTCGACGAGGAGGTGCTGGGCGCTCACGACGCGGCCCGCCGGGCGCTGGAGCGGGCGGTGGAGCTCGATCCCCACGGATGCCCGCCGCACGAGGCTCTGGGGGAGGCGTGTCCCGGATGAGCCGGCGGAGGGAGGCCCTCTACGCCGCGCTCGCCGCGGGGCTGAGCGGGGTGCTCGGGATCCTCGTCCTGCGTCCCTGGCGCGGGGCGCTCGACGTGCCGTACGCGTACCTGGGGGACGCGAACCTCTACCAGACGTACATCAAGGACGTCCTCGACCACGGGTGGTACTGGCACAACCCGAACCTGGGCGCTCCCGCGGGGCAGCAGCTCTTCGACTACCCCGGGGTCGCCGGGGACACGCTCAACGTCCTCTTGATGAAGTTCGTCGGTCTCTTCTGCTCCGACGCGCCGGTTGTCATGAACCTCTTCTTCCTCGCCGGCTTCTTCCTCGTCGGGCTGACTGCCTACCTCGTGCTGCGGCGGCTCACCCTCTCGCGGCCGACGGCGATCGTCTGCTCCGCGCTCTACGCGTTGCTGCCGTACCACTTCCTGCGCGCGGAGTACCACCTGTTCCTGGCTGCGTACTACGCGGTCCCGCTCGGGGCCTATCTCGTGCTGGCCGTTCTGGGCGGCGAGCCGCTGTTCACCCGGCGCGAGGGCGGGCGAGGGCCGCTGGCTTTCGCCTCCCGGCGGACCCTGGGCACGCTCGGGCTCTGCGTCGTCATCGGGCTGGCCTCGGCGACGTTCTACTACTCGTCGTTCACGATCGTGCTCGTCGTCGCGGCGGCGCTGCTGCGGGCGGTCGTCGTGAGAAGCGCTCGGCCGCTCCTCGAGGCCGGGGCCGTGGCTGCTGTGCTGTTCGTGTTGACGGCCGCTGCGCTCGCGCCCTCGTTCGTCTACTGGGCCCGGCACGGGACGAACCAGCAGGTTGCTCACCGCTACTCGCACGAGTCGGAGGTCTACGGGCTCAAGTTCGCGCAGCTCGTGCTGCCGATCGAGCAGCACCGGATCGGCAAGCTCGCGGAGCTCCGCCAGAACTACGACAGATGGTCTCCGAGGACGGAGGCGACGACGAACGTGGCTCTCGGGGTCGTGGCCAGCGCGGGCTTGATCTGGCTCCTCGCTCTCTCGTTGCTCCAGCTCGCGTCGCCGGGGCGGCGGATCGCCGGCGATCTGGAGGGGCGGGCGGGGCTCGTTGCGCTCGGCGCGCTCTTACTGGCCTGGACCGGGGGCGCTGCGACCTTCATCGCGGTCGTCGAGCCGCAGATCCGCGCCTGGAACCGGCTCTCGATCTTCGTCGGCTTCTTCGCCCTGCTCGGCGTGGGGCTGCTGCTCGACCGGGCGCTCGCCGCGCTCAGGCCGCGTCGGCTCGGGGCCACGCTAACGGCGCTCCTGCTCGGAGCAGTGCTCACGATCGGCGTGCTCGACCAGACGAGCAACGGGTTTGTGCCGGACTACGACGCGGCCGCGGCCGACTACCGCAGCGACGACAATTTCGTGCGGTCGATCGAGCGCAGGCTCCCCGATGGCGCGATGGTCTTCCAGCTGCCGTACGTGCCGTTTCCCGAGAATCCGCCGGTGTTCAAGATGTACGACTACGACGAGCTCCGCGGCTACCTGCACTCGGACGACCTGCGCTGGAGCTACGGCGTCGTCAGGGGGCGATCGGAGGATCGGAACGGCGTGCTCGCCGCGGAGCCTGTGCCGCAGCTGGTCAGCGACGTGGCGGCGGCGGGCTTCTCGGGCATCTACGTCGACCGCTTCGGCTACACGGATGGAGCCGCGCAGCTGGAGCGGGAGCTGGCGGCGGCCGTCGGGGCGCCCCCGCTCGTGAGCGAGAACGACCGCCTCTCCTTCTTCAAGCTCTCCCGCTAGGCGCGCCTGGCCCAGCACCTGGCCATGTCCAGGGCCTGGCCCTGGCCGTGTCCCGTTGAGCTACGTGCCGAGGACGATGACGGCCTGCGCGCCGTGCAGCTGGCGCAGGCTGAGGCCGTCGAGCGGCCCGACGAGCTGGACCCCGAGGTCGCGGGCGAGCCGCTGCCCCTCGGGCCTCCGGCCGGGGCGGTACATGACCACGCTCTGCCCGTAGCTGTGCACCGCGTTGCCGGTTGCCGCCTTGGGGTAGCCGAGCCCCCGCAGCTGCGAAGCCGTCACGGCCGCCGCGCCCGCGATGCCGTTGCCGTTCAGGACGAGCACCGACGTCTGCGCCCGTGAGAGCCCAGTGCGCTTCGGCTCAGGCCGAGCCGGTGCCGAAGGAATCCCCGTCGCATGCGTGATGCCTGCCTCCTTCGCATGGGCGGCGAGCGGCTTGCCTACGAGCGCGATCCCGGCGATGAGGAGCAGAACGAGCTCGAACGCCGCCACACCGGCCGCGACGAGCGTCGCAGTGCGCCAGGGGTGGTCGACGGAACGGGGAGGCTGGGCCGAGATCTCCACGGGCCGGACGTGATTCGCCCCGGCCCGGCGGGTTCCTTCAAGACCTCGAGACCCAGTCCCAGGTCTTGCGCAGCCCGGCCTCGAGGTCGTGCTGCGGGCGCCACCCGAGCTCGCGCTCGGCGAGCGACGGATCGATGACGCTGTGGAGGACGTCGCCGGTCCTCGCCGGCGCCGAGTCGGGCTCGCGCTCGACCCCCGTGACTCGACGGCAGAGCGCGTGCAGGTCGGCGATCGTCGTCCCGATGCCCGTGCCGACGTTGAAGACTCCTCCCGCGTTCGGAATCGCGGCGAGCACCGCCTCGACGACATCGCCGACGTAGACGAAGTCCCGTGTTTGCCGTCCGTCGCCGAAGATCAGGGTTGGCTCGCCGTCCCGCATGCGGTCGAGGAAGATCGCGATCACACCGCCCTCGAGCGTCGGCTCCTGCCGGGCGCCGTACACATTCCCGAAGCGCAGGGCGACGTGGCTCGTTCCGTAGAGCCGGTTCCAGCCGACGAGGTACTCCTCGCCCGCGAGCTTCGAGATCCCGTACGGAGAGATCGGCCGCCGCTCGGCGGACTCCGGCGCCGGCCCGTCGCACTCGCCGTAGATGGCGCCGCCGGTCGAGCTGAAGACGATCTTGGTGCCGTGCCTCCTGGCCGCCTCCAGCACCTGCAGGGTGCCGAGGACGTTCACGTCGGCGTCGAAGTCGGGGCGCTCGACCGACGTGATGACGTCGGCCTGGGCCGCGAGGTGGAAGCAGACCTCCGGCCGGACCTCGTCGAAGACGGCGCCCGGCTCGCGGATGTCACCCTCCACGAGGCGCGCGCCCTCCGGCACCTTCTCGCGCTTGCCCGAGGAGAGGTTGTCGAGCACCACGACCTCGTCCCCCCGCGCGAGGAGCGCCTCCGCGACGTGCGATCCGATGAACCCGGCTCCCCCGGTGACGATGACGGCCACCCTCGTATCCTAGGTCGATGTTCGTCACCTTCGAGGGCCTCGATGGCTCGGGCAAGACGACGCAGGCCGAGCTCCTGCGGGCGCACCTCGAGGAGATGGGCCGCGACGTCGTTGCCACGCGCGAGCCGGGAGGGACCGAGCTGGGGGAGCAGGTGCGTGAGCTCCTGCTGGGCGGGATAGCGATCTCGCCGTGGGCCGAAGCAGAGCTCTTCGCCGCCGCACGCGCCCAGCTCGTCGCGGAGGTGATCCAACCCGCCCTCGAGCGCGGAGCCGACGTCGTCTGCGACCGCTACCTCGACTCCTCGCTCGCCTACCAGGGCATCGCCCGCGGGCTCGGGGTCGAACGCGTGCTCGCGCTGAACATGGACGCGATCCGCGGCATTCTTCCGGACGTGACGTTTCTGCTGCTCGTCGAGCCCGAAGAGGCGCTCCGCCGCTCGGGCTCGGCTTCGGACCGGATAGAGCGCGAGGGCGAGGAGTTCCTGCGCGCGGTCGACGGTGCCTATCGCGAGCTGGGGTCGATCTTCCCCGGCCGGATCTTCACGCTCGACGGGTCGAGGCCCGCTCGGGAGATTGCGAAGGAGGTGCATGACAGGCTTCCTGGGCTTTCCTGAGCAGGCCGAGGCGAGGCGGCTGCTGGACGCGGCGCTCGCCGAAGGGCCCGCCCACGCATACCTCTTCCACGGGCCGCCTGGCGTGGGCAAGCGTCCGGCCGCACTCGGGTTCGCCGGCGCCCTCCTCGGCGACCCAGGGCGCGTCGAGCGCCGCGCGCACCCCGACCTCTACGTGCTCGAGCCCCTCGGAGACCAGATCCGGATCGACGCGATCCGCGAGCTGCGCCACGACCTGCACATGCGGCCCTTCGAAGCCGATCGCCGCGTGTATCTCATCTTCGGTGCGCACTCGCTGAACGACGAGGCCGCCGACGCGCTGCTCAAGGATCTCGAGGAGCCGCCTCCGTATGCGGTCGCCGTGCTCGTCGCCGACGACCTCGGCTCGCTCGCCGAGACGATCCGCTCGCGCTGCCAGCTCGTCCCTTTCCGGCGGCTGACGGAAAGCACGGTGCGGGCGCAGATCGCAGAGCGGGCTCCTCAGCTCTCGGACGACGAGGCGACCGCTCTCGCCCGGGTCGCTCGCGGGCGGCTCGACCGAGTCGAACGGCTCCTGGATCCCCAGGCGGCTCGGCGGCGTGAGGCCGTGCTCGAGGTCGCCCGCGCGGTCTACCGCGATCCCGGCTTCGAGCCGCGGGACGGCGCCGACGTCCTTCTGGGCATCGCCGCCGAGCGCGCCGCGGAGGCGAAGGACCGAGCGCACGGCGAGAACGAGGAGCTCGACCTCACACCGAGGGAGAAGGAGCAGCGCACGAGGAGGGCGATGCGTGGCGCCGAGCGTGAGGAGGTCTTGCTCTGCCTGGAGGAGCTCGAGGCCTGGTACCGCGACCTCGTCGTCGTCGCCGCCGGCGCGGAATCGGCAGCGGCGCACGTCGATCGTCTTGGCGAGCTGCGGGAGGACGCAGCGGTCGAGCAGCTTCCCGCCGCCGAGGCCGCCGCCGAGATCGTCCGCGAGACATGGCGCCTGTACGAGGAGCTCCAGCTGCAGGCGGGCCTGGCGCTCGAAGCGCTCTTCGTCAGGCTGCGGCGCGAGCTCGCCGGCGCGGCGGTGTCGTAGGCGTTCGCGGGGAAGATGCTGGCAAGAACCGTCGCTTCGCTCGCCGCAGCCGCCCTCGGCCTGCTCACGGTCGGTTGCGGAAGCGGCTCCGAGCAGAGCTCGAGTTCGATCGGGCGAGCCGAGGCCGCCCTGGTCACGCTCCGCTTGAGCGATGTCCCGAAGGGTTTTCGCATCGGCGACGACGGCGGTTGCGGCGGATCAGGCGTCGAAGGCGCGAGCGAGCGCCTCGCCGCCTTCGTGCTCGAGGAGCGGCCCTCCGGCTGCATCCGCGAGCTCAATTTCGCGTATCCGTCCCAGTCCGGCGTTCCGCCGCTCGTCCAGAGCGAGGCACTCGTCTTCGACGACGCAGAGGTGTGTGGAGCTCGCCGTGCGCGGATGCGACCAAGCTCCGGGTGCCGGGCGGTCACGCGGTGATCTATGCGGGGTACGCGCCCTTGGGGCTCCCACAGCTCCGGCTTCCGTCCCCTGGTGCGAGCCCTCCCCCCGCGGAGAGGAAGCCCTGTCCGGCGCGGCCGCACGACCGCTTTCTCGCGCACGTGTACCTGGGCGGCGTTGTCGTCGCGGTCAACATGCCGTACTGCTACCAGTGCGTGGCGCGGTCGACGGGAGCGGATCCGTACAACTCGCTGGCGGAGATGAAGGCGATCGTGAACGGCCTCCGCCGCCGTGAGCCGGGACGCGGCACGAGCTGAACCGGCCGCCGGACGGAGGGCGGTCGTGACTTACGAGTGCTTGTCGATGTCGTCGAGGAGCTGGTCGGCCGGCGCCCAGAATGCGGTCTGCGCTGCCTGCGAGGTGCGAAGCGGCGCCCCGTGATCGGCGACGAAGCCCGACTGTGAGCTAACGAAATCGAGCGAGATGTTCGGCGCCGGGAACCCGGCGGCCTTCAGCCGGCGCAGGAGGTGCTTCGCGCCCGTTCGGCCGACGACCTGATCGTTCTGGCCCATCTGGATCAGCAGCTGCGTCGAATGGTCGAGCGGCGTCAGGTCGACGATGTGCCCTTCGTTCCCGACCGAGGACGGGAAGATGCTGATGATCTGGTCGGGCACGGGCAGCCCCCTCTTGGCGGCGACGGCTCCGTACTCCACCGCCAGCGCGCCCCCGCGTGAATAGCCGATGCTGAGCACGGGAAGGCCGTCGACGTCAGCCCGCTTCGTCGCCGTTTGCACGCCCGCGACGATGAACGGAATCGGATCCTGCTCGTAGAAGATCTCGAAGCGCGGATAGACGACGATGCTTCCGCGCGCGACGAGGTGCTTGATCCACGGCAGGTGGTTCACCGGCGTCGTCTCGGTGGGGCCGCCCTGGCCGTGGAAGTAGACGACGAGGTCCTTCGGCTTGCCGGCGGGGGTGTAGAGCCAGACCGACTCCGAGCCCTGCCCGATCGGCCCGACCACGGTCGCGTGGTCAGGATAGTTGGAGCCGCCGCCGCAGCCTGCCAGCGCCAGGGTCGCGGCCAGGGCGAGCAGCCCGAAGCCAAGCCTCATCACTGCTTTCGACTCCGCCGGCGCCGTTCGGTTAGGCGCCAGTTTCCGTCAGCGCTTCGTCCAGCACCGCGAGGCCCTCGTCGAGCTCCTCGCGGGTGATCGTCAGCGGCGGGCAGATCATCACGACGTTCCAGTGCGTCATCAGGTAGAGGCCGCGGTCGAGGGCGGCCTTCGCCACCTTCGCCATCGGCGCGAAGGCCTCGCCCGAGGCGTTGAACGGGACGAGCGGCTCGCGCGTCTCGCGATCCTTGACGAGCTCCAGCGCCCAGAAGAGCCCGAGTCCGCGCACCTCGCCGATCGCCGGATGCTCGTCCGCGAGCCGCGGCAGCTCCTCCGCGAGCACCTCGCCCATCGCCGCCGCGTTCTCGACGATCCCCTCCTCGCGGAAGGCCTCGATCGAGGCCACACCAGCGGCGCAGGCGAGCGGATGCCCGGAGTACGTGAGCCCACCGGCGAAGTACTTGTCGCGCGCCCAGTCGGCTATCCGCTCCGAGATGACCATCGCGCCGAGCGGCACGTAGCCGGAGTTGATCCCCTTCGCCACGGTCATGATGTCCGGCACGACGTCCCAGTGCTCGCAGGCGAACCACTTGCCGGTCCGGCCGAAGCCGGCCATGACCTCGTCCAGGATGAGCAGGATCCCGTGGCGGTCGCACACCTCGCGCACGGACTGCAGGTAGCCGGGCGGGGGCGGGATGACGCCGTTCGTGCCCGTCACCGTCTCGAGGATCACGGCCGCGACGTTCTCCGGGCCCTCGTACTGGAGCACTTCCTCCAGGTGCGGCCCGCCGGAGCAGACGGGACAGGGATCCGGGTGGCCGGCCGGACAGCGGTACGTGTACGGGTCGAGGATCCGCACGATCCCCGGCACGCCCGGCTCGGCGGGCCAGCGGCGCGGATCTCCCGTCGCCGAGATCGCGCCCGCCGTCGCCCCGTGGTACGAGCGGTAGCGCGCGACGATCTTCTGCCGCCCCGTGTACCAGCGCGCGAGCTTGATCGCGTTCTCGTTCGCCTCCGCGCCGCCGTTCGTAAAGAAGGACATCGCGAGATCGCCCGGCGTCACTTCGGCAAGGAGGCGCGCCAGTTCCGACCGCTTCTCGTTCGCCATCATCGGGCCGATCGTGCAGAGGCGGTCCGCCTGCTCCTTGATCGCCGCGATCACCTTCGGGTGCTGGTGCCCGATCGAGACGTTGACGAGCTGGGAGGCGAAGTCGAGGTAGCGCTTGCCGTCGAAGTCCCAGAAGTAACGGCCCTCGGCGCCCGCGACGGGCATAGGGTCGATCGCGGAGCGCACCGACCACGAGTGGAGCACGTACCGCGCGTCGTCGGTCTTCACCCGATTGTCGATGACCGCCATAACGCGATCCTACTGCTCCTTGCCGCCGCGCTCGTCTCCGCAAAACGCGCTCCAAGCCGCGCCGGCCAGTGGCTCCCACGCTTGCGCCTCGATGAAGCCGGCATTCGCTGCGACCACGACCTGACGTGTTCCGTCCCCCCGGCTCAGGGCGATCGTCGTGTGACCGGGCGTGAGGCCGAGATGCCCCCACGCGGCGCCACATGGTGAGGGACTCGTGCCGAAGAACGACGAGCTGCGTGCGATTCCGAGCCCGTAGGCGTCGCACTCGACTCCGTCCGCCGGAACGGTCTCGAGCAGCTCCTCTTTTAGCTCGGGCGGCAAGAGCGTCCCGTCGAGCAGCGCTTCGAGGAAACGAGCGACGTCGGCCGGCGTCGAGACGAGCGCGGCCGGATACGCGAGTGACGTTGTGAGCGCGGTCGCATCGACGAGCCCTTCCGCCGCGGGGAGGAAGGGGTTGTCGGGAGGCATGTAGGCGCGCGCGATCCCATCGGGTGGAGCGGGCGCGAGCTCGGTGCTCTGGAGGCCGAGCGGCACCGCGATTCGCTCACGAAGCTGATCCGGCACGGGCGTGCCGCCGACCTGTTCGATGACAAGCGACAGGAGCAGATAGTTCGTGTTCGAGTACGACCAGCGTGCGCCGGGCGGCTCGGCTTGAACGCTGAGAACGAGCGCCAGGAGATCGGCGATCTCCCACCGTCGCCAGGGGTCCTGGCGCAAGGCCGCAAAGAAGGACGGCTCCGCGAAGATGTCGGGTAGGCCGCTCGTGTGCTGCAGGAGATGGCGCACTCGGACCGCCGGACCGACGGAGACTTCGCCGAGGTGAGGGCCGACCGGTTCGTCGAGATCGAGCTGTCCGTCGGCGACGAGCGCGAGCACAAGCGCCGCCGTGAAAGTCTTGCCGACGCTACCGACGAAGAACTGCCTCGCCGTGCCGAGAGGATCTCCCGAGTCGATGTCGGCTACGCCGGCCGATCCAAAGGTGGTCTCGCCCCTATCCCGTCTGACGACGACCACGCCGGGTGCACCGCTTGCGCGAGCCGCGTCGGCCAGCGCGTCGAGATCGCCCACGAGGGCCCACGCTACTACGCGCTACCCTCCCTTTCAGCGCATGAGGAGGCGGAGATGACAGAGACTCTCGAGCAGAAGGAAGGGCCTGCGACTGAGCTTCGCCGGATCGGCCACTGGATCGGCGGACAACCGGTCACGGGCGAGTCTGGCCGCAGCGGGCCCGTCTACAACCCAGCGCTCGGCGTGCAGACGGGCGAGGTTGACTTCGCGTCGGTCGAGGACGTCGACCGTGCGGTCGCCGCGGCACGCGATGCCTTCTCGGCGTGGCGCGCGGTGTCGCTCTCCCAGCGCCAGGAGCTCCTGTTCGGGATCCAGCGTCTCGTTCGCGACCGCCGCGAGCAGATCGCGAAGATCCTGACCGACGAGCACGGCAAGGTCTTCTCCGACGCGCTCGGCGAAGTGCAGCGCGGCCTCGAGGTGGTCGAGTTCGCGTGCGGGATCCCGACCCTCCTCAAGGGCGGCTTCTCCGAGCAGGTCTCGACCGGGATCGACGTCTACTCGATCCGGCAGCCGCTCGGCGTCGTTGCCGGGATCACGCCGTTCAACTTCCCGGCGATGGTGCCCATGTGGATGTGGGCGCCGGCGATCGCCTGCGGGAACACGTTCGTGCTCAAGCCGTCCGAGAAGGATCCTTCGGCGTCGCTCTTCGTGGCGGAGCTGCTCAAGGAAGCCGGAGTGCCGGACGGGGTCTTCAACGTTGTCCACGGAGACAAGGTCGCCGTCGACGCGATCCTCGCGCACGCCGACATCGCGGCCGTCAGCTTCGTCGGCTCGACGCCGATCGCGCGCTACATCTACGAGCAGGGGACGGCTGCCGGGAAGCGAGTGCAGGCGCTCGGCGGCGCGAAGAACCACATGGTCGTCCTGCCCGATGCGGACATCGACATGGCCGCCGACGCCGCGGTGAGCGCGGCCTACGGCTCGGCCGGCGAGCGTTGCATGGCGATCTCGGCGGTGGTCGCGGTCGGCGACGCGGGCGACCGGCTCGTCGAGGCGATCAAGGAGCGGCTGCCGAAGGTGAAGGTCGGCCCCGGCACCGACCCGGAGTCGGAGATGGGCCCGCTCATCACGCGCGAGCACCGGGACAAGGTTGCCTCCTACATCGACCACGGAAGCGAGCAGGGCGCAAGGGTCGTCGCCGACGGGCGCGAGACGACGCCCGACGGGGACGGGTTCTTCCTCGGCGTCTCGCTGCTCGACAACGTCACGCCCGAGATGGACGCCTACAAGGACGAGATCTTCGGCCCGGTGCTCGTCGTCACCCGGGCCGACACCTACGACGAGGCCGTCGAGCTCGTGAACGAGAATCCCTACGGCAACGGCGTAGCGCTCTTCACCCGCGACGGGGGCGTCGCCCGGCAGTTCCAGTTCGACATCGAGGTTGGCATGGTCGGGATCAACGTCCCGATCCCGGTGCCCGTGGCCTACTACTCGTTCGGCGGCTGGAAATCGTCCCTCTTCGGCGACTCGCACATCTACGGGCCCGAGGGGGTCAACTTCTACACGCGCGGCAAGGTCGTCACCTCGCGCTGGCCGGACCCGGCCACGAGCAAGGTCGACCTGGGGTTCCCGCAGACCCGCTGAGCCCGCGTCAGTTCAGCAGCGTCTTGAGCGCGGTGTAGGCCGGCCGCGGGCTGAGGTCGACGTTCAGCAGGCCATAGCCCGACTGGAGCTCGTCCTCGCCGGGCCTGGCGGCGTCCTTGTACCAGTAGACGCGCTCGACGTAGGGATACCGGAGCTCGACGAGCTCGAGCGCGCGGGTGAGGTAGGCGGCCTGTTCCTCGGCTGTGACCCCGCGCTGCCAGAACGGCATGCCGAGCTGGTTTCCGTGCACCGACCAGCCGAGCTCGGTGAACCAGATCGGCTTGCCGCCGTCGCCGTGCCGCGTCATCAGCTCATGGATCGCGGGCACGTGGGTCAGCAGCCACCAGTCGTTTCCTCCGTCCGGCGTCTCCGGAGGGGCGTCGCCCTGGTAGCTGTGCGTGGCCATGACGTCGAAAGTGCCGCGCGCGCCCGCGGCGTACGCGCGCGCGAGGAAGCGGTCGTCGTTGTGGACGAGCCCGCCGAAGACGACGAGCGCGTTCCGGTCGCCGGCCTTGATCGCCGGATACGCGGTACGCAGGAGGTGAACGTACCGTCGTGCCGAGCCGCGCCAGAAGCTCTTGTCGTTGGGCTCGTTCCAGACCTCCCAGGCGGTGACGCGCCCGCGAAAGTGGCGCGCCGTCCAGCGCGCGAAGCCTGCGAAGTCGGCGGCCCGGCGCGGCGGGACAGTTTGCCCGCGACCGCCGTTTGCCCAGGCCGGCGTCCAGAGCAGCGTGCCGAGGACGTCCATGCCCCTCGCGCGCGCCATGTTGACGCAGCGGTCGGCGAGGCGGACATGCCAGGCGCTGAACCGGTTACGGGCGGGCTCGAGGGAGGGCCAGCCGATGTCGATCCGGACCGTCTTGACCCCGGCGTCCGCGAGCTTGGCCGCAATCGCCTCGCGCTTCGCCTCGCTCTGGGCCCAGGTGCAATGGAACTGGGCGCCGACGGCAGCGCGCGGCTCGAGTCGGATCGACCCGGGGAGCGCGTCCGTGAAGACAGCGGAGCACGCCAGAAGCGCGGCGGTGAGGGCCAGGGGGCGGCGGATCGCCGGGCAGGGTAGCGACCCGGCAGGCTGGTTCGACGGCTCGAGGCCGCGGCTAGACTGGGGCAGCCCCGCCGACGTAGCTCAGCTGGTAGAGCACTTCACTCGTAATGAAGGGGTCCCCGGTTCGAGTCCGGGCGTCGGCTTCTAACCTCCACAGAAGGATGAATCAAGGAGCCGGCGGAGCGCGGCCTCGGCGGACGGCGACAGCGGGAAACTGTTGCTCATCACGACGACTCGGCGGCGGCCGTCGGCGGTACTCCAGGCGGCAGAAACGGTGCCGAGCAGTGCGCCGGTATGGCCGATGGCCGTGCCGCAGGGTGTACGGAACGCTGCGAGCCCGAGCCCGTAGCGCGCCCCGGGCGCCGGGCGCATCAGCTCGAGCAGGCGGGGCGGAAGCAACCGCCCCTCGACAACAGCACCGAGGAAACGCGAGAGATCGGGCGCGGTGGAGACGATCGAGCCGGCGGCCCAGACCCACCAGGTGCTCACCGTGCTGCGATCGCGAGCGGTCGTGAGGCTGCCGACGATGCCGTCGTACACACTCGGGGCGTAACCGTGGGCATCGCGGCCCTGGATAGGTCGGCCGGGCGCGAAGCTCGTGTCGTGGAGACCGAGCGGCGCGAAGATTCGGCTGCGGAGCTGGCGCTCGAGACTGATTCGGGTGGCACGCTCGACCACCATGCCGAGGAGGACGTAATTCGTGCTGGCGTAGGCGAAACGCTCGCCGGGCCGGGCTACCGGACCTAAGGCGAGCGCCACGCCCACCAGCTCGCGGGGCGTCCAGTGGCGCCGCGGTTGGGCCAACGTCCGGCGTAAGAAGTCCGGGTCGTCCGAATAGTCGGCGAGCCCGGAGGTATGCCCGAGCAGCTGTCGCACGGTGATCCGGCCACCGTCCGGGACGAGGCCGGGCAGCCATTGCTCGACCGTGTCGTCGAGCTTGAGCCGGTGCTCGCCGACCAGTTGGAGCACGACGACCGCCACAAAGGTCTTCGTGATGCTGCCTACGCGGAAGCGATCGCGAGCGTGGAGCGGCACGCGGTCTTGCAGCACAGCGAGACCGCTTGCCTCCTCGCGTCGCGACGAACCGTCATCGACAAGCAGGAGAGCACCCGGACTTCCCGCGTCGACGACTGTGTCTGGCGACGGTCGAGTCGGGCCGCTGCCGCTGTGGAGGGCAACACCGCCGACGATGATCGCCATCGACCCCACGAACGTCAGGGCGATGAAACCGACCGCCTTCCGCCCGGTCCATCTCACGGGCGCAGCGTACGTCCCGGGTTCGAGTCCGGGCGTCGGCTTCGC
>WNGB01000074.1_pt1 | contig 134604 bp, 131 predicted proteins | sample 5400681 | NCBI WGS metagenome assembly WNGB01 (sample SAMN13153367, study PRJNA577476) | soil metagenome | isolation source: 115 cm soil or saprolite under grassland replicate 2 | place: USA:California | collected 2016-06-15
GGCGTCGACTGCGCCAAGGTGAACATGGTTCAGGTGCATCCGGCGGCCAAGGTCGTCACCGTGCTCGAGAAGCGCGCCGACGCGCTGCTCGGCGGCGCCGATGACCAGTATTTCCTGATCAAGCAGCGCGGATTCAATCCGTCGGCGATGCGCTACGCCGATTGGGGCGCGAACATCGTCGGCATGACGATCGTTGCCAAGACCGATCTGATCAAGTCGAATCCCGAGCTCGTGCGCCGCTTCGTCCGCGCATCGGTCAAGTCATGGAACGAGGCGAAGAAGAACCCGGATGCAGCGGTCGACGCGGCGCTCAAGGCGAAGCCCGATCTCAACCGCCAGTCGACACTCGATCAGATGCTGGTCGACTTCGACCTGCTCGACTCGAAGAACTCGAAGGGTCGGATCGGCTGGGGCGCGCAAGCCGATTGGGATCAGAGACGACACCCAACGCGGGAATCCAGTGTCGTTGCCGCCAGAGACACTGGGTCCCCGCCTTCGCGAGGACAACACCCGACACACCTACGTCGAGATGGCGGGTGTGGGCATGACCTACCGGCGCGGACGCGGCGCCGCCGCGCGCGAGACGCACGCGCTCGAGTGCATCGACCTTGCCGTGCGCGAGGGCGAATTCCTGACGATCGTCGGCCCGTCCGGCTGCGGCAAGAGCACGCTGCTTCGCATTGTCGCCGGCTTGCAGCTCGCGACCGCGGGCGAGGTCCGTGTCGACGGCCGCATCGTCGCCGCTCCGCAGACGAATCTCGGCATCGTGTTCCAGAGCCCGGTGCTGCTCGACTGGCGCAGCGCGCTCGGCAACGTGCTCATCCAGGTAGAGCTGCGCAGCCGCGATCCGCGCGCTTATCGCGATCGGGCGATTCGCCTGCTGCATCAGGTCGGACTCGGCGATTTCGTCGACCGGCTGCCGCACGAGCTTTCCGGCGGCATGCGCCAGCGCGTCGCGATTGCGCGCGCGCTGATCCACGACGCGCCGCTGCTCCTGATGGACGAGCCGTTCGGCGCGCTCGATGCGCTCACGCGCGAGCAGATGCGGCTCGATCTCGAGGCGCTGTGGCTCGCCACGCGCAAGACCGTCGTCTTTATCACACACTCGATCGACGAGGCAGTGCTGCTCGCCGACCGCGTCGTCGTGATGAGCCCGCGGCCCGGACGTATCGAGCAGGTGATCGAGCCGGCGCTCGCGAGGCCGCGCGGCCTCGATGCACGCCGGGCGAGCGAATTCACCGAGGCGACCGAGCGCATCACGTCGATCTTTCTTGCCCGCGGTGTGCTGCACGGCGCGGGCGCGCCCGCCACACCGTAAAGGATTGCTCCGATGCAAACGCTGCAAGGCATAGTGGCGGCGCCGTTCCTCCCGATGCTGCCCGACTACTCGATCGATTGGACGTCGCTTCGCTCGTACATCGACTGGATTGCGGCTCAGAGACCGGCCGCGATCGCGATGAACATGGACGCGAGCGAGGGTCCGTCGCTCGAGCGCGACGAGCAGCTCGAGATCGTGCGTGTCTGCCGCGAAGTCATCGCCGATCGCTGTCCGCTCGTCTCGGGCCTGATCTGCGGCTCGACCGCGCAGGCCGTGCGCTGGGGCAACGAGCTGAAGCACGCCGGCGCGCAGGCGCTCGCCGTGTTTCCGCCGTTTCCGACGTTCCTCGGCAATCCGGTGCCTGCCGAAATGATCCATCGCTACCACGACGCGATCGCGCGAGGCGTCGGGTTGCCGCTGATCGCGTTCCAGTTTCCCAAAGCCTGGGGACCCGATTTCCCACCGGAAACGATCGCGCGATTGGCCGCCATTCCGCAGATTATCGGGCTCAAGGAAGCGTCGTTCGACACGACGAAGACGCTCGAGACGATCGATGCGGCGCGCGCGCTGCCGCGCAAGATCGGGATCCTGACCGGCAGCGACACGTTCATCTGGGAAGCGATGCTGATGGGCTGCGACGGCGCGCTGATCGGCTTCGCGGGCACGGCCACCGCCGAGCTCGTCGCGATGCATCGCGCGTGCGTCGAGCGTGATTACGATCGCGGCGCCGCGATCTGGGCGCGGCTCGGCCCGCTCGCGCGCTACTGCTGGCGCGCGCCGATCCGAGACTACCGGCCGCGGATGAAGGAAGTGCTGAAGCTGCAGCGGCTGATCGCGCACGCGACCGTGCGCCCGCCGCAACTACCGATCGACGACGCCGAGCGCGCGCAGATCGCGCGGCTCACCCGCGAAGCAGGCTTGCTCGAAAGAGCGCCGCTGCGCGCGGCTTAGGCAGCGTCATTAAGTAGGGTCAGACTCGACTTTTCGCCTGCCGCTCGCAGTGCGCGCCACTGTGTCATTCCGAGGAGCCTCGGCGACGAGGAATCCGCTGTTCGGAATCGTCGCGACGCAACAGCAGATCCCTCGCTCCGCTCGGGATGACGCTATGGCTCCGCTCGGGATGACGCTATGGCTTCAGCACGCCGTCGGCGAGATGCAGGATGCGCTCCGCGCGCGCGGCGATCTCCGGATCGTGCGTGACGATGACGAGGCTCGTGCCGATCGCGCGGTTCAACTCCAGCATCAGCTCGAACACGTTCCACGCCGTGCGCCGGTCGAGGTTTCCGGTCGGCTCGTCGGCGAGCACGCATTGCGGCTCGGTGACGAGCGCTCGGGCGAGCGCGACGCGCTGGCGCTCGCCGCCCGACAGCTCGCCGGGCAGATGGCGGCCGCGATGTTCGAGCCCGACGCGCGCAAGCATCTTCTCGGCCGCGGCGCGCGCGACCGCGGACGGGTCGCGGCGAATGGTGAGCGGCATCGCAACATTCTCGATCGCGGTGAATTCCGGCAGCAGATGGTGGAACTGGTAGATGAAGCCGAGCGCGCGGTTTCGCACGCTGCCGCGCTCGGCCTCGCTCAAGCGCGCGAACGCATGCCCGTCGACGAACACCTCGCCCGCCGTCGGCTCGTCGAGGCCGCCGAGCAAATGGAGCAGCGTGCTCTTGCCGGATCCCGAAGCGCCGACGATCGCGACGGTTTCGCCGGCCGCGACGTCGAGATCGATGCCGAGCAGCACCGGTACGTCGAGCGGTCCCGTGCGATACGTCTTGCGCAGGTCGCGGCAGCCGAGCACGCGCTTCGCGTCATTCATAGCGCAGCGCTTCGGCGGGGTTGACGCGTGCGGCTCGCCACGCGGGATAGATCGTCGCGACGAGCGCGAGCGCGAGCGCGACGCCGGCGACCATGACGACGTCGGCCGACTGCACCTGCGAAGGCAGCTCGCTGATGTAGTAGACGCTCTTGTCGAGGAACTGGACGCCCAGCGCGCGCTCGACCGCCGGCACGACGATGTCGATGTTGAACGCGAGCGCAAGCCCGCCGGCGACGCCGATCACCGTCCCGATGATGCCGATCAGCGCGCCCTGCACGATGAAGATCGCGAGGATCGACGACGGCGATGCGCCGATCGTGCGCAGGATCGCGATGTCGGCCTGCTTGTCGGTTACCGTCATCACCTGCGCCGACACGATGTTGAACGCCGCGACCGCGACGATCAGCGTCAGGATGATGAACATCATCCGCTTCTCGATCGCCACCGCGCGGAAGAAGTTCGCGTGCGACAGCGTCCAGTCGCGCACATCGACGCTCGACGGCAGCGCGGACATCAGCTCGCGCGCAACAAACGGCGCCGCGAAAAGATCGTCGAGCTTCAGGCGCACGCCCGATATGCCGTCGAGCCGGTAGAGCTTCTGCGCGTCGTCGATGTGGATCAGCGCGAGCCCGTTGTCGAACTCGAACATGCCGATCTCGAACACGCCGACGACGCGGAAGCTCTTCAGGCGCGGCAGCGTGCCCGCCGGCGTGATCGTTCCCTGCGGCACGATGACGACGACCGAATCGTCGACGCGCACGCCGAGCGCGCGCGCGACTTCGGCGCCGAGCACGATGCCGAACTCGCCGGGCTTCAGATCGGAGAGCTTGCCCGCACGCATGTGGCTGCCGATGTCGGCAACCGCCTCTTCGCGCGCGGGATCGACGCCGCGCAGGAAGATGCCGCGGCTCGCCTCGCCGACCGAAAGCATCGCCTGGCCGGTCACATACGGCGCGGCCGCCTTGACGTGCGTATTCGCGAGCGCGGTGCGCGTCACCGCATCCGGATCGGCGAGCGTCGGTATGCCGCGAATTTCAACGTGAGACGCGACCGACAGGATGCGGTTACGCAGCTCATCCTGGAAGCCGTTCATCACCGAGAGCACGACAATCAGCGCGGCGACGCCCAGCGCGATGCCGGCCATCGACGTGAGCGCGATGAACGAGATGAACGTGTTGCGGCCCGAGCCGCGGCGCGCTCGCGTATAGCGCAGGCCGACGGCGAGTTCGTAGGGCGACACGTTGATCGGAGGGAATCGGCGCGCGAGAAGAGCGGCCGCATTATCGCATGCTAGACTTCGCGCACCCGTTCACGGCGTCGCGCGCCGCGCCCCGTTCTGCCCGAACCGTGCGCGATCGCCATGCCGCTCGTCTTATCGCTCCCCCGGTTGCTCGCACGCGAGGCGTATCCGCCGGCGCCGTCGCTTGCGCGCCTGATCGCATTTGCGAACGCCCCCGCCCGCGAGGACGATGGCGTTGCCGCGGCGCTCGCGCCGCTGTACGGTGTGCACCGACAAACCGACTGGCCGCTCGCGCCGATTCGAGCTGCTGCGCTCGGGCTCGATCCCGCCGACGCCTATTGGCTAGTCGCCAACCCGGTGACGCTTGCCGCGGGACGAGACGACGTGCGCCTCGAAGGCGCGGTTCGCGATCTGTCCACCGATGACGCCCGGGCGCTGATCACGACATTGAATGCGCATTTCGACACCGACGGAATCACGTTCGTCGCGCCGCGGCCCGACGCATGGTTCGTGCGCGCAGCGAAGCCGGCCGCGCTCGCGACGCGTTCGCTCGACTCGGTGCGCGGCCGCACGCTGCGCGCGCTCCTTCCCGACGGGCCCGATGCACGAACGTGGCGCCGCTGGCAGAACGAGATCCAGATGCTGCTGTTCGAGCATCCGGTCAACCTCGCACGCGAGCGCGACGGCAAGCCGCCGGCGAACAGCGTCTGGTTCGAGGGCGGCGGCACGATGCCCTCGCGCGAGCGGGCCGCCGGTCCAGTGATCCGCACGTGGTGCGACCGAGACGACACGGTTGCGGCACTCGCCGCGTTCGCCGGTCACCCCGCGCGACCGCTGCCCGGCTCGCTCGATCCCGTGATTGCCGGCGCAGCGCGCAACGATACGCTCGTCGTCGCGTTCGACGACCCCATCGACATCGAGCAGATCGAGCGCCTGTTCGCGGCGCCGGCGCGTAACGCGCTCGACCGCGGCGTGGTCGATGGCGTGACGATCATCGCCGACGGCGCCGGCGCTGCACTCGTCTGGCGTTCGCAGCGGCCGTCGCTCTGGATGCGGATCTCGAGCCGCTTTTCGCAGCCGGATGTCGCAACGCTCGTCCAGGCGCAACAGGCTGAAGAGGAACGCTGATGGAGATCATTCGCCGGCCGGTGCCCGGTGCCGCTGCGTCGCTCGCGATCGCGGGTGTGCATCCGGTGCTCGCCCGCCTCTATGCGGCGCGCGGCATCGCGAGCGCCGACGAGCTCGACCTCGACCTCGCGCAACTGCCGCCGTTCACGATGCTCAAAGGGATCGACGACGCCGCGACACGGCTTGCCGACGCCGTGCAGGCGCGCGAGCGCATCGTCATCGTCGCCGATTACGACGCCGATGGCGCGACGGCGTGCGCGGCCGGCGTGCGCGGTCTCCGCGCGATGGGCGCCGATGTCGATTTCATCGTCCCGAACCGCTTCGAGTACGGCTACGGCCTCACGCCCGAAATCGTCGAGCTCGCGGCCGCCAAGGTCCCTCGGCTGATCGTCACCGTCGACAACGGCATCGCAAGCCACGACGGTGTCGCAGCCGCCGTGGCGCTCGGCATCGATGTGCTGATCACCGATCATCACCTGCCCGCGGCGACGCTGCCCGCGCCTGCGCTCATCGTGAACCCGAACCAGCCGGGATGCGAATTCCCGAGCAAGCACCTCGCCGGCGTCGGCGTGATGTTCTACGTGCTCGCCGCCACGCGCGCGCGCTTGCGCGAGCGGGCGCATTTCGCCGTCGGCGCAGAGCCGAACCTCGGTGCGCTGCTCGATCTCGTCGCGCTCGGCACCGTGGCTGACGTCGTCCGGCTCGACCGCGTCAACCGAACGCTCGTCGCCAAGGGTCTCGCGCGCATTCGCGCCGGCCGCTCGCAGGCGGGCATCACCGCGTTGTTCACGGTGGCGGGCCGCGACGCGCGACACGCGAGCGCGTTCGATCTCGGCTTCGTCGCCGGTCCGCGTCTCAATGCTGCGGGCCGGATGGACGACATGAGCGTCGGCATCCGTTGCCTGCTCGCGGAAACGGCGATCGCCGCGCTGCCGCTCGCCGTTGAGCTCGACAGGCTCAACCGCGAACGCCGCGATGTCGAGGCGACGATGCATGACGAGGCGCTCGCCGAAATCGAAGCCGGCGTCGCGGCCAGCGCCGCGACCGACGCGTACACGATGTGCCTGTATCGGCCAGAATGGCATCAGGGTGTCGTCGGCATCGTCGCGTCGCGCCTCAAGGACCGTTTCCATCGCCCGACGATCGTGTTCGCGCGCGGCGCCGCCGGCGAGCTCAAAGGTTCGGGTCGCTCGATCCCGGCGTTCCATTTGCGTGACGCGCTCGATCTCGTCAGCAAGCGCGAGCCCGGTTCGGTCGCGAAATTCGGCGGCCATGCGTTCGCCGCCGGCCTTTCGCTCGCCGAATGCGATCTGCCCCGGTTCGCCGCGGCGTTCGAGCGCGTCGCACGCGAGAAGCTCGGCGCGCAGGATCTCAAGCGGGCACTGGAAACGGACGGCGGGCTCGCGGCCGGCGAGCTGTCATTCGACCTCGCGCGCACGATGCGCGATCAGGTGTGGGGTCAGGGTTTCCCGGCGCCGCTTTTCGACGACGCGTTCGCCGTGATGGACCAGCGCGTCGTCGGCGACAAGCATCTGCGCCTCGCGCTCGAGCGCGACGGCGAGCGGTTCGCGGCGATTCTGTTCAATCACGCATCGACATTGCCGTCGTCGATCCGGGCCGCCTACCGGCCGGAAGTGAGCGAATGGAACGGCACCGAGGCGCTGCAGCTCGTGATCGAGCATTGGGAACCGACCCCCTGATCGCCCGCACCATGGCCTGCATCTTGCCATCGCTCCATCGCTATGCAGCAACCGCAAGCGGATCTGCGCACCGCAACCGCGCGCGCCGCACCGTGATCGCTCATTGGCGGCGTGCCCCAAGCACTTGAAACAGCGGTTCTTTTCCGGGCCTAATCGTATACACGCACAGGCCTTTTTATGCGTATGATCAAACTAGTGCAGCGCATCAATTACGATATAATGGAAAAGCTTACCTACGCGCATTTTTCTGGGCGTACGACCAAGTGCAGGCCGGGGAGCGTTCACGATGCGTCTAGTCGGTAAGGTCGCGATCATCACGGGTGCCGGTCAGGGCATTGGTCAGGCGACCGCGGTCAAGTTCGCCAAAGAAGGCGCCAAGGTCGCCGTCTGCGACATCAACGAGGAATCCGCGGTCGACACCGCGCGCGCGATCGAAGCCGACGGCGGACACGCAATCGCGTTCCGCATCGACGTCACCGACAAGGAAAGCATCGCCCGGATGGTCGCCGGTGTGATGGCCAAATGGGGCCGCATCGACACGCTGGTCAACAACGCCGGCATCGTGCAGGACGCGCAATTCCGCAAGATGACCGACGAGCAGTTCGAGCGCGTCATCGACGTCAATCTCAAGGGCGTCTACAACTGCACGCGAGCGGTCGTCGACATCATGCTCGAGCAGAACTCGGGCTGCATCCTCAATGCGTCGTCGATCGTCGGCATCTATGGCAACTTCGGGCAGACCAACTACGCAGCGACCAAGTTCGCCGTGATCGGCATGGTCAAGACGTGGGCGCGCGAGCTCGGCCGCAAGGGCATCCGCGCGAACGCGATCTGCCCCGGCTTCATCGAGACGCCGATCCTCAAGTCGATGCCCGACAAGGTCATCAAGATGATGGAGGACAAGGTCCCGTTGGGTAGGCTCGGCAAGCCGGAGGAAATCGCGAACACGTACGCGTGGCTCGCCTCCGACGAGGCGTCCTACATCAACGGCGCGGTGATCGAGGTCTCCGGCGGCGTCACGATCTGACGCAATGTCGTCCCCGCGAACGCGGGGGACGCGGCGTGACGATCTGACGCGACGTCGTCCCCGCGAAGGCGGGGACCCAGTGTCTTTTTGCGCAAACGACGCTGGATTCCCGCGTTCGCGGGAATGACAAAGTCCGCTGTCTGCGCCACGTCCCTCCTCCGTCCGGCCGACTTGAGCCCACCCTGCGATCGCAGTAGCATCGCCGGACCATCGCTTCACGCGGGTCCGATCATGACGCCGTTCTCCCGTCCCCTTTTTCGCGCGGGCATCGCCGCGCTCGCTGCGCTCGCGGTCGTGCCTGGGTCCGCCGTCGCCGCCAACGATTTCGACCAGAAGCCCGAGATCTACATCTGCCCGAACGCCGGCGGCGCAGCCATCGACTGCTTTCTCGAAGCCGTGTCGCACCTGTACACGATGTGCCGGCAGGTGAAGAGCATCGAGATCATCGAGTACGGCCATGCGGAGGCCGAAAAGGGCGTCAACGCCGCGAAGAGCGAGTACTGCATCGACAAGCACAAGGCCTCGATCAAGCGGCATTACCTCGCCGCGCTGAACGCCGCGACCAAGAATCGCGCCGCCGTCGAAACGCTTCGCGCGCTGCACGACTACTGGCAGAAATCGCTGGTGGAGCTCAAGTGGCATCCGGGCGAAAGCGACGCCGAATACCAGGCGCGCGTCGCCAAGCCCTACGACATCTTCCGCGAGCGAGCGGACGTCGTGCGCACGTCGCTCGCCAATCCATCGTCGTCCGCCGCAGCGAAATCGGCGGCAAAACCGAAGCCTGCGGCCGCGAAAGCTGCGGCCGCGACGAAGCAGGCGAACTGAACGCCGTCGCCTTGCCCGTGCGCGACCAACCGCTCGCGCCGCCCGATCTCGTTTCCGACGCCGCGCTCGCGACGATCTTCGGCGAGGGCGGCGAGCTCGCACGCGCGCTGTCGGGATTTCGTTTTCGCGCGCAGCAGCTCGCGATGGCCGACGCGGTGGCGTGCGCCATTCGCGATCGCCGGCCGCTGATCGTCGAGGCCGGAACCGGCACCGGCAAGACGTTTTCGTATCTCGTGCCCGCGCTGCTCTACGGCGGCAAGGTGATCGTGTCCACCGGCACGAAGACGCTGCAGGACCAGCTCTACCAGCGCGACTTGCCGCTGGTGCGTGACGCGCTGGGCTCGCCGGCGACGATCGCGCTGCTCAAGGGGCGCGCGAATTACGTCTGCCATCACCACCTCGAGCGCACGTCGCGCGAAGGACGGCTGCCGTCGCGCGACGACGCACGGCATCTGCCGAAGATCATTCGTTTCGCGCAGGCGAGCCAGAGCGGCGATCGCGGCGAGCTCGCCGACGTGCCGGAGAACGCGTCGATCTGGCCGCTCGTCACGTCGACGCGCGACAACTGCCTCGGCTCCGAATGCGCATTCCATTCCGAATGCTTCGTGCTCAAGGCGCGCAAGGCCGCGCTCGAAGCCGACGTCGTCGTCGTCAACCACCATCTGTTCTTCGCCGACGTGATGCTGCGCGACGAGGGCCTCGCCGAGCTGCTGCCCGCCTGCAACACGATCGTGCTCGACGAGGCGCATCAGCTGCCCGACACCGCAACGCTGTTCTTCGGCGAGCAGCTCACTGCGGGTCAGCTCGCCGACGTCGCTCGCGATGCCGAGATTGCGGCGCGCACGCAAGCGCGCGACGTCGCCGAGCTCCCCGACGCCGCGTCGGACGTCGGCCCGGCGATCCGCAAGCTGCGGCTCGCGCTCGGCGATGTGCCGGGCAAGCTCGCGCAGTCGGCTGCGGCGGCACGCCCGGAAATCGTCGCAGCGCTCGACGAGCTCGCTGCCGCGCTCGACCGCCTCGTCGCGGAATTTTCGCTCTTCGCCGAGCGCAGCGAAGACCTCGCGAACGTCGCGCAGCGCGCAACCGAAGCCGCAGCGGCGCTTGCGCGTTGGCGCTCGACGCTCGATCGCGACGCCGCCGACATCGCCGACGACGCGAACACGTGGATCCGCTGGATCGACGTCACCCCTTCGGGCTGGCAGCTGCACGCGTCGCCGCTTTCGATCGCCGAGCTGTTCTCGCGCCAGGTCGCCGACTCGGGCCGCGCGTGGATCTTCACGTCGGCCACGCTCGCCGTCGGCCGCGATTTCTCGCTCTACCAGCGCGAGCTCGGTCTCGCCGACGCGGACACCGGCTGCTGGGAGTCGCCGTTCGACTACGCGTCGCAGGCGCTGCTGTACGTTCCGCGCGACCTTCCCGAGCCGAACTCGCGCGAGCACACCGATGCGGTCGTCGCCGCTGCGCTGCCGGTGTTGAAGGCGAGCGGCGGGCGCGCGTTTCTGCTGTTCACGACGTTGCGCGCGCTTGCGCAGGCGCGCGACACACTTGCGGCGGCGATGGCGCGTGACGGCCTGTCGTGGCCGCTGCTCGTTCAGGGCGAAGGCTCGCGCAGCGAATTGCTGACGCGCTTTCGCGAGCTCGGCAACGCCGTGCTGCTCGGCAGCGCGAGCTTCTGGGAAGGTGTCGACGTCGCCGGCGACGCGCTGTCGGTGGTCGTCATCGACAAACTGCCGTTTGCGCCGCCCGACGATCCGCTGCTCGCCGCGCGGCTCGAGCACCTGCGCGCGCACGGCGGCAATCCGTTCTTCGACTATCAGTTGCCGCAGGCCGCGATCAGTCTCAAGCAGGGCGCGGGCCGACTGATCCGCAGCGAAACCGACCGCGGCGTGCTGATGATCGCCGACCCGCGACTCGTGGACAAGCCGTACGGCAAGCGAATCTGGAAGAGCCTGCCGCCGATGCGACGCACGCGCGAGCTCGCGGACGTCGTGTCGTTCTTCCTGCGCTAAAAGCGGTACTGCGCGCCGATCCAGAACGCGTCGATCGACGAGAACTGGCCGTTGCCCTCCGACGTGAGCGCGAACGTGTTGCCGACGTCGAAATAGCGGTCCCATTCGCCGCGAATCGACACGTTGGGTGTCGCCGCGTACGTGACGCCGAGGCCTGCGATGCCGCGCGTCTGGTTGACGTCAGGCGCGGTGAACGAGAACGGCGTGCCGCGATCGTCGCCGCTTTCGTGGTACTTCAACTTCGTCCATGCGACGCCACCCTTCGCGAACACCGAGAAATTCGCGCCGACGGGAACGCTGCCGACGAGCGTGACGGTCGCGGCCGACACCTTGTACTCGGCCTCGCGTGTGAACGGTCCCTGCCGGTCGAGCGTGTAAGCGGCCCTCGCCTTGCCGAGGTCGGCGTACGCGGCTTCGACGGCAAAATTCGGATGGAACTGCCAGCCGGCATACGCGAGCGCGGTGGTTCCGCTCTTATCGGTCATCGACGCGCTCGTCACCGTGAACGGCGATCCCGCGTATGCGCTGCGAACGTCGGCGTTGAAATCCTGTTCGAAATGCGTGCCGCCGATGCCGGCGCCGATGTAAAAGCCCGTCGCCGGTTCGGCGGCGTTTGCCGTCGAGGCCCACAGTGTCACCATTGCGGCCGCGACGGCCGACGTTACGATTCTTCGCATCATGTTTGTTGCTCCCCTCGTTGAAATGGCGCGGCATTCGGTCGCAGCGAACGTCGCACATGCAATACAATTATAGGTGCGAGCGAGCCACTCGATGCGCGGTGCCGTTGATGACGGTCAATCTCGTTCAGGCAAACGCGCGGCTGATCGGGTAACATCGTTTTCGGCGCACGCCGGCGCATCTCGCCGGCGCGCAATTTCAGGGGAAAAAACCTATGAAGACGATTTTGGCTCGCATGGTTCGCGCGCTCGCCGCTTCGCTTTGGTTCGCAGCGGCGACAACGGCAGGAGCGTCGACAGTGACGACGAATTTCAGCGACCTTTGGTGGACGCCGGCCGAATCCGGCTGGGGCCTGAACATCGCGCAGCAGGCGGACACGATGTTCATCACGTTCTATGTCTTCGGCCCGAACAACCAGCCGATCTGGTACACGGCGCTGCTCAACTACCAGGGCGTACAGACGGACGGCTCGGCGATGTTCAACGGCGACGTCTTCCAGTCGAGCGGCCCGTATTTCGGCGGTCCGTTCAATACCGCATTCGTGACCACCGACCGTGCCGGCACGGCGATCTTCCAGGCGTCGACGCCGACGACCGGGACACTGACGTACCGGATCGGCAACGTCTTCGTCGAAAAGCAGATCGAGCGCTTCACGTTGCGCACCGACACGCTTGCCGGCAGCTACATCGGCGGCCTATCCGACATCACGTCCAACTGCCAGGTGCCCACGAACAACGGCTTTCGCAGCGAGGACTCGGGCATATTCACCGTCGCACAGGTCGGCAACGCCGTGACGATGCATTCGCCGTCGTGCACCTACAGCGGCAACTTTCATCAGGACGGGCAGACGGGCCGCGTCGACGGCAACTACACGTGCACGTCCGGCGCGCTCGGCACGATCTCGTTCTTCGATCTGCGCGCCGAAGTCGGCGGCGTCATGGGGCGCTACACGGGCCACGGATCGAACTGCGACTTCAACGGCGACATCGGGCTCGCGCGGAGGAAGTGACGGCTTCGCGCCGGGGCCCCTCTCCGCCCGCTCGCATCGCTACCAGAACTTCCACCAGGGCTTTGGGGTGATGCCGGTCAGGTAGACGCTGTTGGGAAACGTGCGCTCGAGCACGCGGCGCGAATCTTGGCTCAATTGCGCGAGGCCCAGCCTGTCGTATGATTTCACGAGCAGGTCGAGCGCGTCCTCGTTCGCCGGCGTGCGCGGATAATTCGTGATCGCAGCCTGCGCGCGGTTGATCGCAGCGATGTAGGCGCCGCGATTGTAGTAATAGCGACCGACCTTCACCTCGTAGAGCCCGAGCGCGTTCGACAGGTAGCGCATCCGCGCGTTCGAGTCCTCGGCGTAGCGGCTCTCCGGCAGCTTTTCGACGAGCTCCTTGAACGCGGCAAACGACTCTCGCATCGCTTTCGGCTCGCGCTCGGACAGGTCGAGCTCGTACACATAGCCGAGCAATCCCTGGTCCTCGCGGAAATGCACGAGCCCCTTCAGGTAATACGCGTAGTCGACGTTCGGATGGTTCGGATAGGTGCGGATGAAGCGGTCGCATTGCGACACGGCCGCCGCCGCTTCGCCGGCGCGGTAATTCGCGTAGGCTCCTTCGAGCAGCGCCTGTTGCGCGTAGCGGCCGTATGGGAAGCGCGACTCGAGCGTCTCGAAGAACTTGACCGCCCGCGTATAATTTCCCTCGGCGAGCGCGTCGTGCGCCGTTCGGTAGATGCGGTCGGCGGACCAGTTCGCGGTCTCGTCCTTCACCTCGGGCAACAGATTGCAGCCGGCGAGCGCGGCGGCGAGCACCGCAACCGCGACGATGCGCGCACGCGAGCGCGAGAACGCCTCGACCAACGGGAAGAATGCTTTCATGCGGAAGTCCTCTGACGAGGCGCCGATTATAACCTCCTGCCCTCGACCGACTTGAAGCGACTGTCCCCCGCGCGCCGTGTGCCGGGCGTCGACGCGACGGCACCCGCGTCCGATGCGCCGGTTGAATCGTACGCGTTCGATGTGCCCGCTGCCGCCGCGGGCGAACGCTTCGATCAGGCGCTCGCGCGGGCGCTGCCGCAATTCTCGCGGACGCGGCTCAAGGCGTGGATCGAAGCGGGCCGCGTGACGCTCGACGGCGTAATTGTCGAGCCCAGGCACAAGCTCGCCGGCGGCGAGCGCGTCGTCGTCACACCGATGTCCGACCCGCAGGCGGCGGCGCATGCGGCCGAGCCGATCGCGCTTGCGATCGTCCACGAGGACGCCGCGCTGATCGTCGTCGACAAGCCGCCCGGCCTCGTCGTTCATCCCGGCAGCGGCAATTGGCAGGGAACGCTGATGAACGCACTGCTCCACCACGCGCCATCGCTCGCCGCGCTGCCGCGCGCGGGCATCGTGCACCGCCTCGACAAGGACACGAGCGGCTTGATCGTCGTCGCGAAGACGCTCACCGCGCAAACCGACCTCGTGCGCCAGCTCGCCGCGCGCACGGTGAAACGCGAATATCTTGCGGTCGCGAGCGGCGACGTCGGCCGCGGCGGAACGATCGACGCGCCGATCGGACGACATCCGACACGGCGCACGAAAATGGCCGTCGTCGCGACCGGCAAGCCTGCGCGCACGCATTACACGGTCGTCGAGCGCTTCGGCGTCGCGACGCTTCTGCGCTGTGCGCTCGAGACCGGCCGCACGCATCAGATCCGCGTCCACTTCGCCTCGCTCGGCCATCCGCTCGTCGGCGATCCGGCGTATGGGCGCCGCAGCGCGATCGCCTTCGCGCGGCAGGCGTTGCATGCGGCACGGCTCGCGCTCGTTCACCCGGTCTCGCGGGAGCCGTGCGAGTGGAACGCGGCGCCGCCTGCGGATTTCGAGGCGCTGTTGGCGTCGCTGCGCGCGCGATCGGCGTCATGACCGACGTGTCGCTCTCCGAGCGCATCGCCCGATCGGGCCTAGACTGGATCGTCCCGCAATGGGACGCGCCGGACAACGTGCACGCGCTCGTCACCACGCGCAACGGTGGTGTCAGCGTGCAACCGTATGCGACGATGAATGTCGGCGTCGCCTCTTCGGGCCGTGACAGGCCCGATGCCGTTGCGCAAAACCGTGCGCGACTGCGCGCGTTCCTTCCGAGCGAGCCCATATGGCTGCGGCAGGTGCATGGAGCGACGGTCGCCGGTCTCGATGGCACACGATCGGGCTCGCTGCTCGTCGCCGACGCGGCGGTGACGCGCGTGCCCGGTGTCGTCTGCGCCGTGCTCGTTGCAGACTGCGTGCCGGTGCTGCTCGCCGATCGCGGCGCAACGGTCATCGGCATCGCGCACGCAGGCTGGCGCGGACTTGCGGCCGGCGTGATCGAGGCGACGATCGCGCGAATGCAAACCGCACCGGCGGATATCGTCGCATGGCTCGGACCCGCGATCGGCCCGCGTGCATTCGAGGTCGGCGCGGACGTTCACGCGGCTTTCGGCGATGTCGATGCCGGCGCCTGCGCTGCGTTCACGCCGTTACGCGAAGGCAAGTGGCACGCCGACCTTTACGAGCTCGCGCGCCGCCGCCTCGGCCTTGCGGGCGTGCATTCGGTCGCAGGCGGTGGCTGGTGCACGTACACCGACGCCGCACGCTTCTTTTCGTATCGCCGCGACGGTGAGACCGGCCGGATGGCGGCCACGATCTGGCTCGAGGCTGCGTCGCCCGCATGATGCAACCGTGTTGCATCGACGCGGCGCCTGCACCGGCGCGGGGCGCCATGAGACGCCGCAACCGCTCGCGCTGATCGACTCGGCCATCGGCGTCATCGCCGCCGCGCACGCGCTGCTCGATCACCGAGCGGGCGCGAGCGTTCCCGGTTTCGCGCCGCCGCGTGGCGCGCGGCGATCCACACGACGACCCACGCGGGCACGATGCCGGCGCCGACGAACAGCGCGAGTCCTGCGAGCGTCGATTCGGCAGCAAGCGCGAGCGTGCCGATGATGAACAGCCAGGCGATCAGAACGATGTACATACGCTGCGCGAACGTGCGGCCATTGTGCCGGCATGCGCGCCACGATACCATCGGCATTCGCGTCGCGCGCTCGTTCTGTCGCCGCGCCGCTCGACGCACGCTCCGCAAGCTGCTGCAAGTCCATGCGCTCCCCGCCGCCGATGATTGTGCCGACGCCGAGCCCCGCCGAGCTTGCGCAACACTGGCACGAGACGGTTGAAGCGTGGGCGCGCTGGTGGACGCAGGCGACGCCCGCATCGCCTCACGAGCTCGCACCGAGCACGGCGGCAGTTTCGGCATTGGCGCGGATCGATGGTCGCGCGCTGTCGGAACTGAACGCGAAATACCAGCCGGCATTCGAATCGCTGTGGGCGGCGGCCGGCACATGGAATGCCGTCGCGGAGGACGATGCGCATGCGAAGCTGCCGATCGTCGTCGAGCCCTCGCCCGGCGACCGTCGCTTCACCGCGACCGAGTGGAACGAGCTGCCGTTCTTCTCGCTGATGAAGCAGAGCTATCTGCTCGCGAGCCGTTATCTGACGGAGCTCGCGGCGCTCGCGCCTCTGCCCGAAGACGAACGCCACCGGCTGTCGTTCATGATGCGGCAGTACGTCGATGCGCTCGCGCCGACGAACTTTCCGGCGACCAATCCGGAAGTCGTGAAGCGCGCGCTCGCGACCGACGGCGCGAGCATCGCGCAGGGTGCGAGCAATCTGCTCGCCGATGTGCAACGCGGCCGCATCTCGATGTCGGATGCCACCGCGTTCGAAGTGGGCCGCAATCTCGCGGTGACACGCGGCGATGTCGTGTTCCGCAACGAGCTGATCGAGCTGATCCAGTACGCGCCGTCGACGACACGCGTGCATCGCCGCCCGCTCGTCATCGTGCCGCCGTGCATCAACAAGTACTATGTTCTCGATCTGCAACCGTCGAACTCGTTCGTCCGCTGGGCTGTCGAGCAAGGTCACACCGTCTTCATGCTGTCGTGGCGCAACGTTCCGGCCGGGCTTGCTCAACTGACGTGGGACGATTATCTCGAAGACGGCGTTCTGACCGCGCTGCGAGTCGCGCGCGAGATCACCCGCAGCGCAACGGTCAACGCGCTCGGCTTCTGCGTCGGCGGCACGCTGCTCGCAAGCGCGCTCGCCGTGCTCGCTGCGCGCAAGCAACGCCGCGTGCAGAGCGCAACGCTCCTCACGACGATGCTCGACTTCGCCGATCCGGGCGAGATCGGCGTCTACGTTTCGCGCGAATACATGGCCGCGCGCGAGCCGGCGCTTCTCGCCGGCAGCCGCGTGCGCGGTGCCGAGCTTGCCAGCGCGTTCGCGAGCCTGCGCGCGAACGAGCTCGTATGGAATTACGTCGTGCGCAACTACCTGAAGGGCGAGACACCGCCGGCGTTCGACCTGCTGCACTGGAACGGCGATTCGGCCAACCTGCCGGGTCCGATGTACATCTACTACCTGCGCAACCTGTACCTCGAAAATCGGCTGCGCGATCCAGCCATGCTCACGATGGCGGGCGAGCGCGTCGATCTCGCACGGATCACGATGCCGACGTACGTGCTCGCCTCGCGCGACGACCACATCGTTCCGTGGCGCTCCGCTTATCGCACCACCAGCCTCGTCGGCGCCGATGACGTGACGTTCGTGCTCGGTGCATCGGGGCACATCGCGGGCGTCGTCAATCCGCCCGCGGCGAACCGAAGAAATTACTGGACCAATGCGCTGATCACCGACGACGCCGACGATTGGCTCGACCGGGCGCAAATCGTGCCGGGCAGCTGGTGGCCGCACTGGGGGGCGTGGCTCGTCCTCCACGCGGGCCCGATGAAGCGCGCGCCGCAGCGCACGGGAAGCGACGCGTATCCGCCGATCGAGCCGGCGCCGGGACAGTATGTGATCGAGCAGCCGGACTGACCTGCACGGATTGAAACACGCGGACGAGCATGACGCCGGCGACAGGGCTGCGGCAAGCGGTGGACGACGCGCGCGAGGAAGCGTAAAAAGATTGGCGAGGCTCCGCGCGGCGTTGCATTCGCGTGGTCGCCAACAGATCCGTCATCTCAACCGCGCCGGCGGGCTGATTCCGCGAATCGACGCGCCGGACACTCCCTGGAGGACAACAACATGCCGCTGAAAACCCCTCGCGTCGCCCTGGTCACCGGTGGAATGGGCGGCCTTGGCGAAGCGATCTGCGTGAAGCTCGCCGCGCTCGGCTACAAGGTGTCGACGACGTACTCGCCCGGCAATACGAAAGCGCAGGAATGGCTCGACGCGATGAACAAGATGGGCTACGGCTTCCGCGCGTATCCGTGCGACGTGACGCAATGGGATTCATGCGTCGAGTGCGTCTCCGCAGTGACGAAGGAGGTCGGCCCGATCGATGTGCTGATCAACAACGCCGGCATCACGCGCGACATGACGTTCAAGAAGATGGACAAGCCCAGCTGGGATGCCGTGATCCAGACGAACCTCGATTCGTGCTTCAACATGACGAAGCAGGTCTGCGACGGCATGGTCGAGCGCGGCTGGGGCCGCGTCATCAACATTTCTTCGGTCAACGGCCAGAAGGGCGCGTTCGGCCAGGTCAACTACTCGGCGGCGAAGGCCGGCATGCACGGCTTCACCAAGGCGCTTGCGCTCGAGGTCGCGCGCAAGGGCGTCACCATCAACACGATCTCGCCCGGCTACATCGGGACGAAGATGGTGATGGCGATTCCGCAGGACGTGCTCGACAGCAAGATCATTCCGCAGATTCCGATGGGACGGCTCGGCAAGCCCGAGGAAGTCGCCGGGCTGGTCGCTTACCTGTCGAGCGACGAGGCGGCGTTCGTGACTGGCGCGAATATCGCGATCAACGGCGGACAGCACATGTTTTGAGCTGCGTGCGCGCGATGCAACGATAACGGCCGGAGCGATCCGGCCGTTTCGTTTGAGCCGGCGACAACGCTCACCGGCATGCGATCCACGTCACGTATCCCGATGCTTCGCCTGCGCCCATGCGCGTCGGCCGCGGATCGCGCAGATTATGATCGTGCCCGGGCGAAGCTCGCCAGGCGTCCAGTTGCGCCTGCGGCGTGTGATAGTTCCACCCGATGTTCTCGAGGCAGAAACCGTAACCGGAGCGGCGGAAGCGCGACTGGAATCCGTCGTGGCTCATCCGGCCGGCTTTCGCCATGCTCTCGCTGTGCTCGCGCGCAAGCGCGGCAAGGCCGCTTTCGGCGGTGAGCTCGGCTGCGCCCTTGCTTGCGCGATAGCGATTGACGAGCTCGCCGAGCCGCTCCGCGTAGCGCTCGTCCGCCTTCGCGGACCACGCGTGCGTTGCCATGAGGAGGAGCGCGAATGCGAGTGCCAGTCGCGCGCCGCTGCTTGAACGTTTGCTCACGCCAATGTGGAGAACGCCGAAAAGAAAACGCCCCGCGGCAAGCCGCGGGGCGAGGCTGTATCTTTCAGGAGGAGGAGAAAGATACAGAAGGAGACACCGAATTCAACATGCGGCCGAACGCGAAATCTTCAAGTCACGCGCCGGCGTTGCTGCACCTTCAGCCGCCGCATCGGCAGCGGCCCCCGCGCAGCGGTTGTTACGTCATTACGCAGCCTTGCGGCCCTTCGGGGCAACCTTCGTCGCGTTCGCCGCAGCGGCGCGCACGCTCGCATCGGCGAGGTTCACGACTTGCTTGGTCGCCTTCTGGAACTGGTCGAACGCCGCGGTGGAAGCCGCGATCGTCGACTTGAACGCGTTGACCGCGACATCCGAGCCGGCGGGAGCAGCCTTCGTGGCCTTCTCGACCCACGCGGCGACGCCCTTCGTGTAATCCGCCCATACTTCCTCGGCGAGCAGCGCATATTGCGACTGCGCTTGTGACGCGAGCTCGTACACGTTACGCGAGTAGCCGAGCGCGGTTTGCACGCCTGCTTCGGTGTACTTCGAGCGCAGCGCGAAGAGCTCCTGCACGTCCTTGATCGACGCGGCGGCTTCGGCGCCTTCGACGCCTTGCGCGAGCGCGGCCTTGGCGGCCGTCAGGTTGAGCCTGACGAGCTTCTCGGCGTTTTCCAGCGCGAGCGCGGCGAGCTTGGTCGCTTGCGCGACGTTGGCTTTGTTCAGTTCAGCGAATTGATCGACAGCGTTGTACATGGGGTTTCCTTTCATCTCGAGTCGTCACGGGTCGTACCGCGACCCATCGGGTGATTCCGGGGTTCCGCAAATCCCAGAGCCTGTATACTTCGGCGGCTTCCCACCTCTGCGACCGTCTTCAGCCGCGTTTGTTGCACCGCACAAACCCATTGTAGGGACGGGTTTCCCCGAAGTCAAGGGTTTTTTGCTGCGATGCACAAACCGCTACTTCGCGCCGTGGGTCGGAAAGGTAAACCGTCGGTAAATCAGAGGTTTATAATGACCGCCTCAAGATTGCGGAGTTCGGCCATGGGCGAGACGCCTCGCATGATCAAGAAGTACCCCAACCGCCGGCTGTACGACACGGCGAACAGCGGCTATATCACGCTCGCGGACGTGAAGCAGATGGTGCTGGACAATCTCGATTTCCACGTCGTCGACGCGAAGACAGGCGATGACCTCACGCGCGCGATCCTGCTCCAGATCATCCTCGACGAGGAGTCCGCCGGCCTGCCGATGTTCAGCTCCGAGATGCTCGCGCAAATGATCCGCTTCTATGGCACCGCGCAGCAGACGATCATCGGCAGCTACATGGAGCAGAACGTCAAGGCGTTCCTCGCGATCCAGAAGAAGCTGCAGGATCAGGTCAAGCAGATCTACGGCGACAAGTTGTTGCTGACGCCGGACCTTTGGAAGCAGTTCATGCAGATGCAGGCGCCGGCGATGCAGGGCATGCTCGGCAACTATCTCGAGCAGAGCGCGAAGCTGTTCCTCGACATGCAGCAGCGGATGCAGGACCAGACGCGGGGCATCTTCACGACTTTTCCGTTTCCGAACTTCGGCGCTTCGGCGCAATCGGAGACGGAGGACGAGAAAAAGCGATGACCCGCTCGAAGCGCCGCAACAACCGGGCGCGGCGCCCGGTTTTTTTTGCATCGCGCAACCTCGCATGCGTTGTCGTTGCTGCCGCAGCGCAACGATGCGCGACGACCTCGCAATGAGCGCGCGACCGGCGACCAAACTGGCGCCGCTGCGCCGCACGTCGAACCGGCGCCCGGACGCGTCGCCGCGAATCGGATTCGTGTCGCTCGGCTGCCCGAAGGCGCTCGTCGATTCCGAGCAGATCCTCACGCAGCTTCGCGCCGAGGGTTACGCCATTGCGCCGTCGTACGAGGGCGCCGACCTCGTCGTCGTCAATACGTGCGGCTTCATCGACGCGGCGGTCGCTGAATCGCTCGACGCGATCGGCGAGGCACTCGCGGAGAACGGCAAGGTGATCGTCACCGGTTGCCTCGGCGCGAAAGACGGCGGCGAATTCGTGCGTGCTGCTCACCCGAATGTGCTGGCCGTCACAGGCCCGCACGCGACGGCCGAAGTGATGAGCGCCGTTCACGCGCAGCTGCCGAAGCCGCACGATCCGTTCGTCGATCTCGTGCCGCCACAGGGCATCAAGCTCACGCCGCGCCATTACGCGTACCTGAAGGTGAGCGAAGGCTGCAACCATCGCTGCACGTTCTGCATCATTCCGTCGATGCGCGGCGATCTCGTGAGCCGGCCCGTCGGCGAAGTGCTCGCCGAAGCCGAGCGCCTGCTTCGCGCCGGCGTGCGCGAGATCCTCGTCGTCTCGCAGGACACGAGCGCGTACGGCGTCGACGTGAAATACCGCACCGGTTTCTGGCAAGGCCGGCCGCTCAGGACGCGGATGACGGAGCTCGCCGGCGCGCTCGACGCGCTCGCGCGCGAGCATGGCGCGTGGGTGCGGCTGCACTACGTCTATCCGTATCCGCACGTCGACGAAGCGATCGCGAAGATGACGGCCGATCCGGCGCGCTTCGGGCTGCTGCCGTATCTCGACGTGCCCTTCCAGCATGCGAGCCCACGCATCCTGAAGCTGATGAAGCGCCCGGCCGACGCCGAAGACACGCTGCGGCGCATCGAATCGTGGCGCGACGCGCGACCCGATATCGTGCTTCGCAGCACGTTCATCGTCGGCTTTCCCGGCGAGACCGAGCGCGAGTTCGACGAGCTGCTCGCGTTCCTCGACGCCGCGCAGCTCGATCGCGTCGGCTGCTTCGCCTATTCGCCGGTCGACGGCGCCGCCGCCAACGCGCTGCCCGATCCGGTGCCCGACGAGGTGAAGGAAGAGCGCCGCGCGTGCTTCATGGCGGCGCAGGCGAAGATCAGCGCGGCGCGGCTCGTGCGGCGCGTCGGCTCAACGATTCCCGTGCTGGTCGATTCGCATGTCGACCGCGGTGGCGATGCGATCGCGATCGCGCGCAGTGCGGCGGACGCGCCGGAGATCGACGGCGTCGTACGCATCGCGCGCGGCGGCGATCTCGCCGTCGGCACGTTCGCGCGCGTGCGCGTCACCGGCGCCGACGAGCACGACCTCGTCGCGGTTGTGGCGGACGGCGACTAAGCGCCCGTCGTCCCCGCGAATGCGGGGACCCAGTGTCGTTCGTCGCAAAGACACTGGATTCCCGCTTTTGAAATTGGGGTCAGAGCCTTAATTCGGGCTGCGATTAGCCTTGCCACGTGTGTGCAGCCGAATTAAGGCTCTGACCCCAATTTCACCGCGCCGGCAGCTGCACCGTGGAAAGATCGCGCGCGAGCTCGGCGAGAATCTCGCCGAACGCCGCCGACAGCGCAGTCGCGAATTGCTCCGGCGAGTTGGCGGACAACGCGACGCTGCGGCGGTACTCCTTCGACCAGAACGGCGAAACCGCATCGGTCCGTGAGAGGTAATACGTGATCGCGATCTCGGCGGTCGGCTTCGTGCCGTTGCGCGTATCGCCGTAAAGCGCCTCGACGAAGCCGTCGAGCACGTACTCCGCATCGGATGGCGCGCCAGGCGGCGCGACGCGCTCGAACACGTGGGCGCGATCGAGTGCCCGCGCGGTCGCCTCGCCGATCATCGCAGCGGGCGGCACCAGGAACTCGGTGTAGAAATCGTTCGCGTACTTCAATTCCGATTCGCGGTAGACGAACGCCTTGCCGCGGAATGGCGCGGCGACGCTGATCGCGCCCACGCGCAGCGAGCCGGGCTTCGGCTGCGCGACGGCGGTGGGCGCCGGCGGCGCGAGCAGGAACGTGTTCTTGACCGGCGCCGGGCGCGACAGCGTGCCGCAGCCGGCGAGCGCCACCGCGAGCGCGAGCATCGTGACGGCCAGTGGAGCGAGCGCGCACCGCGCGCGCGACGGACAGGCGTTCATTTGGGCCTTTCCAGCGGCGGCGGCGGCGCACCGAACAGCACGTTCGACGGATAGCGCTTTGTGTCTTCGCTGAGATCGCGCAGGTTGTCGGTGATCTGTCGCAGGTTCTCGATCGTCGTCGCAAGGTCGGCCTCGCCGCCGCCGAAGATCTTGTCGAGCCGACCGAGCGTGCGCGAGAGGCTCGCGAGCGATTTCGGCAAATTCGGATCCTCGACCAGCTTGCGGAACCGCTCGACCGCCGCCGAGGCGTCGTCGGGCAGCTTCTTGAACGACGGGTTGTCGAGCGTCTGCTTCAACTGCGTGTTCGTCGTGCGAAGCTCGGACAGCAGGCCCGCCGCTTCGTCCGAGAGCCGCTTCGCGTCGATCGACGTGAGCGTCTTGTCCAGCCGATCGAGCGCACGCTCGGTGCGCTGCGAGATCGCGCGCGTGTCGAACCCGCCAATCCGATCATTCATCGTGACGAGCAGCTTGTTCAAATTGTCGACCGTTCGCTCGACGTCGAGACGGTGCAGCCGATCCACGATCTCGGACGCCGCGTTCACGAACTGCGCCACCGTCGAAGGCGAGCTCGGGATGTAGGTGTAGATCGGCTCCCAGTCGATCGGCAGCGGGGTGTTCGTCTCGGCATTGACGTAGTCGATCTCGAGATAATTTGTGCCTGTAATGCCTTGCGGCGCGATGCGCACCCGCAGGCCCCGCTCGACTTCGAGCGCCGCATTCTGCGGGCTGGTGATGTCACCGGCGGCGGTGCGTCCGCCGAGAAGCTGCGGCTGCAACTGCGCTTCTACGAGCACGTAGCGCAGACGCTCCGACATCGGCTTTTCCTGCTGGTAGCGCGTGTAGGTGAACGAAATGCGCGTCACCTCGCCGATGACGACGCCGCGATACTTGACCTTGGAGCCGATGTCGAGGCCCTGCACCGATTCGTTGAAGTAGGTCTCGATCGTGATGCGCGGCTGGAACCAGCGGCCCGAGCCGATGACGATCAGCAGCAGCGCCGCGACGACGACCGCGCCGATGACGAACAGACCGAGCTTGAAATAATTGGCTTTGACGCTCATTGCGCGGGTCAGGCGGGCGCTGTCTCGGGCTCGCGGCGGAAGAAGGCCCGCACGCGAGGATCGTCGCTTTCGTCTCGAAGCTTGCGCGGATCGCCCTCGGCGATGATACCGCGCGCCGCCTTGTGCAGCAGGATCACCCGATCAGTGGCGACGAAGATGCTCGCGAGATCGTGCGTGACCATGACGAACGTGACTCCGAGGTTGTCGGCGAGCCGGCGGATCGTCTCGTCGAGCGAGGCTGCGGTGACCGGGTCGAGCCCCGACGACGGCTCGTCGAGGAACAGGATCGCCGGATCGAGCGCCATCGCGCGCGCGATGCCGGCGCGCTTCTGCATGCCGCCGGAGAGCTCGGCCGGCAGGTGGCCGGTGAACGCCTCGAGACCGACGAGCGAGAGCTTCATCCGCGCGACGAGGTCGATCGCTTCGTCGGGAAGGTCGGTGTACACCTCGAGCGGAAGGCGCACGTTCTCGAGCAGCGTCATCGATCCGAACAGCGCGCCAGACTGGTACATCACGCCGATGCGGCGCAGGATGCGCTCGCGCGTCTCCTCGTCGGCGCTGGCGAGCTCGTCGTCGCCGAAAAATACGCGCCCTTCGATCGGCGGCAGCAGGCCGATCATGTGCTTCATGATCGTCGTCTTGCCCGAACCGGAGCCGCCGAGGATGCCGAACACCTCGCCGCGGCGCACCTCGAACGTGATGTTTTCAAGGATGGCGACGCCTTCATAGCCGGCTGCGAGGCCTTCGACGCGGATCAGCGCTTCGCCCGCGTCGCTCATATGTCCAACAGGTAATACGCGAACGCGAACAGCCCGTCGACCGCGACGAGCAGGATGATTCCGGAGACGACGGCGCGCGTGGCGGCCTCGCCGACCGCCGACGCGCCGGCGCTCGTCTGCAAGCCGCGCAGGCAGCCGATGCCCGCGACAAGCAGCGCGAACACGAACGACTTGATGAAGCCCGCGAGGAAGTCCGTCATGCTGACCGCCGCGTCGACCTCCTTCAGGAATGTCACGAGCGGGATCGAGAACGAGCGCATCGTGATCGCGCCGCCGACGAGGCCGACGAGGTCGGAGTACAGCGTCAGCAGCGGCGTCATCAGCAGCGCGGCGATGATCCGTGGCGTGACAAGAAAGCGGACGGGGTCGAGACCCATCGTGGAAAGCGCGTCCACCTCCTGGTTGACGCGCATCGTGCCGATCTCGGCAGCGAACGCAGCGCCCGAGCGGCCGGCGAGCAGGATCGCCGTCATCAGCGGGCCGAGCTCGCGCAGCATCGCGAGGCCGATCAGGTCCGCGACGAAGATTTCGGCGCCGAAGCGCTTCATCGGCACCGCCGACTGGAACGCGAGGATCATGCCGAGCAGCAACGAGATCAGCGTGACGATCGGCAAACCATCGACGCCTGCGAGCTCGCAGACGCGCCAGACGTCCGACCAGCGCACGCTCGCCGGGTGGCGCACCGCGTGCGCGAGTGCGGCGGTCGCCTGGCCTACGAACGCGACCTGCTCGCGGAGGTCGCGCCAGATCTTGAACGCATGGCGTCCGACCTCTTCGACGACGGGTCCGCGCTTCGGCTCGGGATCGAGATCGTGGTCGAAGACTTGCGGCTTGTATTGCGCGAGCAGCGTGGCGAACGCGGGCTTGAGATTGGCGACCTCGACTTTGCCCTCGCGCGGATGGCGCAGCAGTTCGACCAGCAGCGCAATGCCGGCGCCGTCGGCATACTCGACGCCGCCGGCATCGACGACGACGGGCTTCGAAGGATCGTCGGCCACCGCGCGTCGCACGTCAGGCCACAACTGGGGCAGCGAGGCCGCGTCGAGCCGGCCGCTCAACGCGAGCACGCGTCGGCCGTCGGGGTCCTCCCGGATCGCGAGCGCTGCCATCGGTCGATCAGTTCAGCCCTGCGGGCGTCACCGTGCCGCCAATGGCCGAGTTGCCGTGGTGATGAACGAACGCTGCGCGGCGAGCGCGGGTGTGGCGGTCGCGACGAGTGCAGCCAAGCCGACGACGAAACGGCGTTGCATGGGCAAACTCCCCGAGCGAATGGCGAACCGACCCCGAGCGATGCGCAAGGCTCGACTTGAATTCATCCGCGCCGCCGCACCGAGGGCGCAGTATAGCGGTGCCGGCCTGGTTTGCGAGCGCCCCGGTGTGGCATCCGATCGTCGGGTCAATGCAGCTTGACCCGCGGCTCGTTGCGACGCGTGATCCAGTCGCCGAGCGTATCGAGCGCGACACGCGCCAAGCCGTGCAGCGCGAGCAGGTGCATCCGGTACAGGCTCCAGTACATGAGGCGCGCGAACAGGCCGTCGACCCAGAGGTTGCCGCCGATCAGCCGGCCCATCAGGTTGCCCACGGCGCTGTACTCGCCGAACGAGACGAGCGATCCGAAATCGCGATAACGGAAAGCGCGCAGCGGACGGCCGGCGATGCGCGCCGGTATCGAACGCGCGAGCAGGCTCGCTTCCTGATGCGCGGCCTGTGCGCGCGGCGGCACCGTGCCGCCGTCCGGCATCGGGACCGCCGCGCAGTCGCCGAGCGCGAATATCGCATCGTCGCGCGTCGTCTGCAGCGTCGGCCGAACGACGAGCTGATTGAGGCGGTTCGTTTCTAGACCGCCGATGTCCTTCAGGAAATCCGGAGCCTTGATGCCAGCAGCCCAGACTCGGAGGTCGGCTTCGATACGCTCGCCGCCGTCGAGCGTCACGCCGTACGCATCGACGGCGATTACGCGGCGGCCGGTCATCACTTCGATGCCCAGATCGTCGAGCAGCTTGTGCGCGGCGACCGACAATCGCTCCGGCAGCGCCGGCAGGATCCGCGGGCCGGCTTCGATCAGCACGATGCGCACATTACGTTCCGGATCGATGCGGTCGAGCCCGTACGACGCGAGCACGCGTGTGGCGTTGTGCAGCTCCGCGCATAGCTCGACGCCGGTCGCGCCGGCGCCCACGATGGCGACCGAGATCTGATCGCGTGAGAGCGGGCGAGCCTGCGTGTTCGCGCGAAGGCACGCGTCGATCAGCCGCCGGTGAAAGCGTCCCGCCTCGTCCGATGTTTCGAGCTGGATCGTGTGCTCGCGCACGCCCGGCGTGCCGAAATCGTTGCCGGTGCTGCCGACCGCGATGACCAGCGTGTCGTAGCCGAACGTGCGCCTCGGTGTCACCTCGCGCCCTTCTTCGTTGAACGACGGCGCGACGAACACCTCGCGGCGGTCGCGATCGACGCCGTCCATCGCGCCGAGCCTGTAGCTGAAGTGATGCCACCGCGCCTGCGCGAGGTAGTCGAGCGACTGGTCGTCGAGCCCGAGCGAGCCCGCGGCGACCTGATGTAACAGCGGCTTCCACAGGTGCGTGCGCGCGCAATCGATCAGCGTGACGTGCGCGCGGTCGCGCTTGCCGAGCCGATCGCCGAGCCTTGTCGCGAGCTCGAGCCCGCCGGCGCCGCCGCCGACGACGACGACGCGATGCGCTTGCGTGGGCTGTGCCATGGCCCGCGCATCATACCGCGGTCGACGACCGGGCTACACGCGCAGCACGTCGTGCACGGTGCCCGCAATCACATGCGTTGCGCGCCGCAGGTCCTCGAGCAGCAGGTTTTCGTCGGGGCGCTTCGCATTCGACTCCTCGATGGTGCGCGGGCCCGCGCCGTACATCACGATCGGCACGCCGTGCTCGCCGTAAAGACGCGCATCGGCGTACAGCGGAACACCGACGGCCGGAATGTCGACGCCGAACATGCGCGCGCCGTGGCGCTGGATCGCCGCGACGAGCCTTTCCTGACCGGGCATCGGCTTGAGCGCGTTCGCGAGCAGCAATCGGCGGATCTCGGCACGGATGCCATCGCGGCCTCGCACGGCGTCCTCGATCAGCGAGCGTATGCGCGCTTCGACGTCGGCCGGGTTTTCTTCCGGCGTCATCCTACGATCGAGGCGCAGCGTCAGACGATCGGGCACGACGTTCGTATTGATGCCGCCGTTGATCACGCCGACGATCATCGTCGGATGATCGATGCCTCTGACGCTCGATTTCCGGGACTCGAGCCCGTCCGCTTCCGCATAGAGCGCGTTCAGGATCGAGGTACCGGCGCGAAACGCGTCGCGCCCGGTTTCGGGCATTGCGCCGTGTCCCGACTTGCCGTGGACCGTCACCTCCAGCTGCAGGCACCCGTTGTGGGCCGTGACGACCGCGTAGCTGAAGCTCGCCGCGATCGCGAAGTCGGGCGTCGTCAGTCCGCGGCTCAGCAGGAACCCCGGGCCCGCGAGGCCGCCGAACTCCTCGTCGTAGGTGAAGTGAAGCTCGACCGCGCCGTCGAGCTGCGTACCGGCCTGCGAAAGCGCCCGCAGCGCCGACAGCGCGTACGTGTAGGTCGCGATGTCGCACTTCGATACGGCAACGCCGCGCGCGTACATGCGTCCATTCTCGATCACGCCTTCGTACGGCGGCTTCGTCCATCCTTCACCGGGCGGGACGACGTCGCCATGCGCGTTGAGCGCGATCGTCGGCCCGCCGCTCCCGAAGCGATGGCGCACGATCAGGTTGGTCACGCTTTTCATGCCGTATTCGCGCAGAAAATCGGCAGGCACCGGATGGCGCTCGACGGTGTAGCCGAGCGCGCTCAGCAATTGCGCAGCCTTTTCCGCCGCCGGTGCGTTGTCGCCGGGCGGCGTGTCGGACGGAACGCGCACGATCTCGCGCAGGAACTCGATCTGTTGCGGATGATGGGCGTCGATCCAGCGGCCCAGCTCGTCATAGGCACTCATAGCTCGTAATGCTCGAAGAAATGGAGCAGCACCGACGTTGCGAGCTCCGCGTCTTCGGCCGTCATCGTCTCGTCGGGGTGATGACTGATCCCGTTGTTGCCGCAGCGGACGAACAGCATCGCGATCGGCGCGACCGCGGGAAATACCATTGCGTCGTGCCCGGCGCCGCTCGCGAGATGGCGCACTGAAATGCCGTGCGCGGCGATCGCATCGGCGAATTGCCGCTGCAATCCGGCGTCGCAGGGCGCGGCATCGAGCGCATAGAACGGCGCGGCGTTCACCTCGACGCGGCGCCGCCTCGCGATTTCGTCGAAGCTCTGCCGCAGCGCGGCCACCGCCTTGCGGCGCAGCTCGTCGTCGCCCGAGCGAACGTCGACGGTGAATTCGACGTCCTGCGGGATCACGTTGATCGCGCCGGGCAGCACGTTCAGCTTGCCGACGGTTCCGACGAGCCCTGCGTGCGTCTCGCAGTAGCGCTCGACTTCGAGCGCCATCTCGCACGCCGCGGTCAGCGCATCCTTGCGGCTACCCATAGGCACGGTGCCCGCGTGGCCGGCGAGTCCGGTCACGTTGACGCGCATCCGCGTCGCTCCGGCGATCGCCGTGACGACGCCGACCGGCAGGCCTTCGTTCAGCAGCACCGGACCCTGTTCAATGTGCGACTCGACGTAGGCGACAACATTGCGGCCGCGCCGGTCGAGCTCGCGCCAGCGTTCCGGATCGCCGCCGAACTGCACGAGCGCGTCGCGCATCGTGATGCCGTTGTCGTCGGTCCTGTCGAGCCATGCGGGCTCGAAGCTGCCCGCCATCGCCTTGCTGCCGATCAGCGCCGCGCCGAAGCGCACGCCCTCCTCGTCGCCGAAGCCGACGATCTCGAGCGCATACGGCAGCTGCTTGCCGCGATCGTGCAGCTCCTTCACGCACGCGACCGCCGTGATGATGCCGAACAGGCCGTCGTACTTGCCGGCGTTGCGCACGCTGTCCATGTGCGAGCCGGTCATCACCGTCGGCGCACGTGCGTCTGCCGCCTCGTAACGCCCGACGACGTTGCCGAGCGCGTCGAAGCCTGCGCTCATCCCGGCGCGGCGCATCAGCCCGATCAGGTATTCGCCGGCCTGCTTGTGCTGCTCACTCAGATACGTGCGCGTGATCCGCGGCGCATCCTCGGTGAATAGCCCGAGCACGTCCGCCTGCCGCATCAAATCCTCTCCGAAACGCATGGCTCCTCCTCGCCGGGTCGCAAGCTATAGTGCGGGCAGCGGCGGCAGTGGCTCGCCGAACCACTTGCGCGACAGCTTGTCGAGATCGCCGTTGAGTTTCTTGTGCAGCACGAATACGTTTACCCAGTGCAGAAGCTGCACTTCGCCTCTGCGCACACCTATGCTCGCGGGTGATTCCCTGATTGTGAACTTGAGCGCGATCTTTTTCGCCGGGTTCGCCTTGCCCATCGTCGCGGCGACCACACTGCCGGTAGCGATCAGTTCGGCCTGACCGGAAAGGAAAGCCTGGATGGTGGCCTCGTTATCCGCAAAGCGCAGGATCTCGACCCCTTGCGGCGCGGCTGCCGCGAGCTCGATGTCTTCCAGCGTGTTGCGCGTAACTGCAACCTTCTTGCCTGCGAGATCCGCCAGACTCTTCACGGCGACCCCCGCCGAGCCGTAGACACCGGAGTAGAACGGGGCATAGGGCGAGGAGAAAGCGATCGCGCGCGCACGATCCGGACTGATGCCCAGGCTTGCCACCACCAGATCGACCCGCTTCGCGAGCAGCAACGATAACCGGTCAGTACTCTTCACAGGCAACAGCTGCAAACGCACGCCGAGATCCTTGGCGATCAGGCCGGCGACGTCAACGTCGTAGCCCTCCAGCCGCCTGTCGGCGCCCATCGAGCCGAACGGCGGGAAATCCTGTGGTACGGCGATTCTCACCACTCCCGCCGTGAGAATGTCATCGAGCGCGTTGCCGAACGTGGACCGCGGCTGTTCCGCCCTCGCCCGGTAATCGTCCAAAGGCGTCTCTTCGGCCTGCGCTTGGGCCGTTCCCGTCCACGCCGACAGCGCCAGCAGTGTCGCGCCCAGCAATGCAAAAGCTCGTTCCAGATATCGAATGGCATCCATGTCAACTCTCCTGCTCATGCACGACCGACCGGCTGGGGCAGCGGCTCGACGAACTCCGGTGCGCCCACATCGACTTCCAACTCACCGTCGAGCACTTGCCGCGCGCGACTTCGGTCGATGTCCTTCTCCCAGACCCCGATGACGACGGTCGCCACACAGTTGCCGATGAGGTTGGTCACCGCTCGCGCGATCCCCATGAACCAATCCACCGCCAGCACCAGTACCAGCCCAATGGCCGGTATCGCGGGGACCGCGGCCAGCGTCGCCGCGAGGATCACGATGGCCGACCCCGGCACGCCATGCGCACCTTTGGAAGTGATGAGCGAGATCGCGAGGATCGTCAGCAGGTCTGTCAGCGATAGCGGCGTGTTGGTCGCCTGCGCAATGAATACCGCCGCGAGAGTGAGGTAGATCGAAAAGCCGTCGAGATTGAACGAATACCCGGTCGGGATTACCAGCCCCACCGTCGACGACTTGATCCCCATCGCTTCGAGCTTGCGCATGACTTGCGGCAACACGCTGTCCGACGACGCAGTGCCGAGCACGACCAGCAACTCTTCGCGGAGATAGGCGAGGAACTTGAAGATGTTGAACCCGACGAAGCGCAGGATGAGGCCAAGCACGCCGACCACGAATATGCCGCAGGTGACATAGAAGATTGCCACCAGGAAGCCGAGCTGCTTCAGTGAGCCGATGCCGTACTTGCCCACCGTGAACGCGATGGCGCCGAGCACGCCGAGCGGGGCGAGCCGGACGACAAAGCCAATGACCTTGAAGAATACGTGTGCCAGGTCGTCGACCAGATCGGCGACCGGCTTTCCGCGCGGGCCGAGAAGCGTCACGGCTGCGCCGAACAGGATTGCGACCAGCAGCACCTGCAGGACATCTCCCTTGGCGAATGCATCCACGAAGGTCGTCGGGATGATGCGCAGCAGGAAATCGACTGTGCTCTTCACTTGTCCCACACGGTCGGTGTAGGCCGCCATCTGAGCCGCGTCCAGCGAATTGGGATCGATGTTCATCCCCACCCCGGGCGAAAAGAAGTACGCGAGCGAGATGCCCAGGATCAGCGCGAAGCTCGTGACGACCTCGAAATAGAGGATCGCCTTCACTCCGACGCGTCCCACCTTCTTCAGGTCGCCGGTGCCGCAGATGCCATGAACCACGACCAGGAAGACGAGCGGTCCGATGATCATCTTGATCAGCTTGATGAACCCATCGCCGAGCGGCTTCAGCTTCGCGGCGAACTGCGGATCAATCACCCCCAGCGCAATGCCGACGACGAGTGCGACCACCACCTGACCGAACAGCGACTTGAAAAACTTCGGCATCTGCTCCTCCTAGCGGATTACATCCCCACGATCGTTCCCTGCCGCCCGGTTTTCTTGTTCAGCGTACGAGGAACCCGGAAATAACTTCGGCGCCCGCATAGCAGGCGACCTCAAGCCTTGGTCCTGGTGCGGCGCGAGGCCTGCGCCGGCGCGCGGAGCGACTTTGCGGTGGCGGCAGACCAACGAGATCCCGCGGCGACCGGCCTCGCGATCAGCGCATCGCGCAGTCGGTGAATCGGATCGGCGCTGCGGCGGTCGCGCAATCCGCGCTCGACCGCCGACACGTGCTCGCTCATCAGCCGCGCGGCCGCATCGGCGTCGTGCGCCTTGACCGCCTTGAGGACCTGCTCGTGCTCGGCGCACGACGCGGACGCTTCCTGACCCGTCTGGTAGAGCATCGCGATCAGGTTCGTGCGCATGGTGAGATCGCGGATCATCCGCGTCACCACCGCATTGCCGACGATCTCGGCAATGCGGACGTGGAAATCGGTCAGCAGATGTGTGCGCAGCGCCGTATCGCCGGCATCGATCGCCTGCTGCTGCGCTCGCACGTGGTCCTGCAGCAGCCTGATCTGCGCCGGCGTTGCGCTCGCCGCGAACTCGCGGATCAGCGCGCTCTCGACGAGCCTGCGCGCGGCGAACACGTCGCGCACCTCGTGCTCGGGCGGCTCGATGATGAACCAGCCTTTTTTCGGCCGCACGCCGACGATGCTGTGCGCGGCGAGCTGCGTCAGCGCCTGCCGCACGATCGTTCTGCTGACGCCGAATACCGCCGAAAGGTCTTCTTCGGTAAGCCGTGTTCCGGGACGCAGCCGCTGCTCGGCGATCGCGCGCAGCACGCTGAACGCGATCTGGTCGGCGCTCGACTTGCGGCCGGGCTCGGCGGCGGACGGCGTGGGCAGCATCGGAATCGGCCGGCTGGTATCCATGTGATGTATACAAGTATGAGCGACAACAGGGCGGCTGTCAAGCATTTTCTCCGCCTCCACGCGTCAGTGCCCGATGCGCGCGACGTGCAGCAGGTTCGTCGTTCCCGCGCGGCCGAACGGCAGACCCGCGACGACGACGATGTCGTCGCCGGGCCGCGCGAATCCTTCGCGTACCGCAGTCTCGCTCGCGCCCGCGATCATGCCGTCGACGTCGGCCACGTCGGCCGACGTGACCGCGTGCACGCCCCAGACGAGCGCGAGCCGTCGCGCCGTCGCGAGATCCGGCGTGAGCCCGAGGATCGGCGCCGCCGGACGCTCGCGCGCCGCGCGCAGCGACGAGAAGCCCGACGCCGTGTACGTGACGGTCGCCGCCGGCTCGAGCAGCGACGCGATGCGGCGAAGCGCGCTCGCGAGCGCGTCGGCGGTCGTCGCCTCGGCCGGCGAATACGACGCATCGAGACCCTCGCGATACGCATCGTCGCACTCGACGCGCTCGATGATGCGCTCCATCATCGCGACCGATTCGACCGGATAGCGGCCCGACGCCGATTCCGCCGACAGCATCACCGCATCGACACCTTCGTAGATCGCCGTTGCAACATCGGAGACTTCGGCACGCGTCGGCACCGGCGACTCGATCATCGACTCGAGCATCTGCGTTGCGACGACGACCGGTTTGCCCGCCCGCCGGCACGCGCGGACGATCCGCCGCTGCGCCGCCGGCACGTGCTCGGGCGGAAGCTCGACGCCGAGATCGCCGCGCGCGACCATGATGCCGTCGACGCGCTCGACGATCGCATCGAGATGCTCGATCGCCGCGGGCTTCTCGAGCTTCGCCATGATCCACGCGCGCCGGCCGATGATCTCGCGCGCCTCGTCGATGTCCTGCGGCCGTTGCACGAACGACAGCGCGACCCAGTCGACGCCCTGGTCGAGCCCGAACGCGAGATCGGCGCGATCCTTCGCCGTAAGTGGCGAGATCGGCAGCACGACGCCGGGAACGTTGACGCCCTTGCGATCCGAGACCGCGCCGCCGACGACCACGGTCGTTTCGATGCGATCGGCGCTGCGCGAGTCGACACGCAGCCGAAGCTTGCCGTCGTCGATCAGGAGCTCCGTGCCCACGGCGGCCGCGGCGAAAATCTCCGGGTGTGGCAGCGAAACCCGCCGCGCGTCGCCCGGCGCGGAATCGAGGTCGAACCTGAACGCCGAACCGGCGGCAAGCTCGGCGCGACCGGCAGCGAACGTCCCGACGCGAAGCTTGGGTCCCTGCAGATCGAACAGCACGCCGATCGGCCGGCCCGTTTCACGCTCGAGCGCGCGAATGCTCGCAAGACGCTGCGCGTGATCGGCTTGCGTGCCGTGGCTCGCGTTCAAGCGAAACACGTCGACGCCGGCGTCGAACAGCGCGGCGATCCGCTCGTCGGTCGAGCTCGCGGGTCCGAGTGTCGCGACGATCTTCGCGCGGCGGTTGCGCCGTTGTGCGGTCATGGCGTTGCGCTCCGATCGATGAGGATCGCGCGGAAATCGTTGACGTTGGTCAGCGTCGGACCGGTGATGACCGAATCGCCGAGCGCCTCGAAGAATCCGTGGCCGTCGTTGTTCGCAAGGCTGTCGCGCGGCCGAATGCCTTTCGACCATGCGCGTGCGAGCGTGTCGGGCGTCACGATCGCGCCGGCGATCTCCTCCTGGCCGTCGACGCCGTCGGTATCGCCGGCGATCGCATGGATGTTCGGCCGCGAATCGAGCGCGATCGCGAGCGAAAGCAGGAACTCGACGTTGCGCCCGCCACGCCCCTGGCCGCGCACGGTGACCGTCGTCTCGCCGCCGGACAGCAGCACGCACGGCGCGGCGATCGGCTGCGAATGCACGGCGACCTGCTGCGCGATGCCGGCCATCACGCGGCCGACCTCGCGCGCTTCGCCTTCGATCGCATCGCCGAGGATCAGCGTCGGCACATCGGCGCGGCGCGCGACGGCCGCCGCGGCTTCGAGCGCCATCTGCGGCGTCGCGATCATTCGCACTTCGGCGCGCCCGAGCCGCGGATCGCCGGGCTTCACGCTCTCGCCCGCGCCCGATTCGAGCACGCGTCGCACCGATGCCGGCACTTCGACCCCGTACCGGCGAATCACGTCGAGCGCATCGGCGCACGTCGTCGGATCGGCGACCGTCGGGCCGGATGCAATGTTGATCGGATCGTCGCCCGGCACATCGGACATCAGCAGCGTGACGACCTTCGCCGGATGCGCCGCGGCGGCGAGCCGTCCGCCCTTGATCGCCGACAGATGACGGCGCACGCAATTCATCTCGCTGATCGTCGCGCCGGATTTGAGCAGCGCACGATTGACCGCCTGCTTGTCGTCGAGCGTCAAGCCCTCGGCCGGCAGCGTCAGCAGCGCCGAGCCGCCGCCCGAGATCAGGCAGACGACGAGATCGTCGGCGCTCAAGCCCCGAACGAGCGAGAGGATGCGCTTCGCCGCGTCGAGTCCCGCCGCATCGGGCACCGGATGTGCGGCCTCGACGATCTCGATCCGCTCGCACGGCACCGCGTAGCCGTAGCGCGTAACGACGAGGCCGGTCATTTCGCCGCGCCAGTGGTCCTCGAACGCTTTCGCCATCGCGGCGGAGGCCTTTCCGGCGCCGATGACGATCGTGCGGCCCTCGGGCGGTAACGGCAAGTGCGGCGGCAGGCAGCGCGCAGGCTGCGCCGATGCGATCGCCGCGTCGAACATCGCGCGAAGCAAGTTACGGGGCGAGGCCATTGCGCTGTTCCTTTGCTCGCAAGTAATGACGGCTCCGCGTGAGCACCCGTCGTCCCCGCGAAGGCGGGGACCCAGCGTCTTTCATCGCACGACACTGGATTCCCGCCTGCGCGGGAATGACAGCGGTCAGCGCTCGGGAGGCCGCTGGCCGATCTCGAAGTTGGCGAGCTTTTCCAGCGCGCGCACCATCGCCGAGTGGTCCCACCCGGAACCGCCGTTCGCGGCACACGCGTTGAAGAGCTCCTGCGCGGTCGCCGTGTTCGGCAGCGACACGCCGATCGCACGCGCGCTTGACAGCGCGAGACTGAGATCCTTCTGATGAAGCTCGATGCGAAATCCCGGATCGAACGTGCGCTTGACCATGCGCTCGCCGTGCACTTCGAGGATGCGCGACGATGCGAAGCCGCCCATCAGCGCCTGGCGCACCTTTGCGGGATCGGCGCCGGCCTTCGCCGCGAACAGCAGCGCCTCGCCGACCGCCTCGATCGTCAGCGCGACGATGATCTGGTTCGCGACCTTGGTCGTCTGGCCGTCGCCGTTGCCGCCGACGAGCGTGATGTTCTTGCCCATCAGCTCGAACAGCGGCTTCACCTTCGCGAATGTCGCTTCGCTGCCGCCGACCATGATCGTGAGCGACGCCGCCTTGGCGCCGACTTCGCCGCCCGACACGGGTGCGTCGAGATACTCGCAGCCGAGCGCGTTGATCTTCTGCGCGAACGTCTTGGTCGCGATCGGCGAGATCGAGCTCATGTCGACGACGATCTTGCCCTTGCCGAGGCCGCTCGCGACACCGTTCTCCGCGAACAGTGCGGTCTCGACGTGCGGCGTATCGGGCACCATCGTGATGATGATGTCGGCCTTTTGCGCGACCTGCCTGCTGCTTTCGCATGCGATGCCGCCCGCGTCGACCAGCGCTTGCGGGATCGACGGGATGCTGTAGAGAAAGACCTTGTGGCCGCCTTTGATCAGGTGCCCCGCCATCGGCGCGCCCATGATGCCGAGCCCGATGAAGCCGACGTTTGCCATGTCCGTTCCTCCGTTTTCGATCGGTCAGACGCCGTGTGCGCGGCGCCAGCCGAGTCCTTCGTCCGTGTTGCCCTTCGGCTTGTACTCGCAGCCGATCCAGCCGTCGTAGCCGATCGAATCGACAAAGCCGAACAGGAAGCGATAGTTGATCTCTCCGGTGCCCGGCTCGTTGCGGCCGGGATTGTCGGCGAGCTGAATGTGCGCGATCTTCGGCAGGTTCGCCTTGATCGTATTCGCGAGCTCGCCTTCCATTCGCTGCATGTGGTAGATGTCGTATTGCACGTGCAGGTTCGACGAGCCGGTGTCGCGAATGACATCGAGCGCCTGCTGCGTGTGCGACAGGAAGAATCCCGGAATGTCGAACGTGTTGATCGGCTCGATCAGCAGACGAATGCCGGCCGCGCCGAGCTTGTCGGCGGCGAAGCGCAGATTCGACACGAACGTCGCGCGAACCTTCTCGGCGTCGACACCGGCCGGTGCGATGCCGGCGAGGCAATTGACCTGCGGGCAGCCGAGCGCGCGCGCGTAGTCGATCGCCTTGGCCACACCGTCCTGGAATTCGCCCACGCGCGCGGGATCGCACGCGATGCCGCGATCGCCCTTCGCCCAATCGCCGGCGGGCAGGTTGTGCAGCACCTGCTTCAAGCCGTGGCGGCCGAGCCGTTCGGCGAGCGCGTCCTTTGAATAAGCGTACGGGAAAAGATATTCGACACCGGTGAAGCCCGCTTTCGCCGCCGCGTCGAAGCGGTCGAGGAAGTCGAGCTCGTTCCAGAGCATCGTCAGATTGGCAGCGAGCTTCGGCATGTGTTCAGTCGTTCATCAAGAGTTGTGTCAGTCGTTCATCAAGAGTTGTGTCATCCCGAGCGCAGCGAGGGATCTGCTGTTGGCATCGGTGCGAGCCCGTTACAGCAGATTCCTCGTCGCTGCGCTCCTCGGAATGACACATCAATCGTCGAGCATCGACGCCGCGATCGAGCTCGGCGCGTCGGCGTGACTCGCCGCGAGCTCCTCGAACTCGACGACCTTGTCGATCTCGGTGCCCATCGAGATGTTGGTGACGCGCTCGAGGATGATTTCGACCACGACGGGGACGTTGAATTCCGCCATCCACTTTTCCGCCTGCTCGATCGCCGGGTCGATCTCCTCCTGCTTGTGCACGCGAATCGCCTTGCAGCCGAGTCCCTCCGCGACGGCGACGTGATCGACGCCGTAGCTGTTGCCTTCGGGATGGTTGATGTTGTCGAAGCCGAGCTGCACGCAATAATCCATGTCGAACCCGCGCTGTGCCTGGCGGATCAGCCCGAGGTAGGAATTGTTGACGACGATGTGCAGGTACGGCAGCTTGAATTGCGCGCCGACGGCGAGCTCCTCGATCATGAACTGGAAATCGTAGTCGCCGGAGAGCGCGACGATCTTGCGCGTCGGATCGGCGACGCGCACGCCGAGCGCCGCCGGAATCGTCCAGCCGAGCGGACCCGCCTGCCCGCAGTTGATCCAGTTGCGCGGCTTGTAGACGTGCAGGAACTGCGCGGCGGCGATCTGCGAAAGGCCGATCGTGCTGACGTAGCACGTGTCCTTGCCGAACGCGTTGTTCATGCATTGGTACACGCGCTGCGGCTTCATCGGGACGTTCTCGAAGTTCGTCTTGCGCAGCATCGTGCGCTTGCGCTCGCGGCATTCGGCGACCCACGCCTTGCGGTCTTTGAGCCGGCCGGCCTTCTTCCATTCGCGCGCGACCTCGACCAGCAGGTGCAGCGCCGCTTTCGCATCCGACACGATGCCGTAGTCGGGCCCGAACACGCGGCCGATCTGCGTGGGCTCGATGTCGACGTGGACGAACTTGCGGCCCTTCGTGTAAACGTCGACCGAGCCGGTGTGGCGGTTCGCCCAGCGGTTGCCGATGCCGAGCACGAAATCGGAGGCGAGCATCGTCGCATTGCCGTAGCGATGCGACGTCTGCAGCCCGCACATGCCCGCCATCAGCGGATGGTCGTCGGCAATGGTGCCCCAGCCCATCAGCGTAGGAATCACCGGCACGCCGGTCGTCTCGGCGAATTCCACGAGCAGCGCGGAGGCGTCGGCGTTGATGACGCCGCCGCCGGCGACGATCAGCGGCTTGTCGGCGTCGTTCAGCATCGCGAGCGCCTTCTCGATCTGCGCGCGCGTGGCCGCCGGCTTGTAGACCGGCAGCGGCTCGTACGTCTCGGGATCGAATTCGATCTCGGCGACCTGAACGTCGAACGGCAGGTCGATCAACACAGGCCCGGGGCGGCCCGAGCGCATCAGATGGAACGCCTGCTGGAACGCGCGCGGCACTTGCGCCGGTTCGCGCACCGTCACCGCCCACTTGGTGACCGGCTTCGCGATCGACTCGATGTCGACCGCCTGGAAATCTTCCTTGTACAGACGCGCGCGCGGCGCCTGCCCGGTGATGCACAGGATCGGAATCGAGTCGGCCTGCGCCGAGTAGAGCCCGGTGATCATGTCGGTGCCCGCGGGGCCCGACGTGCCGATGCACACGCCGATGTTGCCGGCGACCGCGCGCGTGTAGCCTTCGGCCATGTGCGACGCGCCTTCGACGTGGCGCGCGAGCACGTGCGTGATGCTGCCGCGCGCCTTCATCGCCGAGTATAACGGATTGATCGCGGCGCCCGGGACGCCGAACGCGTGCGTGACGCCCTCGCGCTCGAGCACGCGGACGGCGGCATCGATCGCTCTCATCTTGGCCATTGAATTTCTCCTCCAGCGGGGTCACCGGCAATTGCGGCGACCTATGGAACGGATGCTACTGCTGCGCGGGGGGCGCGATAAGAGGCCGATAGGTCCGTTGATTCGATACCTGTAGTATCGTATGGAGGCTGTCATTCCCGCGAAGGCGGGAATCCAGCGCCGTTTGGCAGAAAGACACTGGGTCCCCGCCTTCGCGGGGACGACGTGCGCCAATCGCATGGACAAGCTCACCCAGATCGAGGCCTTCGTCGCCGCCGTCGAGCACGGCAGCCTCGCGCGCGCCGCGCTCGCCGCACACGTGACGCCGGTGATGATCGGCCGGCGCATCGACGCGCTCGAGCGGCGGCTCGGCGTGAAGCTCCTGCACCGCTCGACGCGACGGCTCGCGCTGACGGAGGAAGGCGCCGCGTATCTCGACGACTGCCGGCGCTTCGTCGGCGATCTCGATCGCGCCGAGTCGCTGCTCGCCGAAGGCAGGCACAAGGCCTCCGGTCATCTCGTCGTCGCCGCGCCCGCCGCGTTCGGCCGCAAGCATGTGGCCCCGCATGCGCCGGCGTTCATCGCGCGCCATCCGGAAGTGCGCGTGTCATTCAATCTCACCGATCAGGTCGTCGATCTCGTCCAGCTCGGCTTCGACATGGGCATCCGCATCGGCGGCGCGATCGACCCGAACTTCGTCGCGGTGAAGCTCGCGTCGAACCGCCGCGTCGTCTGCGGCACGCCGGGCTATTTCGCCCGACACGGCATTCCGCGCAAGCTCGACGAGCTGAAGCACCACAACTGCCTTGCGTTCAATCTTCAGGGCGGACAGCAGCGCGGCTGGTACTTCAAGCGATCCGACAAGGAAGTGACCGTGCGCGTGCAGGGCAACCTCGACTGCAACGACGGCGAGCTGCTGCATCGCTGGACGAGCGAAGGGCTCGGGCTCGGCTGGCGCTCGACCTGGGAGATTCAAGGCCAGCTCGCGCGCGGCGAGCTCGTCACCGTGCTCGACGAATACGCGCTACCCGCCTACGACATCCTGGCGGTGTGGCCGCAGCAACGGCACGTGCCGGCGAAAGTGCGCTTCTTCGTCGAGCATCTGCGGCGCGTGTGGTCGGCGCCGGATTACTGGACGCGGGCGAGCTAGCAGCCGTCAAACCGATCGCGGAAGCGACTGCGCGCGGGTGGGTCGACGCCGAAGCAACGGTGAAGTGGGAGGCCCCGATGGGCGCTATGGTCGGCGCCCTGAGTAGCGTCTCAGCGCGAAACCGGCGGCAACGTGAAGCCAGCCGTTGAGCCTCACCGCACGGGAGGCATTCATCGCGCTGCGATCGGACAATCGGTGCGCGGTGAATCGGCGGCTGCCATAATCGCATGCTGCGGCAATGACCCGTTGCCCCAACAGGCACACGTCTCATTCAATGAACGTTCGAGCCGGTCTGCGCGCCGCCGCTTCGCTTGCGTTGCTGGCGAGCTTTTCGACGGATCTGTCCGCGCACGTGTCGTTGTACCGTGCGGTTCCCGCGGTGAGCAGCGTCGTGCATGCTTCGCCTGTCGAGGTTCGACTTTGGTTCACCCACACAATCGAAGCCGCCTTCAGCACGGTCAAAGTGCTGGACAGCAACGGTCGGCAGGTCGACAAACGCGACAAGCAGGTCGAACCCTCCGACCCGACGCTGCTTCGTGTGTCACTCGCTCCCTTGGTGCCGGGAACCTATCGCGTGTATTGGCGTGCCGTCTCCGTCGACACGCACGTGACCCGCGGGCAATTCACATTCACCGTGCGCCCGTGATCGCGTAACGACGTGCCGTCGCGCGCGCGCCTTCGCCCACGATGTTAGTCGCGGCCCGTGCCCTCCACTTCGGGGCGGCCCTCCTGCTTTTCGGCGGCTTCGCGTTCCTCGTTTTTGTCGTCCGGCCAACGTTGCGCGACGCGGGCGCCTGCGCGGAGGAGAGCGCCCTGCATCGGTTTCTGCTGCGTCTCGCCGGGAGCAGCGTCGTCGTGGCGCTCGTTTTCGGAGCGCTGTGGCTGGGATTCGCAGCCGCGGAAATGAGCGACGTGGCGTACCAGGAGGCGTGGCGGCGCGACGTTCTCGGCGCGGTTCTCGACGAGACACGCTTCGGTCAATTATGGAAAGTGCGTTTCGCAATTGCGGTCGCGTTGGGTGTCGCCGTCGCGTGGTCGAGTGTCGCGGTCGACAGTCGAATCCGAGCTCGCGCACTCGCGCTCGCCGGATTGCTGGCCGCCCTCCTGCTGACGACGCTCGCGTTGGTCGGTCACGCCGCTGCTTGGCCCGGACCCACGACTTACCTCGGCGCGGCCGCAGACGCTCTACATCTGCTGGCGGCCGGCGCGTGGATCGGAGCTCTTCCAGCGTTCGTCTTTCTGCTCAGTCGATCGGAGCGAGCCGAGGTGAGGCTTTCGATCGCTGCCGCTGCAGCGCGGCGCTTGTCCACGCTCGGCATGGCCAGCGTGAGTTGCCTCGCCGCAACCGGATTGCTGAGCAGCTGGTATCTGGTGGGCAGCGTTCCGGCGTTGCTGGGGACCCCCTACGGGCGCTTGCTGACGGTGAAGCTTGGCCTCTTCGCGCTGATGCTCGCCTTCGCTGCGGCGAACCGGCAGCGTTGGACACCGATGCTGGAGCGCGCCAGCGCAAGCGCGAATATCGGCAACGCAGCCGCGGCGCTTCAAAAGCTCAGGCGCAATGCGATCTGGGAGACGTCGCTCGGGTTCGCGATCGTCTTGGTGGTCGGCGCGCTGGGAACGCTGACTCCCGGCGCGCATGAGCAGATCGTCTGGCCGTTGCCGTTCGCACTGACGTGGCCCGAACTGAGTGATCTGGGCGGCCTGCAAGCGGCCGCGGCGGCGGCGGGTGTCGTCGCGGGCGCGCTGCTGATTTTCATCTTCAGAGTCCGCGGCGTCGGCAACGTTTGCGCGACGGCGATCGGGATCGGTATGGCGCTTGTGGTCGCGGTCGTGCTTTGCGTGGTGCCCGCTTATCCGAGCACCTATTTCCGTTCGCCCGTCCCATACACGGCTACCTCGATCACTCGCGGCAGCGTCTTGTATGCGCAATACTGCACCGACTGTCACGGTGCGTATGGCTACGGTGACGGTCCGGCCGCTGCCCGATTGCCGAGCAAGCCGCAGCCACTGACGAAACGTCTATTCGATCGCCGCGAGGGCGACTTGTTCTGGTGGATTGGCAACGGCATCGCGGGAACCGCGATGCCCGGTTTCTCGGCGCGCCTCGGCGAATCCGAGCGATGGGACCTCGTCAACTTTCTGCTCGCCGACGCGGACGCCGAGGTCGCCAAGACGATGAATGGCAGCGTCGAACCGTGGCAGGGCACCGTCGCCCCCGATTTCACGTTCGAAATGGAGCGCGGTCCGCAGGAAACGTTGATTCAACAGCGAAGCCGTCACAACGTTCTGCTGATCTTCTTTACGTACCCCGAATCGATGTCCCGCTTGTGCATCCTCGCCGACGCCAAAGACAAGCTGAACAGCGGTGGCGTTCGTGTGATTGCCATTCCGATGAATCGGGAATCGATGATCGCGGCTCGCAAGCCGGAAGACGAGCGATGCCTGCAACCCTTGATCGCTGCCGGTCCCGATTCGGACATCGTGGCCACGTACACGCTGTTCCGGCGAATCCCGCCACGGGTCGTACCCGCCGTCCCCAAGCACAGCGAGTTCCTGATCGATCGACAAGGCTACCTGCGAGCGCGCTGGATCCCGCAGGAGAATTACGTATGGGACGGACGAGACGACCTTCTTCGTCAAGTTGCCACGATGGACCGGCAGGCGTCTCCCGCGCCGGCTCCGGAGCGGCCCCCCGGTGGGTCGGATCTGCATTGGCATTGACGGCCGAACGGGCGCTTCGGCACAGGCGCAATCGCCGCGCGCTCGAGACCGCTTGACGTCACGAGCAGAATGCAGGACCAGCACCAGCCGCCGCAGGATATGATTGCCGGTGCAGCGAGCGCGACGACAAGAACGAGGAGCGGCGATGACAAATGCAGCGTCACCGGGCGGCAACGCGAGAATGGTCACTGGCTTGTTCATGGACAACGAAAGTGTCGAGCGCGCATACCAGGCCGTCGTTGCGCGCGGCTACGACACAAAAGATGTCAACGTCGTCATGTCCGATGACACGCGTCGACGATACTTCGCCGACGATCGAGAAATCGAAGGCGAGCTCGCTCGCAAGTCGGCAAAGGAGGGCAAGCTCGGCGGCCCCACCGGCGGACGAATCAGCATCCTCATTCCGATCTTCGCTGCCGTGGGGGCTTCGCTGGCGCTTCCCGGCTTGGGTGTGGTTGTTGCAGGTCCGCTGGCCGTTGCGCTGGCAGGCGCCGGCGCCGCCGGCCTGGCGGCGGGGCTCATCGGAGCGCTTGCCGACTGGGGCATACCGGAGGAGCGCGTCCGACAATACGAAACAGGCATCCACGATGGCGGCATTCTGATCGGAGTGAAAGCGCGCTCCGACGAAGATGCTCGATTCATCGAGCGCGAGTGGAAGGCGCTCGGCGGACAACACGTATATTCCTGACGCGCCAGGTGGCCTCGCGGACTCGCGGTGCGGCCTCGGCGGATCACCTGCCTCTCAACGGCACTACGGATGCTTTGCCGGCGCGGCGGCGGTAGGCGTGCCGAAGAACGTGCCTCGGGTGAAGAACGTGTAGTTCGCTTCGAGTGCCCCGATGCCCAGCAGCACCAGCAACAGCAGCGGAGGGACCACGATGGCGTACATCAACGCCAGGCGCTCCCACAGCATGTGCATGAAGACGGCGACGATCAACCCCGCCTTCAACAGCATGAACGCGAGGATCAGACCCCATCGCAGATAGCCCTGGAAGTGGAAGTAATCGACGAGGTAGGACGCGGTGCTCAGCACGAACAGCAATCCCCAGATCTTGAAATAGATGCCGAGCGGGTGTTGCTGGCCCTGGGCGTGCGAGCCGTGTTGTCCGTCCGCGTGCGCTGCCTGCGCTGACCCATGTTGCACGTCTGCGATTGCCACGTGGTGTTCCTCCGCGTGTGCCGCGGGTTGTCCGTCGGCGTGTGCCAGCTGTTGTCTCTCGGCGTGTGCCACGATTGACCTACCAGAGATAGAAAACCGCGAAGATGAAGACCCATACCAGATCGACGAAGTGCCAGTACAGACCCATGATTTCGACGATCTCGTAGTTTCCTTTTCGTCCGGTCAGGAAGCCGGGTCGCTCTTTGTCCAGGTCTCCCCGCCACACCTTCATCGCGACGATGCTGAGGAAGATCACGCCGATCGTCACGTGCGTGCCGTGAAAGCCGGTGATCATGAAGAACGACGAGCCGAATTGCGCCGCTCCCCACGGGTTGCCCCACGGACGCACGCCCTCCATGATCAGCTTGGTCCACTCGAACGCCTGCATCCCGACGAACGTGGCGCCCAATGCCGCGGTCGCGAGCAACAGGACGACCGTCTTGCGGCGATCCTTTCGATAGCCGAAGTTCACGGCCAACGCCATCGTCCCGCTGCTGCTGATCAGGATGAACGTCATGATCGCGATCAGCAGCAACGGAACGCTCCTGCCGAAGAGCGTCAGCGAGAAGACCTCGCTCGGGTTGGGCCAGGGCACCGTCGTGGAACCTCGCACCGTCATGTACGAGATCAGGAAGCTGCCGAAGATGAAGGTGTCGCTGACGAGGAAAATCCACATCATCGGCTTGCCCCACGGGACGTTCTTGAACGCCCGCTGGTCCGATGAAAAGTCCGCGACGAGGCTTTGCAAGCCTTCGGGCTGCGGCAGGGAACCTGCTGTACTGGTCATGGCGGGCGGCGTCATGGACTCTGACCTCTTCATGTTGACAACAGCAAAACGAACAAGACCAGCCAGATCGCGAGCAGGAAGTGCCAGTAAATCGCGCATAGCTCGACGCTCAGCCGTACTTGTGCGATATCGACGCCTCGCCGCACCTTGGCCGTGGTCCTGCCCCAAGCCACCAGGCCACCCAGCAGGTGCAGCCCGTGCAGCGCGGTGAGCAGATAGAAGAACGCGTTGGCCGGATTGGTGGCGAGAAAGTAACCGGCGTTGCTCAGTTGCTGCCAGACGACCAACTGCCCGGCGAGAAACGCGAACGTCAGGACGCCTGCGGCAATCAAGCCGGTTCTCACGCCGTCCACATCGCCTCGCCTGGCCGCAACCACCGTCCATTGCATGCCGACACTGGTCACGGCCAGCAGCAACGTGTTCCACCATAGCAGCGTCGGTTTCGGCAACGCGTTCCAGTCGCCGACTTTCATTCGCACGGCATAGGCGCTGATGAAGAGCGCAAACAACGATGTCACCACGGCAAGAAAGACCCACAAGGCGGTCTTCGCCGGCGGCCGCGCCAATACACCCTCATGAACGTCGCGGGCGGCGCCCTGCGCCACCCAAGGCTGGACGTTGATGCTTTGCCTGAACAGCCACCACAGAATGGCGCCCATCAAGCCGGCGAGAAAGAGCAAGGCGACGGTCACGCTTCTTCCTTTGCGCGGCTAGGGCTTGACCCAGGCGCCGGCAGCCACATCGCTGGGCGGGACGTTCTGCGGTATGAAGTCGTGCTTCACGCCCGGCACGCTGTAGTCGTACGCCCATCGATAGACGACCGGCAGCTGCTTGCCGAAGTTGCCGTGCTTGGGCGGGGTCTCCGGCGTTTGCCACTCCAACGTGGTCGCGTGCCACGGGTTGCTGCCCGATGGCTTGCCCTTGAAGTAACTCGAGATCAGGTTGTACAGGAACAGGATCTGCGTGGCGCCGACGACCAGGGCCGCGATGGTGATCGCGGTGTTCACCGAGTGCGCGGATTCGGGGATGAAGTTCGTGCCGCCGATTGCGAAATACCGGCGCGGAACGCCCATGAATCCCAGATAGTGCATCGGGTAGTAGATCGCATAGCTGCCGACGAACGTGATCCAGAAGTGAATCTTGCCGAGCGTGTCGTTCAGCATGCGCCCCGTGATCTTCGGGTACCAGTGATAGATCGCGCCGAACACGACCAGAATGGGCGCGATGGCCATCACCATGTGGAAATGGGCGACGACGAACATCGTGTCCGACAGCGGCAGATCCACGACCACGTTACCGAGGAACAGACCGGTCAGCCCGCCGTTGATGAACGTGAAGATGAATCCGATCGCAAACAGCATGGGAACGGTGAGATGGATGTTGCCGTGCCACAGCGTCAGCACCCAGTTGTAGACCTTGATGGCGGTGGGAATGGCGATGATCAGCGTGGTCGTGGCGAAGAAGAACCCGAAGTAGGGGTTCATGCCGCTTACGTACATGTGGTGCGCCCACACGATGAAGCTCAGGCCGCCGATGACGAGGATCGCCCAGACCATCATCCGATAGCCGAAGATGTTCTTCCTTGCATGCGTGGCGATCAGATCGGAGACGATGCCGAACGCCGGCAGCGCGACGATATAGACCTCGGGGTGACCGAAGAACCAGAACAGGTGCTGGAACAGGATCGGACTGCCGCCGGCATGGTCCAGGTGCTGGCCCTTCGCCACGACCGCGGGCATGAAGAAGCTCGTGCCGAGCAGCGTGTCCAGAAGCATCATGATGGCGCTGACGAACAACGCGGGAAAGGCCAGCAGCGCTAGGATCGTGGCCATGAAGATGCCCCACACCGACAGCGGCAGACGCATCATCGTCATGCCGCGCGTGCGCGCTTGCAGCACGGTCACCACGTAGTTCAAGCCGCCCATGGTGAAGCCGATGATGAAGAAAGCGAGCGAGACGAGCATCAGGACGATTCCCCAACTCGCCCCAGGGGTGCCGTCGAGAATCGCCTGAGGCGGGTAAAGTGTCCAGCCGGCGCCCGTAGATCCGCCGGGCGCGAAGAAGCTCGCGACCAGCAGCAGCACGGCGAACAGATAGACCCAATAGCTCACCATGTTGACATACGGGAACACCATGTCGCGTGCTCCCACCATCAGCGGAATCAGGTAATTGCCGAAGCCCCCGAGGAACAGCGCGGTGAGCAGGTAGATCACCATGATCATGCCGTGCATGCTGACGAACTGCAGATAGTTGCTCGGGTCGATGAAGGAGAAGCTGTTCGGGAATCCGAGCTGCAGCCGCATCAGCCACGACAGAACGAGCGCGACCAAGCCTATTCCGATCGCGGTGATCGCGTACTGGATGGCGATGACTTTCGCGTCCTGGCACCAGATGTACTTCCCGATGAACGTCTTCGGATGGTAGAGCTCGACCTCCGGAACCTCGGCAGGCGGCGCGTAATCGGTTTCGTCATGTGCAACGTACGTTTCCATTAACCTGTCCTCTTCACTGAATCTTCACGGTGCTCGATTGCCCGCCATCGAACAGCGCCGTGGTGCTGCTCCTCAAAGGGTGCCGATGTAGGCAACGAGGTCACTGATCTCCTGATCGTCGGTAAGCATCGCGGCCATCAGCGCCATCTGCGATCCGTACATGTCCTGAGGATGCGCGCCGCGGATGTGCTCGCGGAAATTCTTGAGCTGCGTGACCAGATACCAGTCGCTCATGCCTTTCAGCCTCGGGGCTTTCGTTGCCTCGATCCCCTGCCCAGCTGAACCGTGACAGCTTCTGCAGGTCGTGAATCGATGCTGGCCGCTCTTCACATCCCCCTTCACCGTCGCCGGCGCGGGCTGGTCCGGCAGCGTCTTGATGTAAGCGATGACGTTTTCGATCGCGGTGTCGTCGGCCAGCGTCGCCGCCATCGGCGCCATGATTTTGCCGTAGAGATCCTTGTCGTTCGTTCCGCGAGCACCCTGCTTGAAATGCGCCAACTGCCGTTTCAGGTACCAGTCTCCTTGCCCGGCCAATTTCGGCGCATTCACCGCGGGATTACCCTCGCCTTGCGAGCCATGGCAGCCGGCACATACGGCGAACAGCGCCTGGCCGGCAGCCGAATCGCCGATCAGTCGCGCCGAGGTTTGCGCAAAGGTCGGCTGGGTGCCTAACCACGCCGCGTACGCGCTGCCGTCTTCGACGATGACTCGGCCGCGCATGGCGAAATGCCCGATGCCGCACAGCTCTTCGCAGAGCAGATCGAAATTGCCGGTCCGCGTCGGTGTGAACCAGAGATGCGTAACCAGGCCCGGCACGAAATCCATCTTGACGCGGATCTGCGCCACCGAGAAGTTGTGCAGCACGTCCTTGGAGCGAAGCAGCAATTTGATGGGCTTGTCGACCGGCAGATGCAACTCGGGATTTGCGATCAGGATGTCGTCCTGTCCGTTGGGGTCGTCCGGATTCATTCCGAACGGGTTTTCAGCGCTGACGTACCGGGCATCGACGGTACCGAGCTTGCCATCCTTACCGGGCAGGCGGTAGCTCCAGTTCCATTGCTGCGCCACGGCCTCGACGACCGTCGCGTCTTCCGGCACAACGACGAATTTCCCCCATACGAAAAGGCCGGGAGCCAGCATGGCCGCGACGCCGACCGTGGTCAATCCGAGCAGCCACCATTCCAGCTTCTTGTTCTCCGGTTCATACCGCGCCCGTCGGTCCTTCCGATAGCGGAAGCGGAACACCGCAACAGCCATGAACAGATTGATCGCGACGAAGACCGTCCCCGTGACCCAGAACGTGATGGCGATCGTGTCGTCGATCGTGCCCCAATTCGATGCGATCGGCGTGAAATACCACGGGCTCACGTAGTGAAACAGGACGGAGCCCACGATCAACAGTACCAATACGATTGCTACGACCATAGCGACGGCCCTGGTTGACTGGACACGATGTTGTTGGCGCTAAGCAAAGAACCGCGGGAAGGATCGTTCACGGCGCCGCGCGCCGCCCCTCCCGTGTGGCATCCGGAACCTCGGTCGTGCGACCGAGCTTCCAGTACAGCCATGCCGCGACGACGCCGAAGACCAGATGGGCTGCAACCGTTGCCCAGCTGCGCAGGTCGGCAAGCCAAGGGAACCAGCGAACCATGCCGAAGAAGTTGATCAGGTACAGAATCAATCCGAACGCCGCACCCGTGACGAGCGCGCGGGGCAGCGTCGCGTCCAGATGCAGCGGCGCCATGATGGCGGCGAGGATAAGGCCGAAAGCGATGCCGAGCGCGTAGTGCACGGCGAGCGCGATCGCGACGACGCCGACGCTGAACTGGTAGGTAGGCGACTGCACGACGTCGGGCGCCATGAAGATGGGCGCAATCATATGCGATGTCTGCCAGGGACCACCGCCCCCGACCATGCTCGACCAGATCACGTCCAGCACCATCAGCACGGCGCCGGCGGCGAATCCCGAGACCGCCGCGACAGGCCAGTTCGGCGCATGACGCTCCCAGTCGAGCGAACGTATTGGAACTTCCATGGACGTCTCTCCTCAGAGGGCGACTGCGTGGGTCACGTTGGCTGCGACGCCGACGCCACGAGTGCGGCGCACGGGCGCGACGAACGGCATTTGGCGCGATCGACAGGGAATTTGCGCGGGTCGGCGATCCGCACCAACGCGAGGCCCTCCATCGACCGCTCGGCTTTCGCCGGAACGGCGTACGGCCTGTGAGTACGTCCAAGCATGCCTGCCCTCCTCGCCTCGTCGGGCGATGACGCGACTGTACTTTTCTACACCGGATCGAGTCGGCCAGCAAGCATGACCGATTTTTGCGCGTATTGATCCAGATCAGGAGACCGCGAACCGGTCCGGGGAAACGGCGTCGGAGGACCGCCGAAACACGGCAGGAAGCCGGTCGCGGCGTCCGGCGCAAGCGACCGGTGGCGGGGGCGATCCTGCATGACCGGCGCAAATCGCGTTCAACCGCCGCTGGCAGGCGCCGCCATGAACTCCCCCAAGAGGCGGTGGAAATGGTGTACGCCGCGCTCGCGAGTGGGTGAGTAGCGGCCGCCGCGGTAGAAGCGCGATCGCACGCCGCGCTGAACAGCCTCCACGATTGCCTCGTCCTCCGCTTCGACGCGATCGAGCGCGCCGCCTGCGCCCGAGCCGAGCTTCGTCGCATCGCCGACGTAGCTGCGAAACGCGATGCGTGTGCGGCCGATTCCCTCCGGCTGCACGCGGTTGACCGAAAGCCCCCAGGGATAGACGTTGAGCATCAGGTTGGGAAAGATCCACCAGTACCAGGCCGCGACGCGCCGGCCATGGTCGGCCGAGCCCGGCGGCGGCTCGAGCGCGGGCTCACCGGGCGCGCTGAGCGCGAGTTGCAGATTCGAATAGCGGAACAGCTCGCTCGCATAGCTGCGGTAATCGACGACGTCGTTCAACGCGGCGTGCACGAACGGAATGTGGAAGCCCTCGAGGTAATTCTCCACGTATAGCGCCCAGTGGGCATTCACCGTGAAGTCGCGATCGCGCGATGGATCGTGGCGCCAATGCTCGATCGGCAGCCACGCAAGACGCGAGGCGATGTCGCCGACAAATGCATCGAGCGGCGCCACCGGGTCGAGCGCCGCGAAACCGTGTCCGGCCCACGATGCAAACGGAACCTCGGCGAGGTTGTCCGCGGCCGACGGGAAATTGCAGGCGTCCGCGAACTCGGGCATGAACGTCATCCGTCCTGCGAGATCGAATCGCCGCGAGTGGTAGCCGCATCGGATCTGGCTCGCGCGGCACGCGCGCGTGACCAGGATATTGCCGCGATGCGTGCATACGTTCGACAGGCAGCGCAGCGTGCCCGCGCCATCGCGCGCAAGCAGCAGCGGCTCATCGAGCGCGCCCGGCAGCAGGTCGCGCGGCGACAGCGAGCCCGCCGCCTCGACGTCGGCGAGATCGCCGATCCACTGCCAGCTGCGCGCGAACACGCGCTCGCGAACGATCGCGTACGCCGCTTCATCGCGGTAGAACGCCTTGTCGAGCGTCGCTGCTCGCGTGATGTCGGCATCTACGGAATAGTTCACGTGTCGGTATTCGGCGGGCGTCGTGCTGCCGATGTTACGCCGGACGTCGCATCGATACCGGGCATCGCGCGCTTGCGCCGCATTGCACGTGCCGTCCCCGACCAGCTCGCACGACGGCGTCTAATGCTAGGTTTCGGCGAGCGCGGGCCAGCGGCCGGCGAACGGCACCGCACGCTCGTATTGCGCGGCGATGCGGAACAATCGCTCGTCTTCCCCGAAGCGGCCGACGAGCTGGAATCCGATCGGCATTCCGACGCGGCTGGGCGCGCAGGGCAAGCTGACCGCGGGGTGACCGCAGGCATTGACCCAACCGGTGTAGACGGCGTGTCCGCGCGGTCCGACTGCGTGACCGGCGATCATGGTCGGATGTGTCTCGTCGGCCGGCCACGGCAACGCGGCGGCCGCCGGCGTCATCATGAGATCGAAATCCGCAAACGCGGCAGCGACGTCGCGGCGAAACAGGCGTACGGCTTCGATCCCTTCGAGATAGCGCGCTGCGGACACGGTACGACCAGCCGCGGCCATCTCGACGAACTTCGGTTGTGCGAGCCGCTGCGCATCGGGCTCGCGCTCGAAAAGATAGGCAAGCCCGACCTGTCCGAGCAGCGGCCAGAAATCGGTGAGCGGGCCGAGGTCGAGCGGGAATGCTGCGTCATCGACTTGGTGTCCCAGCTCGCGCAGCGCCTGCACCGCCTGCGCGACGCTCGCTTCGATTTCAGGATCGAGCGGATTGTCGCCGAATCGGGCGACGAACCGGATGCGCGCGCGCTCGCAGTGCTCGAGCGACACCGGCGTTGCGCGTGCGGCGAGCGACAGCCGGTCGCGCGGATCCGAACCGGCCATCGCGTTGTAGAGCAACGCCGCGTCGTCGACCGTGCGCGCGATCGGGCCGATCACCTCGAAGTCGAGCAGGATCTGCGGCAGCGTCGGATAGCGTGCGATCGCGCCGATCGACGGCTTGAATCCGACGAGACCCGTGTGCGAAGCAGGTCTGCGGATCGAGCCGCCGCCGTCGGTGCCCAGCGCAAGCGGGAAGAGTCCGGCCGCGACGCCCGCCACCGCGCCGCCGCTCGATCCGCCGGGTGTCAGCTGTGTGTTCCAGGGATTGCGCGTGACGCCGAACAACGGGTTGCCCGTATAGCCCTCGAGCGTGAACTCGGGAACGTTCGTCTTGCCCAGAATGATTGCACCCTGCTCTCGCAAGCGCGCAACCGGACGCTCGTCGACCTCGGCGATCGCGTCGCGGAACGCGCGGCACCCCCACGTCGTCGGCATGCCGCGCACGAGGATGTTGTCCTTGATTGCGACCGGTACACCGTCAACAGGGCCGAGCGGCGCGCCGCGACGATAGCGTTCGGCGCTCTCGCGCGCCGCGTCGCTCGCATCGGGCGCAACGCAGACGAGCGCGTTGATCGCCGGATTGATCCGCTCGACGCGAGAGAGCAGCTCGTCGAGATACGCGACGGGGGTTGCCTCGCCGCTGCGAAAAATCGCGGCGAGCTGCGACGCGGGCAGCCGCCAGAGGCCGCTCACATCTTCGCCGGCAGCCACAGCACGAGCTCGGGAACCGCGAGCAGCAGCAGCGTGAACGCGATCATGATCACTGCGTACGGTAGCGCGCCCCAGATCGCGTCCTCGATGCCGCCCTTGTCGGGCCGGATGCCGTGGACGACGAACAGGTTCATCCCGACCGGCGGCGTGATCATTCCAAGCTCGCACATCAGCACGATGAAGATGCCGTACCAGATCGGATCGACGCCGAGCGCAGTCACGATCGGATACGTGATCGGGATCGTCGCCACCTGCATCGACAGCACATCCATGAACATGCCGAGAATCAGGTAGAAGAAGATAAGGACGAGAATCATCGTCGTGCCGGACAGGCCGAACGAGCTCACCCACTTGGTCATTGCCTCCGCAACGCCGGTCAGGCTGATCGCGAGATTGAGGATGAATGCGGCGACGATGATCAGCAGGATCATGCCGGCAATGCGGCCCGTCTGCAGGAAACAGTTCTTCAGCAACTCGCGCGACATCCGTCCCGATTGCCAGACGAACAGCAGCGCGACGACGACGCCCAGCGCTGCCGACTCGGTCGCCGTCGCGATGCCGAAGTAAAGGCTCCCCATGACGATGCCGAACACGACGAGCGGCGCGACCAGATTGCGCAGCAGCCGCAGCCGCTCCGCCAGCGGCGGCGATACCTCGGTGCGTCCCGAGCCCGTTGCAACGCTCTTCACGAAGATGAACGCCATGAACAGCAACGCGAGCAGGATTCCCGGGATGATGCCGGCGATGAACAGCTTGCCGATCGAATTGTTCGTGAGCGAACCGTAGATGATCATGTTGACGCTGGGCGGGATCAGGATCCCCAGCGTTCCGCCGGCGGCGATCGAGCCGAGCGAGTCGCGCATCGAGTAATTGCGCGCGTGCAGCGACGGCAGGGCCACGGTGCCGATCGTCGCCGCCGTCGCGACGGACGAGCCGGACGTCGCCGCGAAGAGTGCGCAGCAGCCGATGTTCGTGTGCAGCAAGCCGCCGGGAAGCCGCCCGAGCCACGCCGCGAGCGTCACATACATCCGGTCGGCGATGCCGCTTCGCAGCAGCAGCTCACCGAGCAGGATGAACAGCGGGATCGCGGTCAGCAGGTTCTCGTTCTGCACGCCCCACGCGACGGACGCGATCGAATCGATGAAAGGCCGGCCGAACGCGAGCATGCCACCGCCGACGCCGACGATGAACATCGACACTGCGATCGGGATGCCGATCAGCATCATCCCGATCATCAGCAGAAATCCGACGATCGTGCCTGCGACCATTATTTGCTCCCTTGCACGGCGACGGGCTCGAATTCGCCGCCCGATCCGGCCGCCTGCCGATGCTCGAGATCTTCGAGCTCCTCCTTGAGCTCCTCCTTTGCGCTCTTCGGGTGGAACTCGACATTGAGCTCGGCGATGCGGCCGCGCGCGAGCAGCTGTGTCGCGCGCACCGCGTAGCCGACCGTGAGCACCATGAACAGCACGAAGCCGGCGTACCAGAGGCTCTGCGGCCAGATGAGCGGCGTCGCCCACGGCGTTTGCGCGGTGCTGCCGTAGTCGACGCTCTCGCGCAGGACCTTGAACGACACGGCGACGATCAGTACGGTGAACGCCGCGAGCAGCACGCTGGAGAGCCAGTTGAGTGCCGCCTGGCTACGCGGCGAAAACCGCTGGTGGAACACGTCGACACGGATGTGGTTGCGCCCGATCAGCGCCAACGTGAACGCGAGTGTCGAGCCGACGGCGAGAGCGTAACCGCCGAGCTCGTCGGCACCCTGCAGCGAGAAGCTGAAGACCTTGCGCGCGATCGTCTCGATCGTCACGACGAGCGACAGCACCAGGAACACGGCGCCGAAGATGTTGGCGCAAATACTTTCGAGGCGTTTCATGACGCGCTCCTCACCTGCCGACAGCGTGCCTTGGGCTCGCGCGCCCCTTACGGCGGCGCGCCCGCTTTTGCTCGCATCCGCTACTGGACGCCAACGACCGGCCCGACGACCTGCTTCCACATACCGGAACAGCCTGGGTTGGTCTTGTCGCACACTTCGGCCCACGCGGGCAGCGAGACGTCGCGCACCGCGCCGCGTACGACTGCTACGTCGCCCGCCGTGACCGGCACGTTGACCAGCGTGAACTTCTTGCCCGTCGTGCACGGATCCTTGCCGACGTTGCAGTTGACCGCGTCGTTGAAGAGCTCCTCGGAGTATTTCCAGACTTCTTCGGTCTGCGCATCGAACGCCGCCTGCAGCTTCGCCTGCTGGTCAGGCTTGAGCTTCTTCCACGCGTCGAGCGAGATCGCGTAGCCGTTCAGCGCGAGCTGAAAGCCGATCGGCAGCATGTGCGTCGTCACTTCCGGCCAGCCGGCGGAATTGGCCGAGCTCGGCCCTGTGATCGCGCAGTCGACGACGCCGAGCGACAGGCTTTGATGCGTCTCGGCGAAGCTGATCGGAACCGGCGTGCCGCCGAGCGACTGAATGAACTTGGCGAGATTCTGGTCGTACGTGCGGACTTTGAGTCCCTTCACGTCGGCGAGCTTCGCGATCGGCTTCTTGCAGAACAGCACCTGCGGGCCGAATGGCCAGATGCCGAGCAGCTTGACGTTGAACTGCTGCTGCAACCGCTTGTCGACGACGTCCTGATACGCCTTCGTCACCTTGCGCCCGGTGGCGTAATCGGGATTCAAGCCGACGAGGTCGAGTCCGAGAATCGTCGGCTCGTCGCGCGAAACCTGCGACATTCGAAGCGACGCCATCTCGAACAGGCCGGATTTCATCACGCGCAGCTCGTCGACGTCCTTGATACCCGTCGTATCGACCGGCTTGTAGTCGACTTCTATGGGCAGACCAGTCTTCTGCGCGAGGCTCTCGAAGAACGGCTGCTCCTTGTTCTTCTGGATGAGCCCGGTCGCGAGCGGCTGGCCGATCACCTTGAGCTTGATCTTGTCCTGTGCAAACGTCGGCGCGGCGACGAGCGAAAAGCCGAGCGCTGCAATGGCGAGCTTTGTCTTCATGCTGGATCCTCGTGGGTGCGGGTGGAAGAGCGGCCGGTCAGGCCGCGACTGCGGTTCGATCGTACGGCTTCGGCTCGGCTGCTGCGGGCGGTTGCGCGAGATACGCGAGCGCCGTTTGAACGCCGCCCGCACGATAGGGGATGCCGGCCGCCGCGAGCCCCATTTCGACGCCGGCCAGCGTGCCGGCGAGCGTCAGGTCGTTCAGGTCGCCCAGATGCCCGATCCGGAATACGCGACCCTTGAGCTTCGTGAGCCCGGCACCGAGCGACAGGTCGAAGCGATCGAGAATCAGGTCGCGCAGCCGATCACCGTCATGGCCTTCGGGCATCATGACCGCGGTGAGCGAGTTGCTGTATTCGGCCGGTTCGGCACACAGGATGTCGAGGTCCCAGGCGCGCACGGCGCGCCGCGTCGCTTCGGCGTGCCGCGCGTGACGCGCAAAGACGTTTTCGAGGCCCTCCTCGTGCAGCATGTCGATCGCGGCGTCGAGCCCGTACAACAGGTTCGTCGCGGGCGTGTACGGAAAGTAGCCGGTGCGATTGGCCGCCATCATGTCGTCCCAGTCCCAGTACGAGCGCGGCAGCTTCGCCGTGCGCGACGCGGCGAGCGCCTTGTCGCTCACGCTGTTGAACGACAATCCCGGCGGCAGCATCAGTCCCTTCTGCGAGCCGGCGACCGTGACGTCGACGCCCCAGTCGTCGACTCGATAATCGATCGAACCGAGCGACGAGATCGTGTCGACCAGCAGCAGCGCGGGATGGCGCGCTGCGTCGATTGCCTTGCGCACGAGCGCAATGCGGCTCGTCACGCCGGTCGACGTCTCGTTGTGCACGACGCACACCGCCTTGATCCGATGCTCGCTGTCGTCGGCAAGACGCGCGCCGAGCGCTTGCGCGTCCGCGCCGTGACGCCAATCGCCGGCAACAAGCTCGGCATCGAGCGAAAGCCGCGTCGCCATGTTATGCCACAGCGTCGCAAAATGCCCGGTCTCGTACATCAGCACCTTGTCACCCGGCGACAGCGTGTTGACGAGCGCCGCTTCCCACGCCCCGGTGCCCGAAGCGGGGAAGATCACGACGGGATGGCGCGTGCGCATGATCGTCTGCAGACCATCGAGGACGCGGCGGCCCAGGCGCGCGAATTCGGGGCCGCGATGATCGATCGTCGGACGGTCGATCGCGCGCAGCACGCGATCGGGCACGTTGGTCGGGCCGGGAATCTGCAGGAAATGCCTGCCGCTGCGATAGGTCATTGAAGACTTCCCCTGATTTTCGGTTTGTTAGACCGCGCGCACGATGTCGCGCGACGAGCCGCGGGGTCGCGCCATGTCGGGCCGCTGGCAGCGCAGGAATTGCCCGCGCCCCGGCGTTCCGAGCGGCTCGCGTCCGTTCCACACGATCTCGCCGCGCGAAAGCGTCGTGACCGGCCAGCCGCTGATCGTCATCCCTTCGTACGGTGTGTAATCAACGGCGTGATGCAACGCGCCGTTCGTGATCGTCACTTCGCGGTCCGGATCCCAGATCGCGATGTCCGCATCCGCGCCGATCGCTATCGTGCCTTTGCGCGGATACAGACCGTACAGCTTTGCCGGATCCGTCGCGGTCAGCTCGACGAAGCGGTTCACGTCGATCCGACCCTTGTTCACGCCTTCGGAGAAGAGCAGCGGCAACCGCGTCTCCAGTCCCGGGATTCCGTTGGGAATGTGCTGGAAGGGCACTTCGCGTCCGCCGGGCTTCTTGCCATGCGGATCGTCGTAGCGAAACGGCGCGTGATCGGACGAGAATACGGTGAACAACCCGTCCGTGATCCCGTCCCAAATGCGCTGCTGATTCGCGCGGTCGCGCGGCGGCGGACTGCACACGCACTTCGCACCCTGATAGCCCTCGGCGGCGAGCGACTCGGCCGTGAGCACCAGGTATTGCGGGCACGTTTCCGCATAGATGCGCAATCCCTGCGCGCGACCCCGGCGGATCTGCTCGAGCGCCTCGTGACCGGACACGTGCACGATCAGGATCGGCACGTCGACGAGCTCCGACAATGCGATCGCACGATGCGTCGCCTCGCGTTCGACGAGCATCGGTCTCGCGTCGGCATGAAAGCGCGGCGCCGTGCGGCCCGCGGCCTCGAGCCTTCGCGTGAGCCATGCGATGCAATCGGCGTTCTCGGCGTGCACCATCGCCATCGCGCCTTGCGCGCGCGCCACCGCCAGCACGTCGAGGATCTGTCCGTCGTCGAGCTTCAGATCGTCGTACGTCATGTACAGCTTGAATGACGTGTAGCCCGCTTCGATAAGTGCCGGAAGCTCGTTGGTCAGCACCGCCGGCGTCGGGTCGCTCACGATCAGATGGAACGCGTAGTCGACCAGTGCGCGGCCCTGCGCGCGACGGTGATAGTCGTCGACCGCCGCGCGAAGCGACTGCCCCTTCTGTTGCGCGGCGAACGGAATGACCGTCGTCGTTCCCCCGCAGGCCGCCGAACGCGTGCCGGTTTCGAAATCGTCCGCCATGCGGATCGGCGCCGGCATCGGTTGATCGAGATGGCAATGGCCGTCGACGCCGCCAGGCAGTACGAGGCGCCCGCTCGCGTCGATCTCGTTGCGCCCCGCCGCGAGCCGTTCGGCGATCGCGACGATGCGCCCATCGGCGACGCCGATATCGGCGGCGAAGACGTCGGCGGCGGTCGCAACACGCCCGTTTCGTACGACCAGATCGAATGCGGTCATCGGGACCCCGAATTGCCTCAGGCAACTTCGCGGAACAGTCGGCCCCACCCCTTGATACGCGCGGGATCGGCGCCGGCGAGCAACAGCGATTTCCATACCACCGTCGCGATCGAGTCATAGACCGGAATGCCGAGTTCGGCCTCGAGCGCCTCGACGAGCGGCGCGCCGCGCAGGTTCGTGCAGAAGATCGTGATTGCCTGTGGCCGCTCTTTGGCCACTTCTCGTGTCATGCGCCCGATGTCATCGGCACCGACCTCCGAGAACGAGAAGTTGTGCTGCAGCCCGAGATGACGTTCGGCAACGCAGTCGAAGCCGCATGTCGCGTAGTTCTTCACGATCGCCGTCTGCACGTCGTCGCGATACGGCGTAACCAGGCCGAAACGCCTCACGTCGGTGCGCCGCAGGATCTCATTTAGTGCAAGCACCGACGTGCACGCCGGGATGCCGGTGGCGTTCGTGATGCGGTGGCAGAGGCGCTCGTCGGCCTCGAAGCCGAGCCACCCGGACGACGTGCCGTTCCAGCCGATCACGTCGACTTTCGCGTGCGCGAGCAATTCGGCCGCGCGCAGGATCTCGCTGTCGTCGAACTGTCCGAGCGCCTTGTCGGACAGTGCGATTTCGGTAACCCGGAACCGGCTGAAATGCGCGCTCACTTCCGGAATGCCCGCGATCATCTGTGTCGTAACCGGTTCCAGCGTCGTGTTCGACGATGGCGTCAGCATCCCCAGCAGGATTCGTTCGGACACGTGGAAGATCTCGCTCGTGAGCGCGGTCGCGGTCGACCGCATCGCGGAGTACAAACAGCATCGAACACAGCACGCGCTTTGTGTATTGCTCGCGCGGTAACTGTACGACGCATATCGTACATATTGTATGGCGGCTGTCAAGTGGTCTACCGCCGTCGATGGCGGAAGCAGCCTGGTGGAATTGTGAGGGATCAATTGAAACAATAGAGTAGCGCCTGATTACACGACGTCTGATATACAAACTCCTTCATATTGGTATACTATCGTTACGTAAATCGGGTCAAAGACATGAACGATTCGAGACACAGCATCCCGGGCGGACAGCGGCCGGCGACGCGCGGTCCGAGCAACCGCGGTCCCAAGCCGCCGGCGACGCCGCATAGCGTCGATGCAATCGCCGAGCGGGTGCTCGGCGCGATCATGGAGCATCGGCTGCCGCCAGGAACGAAGCTCGTGGAAGACAAGCTCGCCGCCGTCTTCCATGTCAGTCGGACCAAGATCCGGCAGGCGCTCGCGCGACTCGCGCACGACAACATCCTCACCGTCTACCCGAACCGGGGCACGTTCGTTGCGAGCCCGACGGTCGACGAGGCACGACACGTCTTCAATGCGCGGCGATTGATCGAGCCCGGAATCGTGCGCACCGTCGCGGAAACGGCAACCCGGGAAAAGCTGGCACGGCTGCGCGACAGCGCCGAGCTCGAATCGGCTTCGCGCGCACACAACGATCGGCGCGCCATCATCCGGCTGTCCGGCGAATTCCACATCCTGCTCGCAGGGCTGACCGGAAATCCCTTTGTCGTGAAGTCGGTGCGCGAATTGGCGCTGCTCACCTGTCTGATCATCGCGCTGTACGACTCGCCGCATACGCCCGCCTGCCCGCATCATGAGCACGGCGAGATCCTCGACGCGATCGAGGCGCACGACGGTACGCGCGCCGCGACATTGATGATCGCCCATCTGGACCATGTCGAGCGCACGCTCGAACTGCATCCGCCGACCGCCGAGGAAATCGACTTCGAGGCGGTGTTCGCCTGACGCGCGAACGGATACGTACCTTGCTCTCGAGCCTAGATCAATCCCCGGCTCGACAACTCGTCCTTGAGGTATGCGTAGTAGATCGGCGCGGCGGCCACGCCGGCAACGCCGAACGCAGCCTCCATCGCCAGCATGGCGACCAGCAGCTCCCACGGGCGCGCGCGGATTTGCGTGCCGACGATGCGCGCATTGAGGAAATACTCGAGCTTGTGGATCACGATGAGGAACACAAGCGAGGCGAGCGCCACCAACCCCGACCGTGAGAGGCTCACCAGCACGATGATGGTGTTCGAAATGAGATTGCCGACCACCGGGATCAACCCGCACAGGAAAGTGACGAGGATCAGCGTCTTGCCGTACGGCAAGTGAATGCCCAGCAGCGGCAGCGCGACGGCGACGTAAAGGCCGGTCAATGCGGCGTTGATGGCGGCGATGCGCACCTGTGCGAATACGACGCGCCGGAATGCATCGGCCAGTCGCTGCACGCGTTCCAGCAACGCAGCGGCGAACGGGCGCAACGCGGGCGGCGACTCGACCTCGCGCAGCGAAATCATCGCGCCGATGATCATGCCGATGACGAGCTGCAGCAGGATGCGGCCGACCTCGCGGCCCATCGATTCGAGGTCGGCGGCATGGGTGCGCAGCCAGTTCACCGCGACGTTTTTCATCTCCTCGGCATCGGGCGGCAATTGAGCCACGATCCACGGCGCCAGGTGCGCGCGCGAAGTCTCGAGAATCTCGGCGAGCTTTTTCATCAATGCCGTAAGACTGCCGACGTCGCTGTTGAGGAAGGCGATGATGCCCAGCACGAGCGATGTAATCGCGGCGATGATGACAGTCGACAGAAGAACGACCGCCACCATGCGAGCGCCGATCGTCGAAAGGCGGCCGACCTCGAGCCGGCGTGCCATTCCGTGCACCAGCTCGTACACGAGAAGGCCCCCGAGCAGCGCCGCCAGCAGCTGCAGGCTCAGGATCAGGATAAGCGCGATCCCCATGACGATCCATGTGGCGATCTCATATGCGGTGACCGCGCGAACCGAGCTTATCGGTTCACCGCGATTGATCGGGGCAATTATTCGCCGCGCCATTGGGGCTAGAGAACGCGCGCCCGAAGTCGGGGGAATACCTTGGATACTTTGCTCAACAGATAGTCTCCGTACGTGCCGGAGAAGTCGTGCACGCTCGCGCGATCCCAGCGCTCGACGCGTTCCTGCTCGATCACACGCGGGTCGATCGCCGCATGCCGAGGCAGCGGCCGGATCTGCGCGTCGAAGTCCGGATCGAAGAACAGCGGGTACGACAGACGATCCTGTCCGCTCGTGTTACGTACGCGATGCGGCGTCGATCTGAACCATCCGCCGGTCAGCCGATCGAGCATATCGCCGATGTTGCAGACAAGCGTGCCGTCGATCGGCGGTGCGTCGATCCAGCCGCGCGGCGACTTGACCTGCAGCCCGCCATGCTCGTCCTGCGCGAGCAGCGTGAGGAGCCCGTAGTCCGTATGCTCACCCACGCCCCAGAGCGCATCATCGTCGTCCACGCTTACGGGCGGCGGATAGCGGAAGATCCGGAACAGAACCGTCGGCTCGGCCGTATAGGTTTGCGCGAAGTAATGCGCGTCGAGGCCGAGCGCGAGCGCGATGCCTTCCATCAAAGCATGCGCGGCCCGGATCGTCGCCGCCATATACGCTTCTACGGCGGGGCGCAATTCCGGCACCTCACTCGGCCACAGATTAGCGCCATGCAGCGGCCAGCCCGCTCGAACGCGCGGATGCTCGGGCGGCAATTCGGTACCGAGGTAAAGGCCCTCCTTCTGGTCGGGCCGGCCGGAGGTGAGCTCGCCTTGCAGCGGAAACCAGCCGCGCCACGCGACACCGCCGCGCTCCATGGCGATCGCCTGCTTCGCATCGATCGGAAGCGCGAAGAACCGGCGACTCGCCGCGTCGAGACGCGTGAGCAGCTCATCGGAAACACCATGGCCGCGGAGGTAGAAGAACCCGCTGTCGCGGCACGCCGCTTCGATTGCGTTGGCGACCGATGCACGCGCGCGATCGTCATGGCCCGCCAACAGAGGCGCGATGTCGATGATCGGAAGGGTTGGCGTAGAGGCGACCACCGGAATTACGCTCCTTGTCCAGGCCACACGCGCTATTTTGCGCGCTCCGTCTCGACGGCGTCGTCGCGTTGATCGGGTCGGGCGCCGGATGTGGATGCACCGGACCACGCCGAATGCATCTCGGCGATCAGCTCCGCCCAGCGTCCTTCGTAACGCGGCGAGAAATGGAACGGCACGACCGCCTTCGCGCCGACTGTTCGCGCGATCAGCCCTGCCTGAAGTGCCGTCAGATGGTTCTTGCGCGCCGCATGATCGCGGTCCTCGTCCAGGAACACGCATTCGATGAACAGCACGTCGACGCCGGCCAGCAGCTTGGCAAGCGCCCGTACATTCGACTCGGTGTACCGAAGATCGGTGACATAGCCGACACGCCGTCCGGGCACTATATCGAGGATCACGTCGCGCAGCGCGCTCACGGTCCGGGTGGCGACGTGATCGCCCGCGCGGTCGCGCCATCGGACTTCGATCGGCGTTTCGCTCGGCATGCCGGTGAGCACCGCGTGCTTGAGATCGCGCAGCCACGAGCCGGTCGCAAGCCCGAGCTCCGCGATGCGCTCCTTGCGCACGTTGACATGCGCCTTTTCCTCGATCGCATAGGCAAGGCACGGGATATCGTGGTCGACGAAGCGCGCGCGAACGCGGAATGTCGTTTCGTCGTGCAGGATGTCGTCATCGAGCTCCGCCGACGCATCCGCTTCCCGCGCGAACGCCGTGCGGCTGGAAAACCGCGTGCGCAGCGCACGTCCGCCGGTCGCGATCTCGCACACGTCGATCACGAGCTCGACTTCGTATCGATGCACAACATTCCACGTGTACGCGCGCAGCTTGTGCTCGACCTGCGCGGCGAAGCCGGGCCCGCCGAACAGCATCACATGCGGCTTGCGACCGAGCACGACGCGCAAAAGGTGATCGAATCCGGCGAAATGGTCCATGTGCGTGTGCGTGACGAACACCTGCGACACTCGCATCAGCTTGCGCGGCGGCAAGACGGCGATGTCGCCCAGATCGAACAGCAGCGCCCGGCGTTCGTCGCGAAAATCGACGTACAGCCCGGGATCGCCGAACGCTTCGTTGACCAGGCGGGGCTCGAAGAGCGTGTGCATGACCGTATTGGACCAGCGTCCAGTATTGGACAACGGCGCGACCCGATGATTTTGACCTCCGTCCGCCGCGGGGATCAAGCCGTTCGAGGACGGCCCGGCTTGATCGTCCCGTGGCGGCGGCGTAGTGTGGTCGCGCGTCACTGCGACGTGAAAGAAAGGGCGTTCGAACGTGCGCGCGCTGCTGTCCGCCGTGGTCTCGATTGTGTTGCTCGCCGGCACGGGCGTGCACGCGCAGGAGCTCAATCGGGAACAGGCGGTTCGAGCGTTGACTCACGCCGAAGCGCAGGTACGGCGCGATGCCGCCGTCCGGCTGGGTGAAGTCGGCACGATGGCGGACGTGATGCCGCTACTGGCGGCGTTACGCGATGCTGACGAGGACACGCGAGGTCGCGCCGAGCAGGCGATCTGGAGCATTTGGGCGCGCTCGGGCAATCCCGAAGTGGACGCGCTCTATCAGACCGGAATGCTGCAACTGAACGCCGGCGACCTCCAGCAGGCGATCGTCACCTTCAGCCGCATCATCGAGCTCCAGCCCGAGTTCGCCGAAGGCTGGAACAAGCGCGCGACGCTGTACTTCTTTGCCGGCGAGTTGCGCAAATCGCTCGCCGACTGCGACGAGGTGATGAAGCGCAACCCCTACCATTTCGGCGCACTCGCGGGCTACGCGCAGATCTACGTGCGTCTCGAGTATTACGACCGCGCGCTCGAATATTCGCGCCGAGCGCTCGCGATCAATCCCAACCTCGACGGCGTCCGGCGCAACATCGAGGTGATCGAGCATCTGCTCGAGCAGCGGCGCAAGCAGACGATCTGATCGCTTCGCGGCGGCGGCGCTAGCGCAACCGCGATCGCGCCGCTCGTACCGGGACTCGTCAGCCGCCGACTGCCCGGAGGTCGAGCTCGTGTGATCGACCGATCCACACCGCGCAGTCGCGATGGTCACGCAGTGGGTCCCCGGTATTGGGATGCGCGAACACATCGAGCGCGCCGTGATTGAGCGTGAGCCAGCCGATGACCTCGGCGAAGCGCACGGGTGCGAATGCAATCTGGTAGCTCGGCATCGGGTGCGGGCCGACGGGTCGTTCGTGGAAGCGCCCCATCTCGATCCTGTCGCCGAAGCGCGCGATAACGGTTTCGCGCAATCGCCACGCGGCGTCACGGCTTGCCGAATCGAAATAGACGTGCGCGTGCCAACTCGTGATGCTGGCCACATCGAGCTCGACCATGCGTTACCTTTGCGGGAAGACCGTGACGTCGAGCCCTGCGTTGCAGATGACGAGCTCGAGGTATGCGCAATCCTACGCTGTCGCTGTCACGGAGGCGAAGGTGGCGGCTTCAGCCGTCCGGCAACAACGCAGTAAGCCGCAGCCGCGCGATTTTCCCGATCTCGGCGATGCAACGCGCGAATTCTTCATCGCGCGAGTGCGCAAGCCGCGCCGAAAGCGCCGCGAGGATCTCGTCGCGGCTGCGGCCCTTGACCGCCATGACGAACGGGAAGCCGAACTTGTCGCGGTACGCGCGATTGCCTTCGCGAAGGCGGACCAACTCGTCGGGCGTGCAGCGGTCGAGGCCCGCGCTCGCCTGTTCGCCGACCGAATCGGCGGTCATCGTACCCTGCTGCGCTTCCTTGCCGGCGAGCTCCGGGTGGGCGCGGATCAGCGTGAGCTGCACGTCGTGCGCCGCGGCCGCAACCGCCGCCACCATTGCCGCATGCAGCGCGTCCACGCTCGCGAACGGCCGCGCCGAGTACGCGTGCTCGGCGATCCATGGCGAATGCTCGAACACGCCGCCCAGCGCCGCGACGAACTGTTCGCGCGAAGCAGCCGACAGCGACGTGAGGTCGAGCTTGTGCGCGGCGCTCATTCGGATCCTTCGTCGTGAGGATGGCGCGCGATCCAGTGGCGCGCGATCTCCACGCGCCGGCACACCCAGACCTTGTCGTGTCGCTCGACGTGATCGAGAAACCGCTGCAGCGCGAGAAAGCGCCCCGGCCGTCCGACGAGCCGGCAGTGGAGTCCGATCGAGAGCATCTTCGGACGCTCGATGCCTTCGGCGTACAGCACGTCGAATGCGTCGCGCAAGTACGCGAAGAACTGCTCGCCGCTGTTGAAGCCCTGCGGTGTGGCGAACCGCATGTCGTTGGTGTCGAGCGTGTATGGCACGACGAGGTGCGCCACGCGGCCGCTCGCCGTTTCGACGCGGGTCCAGAACGGCAAGTCGTCGCCGTAATAGTCGGAATCGTACAGAAACCCGCCGTGCTCGACGACGAGCCTTCGCGTGTTCGGGCTGTCGCGTCCGGTGTACCAGCCGAGCGGCGCTTCGCCCGTCAGACGACGAATGATGTCGACGGCGATCCGCATGTGCTCGCGCTCGGTCGCCTCGTCCACGTTCTGGTAATGGATCCAGCGCCATCCGTGCGAGGCGATCTCGTGGCCGAGCTCGCGGAGCGCGCGGGTGAGATCGGGATGGCGTTCGAGCGCCATCGCAATGCCGAACACCGTCAGCGGCAGCTTGCGCCGCTCGAACTCGCGCAGGATGCGCCACACGCCGGCACGCGAGCCGTATTCGTAAATCGACTCCATGCTCAGGTGGCGCGCCGGGTACGCCTGCGCGCCGACGATCTCGGACAGGAACTGCTCGGAAGCGGAATCGCCATGGAGCACGCAGCTCTCGCCGCCCTCTTCGTAATTGAGCACGAACTGCACGGCGATGCGCGCGTCGCCCGGCCAGTCCGCGTGCGGCGGCTGACGGCCGTAACCGATGAGATCGCGCGGATAGTCCGTGCCGGTGTCGGTGCGCTTCTTCGCCATCGTCAAGCCTCCGACACGGCGAACAGCGCAGCGAAATCGGGCGCCGGCGGTGGCGCCTCGGTGAGATCGAGCTGGCCTTCGAGGCTGGATAGGTGCGCGTTCATCGCGGCCACCGCGGCCGCCGCGTCGCCGCGCGCAATCGCGTCGACGATCTCCGCGTGCTCGTCGTCGGAGCAGGCGGAGTCACCGCCGCTCGCCTTGTGCGCAAGCACCACGAGCGGCGTCCGGGCGATGAGCTGATCGAGGAATTCGGCGAGAACGCCGTTGCCGGCGAGCCGCGCGAACTCGCGGTGGAACTCGAGCGAGAGCTTCAGCCCGCGCCGCATGTCGCCGCGGTCGTACGCCTCGTGCTCGTGCTGCGCGAGCGTGCGCAGAGCCTTGACGTCGGCTCGCGATGCCTTGCGCGCGACGCACTCGACGATCCCCGCCTCGACGACGCGCCGCGCGGCGAACAGATCGCGGCTTTCCTCGATCGTCGGACTCGCGACGACCGCCCCGCGATTCGGGCGCAACGCGACCAGGCGGTTGTACGACAGGCGCGCGAGCACCTTGCGCACGACCGCTCGATTGACACCGAACGCCTCGGCGAGCGCGACTTCCTTCAACTTCGTACCGGGCTGCAGCCGATGATCGAGCACGGCGTCGTAGATGCGCGCGAAGATCTCGTCTTCGCTCAGCGCGGACGGCGGAGCGTTGCCGGCGCGCGACGGCTTGGTCGTGTTGCCGGCCGCGCGGGCCCAGCCCCCTCTGGATTTGCGTGCAATCATCACGTAGGAATGTCAGCAGAATGGGTGGCCTATTGTTAACATGTTATCGTGGGCATTGCAAGCGATAGACGAAGCGGCGTTCGCCTGCGGGGGCCGGGCAGCGCCCGCCAAGCTGCACCGCCAAGCGACCGATGGCCTCAATGTCAACAATCGTTAAAATTCTTGTTGACAATATTTTGCGGCGAGCGCAGCATGGCCCCTCGCTTTCGGAGGACCCATGGGAAAGCTCACGACCCACGTGCTGGACACCGCGCAAGGCAAGCCGGGCGCCGGCGTCGTGCTGACCGTGTTTCGAGTCGACGGCGAGCGCCGGCGGCAGGTCGCCGCGGCGACGACGAACGCCGACGGGCGCACGGGCGCTGCGCTGCTCGAAGGCGAAGCGTTCACCGCGGGCGTCTACGAAATCGTGTTCGCCGTCGCCGACCATTTCGCGCGCAGCGGGCAGAAGCTTCCGGTGCCGCCTTTCGTCGGCGACGTCGTGCTGCGCTTCGGGGTGGCCGACGCGAATGCGCACTATCATGTTCCGCTGCTCGTCTCGCCGTGGAGCTATTCGACGTACCGCGGTAGCTGACCCGCAACGATTTCACGCAAGGAGCGGCAATGGCGGCAGCAAAGCGAAAGACATCGGCGACAAGCGGCACGGTCCGCTTCGTGCTCGACGACGAAGTCGTCGCGATCGACGACATCGATCCGACCCGCACGGTTCTGAATTATCTGCGCGAGGATCTCGGCCGCACCGGCACGAAGGAAGGCTGCGCCGAGGGCGACTGCGGCGCCTGCACGGTCGTGCTAGGGGAGCTCGATGGACGCGGCGTGCGCTTCCGCGCGGTCAACGCCTGCATCCAGTTCGTCCCCACGCTCGACGGCAAGGAATTGATCACCGTCGAAAGCCTGAAGCGCGCCGACGGCGCGCTTCATCCGGTGCAACGCGCGATGGTCGACTGTCACGGGTCGCAATGCGGCTTCTGCACGCCGGGCTTCGTGATGAGCCTTTTCGCGCTCTACAAGTCGGCGAGCCAGCCCTCGCGCACCGAAGTGAACGATGCGATCGCCGGCAACCTGTGCCGCTGCACCGGCTACCGGCCCATCGTCGAGGCCGCGCAGCGAATGTACGAGTACGGTAACGGCACCCGCAAGTCGGACGAGAACTGGATGAACTGCTCGTTCTCGTCGCTTTCCGACAAGCAGCCCACGCGCAGCGAGCGCGAGATGATCGAGCGGCTCACGTCGATCCAGCGCCGCGACACGCTCGCGTTGTCCTCGGCAAACCGTCAGTATTGGGCGCCCGCGCGCCTGTCCGACCTCGCCCAAATCCGGACCGAGCATCCGGATGCGCGGATCGTCGCCGGCTGCACCGACGTCGGCCTCTGGGTGACGAAGCAGCATCGCGATCTCGACAAGGTGATCTACGTCGGCAACGTCGCGGAGCTGAAACAGATAGCGGTGAACGACACACACGTCGAGATCGGCGCCGTGGCCACGTTGACTGACGCATTCGCCGAGCTCGTCCGCCACTATCCCGAGCTCGACGAACTCTTCCGGCGGTTCGCCTCGCCGCCGATCCGCAACGCCGGCACGCTCGGCGGCAACGTCGCGAACGGCTCGCCGATCGGCGACTCGATGCCCGCGCTGATGGCGCTTGACACGACGCTCGTGCTGCGCAACGGCGGCAAGACGCGCGAGGTACCGCTCGACGCGTTCTACGTCGCCTATCAGAAGACTGCGCTCGAGCCGGGCGAGTTCGTCGAGCGCATTCGCGTGCCGAAGCCGCGGTCGAGCGCGCACGTGCGCTCGTACAAGATCTCGAAGCGCTTCGACCAGGACATCTCGGCGGTGTGCGGCGGCTACCGGATCGAAGTCGACGAAGGCATCGTCCGCTCGGCGCGCGTTGCTTACGGCGGTGTCGCGGCGATCCCGAAGCGAGCGGCCCACTGCGAGCACGCGCTCGTCGAGCGGCCGTGGACCGAGGATACGGTGCGCGCGGCGATGGCTGCGCTCGACCGCGATTACACACCGCTCACCGACATGCGCGCGAGCGCTTCGTACCGGCGGCTCGTCACGAAGAACCTGCTGTATCGTTTCTGGGTCGAGACGACCGGGCAGCACGCGGCAACGCGCGTGCTCGACATCGCGGGATGAGCGCCATGAGTGGACAACATACAAGCCCGCAGGGCAGGCCCAAGGGCGAATACCGAAGTGCGCACGAAGGTGCTCCAATGACCGGCGGCGCCGGCGCGGCGATCCCACACGACAGCGCACACTTGCACGTCAGCGGCGAGGCGGCGTACACCGACGACATTCCCGAGCTGCGCGGTACGCTGCACGCGGCGATCGGCTTGAGCGAGCGCGCGCATGCGCGGCTGATTTCGGTCGATCTCGCGAAGGTCGCCGCTGCGCCGGGCGTCGTCGCGATCATCACCGCCAAGGACATCCCCGGAAAGAACGACTACGGCCCCGTTGTCGCCGACGATCCGATCTTCGCGACCGCGCTCGTCCAGTACTACGGGCAATCGCTGTTCGCCGTCGCCGCGAAAACGGTCGAGCAGGCGCGCCGCGCGGCGCGGCTCGCCAGCGTCGAGTACGAGGATCTCAAGCCGAATCTCACGGCGGAAGCGGCGTTGAAGGATCAATCGTTCGTGCTGCCGACCGAGCGCCTCGTGCGCGGCAATCCGCGCGCTGCGATCGCCACCGCGCCGCACCGTCTCGCAGGCAAGATCAGGATCGGCGGCCAGGAGCAGTTCTATCTCGAAGGGATGATCGCGTACGCGGTGCCGAAGGAAGACGGCACGATGCTCGTCTACAGCTCGACGCAGCATCCGGGCGAAGTGCAGCACCAGGTCGCGCACGCGCTCGACCTGCCGGCGAAGGACGTCGTCGTCGAATGCCGGCGAATGGGCGGCGGCTTCGGCGGCAAGGAAAGCCAGCCGGGGCTCTTCGCCTGCGTCGCCGCGCTGCTCGCGCGCAAGACACGGCGGCCGGTCAAGCTTCGCGCCGACCGCGACGACGACATGCTGATTACGGGCAAGCGTCACGACTTCGTCACCGAATACGAAGCGGGCTTCGACGACGACGGCCGCATCCTCGGCGTCGATTTCGTGCTGGCGGGCCGCTGCGGCTACTCGGCGGACCTGTCGGGGTCGATCAACGACCGCGCGATGCTCCACAGCGACAACTGCTACTACCTCGAGAACGTCAGCATCCTGTCGTTCCGCTGCAAGACGAACACGCAGTCGAACACCGCGTTCCGCGGCTTCGGCGGGCCGCAGGGCATGGTCGGCATCGAGTCGGTGATCGACGATGTCGCGCGCCATCTCGGCAAGGACCCGCTCGACGTGCGCAAGGCGAACTTCTACGGCGTCACCGAGCGCAACGTCACGCACTACCGGCAGACGATCGTCGACAACGTCATCCACGACATCGTCGCCGATCTCGAGAAGAGCGCCGATTACCACGCGCGCCGCGACACGATCCGCGCGTTCAACGCGACGAGCCCGTACGTGAAGCGCGGGCTGGCGCTGACGCCGGTCAAGTTCGGCATCTCGTTCACCGCGACGCACCTGAACCAGGCCGGCTGCCTGCTGCACATCTACACCGACGGCACGCTGATGCTGAACCACGGCGGCACCGAAATGGGTCAGGGGCTGTTCACCAAAGTGGCGCAGGTCGTCGCCGAGGAGCTGCAGGTCGATATCGGCCGCATCCGCATCACCGCGTCGGACACGAGCAAGGTGCCGAACGCGTCGCCGACTGCGGCATCGTCGGGTGCCGACATGAACGGCAAGGCGGCGCAAGCCGCTGCACGAAAGCTGAAGGCGCGCTTGACCGAGTTCGCCGCCAATCACTTCGGCGTCGCCCCGGAAACGGTCGCGTTCCGCAACAACCGGGTACATGTCGGCGGCGACACGGTATCGTTCGACGAGCTGGTGAAGCTCGCGTACTTCGCGCGCGTGTCGCTGTCGGCAACCGGCTATTACCGGACGCCGAAAATCGGCTACGACCGCAAGACGTGGACCGGCATGCCGTTCTATTATTTCTGCTATGGCGCCGCGGTGTCCGAAGTAGCGATCGACACGCTGACGGGCGAAAATCGGCTCACGCGCGTCGACATCCTGCACGACGTCGGCCGCTCGCTCAATCCGGCGATCGACATGGGCCAGATCGAGGGCGGCTTCGTCCAGGGCATGGGCTGGCTCACGATGGAAGAACTGTGGTGGAACGACAAGGGCAAGCTGATGACGCATGCGCCCTCGACCTACAAGATCCCGGTCGCGAGCGACGTGCCGCTGCAGTTCAACGTGCGCATCTACGAGTCGGGCGTCAACGCGGAAGACTCGATCTTCCATTCCAAGGCCGTCGGCGAGCCGCCGCTGATGCTCGCGATCTCGACGCTGCACGCGATACGCGACGCGATCGCCGCGACCGCCGATTACGAGCTGTCGCCGAAGCTCGATGCGCCGGCGACGGCCGAAGCGATCCTGATGTCGATCAACGAGCTCGCCACGCGTCGTGCGCGCGCGAGCGCGGCGGCGAAGGCCGCGGTGCCCGCTTGATCCGGAAAGCGCGATGAGCGACTGGCTCGACACGCTGCTGCAATTGCGCGCCGCCGGCACGCCGGCGGTCGTCGTCACCGTCGCGTCGACCAAAGGGTCGGCGCCGCGCGAGGCCGGGACGAAGATGATCGTCACGCCAACCGACGTTCACGGCACGATCGGCGGCGGACATCTGGAGCACAAGGCGATCGCGATCGCGCGCGACCAGCTCGCGGCCGGCCGCGCGAGCGACATGCCGCTGCGCCGATTTCCGCTCGGCGCGAGCCTCGGTCAGTGCTGCGGCGGCCTCGTCAATCTGCTGTTCGAGCCGCTCGCGCAAGACGCGCCGTGGCTCGATGCGGTCGCGAACGCGCGCCGCGGCGGGCACGACAGTGTCGTCGTCACGGCCATCGACGGCGACACGACGCTCGACAAGCTCGTGGTGACGCGCGAGCAGGTTACCGGGTCGCTCGACGCCAATCTCGACCGGGCAGCGAGCGCGCTTGCGCGCGCGCTGCTCGCCGACGGCGGCGAGCCGCGGCTCGCAACGATCGGCGTGGACTGTCATTCCCGCGAAGGCGGGAATCAAGTGTCTTCGGCCGAAAGACGCTGGGCCCCCGCCTGCGCGGGGGCGACACGCACCACGCTGTTTCTCGAGCCGATCCGCGCAACCGATTTCGATATCGTGCTGTTCGGTGCCGGCCACGTCGGCCGCGCGCTCGTGCGCACGCTCGCGGAGCTGCCCTGCCGGATCACGTGGGTCGACGAGCGCGAAACGGAATTTCCGCGCGACATTCCGGCGAACGTCACGGTCGCCTGCACCGATGCGCCCGAGGCGGAAGTCGATGCGGCACGTCCCGGCGCGTACTTCCTCGTGATGACGCACAGCCACGCGCTCGACGAAGTGCTGACCGAGAAGATCCTGCGCCGCGCCGATTACGCGTACTTCGGCTTGATCGGCTCGCTCACGAAGCGCCGCGCATTCGAAAAGCGGATCGAACGTCGCGGCATGCCCGCGGCGCGTTTCGCGACGATGACCTGTCCGATCGGCGTCACCGGCATTCCGGGCAAGGAGCCCGCCGCGATCGCGATCGCCGTGGCCGCCGAGCTGCTGCAGGTGCGCGCCCGCGCAATGGCGGCAACCGGAACCGTCAACGCGCGGCGCGCCTGACGGTCGCCTCCAACACAACGACAAGCATCAGCCGCACCGAGAGGACACGATGCCGACAGCTTCACAGGCGGCGACCCACGCGGTTCCGCGCATCGAATTGCACGGGATCACGAAGATCTACCCGAGCGTGGTCGCGAACAAGGATGTTTCGCTGTCGGTGATGCCGGGCGAAATCCACGCGGTGCTCGGCGAGAACGGCGCGGGCAAGAGCACGCTGATGAAGATCGTCTACGGCGTCGTGAAGCCTGACGCCGGCGAGATGCGTTGGGAGGGCGAGCCGGTCGTCGTCGCGAACCCCGCGCACGCGCGCGAGCTCGGCATCGGCATGGTGTTTCAGCACTTCTCGCTGTTCGAGACGCTGACGGTGGTCGAGAACGTCGCGCTCGCGCTGCCGGGCAAGCCGGCGCTCGCCCCGCTCGCGCAGCGGATCACCGAAGTGTCCGAGCGCTACGGATTGCCGGTCGATCCGCGACGGCTCGTGCATTCGCTGTCGGTCGGCGAGCGGCAGCGCGTTGAGATCATCCGCTGCCTGCTCGTCAATCCGAAGCTCCTGATCATGGACGAGCCGACGTCGGTGCTGACGCCGCAGGCAGTCCGCAAGCTCTTCGAAACCCTGCGCCAGCTCGCGAGCGAAGGCTGCAGCATCCTCTACATCAGCCACAAGCTCGACGAGATCCAGGAGCTTTGCACGGCGGCAACGGTGCTTCGCGGCGGCCAGGTCACCGGCCATTGCGATCCACGGCAGGAAACGCCGAAGACGATGGCGCGGATGATGATCGGCAAGGATCTGCCGCATCCGCAGCACGGTACGCCGAGCATCGCCGAGGCGCGGCTCGTTCTGGCGGGATTGAATCGCGCGGCGCCCGATCCGTTCGGCACCGATTTGAAGGACATGCATCTGAGCGTGCACGCCGGCGAGATCGTCGGCATCGCCGGCGTGTCGGGCAACGGCCAGCAGGAACTGCTCGCGGCGATCTCGGGCGAGGAGCCGCTTGCCGAGAAGCATCCGATCATCCTGTGCGGCGAGGAAGCCGGACGCATGGGGCCGGGCGAACGGCGCTCGCTCGGACTCTGCTTTGTTCCCGAGGAGCGCCTCGGCCGCGGCGCGGTGCCGGCGATGTCGCTGTCCGACAACGCGCTGCTGACCGCGCATCGCCGCGGCTATGTGCGCAAAGGTCTCGTCCGCTTCGGCGACGTCGAGTCTTTCGCACGTCAATGCATCGACGAGTACAACGTCAAGTGCGGCGGCCCGCAGGCCGAGGCGAAGAGCCTCTCCGGGGGCAACCTGCAGAAGTTCATCGTCGGCCGCGAGATGCTGCAGAAGCCGAAAGTGCTCGTCGTCGCGCAGCCGACGTGGGGCGTCGACGTCGGGGCGGCCGCGTTCATCCGGCAGAAGATCATCGACCTTCGCAACGAAGGCGTGGCGATCCTCGTGCTGTCCGAAGAGCTCGACGAATTGTTCGAGGTCAGCGATCGGCTTGTCGTGATCGCCAAGGGTCGGCTGTCGCCGGCGAAACCGATCAAGCAGACGAACGTGGAGGAAATCGGCGTGTGGATGAGCGGCATGTGGCCCGACGCGGGCGATCCTGCGCATTTTTCGCCTGCGAGTGAGGACCGTGGGCGAGCCGACGGCGAGCCAAGGCCCGAAGGGCGCGTCGCGGTCCGACCGAGCAGCGACCGATGACTGAACGTTGCGATCTCGCGCCAAGCGTCCTGAGGGCGCACGAGGAGAAGAACCATGCGGCTCAAGCTTGAGGCGCGCGCCGAGCCGTCGCAGCTGATGGGCTGGCTCGCGCCGCTCTTCGCCGCGGTGCTCACCGTCGTCGCGGGATTCATTCTGTTCTCGGCGCTCGGCAAGAACCCGGTGCAGGCGTTCTACACGTTCTTCGTGCATCCGGTGCGCGATCTGAACGGCGTCGCCGAGCTGCTGCTGAAGGCATCGCCGCTGATGCTGATCGCTGTGGGCCTCGCGTGTGGCTACCGCGCGAACGTGTGGAACATCGGCGCCGAAGGCCAGCTCACGCTCGGCGCGATCTTCGGCGGCGGCGTCGCGCTGTACTTCTACGGCAGCGAAAGCCCGTTCGTGCTGCCGATGATGATCGTCGCCGGCGCGATCGGCGGCATGCTGTGGGCGGCGATTCCGGCGTTCCTGCGCACGCGCTTCAACACGAGCGAGATCCTGACGAGCCTGATGCTCGTGTATGTCGCGGGCCTGCTGCTGAGCTACCTCGTGCACGGGCCGTGGCGCGATCCGGAGGGCTTCAATTTTCCGCAGACGCGGCAGTTCACCGAAACCGCGCTCTTCCCGATGCTGATTCCAGGCACGCGGTTGAACGCGTCGTTCCTGCTGTCGCTCGCCGCGATCGCCGCCGGCTACGTGTTCCTCAATCGCAGCTTCCTCGGCTTCCAGATGCGCGTCGCAGGGCTCGCGGATGCCGCTGCGCGCTACGCGGGGTTCGACGCGCGCCGGATGGTGTGGCTCGGCTTGCTGATCGGCGGCGCAGCGGCGGGGCTCGCGGGCGTCGGCGAAGTCGCGGGTCCGATCGGTCAATTGCTGCCGTCGGTATCGCCTGGTTACGGTTTCGCCGCGATCATCGTCGCCTTCGTCGGACGGCTGCATCCGTTCGGCATCCTGCTCGCGAGCCTGCTGATGTCGCTGCTCTACCTCGGCGGCGAAGCGGCGCAGATGGGCTTGAACCTGCCCTCCGCGATGACGGGCCTGTTCCAGGGAATGTTGCTGTTCTTCCTGCTCGGCTCCGACGTGTTCATCAACTATCGGCTGAAGCTCGTGCGCCCGCCTGTCGTCGTGCCGATTGCCGCCGTGGAGGCCGTGTCGTAATGGACACCATCGTACCGATCCTCGCCGCGACGATCGCCGCCGGCACGCCGCTCGTGTTCGCGGCGCTCGGCGAGCTCGTCACCGAAAAATCCGGCGTGCTCAACCTCGGTGTCGAAGGCATGATGCTCGTCGGCGCGATCGCAGGTTTCGCGACCGCGGCCACGACCGGCAATCCGTGGCTCGGCGTTCTCGCCGGAATGGCCGCGGGCGCCGCGATGTCGGCGATCTTCGCGCTGCTGACGCTGAACCTGATGGCGAACCAGGTCGCGAGCGGGCTCGCACTGACGCTCTTCGGCATCGGTCTTTCCGCGTTCGTCGGCAAGCCGTTCGAAAGCGTGTCGCTGTTGCGCGAAGGCATGCCCGATCTGCCGCTGCTCGGCGACATTCCGGTGCTCGGACCGATCCTGTTCCGCCAGCATTACCTCGTCTACGTGTCGTGGGCGGTATTCGCCGCCGTGAGCTGGTTCCTGTACAGGACCCGCGCGGGACTCGTGCTGCGCTCGGTCGGCGAGTCGCCCGACTCCGCGCACGCGATCGGCTATCCGGTGATCCGCATCCGCTGGCTCGCGACGTTGTTCGGCGGCGCGCTCGCCGGATTGGGCGGCGCGCATCTCGCCGAGTTCTACGCGCCGATGTGGGTCGAAGGCATGGTCGCCGGACGCGGCTGGATCGCGCTCGCGCTCGTCGTGTTCGCGACGTGGCGGCCGGCACGCGTGATGATCGGCGCCTATCTTTTCGGCGGCGTCACGATCGCGCAGTTCTTCGCGCAAGGCGGCGGCATCGACGTGCCGTCACAGTTCCTGTCGGCGCTGCCATATCTCGCGACGATCGTCGTGCTGGTTGCGATCTCGCGCAACGTCGCTACCATCCGGTTGAACTCACCGGTTTCGCTGGGACGGTCGTACCGGCCCGATTGATGTGACAACAAGGCAATCACGGAGACACGCAAAATGATCGAGACGCAACGCATCACCCGCTGGGCAACGGCGCTCGCGGCAGGCACCGCGCTGGGCGTGCTCGCGGCGGGACCCGCTGCGGCGCAGGCGCCGATTAAGGTCGGTTACGTGTACGTGAGCCCGATCGGGGACGCCGGCTGGACGTTTCAACACGACTCGGGGCGCAAGGAGATGGAGAAGGCGCTCGCGGGCAAGGTCGAGACCAAGTTTGTCGAAAACGTGCCCGAAGGCGCCGACAGCGAGCGCGTGATCCGCGAGTTCGCGTCCACCGGCTACAAGCTCGTGTTCACGACGTCGTTCGGCTACATGAACCCGACGATCAAGGTCGCGCAGCAGTTTCCGAACACGGTGTTCATGCACGCGACCGGCTACAAGACGGCGAAGAACGTCGGCGTCTACAACGCGCGCTTCTACGAAGGGCGTTACCTTTGCGGCATCATCGCCGGCAAGATGACGAAGTCGAACGTCGCCGGCTACGTCGCCGCTTTTCCGATCCCCGAAGTCGTCCAGGGCATCGATGCGTTCATGCTCGGCATGCGCAGCGTCAACCCGAAGGCCGAGCTCAAGGTGATCTGGACGAATTCGTGGTATGACCCGGGCCGCGAGCGCGAAGCCGCGAACACACTGATCTCGCAGGGCGCGGACGTGCTGACGCATCACACCGATTCGACCGCCGTCGTCCAGGCCGCCGAAGAGAAAGGCAAGTACGCGTTCGGTTACCACTCCGACATGTCGAAGTACGGGCCGAAGGCGCAACTGTCGGCGACCACGCATCAGTGGGGCGCGTTCTACACGAAAGTCACACAGGAAGTGATCGCCGGCACCTGGAAGGGCACGAACGTCTGGGGTGGCATCAAGGACGGCATGATCAAGCTCGCGCCGCTCAATCCGGCCGTGCCGAAGGACGTCGCCGATCTCGTCGCCGCGAAGACCAATGACATCGGCAGCGGCAAGCTGCATCCGTTCACCGGCCCGCTGAAGGACAACACCGGCAAGGAACGGCTCGCCGCAGGCAAAGTCATGAGCGACGACGACCTGCAGAAGCTCGATTTCTACGTCGAAGGCGTGCAGGGAAGCCTGCCGAAGAAGTAGATCCGAAGCAGCATGTCATCCCGAGCGCAGCGAGGGATCCGCTGTTGCGGTTCGCGACCCCACCGCAGATCCCTCGGCGCGAGCGCCTCGGGATGACACGTCGATAACGAAGCGCCGCGTCGGCCGCAACGAGGTCCGCGACGCGGACTTCGCGGGCGACGCTCGTGTGCCGGTCACGCAAAACGATGAAACCGTACTGACATGGAAGCATATCTGTTCGACTGGGCGAACCTCCTCGCCCGCTGGCTGCACCTGATCGCGGGCATCGCGTGGATCGGCGCGTCATTCTATTTCGTGATGCTCGACAGCTCGTTGACGCCCTCGAAGCGTCCCGAAGACGCGAAGCGCGGCGTGTTCGGCGAGCTGTGGGCCGTGCACGGCGGCGGCTTTTACGTCAGCCAGAAGTTTCTGACCGGGCCGAAGGGCGAACCGCTGACCGAGAACCTGCACTGGTCGAAGTGGGAGGCGTACACGACGTGGTTGTCCGGCATGGCGCTTCTCGCGATCATCTATTGGTGGGGCGCGAGCACGTACCTGATCGACCGCAACGTGATGGCGCTCACACCCGCGACCGCGATCGCCGCGAGCATCGCGACACTTGCCGCCGGCTGGCTCGTCTACGACGGACTGTGCCGCGCCCTCGAAGGTCGCGAGACGCTGCTCGCCGCGCTCGTGTTCGTGTATGTCGTCGCCGCGACGTGGGTGCTGTTCCACGTGTTCTCGGCGCGCGCGGCGTACATCCATGCGGGTGCGATGATCGGCACGATCATGGTCGCGAACGTGTTCTTCCACATCATTCCCGGCCAGAAGAAGATGGTCGCCGACATTCGCGCCGGCCGCGAGCCCGACCCGCGGCCGGGCATCATCGGCAAGCAGCGCTCCGTGCACAACACGTACTTCACGCTGCCCGTGCTGTTCACGATGATCAGCAATCACTACCCGATGACGTACAGCCATCCGCAAGGCTGGCTGGTGCTCGCGGTGATCATGCTGGCTGGCGTGCTGATCCGGCAGTTCTTCGTGCTGCGCCATCGCGGCCAGGTGAAGCAGTGGCTGCCCGCAGCGGGCGTCGCGTTGCTCGCAGGCGTTGCCGTCGCCATCGCACCCAGCGGGGCCAACACGGGCGACCAAAAGGTTGCGTTTACGCAGGTGCGCTCGATCGTCGACACGCGCTGCGTCGCCTGCCACGCGACGCAGCCGAAGCAGGAGGGTTTTGCACATCCGCCGAAAGGCATCGTGCTCGAGAGCAACGATCAGGTTGTGGTGAACGCGGCGAAGATCGCCGAGACCGTCGGCAACCGCTACATGCCGATCGGGAATCTCACCCAGATGACCGATCAGGAGCGCGCGATCGTCGCCGCTTGGTTCGCGCAGGGGGCGTCGACCAAATGACGCCCGGCAGCGCGCAGCGAGTGCAGGCGTTTCGCGGCGAGATCGTCCACCTCGTTGACGACCCCGTCGTCACGGGCGAGCGCGCGCACGAGCACTGGCCCGACGGCCTGCTCGTTCTCGCCGATGGCAAGGTCGTGCGCTGCGGCGACGCGAAAGCGCTGCTGCGAGACCTTCCGCGCGGGGCAGAAATCGTCGATCACTCCGGCAAGCTGATCGTGCCCGGCTTCATCGACGCGCACGTCCACTATCCGCAAGCCGACATCATCGCAGCTTACGGCGAGAAGCTACTCGAGTGGCTCAATCGCTACACGTTTCCGACCGAGCGACGGTTTGCCGATGCCGAACACGCGCGCGAGGTCGCCGACTTCTTCCTTGCCGAGTTGCTTCGCAACGGCACGACAACGGCGGCGGTGTTCGCGACGGTCCATCCGCAATCGGTCGACGCCTTCTTCGCGTCCGCGAGCGCGATCGGCGCGCGGATGATCGCCGGCAAGGTGATGATGGACCGGAACTGCCCGCCGGATCTGTGCGACACGGCCGAGTCGTCGTACGAGGACAGCAAGCGACTCATCGAGCGCTGGCATTGCCGCGACCGATTGCTCTACGCGGTGACGCCGCGGTTCGCGCCCACGTCGACCGAGCGTCAACTCGAGCTCGCGGGCCGGCTTCTCGACGAGCACGACGGGCTTTATCTGCAATCGCACGTCGCCGAGAACGCCGACGAAGTGAAATGGGTCGCCGAGCTCTATCCATGGAGTCGAAGCTACCTCGACGTCTACGATCGCTTCGGTCTGCTACGCGAGCGCGCCATCTATGCGCACTGCCTGCATCTGGACGCCGCCGATCGCGACCGGATGGGCGCGACGAACGCCGCGATGGCGTTCTGCCCCACGTCCAACCTCTTTCTGGGCAGCGGCCTGTTCGATGTCGATGCGGCTCGCCGGCATCGCGTGCACGTTGCCGTGGGCACCGACGTCGGCGCGGGCACGAGCTTCTCGATGCTGCGCACGCTGGACGAAGCGTACAAGGTGGCGCATCTGCTGCATCACCGGCTCTCACCGTTCGCGGCGCTGCATCTCGCGACGCTCGGTGGCGCCCAGGCGCTGCAGCTCGACGACCGCATCGGAAATTTCGCTCCCGGCAAGGAAGCCGATTTCGTCGTGCTCGATCTCGCCGCGACGCCGCTGCTCGAGCGGCGGATGCGCCACGCGGCCACGCTCGAGGAGCGTCTTTTCGCGCTGCTGATGCTCGCGGACGACCGCTGCGTCGAGGCGACGTATCTGATGGGGGTGCGGCGCCACGCGGCGAACGCTCATGGCTGAGATGTTGCCCGGACGAACGATGCGCGCCGCGATCGACGTGCCCGCTCGATCGTGCGTGCTGATAATGTTGCTCGTGCTGGCGTGCGCCGCGCACGGCGTCGAACGCGCAGCCGACGTCGACGGCGCCGACGAGCTTCTGGGACTCGCCAACCCGGTCGGCACGATTCAGCACGAGCTGCTGTCGCGCTGCGAGAACGCTCCGCTCGACGAGCGGTTCGACCGGTACCGGCGTTACGACCAATCGATGGCGATATGGAAACAGGTCGACTCGCTGCGCGACGCGCTCGAGATCGCGATTGCGGCATCGGCTTCCGACGACGAGCGCATTCGCATCGATCTTCGCGACGAGGCGCGCTTTACGCTGTGGGAGCTCGACGAGCACATCGCGCATCGGACGAACATGCTGTCCGATGCCGATGCTGCCGAGCTGCGAGCACTTCGTGACGAGATACGCCTGCTTCGGCAAGCGCGGGTCGTCGTCGAGCGCCTCGCGATCGACCCGTGACGACGGTTGTCCGGGCCGCGCCCCGTCGGCTCGATCGCCGCGACTTCAGTCAATCGTCGGTTCGCGTTGCGCGCGATCTGTTGGGCAAGTTCATCGTGCGCCGCTTCGAGCGCACGACGCTTCGCGCGATGATCGTCGAAGCAGAGGCCTACAAGGGTCCGCAGGATGCCGCTTCGCACGCTTACGGCGGGCGGCGCACACCGAGAGTCGAGCCGCTCTACGGCGACAGCGGCACGGTGTATGTGTATCTGTGTTACGGCATCCACTGGATGCTCAACTTCAGTGTGGCCGGCCCCGGCACGCCGCAGGGTGTTCTCGTGCGCGGCATCCTGACCGATCCCGACGGTGACGCGAAGCCGCTGCTCGGTCCCGGCAAAGTGACGCGGTACTTGCACATCGACAAGACGCTCGACGGCATCGATGCGACGAAATCGAGGCACCTATGGCTCGAGGCGCGCGATGTGCGCGTGCCGCCGCGATGCGTGCGCAAAGGTCCTCGTATCGGCGTCGAGTACGCCGGAGCGCACTGGGCGGCGCGACCGTGGCGTTTCTGGATCGACGTCGATTGCCTGGCGAGTGCAGCGTTCGCCTCGCGGCGCCCGTCATGAACGCCGAGATAGCATAATCGGCCGGCCATGGCGCACGTGCCGATCGTCATCGCTTTGTTCATTGCGACGAGCGCTGCGGTTGCAAACGTCGCCGCCGGACTCCTCGCGATTCCATGATGGCGTGTGGACGGTGACGATCGATTGCCCCACTCACGACAAAGGCGCGCGCACCTTTCGCTACCAGTTCAATGCGAACGTCGACAACGAAATTCTGCGCCGCTGGCATGGAGCGGAGGATGCGGCCGGCTCGCTCGCGATCGAAGGTCCGCTTCAGCCCAATGGCACCGCCGAGCTCGAGGCTCGCGGGCGCACGGTCGAACCGGACTACGCGGTCGCGCATCCGACGAAAGGCATGCCGTGTTCGTACCGCATCAACGCACGATACGAAGGGTGCGGTTCCCGCAGCAGTGTGAAACCGCATCACCAGCGCCGCGACAGCATCAGAACGACAGCGAGGCACGAGGTGCGCTCCTGTGCGCCCGGACCGAATGGCAGTTGTCCACGCCGGCGATTTCTTTCGACGATTTTTGCGATTTCCGCGCATCCCGGCCAGGTTGCGTCGCGGTATGCACATTTCCAGTGCGTCTGCCTCTCTCGCTTAAGCCTCCCTTAAGCCGGCATTCCACCGGAACCCTCGCCGGCGGGCCTTCGACTGGACGCGCTCGGGAAGGCGTATAACAACGCACGTAGGGATCATCGGAGTGAGCGCGGAGGGCGCCGCGGTCTGCTACAGAACCATCTGCGCCGAAGGTGCCGCGCTTCTCGGTCGGCACGCGCATCCGGAAGTCACTCTGCATACCTTCGCGCTCGCGGACTACATGCGCCACATCGATGCCGGCGATGGGGCACAGTGGGCGAACTGTTGCTCCGCTCCGTTGCGAAGCTTCAAAGGTCCGGCGCGGATCTGCTCATTTGCCCGGACAACACCGTCCATCACGCTATCGACCTTCGCGAGGAGGTATCTCGGATTCAATTGCACGTCGTGCGAGGTAATCGCTGACGGCCAGCGCCGCGGATGCGACACGGTGGCGCTCGGGTGTACAGAGTTCCCGCTCCTTATCAGTGATGCCGACTCGCCGCTTCCAACCTTGGGTTCCACGCGAATCCTGGCGCGGGCCGCATTGCGCGAGGCGCTCCGTTGAAGGGCGAAGCGCCCAAGCCGCTGTGGCCGACCATACCTCAGCAAACCAAACCCGCCCATCCATCGTGAGAGTGTCATGAAACCGCTCATTCTGTTCGTCGCCTGGTGCATTCTGTTGGCATTGAGCTGGCCGCTGGCACTGCTCGTCCTCTTGCTCGCCCCGATCATCTGGTTGGTCGCCCTGCCGTTCCGCCTGCTCGGCATTTGCATCGGTGCAGCATTGGCTCTGGTGCGCAGCATTCTTTTCTTGCCCGCGCGCATTCTCGGGCATCGTCCGGCGCGCTAGTTTATCCTCAGGTACGGCCGGTCAACTCTTTGGGGACTCCGATGATGCGAATCATGCTCGCGCTTCCGCTTTTCATCTTCGTGATGGCAGCCTCGCCGGCGGCGGCGCAAACCTATCCGACGCGCCCGATCCGGATCATCGTTCCGTATCCGCCCGGCGGCACGTCCGACATCCTGGCGCGCTCGCTGGGCGAAAAGCTCACCGGCGCACTCGGTCAGCCGATTGTCGTCGAGAACAAGCCCGGTGCGAACGGCAACGTCGGCGCCGATTTCGTCGCGAAGTCGCCGCCCGACGGCTACACGCTGCTGCTCGCCGATATCGGTGCGCTCACGATCAGCCCGAGCGTCTATCCGACATTGCCGTTCGATCCCGAGCACGACTTCGCGCCGGTGACAATGGTGGCGTACTCACCGCACATCCTGGTCGTCAATCCTGCGGTGCCCGCGAACTCGATGCAGGACCTCATCGCACTCGCGAAAAGCAAGCCGGGGAAGCTCAACTTCGCAATCTCGGGCGTCGGCGGCGCGCCGCATCTTGCAGGCGTCGAATTCGCGCTGCGCACGGGCGTGAAATGGGAATACATCCCGTACAAGGGTGGCTCGCAGGCGATCGCGGATGTCGCGGGCGGACAGGCCGATGTCACGATGAACGGCATGCTGGCGACGTATCCGCTGGTCAAGGGCGGCAAGCTCAAGTTGCTCGCGGTGTCGAGCGCACGCCGGATGAGCGCGATCCCCGACGTTCCGACGGTCGCGGAATCGGGCTTGCCGGGCTTCGAGACCGGATCATGGCAGGGAGTCGTTTCGCCGCAGGGCACGCCGCGCGAGATCGTCGCGCGTCTGAACGTCGAAATCGGCCGCATCCTCGCGAGCCCCGAGATGCGCGAGAGGCTCGGCAATCAGGGCGCGGAAGTGCGCACCAACTCGCCGGACGAGCTCGCCGCCTTCATACGCACGGAAAAAGCCAAGTGGGCGAAGGTCGTAAAGGAAGCTGACGTCAAGATCGAGTAGCGCACGCCCCGCCGGGAGTGCCTCGAATCGGGAGGTTGTTGAAATGAGAGCGGTCAACCTCGAATCGAAGCTGGCAACGTTCGGCGAGCACTGGCAGCCGCGAACCGTGTGCCAGTTCAACGGGCACGACATCATGGTCGTCAAGGCGAAGGGCGAGTTCGTGTGGCACAAGCACGAGGACACCGACGACTTCTTTCTCGTGCTCAAAGGCAATCTCACCATCGAGCTGCGAGATCGCAACGTGGACCTCGGGCCCGGCGAGCTGTTCGTCGTGCCCAAAGGTGTCGAGCACCGGCCCGTCGCCCGCGAAGAAGTTCATCTGATGCTCATCGAGCCAACCGGTACGCCCAACACGGGCGATGCCGCCACCGCGGCCGCACGCAGGGTCGTCTAGAACGAAGCCTTGGCCATCCTGATGCTCGACCACTGCATACGGTGGAAGGCCGCGCCGGATATCGATTCGCCCTGCGCCGATATCTCGTTCTCGTACAAGGGGCCGAACTCGCTCGCCGTAACGATGCACTTCTCGCGGGTCGTCGAGCGGCCCAATCGCGATCTCGTTCTGTGGTTCAAGGACGCAATCGCGCTACGCTGGTCGACTGATTCCTCGGCGCTATCCGAACGCTTTGATTCGCTCCCGAATTGCACCGCCGACCGCTACTCGTCGTGGACGTTTCCGCTGATCAAGATACGCAATTCGAGCTGGCTGCGTGAGCACGCTTCGAGAAACCCGGCCGACGCCCACGGTCGAGAGCATTTCCTGCTGGTTTCGATGAATGACGTCTGTGAGCTGTTGGCTGTTTCAGTGCTGGCCATATGGGTCGATGCAGATGCCGCAGCCTGATACGCGTTTGCGCTTCCCACGATCGAACCTACTGTCGGTTTATTTGCGCTTCTGGTACGTGCCCACGAGCTCGGCATGCGCGACGATGTGCGCTCGCATCGCGTCCTCGAGCTTCGCCTTCGTTGGCCGGTCGAGATCCGGCAACGCGTTGTCCAGCGCGTAGAGCTTGAAGAAGTAGCGGTGGCGGCCGATCGGCGGACACGGGCCGCCATAGCCTGCGCGTTTCCAGTCGTTGACTCCCTCCAATGCTCCGGGGGGCAGTTGTTTCGCGGCTTGCGGAATCGCGCTCGCGGTCGCGGGTATGTTATAGACGACCCAGTGCACCCAGGTCACCTTGGGCGCAGCCGGATCAGGCGCATCGGGATCATCGACGATCAGCGCCAGGCTCTTCGCATTCGAAGGGACGCTCGTCCAGGCGAGCGGCGGCGACACGTCATCGCCTTCGCAGGTGAATCGTGACGGAATTTCGCCGCCGTCCGCAAACGCCGTCGACGTCAGTTTCATGGCCATGATTGCCTCGCTTCAATCGACCAACGCCTGCAACGCACGCTTCACGAGCGCGTGTGCAAGCGGGATCTTCCACGCGTTGAGCCGAAGTGGCGCCGCGCCTTCCAGCGCCGCGTCGGCAGCGTCATCGATGAGACGCGCGCTCACCTCGCCACCGAGCAGCGCGCGCTCGGCCCCTTGGGCGCGCCATGGAATGGGGGCGACACCGCTCAATACGACCCGCGCATGCCCTACTTCCCGCTGCGCCGACAATCGCAAGACTGCCGCGACGCCTACCAGAGCGAAGGCGAACGCACCGCGGTCCATCGCCTTGACGTAGACGCTGCGGGTCTCCTCGGGATGCGTCGGCATGCCGACGTCGAGCAGCAACTCGTCATCCTGCAGCGTGGTCTCGCGGCGCCGTCCGTCCTCCGGTAACGCGAACAATTCGTCCAGCCTGAGCGTGCGCTGCCCTTGCGCTCCAAGCACGCGCACGTACGCATCGAACGCGAGCAGCGCCGGCGCGAGATCCGACGGATGCACAGCCACGCAAGGGCTGCCGCCGAACAGCGCATGTTGGCGGTTCTCGCCGTCGCGCGCCGGGCACGCATCGGCGCCCTTGAGCCAGCATTGGACGTGCGGGTGGCGGAAATACCAGCACCGCGGCCGCTGCAGCAGATTGCCGCCGAGTGTCGCCATGTTGCGCACCTGAGGCGACGCCGCCACCGCGGCCGCCTGCGCGAGCGCGGTGAACCGGGCAGACAAGAAAGCGTCGCGCTCGATCTCGCGCAGCGTCGTCGCGGCGCCGATCGTCACGCTTCCTCCTTGCGCGTCGATTCCCTTTGGAAGGAGCGTTCTGACAGCGACGATCCGTTGCGCGGCGACGAGATCCGCTTGCATCAGCGTAATCAGGTCGGTGCCGCCTGCGAGCGGTCGCGCCGATGCGCCGAGCATCGACCGCGCTTCGTCGAGCGTGGACGGAGCGCTGTAGGAGAACGATCTCATCGCAGCAGGCGCTCGCGCTTGCACGGCAAATCGCGCACGCGCATGCCGACGGCGTCGAAAATCGCGTTGGCGACCGCAGCCGCGGTCGGAATGATCGGCGGCTCGCCGATACCCTTGGCCCCGATGGTATTGGCCTCCCAATCCGGCATGCTCGTCGTCGCATTGATGAACGCCGGCAAGTCGGCGGCAGTCGGAACCTTGTATTCCTCGAGGTTGGCGTTGAGCACGACGCCGGTGGCGGCATCGACAATCCGCTCTTCCGTCAGCGCATACCCGAGGCCTTGCGTAATGCCCCCGATGATCTGACTTTCGACGAGCAACGGATTGATCACGCGGCCGCAGTCGTGCGCGGCAGCCACGCGCAACACGCGCACCTCTCCCGTGGCGGTATCCACCTCGACTTCGACGCATTGCGCGCCGCAGGTTCGGATCGACTTGTCTTTCGGATTGTCGCCGCGCTCGCCCGTTCCGGTACCCGCCTTCTTGGCTTCGGCTGCGGCCTGACGCACGGCGGGACCGAGCGTGGCGAGCGTCGTGCTGCCGGCACTGGTGGGCGAGTACAAATCGGCGCGCGTATCGCCGAGTGCGATGGAGACGCGCTCCATCGGAAGACCCAGCTCTTCGGAGGCGATCTGGCACAACGCGGTGCGCGTGCCGGTGCCGATGTCCTGCGTGCCGGTGACGATCCGCGCGCTGCCGTCGGCGGCGACCTCGACGCGCGCCTGCGCCGGCGGCTCGCCCGTTCCGCCCACCCAGTTGTGCGCCGCGAAGCCGATGCCTCGCCTTCTCGCGCCCTCGTTTTCGCGAACCCGCTGCTCGCGCCAACCGAACGCCGACGTAACCTGCTCATAACAGCGGCGGAGGCTGTCGGCATTCGTGTAAAGCTTGTTGTCCTGCTGGTCGACGGTTACGTAATTGCGCAGCCGAAGCTCGATCGGATCGATCGCAAGCTCGCGCGCAAGCTCGTCCATCGCGGATTCGAGCGCGAAGTTGCCCTCGACGAAACCCGGTGCGCGAAAGGCGCTCGCCGGTCCGGTGTTGGTGCGCACCGGTATCTGCTCGGCGCGCACGTTCGCGCACCGGTAGAGCGTCAGGTAGGTGCCGATCACGTCGCTGTCCTCGCCCCCTGGCGTGTAGGCGCCGATCTGGACCAGCGCCTGCATGTCGATCGCGGTAAGCGTGCCGTCGCGCTTCGCGCCGAGGCGCACGCACTGTCGCGTCGCATTGCGGTTGCCCGCCGCGAGATTCTCCGATTCGCGATCGAGCATCAGCTGCACCGGGCGACCCGCACGCTGTGCGAGCAGTGCGGCGATGACGCTGTGCTTCCACCCGATCTGCTTCGCGCCGAAGCCCGCGCCCATGTGCTGCGTGATGACGCGAACGCGATCCTCGGGCAGCCCGAGCTTCTCGGCGACCTCTTCGCGCACGGCGAATATCCCTTGCGTGGACTCGTAAAGCACGAGCCTTTCGCCTTCCCAGACGGCGGTGCATCCGTGGGGCTCGAGCGCGTTATGGAGTGCCGTTTGCGTCGTGTACGACCTGTCGATCGTCACGTCGGCCTCGCGCAGACCGAGTTGCACGTCGCCGCGCTGCTTCACCGTCGCCTCGTTACGCGGCCCGTCATCGAGCCCGAGCGCGAACGGCAACCGCTCGTAGTCGACGTCGATCAGGCGCAGCGCGTCGTCGGCGATCTCCTCCGATTCGGCGGCGACGGCCGCGACCTCGTCGCCGCAGAAGCGCAGCGTACGGTCGAAGATCCGGCTTTGTTCGTACCACGAGATCTCGGGCGCGTTGGCGCTGCAAAGCACCGCTTGAACGCCGGGCATCGCCTGTGCACGCGCGATGTCGATGCGACGGATGCGGGCGTGCGGGAACGGGCTTCTCAGCACGCGCGCCTGGAGCAGTCCCGGCAGCCTGACGTCGCATGAATAGCGCGCGCGGCCGGTCACTTTTTCCGCGCCTTCCACGCGCGGCCACGGCGCACCGGCCACCGTCGGCTCGGCGTCTCGCTTCATTTGCGGCCTGTCACGATGCGCACCGCGCGCACGATGTTGCGATACGCGCCGCAGCGGCAAACGTTACCGCTCACGGCGTCCACGATCTCGTCGTCGCTCGGCGCAGGCGTCTCGTTCAGCAGCGCCTTGACGCTCATGATCTGGCCCGGCGTGCAGAAGCCGCACTGGAACGCGTCGGCCTCGATGAACGCGCGCTGGATCGGATCGAGCTCGCCATCCGTGCCGAGCCCTTCGATCGTCGTGATCGCCCGCCCGGAGCACTCGATCGCGAGCATCAGGCAGGCATACACGGCATGGCCGTCGACCAGCACGGTGCAAGCGCCGCAGTTGCCCATGCCGCAGGCTTTCTTTGCGCCCGTCAGCCCAAGGTCATGGTGCAACACGTCCACGAGCGTGCGGCGCGGCTCGATTTGCACGGCGCGCTCGGCACCGTTGACGTTCAGCGTGACGCGGTCGGAGCTCATGGCATCGCTTGCTCCGGTTTGATCAGCCCCTGCATGGCCAGTTCCTGCCGGCTGCGCTCCGCGCAATGCACCGCTTACTGGAAAGAACTGCCGAAGCGCATCGCATTCGGCGGCAATGCCTACCGCCTCATCGCACCGCGCCTTCGGCGTCGCGTCGGGCAGGACCGCGGCGCCGAGCACAAGTGCCGCACAGCACGAAGCATGGGAGAGCTCGCGCTCGAGATCGAGACGATGCTCGGCGCGTATTGTCAGATCCGCTTCAGTAAGCCAAGCACTTTCTCGAACGTCTTGCCGTAAGGCGGATAAAGCAGCTTCGTCGCGGCGAAGCGCGGCTGCACGAGCACCGGTTTCTCCTTGCTGAAGAGGCGGAACGAATACTCGCCGTGGTAGGCGCCGATGCCCGATGCGCCGATGCCGCCGAAAGGCATTTCCTCGTGCGCGAAATGCCATAGCGTGTCGTTCACGGTCACGCCGCCCGCGATCGTCTGTTTCAGCACCCGGTCGCGCGCTCCCGCGTCGCGACCGAAGTAGTAGAAGGCGAGCGGCCGCGGGCGCGCATTGATCTTCGTGATCGCTTCGTCGAGCGTTGCGTACGTTTCCACCGGCAGCAGCGGACCGAAGATTTCCTCCCGCATCACCGCCATGTCGTCGCTGGCGTCGACGATCAGCGTCGGCGCGAGCTTGCGCGTGCGAGCCTCGAGCGAATCGCCGCCCGGATTCAGCTCGACGATCGTCGCGCCCTTTGCGCGCGCATCGTCGACGAGGCCCGCGAGCCGTGCGTAGTGGCGCTCGTTCACGATCGACGTGTAGTCCGGGTTCGCGGCGAGCGAGGGATAGAGCTTCGCAACCGCATCGCGCATCGCGTCGACGAACGCATCGCGGCGCTCGCGCGGAACGAGCGCATAGTCGGGCGCGATGCAGGTCTGGCCGGCGTTGAGAAGCTTGCCGACGGCAAGCCGAGGCGCAGCGACGGCGAGATCGGCATCGGCCGCGAACAGTGCCGGCGATTTACCGCCGAGCTCGAGCGTCACGGGAGTCAGATTTTCCGCGGCCGCACGCGCGACGTGGCGGCCGACCGCGGTCGATCCGGTAAAGAACAAGTGGTCCCACGGCAGCGCGGCGAACGCCTGCCCCACCGAAGCGTCGCCCAGGACGACGGCGAATTCGTCAGCGCGAAAACAACGCGCGACGAGATCGCGCAGCAGCGCCGAAACGTCCGGCGTCAGCTCCGAGGGCTTCAGCATCACGCGATTGCCGGCCGCGATCGCGCCGATCGCCGGCGCGATCGCGAGTTGCAGCGGATAGTTCCACGGGCTGATGATGCCGACCACACCGACCGGCTGACGAACGATCGCGCCGCGCGCAGGCCGCAACTGCAGCGGCGTGCGCACGCGCTGCGGCTTCATCCAGCGCGCGAGGTTTGCGAGCGCGTGGCGAATGGCGGATGTGACGATGTAGAGCTCCGCCAATCGGGTCTCGTGCACCGACCGATGGCCGAAGTCACGATCGATCGCGGCAATGAGCGCGGCTTCGTTGTCGTCGACGAGCGCGAGCAGCCGCCTGAGACGATCCCGCCTGACCGCCTCATCGGGGTAGCGCTCGCGTGCAAACGCCGCCTGCTGCGCATGGAAAAGCTGCGCGAGCTCGATGGCAGGCGCGATCGGCGGTGGTGACGGCGCATTCATGAAGTCTCGATTCTATCAATCCCGCAAAGCGGCGACGCGAGCCGAGGCGCGCGCAACCAGCGCGACGCCGCCGACGATCAGCGCACAGCCGGCAAGCATCGGACCGGTGATCGCTTCGTCGAGAAAAAGCGCGCCCCAAAGCATGCCGAACAGCGGCATCAGGAACGTGACGGTGAGCGCGCGCGTCGGACCGATGTCCGCGACCAGCCGAAAATAGAGCCGATACGCGATTGCGCTGCACACGAGCGACAACGCGAGAACGTTGGCCACGATCACGAAGTCGATCGTGCCGCGGACCGGTGCGAATGGCGCGAGCGGCAGCAGGGCAACGCCGGCGAAGATCTGGCTCCATGCGGCGATTCCCATCGGCGGCGCGCTCGCGGCGCGGCGCTTGATGTACACGCCGCTCGCCGCGTAGCAGAACGCGGCGGCCAGGCAGGCGGCAACCGCCGCCGCGAATCCGTCGCCCGTCATGACCGGCCCTGCTCCGCTCACCAGCGCGACCCCTGCGGCGCCCGCGGCGAGACCGGCTAGCTTGCGCGACGTCAGCGGGTCGGCGAGAAAGAGCGCAGCGAGGAACGCAGCGAACAGCGGCGCGACCGAGTTGAAGATCACCGAATACGACGCCGGCAGATAGAGCGCGGCGAACGCGTACAGCACGAACGGCAGCGAAGAGTTGACGATGCCGATGATCGCGTACGCGCGCCAATGCCGCGCGAGTTGTGCGTCGAAGCCGGTCAGCCGCGACCAGGCGACGAGCGCGCCCCCGGCGATCAGCACGCGAAGCGCGGCGGTGATCACCGGCCCGAGGACCGGTGCAAGCACGCGAATGAAGATGAACGACGCGCCCCAGATCGCGGCGAGCGCGACGAGGCGCGCGACATCGGCGGGGCGCACGACGCGCCCGCTTCAGTCGCGGTCGCGGGTCCGCGCGCCGAGCGTTGCTTCGCGCTCGAGCAACGCCGCCTTGCGCTCGACGCCCCAGCGATAGCCGGACAGCGTACCGTCCTTCGCGATCACGCGATGGCACGGAATGACGAGTGCAACGGGGTTGCTCGCGATCGCGCGTGCGACGGCTCGCACCGACGATGACGACACGCCCACGCGTCGCGCAACTTCGCTGTATGTCGTGCGCTGTCCGGCCGGTATCGCCTGCAGCGCCTGCCACACTCGATGCTGGAACGCAGTGCCTCGAACGTCGAGCGGCAAGTCGAGCGCACGTGCGGGGTCGTCCAGATACGCGACGATCTTCGCGACATGCGCGGCGAGCGCCGGATCGGCATCGACGCGGTGCGCGGAGCTGAACCGCGCGCGCACGTTGCGCTCGAGCGTCGCGCGGCTCGAGCCGAGCTCGATCGCGCAAACGCCCTTGTCCGTCGCCGCGACGAGCAGCACGCCGAGCGGCGTGTCGGCGAGCGCATAACGAATGTCCTGCGCTTCACCGCCGCGGCGAAATTCGCGCGGCGTCATCCCGAGCGCGGCGCGGCCGCGCGCGTACACGCGAGAGGCGGATGCGAACCCGGCGCCGGCAATCGCGGAGCTCACGCCCTCGCCCGCTGAAAGCTCGGCGCGCAACCTCGCAAGCCGCTGCGCCTCGCCGTACGCGCGCGGCGTCATGCCGGTGATGCGGCGAAACGCACGGTGGAAATGCGCCGGGCTGTAGCCGGCGGCTCGCGCGAGCGCATCGAGCGACGGCGCACGTTCGGCAGTCGCAAGCGTGCGGCACGCATGCGCAACGGCCGCCGCGAGCGGCGTTTGCGTTGGCAGGCGATTCGGCGTGCACCGGCGGCACGCGCGGAACCCGGCGCGTTCGGCGGCCTCGCACGTGTCGAAAAAGCGCACGTTCTCGCGGCGAGCCGCTCGCGACGCGCACGATGGCCGGCAATAGACGCCCGTCGTGCGAACGGCGAAAACGAACGTGCCGTCCGCACCCGCATCACGTGAGGCGACTGCGCGCCGGCGCGCCGCTTCGGTTGTGAACCGGGCACGCTCTGGCGCGCGTGTTGAAAAATCGAGTGAGGTCGTCGTCATGGCTGGAATTTTGACGTCCGCCGGCATGCGCGGCAATCCGGTTCTTGCGCTGCAATTGAAGCCGCCAGGGTGCGGCCAAGACGAGCGCCGATCGCTCCCAATTTGGGGTTGAATGCTGTTTTCTCCCTGTAGGACAAAGCCCTACAGACACTGTCTCTATTCGTCGGTACGCTTCACGCGACCATGCGACTGTCGCTGAGATTCCTCGTTCCGCTGCTGCTCGCGCTCGGAGCGTTCGCATACGCGGCCGTTCCGCTTGTCGACACGCTGATGCTGCGCTGGTTCGTGCGCGATCTCGACACACGCGCGAGCTTCGTCGCGGCCTCGGTCCAGGAGCCGCTTGCCTCGCTGATCGCGAAAAACTCGCCGACCGAGATTTTCGCATTCTTCAACAAGTTGCTGGTCGACGAGCGGCTCTACGCGATCGGCCTCTGCCTGCCCGGCCAATCGGCGCCGATCGCGACGCGAACGTTCCCCGATCGCATCCGCTGCGAGACGCTCGCCGACTACGACGACAACGCGCAGCGCGTCATCCAGACCGCACACGGCGCGCTGCACCTGTCGGTGCGGTCCGTCGAAGCCCCGACGGGCGAAAATGCGCAGCTCGTCCTCGTGCACGACATGAGCTTCATCGAGCGGCGAAGCGAGGAAACGAAGCGCTATCTGTTCTATTTCTTCGTTGCCCTCGGCGCCATCGTTGCGTTGATCACCGTGGCGATCGCCCAGCTGTCGTGGCGCGGGTGGGTGCAGGGGCTTCGTGCGCTGCTGCACGGCGAAGGGATCCTGCGCCCGTCCGGCACGGCGCATGCGCCGGAGTTGCGACCAATCGAGCGCGACGTGCGCGAGCTGATCCGCGACCTCGAGCGCCGCTACCGCCCGCTCGACGAAAGCGGGCGCATGTGGACGCAGGAGACGCTGCGCGCCACGCTGAAGAGCGAGCTTCGCGGCAATGACGTGATCGCCGTGTCGAACCGCGAGCCCTTCATTCACGTGCGCACCGAAGAGGGCATCCACGTGCAGCGGCCGGCGAGCGGCCTCGTCACCGCCATCGAGCCGGTGATGCGCGCGTGCTCCGGCACCTGGATTGCGCACGGCAGCGGCTCCGCCGACCGCGACACCGTCGATCGCAGCGACAAGATCGGCGTTCCGCCGGGACATCCGGCGTACCAGCTGCGCCGCATCTGGCTCACGCCCGAGGAGGAAGCGGGCTACTACAGCGGCTTCGCGAACGAGGGACTCTGGCCGCTGTGCCACATCGCGCACGTGCGACCGACGTTCCGTACGCGCGACTTCGAATACTATCGCGAGATCAACGCGCGCTTCGCAGACGCCGTCATTTCGGAGTCGAACACGCGCGATCCGATCGTGCTCGTGCAGGACTACCACTTCGCGCTGCTGCCGCAGATGATCCGCAAGCGGCGCCCCGAGGCGACGATCATCACGTTCTGGCATATCCCGTGGCCGAACCCCGAAGCGTTCGCGATCTGCCCGTGGCGCGAGCAGCTGCTCGACGGCATGCTCGGCAGCAGCATCCTCGGCTTCCACACGCAGTTCCACTGCAACAACTTCCTCGACACCGTCGACCGCCTGCTCGAGGCCCGCGTCGATCGCGAGTCGTTCACCGTGTCGCGGCAGGGACATTTGAGCCAGGTGAACCGCTATCCGATCTCGATCGAATGGCCGCCGGCGCCGCTCGCCGCGCTGCCCGCGGTCGACGAATGCCGTCGCTCGGTGCGCGAGCGGCTCGGGCTGCCGCGCAAGCATCGGATCGGACTCGGCGTCGACCGGCTCGACTACACGAAGGGCGTGCTCGAGCGCTTCCACGCGGTCGCACGGCTGATGGAGCTCGAGCCGCGCTGGATCGGCAAGTTCTCGTTCGTGCAGATCGCGGCGCCCACGCGCGGCATGATCGCCGACTATCGCGACTACGCGACGCGCGTCAAGAGCCTCGCCGCCGAAATCAACGATCGCTACCGCGACGCGAAGTTCCCGCCCATCATCCTGCTCGCCGAGCACCACGAGCCCGACTCGGTCTACGAGCACCATCGCGCCGCCGACGTCTGCTTCGTATCGAGCCTGCACGACGGCATGAACCTGGTCGCGAAGGAGTTCGTTGCCGCGCGCGACGACGAGCATGGCGTCCTCGTGCTGTCGCGCTTCGCCGGCGCGTCGCGCGAACTTCCCGAGGCGCTGATCGTCAATCCATATGACCACGACGAATGCGCCGCGGCGCTGCACCTCGCGCTGATGATGCCCGCCGACGAGCAACGCGACCGGATGCGGCTGATGCGCGGCATCGTCCGCGAGTTCAACGTCTATCGGTGGGCGGGCCGCATGCTGCTCGACGCAGCCGTGATGCGGCAGCGCAGCCGCTACGGCGCAACGGATGTTGCAGTGGGACGAATCTGAGGATCCTCCGAACAAGTCGCACGCGATCGGCCTGCAGAGCCCAGTAGCCAACATGTCTTTCGCGGCCGCGCCCGCAACGCTCGCGTCACGCGATCGGCGCTCGTACCGGCGGCCGACTCCGCCCCCGCTCGCGAGCGCGAGCGCGCTGTTCCTCGACATCGACGGCACGCTGCTCGAATTCGCCGACAGCCACTCGGGGGCGCGTGTAGACGCCGATCTCGCCGACATGATGCCCGCGCTCATGCGCAAGCTCGGCGGCGCGATCGCGTTCATCACCGGCCGCGGCATCGCCGACGTCGACCAGCTCTTTCCCGGCCTGCATGTTCCCGTCGCCGGCCAGCATGGCTGCGAGCGGCGATCGGCCGACGGCACGCTTCACATGCACGCGCCGTCGCCGCCGGGATTGCTCCGCATGCGCGACGCGCTGACCGGATTCGCCGCGCGCCATCACGGCCTCGTCGTCGAGGACAAGGGGCACACGCTTGCGCTGCACTATCGCCAGGCGCCGCAGCTCGCCGCGCACGTGCATCGGACGCTGCGCGCGCAGATCAAAGACGCGTCGATGGGCGGCGGCTGGCGGCTGCAGCCCGGAAAGGGCATTCTCGAAGTGAAGCCCGAGGGCCGCGACAAAGGAACCGCGATCCTCGATTACATGCGCGAGCCGCCGTTCCGCGGCCGCACGCCCGCCTTCATCGGCGATGACGCGACCGACGAATACGGATTCGCGGCGGTCGCGCAGCTCGGCGGCCTCGCGGTCAAGGTGGGCAAGGGACGAACTACTGCACGTTATCGGCTGCGTGACGTCGCCGCCGTTCGACGGTGGCTGCGCGCGGCGCTATGAAGGTAAATAGGGTCAGACACTATTTCCCCGACAGCCGACCGTGAACGCGCATGGTGCGCGCGAAATAGTGTCTGACCCTATTTATCGCTATTGATCAGCGCTCGGCCTGCGTCTCGCGCGGCTCGACGTGAATCGTCACCGCGAGCTTGGGCAGCGCCGCCGCAAGCGCGGCCTCGATCCGGTCGCACAGCGCGTGCGACTCCTCGACGCTCATTGCGCCCGGCACGAGCAAGTGGAACTCTACGAAGCGCCGCGAGCCGGCCTTGCGCGTACGCAGCGCGTGGAAGCTCGCATCGCCGGACAGCTCGCCGCGAATCGCCGCCTGCGCACGCGCAACTTCATCCGTGGGCAGCGACGCATCCATCAGCCCGTCCGCGGATCGCCGCAGCAAGTCGAAGCCGGTGAACACGATGTGGACGCCGACGCCGATCGCCATCAGCGGATCGAGGATCGCGAGGCTGGGGACGGCGAGCACGACGAGGAGCCCTGCGACCACAACTGCGGAAGTCCACACGTCGGTCAGCAGATGCTTCGCATCGGCCTCGAGCACGATGCTGTCGTGCGCCTTCGCTGCGCGCATCATCACGCGCGCGGTCGCGTAGTTCATCGCCGCCGCGGCGAGCGCGATCACGAGCCCGTAGGAAAGATGCTCGATCGGCTGCGGCTCGAACAACCGTCTCCACGCCGCGACGACGATCAATGCCGCCGCGATGAGAATCAGCGTGCCTTCGACGCCGCTCGACAGATATTCGACCTTGTCGTGGCCGTACGCGTGACGCTCGTCCGGGGGCCGCGCCGCGAGCGTCAGCGCACCGAGCGCGACCAGCCCCGCGCCCAGATTGACGAACGCCTCGAGCGCGTCCGAATAGAGGCTGACGGAACCGGTGAGGAAATAGGCGCCGAACTTGAGCCCGAGTGTCGCGAGCGACGTCGCGATCGACAACAGCGCCATCCGGCGCACCGCGCTCATCGCGTCGCTCCGGTGCGCGACTCTCCGGCGCTCAGTCGAGCGCGAGATCGATGACCACGCGGTCGGCGCCGACCTCGACGAACCGATGCGTGAGTCGGCCTTCGTAGCGATGGACGAGCTGCTCCATCAACCCGATCGGATAGTACGTGCCGACGTAGCGGAACGTCGCGCCGGGCGGCAGCTTGTCGAGCGCCTCGTAGACGATTTCGTGACGCAGCCTGCGCGAAACGCTTCGTGCATCGAAGACGCGCAACGGCTCGGCGGTCTCGGTAGCCAGTCTGTAGGCGACGGTCATGGCAGCTAGGACAGCAAGGCGGGCGATTTGCCCTGCCACCATTGTCGTTCCACGCTGCCGTGACAGCCTTGCGCGAGATCAAGCGCTCGCGCGTGCCTCGTGCGGCCGATCGACGCGGACGCGTGAACGCTACAGCCGGGAGAAATCGATCACGACGCGGTCCTCGCCACGCTCGACGTAGTGATACGCGACGCGGTCCGCATAGCGCTCGCCGACCTGCTCGAGCAGGCGCTGCGGGTCGACGTCGTTGGTGAGGCGCATCGTTTCGCCGACGCGCAGCGCATCGAGCGCAGCGAATACGGCAGGCTGTCGCAGCCGTCGCGCGACGCCGCGGGCGTCGAACGCGTAAACGGGGTTGGCATCGGACTGGATCGGCGTGGCCAGCATTTCGGCCTCCGGCGGCGTGATGCCGCTCGCTTCGATCATCGCCCTGCGGGCGTGCGCTGTCCTTGAACGAGATCAAACCGGCGCGCCTAAAGCGCACGCTAAGTGTGGACTTGCAGGACGTTGTTTGCGGCGATTTGATACTCGGCTCAATCTTCCTGGTCCGCCGTCCCCGCGAAGGCGGGGACCCAGTGTCTTTCCCGCGACTCCGGAAATCAACGCCGCTGGATTCCCGCCTTCGCGGGAATGACATGTGAGACGCTTTGCCAGATTCGAGCAACAACGTGTTGCATCTTCACAACTAGGGATTCGCGGTGGCGAGCGATTGCTCGATCGCATCGAGCAACGCCGCGGGCTCGTGCGCGCCGGAAACGGCCACGCGCTCGTTGAAGATGAAGAACGGCACGCCGGAGACGCCGAGCTCGCGTGCGCGCTCTTCGGTCGCAGCCACGCGGTCGACGAGCGCGTCGGAGCCGAGCATCGCTTTGGCCGCCTCGAAGTCCAAACCCGCCTCTGCGGCAAGCCGCGCGAGCTCGTCGCGATCGCCCACGTCGCGCCCTTCGACGAAGAACGCCGCGAACAGCCGCTCGACGAGCGGTCCTGCGTCGGCTTGCGCCTGCCCCCACGACACGAGACGGTGCGCGTCACGCGTGTTCGGCTGGCGAACGATCGCGTCGAACCGGAAGTCGATGCCGAGCGTCGCGCCGATTGCGGCGAGCCGCGCATGCGCGTCGGCAGTGCGCGCGGGACCGCCGAACTTCGCGTCCATGTATGCGCGCCGCTCGATGCCTTCGCGCGGCAGATCGGGATTGAGCTCGAACGGATGCCAGTTGACCACGGGCCGAAGCCCGGGCTGCGTCGACGCGAGGCGCGAAAGCGCCGCTTCGAGCCGGCGCTTGCCGACGAAGCACCACGGGCACACGACGTCGGACAGCACGTCGATCGGAAGCATGCCGTTTGGTTCGCTGGCCATGGCGATCTCCTCGCCGCCATCTTACACAGCGCGGCCGCCGCGCCGCGGCAGGCGCGATAATCGCCGTATGGCGGGCGCCAGACGGTGGGACGTGTTTTGCCACGTCGTCGACAACTACGGCGACGCCGGCGTCGCGTGGCGTCTTGCGCGAATCCTCGTTGCCGAGCATGCGCTCGATGTGACGCTGTGGATCGACGCGCTCGCTCCGCTCGCGCGGATGGCGCCCGAAGTCGCCGTCGAATGCGACATGCAAACGGTCGACGGGGTCACCGTTCGAAAGCTCACGGAATCGCTGCCGCTGTTCGAGCCGGCCGACGTCGTCGTCGACGCATTCGTCGGCGGGCTTCCGGATCGCTACGTCGAGGCGATGGTGGCACGCACACCGACTCCGCGCTGGTTCCAGCTCGAATATCTCGCGCTCGAGCCCGGTCTCGACACGCATCACGGATTACCGTCGCCGCATCCGCGGCTGCCGCTCGCGCGCACGTTCTGGTTCCCGGGGTTTTCGTCGCGAACCGGAGGCTTGCTGCGCGAGCGCGGGCTTCTCGCGGCACGCGACGCGTTCGCCACCGACGCGAACGCGCAGAACGCACTGTGGGTGTCGCTCGGCGTCGCGCCTCCTCGCGGCGGCGAGTTGCGGGTGTCGATGTTCTGCTATCCGGACGCGCCGATCGAGGCGCTGCTCGCTGCATGGAGCCGCGGCGGCACGCCGGTGACATGCGTCGTTCCCGACGGCGTCGCCGCGCAGGCGCTCGATCGCTTTGCGGGCGGCAAGCCGCCGAAGCCGCATGGACCGTCGCTCATCGTCGATCATCTTGCGTTGGCGGCCATTCCGTTCGTCTCGCAGGATGTATACGACCGGCTGTTGTGGGCGTGCGACGTGAATTTCGTCCGCGGCGAGGATTCCTTCGTGCGAGCGCAATGGGCGGCGAAGCCGTTCGTGTGGCATGCGTACGCGCAGGCCGAGCGTGCACATGCCGCGAAGATCGCCGCATTCGCCGACCGCTATGCGGCGGGTCTCGCACCGCAGAGCGCGGCGGCCGTTCGTGCGTTGTTCGACGCCTGGAATGCGTTGCCCGGCGCGACGGCAATCGACGCGGCGTGGACCGCATACGATGTACAGCTCATGACGCTGCGCACCCACGGCGTGCGTTGGTCCGGGGAGCTCGCGGCATTGCCCGAGCTCGCCGCGGGATTGGTCAGGGTCGCCCGTAACACGCTATAATATTCGGCTTTTCCATTCGGCCGGCGGCCGGCTTCCGACGAAGCGCCCGCCGGCCCTTACGCAGTCCAGGCACAAGGTGCAGTCATGAAAATCGCGCAGGAAGTGCGGGCCGGCAACGTCATCATGGTCGGCAAGGACCCGATGGTCGTCCAGAAGGCCGAGTTCACGAAGTCCGGACGCAACGCGTCGGTCGTGAAGATGAAGCTCAAGAATCTGCTATCGGGCTCCGGCACGGAGACCGTCTATCGCGCCGACGAGAAGTTCGACGTGGTCCAGCTCGAAAAGAAGCGGGCGACATATTCGTACTTCCAGGACCCGATGTACGTGTTCATGGATGCGGAGTTCAACCAGTACGAGGTCGAGAAGGAGAGCATGGGCGACGCGCTTGCGTTCCTCGAGGATGGCCTCGAGTGCGAGCTCACGTTCTACGGAGGCCGCGCCATTTCCGTCGAGCTGCCGAACTCGGTCATGCGCGAGATCTCCTACACCGAGCCGGCGGTCAAGGGCGACACGTCGGGCAAGGTGATGAAGCCCGCGAAGCTCGCGACCGGCTACGAAGTGCAGGTCCCGCTGTTCGTCAACACCGGCGATCGCATCGAGATCGACACGCGCACCGGCGAGTATCGTCGCCGCGTCTGAAAACTTCTGATGGAGCGCGCGCGGCGGGGCGGCTTCGCCGTACGCCGCGCGTCTTCGTTACGACAGGCGCCTGCGGGCGCCCGTTTTGTTTGGTCTGTCGTCCCCGCGAAGCCTGCCCCCGCATGTTTGAGGCGGGGGGCGGGGACACAGTGTCGTTCAGCGAAAGACGCTGGATTCCCGCTTTCGCGGGAATGACATCGTGCAAGGCTGCTGTCGACCCTACACCGCCGCCGGATGCCTGCGAAGCTTGCGCTGCAGCGTGCGCCGGTGCATCGACAGCGCGCGCGCGGTCGCCGAGATGTTGCCGCCGTTGTCGCGCAGCACGCGCTGGATGTGGTCCCACTCCACTTGTTCGACCGGCGTCGGATCGACGGCGATCGACACGCTGTCGTCGCCGCGGTCGCGGTGAAATGCCGCGACGATCGCATCGGCGTCCGCAGGCTTCGTGAGGTAATAGATCGCGCCGAGCTTGATCGCCTCGACCGCGGTCTGCACGCTCGCGTTGCCGGTCAACACGACGATCCGCGTGTGCGGGTCGCTCGCGACGAGACGCGACACGATCTTGAGGCCTGATTGATCGGGCAGCTTGAGGTCGACGAGCGCGTATTCGGGCGGATCGTCGTCCGCCGTTCGCAGAGCGCTTTGCGCGTCGTGCGCGATGCGCACCGAAAAGCCTCGGTTCGCGAGCGCCCGCGATACCACATCGGTGAACAAGCGGTCGTCGTCGACGACGAGCAACGTGGGACGATCGTCGTGTTCGGGAAGTGCAACGTTCATGGCAATGACTCCTCCAACGTTAGCGCGGCGAGCGGCAATCGGACGTCGGCTCGGGCGCCGCCTTCGACGCGGTTCGACCAGCGCACGGTTCCACCGAGGCGACTGATCACCGTGGCCGTCAGCAGCAGGCCGAGGCCCGTGCCTTCGCCGGGCGGCTTGGTGGTGAAAAATTCGCGGCCGAGCTTCGCGAGCGCGGCCGTTGGAATGCCGGGCCCGTCGTCATCGATGCTCAGGCGAAGCTCGCCGTTCCAGTCGACCGTCACCGACACCGAACCGGGCGACGCGTCCGCGGCGTTGTTCAGCAGATTGAGAAGCGCCTGGCCGAGCGAGGCGTCGGCGTAGATCCGTGGCGGCTTTTGCGTGGCATCCGTTCGTACAGCGAGCGCAACGCCCGGACGCGTCGCGCGAAAGCGCTCGAACAGTCGCTCGACGAACGTGTCGAGCGCCACGGCTCCGCCGCCGTCGGTGCCGGCGCGGCCCGCGCTCGCGGAGAGCCGCGCGAGCGTCTGGCGGCACGCGCCGATCTGCGCGGCGAGGATGCCGCTGTCGCGCCGCTCGTCGTCGGTCTTCGCGTTGCGCTGCATCTCGCCGACGACGATCGCCATCGTGCCGAGCGGCGTGCCGAGCTCGTGCGCGGCTCCGGCGGCGAGCGCACCGATGCGCAGCACCGCTTCGTCGTTCGCGGCGACGCGCCGCGCCTCGGCGAGATCGCGGCCGTGCGCGTGCAGCGATGCGACGACGCGCACGACGAGCCAGGCCGTGATGCCGGCCGTCAGGGCGAACGCGACGGACCAGCCGATCGCAACCAGTGATGGCGGAATCGGGCCGCCGTCGACGCGCGAAAGCGGCGAGGCGACGACCGCAACCAGCGCCGCGGCAGCGAACACGAGGCCGACGCCGAGCATCGCCTGCCGCGGGGGCAGCAGCAGTGCCATCATCACGACGTGCACGAGATACAGCAGCACGAACGGATTGCTCGCCCCGCCTGCGCATGCGAGAAGGATGCTGAACGCCGCGACATCGATCGCGACATGCGTGAAGATCTCGCGATGCGTCGCGGGGCTTGCGCCTGCGAGCCGCCGGCGCGCGGCGATGGTGAACGCGAGCAGCGCGACGATCACGAGCGCCATCGGCGCAACGGGAAGAGCGACCGACCACGCGAGCGCTGCCATGATCGCCGCCGTTTGGGCAATAAGCGCAAACGCGCGCAGCCGTGCAAGCGCGCCGACGCCGGCAAGGAGCGCGGGCGGCGCATCGTCGGGCGCGAACAGCCCGGCGGTCGATGGACGTGCCGGCTGCGGGGGCTGCGCGCCAGCGGACACCTTGAGCGCCACCATGCGGTCGAGTGCGGTCGTCGGACTCATATTTTTCGGGCGACGGGGCGCGAGGCGGGACGCCGCGACACCGGCCGCCGTGCGTCCATCCGCCGCATGCTCAAGTGCACCACGTCACCAGAGGGTGCGCGTTGATGCAGGGCAAACAATCGGGATAGGGGGGGTCATTGCTGACCGCACCCCTCCCACACCACCCGGCATGCGGGTCCGCACCGGGCGGTTCGAGAAGTTGAGGTCATGAGAGTCGCGGCATGCCGCTTCGCTCGTGTGAGCGCCGGTACAAACAGTGACGCTCGTCCCGAACTCGCTTGCGCCTGTCGTACCGGCTCTGCTTCACCGCTGTCGGCGACACGCTCGGCTTCACCGCGCGTGTTCACCGACCGCTCCGATAACTCGGACTTCTGGTGCGTGGCATTGCCAATGGACCTGCGTGCGCGTGCTCCTTCTCGTTCGGCCCTTCGCCCGTTACGCGCGGCTACTACGGCCTTTGCTGACCTCTCGCTCCGGCTCATCACCGTCGCCTGTTCGGACATGAGGCGAGATCTCCCCAGGTAAAGAACGCAATCCTTCACCGCACAGCCGCCGGATTTACGCCGCCTGACCTTTGGCCACAAGAGCTTCGCAGTTCGTTGCCTGCTCACCCTGATCGGCACCGCCTCGTATCCGGTTCTTGTCCATCGGCTCGCGGTTTCGCTCCATGCTTCCTTCCCACGCTCGGTCACCCTCACGCAGTTGCATTTCGCTTCGCTCACCGTGGCCAGCTCGCGAGAGGACTTGCACCTCCAAGATCGCGCCCATGCTGGGCGCACCAAACGAAAGAGCCGGCGCTCGAGGCCGGCTCTTCCGTAAAGCGTGCGCTGGCTCCCCTGCTACATCGACAGCACCCACTTGACGAGCTTCGCGACGTCATCGGGCTTTGCCTTGATTGCCGGATGGCCCTTGCCTTCGCTGAGTTTCGTAGTCAGCGTTGCTTCGGCGTCCGCCTTGCCTTTGTATTTTGCAGCGACATCCTTGAAGGCGGGACCGACCTTCTTGGTGTCCACGGCATGGCAGTTCAGGCATCCACTGGACTTGGCCAAATCCTCCTGCGCGCTGGCCGTTCCGGCCATTCCGATAGTGGCTGCCACGGCCACGACAATCAGCATCGATCTCATTGCTGCTCCTTCTGACAGTCAACGATAAGTTCGCTCGTTACGTTGTAGGCCGCCCACGTGCATGGTCAAGGCCACGAACGCGGATATACCACAGATCAATTGCGGGCGGCGGCTGGCGAAGGCGTCTCTTTCTTTTCTTCGGGAGCCTTGTGCGCGACGCCCTGGTGGCAATCGGTGCAGATTTGGCCGCCTTTGATCGCTTCAACGTGCATTGCCTTGAGAAAAGCCTTTTCCGGATTGGTCATGTTCTCCGGCACATGGCAGTTCTTGCACTCCTGTGCGCCGTTCGCTTTCAGGCGCGCCCACTCGCTTTTCGCCATTTCCATTCGGTGCGCTTCGTATTTCTCGGCCGTCCCGATCGTGCCCGCGAAATGGCCCCATACCTCTCTCACCGCCTGCACCTTGCGGATCATTTTTGGCCCGAATGCGTGCGGCAGGTGGCAATCCGGGCAGCCGACCTGCACGCCCTGCGCGTTCGCGAAGTGCTTCGATTGCTTCCATTCCTTGGCCGCATTGTCGGCATGGCAGCTCGAGCAGAACTCCGTCGTGCTCGTTGCTTGCAGCGAGAAATTGAATGTGGCGAGTCCTGCCACGCCGATCACGACCCCGGCGATGAGCCATCCCCATGGGCGACTGCGCGTTCCTTCGTTCGATCGATCCGCCACGTCTTCTCCTTGAAGCCGCGCTCCGCCTTCAACCGGGCTCGCGGCACGCGGGCGCGCTTCTCGTCCCGCCCTGCCGAACCTTCGCATGATGCCCTTGTGTGGGTATTGACATGCGTCAACCGACCGCGTGCGCGACCGTCAGACCGCTCGGGTGTTTGCATCACCGCAACGGCGCGGGTCCAGTGTCCGCGCCGCGGGGGGCCTGGCGATGCGTGGCAAGGTGCAGCGGCGTTCGCGACCGCGGCAGCTTCTGCACGAAGTTGTAGCGTGCGACGTGGTAGCTCGAGTCGAAGCCGTAGAAGTTGAGCCGCATCCGCTCGAGCTCCTCGGCGCGATAAGCGTCGAGCGGCTTCGTGCGCTCGTCGGCGCGCCGGCGCTCGTTCTTCGAGGCAAGACGGGCGGCGAAATCCGGCGCCCCCGCGAGCGCGTTCGCGCGCTCGGCGATCTCCGCGCGAAACTGAGCGACCGTCGCGCCGAAATGCGCATCGGCAAGCCCGAGCGCCACTGCCTCGCGCGCACCTATCGGCAGCCGGGCTTGCGTGATCGCCGCGGCTTGCGCCGCACGGGTGCGTCGCGGCAGCAGGTACGTCCAGTACTCGGAGCCGTACAGGTTGCCCATGCCCTTGTAGTGCGGATTGAGGATCACGCCCTCGCGCGCGTAGACGTGATCGGCGGCGAGCGCGAGGAACACGCCGCCGGCGCCGGCATTGCCCGCAACGGCTGCGATCGTGAGCTGGCGATCGGCGAGGATGATCTCGCGGACGACGTCGTTCATCGCGTTGATATTTCGCCACGACTCGTCGGCGGGATTGTCCGCGGCCTCGATCAGGTTGAGGTGGATGCCATTCGACCAGAAGTCGGGGCCGCCAATCAGCACGAGCACGCGCGTCGGCCGCGCCTTCGCGCGCGCGAGCGCGTCGGCGAGCGCGGCGCAATGCGCGGTACCCATCGCGCCGTTGTAGAAAGGAAAATGCAGATAGCCGATACCGCCGCGCTCTTCGTAGACGATGGGTCGCCACGTGTCGTGATCGACAGGCACATCGGGCGCGAGCGGCGCACGCTCGACGTCGGCGACGACATCAGAGAGCGCGTTCGCGGCCGGCAGCTTGATCGCCGCGTCGCCGTTGGCCGCCAGGCGTTTCGCGTGCGTAATCCACACAGCACCATCGACGGTGGCGCGGCAGATCGCGCCGTCGCGCTGGGCGATCAGCTCGCCCGCTGCGCCGCGTAGCATGCGTTCGGCATGCGCGTCGTACAGATGGCACGGTACGCCGCGCACGACGTCGTGCACGCCCGGAAAGCCGTCGGCTGAGCGGATCTTGCGCAACACGGTTCGCGTGTCGTCGCGCAGCCAATCGATTGCGCGGTCGGCCTGCCGGCACGGCGGGCGCAAACGGCCGCGAACATCTGACCGCGATTCGAGCGGTTCGGGCCGTTCACCTGCGCCGATGCGTTCGAGCGCGTGCCGCACGGCGATCACCGCCGCTTCGGTCACTTCGTTGCGATAGAGGCTTCCCTTCGCAGCCTCGCGCATCGGGAATGCGGCGCTCGCCCAGATGTCGCCCGCGTCCATTTCGCCATTCGCTTCGATCACCGTGACGCCCCAGTCACGCTCGCCTTCGAGGATCGCCCAATCGAGCGCGCAGGGGCCGCGATCGCCGATGATGCCCGGATGGACGACAAGACAGCGATGGCGCTGCCACACGGAGGCGGGAATCGCACGCTTCAGGAACGGCGCGATCACGACGTCGGGCTGCGCGAGGGCGACCGCTTCCTCGGTGACGCGATCATTCACGTCGAACTCGATCGCGACGTCGTGGCCATCGGCGACGAGCTCGCCGTAGAGCCGCTGCGTCAGGCTGTTGAACGAGTGCGTGAGGAACAGGACGCGCATCGTCTACGAAACGGCACGATCAGCAGATCCGCGGCAGCTGCTCGCCGGTGAGCCAGTCGACGATGCGACGCCCGCCGAACGATGTGTCCATCTGCACGAAATGGTGCGAGTCTTCGACGACGTCGCCGACGATCGCAGCGCCGCGGCCGAGCGAATGCACGCGCATCGAGGCGAGCAGCGCATCCGCGTGTTCGGCGGCGCAGATCGCGACGAGCTTGCCCTCGTTCGCAACGTAGAGCGGATCGAGGCCGAGGAATTCGCAGGCGGCGGCCACTTGCGGCGAGACGGGAACGTCGCGCTCGCGTATGACAATGCCGCAGCCGGACTGGCGCGTGAGCTCGTTCAACGTCGTCGCAAGACCGCCGCGCGTCGGGTCGCGCAGGCAGTGGATATCGGGTACCGCTGCGAGCATCGACGCGACGAGCGTGTGCAGAGCTGCGGTGTCGGACTCGACCGTCGTGTCGAACGTCAGGTTCTCGCGCAGCGACATGATCGCCACGCCGTGGTCGCCCATCGTGCCGCTCACCAGCACCTTGTCGCCGGGGCGTGCACGGTCACCGGCGACATTGACGTTATCGGCGACGACGCCCACGCCGGTCGTCGTGATGAACACGCCGTCGCCCTTGCCTTTCTCGACGACTTTCGTGTCGCCGGTGACGACCGGCACGCCCGCTTCGCGCGCCGCGACCGCCATCGATTCGACGATGCGCTTGAGATCGGCGAGCGGAAAACCCTCTTCGAGCACGAAGCCCGCGGCGAGCCACAAGGGCTTGGCACCCATCACGGCGACGTCGTTGAGCGTTCCGTGCACCGACAGGCAGCCGATGTCGCCGCCTGGAAAGAACAGCGGCGACACGACGTGCGAGTCGGTCGCCATCACGAGCCTTCCGCGTGGCGGCGGCAGCAGCACGCCGTCGTTACCCTGGCGCAGCCATTCGTTGTCGAGTGTCCGCACAAAGAGCTCGTCGATCAATTGCGCCATCGCGCGCCCGCCGCTGCCATGCGTCATGTCGACGCGGCCGCGCTTGAAATCGACGGGGCGCACGTAGTCCGGCCTGACCTTGCTCCTCGCGTCGTCCCTCATGACCGGAACCGTCCATACGTGTAATGCGCGGCGCACGCGCCCTCGGAGGACACCATGCACGAGCCGATCGGGTTCTCCGGTGTGCATACCGTCCCGAACACCTTGCAGTCGGTCGGCTTCTTCACGCCGCGCAGGATGGCGCCGCATTCGCACGCCTTGTTGTCGGGCACGGCCTTGTATTCGATGCCGTAGCGCTTCTCGGCGTCGAACTTCGCATACCGCGCGTTGATCCGAAGCGCGCTGTACGGCACCTCGCCGAGGCCCCGCCACTCGAACGAGCGGCGCAGCTCGAACACCCGCGCCACCAGTTCCTTCGCCTTGACGTTGCCTTCGCGCGTCACCGCGCGCGTGAACTCGTTCTCGACTTCGGCGCGCCCTTCGTTGAGTTGCCTCACGAGCATCAGGATCGACTGCATGACATCGAGCGGCTCGAAGCCGGCGATCACGACGGGCCGCCGGTACTCCTCGGCGAAGTATTCGTACGGCTGGCTGCCGATGACGGTGGAAACGTGAGCGGGCCCGATGAATCCGTCGATCGGCACGGTTCCGAGATCTCGCACTTCGGGCGACTCGAGGATGTTGCTGATGGCGGCCGGCGTCAGCACGTGATTGCAGAACACGCTGAAGTTGTCGAGACCGAGGGCGTCGGCCTGCTCGATCACGAGCGCCGTCGGCGGTGTGGTGGTCTCGAAGCCGATCGCGAAGAACACGATCTCGCGGTCCGGGTTCGCCTGCGCGATGCGGATCGAATCCGCAGCCGAATAGAGCATCCGCACGTCGGCGCCCGCGGCTTTCGCCTTCAGCAGCGAAAGGCCGCCCGAAGCAGGAACGCGCATGGTGTCGGCATATGTGCAGAGGATCGTCCCGGCGCGCTGTGCGAGCGCGATCGCGTTGTCGATGCGGCCGATCGGGAGCACGCACACCGGGCAGCCGGGGCCGTGGATCATGTTGACCGACGCCGGCAGCAGATCGACGAGCCCGTAGCGCGAGATCGCATGCGTGTGACCGCCGCAGAACTCCATCAGGTTGTAGCGGCGGTCGGTGTCGACCTCGCGCGCGATCGCGGCCGCGAGCTTCTTCGCGAGCTCGCCATCGCGGAACTCGTCGATGAACTTCATCGGTCCGCCATCGTGGTTGCGAGGCCCGCCTGCGCGAACGCCTGCAGCGTGTTCTGCGCCTCGTCGGCGTCGAGCTTCGCGAGCGCGTAGCCGACGTGCACGATCACGTAGTCGCCGATCGCGACATCGTCGACGAGCGCAATCGAGATCTCCTTCTGCACGCCGCCGATGTCGATACGCGCGGTGTCCGCTGACGTGAGCGCAACGACGCGGGCGGGTATCGCAAGGCACATCGCTAGATTCCCTCTTCAGTGATGCAACGCGCGACCCACGCCTGCCCGAGTGCGAGTCCGCCGTCGTTGGGCGGCGCCTGCCGCGCTTCGAGCATCGCGAGCCCGCGCGTTGCCAATGCGGCCCGCAGGCCCCGCGCGAGGATCGCGTTGAGGAACACGCCGCCGCCACAGGCGATCGTGTCGAGCCGCTCGTTGGCGGCAGTCCGCACGACCCATTCGACGAGCGCTTCGACGAGCGTCGCGTGAAAGAGCGCCGCGCCATAGCCCGCATCGTCGATGTCGGCGAGCCGCGCGGCGAGCGGGGCGAGGTCGAGCTCGCCCCGCTCGCCGATCGCAAACAGCGATGGATCCGCCGCGACGGGCCCATGCGCAGCCGCGAGCCCTTCGAGGCGCATCGCCGCCTGACCTTCGAACGCCATGCGCCGCTGCACGCCGAGAAGCCCGGCCGCCGCGTCGAACCAGCGTCCCATGCTCGTCGTGTAAGGCGCGCGCACGCCGCGTGCGATCATCGTCGCAACCATCGGCGCCGCCGGCTCGTCGGCGAACCGGCGTGCGATGTCGCCACCGCGGCCGATGGCCGCGAGCGCAGCCGCCGCCATCCGCCACGGCTCACGCGCCGCGCGATCGCCGCCGGGCAGTCGCAACGCCGAAAGGTGCGCGAGCCGCTCGCAGCGCGCGCCGTCCACAAGCAGCAATTCGCCGCCCCATGGCGCGCCGTCATCGCCGAGCCCGACTCCGTCGAGCGCGAGCCCGAGGATCGGGCCGCTGACACGGTGCTCCGCCGCGACCGCCGCGATATGCGCGTGATGATGCTGGACGGCGATCGCCGGAACGCCGAAACGTCGTGCAAGCGCGCTCGCATGACGCGTGCTGTGGAAATCGGGATGCAGGTCATGCGCGATCGCGGCCGGCTGGACGTCGAGGATTTCGATCAGATGCGCGAGCGTCCGGTCGAGCGCCTTGCACGTGGGGGCGTTGTCGAGGTCCCCGACATGTTGCGAGACGAACGCCTCATCGCCGCGCGTGACGCAGACGGTGTTCTTGTAGTAACCGCCGGTCGCGACGACCGATGGACCCGGACGAGCGAGCTTGATTGCACGCGGCGTGTAACCGCGCGCGCGGCGGACGAATTGCGGGCCGCTGCACGCATCGCGATCGAGCGCGCGCACGACGCTGTCGTCGCAGCGCACGACGATGTCGCGATCGTGGAACACGTATGCATCGGCGATGCCGGCGAGCCGCGCGAGCGCTTCGTCGTTGCCGGTCACGAGCGGCTCGCCGCCCGGATTGGCGCTCGTCATCACCAGCGTGAGCGCGTGCGAATCGTCGAGCCAGCGAGCGCCGTCCGGACGCCCGCACGCTTCGTGGAACAGCAGATAGTGCAGCGGTGTGTACGGCAGCATGACGCCGAGCCACGCGAGTCCCGGCGCGACGCCGGCGAGCGCCGCGTCGGCGCCGGCTTTCTTCTCGACCAGCACGATCGGCCGCTCGGCGGATTCGAGCCATCCGCGCTCGGCCGCGCTCATCGACGCGTACTGCGCCACCGACGCGCTGCTTGCGACCATCACCGCGAACGGCTTTTCCTCGCGCGACTTGCGCCCGCGCAGTGCCGCGACGGCGCCGGCATTGCGTCCGTCGCATGCAAGATGGAAACCGCCCAATCCTTTGATCGCAACGATTTCGCCGCGCGCGATGCGTGCCAATGCGCCGGCAATCGGATCCCCTGCGATCGGAGCGCCGAGCGCGTCGGCGAGTACCAGCCGTGGTCCGCAATGCGGACACGCATTGGGCTCGGCGTGGAACCGGCGATCCATCGGATTCCGGTATTCGGTCGCGCAGCACGGGCACTGCGCAAACGACGCCATGCTCGTGAGCGCGCGGTCGTACGGCAGTGCGCGCGTGATCGTGTAACGCGGCCCGCAGTTCGTGCAGTTGACGAACGGATAGCGGTATCGCCGGTTTGCCGGATCGAACAGATCGGCGAGACAATCGGCGCAGATTGCGCTGTCCGGGCCGATCGACGTCGCAGCGCGACCGCCGCCGCTGTCGACGATCGCGAAGCCGCGGTGATCGCGCGTCCCGTCCGGCGCGCCGTTACGCACGACGACGGCATCCACGCGCGCGAGCGCCGGAGCGTCGGTTCGCAGTCGCCGTGCGAGCGCGTCGACGTCGCGTTCGACGCCTTCGACTTCGATCGTCACGCCGGCCGCATCGTTGCGCACCCAGCCGTCGAGCGCGAGCTCGCGCGCGAGCCGGTAGACGAACGGGCGAAATCCGACGCCCTGGACGATGCCGCGCACTTCGACGCGACGGCGCACGCGAGTGTCGGCGATGCTCGGCAGGGCGCTCATGTCGGACACGATTGCGTGTCATTCCCGCGAAGGCGGGAATCCAGTGTCGTTCGGCGGAAAGACGCTGGCTCCCCGCCTTCGCGGGGACGACGAACTGCGCGCGCGCGCCATTCCCTCCTCGAGCCATGCAAGCCACGCGCCGAAGGCCTCTCCGGTCTTCGCCGAAACGGCGAGCGCAGGCAGCCCGGGCCGTACACGGCGCGCATGCTCGATCGCCTGCGCGACATCGAACTCCACGTACGGCAACAGATCGACCTTCGATACGATCATCAGATCGGCGGCGTGGAACATGTCGGGATACTTGAGCGGCTTGTCGTCGCCCTCGGTGACCGACAGGATCACGACCTTGTGCGCCTCGCCCAGGTCGAACGCGGCCGGGCAGACGAGATTGCCGACGTTCTCGATCAGCAGCAGGCTCCCGTCGCGCGGATCGAGCGCGTCGAGCGCGCGTCCGACCATCTGCGCGTCGAGATGGCATCCCTTGCCCGTGTTGATCTGAACGGCCGCTGCGCCAGTCGCGCGAATGCGGTCGGCATCGCGGGACGTCTGCTGGTCGCCTTCGATCACCGCGACCGGTGTGCGCGTCGCCCACGCATCGATCGTCTTCACAAGCAGCGTCGTCTTGCCGGATCCCGGGCTCGATACGAGGTTGAGCGCGAAGTTGCCCTGCTCGACGAGCCGCCGGCGGTTTGCGGCCGCGTGCGCGTCGTTCTTCGCAAGGATGTCCTGCTCGATCTGCACGATCCGCTCGGCGCCGACGTGCGCGGCGTGCACCGCGCCGAACGCGCCTCCGGCGACCGCGTGCGCCGCGCCATGGTCGTGCGAATGCCACGTGCCGTCGGCGTGGCGGTGCGCGCCTGCCGTTTCGCCCTCGATGCGCGTCTCGCCGGTGCCGCAACCGCAGGTCGTACACATGATCGTCGTTCCTCCCCGTCCTCCGCGCATTCACGCGATGAGAATGTCCTTCACGCGCATCTCGTCGCCGGCGGTCACCTGCAGCTGGTAGCCGCCGCAGCGCGGGCATGGCTCGCCGCGTTGCGCGAGCGCCACGCTCTCGCCGCACGGCATGCACCACGCCACGCCCGGCACGGCAATAATCGCGAGCCGCGCACCATCGGCAAGCCCGCCGTGCGTGACGGCGTCGAAGCAGAACTCGAGCGCATCGCGCTCGACATGCGACAGCGCGCCGAGCTCGAGCCGGACCTCGGTCACGCGCGTCGCGCCGCTTCGGCGCGCCGTCGCCTCGACCAGCTCGATCATGCTTTCGGCGAGTGCCATCTCATGCATGGCCGACCTCGAGCCTGCAGCCGACGCACGGATCGAGCGCCTGCACGGCGAGCCGCGCGTCGCGCACGAGCGCCGCTTCGTCGGTGGCCGCGTGACCGTCGAGACCGCGCGCGAGCGGCCCGGCAGGATGAAAATTCCATTCGGTCGGCGCAATGATCCGGTAGTCGCGCACGACACCGTCGCGGACCTCGGCCCGATGCAGCAGCAATCCGCGCGCCGTCTGCACAGCGGAAAGCCCCACGCCTTTCGCGAGCGGCAGCGCCTGTACCCAGCTTGCATTTGCATGAGCGCCGATTCGCACGACAAGCTGCGCGAGCTCGAACATGCGCGCGGCGACCCGCGTCGCGACGCTGTTGCCGTGCTGCGCGGCGAGCGCCGCGACGCACGGGTGCGTACGCATGCGCGCGAGCGTGCCGGTCTCGGCGGCATGCCCGTTCCAGCTCGGCTCGCGAACGAACGCGCTGTTCGCTTCGAGCGCCGGCACGACCGCCTCGCGCAGTGCATCCTCGGTCGCGGCGGGCATCAACGGGACGTCGCTCGCCGCGAGCGACGGCGACGCGCGCAACAGTCGCGCGAGCAGCGCGGCCGGAACCGTCGTCGCGCGGGCAAGGGCGCGCGCGAGCGCTGCGGAATCGTCGAGCGCCAGCCACTCCGCGGCCGGCATGCCGAGCACGTGAACGGCGACGGTCCGCTCGAGCTGCCGCGCGAGCACAGCGCGTTCGCTGCGGCTCAGGCGAGCTTTTGCGATGGCGGCGACGATCGCCATCCGCACGGTACCGACGGGCGCGAACACGGGCTCGCCGCCCATCGCCTTCGGCAGATCGATCAGCAGCCGCCACACGAATTCCTGCACGGTTTCGAGCAGCACGCGCTGCTCGAGCCGCGCGAGCTCCGTCGTGTCGAGCGCATCGCCGCAGGCAACTGCGACCGCGCTCGCCGCCGCCGCGCCCTGCGCCTGCGCGCAAATGCTGAACAGACGCGGTGCCATTTCGGTGGCGACCGAGGGCTCGCGTCCCGTGAGCACGCGCGACGCGGCGAACGGGCGCGAAGAGCTTACGGCGACGTGGCGCACGCGATGCCCGTCCCAGTCGAGCCGGACCGTGATCTCACCCTCGATCGTCACGTCCACCCTCGAAAAAGCGCGCGCGCAGGAAGTCGCGTTTCGTCATCGGTGCGGCGAGGTTGGCGCGCAGCTCGGCGATCGGTTGCGCCGGATCGCGCGGCGCCGATTCGGCGTTGGCCGGGTCGAACAGCGCGGCGCGCGCGTACTGCGCGGTAAGGCGCGCCGTCGCGTGATCGGCGAACTCGAGCGCCGGCGAAAACAGCGAGCACGCCTGGAACTCGCCGATCGCGTCGTCGTGCGCGCCGACGAAATCGTATTCGCCGGCGGGAAATCGGTAGCGCCGCTTCGCGCCCGGCGCGAGCATCCGCCACACGGTGGGCTCGTTCGGCAGCATCAAGAGGTTGATCGACCACGGTGTCACCATCACGCCGAGCCAAGATCCCTGCCACGGCGCGAAATCGACCGCCTCGACCTCGAGCGCCGGATTGACGAACGCGAGCCCCTGCATGCGCTCGGCGTGCACGCGGCGGAACGCGGCGACAAGACGCGCCGACGGATCGGGCAGCAACGCAGCGTCAGTCATCGCACAGGACGAGAAACTGATCCTGCGTCGCCGAGCATCCGGGGCATGTCCAGTGCGGCGGCAGCGCGGTGAACGCCGTTCCCGCCGGAACCTGCCAAAGCACATCGCCTTCGCGCGGGTCGTAGACGTACCAGCAGATCCTGCATTCCATCCGCGTCGTCGGCCCGACGGGTGGTCTCGTGCCGGGCGGGTCGATCCCGGCGCGGTCGGCTGCGCTCGGCTTCGTCATGCCGTGCACGATTCGCTCATCCACTCGACGAGCTCGGCAAGCCGCACGCGGCTGTCGTCGAGATCTTCGGGCGCGGCGAGAGCGACCTCGGGTATGCGGACGACCTCGATCGTGTTGAGGATCAGCGTGTTCATGTTGTTGAAGTACTGGACGCGCCAGACGTCGCGCACATGCGTCGACGTCACGCGGCAGCTGCCGAAGCCGCGCGCCATCATCGCGACCGGGCCCACGGGCAGCGCGCGCTCGAGCAGCGCGTGGTCATCGGGTGTCAGCGGGAACAGCGTCAGGTTGATCACATGCGCGGCGTCGGTCGCACGGCGCGTACGCATCTGCGCGGCGATCTCGCTCAGCAGCGCCGGCGCGTTCATCACACCCGCAGGCACCACCACCTCGGTGATTGCGTCGGCGGCGCTTGCGCGTGCCGCATCGAGCGCGATCGACGGCAGCGCGGCCGCCTCGAGCCGATCCGCGACGAGATCGCCGGCGCCGTCGAACTCGCAGACGCGCCACAATCCGGTGAACACGCTTTCCTGCACCCGCGCCGCGCGCGATCCTGTCACGGCGATGCTGACCTCGCCTTCGCCCAGCATCTGATTGACGATCTCGACCACGGCCGGTGCGAACGCTGTCAGATCGAGCGTCGGGCCGTGGGGAACGTCCGCAGGCTTCCACGGCTCCAGCGCGCGGAGAAATCCCGCGAGCACGTCGCGCGCGGATGCGAGCGCGCTCGCGTCGGCGGCGTCGGGCACGGCCGGCATTTGGAACGTGCTGATTTCATGCGGCAGCTCGAGATACTGCGGCACATCGTCGTCGATCGGCTGTGATCCCGCCCCGGTCATGCGGACAGGCATCGGAAACGGTTTCATCGAATCTCCTCGCTGCTTTCGCTCAATGGCCGCAACCGATTCCGCCGACACCGGCGGAGGCGACGACGACTCCGATGCTCGGCGCGCGCGTCGGCGCGCCGACGATGAGCTGACCGATCTCGGCCAGGTATTGGTCCCAGCTGCGCAAGCCGTCGATCGCGCCGACGTAGCGACCGTCGGCGAGCACGACGAGCGCGGGCCAGCGGCGGAAGCCGAAGCGCGGCGCGATTGCGCGCGCCGCTTCGGGAAACAGCACGCCGACACGGAACGCAGCGCCGAATGCGCGCACGATTTCGGGCACGATCACCGCGAGATCGAGCGTTTCCTTGAAGCGCACCGGATCCTCGGTGAACACGATCAGCGCGCGCCCCGGTTCATCGGCGAAGCTGTCGAACGCGTCGGCGCGTAGTTCGCTGAATCCGTGCTTTGCGACGAGCTGCGCGAGCAGCGGGTGCACCGCCGCGGGTGTGATCATGTGACCGGTCCTTTCAGGTGATCGGGCAACTGCGGCTCGCGGTCGATCAGGTCCGCGAAATACGCGTCGACGTCGCTCGACCCCGCGAGCGCCGCTTCGAGCGCGGCCAGCGCGGCGTCGGTCTGCGCCGCCTCCTGCGCGCTCATCACGCGAACGGCGACGCTCTGGAACGCGAGCACCCACGTGCCTGCGGGGACCTCGCCGATGCGCTGCACATCGATCGTGCATCGCTCGCCGCGGCGCTGCGCGACGCCGAGCGCGCCGTCGCAGCTCACCATCTGCATCGGAAGCCCGATGCACACGTCAGTCGCCCCGTCGCATGAGCATCAGTACGCGTTCGTCGCCCGCGCGGTATGCGTCGGCCTCGGACGGCCGCTGCGACTCGTATGCGGCAAGCGCGAGCGCCGTCGCATTCAGCGCCGGCGCCATTTCGCCGTGGTCGCGTTTGCGGCCGGCGAATCCCCACGCCGCGAGCTCGCACGCGGCAAGCTCGACTGCGTCGTCAAGCCTCGCCTTGATGGGTTCGCGCAGACTGCCGCCGAAGTCGTCCAGCGTAACCGGCTGCACACCGACGACGACGATCGTTTCCGGCTCGCGGCCGTTGATCCGCACGAGCGCCAGAATGTCGTTGAACCCGATCTGATGCGGTGAGAGCTTCGTCGCGCCCCATGCGGGCACGTCGTCGCCGCGCAGCACCTTGATCGTTCCCGGCGGGAGCCGGAAGTCGATCGCGTCGAGCACGAGCAGCCGCCGCGCGGTCGCGACGGGCTCGTAGAGATTGAGCCCGAGCGTGCCGCCGTCGACGAGCTCGACATCGGCGGGAAATGCGTAGCGCGCGTTGAGCGCCTCGACTGCGCGCACGCCGAAGCCCTCGTCCGCCCACAGGACGTTGCCCAGCCCCAGCACTCGCGCTTCGCACCGAAGATCCACTGCGCCGCTCCGTAACCCGAACCGTTACAGCGAGGGTACGCGCACCGCGGCGGGGCACTTTGAGCCAGGTCAAGCGGCGAAGGGCGGGCGCCGGTGGTGCGTGTCACCTCTCGGAACGCGACGGTTACGGAGCGACCGACAGCGGCTACATGACGGCGCCTCGCAGCCGCAACGCGTTGGCGATCACCGACACCGACGAGGCCGCCATGGCGGCGCTCGCGATGATCGGGCTCGGCAGAACGCTGAACCACGGGTAGAGAACGCCGGCGGCGATCGGCACGCCGATGAAGTTGTAGACGAAGGCGAAGAACAGGTTTTCGCGGATGTTGCGCATGGTCCGCACGCTCAGCAACCGCGCTCTCGCGATGCCGCGCAAGTCGCCCTTGACGAGCACGACGTGCGCGCTGCCCATCGCGATGTCGGTGCCGGTGCCCATCGCGATGCCGACGTTCGCCTGCGCAAGCGCCGGTGCGTCGTTGATACCGTCTCCGGCCATCGCGACGATTCGCCCTTGCTGCTGCAGCGCCTGCACGCGGCGATACTTGTCCTGCGGCAGCACGCCTGCCTGGACCTCGTCGAGGCCGAGGCGCTTGCCGACGGCGGCGGCGGTCACCGGGTTGTCGCCGGTCAGCATGACGATCCGGATGCCCGACTCGCGCAGTGTCCTGATCGCCTCCGGCGTCGTCTTCTTGATCGGATCCGCGACGCCGATGTAGCCGGCGAGCTCGCCTGCGACGGCGAGATACATGACCGTCTGCCCTTCGTTCTGCAATGCCGCGACCGCCTGCGCAACCGCCGACAGATCGATCTTCGCGTCCTCCATCAGCCCCGCGTTGCCGAGCAGGATCGACTGGCCGTCGCGCGTGCCGCGCACGCCTTTGCCTGTCACGGCATCGAATTCGCGTATCTCGTAGCGCGGCAGATTTTCGGCGTCGGCGCGCGACACGATCGCCTGCGCAAGCGGATGCTCGCTGTTGCGCTCGAGACTTGCGGCCAGCGCAACCACATCGGCGTCGCCAAACCCGGGCGCCGCGACGACGATCTGCACCTGGGGCTTCCCTTCCGTCAGCGTTCCGGTCTTGTCGACGACGAGCGTGTCCACCTTTTCCAGTCGCTCGAGTGCCTCCGCGTCTTTGATGAGTATGCCCTCGGTCGCACCGCGTCCGATGCCGACGATGATCGACACCGGTGTGGCGAGCCCCAGCGCACACGGGCAGGCGATGATCAGCACGGAGATGGCGACGACGAGCGCATTCGCGAGCGCCGGCGGCGGGCCCGCGATCGCCCACACGCCGAACGCGACGGCGGCGATGACGATCACCGCGAGCACGAACCACTTGGCGACGACGTCCGCGAGCTTCTGGATCGGCGCGCGCGTTCGCCCTGCCTCGCTCACCATCTGCACGATGCGCGCGAGCAGCGTCTCCCGGCCGACCTTCTCGGCGCGCATCACGAACGAGCCCGTCTGATTGACGGTGGCACCCGTCACCTTGCTTCCGGGCGTTTTCTCCGCCGGAATCGGCTCGCCGGTCAGCATCGACTCGTCCACACTCGACTGACCGTCGATCACTTCGCCGTCCACCGGCACTTTCGCCCCCGGCTTCACGCGCAAACGGTCGCCCACCGCGACGCGCTCGAGGCCGATCTCCTCGTCCGTGCCGTCGTCGCGCACGCGGATCGCGGTGTTCGGCGCGAGCTTCAGCAGATCGCGGATCGCGCTCGACGTCTTCGAGCGTGCGCGGAGCTCGAGCACCTGGCCGAGCAGAACGAGCGTGACGATGACGGCCGCCGCTTCGAAATACAGCGGCAATCCATGCGCGGTGCGAAACGCCTGCGGCAGCGTCGCCGGCAGCAGGATCGCGTACACGCTGAAGCCATACGCGGCCGCCACACCGAGCCCGATCAGGCTGAACATGTTGAGCTGCCACGTGCGAAACGATCGCCAGCCGCGCTCGAGAAAAGGCCAGCCGGCCCATAGCACGACGGGCGTGGCAAGGGCCGCCTGCACGCACTGCGCCCACGTCACGCTCATCAAATGCGGCAGCCCCATCGTCGCGGCCGCGCGTTCGATCCAGCCGCCGACGTCGATGCCGGGAGCGAGGTCGCCCATCGCGATGAGCAGCAACGGAACGGTGAGCCCGAGCGCGATCCAGAAGCGCCGCGTCATGTCGGCGAGCTCCGGGTTCTCCTCGTCGGCTGCGGTCGGCGCCACCGGCTCGAGCGCCATTCCGCAGATCGGGCAGTTGCCCGGACCCATCTGACGAATCTGCGGATGCATCGGGCATGTGTAGACGACGCCCGACGGCGCGGCGACGTCCGGAGCACCGGGTGTTGCCGTCGTCTGCGCGGCAGCCGGCGCTGCGGGCCGCCCGGTGTGTTTCGCGTGTTCGTTCATGAACGGCTCCGCTGCAGACCCGTGGCGCGAACCAGTCTTGATCATCCGCCGCGCTCAATGCGGGTTACGGTAGCAACTCCGCGGACCTCCTCGACGGCGAATTTGACCTTGTCTCCCGCCTTGACCTGATCGAGCATCTTCCGATCCGAGACAGGGAACATCATCGTCATCGGCGGCATGCCGAGGTTCGCAATCGGTCCGTGCTTCAGCGTAACGTTTCCGCCGGCTTTGTCGACGTTGCGCACTTCGCCTTGTGTCAATGTCGGCGCGCTCTGCGATGCGGCCGCGGCATGATGCGACGCGTGATCGGCGGCATTTTGTGCGAGCGCTGGCAACGGCAGCGCCCACAACACTGCGAGTGCAAGCAATACGGGGCTTACTCTCATCCTGATCTCCATTAGTGGTAAAAAAATCAACGCGCAAGCGGCGGTGCCATGTGCAGCCGTTCAAAGCATTACCCGCTCGTCGCGTAGGCGATGCCCGCGGGAAATACAATCTCGATGCGCGTTACGCCACTGGCCGAAAATGCCTGCACGATGCCGCGGTGTGCTGCCACGATCGACTTCGTGATCGCGAGCCCCAGTCCCGCTCCCTCGCTCAACCGCTGCCGGGCCGGATCGACACGGTAGAAACGGTCGAACAGCCGCGGCAGGTGCTCCGCGGGAATGGTGGCGCCGCGATTTTCGACGGTGAGCCGCACGCTGTCGCCGTCCACCCGATCGATCCGCACGTGGATCGACTCGCCGCGCGACGTATGGTTGACGGCATTCGACAAAAGATTGCTGATCGCGCGGCGGATCATCAGCCGCTCGCCGCGCACACTGCCCTCGCCGCTCATGGCCAGATGCACGCCACGCTCTCCGACCAGCGCGTCGTAGTATTCGAACAGATGCGAGAAACAGCATGTCGGCGATCATCCGCGCGAGACGGTCGAATTCCTCGACGTTCGTAGAGGACATCGCGGTATTCGTCGGCCGTGCGCGCTCGCGAAAGCGCGACCTGCGTATGCGTCATCAGGTTGCTGATCGGCGTTCGCAGCTCGTGCGCGAGGTCGGACGAGAAATCGGTCAACCGGCGAAACGAATCCTGCAGCCGCGAAAGCATCGCGTTGAACGCCTCGGCGAGGTCGACCAGCTCGACGGGCAGCGCTTCGACCGGCAGCCGATCGTCCAGGCGACTGGCCGTGATGTTGCGCGCGACGCGCGCCATGTTCGTCACGGGAGCGAGACCTCGCCGCGCGGCGAGCCAGCCCAGAAGCGCGGTCAGCACGATCCCGAGCGCGATCGCCGCCCACAGCATTCTGTAGAACGCGTGCATGAATTCGCGGTGATGGTCGATGTTGATGCCCAGCGCAAGCGTCGCCGGTCCGCCCGCCATTTCGGTCGGCGCGACGGTTCGGATGCCGCGGTAGAGATGGCCATCCTCTGCCCAGGTTGCGATCTCATCGGGCGTTTGCGCCTCGCGGGCGCTTCCCGATAGCCAATAGGCCGGAAAGTTCGCGCCGGACGTGAGATAGACCACCTTGCCATCCGACCCGGCCACGCGAACGAAAACATCCATCTGGCCGATCAGCACCGCCTCGAGCCGGGGCGCGACTTCGCCCAACTCCGCGGGCGAGCGGATCTTCGCGAACAGGTGGCGGACGAGCTCGCTCTTCGCCTCGAGGTCCGCTCGATCCAGCTCGACGAAGTGTCGCTCGACGGCCGTGCCGACCAGATAGCCGACCGCGATCAGCACCGCCGTCGAAACAACGGCGAAGAACAGCGTGAGTCGAAGGGTGAGCGAATGGCGCATCAGCGCGACTCGGGCGTTTCCAGCACGTAGCCCATACCCCTTACCGTGCGAATGAGCTTGGGCTCGAAGCCGTCGTCGATCTTGGCGCGCAATCGCCGGACTGCCACTTCGATCACGTTGGTGTCGCTGTCGAAGTTCATGTCCCACACCTGAGAGGCGATCAGCGACCGTGGCAGCACTTCGTCGTGACGGCGCAACAGCAGCTCGAGCAGCGCGAACTCCTTGGCCGTGAGGTCGATTCGCTTGCCGGAGCGGATGACGCGCCGCCGATGCGGATCGAGCGCCATGTCGGCCACTCGCAGTACTTCGGGCTCGACCGTCTTGCCTCGCCGAAGCAGCGTGCGCACGCGCGCGAGTAGCTCCGAGAATGCAAACGGCTTGACCAGATAGTCGTCGGCGCCGAGCTCGAGACCCTTCACGCGATCCTCCACTTGATCGCGTGCGGTGAGGAACAGCACGGGCATGCTCTTGCCGGCGTCGCGAAGCGCGCGCAGCACCGACCAGCCATCCCGGCCCGGCAGCATGACGTCGAGCACGACCAGATCGTAGTCGTCGCTCGTGCCGACGTGCACGGCATCATTGCCGTCTCGCGTGAGATCGACGTTGAAGCCGGCCTCCGAGAGCCCCTGCTTCAAATAACTGCCCGTCTTGGGCTCGTCTTCGACGACCAGGATCTTCATGACGTTCGTTTCGCAGCGCCCGCGTGGTTGCCGGCAGAAGCGGCGGCGGTCACAGGCGCTGCGATCTTTCGCGCGGCGGGAACGCCAAAGTCTTCCCGCGCAGGCCATCGAGCGCGGCGGCAGCGGTTACGGGTGACCGAACTTGTTCCAGCTCGGCCGGGCCTTCGCCGGTGCACTCGCCGCGGACGTGCCGACGAATTCGCTTTGCGACGGCGCTGCCGCGACGCTGTACGTGTTGGCCTTGTGATCGTAGACGAGCTTCGTGTTGCCCGCGGGCACGCTCGCGCAACCGGCGAGAGCGATGGCGACGACGGCGAGAATGAGGGTGCGCATGAGAATCTCCTGGTCTGTTTGCGATGTGAACCGGTGTGTTTCGATTGCTTCCAGTTGCGATTAAAGGATGCATGCACATTGCCGCGATTATCGTGCGGCAGATCAAGAATTTCGGCGGCCGGACCGCTGGATGACGAGGTTGTAATGGAGAAGTCAGATTTCGGCGTGGTTCATCGGCATCGACAGCGATGCACGGCGACGAGCCGCATGGGTTGGTGGTGCCCTCATGCTCAATCAAGATTCGCGTGCCACGCGTTGGTGCGCGGCGGCCCGCTCCGCACGACCGTGGTGCAGCGGGCAGGCGCGAACGCCGTTGATGATTCAGCCTTCACGTCAAACATTCCGTAGAATCAATAGCTTGCAAGTGCGACAGGCCAGCGCGCGCGTGGCATCTTTCCTGCGATTAGGCAGAACCGCTTCCAAACCGGCCGTGACGCGTGCTCCGCCCGATTCATCTCTGCCTGCTGACAGCTCTCGGCTTCCTTGCAGCCGTCGCAGCGGCTCGCGCCGACGACTTCGCCGCCAGCATCGTCAGGATCCGCGCCGTGGCCAGCGATGGAACGACGAAGTTCGGCAGCGGCGTCGTGATCGAGCCCGGTCGAATCGCGACCGCATGTCATGTCACGCGGAGCTCGCGGACGATCGAGATCCTGCTCGGCGAAAAACGCTGGATCGCGCAAAGCGCGTCTGGCAGTCCGTTGCACGATTTGTGCGTATTGCACGTACCCGATGTGGACGTCCCGGCGGCGCGCATTCGCGGCACGCAGGAATTGCGACCAGGCGAGCGGGTAATCGCCGCAGGATTTCAGGGTGGCGGTGCGGAGCTCGTCGTCGGTCGAGGCGCGGTGGCCGCGCTCTATGCGTATGACGATGGTCTCGTCATTCGCACGACGGCAGCGTTCGACTTCGGCTCGAGCGGCGGTGGTCTCTTCGACGAAGCGGGCAACCTGGTCGGCTTGCTTGCGTTCAAGGCGCGAGCCGGTGACAACCTGCGCTTCGCCCTTCCAACGGAATGGCTGTCGCCGGCGAGCGTGGTTGCGGCCGCCTTCACGCCAATCGATGCAGCTTCCATGACGAGCGCCTTCTGGGAGCGCACTCAGGGCGAGCGGCCGGCCTTTCTCGGCGTCGCGATGCGCGAGGCCGCAAGCCCGCGACAGTAGCGTTCCACTCTGCCGTTCGGCGTCGCGCTGATCAGCACCGCTCGATCGACATCGGACATTTCGCGGCCGCCCGGCTTGCCCGCGTCAGCGACAGCATCGACCGTCTACTTGACAATGGTTCCACGTTTCTATAATATTCGAAATGTGGAAACGAAAACCGCGGTAGCGGCGCTCGCAGCGCTCGCACAGGAAACCCGGCTCGCGATTTACCGGCTGCTGGTCGAAGCCGGACCCGCGGGCGTTGCTGCGGGGACGATCGCGGCGAAGCTCGGCGTGGCTGCGCCAACGTTGTCGTTCCATCTGAAGGAGCTCGCCCACGCAGGCCTCGCGCGGGGCGAGTCGCAGGGACGTTTCGTCGTCTATCGCGCCGACTACGATGCGATGAACGCGCTCCTTGCCTATCTGACTGCTAATTGCTGCCGCAACGGCGAATGCACGGCCGTGGACGATGCCGTCGTCTGCGTTCCGGTTCCCACCCCGGCGAAACGCGCTGCGCGCACCGCGGCGCACACCGTCAAATCAAGTAGAGTCCGATGAAGCGCTTTCACGTTCACGTCGCGGTACCCGATCTTGGCGAGAGCATCCGCTTCTACTCGACGCTGTTCGGCGCCGAGCCGTCGGTTCGCAAGGACGATTACGCGAAATGGATGCTCGACGATCCGCGCGTCAATTTCGCGATTTCACAGCGCGGCGCAACGGTCGGCGTCAATCACCTCGGCTTTCAGGTCGACAGCGGTGAGGAGCTCGAGGCGCTGCACGCGAATCTCGAAGCGGCCGATCGCGCAGTGATCGCGGAAACGGGCGCGAGCTGCTGCTATGCGAAGTCCGACAAGTACTGGGTGACCGATCCGGCCGGCATCGCATGGGAATCGTTCCACACGCTCGGCACGATTCCGATGTTCGGCGCAACGGACGAGCACGCGAGCGCGCAAGGCGGGTGCTGCGCGCCGGCGACTGCGACGATCGCAGCGCCGAAGCGAGCGGCTTGCTGTGGCTGACGCAACGCCGATGATCGACGACGCGGCCGCCACGCGCACAGATACGCCACTCAACGTGCTGTTCCTGTGCACCGGCAACTCGGCGCGCAGCATCATGGCCGAGGCGATCCTGCGCCGCGAAGGCGCCGGCCGCTTCAATGCGTTCAGCGCCGGCAGCCACCCGACGGGGCACGTCAATGCGCACGCGATCGAGACGCTGCAGAAGCACGGCTTCCCGTTCGCGCATCTTCGCAGCAAGAGCTGGGGCGAGTTCGAGACACCCGAAGCGCCGTCGATGGATTTCATCATCACCGTATGCGACAACGCGGCCGGCGAAGCATGCCCGGTGTGGCCCGGCAAGCCGATCACCGCGCATTGGGGCGTTCCCGATCCGGCCGGCGTCGAAGGCAGCGAGCACGACAAGCGTGTCGCGTTCGCCGAAGCATGCCGGCTGCTCGCAACGCGCATCCGTTTGTTCACGAGCCTGCCCGTCGACACGCTTGACCGCGCATCGCTGCAGGCGAAGCTTCGCGACATCGGCCACGCCACATGAGCGAGCGCGCGACGACGGCCGAGCTGGCGGCGATACCGGCGCCACGGCCGTCGCTCGGCTTTTTCGAGCGCTATCTGACGGTCTGGGTGGCGCTTTGCATCATCGCCGGCATCGCGCTCGGCCAGGCGGCGCCGTCGGCGTTCCGCGCGCTCGGCCGCATGGAAATTGCGCACGTCAATCTGCCCGTCGGCCTGCTGATCTGGGCGATGATCGTGCCGATGCTTGCGAAGATCGACTTCGGCTCGCTGCACGAAGTGCGCCGGCACACGCGCGGGATCGGCACGACGCTTTTCGTCAACTGGGCGGTGAAGCCGTTCTCGATGGCGCTGCTCGCGTGGCTCTTCATTCGCCATCTGTTCGCCCCGCTGCTGCCGCCCGGTCAAATCGACGGCTATGTCGCAGGACTGATCCTGCTCGCCGCCGCGCCCTGCACTGCGATGGTGTTCGTATGGAGCAACCTCTGCGACGGCGAGCCGAACTTCACGCTGACACAGGTCGCGCTGAACGACACGATCATGGTCGTCGCATTCGCGCCGATCGTCGCGCTGCTGCTCGGCGTATCGTCGATCGCCGTGCCGTGGGACACGCTGCTGCTGTCCGTCGTCATGTACATCCTGATTCCGCTTGCGATCGCCCAGCTATGGCGGCGCGCGCTGCTGAGACGCGGCGAGCCCGTGCTGCGCAAGGCGCTCGCTGGCGTCGGACCGTTCTCGCTGGCCGCGCTGCTCGCAACGCTCGTGCTGCTGTTCGCATTCCAGGGCGAGGCGATCCTGCGTGAGCCGCTCGTCATCGCGCTGCTCGCGGTGCCGATTCTCGTGCAAGTGGTGTTCAACGCCGCGCTTGCGTACGCGCTCAATCGGCGCTTCGGCGTCGCGCATTGCGTCGCGGGGCCGTCGGCGCTGATCGGCGCGTCGAACTTCTTCGAGCTCGCCGTCGCGGCGGCGATCAGTCTGTACGGCTTCGAATCCGGCGCGGCGCTCGCGACGGTCGTCGGCGTTCTGATCGAAGTGCCCGTCATGCTGGCCGTCGTTCGCGTCGTCAATGCGAGCAAGCACTGGTACGAACGCCCATCGCCGGCGTAGACGCGCGCCCCGGCGTAGCGACAGGGAAACGACATCAGGTCGTGCTCGACCTTGGCGCCGGCGCTGGATTCGACTGCTTTCTCGCGGCGCGCGCGGTCGGTCCGACCGGGCGCGTGATCGGCGTCGACATGACCCCTGAGATGGTCGCGAAGGCGCGCGCGAACGCGCTCAAAGGCGGCTACGCGAATGTCGAGTTCCGTCTCGGCGAAATCGAGCACCTGCCCGTCGCCGATGCGAGCATCGATGTGATCATCTCGAACTGCGTGATCAATCTCGTGCCGGACAAGGCGCGCGCGTTCGCCGACGCGTGGCGCGCGCTCAGGCCGGGCGGACGTCTTGCGATCGCCGACGTCGTCGCGCGCGGCGAACTGCCCGCGCCGGTGCGCGAGAATCTGGCGCTGCACGCCGGGTGCATCAGCGGCGCGGCGGCGGTCGGCGACGTCGAGTCGATGCTGCGAGCGGCGGGCTTCGATCGCATTCGGATCGCGCCCAAGGATGAGAGTCGGTCATTCATCGGCACATGGTCGCCGGATCTGCCGCTCGACGAGTTGATCGTCGCGGCAACCATCGAAGCGCTGAAGCCGGCCGGCTGACCGTTCTCCCGCGGCGCGCCTTAGCGCGTGTTCGACGCATTGCGAACGGCCACCAAGCCGTGGTCGCGTCGCGCCCGGTCATCCGTTCGAGAACGACAACAACCATGCCGAACGATCGCGAGAAAGATCGGCCGTCCCACGATCCGAGAGAGGTTCCGGCGCGCGCCTCGCTCGCGTTGCGATCTGAGCGCTCGCTGATGGCTCCTTGACCATCCTGCAGCGCCGCGACAGAATCCTCCGCTCACGACAACGCACCGCCGACGGGGCCACCGAACCCGCGGCTCTGGAGGAGGAGAAGTGAAGCGCACATTGATCATCGGTTTTGCCGCGGCCGTGTCCGCCGCGGCGCTCGCCATTCCGGCCAGGGCGGAGCAGGTCACGTTCATGACCGGACCCCAGGGCGGCGTGTGGATTCCGCTCGGCGGCGCGCTGAAGAGTCTGTGGGAACAGGCGGTACCGGGACTTTCGATCCAGCAGACGCCGGGCGCGGGCATCGCGAACGTCCGCGGCATCGACGAAGGCAAGGCGCAGATCGGCTTCGCCAATTCGGCGACGACGGTCGACGGCCTCGAGGGCCGTGCGCCGTATCCGCGCAAGGTCACCAAGGTCTGCCAGATCGCGAACCTCTATCCGCAGTACTTCCAGGTAGTCGCGTTGAAGGACGCGAAAGTCCGGTCCTTCGCCGATCTCAAGGGCAAGTCGCTGGTGACGCAGTCTAAGGGCAACACCGCGGAGATCCTCACGGCCCAGGTGCTGAAGATCAACGGCATGACGTACCAGTCGCTCGCCAAGACGAACTTCCAGGCGGCGTACACCGACGCGGTCGACATGATGAAGGATGGTCACGTGCAGGTATTCACGCTCGGCACGACGTCGCCGGCATCGGCGGTCATGGACCTTGCGAGCGCGCGCGACGTCGAGCTCGTGCCGGTCGATGACAAGACGATGAGCGAGCTGCGCAAGGAAAACCCCGGCTATCACAAGCTCACCATCAAGGCCGGCACGTATCCGAAGCAGGACAAGGATGTCGCCGCAATCGGCTACACGACGCACGTCGTCGTCTCCTGCGACCTGCCCGAAGACACCGTCTACAGGATGACCAAGACGATGGCTGCGCACATCAAGGACATGGCCGCCGTCGTCAAGCCGATCGAGAGCCTGACCGTCAAGGACATGGCCACCGACATCGGCGTGCCGTTCCACAAGGGCGCCGCGAAGTACTACAAGGAAGTCGGCGCGATGTGACCGCCATTCCCGCGAGCGCGGGAATGCAGCCTCTTTCGTGGCGGCGCGCGACCGAATGACAACGCCCACGACCGTCGTCGTCTCCGAAGAAGCGCAACCGACCACGCCGGCGAGCGCGGCGCTGCGCGCGATCGTGAGTGTGGTCGGCGTCGCGATGTCGCTCTACCACATGTACGTCGCGGCGTTCGGTCCGCCGGAGGCGATCGTCTTTCGCGGCACGCACCTGCTGTTCGCGCTGACGCTCGTGTTCCTGCTGTATCCGACGCGGCCCGCGCGCCCGGCGTGGCGCGCGCTCGACGCGGCGCTGCTCGCGCTCGGCTTCGGCTTCGTGCTGCACATCCTCGCGAACTACGACTACTTCATCAACCGCATCATCTACATCGACGATCTGACCGCGTGGGACCGCTTCTATGCGCTCGTCGCGGTGGCGATCGTGCTCGAAGCGACGCGGCGAGTCATCGGCCTGGCGCTGCCGCTGACCGCGGTCGCGTTCCTCACCTACGCGGTCGGCTTCACGCACGTGAAGTTCGACGTGCTGCTCGAGCAGCTTTACCTGTCGACCGAAGGCATTTTCGGCTCGACGCTCGGCGTGTCCGCGAGCTACGTGATGCTGTTCGTACTGTTCGGCGCGTTCATGGAGAAGAGCGGCACCGGCCAGCTGTTCATGGATTTCGCGATGTCGATCACCGGCCACACGGCGGGAGGGCCGGGCAAAGTATCCGTCGTCTCGTCGAGTCTGTTCGGCACGGTGTCAGGCAGCGCGGTCGCGAATGTGATGGTGGATGGTCCGATCACGATTCCGCTGATGAAGCGCACCGGCTTTCGGCCGCCGTTCGCCGCGGCGGTGGAGGCAGTCGCCTCGACAGGCGGACAGATCATGCCGCCGGTCATGGGGGCGGCGGCGTTCGTGATGGCCGAGTTCCTCGCGGTGCCGTATTCACAGGTCGCACTATGGGCGGCGATCCCCGCGCTGCTCTACTACGTCGCGGTGTTCTTCGCGGTTCACTTCGAAGCAAAGCGCTTCAAGCTCGCCGGCGTGCCGAAGTCGGAGCTGCCGCGCTTCGTTCGCGTGATGGCCGTGCGCGGACACCTCTTTACGCCGATCTTCATCGTGCTGTTCGGGCTGATGCTCGGCTACTCGGCGCCGCTGTGCGCGCTGGTCGGAGCGCTCGCTTGCCTTCCCGTGGCGCTGCTGCGCGCTACGACGCGGGCGGGCATCGGCTGGCGCAACCTGTTCGATGCACTGGTCGAAGGCGCTCGCAATACACTCGCCGTCGCGATGGCGTGTGCCTGCGCGGGCCTCGTGATCGGCGTGGTGACGATCACGGGGCTCGGCATCGTCTTCACGCAGTTCGTCGTGGCGCTGTCGCAGAATTCTCTGATCCTCGCGCTGGTCCTCACCGCGGTCGCCGGCATCATCCTCGGCATGGGCATGCCGACCACACCGTCGTACATCGTGATGGTGTCGCTGCTCGTTCCCGCCGTGATCAAGCTCGGCGCCATCACGCCCGCGGCGCACATGTTCGCGTTCTACTTCGCGATCCTCTCCGCGATCACCCCGCCGGTCGCGCTCGCGGTCTTTGCCGCGGCGGGGCTCGCGAAAACGAGCATGTGGCAGGCCGGATGGGAGTCGATGCGGGTGGCCGCACCCGCGTACATCGTGCCGTTCATGTTCATCTACGAGCCGTCGCTGCTGATGATCGGCGACTGGGTGACGATCGTCACGTCGACGCTGTCGGCCACGATCGGTGTGATGTGCCTCGCAGCCGGGCTTGTCGGCTATCTTCGTCGTCCGTGCGCGTGGTGGGAGCGCGTGCTGCTGATCGTCGCCGCGCTGCTCCTGATCAAGCCTGGCTACGTGAGCGACGCAATCGGTGTCGCGCTCCTGATCGCACTCTGGGCCGCGCAGAGGTTCGCCGATCGGCGGCCGGCGCGCAGCCACGCCGACTGAAACAGGAGACCGCATGAGCGTTTCATACGATCTTGCCGGGAAGACGGCAATCGTGACCGGAGGCGCAAAAAGCATCGGCCAAGCGATCGCCGAGAAGCTCGCGCTGTCCGGCGCGCATGTCACAGTCTGGGACAAGAATCCGTTCGATTGCAACGACGTCGAATCGGCGATCGTCGATGTCACCGATCGCGAGCAGATCGCGAAGGGCGTCGCGCACGTGATCGAACGCCGATCGCGGATCGACATCCTGGTCAACAACGCGGGCTACCTCGGTGCGTTGCACGCGTTCGACGAGCACTATCCCGGCGACTGGCACCGGATCATCGAGGTGAATCTCATCGGAATGCTCGAAGTCGCCCACGCCGTCGTTCCGCACATGCGCCGCGCCGGCGGCGGTCGCATCGTCAACATGGGCTCGATGGCCGGCAAGGAGGGGCTCGCCAACCTCGCCGCGTATTCGGCGGCGAGCGGGGGCGTGATCGCATTCACCAAGGCGCTCGGACGCGAGCTCGCCGGCACCGGCATATTCGTGAACTGCGTCGCGCCCGGACCGATCGACACCGAAATGATCCGCGATCTCGGCGCCGAAGCGGTCGCCGCGATGATCAACGACAGCCCGATGAAGCGACTGGGCTCGCCCGATGAGGTCGCACACCTGGTTGCGTGGCTGTGCTCCGACGCCAGCCGGTTCAACACGGGCGCCGTGTTCGATATGTCCGGTGGAAGAGCGCGCTACTGAGGGATCGCTCCCGGGCGCCAAAAAAAGGCCGCGACCGGAGGCTCCGTCGCACCCTGCAATGAAACGGTTTGCAGCTTCAGCGCTTGCGCGTCGCCGCGCCGCTCCTTTGCTGCGCGCGCACCGCGCGCACGGCGTTGCGCATGTCCCACGCAACCTGAAGATGCATCCAGAACGCCGCTTCGTTGCCGAAGAACACGGCGAGACGAACGGCGGTGTCGGGCGTGATGCCGCGGCGGCCGTTGATCAGCTCGTTTACGCGGCGGCGCGACACGCCGAGCGCGAGCGCGAGCTCGGTCTGGCTGATCGCGAGCGGTTTCAGGAAGCGGCTCTCGAGAAATTGACCGGGGTGCGGCGGTGTACGTCCCGGAAGCGACAAGCGCGCCGGACGTCCCCGCGGGGACGGTCCGGCGCGTCGCAAGCGCGGATTCTCCATTCCGTCGAGCATCCTGACCGACCGCGCCGCGGCCCCTCCCCCTCCTAAGCCCTCGGCTCCCGCTTGAACATGCGGATGCCGTTGATCATCGTGCTGATGACCGATTCGCCGCTCATGATGTCCTCGCGGAACACCATGTACGTGTGGATGAAGGCGAACAGAACCATGTACCACATTGCGAAGTGATGCACGGTGCGCACCGCTTGCGGCTCGCCGAGCAACGTAATCACCCAACCGAACGTGGCCATCCACGGTGTGCCCCACGGGTACTGCTGCGCGTAAAGCGCGAATCCGGTCAGGATCAGCACGATCGCGCCGAGCGTGAACATCGCGAACATCGCGACTTGCGCAAGCGGGTTGTGGCCGGTCCAGAGGTCCGATTCCCGGCGCACGAACAGGTAATAGCCCGTCTGCCGGAACAGTCCCTTCCACCACGCGCCGCTCCATACGGGCAGCATGAAGATCGACCGTGCGTGGTGATTGCCGGCGAACACCCAGTAGACGCGCACAAGGAACGCCACGGCGAGGATCCATGCCGCGACGAAGTGGATCATCCGGATCCAGCCGAACATGAACGTGAACGTCGCCTCGCCGCCGATCGCCGGCGGCGGCGAGCCGATCAGGTACCCGGTCACGCCCAGCACGATGACGCAGAGCATCGTCACCCAGTGCCACAGCCGCACCGGCGCTTCGTAGACGTAGACGTCCTCGAGCGGTCCGGCGAGCACCCTGCCGCTTACAGGCTCGACATGCATTGCGTTTCTCCTTCTCGCGCTACCGCACCTTGACCGAGACGAGCTCCTCGCCTTCCGGCGAAATCACGTGGGTCGCGCAGGCGAGGCAGGGATCGAAGCTGTGGATGGTGCGCAGGATCTCGACCGGCTGCTCGGGCTTCGCCATCGGCGTGTTCATCAACGCCGCTTCGTACGCGCCGATCTGGTTCTTCGCGTCGCGCGGTCCCGCGTTCCACGTCGTGGGCACGACGCACTGATAGCTGTCGATCTTCGTGCCCTTGATCTTCACCCAGTGCGCGAGCGCGCCGCGCGGTGCTTCCGTCGGCGCCGTCCCTCTGCATTCAGTCGGCCACGACGACGGCTCCCACTTTTCGACGTTCGCGGTGGCGAGATCGCCCGCCTTGACGTTCGCGATCAGCTGGTCGTAGAAGTACTTCATCTTGCGCGCCGCCCACTGCGCCTCGAGCCCGCGCGCCGCGGTGCGGCCGAGCGTCGAGAAGAGCGCGGTGATCGGCACGTCGAGCGCCTTCAACGCACCATCGACCTGTTCCTTGATCTCCTTGTTGCCGCGCGCATAAGCGACGACGTAGCGCGCGAGCGGGCCGACCTCGACCGGATGGCCCTTCCAGCGCGGCGCCTTCACCCAGGAGTATTTCGCGGATTCATCGAGCGCCTCGAGCTGCTTCTTGTCGCCCTTGGTCGCGGCGCCCAGCGCGAAGTTCGGCTCGGTGACACCGTCGAACGGATGCAGGCCCTTTGTCTCGTCGGCGTACTTGTACCAGGAGTGCGACACCCACTCCTGCACCTGGTCGGGCGCTCTGAGATCGACGTCGTGGACCTTCGTCAAATCGCCGCCCAGGATCACGCCGGACGGCATCAGCAGGCTGTTGTTGGAGTAATCGTTCGCGATGTCGGGAAACTCGCCGTACGACATCACGTTCTGTCCCGACAGGCCGCCGCCCCACTTCGCCCAATCCTTGTAGAAGCCGGCGATCGCGAGCAGGTCGGGAATGTAAACCTGGTCGATGAACGTGATCGTGCGGTTGATGAGATCGCTCACCATGTTGAGCGACGTCATGTTGACCGCGCCGACGGCGCCCGCGCCGTCGACGTTGATCGGGCTCGGCACGCCGCCGACGAGCCAGTTCGGGTGCGGATTCTTGCCGCCGAAGATCGTCTGGATGCGGATCATGTCGCGCTGGAAGTCGAGCGCTTCGAGGTAGTGCGTCGTGGCGAGCAGGTTCACTTCGGGCGGCAGCTTGTACGCGGGGTGTCCCCAGTACGCGTTGGCGAAGATGCCGAGCTGGCCGCTCTCGACGAACTTCTTCAGCCGGTTCTGCACGTCGCGGAAGTACGCCGGCGAGCTCATCGGATGGCTCGAGATGCTCTGCTGGATCTCCGAGGTCTTCTTCGGGTCCGCCTTGAGCGCCGACACGACGTCGACCCAGTCGAGCGCGTGCAGGTGGTAGAAGTGGACCAGGTGGTCCTGCGCGTACAGCGTCGAGTGCATCAGGTTGCGGATGATGTTCGCGTTCTTCGGGATCTTGATCGCGAGCGCGTCCTCGACCGCGCGCACCGATGCAAGAGCGTGAACGCCCGTGCACACGCCGCAGATGCGCTCGACGAACGCCCACGCGTCACGCGGGTCGCGGCCTTTGAGGATCACCTCGAGCCCGCGCCACATCGTGCCCGTGGACACCGCGTTGCGGATCACGTTGTCCTTGTCGACATTCACCTCGATGCGCAGGTGGCCCTCGATCCGGCAGATAGGATCGACAACGACCCGCTTGCCGCTGTTGTCGAGCGTGAAGCCCTGGGTCTGGATCGTGGTCATGATCTACTTCTCCTCCACTTCGCTGACCTTATCGTTGCGCGATTGGCTTCGCGCCTGCTTGATCGCGCTGACCGCAGCGTGAGCCGCGACGGCCGCACCCGCGACGCCTAGCGCCGTGAGACCGATACGATCCGCCGTGCCTTCGACACCGCCGAGACCAGGTACCTTCACCGTCGTCAGGTGATCGTAGAACGAGCCCTTGTCCCAGAAATCCTCTTCCGAACAGCCGATGCAGCCATGGCCCGACTGGACCGGCCATGACGTGCCTTCGTTCCAGCGCACCGTCGAGCACGCGTTGTACGTCGTCGGTCCCTTGCAGCCCAACTTGTACAGGCAGTAGCCCATCCGCGCGCCAGCATCGTCGAAGGTTTCGGCGAATTGTCCGGCGTCGAAATGCGGACGTCGATAGCACTTGTCGTGAATGCGCTGGCTGTAGAACATCTTCGGCCGGCCCTGCGCGTCGAGATCGGGCAGACGATCGAACGTGAGGATGTAGGCGACCACCGCCGACATCACTTCCGGAATCGGCGGACAGCCGGGCACCTTGATGATCGGCTTGTCGGTGATCACCTTGTGCACCGGTGTAGCGCGCGTCGGGTTCGGCTTCGCCGCCTGCACGCAACCCCACGAGGCGCACGAGCCCCACGAGATGATCGCCTTCGCGTCCTTCGCGTACTCGCGCAGCACGTCGACGAATGGACGGCCGTAGTACATGCAGTAGACGCCGTCATCGGCGAGCGGAGGATTGCCCTCGACAGCGAGAATGTAGTTGCCCTTGTGCTTGGCGATCGTCTCATGCGCATTCGCGCGCAGCTGTTCGCCCGCCGCGGCCGACAGCGTCATGTGATAGTCGAGCGAGAGCATCGACAGCACGACGTCCTTCGCGAGCGGATGCGCGGAGCGGATGAACGACTCGCTGCAGCACGTGCATTCGAGCCCTTCCAGCCAGATGACGGGCGTGCGGGGCTTCGTCTCCATCGCCTTCGCGATCTGCTGAGCGCCGGCATCGCTCAAACCGAGCGACGCGGCGGTCAGGCTGCAGAACTTGATGAAGCTCCGGCGCGAGATGCCTTGCCGACGCATCAGCTTGTGATTCATCGTTTCCTCCTCCGCGAGGGCGGCGATGTGAACGCTTCTCGCTCCGGCGTTACATTGCGTTGATTCGAAGCAACCAACGCATTGGGAACCGATTTGCAATGAGCTCGGTTGATGTGGATCAACGGCCGCGTGTGGCGCGTGTGAGATGGCGCAACGCGCATGGAGCTGTAACGTTCAGCGTTACACGCGTGAACGGCATCTGACGCGGATCAGAGCCGGGCGCAATGCTGCGGGTAGAATCTCCCGCCATGGACGTGCGCAAGCAAATGCTGGTCGGATGGCCGGCCGACGCGATGTTCGACCTGATCGAGGCGGCCGAGCACTATCCGGATTTCCTGCCGTGGTGCGCAGGCACGAGCATCCTGTCGCGAG